>Ga0065721_10003693_pt1 | contig 211873 bp, 147 predicted proteins | sample Mesricmetagenome_FD_59108 | JGI IMG/M metagenome (GOLD analysis project Ga0065721, IMG submission 59108) | Mesophilic microbial community from rice straw/compost enrichment Sample: eDNA_1 v2 (version 2) | ecosystem: Engineered > Solid waste > Grass > Composting > Bioreactor | place: USA... | reverse complement strand
CAATCCGCCCTACCTATCAGGCCTCCGTCATAGCTGAATAATTCCTTGTCATACGAGCGAGCGGCGGGCTTTCATCACCCCTCGGCTCGGACGCTTAGCTCAGTTGGTTAGAGCACCTCGCTTACACCGAGGGTGTCGGGGGTTCGAGTCCCTCAGCGTCCACCAGCAAAATTTTCACTACCTCAAAGTTCATGCGACACACGATCTCCGTCCTCGTTGAGAACAAATTTGGCGTGCTGGCGCGCGTAGCGGGAATGTTTTCCGGGCGCGGCTTCAACATCGATTCCCTCAACGTCGCGCCGACGCACGATGCGTCGTTGTCGCGCATCACGGCCGTGATGAAAGGCGACGAGGCGCAGCTCGATCTTTGCATCAAGCAACTGCGCAAGCTGGTGAACGTGGTCGACGTGATCGACTTCACCGAAGGGCAGGCGGTCGAGCGCGAGCTCGTATTGGTGAAGGTGCGGGCGTCGACGCAGACTNGTTCGGAGATCGTGCAGATCGCGGACATCTTCCGCGCGAAGATCGTGAATCTCTCGCACGAAAACCTGATCATCGAGCTCACCGGCACCGACGATAAGATCAACGCGCTGATCAGTCTGCTGGAGCCGTTCGGAATTCTTGAACTGGCGCGCACCGGGCGGCTCGCGCTCAAGCGCTGAGGTGCTTGCTCAGCACAGTTGAGAGTTGAGAGATGAGAGTTGAGTGACCAAACCTCGTTTTTCCTCTCGCTGCTTCCTCTTAATCCCCCGACTCCCAACTCTCAATTTTTCATCAACATGCCCGCTAAAGTCTACACCGACAAAGACGCCGACCTCGGCGTGTTTCAGAATAAAACGCTCGCCGTCCTCGGCTACGGTTCGCAGGGCCATGCCCACGCGCTGAACCTGAAGGACAGCGGCTGCAAGGTCATCATCGGCCTCTATCCAGGATCGAAGTCGAAGCCGGTTGCCGAGGAGCATGGTTTCGAGGTCGTCGACACGGCGGAAGCGGTGCGTCGCGCGGATGTGATCATGGTCGGTTTGCCCGACATGAAGCAGGCGGATGTTTACGAGCAGGACATCGCGCCGAACCTCTCGAAGGGGAAGACGCTGCTGTTCTCGCACGGCCTCGCGATTCACTTCGGGCTGATCAAGCTGCCGAAGGGCGTGGACTGCATCATGGTCGCGCCGAAGGGCCCCGGCCACATGGTTCGCCGCCTTTACACCGAGGGCAAAGGCATGCCGGCGTTGATCGCCGTCGCGCCGGGCAGCTCGAAGAAGGCGAAGCAGGCGGCGCTGGCGTGGGCGAAGGGCATCGGCTCGACGCGCGCGGGCGTGCTGCAGACGACCTTCAAGGAGGAGACCGAAACGGATTTGTTCGGCGAGCAGGCGGTGTTGTGCGGTGGCGCGAGCGCGCTGGTGCAGGCGGGTTTCGAAACGCTCGTCGAGGCCGGTTATCAGCCGGAGATGGCGTATTTCGAGTGTCTCCACGAGCTGAAGCTCATCTGCGATCTCATGTATGAGAGCGGCATCGCCGGTATGCGTTTCTCGATTTCCGAGACGGCGAAGTATGGCGACATCACCCGTGGCCCGCGCGTCGTGAACAAGAAGACCAAGGCCGAGATGAAGAAGATCCTGAAGGAGATTCAGACCGGCAAGTTCACCAAGGAGTGGGTGAAGGAATACAAGGGCGGCCTGAAGAACTACAAGAAGCTGCTCGCGAACGGCGAAAAGCATCAGATCGAAAAGACGGGCGCGTATCTGCGCGGCATGATGCCCTGGATGGCGAAGAAGCACATCAAGGGCGTGCAGGCGGCGTATTAAGGAAACCCAATCTATGGGGGCGACAGCCTCCGAGTGACGAAGAGGAAGGGCGTGTGCCCTTCCTCTTTTTTGTGCCTGTCGTCGGCGGGAGGAAGGAGCGAAGCTGCGGCCGAGCGGACGCGTCAGCGCGCTGATTGGGTTTGGGCTCCGAGTGGCTGGAGGTCTTTGTCGCGCAGTGCGGTCAGCAGCATGTCGCCGGAGGGAGCGACGCGGAATTCGCCATANNGGGCGGCGGTGTAGCGGTCGGCGGTGCCTTCCTCGAAGAAGAAGGCGTTCGTGGCGAATTTCAGCTGTGTGTTTCGGATTCGGTATTTCAACGCCAGTTCGCCGGGACGGAGGGGGCTTCCGTCGTCGCGGCGGAGGAAGGTAGCGACTCCGCGTTCGTCGAGCTGCACCACGACGCGGCCGTTTTCGGCGGTGGGCAGAGGCTGGGCGCGGAAATCGTTTTCCAGTTTGAAGCGGAGCGCCATGTAGTCGCCCTGCATGAGTGAGCGCGGATCGACGGGCGCAAGTTCCAGGAGCACGACGTTGCCGGTCGAGAGCAGTTGTTCGCGTTGGTAGATCGACGCGTTCACGAGGAGGAGCACCAACAGGCCGGCGATGAGAGCGGCGATTTTACGCATGGGGCGTGTCTCCTTGGGAAAGCGTCGTCGATGCGGGCGCCGGTGCGCGGAACAGGAAGCGGGCCGCGAGTAGTGTGATGCCGGATACGGCGAGCAGGGCGGATTTTTCGAGCAAGGTCGCGTGCAGCGAGTAGTAGAAGTAGATGAGATAGCCGATCAGCGAGAGAAGGCCGAGGCCGGCGAGCACGCGGTTGGCGTGGGCGAAACCCAAGATGAGAATCGCGACGGCTGGCGCGACACCGGGGGCTTGCAGCGAAAGCAGGCCGAGTGCAATAGCGCCGGAGATCGCGAGGAGGCCTGTTCTCGAACGGGGCGGGATGCGGTTGTGGCGGAGCAGGACGTTCGCGGTCCAGAGAAGCACTGCCGTGAGCGCGAGGGATTTCAGCCACAGCGTCCAAGAAGAGGGCGCGGAAGCGGCGTCGTCAGGACGCGAAAAGAGTTCCGCGGTTTCGTGGTGGAAGACGGCGGATAAGATCGTTGCGAGCGCGAGTCCGTAGAGCGCGGGGCGGATCCGGCGAAGGGCGCGGACCGAGTCGAGTTCGTGCAGGGCGACCGCGGCAAAGACTCCGGTGAGGAGCGCGGGGATAAATGCGGAGGTGATGGGCCCGAGCATCGCGACGCTGGCGGCGACGCCCGCGGACCACGAAGTCCAGACACGATGCGTGAAGTCCGGCACGAGGACGAAAAGGAGAAGTTGTTGCAGGGCCAGATACAGTCCGAGAGCGCGCGTGGAGTTGCCGAAGAGTTCGGAGGTGCCGAAGCACAGCAGGGCTTGGCCGGCGAGGCTGACCGCGAAGCCGAATTGTCGGACGAAGTCGTTGCGCGGTGCGGCGCGGAGAATCGCGATCGCGCCCGCGCACACGAGGGCTCCCACGACGAACGCGCCGGTTCCGTTTTTGAAGAGGAAAGAGAAGGCGGTGCCGACGAATCCCAGCAGGAAGAGGGCGCCGATCCAGCCGCCGATCGCGGCGAGCGCGCGCACAAACCAAGGCGTGCGGGCCTCGCCGGGCGGAGGCGGTTCGCCGTTGACGATTCCGCGCTCACGCAGCGTGGACCACAACCCGGTGCGTTCGGTCGAACTCATGGCTCGTCCTCCTGTGCCACCTGCTTGAGCCAGTATCCGCCGGCGGCGGACAAGCCGATCACGAGCAAGCCGATCAGAAGAAACGCAGCTCCTTCGGCCGAGCCGAACACTTTGGTCAGGACAGCGCTGATCACGACGATCGCGGACAAAACTCCGAGGGCCAGCACGTAGACGTCTTTGAGTCGCCGGCGATAAACGGCGTAGGCGGCGGCAAGGCTGACGAGCCACACCGGAATGCTCGCGAGATTTCGGTGGAGTGGATCGAAAATGGCCGGGAGCACCGCCGCCGTGAGGAAGCCGACCGACGCGGTGGCGATCAGGCGCGTGGCCCAGCGCGCGCGCAGCCAAGGGAGGCGGGCTCGCGCCAGCGATTCCCACCCGGCGAGTGCGACGGTGTTGACGACGAACAGGGCCCACATCGTTTCGTCGGAAGGGCCGAACAACAGTGCGAAAGGACGAAAGGTCGTCGCGTAGAGCAGCGTCGCGAGGTTCAGCACGATGAGCCACAGAATCCAAAGGGCGGGGAAGCGTGCGATGAGCGTCCAAGGCAGGATGGCGACGGCCCAGACGGCAAACAGTTCAAAGGTGTCGGCGCCGGTTTGATAGGTTTGTCCAACCAGCGCGAGAAGGGCGCCGGTCAGAAGCGAAAGCGCGAGCAAGGTGGCTTTGCCGGCGAGGCGGTCGACGCCGATGCGCCAAAGGAAAACGAGGCCGGCGACGATCGGGATTTCGGCGAGCGCGAACTTGGCGAGGCGATCGAGGGCCTGCCAGTTGAAGGCGAAGAAGAAGATCACGGCCGTCGCGAGCATCGTCGCGCCGGCGAAGAGCAGCAGACGATCGACGAAATGCCGCCATGCGGCGGGCGTCGGCAACACCTCGGCGGTTTGCATGGCCTCGCGCAGCCGGCCTTCGCGAATGAGACCCTGGTCCGCCCAATCGAGGATTTCTCTTCTGGCCGAGTGTGAGGAGTGGCGGTTCACGCTGGGGTGAACGCACTCTGGGTTTCGAAACGGGCTCGGGCAATGCGTTTTATGCTTGGGGCGCGAGGGAAGCGCGGGAGTTTGAGCATGCACGCACTTGCGCTTGAAGGTCAGTGTCCGCTCACTTCCGGAGTCTTGAACAAACTCGTCCTCGCCACCCGCAAAAGTCCGCTCGCGTTGCGCCAAACCGAAATGGTTGCGGCGCATCTACAGACGGCGCTTGGAGTTCAAACGGAGCTGCTGAAGATCGTCACGACGGGCGATCAACGCCTGGAGTGGTCGTTGGAGCAGAAGGGTGGCAAGGGGCTTTTCACGAGCGAACTCGAGCACGCGCTGGAGCGGAAGGAGGCGGACCTTGCGGTGCACAGCACGAAGGATTTGCCGGGCGATATGCCGCCGGGGCTCGCGATCGCGGGGTATTTGCCGCGGGCGGACACGCGCGACGTGCTCGTCTTGCGCGCGGGCGTGGCGAAGCCGAAGACGATCGCGACGGGCAGTCCGCGGCGGCGGCTGCAGATCGCGAAGTTGTATCCAGGAGTCGAATTCACGGAGATCCGCGGCAATGTGGACACGCGGCTGAGGAAGATCGGCGAACAGCACGTGGCGGACGGGACGATTCTGGCGAGCGCGGGTTTGAATCGGCTCGGGATCGGCAACTGGCCGGGCGTGGAGTTTCACGCGCTGGGGTTTCACGACATGGTGCCGGCGGTGGGGCAGGGCGCGATCGCGATTCAGTGTCGGGCGGAGGAAGTGACGAAGTATGCGGGTGTGTTCGACATCGCGACGGCGGGTGAGGTGAACATCGAGCGGGCGTTTCAGGCGGCGCTGGGCGTGGGGTGTCACACGGCGTTTGGGGCGCACGCGACGGCGGACCAGTTGTATCTCTATCATGAGGCGGTCGGGTTTCGGGAGTTTCCGATTGCGCCGGCGGATGTGCTCGAACCGGCGGCGTTTGCGGCGCGGGTTTTGAAAGAACTGAATTTGAAATAGGGCGGGTCGGTGACCCGCCTCACCTGATATTATGGCTACCTCTTCCACTCCTCTTTCCGGCCGGCGCATTGTGGTGACGCGGGCGCGCGAACAGGCCTCCGAACTCGCGGGAAAACTGGGCGCGCTGGGCGCCGAAGTGATCGAACTGCCGCTGATCCGCGTGTCGAAAAGCATCTCGAAGGAATCGCTCGCCGACGTGCTGCTGGAGCTCGGCAGTTATGACTGGATCGTGTTCACGAGCCCGAATGGGGTGCGGTATTTCTTCGAGGAGTTCCTGCGGATCTTCGACGACATCCGGTCGCTGGGGCTGCTGCGTTTCGCGTGCGTGGGCGAAGGGACGGCGAAGCTGATTCGCGAGCTGCACCTGAAGGTCGAGTGCATGCCGAAGATCGCGACGGCGGAGGCGCTGGCGGATGAGCTGATCGCGACGGGTAGCCTCGACAATGCGAAGGTGATCGTGATCACGGGTAATTTGAATCGTGATACGCTGATCACGAAACTCGAAGACGCGCGGGCGATCGTGGACCAGCTGCAGGTTTACCAAACAGAGAAGACGGATTTGAGCGGCGATCCGGGCGCGGCGGATTTTCGGGCGAAAGGCGCGGACGCGATCTTGTTCGCGAGCTCGTCGGCGGCGCAGTCGTTCGTGGACCAGGCGGCGGCGCTGAAGCTCGAGCCGGGTGCGAAGCGGCCGCTGGCGGGAAGCATTGGGCAGCAGACGAGTGAGACGATGAAAGCGGCGGGGATCCCGGTGGATTTTACCGCGAAGGAGCCGAGTTTAGATGCGTTCGTGGACGCGGTCGTGAAAAAGCTGGCCTCCCGATCAACACGCAACGAACGCGAATGATGGGTTGGTTTTTTCGCGCGGTTTGACGTGATTGGCGGACAATTATGAAAGTTCCCTTTCTCGATTTGTCCCTGCAGCACCAAGCGCTGCGGGAGCCGGCGTTGGCGGCGTTGGCGGCGACGTATGATGCGACGCGGTTTTGTCTCGGGAAGGACGTCGAGGAGTTCGAGAAGAACTTCGCGGCGACGCTGGGTTATCCGCGGGCGCTAGGGATGAACAGCGGCACGTCGCCGCTGCATATCGCCTGCATGATCGCGGGGTTCGGGCCGGGCGACGAGGTGATCGCGCCGCCGTTCACGTTCATTTCGACGGTGTGGGGCGTGACGTATGTCGGAGCGACGCCGCGGTTCGTGGATATCGAGGAGGGGACGTTCAACCTCGATCCGGCGAAGGTCGAGGCGGCGATCGGGCCGAAGACGAAGGGGATCATCGTCGTGCATCTGTTCGGGCAGCCGGCGCGGATGGACGAGATCATGGCGATCGCGAAGAAACACGGGTTGTTCGTGATCGAGGACTGTGCGCAGGCGGCGGGCGCGAAATATCGCGGGACGCCGGTGGGGATCATCGGCGATGCGGGGACGTTCAGTTTTTATCCGACGAAGAATCTCGGCGGGTGCGGGGAGGGCGGGGCGTTTGTGTCGCGCAGTGAGGAAATCCATACGCGCGCGCGGCACATTCGCGTGCATGGCTCGGACCGGCGTTACTATCACGACATCGTCGGCGGAAATTTCCGCATGGATGGATTTCAGGGCGCGCTGCTGAACGTGAAGCTGCCGCATCTCGCGACGTGGACGGCGCGGCGGCAGGAGATCGCGGGGCGGTATCTGGCGGAGATCAAGCTGGCGGATGTGCGGCTGCCGGAGCAGCCGGAGTATGGGCGGTCGGTGTTTCATCAGTTCACGATCCGGCATCCGCGGCGCGATGCGTTGCGGGAGCATTTGACGAAGCACGAGATCGGGACGGATCTGATTTATCCGGTGCCGCTGCATTTGCAGAAGTGCTATGCGGGGCTCGGGTGGGGCGAGGGATCGTTTGCGGTGGCGGAGGCGGCGGCGAAGACGTGCGTGAGTCTGCCGATTTTCCCGGAGCTCACGGATGCGCAGGTCGAGCACGTGATCGCAGCGATCAACCGATTTTGACCACGAATGAACACGAAGAGACACGAATGGTTTTTGCTTCGTGTGCATTCGTGTTCATTCGTGGTTCCTCACCATGATCGACGGCATCCGACTCAAAGTCTGCGGGCTGACTTCGCTGATTGACGCGGAACTCGCGGATAAGTGCGGGGCGGATTATTTGGGTTTTATTCTGTATCCGAAGTCACCGCGGTTTCTTTCGCTCGCGCAGTATCGCGCGATGGCGCCGCGGTTGCCGGAGCGGAGGAAGGTGGCGGTGTCGGTCGAGCCGACGCTGGAGGAACTCGCGGCGATGAAGGACGCGGGGTTCGATTATTTTCAGATTCATTTCCGACCGGAGACGCCCGAGTCGCGGTTGAGCGAGTGGTCGCGGCTGGTCGGGGAGAAGCATCTGTGGCTGGCGCCGAAATTGCCGCCGGACATGGACGTTTCGCCGGCGACGCTGGCGGTCGCGAAGTTCGTGTTGTTCGACACGTTTCACAAAGAAGGCTTCGGCGGCTCCGGCAGGACGGGCGATTGGGCGAAGTTCGCGCGTCACCAGAAAACGCATACGCAAAACCATTGGATTCTCGCGGGCGGGTTGAACCCGGAGAACGTCGGCGACGCGTTGCGCGTGAGCGGCACGAAGTTCGTGGACGTGAGCAGCGGCGTCGAGGCGGCGCCGGGCGTGAAGGATTTGGAGAAGTTGAAGCGGTTTGTCGTGGCGATTCACCGGGCGGCGGCGCCGGCGGGCTGAGGAAAGCGCGCCGGCGGCGGGCGGGAGTTTCCGCTTGTGGGGATTTCGGTGCGGAGGATGCTAGCGGGCTCGCATGCCACAGACTGCCCATCGCATTGTCCGAGCGTGGCTCGAATCGCTCACTGACGGAATCGTGGAGCTCGATCGCGACTGGCTGGAGGCGCGGCCGCCGCAGTTTTCGACGGGGGATCACTGCCTGGCTCCGGCGGGGCTCGCGCCGGCGTCGATGCTCACGACGGGGCGGGTGTTCGGTTATTTTGTGCGGGGGGAAGAGATCGTGTTCGTCCTCGCGGACGTGCCGCGCACCGGCCTGGATGTGAGCGGGGCGAAACTTTACCTGGCGGGCGATTTCAACGGCTGGCAGCAGGCGGTCGGCGTGGAGGAGTGGCGGATGCGTCCGGCGGAGATCAACGGCGAGCGGATTTTCGCGTGGTCGGGGCAGGCGGAGCGGTTTCTCACGCCGGGCGGGCAGCGGTTCAAATTCGTGACGGGCGATCATCACTGGCTGAGCTTGCCGGACGATGCGCCGAATGTGGTGCGCGACGAGGCGGGCAATTTCAACCGGGTGGTGGATCCCGAGCGGACGGGGCGGCATCTGTGGCGTTTCACGCTGCCGGCGCCGGTCGATCTGGCGGAGCCGTTGATGCTGTGTTGGGCGAGCGGTTCGACGCGGACGTCGGTGCGCGTGGCGCCGGGCGATTTCTTTTTCCGGTTGAAGACGGAGTTGCCGCTGGGGGCGTTGGTGCGCGGGAACGAGACGGTGTTTCGTTTGTTCGCGCCGCGGGCACGCGCGGTGACGTTGTTTTTGTGCGAAACGCTTGCGGAGCAGCCGACGGCGGCGAGCTGGCCGTTGATGCGGCGCGCCGATAGCGCGGGGGTGTGGGAGGTGGCGATCGACCGGCGGCTGCACGGCTGGTTTTATTGGTATGCGATCGACGGCGTGCGCGAAGGACCGGGCCGGTTCGATCCGTCGATGCGCGTGCTCGATCCTTATGCGCTTGCGACGGTGGGACGCGAGGGGCCGGGAATTGTGTTGGACCCCGATTGGGTGGGGGAGGGCGATCGGAGTTTTCGGGCGCCGGCGTGGCAGGATTTGATCATCGTCGAGGCGCACGTGCGCGATCTGGTGGCGCAGGCGCCGGTGCGGGCGACGGACGAGGAGCGGAACGGTTTCAGCGGGTTGCGGAAGTGGGTCGAGAGCGAGGAGTTTTACCTGCACAAGCTCGGCGTGAACTGCGTGGAGCTGCAGCCGATCCAGGAGTTCGACGACGTCGGCGGCGAATATCACTGGGGCTACATGACGAATAATTTCTTCGCGCCGGAGAGCAGTTATGCGCTCGAGCCGGAGCGGGCGTCGGGCGTGCGGGAGCTGCAGGAGCTCGTGCGGGCGTTTCACCGGCGCGGGATGGCGGTGTTGCTCGACGTCGTTTTTAACCACGTGGGAGAGCCGGCGCATCTGATGTTCGTCGACCGGTTGTATTATTTCGAGCAGGACGCGGAAGGGCGGCTGGCGAACTGGAGCGGGTGTGGGAACGACCTGCGCGCGCGTTCGGCGATGGCGACGCGGCTGATCATCGACGCGTGCACGCATCTGATCGAGGCGTATGGGATCGACGGGTTTCGCTTCGATCTGGCGGAGTTGCTCGGCGTCGACGTGCTGCGCGAGATCGAGCGGGCGTTGAAGCGGGTGAAGCCGGACGTGATCCTCATCGCGGAGCCGTGGAGTTTTCGCGGGCATGCGGCGACGGCGATGCGCGACACGGGGTGGGCGTCGTGGAACGACGGATACCGGAATTTTCTGCGCGATTACGTGCGCGGCTACGGCGCGCCGGCGCGGATGGAGTATTTTTTGAAAGGTTCGCCGTGGTATTTCGCGAAATGGCCGGCGCAGACGGTGAATTACACGGAGTCGCACGATGACCGGACGTGGATCGACATGATCACGGAGAACCCGAATTTCGACGGCTACGCGCCGACGGCGAACGACCGGAAACGCACGCATTTGATGGCGGCGCTGCTGTTCATGTCGGTGGGCATTCCGATGATCTCGGCGGGGCAGGATTTCCTGCGTTCGAAACGCGGCGTGAACAACACCTACCAGCGAGGCGATCTCAACGCGCTCGATTATCGGCGCGTTTACCGGCATCTGGCGTCGCATCGGTATTTTGCGGAATGGATTGCGTTTCGGCGCAGCGAAACGGGCCGGACTGCTGCGGCATTTTGCGCGGGTGGGGGACGGGTTTTTCCAGTTTTTCTTCCTGCCGGAGAGCCCGGCGCTGGCGGTGGTTTACAATGCCGATCGCTCGCTTGGCGCGCGGCGGCTACTGTTTGCCGTAAATCCCAGCCAGGCGGACGTGGCGGTGCCGATCGACGAGGCCGTGGCTGCACTTTCCTGGCGACAACTGGCTAACGAAGAACGTTTCCTGGCGGCCGATGGTCCCGGGGCGAGTCAGCCGGTCGAGCGGGAGCTGTTTGTTCCGGCGCTGGGTTGCGGTTTGTGGCAGTGCGACAGTTGACCGACAAATTACACGGGAATTATGCCATCTTTTGCGTCGCCAAAACCCTTGCATCCCCGGAAGGCGCGCTGTTCATTCAACTCTCCGCGCACCCGCGCGGCGTGATCCTAAATCAGACAACAACACCTACCAACGGAAAGTCCTCCCATGGCAGTCAAAGTCGCTATCAATGGTTTCGGTCGCATCGGCCGTCTCGTCTTCCGCGCGCTGGTCGAGCAGGGCCTGCTCGGCTCGACGTTCGACGTCGTCGCCGTCGGCGACATCGTGCCGGCGGACAATCTGGCCTACCTGCTCAAATACGATTCCACGCAGGGTAAATTCAACGGGACCGTCAGCTCGAAGAAGTCTTCGCCCGAGAAGACCGATGACGACGTCCTGGTGGTCAACGGCCGCGACATCCTCGTCGTCAGCGCCAAGACCCCGGCCGAACTGCCCTGGGCGAAGCTCGGCGTGCAGCTTGTGATCGAGTCGACCGGCCTCTTCACGGAAGCCGAAAAGGCCAAGGGCCACATCACCGCGGGCGCGAAGAAGGTCATCATCTCCGCTCCGGCGAAGGGTGAGGACATCACGGTCGTGGTCGGCGTGAACGACGACAAGCTCGACCTCGCCAAGCACACCGTCATTTCGAACGCCTCCTGCACCACGAACTGCCTCGCGCCGGTCGTGCACGTGCTCCTGAAGGAAGGCTTCGGCGTCGAGGAAGGCCTCATGACGACGATCCACTCCTACACCGCGACGCAGAAGACCGTCGACGGTCCGTCGAAGAAGGACTGGAAGGGTGGCCGTTCCGCCGCGATCAACATCATCCCCTCCTCGACCGGCGCCGCGAAGGCGACCGCGCTCGTGTTGCCGGAAGTGAAGGGCAAGCTCACCGGCATGTCCTTCCGCGTTCCGACCCCGACGGTGTCGGTCGTCGACCTCACGGTCCGCACGACGAAGGAAACGTCCTACAAGGAAATCTGCGCCGCGATGAAGCGCGCGTCGGAGACCTACCTGAAGGGCATTCTCGCCTACACCGAGGACGAAGTGGCTTCGACCGACTTCATCCACGACCAGCACTCGTCGATCTTCGACGCGGGCTCGGGCATCGAGCTCAACCCGAAGTTTTTCAAGCTCGTCTCGTGGTATGACAACGAGTGGGGCTACTCGAACCGCGTGGTCGACCTCACCAAGAAGATCGCCGCCGCGCTCTAAGAAACTCCAAACACCACAACCGCGAAGGGCACGAAGGCTCGCGAAGTATTTTTATCTTCGCGGCTCTTCGCGAACTTCGCGGTTTTCTTTTCATCCCATGCCGAAATTTAAATCCATCCGCGACCTCGACCTCGCCGGGAAGCGCGTCTTCATCCGCGTCGACTTCAACGTCCCGCAGGACAAGGCCACCGGCGCCATCACCAACAACGCGCGCATCGTCGCCGCGCTGCCCACGATCAACTACGCGCTCGAGAAAGGCGCCGCGGTCGTGCTCGCCAGCCACCTCGGACGGCCCAACGGCAAGCCGAACGCGAAGTATTCGCTGAAGCCGGTCGCCGACGAGCTCTCGAAGCTGCTGAACAAGCCGGTGAAGTTCCTCGACGACTGCGTCGGCCCCGCCGTCGAAGCGGCGTGCGCGCCGGGGGCGTTGAAGGCCGGCGACGTCGTTCTTCTCGAAAACCTCCGCTTCCACATCGAGGAAGAGGGCAAGGTGAAGGAGAAGCAGGCGGACGGCACCGAGAAGTCGATCAAGGCCGATCCGGCCGCGGTCGAGGCGTTCCGCGCTTCGCTTTCGAAGCTCGCCGATGTTTACGTGAACGACGCCTTCGGCACCGCGCACCGCGCGCACAGCTCGATGGTCGGCGTGCAACTCAAGGACAAGGCCGCCGGCTTCCTCATGCAGGCGGAACTGGATGCGTTCGCGAAGGTGATCGACAACCCGGCGCGTCCGCTGCTCGCGATCCTCGGCGGCGCGAAAATCGCGGACAAGATTCCGCTCATCAACAACCTCCTCGAAAAAGCCGACGAGCTGATCATCAGCGGCGGCATGTCTTTCACCTTCAAGAAAGTGCTCGAAGGCATGGAAATCGGCACGAGCCTCTTCGATCCGGAAGGCGCGAAGATCGCGAAGGAGCTGTTTGAAAAAGCGAAGGCGAAGGGCGTCACGATCACGCTCCCGGTCGATTTCATCACGGCGGATCGTTTCCCGGGCTCGCCCGAGGACATCGCGGCGGTGCAGACGGGCGTCGCGACGGACAAGGAAGGCATTCCCGCCAACTGGATGGGCCTCGATGCCGGCCCGAAGAGCCGCGAACTGTTCGCGCAGGCGATCGGCCGCGCGAAAACGATCGTGTGGAACGGACCCGCGGGCGTGTTCGAGGTCGACAAGTTCGCCGAAGGCACGAAGGCGATGGCCGACGCGATTGCGAAGGCGACCGAAGCCGGCACCGTGACGGTCGTCGGCGGCGGCGACACCGCGACGGCGGCGAAGAAATTCAAGGTCGCGAAGGTGGTGACCCACTGTTCCACGGGCGGCGGCGCGAGCCTCGAGCTGTTGGAAGGAAAAGTGCTACCTGGCGTCGCGTTCCTCGAAAACTGACGCTCTGGCGGTTTCGAGTTCAGGGTTCCGAGTTCCGCGTTGCTGTTGCGGAACCCTGACTGCGAAACTTCGCGAACTCGAAACTCGGAACCCGAAACTTAGAAACGATCACGTAGTGACATGACTCCTCGCAAGAAACTCATCGCCGGCAACTGGAAGATGAACAAGACGAACGGCGACGCCGTTTCGCTCGTCAAAGAAATCGCCGCCGCCGCCGGCCAGAACAACGATGTCGAAATCGTCGTGTGCCCGCCGTTCACCTCGATCGAGGCCGTCGGCAAGGCGCTCGAAGGTTCCACGATCAAGCTTGGCGCGCAGAACATGCATCCCGAAGCGAGCGGCGCCTTCACCGGCGAGATTTCCGCGCCGATGCTGCGCGCGATTTTCGCGACGCATGTGATCCTCGGTCACAGCGAGCGCCGGTCGTATTTCGGCGAGACGGACGCCTTCATCAACCAGAAGGTCCTCGCGGCGCTGAAGAACCAACTGAAGCCGATCCTCTGCGTCGGCGAAACGCTCGCCGAGCGCGAAGCCGGTTCGACGCTGAAGGTCGTGCAGACGCAGCTCGAAGCGGGGCTCGAAGGCGTCAGCAAGGAGCAGGCGCAATCGGTCGTGATCGCGTATGAGCCGGTCTGGGCGATCGGCACCGGCAAGGTCGCGACGACGGATCAGGCGCAGGAAGTGCACGCGTTCATCCGCGGTCTGTTGACGAAGCTCTTCACCGAGCCGGTCGCGCAAAAAGTCCGCGTGCTCTACGGCGGTTCGATGAAGCCGGCCAACGCGCCCGAACTGCTGGCGCAGAAGGACATCGATGGCGGTCTCATCGGCGGGGCGAGCCTCGAGTCGCGCAGCTTCGTCGAATTGATCAACGCCGCCGCCGCGACGAAGTAAGGCAGTCCGAAGTCTCTCTTCAGGTGGAGCCCGGCGTTTTCGCCGGGCTCTTTTTTTAGGGGCGAAACGTCACTTCGCCCGTGTTGCCATGGAATCGACCAAGGCGTCGAGAAAAGTCGCGTCGCCGGGAAGCGCGGCGAGCGCGGCGCGGGCGGCGTCGCTGTGATGGCGCGCCATGCGACGCGAGGCTTCGACGCCGTGCAATTTCACCCACGTCGTCTTGTCGGCTTTCGCGTCCTTGCCNGCGGTTTTGCCGAGNGTNGCGCTGTCGGCGGTNGCATCGAGNACGTCGTCGACGATTTGAAANGCGAGNCCGAGNTGNCGNCCCGCGGCCCGCAGGCGCTGGACGGTCGTCGGATTTCGCTTCGCTCACCAGACCGCCCATCACGAGCGCGGCCTCGATCATCGCGGCGGTTTTGTTGACGTGAATGAACTCGAGTTCGTCCGACGTGGCGTCCGCCTTGTGTTCGGCGAGGAGGTCTTCCATCTGGCCGCCGATCAAGCGACGGCTGCCCGCCGCATCGGCGAGTTCGCGCACGAGCGCGGCGGCGAGCGCGGGCTGCGCGGCGTAGGCCGTGCCGATCAGGGAAAACGCATGCGTGAGCAGCGCGTCGCCGGCGAGCAGCGCGGTGGCTTCGTCGAAGGCCTTGTGCGCCGTCGGCCGGCCGCGCCGGAGGTCGTCGTTGTCCATGCACGGCAGGTCGTCATGGATAAGCGAATACGTGTGAACGCACTCGATCGCGACGGCGGCGGGCAGGGCGCGGTCGTCCTGAAATCCGAAACGCTCGGCGATGGCGAGCACCAGGACGGGACGCAGGCGTTTGCCGCCCGCTTCGAGGCTGTAGCGCATCGCGCTGTGCAGGCGGGACGGGCGGGCCTGCGGAGGGGGAAGATGCAGGTCGATGCCCTGTTCCACGCGTCGAACGAACCGGCTGAGGTCGGCGGAAAAATCCATCGGCAACTGGGTGGGCGAAAATAGCCACCGGCGCAAGCGGCCGGTTCGACTCGGTTCATGCGGGCGACAACGCGCGAGCTTGTTTCGCGCGGCGAGGCCGTTACGGTGTGCGCGCACGTGCAAGCTCCGACGGAACTCATCGCCCAGCCTGATGTGGTCATGCTCGATCTCGCCGTGAACTCACGGGAAGCGGCGTTGCGAAAGCTGCACGGGGCGCTGGCCGCGAATCCCGCCGTGCGCGACGGCGAACGTTTTCTGCGCGACGTGCTGGAGCGGGTGATGCTGGCGTCGGTGTGCATCGCGCCGGAGGTGGCGCTGCCGCACGCGCGCACCGACGCGGTGAACCGCATGGTGCTGGCGATCGGGCGAATGGCGGCGCCGGGCGTCGGTTTCGACGCCGAGCACCCGCATATCCGGCTGGTGTTTCTGATCGGAACCCCGCGCGCGGAAGTGAACAACTACCTGCGGCTGGTCGCCCGGATCTCGCGTCTGCTCAAGACCGGGGGCATCCACGAGGCCTTGCTGGCGGCGCCCGACGAACCTGCTTTTCGCGCGATTCTGGCGCGCGCCGCCGCGCAATGAAGCGGATGACGGATCCAGCGAAGGTGCTGCTCGAGCGGCTGATGCGGCTGCTGCGCTGGCGGCTGTGGATTCAGGAAAAACTCCAGCCGACCGAATGGCAGGTCACGCTCATGTGGGCGGCGGTGGCGGGATTCGTCGGCGCGATGTCGTCGATGTTGTTCTCGGTGTTCGCCGAAGGTATCCACGAATTGCTTACAGGCCGGAGCGAGGGCGTGGTGGAGACGATGCGGCTTTTGCCCTGGTGGGCGGTGGTCGGGGTGCCTGCGGCGGGCGGTTTGCTGGCGGGGCTGACGCTGGCGTTGGGCAAGCGCATCGTGCGCGGGCAGAGTTCGACGGACTACATGGAAGCGATCGTGATCGGCTCCGGCGAAATCCCGGTGCGCACGAGTCTGATCAAGAGCGCCGCGGCGCTGTTTTCGATCGGTTCGGGCGGATCGATCGGACGGGAAGGTCCGATGGTGCAGATCGCCGCCGTGCTCGCGTCGCTGATCGGACGCTGGCGGAAGTTTTCGCCGCCGCAGTTGCGGCTGCTCGTCGCGTGCGGTGCGGCGTCCGGCATCGCGTCGGCTTACAATGCGCCGATCGCGGGCTCGTTTTTCGTCGCGGAGATCATCCTCGGCACGATCGCGATGGAGAGCCTCGGGCCCCTCGTCGTCTCCGCGGTGGTGGCGGCGCTCACGGTGCGCGGATTGACGGATGCGCAGCAGCTTTACGACGTGCCGCCGTTCAAACTCGGATCGGCGTGGGAAATGATTCCCTACATCATGCTCGGCCTGATCGCGGGAACGCTGGCGCCGTGGTTTCTGCGTTCGCTGCGGCGGGCGGAAAAGTGGTTTGTGGCGACGAGCGTTCCGCCGATCGCGCGGCTCGTGTTGGGCGGAATCATCGTCGGCGATCTCGCGGTGTTTTATCCGGAGGTGGCGGGCAACGGTTATTCGGTGGTCGTGGGCATTCTCAACGGTCACGTGCCGTGGCTGGCGCTCATCGGCATCATGATGGCGAAGTGGCTCGCGACCGCGGCGTCGTTCGGCTCGGGCGCCCCCGGTGGTGTGTTCACGCCGTCGCTGTTCATGGGCGCGAGCGCCGGGTATTTGTTTGGCACGGCGGTGCACTCGTTCTGGCCGACCGGCGCGGCGGATCCGCAGGCGTTTGCGCTCGTGGGCATGGGAGCGTTTTTGTCGGCGGCGAGTTACGCGCCGGTGATGGCGGTGATCATGCTCTTCGAGATGACGTTGAGCTACGACATCATCCTGCCGCTGCTGCTGTGCAGCGTGATCGCGTATTTCACGGCGAAGGGGCTGCAGGGCGAATCGCTCTACAGCGAGTCGTTGCGGCGGAAGGCGGCGGAGACGCCGCGTGCGGCGATGCCGGTGGGGAACGTGCGCGATTTGATGAAACAGAATCCGCCGTCCGTGCCGACGACGGCGCGGTTCGCGGAGATCGCGCGCATGTTTTTGTCGGTGCGCGTAAACAATATCTACGTCACCGACGTGAATGGCCGCTTCCAGGGCGCGGTCGCGTTGCACGACATCAAGCCGTATCTTGGCGACGCCGATCTGGCGGGGCTCGTGATCGCGAACGACATCATGCGCGAGGATTTTCCGCGGATCGGACCGGATCAGTCGTTGAGCGATGCGCTCGGCGGATTTCTGGGCCAGCCGCTCGAGCGGCTGCCGGTGATCGATCCGGGTTCGGGCAAGCTGCTCGGCAGCCTGTCGAAGAGCGATCTGCTGCTCGCGTTGGTGGAAAAGCGTCAGAAGCCGACGGCTTGAGCGGCGGCGGCGCGGATGGCGGAAATGGGCGGGACTTTTGCCGCCTCGTCACACGGCCGCCACACAAACGTAACAATCACCCCGCAGAGTGGGGGCGTTCAGCAAAGACAACACGAACGCCTTCACTCATGCTTAACACAAAATCGAAATGGATCGCGCTGATGCTCGGCGCCGCGACGGTGGCCAGCTCCGCGGTTGCGCAGGACAGCGGCCCGTTGCTCAACCTGCTCGTCGCGAAAGGCATCATCAGCGACCAGGAAGCGGAGGATCTCCGGGCGGAACTCACCAAGGATTTCGCCTCCAACACGGCCGCCGGAAAAATGAACCTGAGCAGCTCGCTGTCCGAGTTTAAGCTCTCCGGCGACGTGCGGCTGCGTCACCAAACGGAAACGCAGGCGCCCGAAAACGCGACGACCGGCGAACCCACGGTTTCCAACGAGCGCACGCGCGAACGCTTCCGCTTCCGCCTGAATGGCGACGCGATTCTGCAGAAAGGCTGGACCGCCGGCTTCGCGCTTGAGACCGCCTCCGCCGCGGATTCGGGCAACCAGACGTTTCAGGACGGCAACAGCGACTACAGCCTGTATCTGGCGCGCGCTTACGTGGGCTGGCAGGTCACGCCCGCGCTCTCGCTCGTCGGCGGCAAGACGAGAAATCCGTTCTACACGAGCGATCTCGTGTGGGACAGCGACATCAACCCGCAGGGCTTGAACGAGAACTACCAGATTCTCCTTGGCGCGAAGGACACGCTCGAGCTTCGCGCCATGCAGATCGTGATGGACGATCGCCCCGAGACGGCTCTCGGCCCGACCGGCCGCGACGCGTGGCTGTTTGCGCAGCAGGCGGTTTACACGCACTGGTTTGGCGAGGACGAGATCGGCAACAAGGTCAACCGCGTGGTCCTCGCGCCCGGGTTCATGACCTACAACGACTCGACGCTCGACGGCATGGAAAACGAAACGCCCTTCAACGGCAGCACGCGCGGCTTGTCCGTGATCACGTTCGCCGGCGAGGCGAACTGGATGAACGTCGCGGGCAGCGGCACGGGGCTGAAGCTGTATTGGGATGCGGCCTACAATCTCGAGTCGCGCACGCGGCTTCGCGTTTACGGCCTCGATCCCAACGTGTGGGACGACGATCCGCTCGCGTGGCTCGTGGGCATCGGTTACAGCTACGGCTCCGGCAAGACGCAGGGCGACTACAGCGTGCGCGTGGACTACCGGGAGATCGGCCTCGGTGCGATCGATCCGAACCTCAGCGATTCCGACTTCGCCTTCGGGCGGCTCAACCAGAGCGGTTGGAAAGTGGGGCTCAGTTACAACCTCACGGACTTCGCCAACTTCAACCTCACTTACTTCTACACCCGTGCGATCCAGGACCGGCTGACGAACGCCGTCGCGAATCTCGATCACTCGCAGACGCTGCAACTCGATCTCGTGGTGAAATTCTGACGCGCAACCTCCAACCTCGATTCACATGAAATCCATCGTTCTCCTCGCTCTTGCACTCGCCGCGGTCTCGACCGTCAGCGCGCAGAAGCTCGTTATCAAAGGCTCCGATACGCTCGGCGCGAAACTCGTGCCGCAACTCGCGGAAGAATACAAAGCACAGCACCCCGGCATCTCGTTCGAAATCGCCGCGGAAGGCTCGACGACCGGCATCGCCGCGATCACCGACGGCACGGCGCAGATCGGCATGTCTTCCCGCCGCGCGAAGCCGACGGAGATGTCCGCCGCGCAGGCGAAGGGTGTTTCAATGAAACCGATCATCGTTTGCTACGACGGCATCGCGGTGATCGTGAACGAAAACAATCCCGTCACTTCGCTCACGCGCCGGCAGGTTGAACAGATCTTCACCGGCGACGTGAACGACTGGTCCGCGGTCGGCGGCAACCCCGGCCGAATCTCGATCTATACGCGCAACACGTCGTCGGGCACGTATTCGGATTTCAAGGACCTGGCGATGAAGCGTCGCGATTATGCGAAGTCGTCGCAGAAGATGGCGGGCAACGAGCAGATCGCGGCGGAAGTCGCGAAGAATCCCAACGGCATCGGCTACGTGGGCCTCGCCTACATGGCGGCGCCCGGCGTGAAGGTGGTGCCGATCGACGGCGCGACGCCGACCAAGGAGGCGGTGCTCGCGAAGAAATATCCCTACGCGCGTCCGACGTTCTACTACACGAATGGCGAGCCGGCGGGCGAGGCGGCGAGGTTCGTCGAGTTCACGCTCAGCGACGAAGGTCAGCGCATCGTGCAGCAAGTGGGGTTTGTGCCACTGCGATGAGCATTCCGGCGGCCGCCGGTTGGCTTCCCGCCAGGCAGCGGCCGCATTGACTCCCTGATCTCACATTTGATCCTCTCGGTTCCCGCATGCCTCCCGCGAGCACCCGCGCCGTTCTTCCGCCCGCTGCGCCCTTTGACGTCAAACGACGACGGATTCGTTTCCTCGGATTGTCGCTCGACGACGTGATTCGCGTGTTCTTTGGCGGCAACGCCTTTGTTGCCGTCATCGTGCTCACGTTGATCACGGTGTTTTTGTTTCGCGAAGGCGCCGGGTTTTTCAGCCAGAACCGCGACAACCTGCAGATCTACCGCCAGGCGGGACTGGAGTTCGTCGACTTCGCGCGAAACGCCGAGGCGGAGCACACGGCGCTGACCCGCTATCTTTTCGATCTGCGGCAGCGCGCGCTCGAGCATCACATGCGGGTCGACGGCCTCACCGTCGCGCAGGCGAACGAGCGGCTGGCGGAGTTCGACGAGTTCTCCGGCCGGTTCAGCGATGCGGCCGAGCCGATTCGCGGATTTGTGGCCGATCTCGGGGACGCAGCGACGGCGATCAAGACGAAGTTCGCCGTCTCGCAAGACCAGAGGGAGCAGCAGCGGCAGTTGTTGGCGGAGGGCAGGGCGGAGGAGGCGGCGAATGTGCAGATCGATACGGTCGACTTCGCGACGGAACTGCAGGCGCTCACCGGCACGCTGGATTACTACAAGGAAATCAGCCGCGAGTTCGCTGGCGCGTTGCAGGCCGCGCTCGATGCCACGCCGACGCTGCCGACCGAGGAATTGAACGAGCGGATGCGGCGGTTTCAGGGCATGGCGCGCAATTACATCGGCGAGTTGCCGCAGATCGAACATCGGATGGACACGTGGGACTGGACGGAGCCGGTGCCGCTCTGGCGCGCGTTCACCAGTTTCCTTTTCGGACGGCAGTGGCTGACTGCGAGCTTCTGGCAGGACTGGTATGGCATGGTGCCGCTGCTGGTCGGTTCGCTATTGGTATCGGGCATCGCGCTTGCGCTTGCCGTGCCGCTGGGGCTCGCGGCGGCGATCTACGTCAACCAACTCGCGTCGACGCGTGAGCAGAAGATCATCAAGCCCTGCATCGAATTCATCTCCGCGTATCCNTCGGTGGTGCTGGGATTTTTCGGCATCATTTTTCTCGGTGAACATTTGCGGACGCTNTCGCAGGTGNCGTGGCTGTCGTGGGTGCCGGGCTTTCCTTTTGCCGAGCGGCTGAACGCGCTCACGGCCGGATGNCTGCTCGGGTTGATCGCGGTGCCGACGATTTTCACGCTGGCGGAGGATGCGTTGAACAATGTGCCNCGGGCGTTTCGCGAGGCGTCGTTTGCGCTTGGTGCGTCGCGATTGCAGACGATCGTGCGGATCATCGCGCCGGCGGCGTTATCGGGGATGGTGTCGGCGGTGCTGCTGGGATTTGGCCGCGTGATCGGGGAGACGATGGTGGTGCTGTTGTGCGCGGGCAACCGCATCGCGATCCCGGACTTTTCCCAAGGGCTCGGCGTGATCACGCAGCCGGTGCACACGATGACGGGCATCATTGCGCAGGAAATGGGCGAGGTGGTGCGCGGCAGCATCCACTATCGCGCGCTGTTCATGGTCGGCATGGTGCTCTTCTTCCTGTCGCTCGGCATCAACTACCTCGCGCAAAAAATCGTGCGCAAATACCGCGTTTCCATCGGATGACTCCCGCTTCTTCCACGACGAACGAGAACCCCTTCGCCTACCGCCCCAGCCGGCTGCGGCTGTGGGAGGGGGGCGTGCGCTGGCTGTTTCGGCTGGCCACGTATGTGATCCTGTTTTGCGGNGCGGCGGTGCTGCTCAACATCCGTGGTGAAAGGCGCGGGCTACGGTGTTTCGCGCCGAGTTTCCGTTCATCAACACGACCTTCCTGACGCAGGCGCCCGAATCGCTCTACGTGTTCGAACACGACGGCGTGCGCCACGAGATGGGCGATCGCGAGTTCCGCGCGTATCGCGAGGCGAATCCCGGGGCCAACCTTCGCGCGGAGAGCTACGTTTACTCCGCGGGCGGGATTTTTCCCTGCATCGTCGGCACGCTGCTGTTGGTGGTGGGCTCGATGACGATCGCGTTGTTCTTCGGCGTGTGCGCGGCGATTTATCTGAACGAATACGCGAAGGACAGCCGCACGATTCGCGCGATCCGGCTTGCGATCGTGAACCTGGCGGGCGTGCCGTCGATCGTGTTCGGCCTCTTCGGTTTTGGCCTGTTCGTGATCTTTCTCGGCTGGAACGTCTCGCTGCTCGCCGGCTGGTTCACGCTGGCGTTCATGGTGCTGCCGGTGGTGATCACCGCGAGCGAGGAGTCGTTGAAGGCGGTGCCGAAGGGATTTCGCGAAGGCTCGCTCGCGCTCGGCGCGACCAAGTGGCAGACGATTCGCAAGAACGTGCTGCCGTATGCGCTGCCGGGAATTTTGACCTCGTCGATCCTCGGCATCGCGCGCGTGGCGGGGGAGACCGCGCCGATCATGTTCACCGCCGCCTACGTGGTGCGCGACCGGCTGCCGTGGGAAGTGGAGCGCCTCGGCGATTTCTTTTTCCAGGGCGTGATGGCGCTGCCTTATCACATCTACGTGGTGAGTTCGAAGATTCCGCAGAACGACTACACGGAACGCGTGCAATACGGCACGGCATTCGTCTTTCTGGCGCTCGTGGCGATGATTGCCACGGCGTCCATCATGCTCCGCAACCGGCTCCGCAATCGCTACAAATGGTGAACGCCATGACGCTCATGGAACCCAACTCCCCTCCTGAAACCGTTTCGAATTCCTCCGCCTCCGCAAAAACCGCCGTCCAGCCCGCGGTGCCGGGAGCGGCCTCGGTGCCGGTGGCGCACAAGCCGATCATCGACGTCGAGAACCTGGAGTTCTGCTACGGCGCGCAAAAGGCGCTGCACGGGATTTCGCTGCAGATTCAGGAGAAGAAAGTCACCGCGTTCATCGGTCCGTCGGGCTGCGGCAAGTCGACCCTGTTGCGCTGTTTCAACCGCATGAACGACCTGATCGACGGCGCCCGTGTGACGGGCGGCGCGATCCGTATCCGCGGCGTGGATATCAACGACCGCGGCGTCGACGCGATCGAGCTGCGGAAGCGCGTCGGGATGGTGTTTCAGAAATCGAATCCGTTTCCCAAGAGCATCTACGAAAACATCGCCTACGGCCTACGCCTCCAGGGCATTTCGAACAAGCGCCGGCTCGACGAGGTTGGTGGAAAAGTCGCTGCGCAGCGCGGCGCTGTGGGACGAGGTGAAAGAACGACTGCACGTGAGCGGGCTCGGGCTTTCCGGCGGCCAGCAGCAGCGGTTGTGCATCGCGCGCGCGATCGCGGTGGAGCCGGAGATCATCCTCATGGACGAGCCCTGTTCGGCGCTCGATCCGCTCGCGACGGCGAAGATCGAGGAACTGATNCAGGACCTNCGGCATCACTACACNATCGTGATCGTGACCCACAACATGCAGCAGGCGGCACGGTGNTCCGACCAGACGGCGTTCTTCTATCTCGGNAAACTCGTCGAGTTCGGCGAGACCAGCACGCTCTTCATGAACCCCGCCAATCCGCAGACCGAAGCCTATGTTTCGGGCCGCTTCGGCTGAGCCGCTCCGCGCCATGACCCACTTCACCGAAGAAATGAGCAAACTAAAGGAAAGTCTGCTCGCGATGGCGAGCCACGCCGAATCCGCGGTCGCGCGAGCGATGCGGGCGCTGGTCGAGCGGGACGACTCGCTCGCGCAGCAGGTGATCGAGGATGACAATATTCTCGACCAGTTCGAGATCGAGGTCGACGACGTCGCCATCCACCTCCTCGCCAAGGCGCCGCTCGCGACGGAGCTGCGCCTCATCACGGTCGCGATGAAGATTTCGCAGAATCTCGAGCGCGTGGGCGACGAGGCGGTGTCGATCGCCAATCGTGCGCTCGATCTCTCGCGCGAGCCGCAGCTGAAACCTTACGTCGATTTGCCGCGCATGGCGACGATGTCGCTGGAGATGCTGCGGGACGCGCTCACGGCGTTCATCGATCGCCAGCCGGAGAAGGCGCGCGCGGTCGTGCCGCGCGACCAGGAAGTCGACGAGTTGAACCGTCAGCTTTATCGCGAGCTTTCGAGCTTCATGATCGAGCGACCGTCGAACATCTCCCGCTGTCTGTCCTTGATGGCGGTTTCGAAGCGGCTCGAACGCATCGCGGACCACGCGACGAACATCGCGGAGGAAGTGGTGTATCTTTATGAATTCCGCGACATCCGTCACACCGGCCTGAAGCAAAATGAAACCGAAGATATTGGTCGTTGACGACGAGCCGGACGCGCTCGAGGTGGTTGGATTCAAGCTGCGCGAAGCGGGATTCACGCCGGTGTTTGCGTCCGATGGCGCCAAGGCGCTCGCCGCGGTGCGGGCGGAGCGGCCGGATCTGATCGTGCTCGATTTGATGCTGCCGGAAATCGACGGGTTGGAGGTCTGCAAGATCCTGCGCCGCGATCCGGCGACGGTTTCCATCCCGATCCTGATGTTGACGGCCAAGGCCGCCGAGATGGATCGCGTGCTCGGGCTTGAACTCGGCGCCGACGATTACGTGACGAAACCCTACAGCCCACGTGAATTGGTTTTACGGATACGCAAGCTGCTGAAGCGCGGGCAGGCGACGGACGAGGCGGGGGAGCATTTCCGGATCGGACCGCTCGAAATCGACGTGCCGCGGCACGAGGCGCTGGTCGACAACAAACCCGTTTCGCTGACCGCCACGGAGTTCAATCTGCTCACGTTGCTCGCAAAGCGCCGCGGTCGCGTGCAAACGCGCGAACGGCTGCTGCAGGACGTCTGGGGTTACGAAACGGCGATCGACACGCGAACGGTCGACACGCACATGCGACGCCTGCGGGAGAAGGTCGGACCGGTGGCGGATTATTTGGAGACGATCCGCGGCGTGGGGTATCGGTTCAGGGCGGAAACGTGATGTCGGTTGCCGGGCACGGAGCGCCTTCCACCGTTGATACAATGACCTTCGTGACCGTTCTGCTCGGCCTGCTGTTCGTCGCCGCGGTGGTGATGTGGCGGCGGTCCGTGGCGAAGGGGAAGGACGAACGGAAACGGCACGAGCGTGAGTTGAAGGAGTTGCGGGCGGCGCATGCGGCGGCGATCGAGGAGCATCGGCGGCGGCTGCAGGCGTTGCTCGACAGCATGATCGAGGGGATCGTGGTGCTCGATCCGCAGAAGCACGTGGTGCTCGCGAATCGGGCGGCGATGGAGTTGTTCGGGTTTCAGCGGCCGGTCGAAGGGCGGGCGTTGATCGAGACCGTGCGGCATCACGAAGTCGCGGCGCTCGCCACGCGGCTCGACACGGAGCCGGCGGTGCTGGGACACGAGATTCGCATCGAGGCCGCGACGCCGCGATTTCTGCAGATCAACGCGGCGGCGTTGCGCGATCCCGCCGGCGCGGCCAACGGAGCGGTGCTGGTGTTTCACGATTTGACGCGTGTGCGCGAACTCGAGGGCGTTCGGCAGGAATTCGTGGCGAACGTCAGCCACGAGCTGCGGACGCCGCTGTCGTTGATCAAAGGGGCGGCGGAAACGCTGCTTGATGGAGCGAAGACGGATCCGGTGGCGCTGGAGCGGCTGTTGAGCATCATCGACCGGCACGCGGACCGGTTGACGCTGCTCATCGACGATTTGCTGCTGCTGGCGAAACTCGATTCGGGGCGCGTGGTGATGAACCTGCAGCCTTCGCCGTTGCGATTGGCGGTGCAGGAAGTGATCGAGGATCTCGCGCCGAAAGCGAAGGCGCGCGAGATGGAGCTCTTGAACATGCTGCCGACGGGCCTGATCGCGAAGGCGGATCCGGATCGGTTGCGGCAGGTGCTTTCGAACCTGATCGACAACGCGATCAAATACGGGCGGCCGTCCGGCACGGTGAAGATCAGCGGGCAGGCGTTGAACGGGAAATTTGTCGAAGTGTGCGTGCAGGACGACGGACCGGGGATTCCGCCGGAGGCGCGCGCGCGGGTGTTCGAGCGGTTTTATCGCGTGGACAAGGCGCGTTCGCGCGAGCAGGGCGGCACGGGGCTGGGGCTCGCGATCGTGAAGCACGTCGTGCAGGCGCACGGCGGCGACGTGCGGGCGGAGAGCGAGCCGGGGCGAGGCGCGGCGTTTTATTTTACGTTGCCGCGGTGAGTCGGGGCGTGAAGCCCTCCCACGGGTCAGACGCCGAAGCGGTGGAGGAGTTCGACGATGCCGTAGCCGAGCAGGCCGGTGAGCGGCAGGGTGAGGACCCACGCCCAGACGATTCTTCCAACGAGGCCCCATTTCACGGCGCTGAGACGCTTCGAAGCGCCGACGCCCATGATCGACGTCGAGATGACGTGCGTGGTGGAGAGCGGCACACCGGCGACCGATGCGCCGTGAATGATGAGCGCGGCGGTCGTCTCGGCGGCGAAGCCGTGGACGGGTTGAAGCTTCACCATCTTGTGGCCCATGGTGCGGATGATGCGCCAGCCGCCGGCGGCGGTGCCGGCGGCCATGGTGAGGGCGCAGGTGACCATGACCCAGCGGGGAACCTGAAACTCGGGCGTGTAGAGGAAGTGCAGCCAGTTCGGCAGCGTCTCGAACGCGCCGGACTGCGTGCCGGTGAACAGGGCGAGCGTGATGATGCCCATGGTCTTCTGGGCGTCGTTGTGCCCGTGGCTGTAGCCCATGAAGCCGGCGCTCACGAGCTGGGCCTTGCCGAACACGACGCGAACGAAGTGCGGCGTCGCCTTCCGCAGCGCGGCCAGCAGGATGAACATCAGCAGCGCGCCGCCGATGAAACCGAGCACGGGCGATGCGACCATCGGCAGCACGATTTTCGGCCAGAGGCCGGCGTGGGAGCCATTTTCAACGACGTGCCATTTGAGGACGTCCCAATTGTTGGCGGTGCCGAGCGCGGAGCCGCAAAGGCCGCCGACGAGCGCGTGGCTGGAACTCGAGGGAAGTCCGAGCCACCAAGTGAAGAGGCCCCAGACGATCGCGCTGAGCAGCGCGGCGAGGACCGTCGCCATCGTGACAAAGTTCGTGTCGACGAGCCCCTTGCCAACGGTGGCGGCGACGGCGGTGCCGGCGAGCGCGCCCACGAGATTCCAGAAGGCGGCCCAGAGAATGGCCTGCCGCGGGGTGAGGACCTTCGTCGAGACGACCGTGGCGATGGCGTTGGCCGTGTCGTGGAAGCCGTTGATGTATTCAAAAATCAACGCCGCGAGCAGGACGAGGAGGAAGAGGGTCATTTCGTCGGGTGGCGAAAAGCGTCGGAGTGAGGCGAAACGTTGGCGCGTTCCGCGACGGCGAAGGGGCTCACGAGTGCTTCAGCACGATCTGGACGACGATGTTGCCGGCGTTGCGGCAGCGGTCGACGGCTTGCTCCACCATTTCGTAGAGTTCCTGGAGGATGACGAGTTCGCGGGCCTCGTAGGGGCCGTGGTAGAGTTCCTTGAGCAGACCGAGCATGACCTTGTCGGCTTCGCCCTCGGCGTATTGGAGGCGGTCGTTGGCCTCGCGGACCTTGTCGATCTGGGTGCCGTGGCGGAGCTCCTTGACCATGAACACGACGGCCTCGGAGGCGAGGTTGAGCAATTCGGCCTGGCGTTGAAACGCGGCGTGCGGCACGCGGCCCGGGTAAATGGAGAGGCGTTCGACGATTTTTTCGATGGCCTTCGGAATGCGATAAAGCGCGAAGGAAAGGGCCTCGATGTCCTCGCGTTCCAGCGGGGTGACGAACGTCTTGCTGAGCTCCTCGGTCATCTGGTGCCGGATGCGCTTCTCCTTCCGGCGGCTTTGGACGAAGTCGTCGAGATTGGGCGGCGGGCCGCCCTTGCTAAGAGCCTGCAAATAATTGGAGAGCAGGCCGACGCTGGTGCGGGCCTCCTCTGCGCCGGCCTCGAGCAAGTCGAAGAACTTGTCCTCTTTGCCGAGTAGCTTCTTGAGCGAGAACATGGGCGCCTGAGTAGCTTCGAATGTGGCGATTGCGAAACAATTTTCGCGGCCCCGGAAACTAAGCCACGGGGCTAATCCGGAGGATCAAAACGTAGGTAATCCCGTCATCCGAGCTGGCCGCGGAGGCGGGCCCAGATCTGACCGAGGCGCTCAGCAATGGCCCGGCTGCTGCGGCCGATGGCGTCGGAGTCCCAGGTGTAGTCGGTCCAGGAACGTTGTTCGCCGGGACGGGCCATGTGATCGCATGGCGCGGGGACCGCTTCGACGCCGGCGCCGCGCATCAGCCCGAGCGCACGCGGGAGATGCCAGGCGGAGGTGACGAGGATCACGGGCTCGCGTCCGACGAGCTCGCGAACGGCGAGCGCCTCCTCGTGCGTGTCGCGGGGCGATGCGAGCAGGACGAAGCGCGAGTGGTCGATACCGAGCGATGCGGCGGTCTGCGCGAGAAGTTCGGCGTGACTCGGCTGGCCGGGAGCGCCGCCGCCGCAGGTGACCAGTTTCGCGTGGGGCAGCGCGTGAGCGAGCCGGGCGGCCTCGGTGATGCGGGCTCGGGCGGAATGGCTGAGTTTGTTGAGTGCGGAGAATCCGGGCGTGTCGCCGTGGCCGCCGCCGAGCACGACAATGTAGCGGCAGCGCGCGAGCGTTTCAGGCGGCGGTCGGCCGATATTGAAATCGGCGAGTGCCGGATATTCGCGCTCGAGCGGGCGAATCATCGCGGTGCTGACGGCCTTGTTGCTGGAGACGAGCAGCAGCAAGGCGCTTGCGATCACGAGCGCGCGGCCGAGGCGGGTTCGGCGCGCGGTGAAAAGCAGCGCGATGCCCGCGATGAGAAGCGCCAGACTGAGCGGCAACGGCATCAGCCAGAAGGATACGAATTTCTTCAACAGAAACGTCACGGGCCTAGGAGGAACGAGATCGCGGGTGACGTGCAAGGTCCGGCGCAAGGAACAAACGCGGTAAACCACGGACCATGCGCGGGAAATCGCCGGTGGTTCGCGAGCCTGATCGGGTTTGGCGCGCCGGATACCGTTCCCATGAGCGTCACCGATCTTTCCGTCGCCAGCACTTCGTTCGAGGTGGGATTCGGCGCGGAGCGATCGGAGATCGGAGGTAATGGCGCGACGTTGATGCTGGCGACGCCGTGGCTGGGCGGTGCGCGCGGGGAGCGGTTGTTGCCCGGGGCGCGAGCGGCGGGAACGAGTCACGGGTTCAGTCTCTGGGAAGCCGACGGTTTGTTGATGGGCGCGAGCGTTCAGCCGGTGGGCGGGTCGTTGCGGCGGACCACGCGAGAACTCTATACGCGGCTCTTTCGCACGAGCGTGGGCTGGCCGCTGTATCGCGTTTGGAATTACGTGCCGGGGATCAATGCGGTCGTCGACGGTCGCGAAAATTACCACCGGTTCTGCGAGGGGCGGGCGGAGGCGTTCGAGGCGTTGCACGGCAGCGGTTTCAAGCGGGCTTTGCCGGCGGCGTCGGCGGTGGGCTGCGGAGGCGATGCGCTCGCGGTGGTGTTCATCGCCGGAAGGAAGCTGCCGCAGCATCTCGAGAATCCCGAGCAAGTGCCGGCCTACGAATATCCGCGTGAACACGGGCCGCGTCCGCCGAGTTTCTCGCGCGCGACAATGGCGAAAACGGAGAGTGGCCGGAGGCTGGTTTTCGTTTCGGGAACGGCCGCGATCAAGGGGCACGCGACGGTGGCGCCCGGAGATCTCGGCGCGCAGCTCGACTGCACGCTCGACAATCTGCGGCTGATCTCGCGCGCGGCTTTGCTGGGCGATGCGCTCGGCGGCGAGTCGACGGTGGCGCGGCACTTCAAGGTCTACCTGCGGGATCCGGCCACTTATCGCACGGTGCGCGACCGGCTGGAGGCGGAGTGGGTGCAGCCGAGCGACCACGTGGTGTATTTGCAGGCGGACGTGTGTCGGGCGGCGCTCGAAGTGGAGATCGAGGCGACGCTGATCGAGAGGTGAGCGGGCGGAGGTGTCACCTATGAGGTGACACTTTGGAGGGGTTCCGAGTTGGCCGAGACGAGGGCGCGGAGTTTGCGGGTGTCGGTTTTTCCGCGGGCGGTGAGCGGAAACGCGGGGAGCGCGACGAGTTTTCGGGGGACTTTCCACGAGGCGAGGCGGGTGCGAAGGGTGTCGCGCCATTCGGCCGGGTGGCGGTCGCAGGCGACGATCGCGGCGAGCGTTTCCTCGCGGCCGGGATGCGGAAGGGCGTAGGCGTCGCGCACGCCGGGCAGCGCGCGGAGGGCATGCTCGACTTCGGCGAGATTCAGGCGGCGGCCGGCGATCTTGACGGTGCGGCCGGCGCGGCCGAGGAGGACGAGTTCGCCGCGGGTGTTGAACTCGCCGAAGTCGGCGGCGAGGTGCGTGCCGGGGCGGCGGTTGCCGAATGTGAAAACGGCTTCGCTTGCGACACGGATGCGGCGATCGCGCGTGAGCGAGACCGTGACGCCGGGCAGCGGCGTGCCGACGGCGCGGCCTTCGCTGGCGGCGGTGCCGGTGCGATCGAAGGCGATGCCGCCGGTTTCGCTGGAGCCGTAGAAATTGTGAATGGGCCGGCCGAGGCGTTCGTGGAAGGCGCGCGCGATCGCGGGATCGAGCGGTGCGCCGGCGGAGATGATCGTATGCAGCGAGGCAAGCGAGTGCGGGGGGACGTCGGCGTGGGCGAGGGCGCGCAGGAGCGCGGGGACGGCGGGGAAAACGGTGGGTTGAAAGCGGGCGATTTCGGCGGCGATCACGTGGGGCAGCGCGGTCGATCCGCAAACGATGCCGGTGCCCTGCGCGAGGAGAGGGACGACGAGATTGCCCCAGCCGTAGGAGTGGCCGAAGGGGATGAGCGCGTAGTTGAAATCTGGTGACGCGATCTGCATCGCGGCGCAGACATGGCGGCCGTCGGCGAGCATCTGCGCGTCGGTGAACGCGAGCGCGCGCGGCGCGCCGGCGCTGCCGGAGGTGAGTTTGATGACGCGGCGGGCGTCGGTGAAAATGCGGCCGCCGGCGAGCGGTTCGAGCGAGGCGCCGTTCCAGACGAACGCGGCGCGCAGGGCGCGGGCGATGGTGCGTTGCGCGGCGGGAGGTTCGCCGGGATCGAGCGGGGCGACGATCGCGCGGGCCTTCAGCAAGGCGAGGAGCAGGACGAGCCATTGCGGGCCGTTGGGTTCGGAAAAGAGAACGATACGCCCGTGGAGATCGACCGGATGGCGGGCGAGCCAGGCGTCGCTAGCGCCCTCGAGGTCGGCGCGCGTCCAGACGCGTCCGGTGGCCGCTTCGATCAGGGCGGGTGCGAGCGGAGCGGAGGCGAGGGTGCGTTGCCAGCTTTGCAGGAGCGTGGTCGTCATGCGGGTGGGGGAGTGCGGGCTTCGATCTCGATCGCGAGCAGGGCAATCGACACGACAAGGGCCACGGTGGTGCCGAGCGCGTGGATGACCGGGATCTGACTGAAGCCGAGCACGGCGAACGAGGCGAAGGTGGTGAGCGCGGACACGCGCACGGCGCTCGCGGGGAGGCGTTGGGCTTGGGCGGAAGCGCTGGTGAAAATCGCGTAGTCGTGCGCGAGGCAGACGCCGAGGAATGCGCCGAGCAGGTGAAAGAGGTTCAGCGGATGGCCGAGCAACGAGAGCAGTCCGAGGGACGAGAAGCAGGCGCCGGCGGGGATGAGCAGGATGCGAATGGCGCGACGGTCGCGGTAAACAATCATGACGCTGAGCAACACGAGCCCGAGGCCGATGAGGCTCAGGCGCGCGGCGGACGTGCGGTAGCGGGAGAAGAGTTCGTTGAAGGTTTCGAGTTGGCGGACGGGAACGGTGTCGAGGTTCGATGGGAGGGAGAGGTCGCGTGAATCGTTGATGACGGAGAGGAACCACGGACGCGGAGCGAAGGGCTGGAAACTTTGGCGCAGCGGTGCGGGAAGGTGCGGAAGAAAATCGCGGTAGAGCTGGGCGTAGTCGGCGGCGGGACGAGCACGGGTGAACGCGGACCAGGTGGAAAAGAAGGAAGCGAAGGCGGCGGGGTCGAAGTCGCGTTGTTCGAGGGCGGCGCGGAAGCGGTCGGGGAAATCGGCGAGTTGTTCGAGGCGGGCGGGCGCGGTTCGCCAGGCGTGCTCGGTGGGGAAAAGCGTGCCGAGCGAGGCGACGGCGAGATCGGCGGCGTGATTTTCGACGTGTTGAACGAAGCGGTCGAGTTGGGCGCGGGCGTGCGGAAGGTTGTCACCAAAAGTCAAATACGCGGAGCGATTGGGGGTGTCGCCGAACAGGGCGCGGACGGTGCGATCGTTGGCGCGGAGATCGGCGGAGGGGATCTCGAGCTCACGGATGTCATCGCGCCACTCGAGGAGCGCGGGCGCGGCGAGAGCGAGGAGGGCGGCGAGGGCGAGGAAAGCGAAAGGGATGCGGCGTGAGGAGAAGCGGCCGCGGTCGAGGAGCGGGAGCGCGCGGGGGGAGAGTGAAAGGGACTTCGTCGCGGCGAACCAGAGCAACGCGGAAGCGAGCGCGCAGAGGACTCCGCTGCCGACGAAGAGGCCGACCTGGCGAAGGAGCGGGAGTTCGGCGAAAGCGAGAAGGGAGAAACCGATGACGGTGGTGAAGCAACTGGTGACGAGCGGGCGGAGAATGGGGCGGAGCCGGGCGGTGTAAGACGGGTTGTCGGGGGCGGGTGGCTGCAGCGCGATGTAGAAGCCGTAGTCGATCGCGACGCCCGCGAGGAGCGCGCCGATGACGAAGACGAGGACGTGAACCTGGGCGAAAACCAGAGTCGTCGCGGTCCAGGCGCCGAGGAGCGAAAGCAGAACGATCGGCAGCAGGTGGAGGATTTGCCAGGGGCGGCGGAGGAAGAGTGCGGCGACGGCGAATACGGCGGCGACCGAAGCGAGGTTGAGGACGGCGACCTCGCGCTGGATGCGGGCGCGGCTGGCGGCGGCGAAGCGGTTGATGCCGGTCCATTGCAGCGCGAGGGTTGGCTGGAGCGTGCGGGCGGAAGCGAGGGCGTTTTCGATGGCGGCGAAAACGGGCGCTTGTCCGGCGTCGGAGAGCGGAGAGGCGCGGAGTCGCGCCCAGACCAGGGCGAAGGAATTTGTTGGGTGGGGAAGCGTGTCGAAGTCGCCGAGGGTGTGAGCGACGCGCGGAACGAGGAGTAGAGGATCGCTTGGGATCAGGTCTTGCAGGGGCATCGCCTCGGGTTGGGCGAGGAAGGATTCGAGTTCGGCGGCGGCGCGCGCGGCGGTCCAGGCGGCGAAGGTGTCGGAGGAATTCGCGCGCGAGAACGCGGCGTGCATGCGTTCGAGCCACGCGGGAAGGAGGAGTTCGAAGCGGCGTTCGAAGAGGGCGCGTCCGAGCGCTTCGCGTTGCGCCGGGTCGGCGTGAGGCGCGACTTCGTCCATCACGTTTGATGTGCGCAGCGAGGAGAGAAACGCGGCGACGGCGGGCTCGGACGGTGGCGCCGATGAAGCGGAGTCGTGGAGCGCGAGGAGAACGACGCGGGCTTGAACGTCGGCGGAGAGGCTGCGGACGAGGGAGAGTTCGGGGGAGCGTTCGTCGGCGGGGAGAAGATCGAGGACGTCGGTCGTGATGCGTTGCGAGAGATCGATCGAGACGAGCCACGCGAGGCAGGCGGCGACGAACGCGGCGAGGACGAGGCGGGCGGCGATCACGGTGGAAAGGCGTGGAGTGGAGCCGCTCGTGGAGGCTCGCGGCGGCGAGCGGGTTTCAGCGGAAGTAGCGCTTCAGGTCGGAGCCCGAGAACTCGACGTTTTCGCGGGCGTCGCGGATGAGGATTTCGATGCGTTGGTTGGCGGCGCGGGTGATTTCGATGCGCTCGAGCGTGGTGCCGTGGCCGGTGAGCGTGAGCGCGCCGAGGGAGTTCGAGACCGAGTCGGAGCGCGGAACGAGTTGAAGAATCCAGTCGTCGTCGCCCGTGCGTTCGCCGGAGAAGGCGAAGTCCTGTTGAAGCGCGTGGAGGTCGAAGTGAAGGACGTCGACGAGAACGGAGGCGGCGGCCTGGGCGCGGGCGTCGTTCGGCGGCGTGCGCGTGCGGCCGCGGGCGTCGCGGACGACGATGCCCTGTTCGTCGCCGATGAGGGTTTGCGGATCGGGAGCGAGGTAGCGGAGGCTGAGGCCGCGGCCGGGCGCGAGACGGAGTTCGCCGGTGAGGACGACGGGTTTCTTGCGGAAGGGGAAGTGTCTCCGTTCTTCGAATACAGCGACGCGAGCGGTGTCGGCGGAGAGGGCGGCGAAGAGATCGCGCCACCGCGGATCGTGGGCGGGATCGGGGATCGCGGGCAGCGCCGCGCGAGCGACGGCGATCGCGAAGAAGAAGAACGGAAGGAGGAGGAGCGGCCGTGCGGGAATCATGGCAGGGCGGGCGAGCGGCGCGTGCGGAGCAGGGAAATCCAGCGCCAGAGGGCGAGTTGCGGGAGAAGGCGGAGGTGGAGCCAGACCATCTTCGCGTTGTCGCGGACGTAGTTGAAATGTGATACGCCGCCCTCGCTGCGCGCGATGTAGCGGCAGGGCGCGGGGAGGTTGAGCGTGGGAATGCCTTCCCAGACCATGCGGACGGCGACCTCGGGATCGAAGTCGAAGCCGCGGGCGAAGCGGGTGGAGTCGAGGGCGCGCTTGAGCGCGGCGGCGGGGTAGACGCGAAAGCCGAAGAGCGGATCGTCGATGCCGGGGCCGAGGATTTCGAGACGGGCGAAGCCGACGCTGACCTTGCGGCCGTAGAGACGTTCGAGCGGAGCCTCGGGGCCGAAGACCGGGCGGCCGAGGATGAGCGCGTCGGGATTGCGCTGAGAGACGTCCATGAACGGACGAATGTGCGCGGCGGAGTGCTGGCCGTCGGCGTCCATGGTGAGGACGTGCGTGAAACCGGCTTGCAGAGCGGCTTCGACGCCGGTGGCGACGGCGGCGCCCTTGCCTCCGTTTTCGGCGCGAGCGATGAGGCGGAGGCGAGGATCGCGTTGGGCGAGTTCGAGGAGAGGTTGTTCGCTGCGGTCGTCGCTGCCGTCGATCACGATCCACACGGGACTCCACTGACGCAGGGCGTCGCGAACCGTCGACACGAGCCGGCGGCCGGTGTTGTAGGACGGGATGAGGACGAGGTGAGTGGATGAAGGAGGCATGGCTCGTTTAGGAGACGAGACAGGGAGAGCCGGTGAGTTGCTCCGTGAGGCGCTCCTCGACGAAGGCGGCGGTGGCGCGGACGGGACGGTGCGGTTCGGGTTCGAGGCGATCGTCGGCGTAGATGTCGACGACCGCGGGAAAGTGAGGAACCTGCCACCAGCGGCGGCCGCGGGGGAGGAGATCGCGGCTGGCGCGGATGACCACGATCTGGATGGGGGCGTGCGCGCGGGCGGCGATGAGGGCGAAGCCGGTTTTGCACGGGTTGAGCGTGAGGTGGGCGGATGTGCGCGTGCCTTCCGGAAAAATGAGCAACGTGCGGCCGGCGGAGACGCGTTCGACGGCGCTGCGGATGAATTCGGTGCCGGTGGCGCAGGCGAGGTGATCGGCGAGAAGCGCGACGGGGGCGAGGAAGGGATTGCGCCGCATGGAAGGTTTGAAGACGCAGATCGCGTCGGGCAGGCGAGAGAGGAGGAAGGTCGCGTCGAGAAGGCCGGGATGATTGGCGACCCAGACGGCGCCGCCGTGAAGCGGGATGTTTTCGAAACCGTGCCAGCGCACGTGGACGAGGCCGGTGAAATCGAGCCAGGCGTTCCAGGCGGAGAAGAAGTGTTGGAGGAGTTGGCGCGAGAGTGATGCGAAGCGAGTGCGGGCGCCGGGCACGCAGAGCAGAGCGGCGCAGAGGAGGTTTACGACGAGCGCGCAGAGGCCGAAGAGCAGCCAGGAGAAGGCGAAGAGGCTGATGTGGAAGAGGCGTCTCATGCGGCGGCGGCGGACGAGGCGGTTCGGACGGCGGAGGGCGATGCGGCTGAGTCCGGCAGAGCGGGACTGAGCGGAAGGAAGTTGAACCACAGATACGGGTTCGCGCGGAGGAGGGATTCTAGTTGGTGGAGGAAGGCCCGAAAATGGGCGCGAGCGCGGGCGAGGTTTTCGTCGCGCGACGGGCCATCGGGTTCGAAGACGGGCGAAGCGTGGAGGAGGGATTCGTTGCGCGCGCCGGGGACGCTGAGGCAGAAGACGACGGGGAGGCGGAAGACGAGAGAGAGATGATAAATCGTGAACGGCATGAGCCGGCGGGCGCCGAGGAAGTCGAACGGTTCGACCTTCGAACTGTGTTCGATGCGATCGCACATCATGGCGATGGAGCTGCCGGACTGGGCGGCGTCCTTGAGCGCGAAGAGGAGGTTTTCGGTTTCGTTGACCCAGACGTAAGTGACCCATTGGCCGAAGCGGTCGGAGAGGCGATGGGTGTCGCGGGAGTTGCCCAGGCGCAGGCGGATCATGTGCACGTGGCGGCGGAATTCGCCGAGGAGGAAGCCGAGGAGGTCGGAGTTGCCGAAATGGATCGTGCCGAGAAGCGCGGGGCGGTCGGTGCGCATCAATGCGCGGAAAGGCTCGAAGCTCGGTTGAGGAAGGCAGCGGTGGTGGCCCGTCTCCGCGGCGTGGATACGCGTCATCAATACTTGGCTGTAGGTGTGGAAATGACGCCAGACCTCGCGCAGGCGGGCGGGGCGGCCGAGGACGGCGGAAAGGTAGGCGTGCGAATGCCGGCGTTGTTGCGGCATCAGGATGAGGGCGCACGCGGCGCCGAGGCCGAGAAGGGGATCGAGAAGAAAAGGAGGAAGGGCGCGGTCGATGAGTCGCAGGAAATCGTAGCCCCAATCGGGACCGGGATTGCGCAGCGGGGGGCGCGACGAAGGCGCGTTGCGGCTCAGTTCCATGACAACGTGAGGATCAGGCCGGGCGCGGCGGGAAGGGAAAGCGGCTCGCGCTGGACGAGCGCGGAAAAGAAGCGCGGAAGACGGAGTTCGGCTTCGAGCGCGGATTCGGCGGCGGTGGTTTGTTCGAGGCGGAGCGAGCCGAGGGCGTTGGCGGAATCGGAGGAGAGGGCGAGGGCGAAGGCGAAGGTGTCGCCGCTGGCGGCGTCGTGTTCGAGGAGCCACGTGCCGCGTTCTTCACCGCCGCAGAGAAGGGTGCGCGGGGAGGGTGAGAGGAGGGCGGATTGGACGGCGTGGGCGAGGAGATGGCGTTGGCCGGTGTGCGGGAAGAACTGGCGGATGGGTTGCTGGCGGGCGATGAGGACCTGTTGGATGCCGCTGGGATGAATGGAGGTTTGGAAGAGCGTCGGGCTCGGCGTGGGGAAGCTCGTGAGGTAGTCTTCGAGGGCACGGGTTTCGCCGTAGACGGACGCGTAGACGACGGTGTCGTTTTCGGTGGGAGCGAGATCGTGGAGAACGCCGCCGAGGAGAAGGCCGAGCTGGGTCATGCGCCGCGTGGCATTGCGCGGAAAAGCGTCGCGCAGACGCTCGCGCGTGGCGGCGAGGTCTTCGGCACCGGGGGCGTCGGTGCGGAGGGCGACGATGTGGCGGTGGAGCATTTGGGGCGCGGGTGCGTGGGTGGCGGGCTGTGGAGAACGAGAAAGAGAACGAAGAACGAGAACGAGCGGGCTAATCGGGGTTGAGGAGGGTGGCGGCGTGGGCGCCGCCGAAGGCGTTGCTGGTGAGCAACACGGCATCGAAAGCGGCGGTGGAGAACGGTTCCGCGGCGACGTTGTCGCGGAAGAAGGGCGGCTCGCTGCCGATGGTGCCGGGGACGCGGCCATCGCGGAGCGATTCGACGGCGAGGGCGAGTTCGACGAGGCCGCAACTACCGAGCGTGTGGCCGAGGCTGCCTTTCCAGGAGACGAGCGGAGCGGCGGGGAAGAGGTGGGCGAGGGTTTCGGCTTCGAGGCGGCCGGCTTCGAGGGTGCCGGTGCCGTGGCCTTTGATCCAGAGGCGTTGATCGCGCGCGGCGGCGGCGACGGGCTCGAGGCAGGCGGCGAACCCGGAGCCGTCGGCGCGGTTCGCGGTGAAGTGATGCATCTCGTTGTAGAGAGACTGGGCGTGGAGGAGAAACGTGTTGGGCGCGGACGGAGAGGCGTCGGGGTGTTCGAGGACGGCGAAAGCGGCGCCGTCGCCGAGTCCGATCGAGCCGGTGTCGCGGGCGGCGTAGGGGGCGGGGAAGCCGCTGTTCAGAATTTTCAGCGCGTGGAAACCGCCGGCGACGAACGGGCTGACGAAATCGAACGTGAAGACGAGCGCGCGGTCGGCGAGGCCGGCGTGGAGCGTGCGCGTGGCGAGGAGCAGGCCGAGGTGCGCGGAGACGCAGGCGTGGGAAAGGATGGAGACGTTGGCGCCCCAGCCGAAGTGTTGGCGTATCCGATCGACGGATGCGAAGGGCGTGCCGGAGGCGAGGTGCGCGGGATCGCGGGTGCGTTGAAAAGCGTAGAGGCTGCCGACGCCGAAGTTGGAACTGGTGACGAAAACCGGAAGGCGGGAAGAGCCCCAGTCGGCGGCGGGGATCTGGGCGCCGAGGGTGTCGAGGTGCGCGAGCCAGTTGGGCGGGGCGGTTTCGTCGAGGGAGCGTTGCGGAAGAAGGGCAAGCGGAACGGAGTCGCCGCCGTCGCGGCCGAGGACGGGATGGAGTTGAAGTGCGCGCTGGTGGGAGAGGAGAGCGGCGTGAGTGGAGGCGGCGTCACCGAGCGCGGTCAGACAGCCGGTGGCGGTGAGTCGGATGGGCGGGGGAGAAAACGGAGCGGAAGGCACGGAGCGGGAGGACGTGCGGTGAGCGGCACGCGGAGGAGGCGTGGGCGGCGCGTTGGGGACAACGCGCTACCTAGGCGACGCGGTCGGCGGGGGCGCGGGAGCGGACGAAATCGGCGAGGTGGGCGACGCTGGCGAGGGCGGCGCGGGATTCTTCGCTGCTGGAGATTTTAATGCCGAATTCCTTCTCGAGGGTGACGACGAGCTCGAGGGCGTCGATCGAGTCGAGGTTCAGGCCGGAGCCGATGAGCGGGTCGTCGTCGCCGATGTCTTCGGGCTGAAGGTCGTCGAGTTTCAGCGTGCGAACGATGAGCTGTTTGAGTTGGGCGCGAAGAGGGTCGGACATGGGGACGTCAGGAGATTTTGGATACGGGCGCGGGCTTGGCGGCGCTGTATTCGCTGAACAGGCCGAGCATTCCGGTGCGTTTAACGTCCGCGAAGCCGGCAGCGCGAAGGGCCACGAGGACGGAGGCGGGAGGGACGCAGGCGTCCATCGTTTCCCAGAAGTAAACCATCATGTCGCGCGCGGCGCGGCTGCGGGTGAAGAGCTGGGTGAGCGACGGATAGATTTTGCCGAAGTAAAGTTTGAAGAGGGCGGCGCCGAAGCGGCCGGATGGTTTGGTGACCTCGAGGATGAGGAGGCGTCCGCCGGGTTTGAGGACGCGGAAGTATTCGGCGAAGGCGGCGTCGAGCGTGGTGACGTGACGCAGGGCGTAGCCCATGGTGAGGAAGTCGAAGGTGTCGGAGGCGAAGGGCAGTTGTTCGGCGCGGCCGATGACGAAGCGGGCGGGAAGTTTTTGGCGGGCGACGGCGAGCATGCCCTCGCTGGGGTCGAGGCAGGTGATGGTGTCCGCGGAGCCGAGGACTTTTTGCGCGGCGGTGGCGACAAGGCCGGTGCCGCAGGCGACGTCGAGGAGTTGGTGGCCGGGCTTGAGGCCATGGCGTTGCAAGGCCCAGCGGCGGTAGAAGGAGCCGCTGCGGAGGAAACCCCAGTCGACGACGCTGTCGTAGTGCGGCGCGCCGGCGTCGAAGAGTTGGTTTACGAACGCCGGTTTTTCCTCGGTGGTGGAATAGTGGGCGTCGAGGGGCGGATGGGGGAGCATGGGCGAAGGCGCCATGCTGGTTTGGGCCGCTGACGCGGTTGGAAGGACAGCGGTGGGGGCGAGTGGTTGCGGGTGGGGGTGAGAAAATGGGCGCGTGGAGCCGGCGCGGGGTGGGGCTTTGGTGCGCACGTCTCACATTGGGTTGCGGGCGTTTGGCCCGCGGTTTGCGTGCGTTTGGCCCGCCTTCGCCGGTGGCTTCGGCGGGCAGCTTTCGCTCGCTGCGAAAGCTGGGGCGGCCAACGGGATTTGAACCCGCGACCCCAAGATCCACAATCTTGTGCTCTAACCAACTGAGCTATGGCCGCCGTAAAGGGAGGCGGAATTTCGCGAGGTGGTTGGAGGGTGTCAACCCCGGGTTTTTGCGGATACGATTCAATTCTGCGGTCGGCGGAATGCTGAAGGTTTGCGCCATCAGGAGGAGCGGCGGAAATCGGTGCGCAGGTGTGTTAAAAGCCGGCTAAAGGGGGCGGGGTGGCTACACGCGGGCGGCGGCGGAACGATCAGGGGAGCATGATGAACGTGCGTGGGTTCGTGGGCGCGATGGTGGCGCTCGGCGGGTGGCCGGGGGCGAGCGGGGCGGTGTCGTGGGAACGCCTGGAGGCGGGGCAGTCGCCGGCGGAGGTGCGTGCGTTTTTGGGGGAGCCGTTGATGCGGAGTGCGGGGCGCGGGTTCGAGGTTTGGATTTACGATCAGCAGCGCGAGGTGGTGTGGATGCGCGGCGTGGTGGTGGCGTGGACGGCGAGGGAACCGGCGCTGGATGAACGCGGGCGGGAGCTCGACTTGCGCGGGGTGGGAAAGGTGAAAGAGCAGCCGGAGGCGGCGAAGAAGAAGCCGTATGTGCCGCGGTCGGAGGAGAATTTTGGATACGAGCGGGCGTCGTCGCGCTGGAGAGGGCGGAGTTTTTAGGCGGGTGAAATCGCTTGATGGCTGCTGCGGTTGAGAAGCGGCCACTCGCTGACGCTCGTGGCCACGGGGCGAGCTGGGGGCTTGCAACGTGGGGCGGAGTGTGGCGTGAGTCTCGGCAGTTTTCCCCACCCCAAGCCGCGATGTTGCGGCGGATTGTCCCCCACCATGTCATTTGTTTCCGCTCCTGACGCACCGGCTGTGCCGGTTTCCGAGATCGAACCGGCGCCGCGAAATTTCAAAGGGCTGTTGAAGCAGTTGGGACCCGGGCTGATTTTGTCGGCGATCATCGTGGGGTCGGGGGAGCTGATCGTGACGCCGAAGCTGGGGGCGGAGGTCGGGTTTCAGCTATTGTGGTTCATCATTCTCGGGTGTCTGGTGAAAGTGTTCGTGCAGATCGAACTCGGGCGGTATGCGGTGACGCGCGGCCGGACGACGCTGGAGGGGCTGGACACGCTGCCGGGGCCGCGGCTGGTGGCGTCGTGGGTGATGTGGGTGTGGCTGGCGATGTTTGTGTGTTTGGTGCCGCAGGTCGCCGGGATGTTGGGGGGAGCGGCGACGGCGTTGCAGATGGGCGGGGTGACGGTGTCGTTGCCGGTGCTGTCGATCGGGATCGGTGCGGTGACGGCGGTGCTGCTGGTGCTGGGGCGGTATGTTTTTATCGAGCGGTTTTCGACGGTGCTGGTGGGTGTGTTCGTGGCGGGGACGATGATCGCGGTGGGGATGTTGCAATTCACGCCGTATGCGGTGACGGGGGCGCAGTTGGCGAGCGGGTTGTCGTTTCAATTGCCGGCGGACATCGCGACGGCGTTCGGGGCGTTCGGGTTGATCGGGGTGGGGGCGTCGGAGCTGATCTATTATCCGTATTGGTGCTTGGAAAAAGGATACGCGCGGAAGATCGGGCCGGACGACGGGAGTCCGGAATGGAAAGCGCGGGCGCAGGCGTGGCTGCGGGTGATGCGCGTGGATGCGTGGACGTGTTTCGCGTTTTATACGACGACGACGATCGTGTTTTATCTCCTCGGCGCGGCGGTGCTGCACGCGAAAGGCATGCGGGTGGAAAACAGCCAGATGATCGAGACGCTGTCGTTCATGTATCGGGAGACGTTTGGCGAGTGGAGCGTGTGGCTGTTCGTGCTGGGGGCGGTGGCGGTGTTGTATTCGACGATCTTTGCGGCGACGGCGTCGAATGCGCGGCTGTTCGCGGACGGGCTGAGTCTGTTCAAAGTGAAGACGTATCGCGATGCGAACGAGCGGGTGCGTTGGGTGAAGGTGGGCTGCGTGGTGCTGCCGGTGGCGTTCACGACGGTGTTTCTGACGTTTGGGAATCCGGTGAATCTGGTGTTCTGGGGCGCGGTGGCGCAGGGGATGATGCTGCCGTTTCTGGCGATCGCGGCGTTGTATTTTCATTTCACCAATCCGCATCGCGAATTGCGGGCGCGGCCGCTGTCGCTCGCGGGATTGTTTGTCGCGGCGGCGGGGATGATTTCGCTGGGCGCGTATCAGGTGATCACAGAAGTGGCGAAGCGGTGGTGAGCGCGTATGGGGCTGACGACGATCGGTGAAGTGCTCGATCAGCTCGACGCGATCGTGGAGATCGCGCGGGAGCGCGGGACCGCGGACGGTTTTTTCGCGGCGCTGTATCGGCGGGTGACGGCGGAAGTGGAAGCGCGGATCGGGCGCGGGGCGTTCGAGGATGGCGAGCGGATGGCGCGGTTCGATGTGGTGTTTGCGAGCCGTTATGTGGAGGCGTGGTCGGCGTATGAGCGCGGGCGTCCGTTGACGGAGGCGTGGCGGGTGGCGTTTGGGTGTCGCGACGATTACTGGCCGGTGGTGTTGCAGCATCTGCTCGTGGGGATGAACGCGCACATCAATCTGGATCTTGGGATCGCGGCGGCGGAGGTCGCGCCCGGAACGGCGATTCACGCGCTGCGGCAGGACTTCGATCTGATCAACGACATCCTGTGCGAAATGGTGGACGACGTGCAGACGCGATTGGCGCAGGTGTGGCCCGCGCTGCGGATGATCGATCGGATTTGCGGCGATCTCGACGAGGCGGTGGTGCATTTCAGCATTCGGCGGGCGCGGGCGCAGGCGTGGGATCTGGCGGTGGCGCTGGCGGGGACGGTCGACGAAGCGCGGCGAGCGCAACGCATCGAAGAAGTGGATACAGCGATGGCGTGCCTCGGACGCAGGATTCTGAATCCGGGAGTGAAGCTGCGACTGATGTTGGGGTGGGTGCGGATCCGGGAACGCGGAACGATCTCGGAAAAGCTGGATGTGTTGTGCGCTTGAGTGCGCGGCCTTGTTAAGGGCGGATCGGGAAAAATCTTACTCAGCGTAAAAACATTGCTGCATCTTGCGGAGTTTTTGGTTCGCTCGCGTCCGCCTTGCTTCAGCATCGACAGATTCAGGAGCTCAACGACGCGTGTCTGGACCTCTACCAGCCGGGGTTGAACCAAGCGACCTTTGCGGAACGCACCTTCGCGTTTCTCTCGCGGTTGGTGCCGGCGGAGATGATTGCTTTCGGGACGCTGGACTGCGCGACCAAGGAGCTGGCGATCGGCTTCAACACGTCGATCGCGAGCCTGCAGCCGGTGATGGAGGCGTTTGGTCGGGTGATGGGCGACTACGAGTTGTTCAACTTCGATCCGCGGGTGAACGACGGAAAACCGTTTTGTCGCAGCGATTATTTCAGCAGCCGCGAATTCCGCGACAAAGCCATTTACCACGAGGTCTATCGTGTGCTGGGGCTCGATAATCACTGCGCGGTTTACGTGCCGGGTAGCGAAACCGAAGTCGCGTTTTACGGCATCGAGCGGAAGGGCGGTCCGGATTTCACGGCCGAGGAGCGCACGATGCTGGAGCTGGCGCAGACGCATTTGGGCAACGCACGCGAGCTGGCGCATGCGCGTTCGCGGATGGGAGCGGATTTCCAGGCGTCGCCGGAGCTGTTGATGCGGGCGGGACTGACGGCGCGGGAGGCGGATGTGCTGGCGTGGTTGGCGGAAGGAAAATCCAACGAGGAAATCGCGCTCCTGCTGAACCTTCAGCTCTACACGGTGAAAGGTTACGTGAAGGCGATCTTCCAAAAGATCGGTGCGCCCAACCGGCTGGCGGCGGCGCTCTGGGCGCTGCGCTTCTGTTGGGCGCAGCAGCATCCGGACGCGTCCGTCGTGCCTGGGGCGGTGCGTGTTCCGACGAAGACGCCGTGGATTTGGGAAGTGAAAACCGTGTCGGACCTCCCCTCCAAAGGGGGGTAGAGGTGAGCGGGCGAATGCGTTAGTCTGGCGGGGTGTTGCCCGCGCCTAAACCCCGAGAATTTCGTTTCCGCGCCCTGAAGGAGGATCGCGCGAACGAGGCTTGTTGATCATGGGAATCAGGCGCGCCGAATTCGATCGCTGCTTTGAGCTCGAGGCTCTCGAGCCGCGCATGATGCTTTCGGCGGAAGGATTCGGCGGGATCGATGCGGGCGTGGAGGGCGGCGCGCGGATCGAGCTGCTCTCGGATGTGGAAACCGAGGACAGCGAGCGCGGCGAGGCGGACGGATTTGGCGCGATGATGTTCGCGCTGTCGGATTCGGGTCCGGTTTGGGTCAATGCCGAAGGTGGCAACTGGAACGACGCAGCGAACTGGGCCAGCGGTGAGGTGCCGGGTGCGGGTGCCGATGTGGTGATTTCTGGTCTGGGCCAGGAAGCGGTGGTGACGTTGACCGGCGACACGTCGACGTTCGCGAGTCTCACCATCGAGAGCGGCACGGTCGTGATCGAAGGCGCGCTAAAGACGCAGACCTTGAGCATCGCCGAAGGCGCAACGCTGCGGCTCATCGGATCGGCCACGAGCACGATCACGGGTAATGTGAACGTGGCGGCGGGAGCCGAACTTTCGGTGGAAGACACCGCGGTTGTGATTTGGTCCGGCGGTGGTGAGTGGGCGAATTACGGGCGGACGGTGATTGCGGAGGAGGCCGAGTTTCGCTCGACGGCGGCGGGTGAGGTGAATGTTCGCGGCGGGATTTTCGAAGTGGAAGCCGGTGCGACCGTTCGTTTGACCGACACGTGGGGAAATTTCTTCGTGCGCGGTGGCGAGTTTCGGCTGAATGGCGAGTTTGTGGGCACGGGAAGCCAGGTTGAATTTGTGGTGTATCCCGGTGCGGTTTTTAGTGGCACGGGCGTGCTGAAGAATCCGCGCGCCGTTGATATCCACGGCACGGTGGCTCCGGGTGGAACGGGCGAGGGAAGCGTGGGCAAGTTGAGGATCGAAGCCGGTGTGGTGTTCGGCTCGACGCAGGCTTGGTCGGTGCACCTCGATGTGGCCAACGTGGACCAGCATGACGTGCTGGAAATCGTCGGAAACGCCACGTTCGGAGCGGCGGGCAAGATTCGAGTGGATGCCAGCGAAGCGGATTTTGCGGGAGGAGAAAGCGGAGTCGCGCTGGCGGGGGCGTTGGTGACGGTGAGCGGGAGCGTGACGAACACGCCCGCCATCGAAGTGACGGACGGCTGGGCTTATTCGGTGCAGGCGAACTGGGTGAGTGGCAGCAAGCAGCTGCAGGCGACGACGGTGGCGATGTCGGCGATCAGCTGGGTGGTGAGCGAAGGCCTGCTCGCGAGCACGGCGAAATTTCAGTCGATGTTGATCGGCTACAATCTGGGCTCGATCGATCTCACGGCGCAGGGCCGCACGCCTTTCTCGCTGCCCGGGCTTTCGCTCAATCTGGCGGATTCGCTCAACTTGAGCGCGTTTGCGTCGCAGGTGGCGCTGCCGGTGATCACGCCGTCGGCGAGTTTGGCGCAGTTGATCAGCGATCTGCAGGCGGTTGGGTTTCAAGTGACGGAACCGGGTGAAGGCGTCGAGTTGCGCGGCATGCTGTCGCGGACGATCGCCGACGGATTGGTCTTGGCGGTGGACGCGGATCGGGCGTTTCTCGTGCCGGACGAGGTGATCGCCGGATGGGCGGACGGAATCGATTTTGCGATCACCGGGGCTCTGACGGCGCGGCTGGTGCAGAACATCGTGTTCGAAGTGCGCGACGGTGAGTTCGTCCTCGTGGTCGGTGCGGAGGATCTCAGCCATCTTTATTTGAGCGTTGCCGGAACGGCGGAGGTGGCGGGCTCGGCGCAGTCGGGCGGTCGGACGGTGACGGTCGAAGGTGAGATCGAAGTGGATTACGATGTGTGGATGCACCACGGAACGGATGGGTCCACTCCGGCGGCCAGCGGCAGTTCGGCGATCGAGTTGAGCACGACGGTCGGGGCGCTCGATGTGACGGTGGCGGCCTTGGCGGCGCGATCGATTGATGCGGCGACGCTGGTTACGACTTCGACGGACACGGTCGATTTGGGCGCCGTGCTTCGTTTCGATGGATTGACGGCGGCGAACGGAACGCCGCTGACGTTGACGATGACGGGTGAGCGTGCGGCGGACGGCTGGAATCTGAAGGCGACGGGCAGCGATGCGCGGTTGCTGGAGTTGACGGTCGATGGCTGGGAGTTGGACGCGACGCTGAGTCCGACGAACCTTGTGGGCGCGGGGGCGATGGACGTGCGTTTCGATTTTCTCCGTAAGGATGATGCGGTGCCGGCGGTTGAGCTGACAGCGACGTTCGATGCGGATAGCCTGGCGCTGAGTGGCGCGATGGCGGGAACGGTGAGCATCGCGGGGGCGGGCGGAGCGACGTATCTCACGACGACGGATTTCGCCGGCACGGTTGATCTGGCGACGGATTTCGGAACGGCGAATTGGACCGGGGCGGGTTTCGCCTTTACCGCGGGGAGTGCGACGTTCGGACGCGAAGGCTCGCGGCTGACGGGGGCGGTGACGGACGGGACCGATGCGGATGCGCACGCGTTGGCGGGCAGCTATGACTTTGGCACGCAGACCATCACCACGACGATCGACCAACTCGAACTCGTGGCGGACACGGTGGTGCGGTTGGCGGTGGCGGGCGTGGTGTTGCGGCACACGCGCAATGGCGCCGACGAGCAGGAACTCGGGACGGCGGCGGAGGTGCCGGTCGAACTTCTTTTCCTCAGCGCGGCGCCCGGAACGGGGCCTCCGAGTTTCACGGCCGCGAGTGTGACGTTGCGGACCGATGGCGTCTTGATTGGCGCGGGTTCGGTGACGTTGGGTGAAATCACGCTCGGGGCCGGAATCACGCTGCAGGGCGCGCACGTCGATGTCGGCGGGTTGGCCTTCCTCGACGGCGAAATGGATGCGAGCGACGTCACGTTGACCGCGACGACGGCGACGGTGTTTGTCGGTAATGCGTTCGGCTACACGGCGAACGCCAGCAATCTGACGGGCACTTACGATTTCTCCGGTGAAACGGTTTCATTGGCGCTGAACGCGGCGGAGTTCGTGTTCGAGCTGCCGGGCCGGTTGGAGTTCACGGTGAACGATGCGGTGCTGCAGCCGGAGAGCGACGTGATCTGGTCGGCGGACGAGGTCGCGGTGACGTTGCCCTATTTCAATCTGGCGGGTGAGCTGACGAACGTGGCGCTGACTTCGTCGGGCGAAGTGACCACGGATGGTCTGACGCTGGATACGGAGAATCTTCAGCACCGGCTCAAACTCGGCGGGCTGCTGCCGTTTGGTATTGAAAGTCTGGTGACGGACTTTGCCGGCGATGTGAACAGCAACGGACTGCGCGACCACGACGAGACCTGGCGGGTGGATGATTTCGCGCTGATCGCCACGGGCGGTTTCGATTTCGGCGTGCTGAGCAAGCTGCCCTTCAACGTGGTCGTGAACGTGGGGACCACGGAACTGGCGAGTGGTGACGATGCGCTGCCGATTACGCTGCGGTGGATGAACGAGGCGTTTGTCCCGTGGGAGACCGAGTTGATTTCGGTGGGCGTGGGTGAAACGGCGGTGGGGTCGGCGTTCACGTTGGAGGGCGGTATCATCCTGGGATACTACGAGGAGGGAAGTTGGCGGACGGCGCTGGGGGGCACGATGGGGCTGGGCCGTGGGACGATCGGATCGGCCTTGAGTGGAACGACGAGCGTCGCGGTTTCCGGTGAGCTCGATGCGGACGCGGGCACGCTGACGGTGAACGGAGATTTTTCGGTGAGCCTCACGCTCGCGGGGATCCTCGAGGTGGAAGATCTCAGCGTGGGGTGGACGATCGGTTTGGCGCTGACGGGCGACGAGAGTCTCGAACTCGAAGTGACGGCGTTCGGGCTGACGAGTGCGGGCGTGGGTTCGGTGACGGCGTCGATCGGCGAGTTCCTGGTGTTCCGAGCGACGGGGGCGGAGATCGATTTCATGGCGAGCGGTTCGGAGCGAATGATCTTTGTTGAATTTGCTTCGGCGGAGCTGCCGATATTGGGGATCGAAGGCTGGGCGCAGAATTTCGGGCTGAACGCGGACGGCACGCTTTGGCAGGGAGCGGATTTCGGCGTCGGGTTGTCGCTGACGACGGCGTCGATCCTCTGGCCGGAGTGGCTGCCGCTGGCGACGATCGACGTGAGCCTCGAGTGGGAGGACTGGGCGCAGGCGCCGACGGATTTCACGATGGTGTTGAACGCGTCGCTGAACGCGGGCGGCATCGGGGAGTCCGGGCTGGAGGTGATCGGATCGATCAAGGGCGCGGAGATCGACGTCGGCCTGTTGCATGACGGCGTGTTTCCGCTGGTTGATTTGGGCGAAGTCGCGATTTCGATTTCCGGCGACATCGGATCGGCGAGCGTGAACGGGGCGCTGATTCTGGGGCTGGCGCGGGTGTCCGAAGACGGGCAGTTGATCGAAGCGGACGATCGGGAGACGCCGGTGAAGTCGCGCGTGTTGTGGGGTGCGATTCAGGCCGGCTTGGAGATTCAGAATCTTGGCGGACTAAATATCTGGCTCGGGTTGTCGCAGCTCGGTCCGTTGCAGGGCTACGTGAAGGCCTCGATCCCGGTGCCGTTGGAGCCGACCGGAAGGACCGGAATGGTGCTGAATCACTTCCGCGCGGGCATCACCTTCAACACGACCCTGCCGGCGGTGGAGGATGCGCGTGAGCTGCGCAACGACCCGGGATTCACGCCGATCGCCGATCTGGAATTTGAAGACTGGCGGGAGATGATGCTCGCATCGCTGGCCATGCAGGTGGCGGCGAATGCGGAAGGCGGCACGCTGGCGGTGCTGTTGAATCCGTTCCGGCTGGATGGGGGCGTGACGCTCTACAACTCGTATATCACGGAGGCGACGTTCCGGGTGGAGGCGGACTTCGCGATGGACTCGACCGGAAAGTTCTTCCTGCGCGGCCGGTTTGTGGCGGGCGATGCGGTGAGCTTCACGGCGCGGCTCTATTTCGACGTGAGCCGGTTCGTGTCGGACGGCGAGGCGGTGATTCTGTTCCTCGCGGATCTGCCGAGCGAGTTCCCGATCTTCACGGTGTATGGCGGGATGAGCGTCAACTTCGGCGTGGAGATCGATCCGGAGAATCCGCCGGCGAATCCGTTGGAGCAGTTCTCGATCACGATCACGGGCGGTTGGGAGCTGGGCGTGCCGGACATGCCGGCGGTGACGGTGGAAGGTTCGGTGCGCTTCGAGATCGCGCTGAATGCGCCGAGTCTGCGGACGGTGGTGGAAGGCGTGGCGAATGTGGCGGGACTCGGCGATGTCGTGAGCCTCGCGGGCGACCTGGAGCTCTTTTTCGGGGACGACGAGAAGGTGGCGCTGGTCGGTGTGATGGCGTTGGCGCCGGGCGAGTTCGCGGTGCTCAAGAACCTCGGACTGAATTTCGAAGGCGTGGCGGTGCTGCGGATCAATACGACCGCGAACGATCTGACGCAGGAACTGAAACTCCCGGCCGAGGAGACGCCGCGCAACTTCGCGCTGCCGGCGGGCGTGGCGGGGCTGTTGTTGGAAGGCTGGCTCGGGTTTGAGCTCTTCAATGTCGAGCTGTATCGCGTGGAAGGCGTCTTCAGCTTGGCGTGGGCGGGCAACACCTTCGACGTGCTCGCGCACGGCGTGTTGAGCGCGGGACCGACGGCGGCGCCGTTGCTGCGACTGCAGGCGGATGGATATCTGAAGATTGTTTTTGAAGGCATCGACGTCGGCCTGGCGGCCCTCTTCAAGCTGTCGGTCAACGAAGGCGACGATGCGTTTTCCGTGGTCGGCATCGAAGTCGGCGGCGAGATCGAGTTCCGGCTGAACACGACGGGCAAGGACGTCGATTACGTGCTGGCGGGAGCGGCGGCGGGAAGCACGGCGGTGGATCGCATTTATCTGCCGCGCGGACCGCCGGCGCCGGACGGCACTCCGGCGGAGGACGCGCAGCCGTATGCGATCGTGCGGGCCATGGGCACCCTATCGGTGCTCGACGCCATCACGCTCGACGGGGTGTTCGATTTCCGGGCGACCGGCGAAGCGATCGATCTCGATTACGTGGCCGGGCTCACGGTGCGGCTGGCCGGCAATCCGCTGTTGGTGTTCGAAGTGAACGGACGCTTCCGGCTGGATGCGAACGGACTATATGGGGCTTCGGAACTGACGCTGACGAACGACCCGGATGCGGCGACCGCGCCGCTTGGGTTCTGGTTCGAGACGACCTTCCTGCTGCAAATCAACACGACGGGAGCGGAGCAGACGCTGGACGGTCGGGTGCTGCCGGAAGGCATCTATGCGCGGTTGCTGGCGACGGGTCGCGTGGTGACGGGGGGAATCGTGTTGGCGGGCGAGTTCTACGTCACGATGGACGCGGAGGAAGTGAAGCTGGGCGGCAACGGCACGCTGAGCCTGAGCGTCGCGGGAGCGGAGCTGATCAAGCTCGGCTACGTGGGCGAAATCCAAGTGTTCAACGACGGCATCTTCGCGGAGATGACGCTGACGCGGATCGAGGATGGAAGCGATGTGTTCGGCTTCGGGTTCTCGTCGACTTCGAGCTACACGCTGAAAATCAACACGACGCCGGTGGCGCGGGACGGCGTGCCGGCGGGACTGGGCGCGCAGGTGGTGGTGACCGGGGCGCTGGAAATCGCGGACGTGAGCCTCGAAGGCGTTTACACGCTGACCGGAACGACGACGGGCATCGGCTTGGCGGCGTCGGCCGCGCTCGTGTTCCGCGATGGCGAGAACGAGCTGTTCCGACTCCCGGCGGAGTTCGAAATCGAGCTGACCTTCCCCGGCATCGCGGAGCGTATCGACCTGGAGGTCGATCCGGCGGCGCTGGGGTTGACGATCGCCGACGTCGATTTCGCGGGCGCGTTCTACTTGGAAGTGAACACGACGGCGGAAGCAGCGAACGGCATTCCGGCGGGACCGATTTTCCGGGCGGGCTTCGACGGGACGCTGGTGATCGACACGCTCGAGTTGGAGGGCGCGTGGCTGTTCGATGCGACGCTGAGCCGCACGCAGATCGTCGGCACCTTCTCGCTCTCGATGGGAGCGCGGGGCGAAGAGCCGCTGATCACGTGGAGCGGTGCAACCGGCTTCAACCTCGGCCTCAACGGCGTGGCGGGTTATGCGACGATGCAGGTCGAGTATGTGGCTGCGCCGCTGGAAGTGTTGTTCAGCGGAGATTTTGAATTCGAACTGCTGATCAACACGTCGCCGGGCGAGTTGACGATCGGGGATCGCGTGCTGCCGGCCGGGCCGCTGGTGGCGGTGACGACGAACGGCACGCTGACGATCGCGACCTTCGAGTTGGCGGGCGAATTCCGTTTCGTGGCCGACGCGGCGGGCGTGAGGGTGGACGCCGAGGCGGTGATGGAGCTGAATCTCGGCGATTCGCTGACGCTCTTCCGCTTCACGACGACGGGAGGCTTGTTGGTGGACGCGCAGGGGATGGCGGCGGCGTTGGATCTGACGCTGGTGTCGCAGGCGTGGTCGGACGTGGGCATGGTGTTCGACGACGGGGCGGAGTTCCGGCTGCGGATCAACACGACCGGCGAAGTCCGGACGATCGGCGAAGTGGTGTTGGAAGCGGGCAGCTACGGACGGATCGAATTCGCGGGCTCGCTGAGCCTGGGCACGTTCGCGTTGAAGGGCGACTTCACGCTGACGGCGCAGAACAGCGCGGCGGATCTCACGATCAACGGTGTGCTTGAAGTTTCGATACCGGGAGCGGAGGCGTGGGGCTTGAGTTTGGGCGCGGTGGGTGGCTTGCGGGTGGATCCGGCGGGCGTGACGGCGGCGTTCGATCTGAACCTCAATACGGCCAGCGATGAAGTGATGCACCCGGACGGCTTCGTGGTCTCGGTGGACTCCAACCATAAGATCGCATTGCGGCTGAACACGACCGGGGAAGAGCGCACGGTGGCGGGCATCACGCTCGAAGCGGGCAACTATTTTGCGTTCCGGATCACCGGTAAGATCATGTCGGGCCCGATGGTGCTCATCGGTGAGTTCGGTTTCAAAGCGGCCGACACCGGCCTCATCATCGATGTGAGCGCCAGGGTGGGGTTGCAGGGCCCAGACCAGGAGGCGGACGAGGTTCCGTTCCTGCGGCTCACCGCGCGGGGGGAAATCCACGTGATGGCGGCGGGCGTGTTTGCGGCGATCTCGCTCCAGACGGAACTTGGCGACGGTTTTGGCGACCACGGTTTCGGGTTCAGGGCGGGCACGAGTTTCACGCTGGCGTTCAACTCCACCGATCAGGAGATCAACGGTATCCCCGCGCGCTCGTTGTGGGCGGTGCGGATCGAGGGAGCGTTGGTGCTTGGAAATGAAGACAAGAGCATCGATCTCGTCGGTGCGTTCACGCTGACGCCGACCTCGCACGGGACGGTGATGATCCACGGCAAGACGAGCTTCGTTTTGGTCAAGGACGGCGTGGTGTGGGTCGATGTGCCGTTCGAGTTCGAGCGCGAGATTCAGATGGAGGCGGAAATGCCGGTCTTGGCGTTCCGGGTGGACCTCGATGAGACGTTTGTATTCCCGGAGGCTGATTGGCTGCGCTTCGAAGCCCGAAAGTCTTATCTCCTCATCAACGCGACCTCGGAGGAAGTGGAATACGACGGAGAGGTGATTCCGGCCGGGCCGACCTTCGAGCTGGTTTACGACGGGACGCTGGTGATCGACCGCTTCGAGGTCGACGGTCTGTTCAGGTTCACGCCGGAAGGCGACGGGGTGATGATGTTCGTCGCGGGCGAGGCGCGCATCGGCGATCGCAATTCACCGCTGCTGCGGCTGCGTGGCGAAGGCGGATTCCAGGCGGGTGAATCCGGATTCTCGGGTCGGATGGCGGTGACGGTCAGCGGCGGTGTGGATGCTCTGGCGGTGCCGATGAACGGCGACCTGACCCATCACCTCTTCATCAACACGCGCGACGTGGAGGTCGAGGTGGAGGGCATCGTGCTGCCGGCGGGACCGACGGTTGAATTGCATTCCACGGGCGTGCTGAATCTGGCCGGGTTTGCGTTTGACGGTGCGATGCGGATGACGGCGGGCGCGGCCGGATTCAGCATGGGCGTGAATGCGAATCTCGAGATCCGTGTGCCGGGATTGGATACGCCGTTGTTGAGCGTGCCGGTGCTCGGCGGGTTCACGATCGATTCGAAGGGCTTCAGCGCGGCGCTGGACGTGGAGCCGGAGACGGCGTTCTTCGAGCCGGTCGGCCTGGTGTTCGGCAGCGATGCGACGTATTTCCTGCGGATCAACACGACGGGCGAAGCGCGCAACGAGAACGGCATCGAACTCGAGGCGGGCAACTACGCGCGGATCGAGTCGACGGGCACGCTGGCGTTGGGCACGTTGATGATCACGGGCGGTTACGCCTTCCAGTTGGACAACGATCTGGTGCGTGTGGCGGTGATGGGCACGGCGGTGCTCACGGTTCCGGGTGACGGCGCGTTGGCGGGAGAGCTGTTGCGGATGGAAGTGCGGGGCGAACTCGGGATCGGGCCCGACGGCACGGTCGGCGCGCTCGATGCGGCGATCGCGGTCGGCGCGCCGCAATTCGCGCTCGGCGAATGGACGCTACCGGTCGGAGCGGAACTGGGATCACGTATCCGTTTGAACACGACAGGAAGCGAACGCGTGGTCGTCGGTTACACGATGGGGGCGCGGGAAGTCTTCATGTGGGAGGTGAGCGGCGGCGTGACGCTCGGGGCCCTGCGGCTCGAGGGGCTGAGCCGATTTACGGCGGGTGACGATCTCGTGCGCTGGGAGAACACGGGACGGGTGGCGTTGCTCAGCCCGCTCGCGGCAGGCGCGGAGATCTTTGCGGGCGAAGGCACGCTCGGCATCGAGATCAGCGACGCCGGCGTGGCGGGTGTCGCGATCCTGGCGGGCGCCCCCACGAACGATGCGGCCAATCTCGGCGTGGAACTGGCGTTCGACGCCGAGCTCGACCTGCGCTTCAACACGACAGGGCAGGCCGTGACGATCGGCGAGGTGACGCTCGAGGCGGGCAATTACTTTGAGGCGGGAGTGACCGGCGAGCTCTCGTTGCTGTCGGGTGTGCGCATCGACGGCACGCATTTCGTGCGGGTGTCCGGCGACGGGGTAAGCCTGCGGTCGAGCGGCACGCTGGCGTTCGTGCTGACCAACAAGCTGTCGCTGACCTTTGGCACGGAAATCGATTTCACGTTTGCGGATGATGGCGTGTATGGGATGGCGGCGCTAACGGTCGGTGCGACGACGTTTGGCGCGGATGGTGTGGGAGTGACGCTCGAGGTGGGGGCAACGCCGGTTCTGGCGATCAACACCTCGGAGGCGGATCAAGTGGCCGGCGGCACGACCCTGGCGGCGAACAGCGTGTCGCTGGGGCTGGCGATGGATCTGACGCTGTTTGAGCAAACCTTCAGCGGGCAGGCGGTGTTGACGATCGAGAAGGGGAACGGGCTTGTCGTGATGAGGCACGAAGGCGTGCTGGCGGTGACGGTGGGTGATTGGTCGCCGTTCGTGTTCGGTTACGACGGGTATTTCATTTTTGGAGACGGTGGCGTGGCGACCCGTCTGGATCTGGTGCTGCAGAACGAGGCGGGGCTGAGCGGCGGCAGCGTGCACGGAACGTGGAGCCTGCGTGCGAACACCTTCGATTCGGCGCTGGATCTGGCCGGCTTCACGATGGGCGGAATGACGGTGCCGGCGTTGTCGGTCGAGGCGGGACCGATGCTCCGGATTTATCTGAGCGGCGGGCTGACGGTGGGGAGCGTGAATTTGAACGGTGAGTTTGCGATCGAAGTGTTGTCCGACCGGATGGTGCTGGAGGCCGACATCACGTTCGCGGTGTTCGGGGCGGAAATGGGCGGAAGCGGAACGATCGTCGCGTCGGAGAAGGGTCTCGTGGCGGATCTCGCGATGTCGGCTCCGACCGTCACGACGGCGGGCTTCACGATCGCGGGCGACTTCGGGCTGCGGCTCAACACGACGGATGCGGCGGCCAACGGCATTCCCGCGAACTACCTGCGCGTGGCGGTGAACAACGCCGTGATCGCGGTGCCGGGCGCGACGCTGACGGGATCGGCGAGCATCGATCTGGGTGAGGACACGACGCTGTGGGTGGATGGCATGACGGCCACGCTGGCGATGCCGAAGCTCGGCGGGGCGTCGATGACGATCAACGGCTGGATGAACACGGCGGGCGAGTTCAACGTGGGCGGGACGATGTCGCTGGCGGTGGGCAACAAGACGGCGGGCGGAATCTTCGGAACGGCGGCGGTGACGATCTCGCACGACGAGGGCATTCGCGGATCGATCAGCAACGGCGAGTTGTATGTGCCCGGCGGAGACTACGCGCGGCTCAACGGCAGCTTCCGCGCGGACGCGAACAGCTTCGAGGTGGACGTGAATCAGACGGCGTTCGTGTTGCTGGGCGGCATCGTGCGGATCGATGGTGCCTTCCGGATCACCGGTGTGGACGATCTCTACACGCTTTGGGCGAAAGACCTCGTGGGGAGCGTCCGGATCCCGGGGTGGAACACGAGCTTCGTCGTCAATGGCTGGCTGAACTCGGAAGGCGATTTCAACCTCGATGGCTCGGCGACGCTCAACGCGGGGTCGTATCCGCCGAATGAAGACACCGCGACGTTGCAGCAGCGCAACTGGACGCTGGGCGTGCGGAGCTCGGTGGCGGTGAACATCTCGCGCGAAGGTGTGCGCGGCGCGGTGGCGGGAACGGTGTTTGTGCCGGGCGATTGGGCGAGTTTCACCGGGACACTGGACGCGGGAAGCTGGGGCTTTGATCTGTCGGTGAACACCCGGTTTGTGCTGCTGGGCGGCGTGGTGTTGTTCGACGGCGGACTGCGGGCGGAGATGCGCGGCAGCACGCTGACGGTGTGGGCGAACGGGCTGACGGCGGAGTCGCGGATTCCGGGGGTCGCGTCGCGCTTCGCGGTCGACGGCTGGATCAACACGGCGGGCGACTTCAATCTGAGCGGCGAGGCCCAGCTGGCGTTGGGGCGCCGCGACACGGCAGGTATCTTCGGCGCCGCGAATCTGACGATCTCGAAGACGAGCGGCATTTCCGCGACGCTGCGCGGCGTTGAACTCGTGGTGCCGGGTGGAGCGACGTCGACGTTTGACGGCACGCTGCGTCAGTCGGGCGATCGTTTCGAAATCGACGTGAACCGGGCGGAGTTCGCGTTGTTGAACGGTGTGGCGACGATCGTCGGCAGCTTCCGCGTGGAGACGGGAGCGAATTGGGTGAACGTCGTGGTGCGCGAGGCGACGGCGCGCGCGACGCTACCGGGCTTCAACTCGGCGTGGTCGGTGAGCGGATATTTGAACGCGAACGGCGAGTTCGAGCTGCGCGGTAATACGCAATGGGATTTCCGATTGAACGGACAGCGTTTCGCGAGCGGGGCGTTGGAAGTGTGGTTGCGGCATGCGGACGGGCTGCGGGCGACGATTCGCAACGGCGAACTGCACGTGCCGGGCGACTACGCGCGGTTGAACGGCAGCATGGAACTCTCGGGCGAGAAGCTGATCCTGGACGTGGATCAGACGGCGTTCGTGCTGCTGGGCGGGCTGGTGCGGGTGGACGGCACGTTCCGCACGGAGATCTCGCGCGACTTCCAGCACATCGAGGTCAAGAGCGGCGTGGCGCGGGTGAATTTGAGCGGTTTCCAGAGCAGCTTTACGGTCACCGGCTACGTGAACAGCGCGGGCAGCTTCGACCTGCGCGGGGCGGTGCGGTTGGCGATCGGAAACAACACTCTCGGCGTGGACGGCACGGCGGATGTGCGCATCCAATCGAGCGGGGGCGTCAACGGCGTATTCGAAGGCAAACTACGCGTGCCCGGTTCGACGATGGACGTGAAGGCTTCGATCGAGGCGGGATCGTGGGGGATCAACGTGGCGGTCGAGCAGGTGAGCTTCCGACTCGTGAACGGCATCGTGGCGCTCGACGGCGCGGCGCGGGTGGAGCTGCGGGGCAGCACGGTGACGATGTCGATGTCGAACGTTTCGGCGCGCATCGCCGGATACATCGACGTGCGGTTGAGCGGGTCGTTCCGGAGTGACGGGTTCTTCGAACTCACCGGAACCACGCAGGCGAATTTCGGCATCCGGAGCACGATCGCGGCGGAAGGCGACCTCCGGATCACGGTGCGCTCGGACACCGGGGCGCGGGCGTCGGCGGATTTGAAGGTTTACGTGCTCAACAACGAGGTCGGCACCCTGCGGAATGCGCTGACGCAGATCGACTCGGAAGGCTTCAGCCTGCGGCTCGTCACGACGGTGCGGTTCCAGGATTTCGCGCTGCAAGGGAACCTGGACATGTATATGCGCAACACCGGATTCTGGGCGAACTTCTCGGGCAACGCGAGCATGTGGGGCTATTCGGGTAGCGCGTCGGCTTGGTTTGATTCGCGCAGCGGCACCTGGGGCGCGTCCGGCAGCGTCAGCTACTACATCAGCGGCAACTTCGGCGCGCGTGGTTCGATTTATTTCAACGTGGATAACGGCAAGGTGAGCCTGCGCACCTCCGGCGAGGCGTGGGGCGGGATCTCCGTGCCCACCTCCGTGAGCATCAAGTTGAGCTGGTGGCCGTGGGAGTCGCGGATCGAAATCCGCTATACGTGGGTGGGCATCTCGGTGGGCTTCGACGCGACCATCGACAACGGCCGGCTGCAGGTGAGCATCGGCGGCGTCGGCACGGTGACCGTGCAGCTCACGTCGGGTGGCTCGGCCTGGTTGTCGAACGTCGGCGGTTCGATGGTGTTCCTCGATGTAAACGGCAACCGGATCCTCGATGAAGGCGAACCCTTCACGATGACGGACGAGGCGGGCAACTTCGACTTCGCCGACCCGGACGCGCCGGTGAACTTCGGCGACGGAGAGCGGACTGCGGGGGCGCTGCTGGGTTTGCTGGCGCCCTATGACCTGAACGGCGACGGCCTGCTCGATGAGAGCGAGATCCAGCTCTATGCGGTGAACGGCGTCGATGTCTCGGCGGAGTCGGCGATCATGCGCGTCTATCGCGACGACAACGGCAATGGCGTGTGGGATGAAGGCGAGACCTTCGCGATCATGTCGACGGCGGAGTTGACGGAGATGATGGCGCAGGCGCAGGAAGGCATCACGTCGCTGCCCGCGGCGGGCACGCCGCTGGTGGTCTTCGACCGGAACGGTGACGCGGCGCTCGAGGAGAGCGAGATGGTCGGCATCGTGGCCGAAGCCATGCCGGTGATCGTGCCGCTGACGCCGCTGGCGCCGGCAGCGCAGGGCTATCTGCCGCTGTCGAACGTGGAGTTCGTTTTCGCGGACGTGAACGGCAATGGCGTTTACGATGCGGGCGAACCGCGGGCGGTGCCGGATGAGATGAATTTCTACAGCTTCGTGGACGAGGCGGCGCTGCCGGTGGCGAATACCGCGGCGCAGTTGGGCCGGCTGGCGCCCTTCGACACCAACGGCAACGGCCGGATCGATCCCGAGGAAGGCGTGTTCGTGCTGATCGGCGGCGTGGATCGCGACAACGGTATCGAAAATCCGGTGACGACGGTGGCGCTGGCGGATTCGTATGGCAGCGGCACGGGCACGGCGATCAGCCCGCTCTCGACGCTGCAGGTGGCGTTGATGGAGCAGGGGCTCGACGCGGGCGAGGCGGCCGAACTGATCGCGCGCAGCTTCAACCTGCCGGCGGGCGTGGCGGCGGGCAGCTATGATCCGCGAGTGGGCGGCACGGATTCGATGGCGGACGCGGCGTTGCGCGCGGGCGCGGAGGTGACGTCGCTGCTGACGGCGGGCGCGGGTCTGCTCGGCGGGCACGACGATCCGACGCTGCAGTCGGCGATGGCGGACGCGCTGGCGTCCGTCTTGATCGAGCGCGACGGCACGGTGCGGACGGGGATCGAGTTGGGCGATGTGGCAACGAATCGCGCGGTGCTTGACGCCGCGGCGGCGGCGGCCGGGCGTGAGCTCGACGAGAACGTGTTGGACGCGGCGGCGACCGTGCTCGCGCGGGTGAATCAGGCGGTGCAGTCGGCGGCCGACGGTGACGTCGCGCGGAACCTGGCGGCGCTCAAGGCGGTGGTGTTGACGGAGGTGTCCTCGGTGCTGACGGCGCTGGGCGCGGGCGAGATTGATGCGGCGACGGCGGAGGCGGCGTTGTCGGCCGAGGCGCTGGCGTCGCTGGCGGCGGGCGTGTCGCTGGCGCCGAACGAGGCGCCGACGATCGAGCCGATCGAGGATGTGGTGGCTCGTGGCGGCGATCGCGTGGTGATCCGGCTGCCGATCCAAGATCCGGATACGCGGACGAGCAGTCTGCAGCTACGCGTGTCGTCGTCGAACGAAGCGGTCGTGGCGGCGAATCGGGTGAAGATCGAATTCGTGAATGGCGCGTGGCAGTTGGTGATGCCGACCGAGGCGGTGGCGAGCGGACGCGCGACGATCACGGTGGAAGTGTCGGACGGCGCGTCGACCACGAGCACGGAGTTCGATGTGAAGCTCGACGGTCTCAATCAGGCCGTGCGTCAGATCGACAACATCCCGGCGCAGACACTCGGCCACGGGCAGACGGTGAAGATCGCGTTGGCGGACTATTTCGCGGACGCCGACGCCAATGCGACCTACACGCTGCGTCCGGTCGGTGAGAATCGGGTGGTGGAGGCGCGGATTGTGGGCGGCGAATTGCTGCTTACGGCGAACGCAGGTGTCGCGGGTGTAGCGATCTTCGATCTGGTGGCGACGGACGATCTTGCGACGGCGAGCACGCGGTTCTCGGTGGTGACGTATCCGAATGTCGTGGTGAGCGAACGCGTTCGTTTTGCCGCCGACGGATCGGCGAGCGTCGAAGTGCAACTCTCGGTGCCCTCCACGCAGACGCTGGTGCTGAACTATCGGTCGGGAGAGAGCGTGGGCACGCTCGTGTTTGCCGCGGGTGAAACTTCGAAGCTCATTCCAGTGAATTTTGCCGGAGCGAGCGTGGTTCGGGAGCTCGAGTTTGGCGTCAATGGAGCGTGGGTGAGCGGGTCGTTCAAAGTCGCGTTGAACACCTATAGCGCGGTGGAACTGCTCGACCTGCGGCGCGACGGGATGGTGACGGTGGAGTTTACGCTGAGCTACCGGTTCGTGTCGCTCGATACGGAGAACGCTGAAGATGACGTGGTCGTGCTCGCGTCGCTTGGATCGGACGCGGGTGCGGCGCCGGCTGACGTGGGACCGGCGCTGCAAGGAATGACGTTTGGCGTCACCGAATTCGCGGGAGGAGTTGCGAATGCGGCGGGCTCGCTCGAGTCGCTCAAACGGCCGCGCGCGATCGCGAAAATTTAGAGAGACCGAGTAGAACAGCCGGCCATCCCCTCTAAAGGGGGAGGGCGGGGAGGGCCGTGGCTGTGTTAGCGTGCGCTCGCGATCATGGCGACTGCGCACCCTTTCCCCCTGCTTCAACCCACTCGAATCGCGGCCATGGCCTTGCTGGCCTGCGCTGCACCGGCGCTGACGAGCGCGGCACCGTTGACGGAGCGCGCGGCGCTCGAACGCGCGCTGGCGGCGAATTTTTCGCTGCAAGTCGAAGCGCTGGCGCCCGAGATCGCCGCGGCTGAAGTGCAGGTGGAAGAGTCGACTTTTCTGCCGGTGGTCTTCGCGGAAGCGAATTACGAAGATAACAAGAAGTCGCAGAACTCGATCGATTTCGCGGCGCTGCAGCAGCGTTTGTTTCGAGAGGAAAACACGGTGGTCCGCGGAGGGGTGGGCGGACGTTTGCCGTGGGGCACCAGCTACGAGTTTTCGGCGCAGCTCAGCGAGCTGGACAACTCGGTGAATCGGGCGGGGCTTCCCAACGCGCTCTTTTCTCCGGAATACGTGGCGTTTACCGGCGTGACGTTGAAGCAGCCGCTGCTGCGCGGGTTTGGTCGCGGGGTGAATCTTTCGGCGCTGCGGGTGGCGCGTTCACAGTTGTTGATCACGGAACGGGCGCGTCAGGTTGCGGTGAACAACAAGAGCGTCGAGGTGCTCAATGCGTTTTACGATCTAGCCTATGCCGAGGCGAACGTGGAGGTGAAGGCGGGAGCGTTGCAGGTGGCGGAGCGGTTTTTGCAGGAGACGACGCGGCGGCGTGAACTCGGATTCCTGAGCCCGGTGGACGTGGCGGAAGCACGCGTGCGCGTGTCGGAGGCGACGGAAGAATTGTTGCAGGCGAAGGATTTTCACCGGGAGCGTCAGCTTGAGATCGTGCGCCTGCTGGCGTTGGAGCCTGAGGCGGATGGATCGACGCCGCGGCCGACGGTGCAGGCCGATTTGCTGTCCGCTCCGCCGACGGTGCAGATGCAGGATTTTTTCCCGGCGGCGCTCGAGTATCGGCCGGATTATCTCTTGGCGCGCGAGCGCATCGAGCAGGAGAAGTTTCGTCGGACGGCGGCGCGCAATGAACGACTGCCGCAACTCGACGTGCATTTTTCCTATGGCCTGCACGGGCTGCAGGCGTCGTATGAGGACGCACTTGATTTCGCATTTCGCGGGCGGGAACCGCAATGGGGGATGGGTGTGAGTGTGAGCATTCCGCTCAGTCGCCGTGAAGGCCGGGCGAAGCTGGTCGCGGCTCAGGCGCGGGTGCGGCAGGCGGAGTTGCAAGAGGCGGAACTCGAGCGGCGGATCGCGTTGGAGGTGGAGAATGCGGTGCGCCGGTTGGAAGTGTTGGGGCAGCGTTTGGAGACGGCGCGCAGCTCGGTGAACTTTGCGGCGGAAGGATTGAGATTGGAGGAGGCGCGGTTGGAGCAAGGGCAGACCTCGGGATTCGCGGTCGCGGAGCTGCAGCGACGGCTGGCGGATGCGCGGACGCGCGAACTGGCGGCGCGCGTCGATCTCACGAAAGCGGTGACGGAACTTTGGTCGGTGAGCGGCCGCTTGTTCGAGAAACACGGCATCGAAGTGGTGAGCAACGTGCCCGAGCGTTCGGGCGGGTTCTCGGCGATGGCGCCGTTTGATGCGATGATGCGATGAGGTGGAGCGTCGTCAGCTTCGTTTGCGGCCTCGTCGGTGTCGCATGGGCGGCGCCGGTGGAGGTGGTGCTCGAGCCGGTGCGGGCGATGAAAGTGAGCGCGCCGGTGGACGGTGTGCTCGCGCGCGTGGCGGTCGAAGAAGGCGACACGGTCGCGGCGGGTGATCTGTTGTTGGAATTCGAACACGGCGAGGAAGACCTGCAGGTGGAGCGGGCGGGGGAAGTGTTGCGCAAGCGGGAGTTCGATTATCGCGGCGCGGAGAAATTGTTTACGGAGAACATGACCAGCGAGACGGAGGCGCTGCAGAAGGAGATCGAGTTGAAAGTGGCGAAGATCGATCTCGCCGAGGCGGTGGAGCGGCGGGATCGGCGCTTGGTGAAAGCGGTGCAGCGCGGGACGATCGTGAAACGGCATCACGTCGACGGCGAATACGTGGAGCGTGGCGAGCCGCTGTTGGAGATGCTGGATCAGAGCGAACTGGATGCGCGATTTTACGTTTCGCCCGAGACGGGGTTGAAACTTCGGCCGGGAACGGAGGCGTGGGTGCATGTGCCGCAGGTCGGGGTGACGTGGCGTTGCCGGATCGTGTTTGTGGATCCGCAGGTGGACCCGTCGAGCGGGTTGATGCGGGGCCGGGCGCGGCTGGACAATGCGAGTGAAGTGTTGAAACCGGGCCTGCGTGGCTGGCTGAGTTTCGAGCAAGAGCAACCGACCCGATGGCCCTGACATTGCGTGCCGCCAGTGAGTGGACTCGCGCGGAGACAGTGGCGACCGATCGCGAGTTCTGGCAGATTTGGTTGCGTGACGCGGGACCGGTGATCGGCGCGACGACCGCGGCGATCGTGAGGCCGGCGAGTGCGACGGAGCCGGAGCGGGTGTTGTTGCGCTGGGGCGCGACAACGACGTTGCCGGAGAAGATGTCGGGCCGGCCGACCAAGGCGGAGCCGCTGGTGATGGAACCGGCGGGAATGGCGGAGGTTTGGTTTGCGCTGCGGCTGCCGTGGGACGAACCGGAAAACGATGCGCTGGTGGTCGTCGGAAAAGTGCCGGCGGCGGCGATCGAAGAGGCGGGCGAAGCGGCGTGGCGGGATCGCGTGTTGCTTTGGGCAACCGCGGCGGGCCGGCGGCGCCGGGCGCGCGAGCTCGATGTGGTCCGGACGCGCGCGGATGAGCTCGCGGCGGCGATCGAGTTTGGCGGACGCGTGCGGGCGCAGGAGAATTTCAATGCGGCGGCGTTGGAAGCGTGCAATCAACTCGCGCTACGATATCGGGCGGAGCGGGTGGCGCTCGGCTGGTGGCGCGAGCCATATGTGCAGATCGTGGCGGTGAATCAGCACAATCGCGTGGAGCCGCGCATGTCGGTGGTGAGCGAGATCGAAGCGGCGATGGAGGAAGCGATCGAGCAGGACACGATCATCCTCTGGCCGGAGGTGACGCTCAGTGGCGACACGGTGAAGGATCGATCGAACACAGACGTGTGCCTGCAGCACCGGACGCTGGGGAAGGCGCGCGGCTGGAAAGGACTTTGCACGGTGCCGCTGCGCAGCGACGGAAAGATCGTCGGCGCGGTGACACTGCACCGCGAAGGAGATGTGTTCACGCAAGACGAAGCGGAGCAGTTTGCGTTGGCGCTGGACCAGATCGGACCGGTGCTGGCGGAGAAGGAGAGGCGGAGCGGCAGTGTGTGGCGGCGGATGAAGCGTGGCGCGGAAGAAGCGATGCAACGGCACGCGAATTTGCGGAATCCTTGGCCGAAACTGGCGGGCGTGGCGCTGGCGCTGGTGTTGGCGGCGAGTTTGTTGATTCATGTGCCGTATCGGGTGGAGGCGGAGTTTCGCGTTCGACCGAAGCAGCAGATGGTGTTCAGCGCGCCGTTCGACGGATTCGTGGCGGCGGTGCATGTGGTGCCGGGGGATTTGGTGGAAGAAGGAGCGCCGTTGTTCGCGTTGGAGGACACGCGACTGCGTTTGGAGGAAGGGGAGCGGCTGGCGGATTTGAGCCGGTATTCGCGCGAGCGGGAGCAGGCGGAAGCGTCGGGCGATCTGGCGTTGATGCGCGTGGCGGAGGCGCGGCGGGACCAGGTCGCGGCGCAGTTGAAGAAACTGCGGCATCAGATCGCGCAGACGGTGGTGCGGGCGCCGTTTACAGGCACGGCGTTGGATGATGGTAGAGTTTGTCGGGAGCGGTTCGGGGGCACCGGTGCGGCAGGGCGATCCGCTGCTGCGCTTCGCGCGAATGGAAGGATTGTATTTCGAGCTGCTCGTGCCGGAGGCGGATGCGCCATTGATCGAAGTGGACGGGCCGGTGGAGGTGGCGTTCAGCGGGCAGCCGGATGAGATCCATGCGGCGCGCGTGGTGCGCGTGGAACCGGAAGCGGTGGCGGAAGAACGCGGAGCGTTTTTCGTGGTGCGAGCGGAGCCGGCGAACGAGCAACTTCCGTGGTGGCGGCCGGGGATGACGGGGATCGCGAAACTATCCACGGAGCGGCGCAGCTTGTTCGATATCTTCACGCGTCGGCTGCGCGATTGGCTGCATTTGAAGTTGTGGTGGTGAAGACGCGGCCGGGGGCCGCGCAAACTCCAAAGGCCAAAGGGACAAACATCAAAAAAATCAAACCACGAATGGGCACGAAGGGACACGAAGCGGCGGTAGGAGGGCGGCGTGGCTGAGCGGCATGGGTTGTTGAGCGATCAGTGGCACCTCGTGGAGGGGCTGCAGGCGGCGTTGCGGCCGGATTGTCCGGTGCGGCGGCAGGAGTTTCGCGGGCGGTTGTGGTATGTGGTGTCGGATCCGTTTTCGAACCGGCACTTTCGACTGCGACCGGAGGCGTGGCGGTTTTTGTCGGCGCTCGATCGTCGGCGCACGGTGGGCGAGTGCTGGCGGGAGTTGTTGGGGCGGGCGCCGGAAGCGGCGCCGGGTCAGCGGGAAGTGATCGAGCTGCTGGCGCAGTTGCATGGGGCGAACCTGCTGCTGGTGGATACGGCGCTGGAATCGTGGTCGATGACCCAGCGGCGGCAGAAAGAACAGCAGCGCACGGCGCGGCAGCAGTGGTTGAATTTTCTGTTCCTGCGCATCCCGCTGTTCGATCCCGATGCGTTGCTCGAAAAATTGAGCAGGGTCGGGCGCTGGCTGCTGGGGCCGTTGGGCGCGGTGGTGTGGGTGGTCGTGATTTTGGCGGGGCTCAAGGCGGTGGTCGACCACGCGGGGCTGTTGCGCGAGCAGACGCAAGGGGTGCTGGCGGCGTCGAATCTCGCGTGGCTCTATCTCACGTGGGCGCTGGTGAAGGTGTTTCACGAACTGGGGCACGGGATGATGACGAAACGCTTCGGCGGCGAAGTGCGTTCGTGCGGTGTGATGCTGCTCGTGTTCACGCCGGTGCCGTTTGTGGACGCGAGCGCGGCGTGGACGTTTCGGAAACGCTGGCAGCGGATGCTGGTGGGCGCGGCGGGAATGATCTTTGAGTTGTTCCTGGCGGCGATCGCGGCGCTGGTCTGGGCGCGCAGCGGAGGCGAGGGCGCGGTGGGGCAGGTGGCCTACAACGTGATGTTTTTGGCGTCGGTATCGACGTTGTTGTTCAACGCGAATCCGCTGCTGCGATTCGATGGTTACTACTTGTTGGCGGACGCGGTGGGGGTGCCGAATCTGCAGGCGCAGGCGGCGAGGCAGTGGCGGCGGTGGTTCGAGCGCGGCGCGTTGGGGTTGGACGGGGTGTCGCGGGTGTCGCCGACGCGAACCGGAGCGACGTGGCTGGGTGTTTATGGCGCGGCGGCGGCGGCGTATCGGGTATTCGTGTTGTTGGTGATCGTGGCGTTTATCGCGGGGCAGTTGTTTGAAGTGGGATTGCTGCTGGCGGCGGTGGGATTGGTGGCGTGGTTGGGAGCGCCGGTGGTGCGGTTTTATCGTTATCTCTTCGCGGAGTCGCACGTGCGTGAGGCGCGGACGCGGGCGTTGATGTGGGGTGTGGGCGGGCCGGTGGTGGTGGCGGTGGGATTGATGGCGGTGCCGATGCCGCACGCGGTGCGGGCGCCGGGCGTGGTGGAAGGCGGATGGACGACGGAGGTGTTTGCGGGCGCGGCGGGGAAGATTGTCGACCTGCCGGTGGAGTCGGGGCGGCAGGTGGAAGGCGGACAGATTTTGGTGCGATTGGAGAGCCCGGAGCTGAATGCGCAACGGGAGGAGCTGGAGGCGCTGCGGCGGGAGGTGGAAGTGCGACGAGCGATGGCGTGGTCGCGATTGCCGGCGGTGCTCGATCCGTTGGATCAGCAGTTGCGCAGCATCGAGGCGCAGCTGCGGGAAAATGAAGCGCGACGCGAGGCGTTGGTCGTGCGGGCGCCGCGGGCGGGCGTGTGGTCGTCGCCGGGGCTCGAGGTGCGACTTGGCGCGGACGTGCCGCGCGGGACCTTGTTGGGACGATTGCGCGAGAGCGAAACGCTGCGCTTCACGACGGTGGTGCGGGCACGCGACGTGGAACGGTTGACCCGGAGCGAGCGAAAGGACGGCGAGGTGCGTTTGCGGGGCGCGACGGCGGCGGCGATTTCGGTGAATCTCGCGGGGTTGCGACCGGCGGAAAGTCGGCGGCTGCCCTCGCCGGCGCTGGGGTGGCGGGCGGGCGGAGAAGTGCCGACGGATCCCGAAGATCCCGATGGGGTGCGGGCGCTGGAATCCGTTTTTTTGTGATGGAAGCGACGCTGCCGGCGGAGGCGGTGCCGGCGCTGTATCTGCGAACGGGTGTGCTGCGGGTGGCGTTGGATCCGCAACCGTGGGGGCGGCAGGCGGCGCGCTGGGTGCGTCAGTTTATCCAGGAGCGCTATGGAAGGTGAGCTGCGCCTGCCGCGATTGCGTCAGAACCGACCGGTGCCACGAGGCTTGGAGGCGGGGCTGGAGTGGTTCGCGGGCGCGTGGGTGCGCTGGCGGGCGCGGCGGACGGATCTCGCGGGCGAGGCGGATCGAGTGCTGGCGTTGATGGCGGATCACGACGGCCGATCGCGGGAGGAAATCGACGCGGAGATCGTGGCGCGACGACGGGTGTGGCAGCGCGCGCGGTCGAGAAATGAGGATGTTGCGCGAGGAGCGCTCGCGGTGGTCGCGGAGGTGGTGCGACAGGAGCTGGGCCTGACGCCGCATCGCGAGCAAGTGATCGGGGCGCTGGGACTGGAACGCGGCTGGTTGGTCGAGATGGCGACGGGTGAAGGGAAGACGCTGACGCTGGCGATGGCGGCGGTGCTGGCGGCGTGGACCGGGCGGGCGTGTCACGTGCTGACCGCGAACGATTATCTCGCGGAGCGGGATGCGCGGACGCTCGGGGCTTTCTTCGCGCGGTGCGGCGTGACCGTCGCGGCGGTGGTGGGCGGGATCAATGTATCCGAACGGCGGAGACGCCATGAGGCGCAGGTGGTTTACACGACGAGCCGCGAACTGGTGGGCGATTTTTTGCGCGATCGATTGAAGCTGGGCGGACGCATTTCACCGGAGAGCTGGCGGCCGTGGGTGCGGCGGCAGGGCGGGCGGGGGCCGGCGGTGTTGGTGAACCGGATACACACGGTGTTCGTGGACGAGGCGGATCAGGTGTTGGTGGACGACGCGGTGACGCCGTTGATTATCAGCGCGCCGAACGAAAACGGGTTGTTGGGAGAGTTGTGTCAGCAAGCGCTCGAGGAGGCGCGGGGCTTGCGGGCGGGCGAGGACTTCGAGGTGGAGTCGCACAGCCGCCGGGTGCGGGTGGCGGCGCAGGTGACGGAGGCGCGGACGACGGCGGGGCGGCATCCGTTGTTGACGGTGCCGCGCTGGCGGGAGGAGTGGATCGGGAAGGCGCTGACGGCGTTGCACCTGTATGAGCGGGGGAGGCATTATTTCGTGCGGGACAGCCGGGTCGTGTTGATCGATGAAGCGACGGGGCGCCCGATGCCGGAGCGGACACTGGGCGAAGGGATGCACACGATGTTGGAAGCGAAGGAAGGGCTGCCGATCACGCCGCCGAGCGGGACGGTGGCGAGCTTGAGTTTTCAGCGGTTTTTTCGGCAGGTGCCGCGGCTGGCGGGGATGACGGGCACGGCGGCGGAGGCGGCGGCGGAGTTTTGGCGGATGTATCGGTTGCCGGTGCTATCGGTCCCGACGCATCGGCCGGTGCGGCGGCGGCGGTTGCCGCTGCGAGGTTTCTCGGGACGAGGAAGGAAAATGGGACTACGTCGTGGAAGCGGCGAAGTCAGGCGCAGGCGGAGGGCCAGCCGGTGTTGATCGGGACCCGCACGGTGGCGGCGAGTGAGGCGTTGGCGGAGAAGCTGCGGGCGGCGGGAGTGTCGTTTGCGTTGTTGAGTGCGGTGCGGAACGAGAACGAAGCGCAGGTCGTCGCGGCTGCGGGGCAGGCGGGGCAGGTGACGATCGCGACGAACATGGCGGGACGCGGCACGGACATCGTGCCCTCGAGCGCGGCGTTGGAGAAAGGCGGGCTGCGGGTGATCGCGACGGAGAGTCATCGATCGAAGCGCGTGGATCGGCAGTTGCACGGACGCGCGGGGCGTCAGGGGCAGCCGGGGGTGGTGGAGCCGCTGGCCTGTTGGGAGGATGAAATCTTACGGCATCATTTGCCGATGTGGTGGCGAGAGTGGGGACGGAGGAAACTCGGCGGCGGCTGGTGCCTGCGGTGGAGTCTGTCGTTCGCGCAGTGGCGGGCGGGACGGTGGGACGCGCGGCGGCGGCTGGCGGTGTTGCGGCAGGATCAGTGGCTGGACGAGAACCTGAGTCTCGGCGGCGGCAATTCGGGGAGGCGGATGCGGAGCGCGCGAGCGGGGAAGACAGTGGCAGTCTAATCGCGCTGGCGGGAGTCGAGGACGATCGTGACGGGGCCGTCGTTGACGAGGGCGACCTGCATCATCGCGCCGAAGGTGCCGGTGGCGACGGGATGGCCGAGGAGAGCGGAGAGGCGGCGGTTGAAGGATTCGTAGAGCGGGATGGCGATGTCGGGTTTCGCGGCGTCGTTGAAGGAGGGGCGGGTGCCTTTGCGGGTCGAGGCGATGAGGGTGAATTGCGAGACGACAAGGGCGGAGGGGGAGGCGGGGGAGTTGAGAGTTGAGGGTTGAGAGTTGAGAGAAGGGGGATGCGGTGGCGGCGCGTTGGGGACAACGCGCCCTACCTCGGTGACGGAGAGGTTCATTTTGCCGGCGGCGTCTTCGAAGATGCGGAGGGCGGCGGTTTTTGCGGCGAGCCATTCGACGTCGGCTTCTGTATCCGCGTGGTGGATGCCGAGGAGGATCAGGAGGCCGCGGGAGATTTGCGCGGTGACGACACCGTCGATGGTGACGCTGGCGGAGGAGACGCGTTGGACGACGGCTCGCATTGATTTATTTCAACCACGAATGGACACGAATAGACACGAATGAAGATGAGGCTTCTGACTTAAAGGGGGCATTTTGATGAGAATGCCGGAGGCTATTCGGCCCAGGGTTTGGTGGTGGCGGGGTCGATGGTGAGGCAGGCTTCGTAGCGGCCGGGGACGGGGACGTGGGCGTAGGCTTGGGTCATGCCGATCTCGGAGCTGAAGTAGCCCCAGAGCGTGAGCTGTTTCAGCATGTGGTAGAAATCGGGCGTCGAGTTCGGCGGCTCGTAGCGGAGGAGGAAGGCGTGGCGCTCGGTGGCGGAGAGTTCGGTGAAGTCGCGGTCGGCGTGGGCGGCGCGGACGTCGGACTGGAGTTGCGCGAGGCCTTCGGTGAAGGTGCGGCGTTCGTCGGAGGTATAGAAGTCGCGGACGAGTTCGTGCATGAACGTGGCGACGTCGGCGGATTTGGCGCCGGGAGAGTCGTCGGTGGTGGGAATGATCGTTTCGCCGATTTCGTTGAGGAGGGCGAATTCGTCGGGGGTGAAGAGCGGGCGCGAGGAATCGAGGGCGTTGGCGACGCCGGCGAGGAGGCGGTTGGCGCCGAAGATCGTGCCGGTGGTGAGGGTGGCGAGGAGGGCGAGGGCTTCGCGGCGGGTGAGAGACATGGGGTGTGGACGGCCGAGTTTCGGATCGGGAATCGTTCTCTTGATCGTAATCGTTCTCGTTCTCTCGGGAGGTCCCTTCGAGAACGAGAAAGAGAACGAATTACGAGAACGAGGAAGTTAGAGGTTTTGCTTTTTTAGTTCCTCGACGGCGTAGTGGGCGGCGCGGGCGGTGAGGGTCATGTAGGTGAGGGACGGGTTTTGCCACGCGGAGGAGGTCATGCAGGCGCCGTCGGTGACGAAGACGTTTTTGACCGCGTGTATTTGGTTGAAGCCGTTAAGGACGGAGGTCTTGGGGTCGCGGCCCATGCGGGCTGTCCCCATTTCGTGGATACCGAGGCCGGGGGCTTCCTGTGAATCCCAGACGCGGATGTCGGAGAAGCCGGCGGCTTCGATCATCTCCTGCGCGGTGGCGAGGATGTCCTTGGTCATCGCGAGTTCGTTTTCGCGGTGCTGGCATTCGATGACGACGAGCGGCATGCCCCAGGCGTCTTTCTTCGTGGGGTGAAGTTTTACCGTGTTGTCGTGGTGCGGAAGGTGTTCGGCCATGCAGTTCATCCAGAGGCCCCAGGAACCGAGCTGGGTGGAGGCGCGTTTGAACTCGGCGCCGAGGGGCGGCGTGGAGGCGTCGAAGTTGCCGCGGCCGCGCGAGCCGAAGACGGAGAAGGCGTAACCGCGGAGGAAATCTTTTTGGCGGTCGGAGCCGACGTTGCGGAAGCGCGGGAGGAGGGCGCCGGTGGGGCGGCGGCCGTAGTAATATTTGTCCTTAAAACCCTCGTGCGTGGCGGTGGCCTTCACGCGGTAATTGTGATCCATCAAGTTGTGGCCGAGCTGGCCGGAGTCGTTGCCGAGGCCGCGGGGGAAACGCGAGGAGGTGGAGTTCGCGAGGATGAGGGTGGTGTTGATGGTGCCGGCGTTGACGAAGATGATTTTGGCGAAGTAGTCGGTCATCTCCTTCGTGTGGGCGTCGATCACGCGGACGCCGGTGGCGCGGCCCTTTTGTTCGTCGTAGATGATGGAGTGGACGACGGAGTCGGGGCGGAGCGTGAGGTTGCCGGTGGCGGCGGCGGCGGGGAGCGTGGCGGAGTTGGCGGAGAAGTATCCACCGAACGGACACCCGCGGGCGCAGCGGTCGCGAAACTGGCAGGCGCCGCGACCGGTGATGGGTTGCGTGAGATTGGCGGAGCGGGAGATGACGAGGTGGCGGTTGGCCCAGCGGGATTCGATGGTGCTCTTCATGTGCTGCTCGAGGCAGTTGAGCTCCATCGGCGGAAGGAATTCGCCGTCGGGAACGACGGGGAGGCCATCGCGGTTGCCGCTGATGCCGACGAATTTTTCGACGTAGGAATACCACGGGGCGAGGTCGGCGTAGCGGATGGGCCAGTCGACGGCGATGCCTTCCCGCGCGTTGGCTTCGAAATCGAGATCGCTCCAGCGCTGAGTCCAGCGGGCCCACATGAGGGATTTGCCGCCGACGTGATAGCCGCGGATCCAGGAGAACGGTTTGGTTTGTTCGTAGGGGTGCTCGGCGTCCTTGACGAAGAAGTGCTGCGTGGCGGGTTCGACGGCGTAGCACTGCGTGAGGATGGGATTTTCGCGGCGGAACTCGGGCGGCATGAAGCCGCGGTGCGGCATCTGCCACGGCTCGAGCATGGCGGTCGGGTAGTGGGTGATGTGTTCGACGTTGCGGCCGCGTTCGAGGACGAGGGTTTTGACGCCGTGCTCGCAGAGTTCTTTCGCGGCCCAGCCGCCGGACATGCCGGAACCGATGACGATGGCGTCGTAGGTGTGGGCGATTTTGCCGAGAGAAACGGTGGGGGTGGTGAAGCGTTGGTCGGACGGAGGCGTGGGCGGAGAAAGCGGGGTGGCGGGGGCGGACATGGAAAAGGAAGCTCCAAGGACCAAGCTCCAAGCTCCAGAGAAATTGCAATGCTCCAAAGCTCAATCCGGATGAACCAGATGAACGACAGAGGCACAAAGGCACGGAGGAAGGGGAAATACGCGGCGGGGACCCGGCATTGTTGGGGTTATAAACAAGCCCGCCGGGGAGGGCGGGCTTGTTTTGGTAAGTATCTGGAACTTACGGCATCGGGACGTGCGGGTTGACGTCGGCTTCGTAGTCGATGCCGGAGACGCCGAAACCGAAGAGTTTCAGGAACTCGCTGCGGTAGCCGGCGATGTCGGTTTTTTCGACGAGGTTGGCGGTCGTGACCGTGGGCCAGATTTCGCGAACGGCGGCCTGNACTTCGGGACGCATTTCGAGGTCGTCGATGCGGACGCGGCCGGCTTCGTCNAAGCGCGGCGTGTGGCCGTTATACATGTGNGTGGCGAAGAGGCGCTGGATNTGCTCGATGCAACCCTCGTGCGTGCCGTGCGCCTTCATGATCTTGTAGAGGATCGAGATGTAGAGCGGGACGACGGGGATCGCGGAGCTGGCTTGGGTGACGAGGGCCTTGTTGACGGAGATGAAGGCGCGGCCGCCGCCGTGGGATTTGAGGAGGGTGTCGAGGGCCTTGGCGGCGCGCTCGAGGTCGTTTTTGGCGAGGCCGATGGTGCCGTTCTTGTAAATCGGCCAGGTGACTTCGGGGCCGATGTAGGAGTAGGCGATCGTTTGCGCGCCGGGAGCGAGCAGGTTGGCGTCGCGGAGGGCGTGGATCCACATCTCCCAATCTTCGCCGCCCATGACGGCGATGGTGTCGGCGATCTCGGCTTCGGAAGCGGGTTCGATCGTGATGTCGGTGACGATGCCTTTGTCGGTATCGACGGTCTTATTGGTGTAAGGCGCGCCGACCGGTTTCAGGACGGACTTGTGAACGGCGCCGGTTTTCGGATGAACGCGGCGTGGAGACGCGAGGGAATAGACGACGAGGTCGACCTGACCGAGGTCGGCGCGAATGAGGTCGAGGGTCTGCTTCTTGATTTCGTCGGAGAAGGCGTCGCCGTTGATGTTTTTGGCGTAGAGGCCGGCGGCGCGAGCGGCGTTGGTGAAGCCGATGGTGTTATACCAGCCGGGGGTGGCGGGACGGCCTTCTTCGGAGGGGCGTTCGAAGAACACGCCGAGGGTCGCGGCGCCGGTGCCGAACGCGGCGGTGATACGCGACGCGAGGCCGAAGCCCGTCGAGGCGCCGAGGACGAGGACCTTTTTCGGACCATCCTTGATCGGGCCTTTCGACTTCACGTAGTCGATCCACTCCTGCACGTGGGCGGCGCAGCCGGTGGGATGGGACGTGACGCAGACGAAACCGCGGACGCGGGGCTTGATAATCATGGGACGGGAAGGTTTTGAGGGCGCGCAGGGGCTGACAAGTGTCAATATCGTGCTCCNCATCACGGCCGGNCGGAGGCGGGACCGGTATTGAGACTTGCAACGCGGCTGCGTTGCGGCTGTGNGGTCAGCGAAAGGCGGGGCGCATGCCGCCGGTGACAAGCGCGAGGGTGATNAGNGAGTTGANCGGCATGATGACGGCGGCGACGATCGGGTTCATGTGGCCGGCGACGGCGAGNCCGACAGCGAGGGCGTTGTANACCACNGAGAAAACGAGGACGGTGATTTGCGTGCGTCGCCGGAGGTGATTGACGCCGAAGAGCGAACGGAGGCCACCGATGCCACGGCCGAGGTAGTAGAAGTCGGCTTTGCGTTCGAGGACGCCGCGGTGGATGACGGGCGTGCCGCGGCACCAGGCGCGATCGAAGGCGAGCGAGTCGTTGGCGCCGTCGCCGAGCATGAGGGTGTCGCGACGATCATGGCGTTCGAACCAGGCGGATTTTTCGGCGGGGGTGAGTTCGCCGTGAGCGTGGTCGGAAGGAAGGCCAAGTTCGGACGCGAGGGCGGTGACCTTCGATGTGCGGTCGCCGCTCAGGATGTGGGTCGAGAAGCCGAGCGAGCGGAGCGCGGAAAGTTCGTAGCGGGCATCGGGTCGGGCTGTATCCGAAAAATGGAAACGGGCGAGGACGCGGCCGTCGCAGGCGAATTCGGTGCCGGAGGCGGCGGCGGGGATGTCGACGGATGTGGGACGATCAGTGAAGGACGCGGGGCGCCAGCCGGGGCGGCCGAGCGACCAAGTGCGACCGTCGGGGGAGGTGAAATGGACGCCTTGGCCGGTGACTTCGTGCACGGCCGGCGGTGGGGCGTTGTCAGATGATGTGTGATTGGTGGGATGGGGGAGAGAAAGGAGGGATTCGAGGAGGCACTGGCTGACGGGGTGAGGGGTGTCTTGGACGAGTTGGAGGAGGGCGGCGCGGGCTTCGGGGGAGAGTGCGGCGAGGGTGTCGGGGTTTTGGAGGACGGGAGTTTCGAGCGTGAGCGTGCCGGTTTTGTCGAAGACGAGTTGGCGGACGCGCGTGAGTTTGGGCCAGAGGGAGGCGTTGCGGACGAAGACGCCGCGGCGGCGGAGGGCGATGGTGGCGATCTCTTCGGCGAGCGGGAAAGCGAGTCCGATGGCGCAGGGGCAGGAGACGACGAGGACCGCGGTGACGACCGACCAGGTGCGAAGGGCGTCGTGTGTGGAGAACCACCACGCGAAACCGGAAATCATGGCGACGGCGATGATGCCGATGAGGTAGCCGCGGACGATGCGTTCGAGGAGCGGGTTGGCGTTGGCTTGCGGGTTGTCGCTGCTGCTTCCGTTTTGGGAGAGGAGTTGGGCGAGGAGGGATTCGGACCAAGGCTGGAGCGCGGTGAGCTGGGCGTCGGTGCGGGCGAGGTTGACGGCGCCGGCGGGAATGCGCTGGCCGAGGCGATAGGTGCGGGGTTCGGCTTCGCCGTTGATCGAAGCGAGGGAGAAGTCGGCGGTGTCGGAGTCGAGGCGGGACTCGACCGGAACGGTCTGGCCGGAGGCGGCGAAGTAAGACTGGCCGGTGGTGAGTTGTTCGGGAGCGGTGTCGGCGCCGGAGACGAGGCGGAGACGTTGGGGCTTGGGTTGCTGGGCGAGGAGTCGGCGCTGATTGCGCTCGACGGCGGCGGTCTGGGCCCAGCGGCCGATGAGCATGAGGAGGATGAACGTGCCGACGAAATCGAAGTAGACGAAATCGTGTTCTCCGGCGAACCAGCCGTAGAGCGAGCCGAGGTAGGCGCCGAGGATGCCGATCGCGATCGGCAGATCGATGTGCATGGCGCCCTGGCGGAGGGCGCGGAACGCGCGCGAGAGAAAGTAGGTGCCGCCGACGAGGAAGCTGAGCGTGCCGAAGCCGAGCGCGAGGAGATCGAAGAGTCGTGCGTATTCGAAATCCGGTGACATGCCGAAGTAGCCGGGGAAGGCGAACAGCATGATGTTCATCGCGAACGCGGCGCAGAGGCCGATGCGTTTCACGAGGCCGCGCGACTCGGGGACGGCCTGGGTGTCGCCCGGAGGTCCGAGGAGATAGCCGAAGGCCTGGAGCTTGCGGGCGAAGTCGACGGCGGAGAACTCGCCGGGAATCCAACGGAGGCGGAGCTGGCCGAGGGTGGCGTTGACCTCGATGTCGCGGGCGCCGGGCTGTTGTTGGAAGAGACGTTCGATCAGCCAGACGCAGCCGGCGCAGGAGATGCCTTGGACCGAGAGGGGGAGTTCGGGGATCGAGGAGGCGGATTGTTCGGTGGATTTTTGCGCGGTTTCGAGCCAGGTGAAATCGCGGGGCTGAAAGACGACGGAGTCGGCGGGGGCGGTGACGTCGTCCTTGATGTTGTAGTAACTCGCGAGGCCGTGTTCGTGGACGAGGCGGAAGACGTAGGAGCAGCCGGCGCAGCAGAAGCCGGATTCCTGCATGCGGGCGTCGAGGAGGGGGGCGCCGCAGTGACGGCAAACGCGCGCGGCGCTTTTGCGACGATCGGAGGGCGGAGACTGGAGATCGGGAAAGGCCGTGGTGCTCATGGGCTCAGTGGCAGAGGAACGTGGAGGGATCGGGGCCGTCGAAGCCGAGGGTGCCGCGGAGGCGCCAGCTCAGCGTGAAGGCGGTGACGAGCGCGAGGGTGAGACGCGTGCGGTTGAGCCAGAGCGGAGAGAGTTTGCGGCGGACCCAGTGGAATTGGGATTGGGCGAGCCAGAGGAGCGGGACGGTGCCGAGGCCGAACGCGAGCATGAACTCGATGCCGCGTAGCGAAGAACCGGATACGAGCGCGAGGGCGATGACGAAGTAGAGCGGGCCGCAGGGGAGAAGCGGCGTGGCGAAACCGAGCGCGGCGGCGGCGTGGACGCGAGAGCGGTTACGGGCCCAGAGATTCAGGCGGAAGGTGAAGCGGGCGAGAAAAGCGGGCTTGGGAAGGTGGCGGTCGAGGCGAAACGCCATCGCGACGAAGAACGCGACGAGGACCCAGGGCGTCCACTGGAGCGCGGAGCGGGAGACGAAGGTGAGCGGCAACGCGCCGAGTCCGCCGGCGAGTGCGCCGAGGAGCGTGTAGCTGGTGAGACGAGTGAGGTGATAGGTGGTGCTGACGATGGAGGCGTCGCCTTGCTCGGCGCGGACGGGCATGATCGCGCACGCGAGCGGTCCGCACATGCCGGCGCAGTGCAGGCTCGTGACGAGACCGGCGACGAAGGCGGCGGCGGGGGAGTTGATGGCGGCGAGATCCATGAGGGATTTTCGATTTTCGAATGTGGATTTTCGATTTGGGGCTAGCGGGTGTTGTTGGTGGTGAGGGGGATCTCGGTGACTTTGTTGTGGGCGGCGATGGTGAACCAGGCGGTCCAGGCGGCGGCTTGGATCACGAAGGCGAGAACGACCCAGAGGAGGAGGCGGGATTTTTTGCGGGTGGGCGAAGCGCTCACGGGGGAAGGGTTCATTGGGATTGTTCCTGTTCTTCTTCGCGGAGAAGGCGGGCGTCGGGGCCGAGGAATTCGATCTCGCGACGGAGGGTGAACTCACCGGCTGTGTTGGAGACCTGGACTTCGAAATGGAAGGGGCCGTTGTAGGTGTCGCGCGGCTGGCGGAGGACGAGTGGCTGGACGACTTCGCCGAGGGGCGGAACTTCGATGGCGCTGGAGAAACCGGTTTGGCGGAGCGCGGCGTCGTGCTGGACGCGGAGCGTGAACTGCTGCGGTTCGGTGCGCTTGTTGACGATGCGGACGAGGAACTGATTGCGGACGGCGTCGGCGTCGACGACGTAAGGTGCGCCGGTGATGCGCGTGACGCTGAACGTGGCGGGNTTGACGGTGGAGAGCGCCCACGTGGCGACGGCGGCGCCGANCATNAGGAGAATGCCGTAAACGATGGTGCGCGGGCGGAGCCAGCGGGTGGGTTTGCCGGCGAAGGCGTTTTGNGANTCGTAGCGGATGAGACCGCGCGGGCGGTTGAGGCGCGTCATGACGNCGTCGCAGGCGTCGATGCACGCGGTGCAGCCGATGCACTCGAGNTGGAGGCCNTGGCGGATGTCGATGCCGGTGGGGCAGACTTGGACGCAACGGTGGCAATCGACGCAGTCGCCCGCCTTCGCCGAGGCTTCGGCGGGCAGGCCCACGAACGACGTGAGATCGTTTTTGGTGGCGGGACGGGATTTGCCGCGGGGTTCGCCGCGGGCGGCGTCGTAGCCGACGACCATGGAGTGATCGTCGATGAGCGCGGATTGAATGCGGCCGTAGGGGCAGATGACGATGCAGAGCTGTTCGCGAAACCAGGCGAAGTTGAAATAAAGAATGCCCGTTGAGACGGCCATGAAGCCGAAGGCGCTCCAGTGTTCGGCGGGCGCGGAACGGATCATCGACCAGACTTCCGGAAGCGAAACGAAGTAGGCGAGGAAGAGGTGGGCGATGACGGCGGAAACGAGAACGTAGAGCCCGTGCTTGATCGTGCGCTTGGCGATCTTTGTGAGAGAGAGCGGGGCGGCGGCGAGGGCGCGACGTTTGACCGAGTCGCCTTCGATGAGGCGTTCGATGCGTCGGTAAACGTGATCGAGAAAGACGGTGTGGGGACAGGCCCATCCGCACCAGACGCGTCCGAGTAACGAGGTCACGAAGAACAGCGTGAAACCGAGCCCGGTGATGACGAAGAAGAGGAGCCAGAGATCCTGAAAGGCGAGCGTGAGGCCGAAGAGGTGAAAGCGTCCGCCAGCGATGTCGAAGAAGGCAGCGGGGTAACCGCCGATCTGAATCCAAGGCAGCGAAAGATAGAAGGCGATGAGGCCGAGAGCGGACCAGCGACGGGCGCGGGTGAAGCGACCGTGCGTGTCGGCCGGATACAGAAACGGGCGGGAACCGTCGGCGCGGATGGTGGTGACGGAGTCGCGATTCGGAGTGGGTGTGGAGGCGAGTTTCGGGTTGCGGTAGGTGTAACGCGTGGAGCTGGAAGCGTTGTTCTTCGGCGGGACGGGAGTGGGAAGGGTGGAGGGCATGGCTGCGACTGACACACCTGACTGACACACCCCGCCCTTCGGGCACCCCTCTCAAGAGGGGACTTCGGCTGGGGCGTGTCGAAGGGGGGCCGGTGCGTGTCGGCTTCGGTGCGGCTTTGGGATGAAAGATTAGGAGGTGGGCGGGACCCAGGTGTCCTGCTTTACGATGGGTTCGTTTTCCTGGTGGTGGCTCATGATGTAAGCGACGAGCTCGGAGACCTTTTTCGGTCCGAGAACGGGGCCCCACGCGGGCATGCCTTTGATGAGCACGCCTTCGGAGATGGTCTTGTAGGCTTCGGACGGGGTGCCGCCGTGTATCCACAAATTGTCGACGAGGTTGGGTCCGATGCCGCCGGTGAGTTTGTCGGCGTGGCAGCTTGCGCAGGTGGTGGCGTAGGTGGCTTTGCCGGCGTCGACGAAGACGGGATTACGGCTCATTTTCCAGAGGCTCTCGTCGTCGACGGCGGGCGCCGCGGCGAGCTTGGCGGCCTCGATTTGGGAGAGCTGCTGTTCGAGGACCGTGGTGTTGGACGGACCGTCAGCGTGTTCGTAGTAGAACCAGTAGCCGACCCAGAAGACGATGGTGGCGTAGAACGTGAAGAGCCACCAGTTGGGCATGCGTTTGTCGTATTCCTGAATGCCGTCGAAAACGTGCGGACGGATCGGGTCTTCGGAAGGCGGTTGAGGCTTGGGAGTGGCCATGAGGAGATTACTTTTCGAAAGGAAGGCTGGCGAAGCGGTCGGACTGGGCGCGGCTCATGCGGAGCGCGCGCCACACGAAAGCGCCGAAGATCGACGACGCGGTGACGAACGCGATCGTGAGACAGATCGCGAAGTTTTGCTCGAGGAGGAGGCGCTTGAACATGAGTTGAGAGTTGAGGGGGAAAGTTGAGAGTTGAGAGATGAGAGTTGAGAGAGCTGAGAGCGTGCTCGTGATCGTGCTCGATGAGTTTCTGGAAGGCGGACGGTTGGTTAGAGCACGAGCACGATTACGAGCAGGAGCACGAAGGTGTCAGCGAGTCGTGACGGCGTTGGCGGTGGCGACCTTTTGGACGGGTTGGGATTTGCCGAGAGACTGGAGGTAGGCCGTGAGGGCGATGATCTCCTTTTCGGGCGCGACGTAGGCGCCGGCGGCGCGGAGGTCCTTGGCGATCTCCTTCGCCTGCTCGTTCACCTTATCGAAGATCTGCTGCGCGCTGAGCGGGCCGTAGGGCACTCCGAGCATGCGCTGGACGTTGATTTTCGACGGGAGCGCGGCGACGTCGGTGTTGTTCTTCAACAGCCAGGGATAGGACGGCATGTTGGAACCGGCGGAGGTCGAGCGGGGATCCTCCATGTGGCGGAGGTGCCAGATATTTGGATACTTGCCGCCGACGCGTGCGAGGTCGGGACCGGTGCGCTTGGAGCCCCATTGGTAGGGGAAGTCGTAGATCGATTCGCCGAGGCGGGAGTATTCGCCGTAGCGGAGGACGTCGGGCACGAGCGTGCGGACCATCTGCGAGTGGCAGTTGTAGCAGCCCTCGCGGACATAGATGTCGCGGCCGGCGAGCTCGAGCGGCGTATAGAGATGTTGGATACGGTCCTCGACGTTTTGCGCGCGCTCGATGGCGACGGTCGGGACGATCTGGATGAGACCGCCGGCGGCGACGGCGATGAAGGTGAGGACGGTGAACGGCAGGGCGTTCAGGAGGAGTTTCTCATACCAGTCGGTCCAGAGCTTGCCGCGCGACGTGAAGAGCGCGTAGCCGGCGATGAAGCACGCGATGGCTCCGACAAGACCAAACACGCTGATCAAGTCGCTACCGAGCATCCACATGGTGCCGAAGCCGACGCCGAGGATGCAGAAGAGCGTGGGAGCGTTGAACCAGGTGCCGCGGAAGCCGAGACGTTCGTCGGCGCGGGCGGGCTCGGGGTAGACCTCGACGGTGCCATTGACGGGCTGGGCGCCGCGGAGGGTTTGCCAGAGATTGTAGGCGAGGAGGAACCAGCCGACGAGATACATCCCGCCGCCGATCACACGCATGAGCATCATCGGGCGGATGGTGTTGAGCGTGTCGATGAAGTTTGGATACGCCAGGACCGTGCCGCCCTCGGTGGTGGCGTTGAGCATGAGGCCCTGCGTGATGCCGCTGGTCCACATCGCGGCGACGTAGAAGAGAATGCCAACGGTCCCGAGCCAGAAGTGGAGATTGGCGAGCGAGGTGGAGTGGAGCGGCTTGTTCCAGAGACGCGGGAGCAGCCAGTAGATCATGCCGGCGGCCATGAAGCCGTTCCAGCCGAGCGCGCCGGCGTGAACGTGGCCGATGATCCAGTCGGTGTAGTGGCCGAGCGCGTTGACGGATTTGATCGAGAGGAGCGGCCCTTCGAACGTGGCCATGCCGTAGAACGTGATGCCGGCGGCGAAGAACTTGAGGACCGGATCCGTGCGGAGNTTNTGCCAGGCGCCGCGGAGNGTGAGGAGGCCGTTGAGCATGCCGCCCCAGGACGGAGCCCAGAGCATGAGCGAGAACGTCATGCCGAGATTCTGCAGCCAGCCGGGGAGGGCGGTGTTGAGGAGGTGGTGCGGGCCGGCCCAGATGTAGAGGAAGACGAGCGACCAGAAGTGAACGACCGAAAGGCGGTAGGAATACACCGGACGCTCGGCCGCCTTCGGCACGAAGTAATACATGATGCCGAGGATCGGCGTGGTGAGGAAGAACGCGACGGCGTTGTGGCCATACCACCACTGCACGAGGGCGTCCTGGACGCCTCCAAAAACTGGATACGAGTGGAGGAGGGACGTCGGGATCGAGAGGTGGTTGACGATGTAGAGCATCGCCACGGTGATGATCGTCGCGATGTAGAACCAGATGGCGACGTAGAGCGCCTTTTCATGGCGGCGGGCGAGGGTCCAGAAGAAGTTGACCGCGAAGACGACCCAGATGAAGGCGACGGCGACGTTGATGGGCCAGATGAGCTCGGCGTATTCCTTGCCGCGGCTGAAGCCGAGCGGGAGGGTGATGGCGGCGGCGAGGATGATGGCCTGCCAGCCCCAGAAGTGGAGTTGCGAGAGNAAGTCGGACGCGAGGCGCGCCTTCACGAGGCGCTGNGTGGAGTAGTAGATGCCGGCGAACATCATGTTGCCGACGAAGGCGAANATCACCGCGTTGGTGTGAAGCGGACGGAGGCGTCCGAANGTGAGCCACGGCAGGTCGAAATTGAGCCGCCAGAAGTTGAGCTGCGAGGCGACGAAGACGCCGACCAGCATGCCGACGGCGCCCCACAGCACGGTGGCGTAGAGGAACTGTCGGACGACTTTGTCGTTATACTCGATGGTGATTTTTTGTTCGGACATGGGTCGGGAAATCAGTTGAGAGCCGAGGGCTGAGAGATGAGCGCCCGGAGCCGAGAGACGGAGGAAGGGAGGCGCGCGGGTTAGCGGCGCGAGTCGGTGGAGCGCGGCGCGACGTGTGATTTCTCCTCGGCGAGAGGAAGAAGGGAGTCGCGTTCGGCGCTGCTGAAGCGGCGGCCGTTTTCACGGACGAAAAACACGATGAAGGTGAAAACGAGGCAGAGGCTGATGGTGAGCGTGAGTGGAATGACGGACATGGGAAGGTGTGCTTTTTCTGCGTGTGAACAGTCTATGCGGAGGGGGAGGCGGTCGCTCCGCACGCGTTGCCAAGGCCTGTGCGTTTCTTGCTCACGGCGGTGGGGCGGTGCGCGGAAAATGCCCATCAAAAGACGCGCACGCTTGGGCAACGCATGCGGTGCGGTGCCAGGGATTGTCGGCTAAGGTCGCGGCGTGCAGGAGAGCCTACTCAACAGCCTCTGTGCCCGGCGCTTTGCCATCCATGCCCGTTGGGACACGCTGTTGCGGACCGAGCGAGTGACGAGTGCGCTGGCTTATCCGGACGCGTTGGTGCACCTGATCGATTGGGCGCTGGAGCAGATCTTCACGTTGCTGCGGGATCCGACGGTGCGGAAACGCGCGGAGCATGCGGGCGGGCGCGGGACGGCGCGGCCGGTGTGTCCGTGCGGGCGGAGTCCGTTGCTGGCGTTTTTCCTGGCGGGCGAGCAGGCGCTGCTGGAGGCGCTGGTGCTCGAGCAGGCGGCGCATCTGCCGATCGATCCGGAGGAGCGGGACGCGGCGCTGGGGGAATTGTATTACGTGGTGCGAACGCTCGCGCGACGCGAGGTGGATGCGTTTTGCGCGGTGTGCCAGCATCGGCACGAAGGGGAGAGCGGCGCGGCGTGTCACGGCCATGCGGCGACGGAGCACGCGATGAGCGGGACGCGGAAAGAAGCGGCGGCGGAGCGGTAGCGTGAGAGCGGCCGCGCCGCTCGCGCGGCGGTTATTNGGTCGAGGCCGTGGAGACGCTGGCGGTAGCGGCTGGGGGATTCGCCGGCGATCTTGCGGAAGACGCGATTGAACTGGGAGAGCGACTGGAAGCCGGCTTCGTAGGCGGCTTCGCTGACGCGCTTGTGGGGGTTGAGCAGGAGATTCTTCACCTTCTCGACGCGGACGCGCGCGAGGTAGTCGGTGAACGTCATGCCGGTGGCCTTTTTGAACGTCTTGCAGAAGTAGAAGGCGCTCATGTTGACGGCCTGCGCGACCTCGCTGAGCGAGAGGTCTTCGGTCTGGTGTTCGTGGATGAAGGCGCGCGCGCGGGCGATGACGGGCGACTCGACGGTTTCCTGGCGGACGAGGAGCTGGTTGCTGAGCGAGGAGAGGTGCTGCGCGAAAATGGTGAGGAGGCGGAGGATGGACTCGTATTGTTTTTTTGTGACAACGCGCGTCTGGAAATACGCTTCCTCGAGCCGCTTCACGTCGATGGTGGCGCCCCACTTGAGGAGCTGGCGCGTGGTGCGGCGGAACTGCGCCTGCGTGGGCGCGTGGAGCATGATTTGTCCGGTCTGGAGAAAGGCGATGAGGTTTTCGCCGACGCGGACCGGAACGGCGGAATCGCAGAGTCCGGCGAAGCACTTGAGCGTCATGGGCTCGAGGCGAGACAGCTCCTCGACCTGTTTTTGCTGCTGGAGGCAGGCGGCGCACGAACGGTTCGTAGCGGCCATCAGCATACAAAACGGGTTTTCGTTTGGATCGCCCTGGTGGGGGAGGTTGAAGGATTCCGTCGTGCGCAACGCGATGGGCAGGCCGGTGGTTTCGCGAAACGCCGCCTCGTAGTCCCGGTAAATGCGCGACTGGCGCAACTGGTCGACCATCGCGCGAGCGTCGGGGGCGACAGTGGTTTCCATGAGCCGCAACGTATGCGGAGGTTTCGAGCAAGCAACGCGGAAGCCGGCGGCGCGCGTGCTCAGAAGGTCAAACGCTGCGGATCAGTAGCGCGTTTTTTGATACAGCAAAATACGCGGGGGTGTCACGAAATGTGACAGCTTGTAGTGAAAGTTATATAGCGCGGCGAGCGGTGCTATTTGATGCGGACCTCGCGGCCGGTCTTCGCGGAGGTGTAGATGGCGTCGAGGATCTTCTGCACGGCGAGGGATTCCTCGGGCTTGACGTAGGGTTCCTCCTTGCCGAGGAGCACGTCGATGAAGTGCGCCATGCGGTTGGGGTTCACGAGTGAGGTCGAGGTGGCGACGCTTTCGGTGGCGTAGCCGTGCTCGGTTTGGCGGAAGAGCTGGAGGTTGGGCATGAGCGCGCCGGCTTCGGTGCCGTAGAGCTGCGTGCCGTTGAAATCGGGAAACGGTTGATGGGCGGCCCAGGAGGATTCGAGGAGGACGGTGCGGCCGCTCTTCAGTTTGATGAGCGCGACGGACATGTCTTCGACGTCGAAGGGCCGTCCGGCGGCGATCTCGCTCTTGCCCCAGGTGCCGTCGCCGAGGCCGCGCGGGCCGAACTTGGCGTAGGTCTGGCCGCTGACGGCGGCGGCGTCGAATTCGCCGAGGAGGTAGAGGCAGCGATCGAGGGCGTGGACGCCGATGTCGTAGGTGCAACCGCCGCCGGCGAATTTGGACTGTGTGAACCAGGAACCGATGCGCGGGATGCCGCCGCGGCGGGTCCACGCGGTTTTCGCGTGATAGACGTCGCCGAGCACGCCTTTCAGGATGAGCTGCTTCAGCGTCTGCACGTCGGGCGTGAAGCGGTTGTTCTGGCCGATCATGAGCAGGCGGCGGTGTTTCTTCGCGGCGGCGACGAGACGCGCGGCGTCGCGGGCGTTGGTCGCCATGGGCTTGTCGAGCATGACGTGCTTGCCGGCCTGCAGGGCGGCGAGGGCGACGGGCGCGTGGAGGTAGTTGGGGAGCGCGATCGAGACGATGTCGATGTCGCGGTTCGTGATGATTTCGCGATAGTCGGTCGAGACGACGGGAACGTTGTGCAGCTCGGCGGCGGCGCGGGCGCGTTCGAGGGAGGTGTCGGCGACGGCGGCGAGACGCGCGGCGGGGTGGGACTTGAACGAGCTGAGGTGGTCGAGGCCGATGGCGCCGGTGCCGAGGACGGCGACGTTGAAGGATGATTTCGCGGGCATGAGATTTAGTTTAACCACGGATGGACGCTAATGAACACGAAGGGCGGACCCGCCAAAATCGGCGGGAGAACGGGATGCTCCGAGAGGATCAGGCTTTGCCCCAGCGTTTGAGTTGNTCGAGGCAGAGGCGGACGGAGGTGAGCGGGGCGTGATTGTATTTCTCCTGCTCGACGACATACCACTCGGCGGCGCCGATGGATTCGACGGTGGCGAAGACTTGGGCGAAGTCGACCGGGCCGCGGCCGAGTTCGGTTTCGTCCTTGAGGTGGACGAGTTTCACGCGCGCGCCGTGGTCGCGGAGAAATTTTTCGGGCGAGTAGCCGCCGATCTGAACCCAGTAAACATCGACCTCGGCGGCGAGGTTGCGGGGTTGCGACGAGGCGAGGAGCCAGTCGAAGACGGGGCGGCCGTCGAGGAGTTTGAATTCGTCGGCGTGGTTGTGGAAGCTGAGCTGGAGTCCGGCGTCGCGGAGTTGCGCGCCGAAGGCGTCGAGTTCGGCGGCGATTTTTTCGACGGCGGCGACGGAGGAAAATTCGGCGGGCGGCCAGTGGGGGACGATGACGTGGCGCGTGCCGAGGAGTTGGGCTTCGGCGATGACTTTCGCGAGGTCGGCGCGGAGGGCGGCGATGCCGACGTGCATGCCGGAGACGGCGAGGTGGGCGTTGGCGAGCGCGGCGCGGGCGCCGTCGGCGTCGAGGTTGCCGAAGCCGGCGAGTTCGACGGCGGGGTATCCGATGCGGGCGATCTCGGCGACGGTGGCGGCGAAGTCGCGGCGCATGTCATCGCGCACGGACCAGAGTTGGAGGGATACGGGGATGTTCACGCGAAGGCGATTTTGGCGCGGCGTGAACGAGGGCGCAAACGAAGTTTCGCGTTGTGGCGGTCAACGCGGTGAGCGCGCGATGGGTCGGGGCGTAAAGCGCGCCCCGCGGCGGCGCGGCTAGAGTTGGGAGCGGAAGAGGCCGCAGACTTTGTCGACGAGCTGGAGGTAGCGCGGACGGGCGCGGTGTTCTTCGAGCGTGTAGCGGCGCGATTGTTCGAGGTCGTGTTCGAACATGCGGCGGTGCGCGCGGGCGAGCGACGGGTCGATGACGTTGAGCGAGATCTCGTCGTTGATGCTGAAGGAGCGGTTGTCGAAGTTGACGGAGCCGACGGTGATGAAGGTGTCGTCGACGGCCATCGTCTTGCTGTGCAGCATCGCGGGTTCGTAGAAGTAGAATTCGACGCCGTTGGCGAGAAGTGCGTCCCAGCGCGAGCGGGCGGCGGCGCGGCCGAAACGGGAGTCGTTGAGGGCGGGAACGATGACGCGAACGCGGACGCCGCGCTGGCGGGCTTCGAGGAGCATCTGGATCGCGTAGTCGTCGGGGACGAAGTAGGCGTGCTCGATGTCGATCGAGCGGCGGGCGGAGGCGATGGCGAGCATGTAGGACATGCGCGCGGCCTGGGCGCCTTCGCCGGGGCCGCTTTGGAAGCATTGCGCGAGGATGTCGCCGGCGCGTTCGAAGGGCGGGAAGTAGGATTCGCCGAGGAGGAGGCGGCCGGTGGTCTGGAGCCAGTTGCTTGCGAAGATGGCCTGCATCTGACGGACGGCGGGGCCTTCGACGCGGACCTGGGTTTCGCGCCAGACGTCGGGCGAGTCGGCGTCGCCGAGCCACTTGTCGCCGATGCACATGCCGCCGGTGAAGCCGACGCGGCCGTCGACGACGAGGATCTTGCGGTGGGTGCGGTGATTGATGTCGGGCTTGATTTCCCACCAGTGCTGGCGGCCGTATTTGTAGACCTCGGCGCCGGCGGAGCGGAGGCGGTCGCGGTCTTCGTCGCGGAATTTGAGCGTGCCCATGCCGTCGAGGAGGATGTGAACCTTGACGCCGGCCTGGGCGCGTTCGCTGAGGGCGGCGATGAAGTCGTCGCTGATCCGGCCGGATTCCCAGATGTAGGTTTCGAGCGTGATGGATTTTTCGGCTTCGCGGATGGCGCGAAGCATGGGCGGGAAGAAGTGATCGCCGTTGAGGAGGAGCGCGACGTCGTTGCCGCGCGTGTATTCGGCGCCGAGGAGCGGGCCGAGGGTGGCGGTGAACTCGGGGTTGTCGGGGCCGTAGTGGAGACGCACGGGTTCCTCGAGAATGCGCGCGGAGGTATACCAGAAATACGCGCCGAGCAGCATGGCGATGCCGAGGGTGACGAACGCCCAGTGCCAGCCGAGTTCGTTGCGCTGGCTGCGGCGTGGGCGCTGTCGGAACGCGGCGGGCGCGCGCCGGCGCAGCTGCGCGAGTTTCTTCGTGAGGGCGGACATCGGGGAAAGGCGCACCGGCGCAAGAGGTTGGGGGGGCGCGCGACGGACAGGACAGACGGCGAACGGGGTGGTTCCGGGCGGGGCAAACGGACTGCGGAAGCACGTGTGGCCGGCGGCGCGGCACCGGGGGACGGCGGGCGGGTCTGGAGGGGCGGAGCGATGAAACGCGAAAAATCGAAAACGTGGCGGTGGGGCGTGCCGGTGTTGGCGTTGATCGCGGTGGCGGTCGTAGCAATATTGTGGATACGCGGGGATGTCGACTGGCGCGGGATCACGACGCGGATCGCGGAATTCGACGCGACGGCGGTGTTCGCGTTGATGGCGACGCTGCCGATCGTGGGGTTTTCGGTGTCGGTGACGTATCTCGTCGCGGGGCTGAAGTTCGGGCCGGTGATGGGCGGCGTGGCGGTGGCGGGAGCGACGGCGGTGCACCTGTTGGCGACGTATTGGATTTGTCAGACGATCCTGCGCGGGCGGATCGAGCGGATGTTGCGGCGGCGCGGGCATGCGCTGCCGCATGTGCCGGAAGGCGAGAATGTGAGCGTCGCGGCGATGGCGGTGCTGGTGCCGGGGCTGCCGTATGTGGCGCGGAATTTGTTGCTGGCGCTGACGGACGTGCCGTTGCGGGTGTATTTCTGGGTGTGCCTGCCGCTGTATGTGGCGCGGTCGTATGTGACGATTTTGTTGGGCGATCTCGGGATGGAGCCGGACCGGAAGACGTTCGCGATTCTGGCGGCGGTGTATGTGGTCAAGCTGTCGGTGTGCGCTTATCTGATCTGGCGGATCCGGCGCCGGATCGTGGAGCGCAAGCGGAGAGCGGGGACGAACACGGAAGTGGAAGAAAGGTCTGCCTCGGCGTGAAACTGAAGCTCAAGCGCCAGTGGGAGGTGTTGAAGCGAGGCAAGCCCGGGCGGCGCTTCGTGGAGCGTTATCGAGCGGCGCAGCGGAAGGAGAATCGCGCGACGCTCGCGACGCGGATCGTGCGGTTCACGCTGGCGACGCTGGCGATCGCGCTGGGGTTGGTGTTCGCGGTGATCCCGGGGCCGGCGATTTTGTTTTTCGCGATCGCGGGGGCGTTGCTGGCGTCGGAGTCGGAAGTCGTCGCGAGGTTTCTCGACTGGAGCGAAGTGAAGATCCGCGCGGTGGTGAACGGGGCGAAGCGGATCTGGAAGCGGCTGCCGATGATAGGAAAGGTCGCGGTGGTGATTGTGGGTGCGGCGGGCAGCGCGGGTGCGACGGTGATGGGGTATCGGATGTTTGCGGGTTGAGCGGCTCGGCGGGAGGCCCGCTTCACCTTCCTTGCTTGGAGGCGAGGGCGGCGAGGGTGGTGACGAGTTGGAGCGGCTCGACGGGTTTGGTGAAGCAGGTTTGGAAGCCGCTTTCGAAAGCTTGCTCGCAGATGGCGTCGCCAGCGAACGCGGTGACGGCGACGGCGGGGACGGGCGCGAGTTGGCTGGCTTCCTCGGTTTCGCGGATTTGGCGGAGAAGCGTGAAGCCGTCGACGACGGGGAGGCCGAGATCGCTGACGATGACGTCGGGGCGATGGCGATCGAGGACGTCGCGCGCGGAAGGAGCGGAGTCGACGGCGTCGACGACGGCGCCGGCTTCGACGAGCACGGCGGTGAGGGCGCGGCGCGTGGCGGTGGCGTCTTCGACGAGGAGGACGTGGCGGCCGGCGAGGAGGCCCTGGAGGNGGGGTTTTTCGGCGGTGGGCGCGAGGCCGGCGTTGAGATCGTGCGCGGCGGCGGGGAGGCGGACGCGGAGGGTGGTGCCGGCGCCGACGCCGTCGCTTTCGGCGTGAATGGTGCCGCCGTGGAGTTCGGCGATCTGGCGCGCGATGGCGAGGCCGAGGCCGACGCCGCTTTCGGTGCGGACGCGCGCGTGTTCCACCTGGACGAAGCGTTCGAAGATTTGCTCGAGGTGTTCGCGGGCGAGGCCGATGCCGGTGTCGCGCACGATGATTTCGAGTTCGTCGGAGTCGTTGCGCGAGAGGTCGACGACGATGCGACCGCCGGAAGGAGTGAACTTGACGGCGTTTTCGACGAGGTGGCTGACGAGCTGCGTGAGGCGGCGGGGGTCGGCGTGGAAGAGGCCGGTGTCGGCGGGAAGGGCGTCGACGAGTTCGACGTTCTTGGTGTGCGCGGCGTCGAGCCACGGAGCGATGCCGGCGCGGATCACGCCGCCGATGTCGATGTCGCGGCGCTCGAGCCGGAGCTTGCCGGACATGATGCGCGAGGTGTCGACGAGACGTTCGATGAGTTCGCGCTGTTCCTCGGCGCTGCGCTTGATCGAGTCGAGGGCCTCGCGGAGTTGCTGCGGGTCGAGATGGGGTTGGTCCTCGATGAGGCTGGTCCAGAGAACGATGGCGGAGAGGGGCGTGCGGAGTTCGTGAGAGACGCTGGAGAGGAAGCGGTCCTTGGCGTCGTTGGCGGCATCCACTTCGCGGCGGGCATGGGCGAGCGCGCGACGGGCGGCGGCGAGTTGTTGATGCAGCTCCGCGATTTCATCGCGGGCGCGTTGAAGGATATCCGCAGGCTCCTCCGGCTCCGAGGCGGGAGGGGTGGATTGTGGATCGATCGAAGATGTGGTTGATGCGCTCACGTTGCAGACAGCAAAAGGTATCCCGAAATAGAGTGGTCGCCATGGAGCAGATTCCCCACCAACGGCCCGGGGGACCGGGCGCGGAGTGGCGGTGGCGAGTGGACGATTGGTAGCGGGGAGACGGCAGCTGTTCCCCGCCCGGTGCGCGCGCAGCCTCGATTCCCGAGGGGGGCGACGGCGTAGGCGCGGAGTGGATACAACCTTTTACGGTTTTTTCGGATCGGACTGGAAACCGATGGCGTCGAGCGCGGGCTTGATTTCGGGGTTGGCCATGAAGTGTTTCCAGATGAGCCCGGTGCGGTGGTTTTCGATCATGACGGTGATCGGCGCCTGGTTGAGAGCCATGTAAACGGGCTCGAACCAGTTTTGGGTCTGGTTGAATCCATCGTAGAAACCGTAAATGCCCCACGTCTTCGCGCCGAGGTCGCGGTAGAAATGCTTCAGCGCGGCCATGGATTCGGCGGGCGTGTAGGGGAAGGAGGCGAGTGCGGCCATGACGTTGATGGTGCCGTTGTCGTCGCGCGGGAGCGGGCGGCCGCCGCCGGTGTTGATGCCGGCGGAGAGGCCCCAGGTGTCGGGCCCGTAGCCGGCGAACTTGCGGGGGTTTTCGACGCAGTAGGCGTGGTTGATGCGCGCGATGGCGCGGTTGTTGTCGAAGTAGTTTGTATAACGATCGCGGATACCGCGGGGGTCGAAGCCCATGAAGGAGAAATGCGTGAAGAAGAGATCGGAGCCGCTGCCGACGCCGACATCGAGCTTGATGCCGTAGTAGGTGTTGCCGTTGAGGTAGTGGTCGCCCTGCGTGGTGCGGCCCCAGTTGCGGCGGTAGGCGACGTGGCGTTCGGAGGTGCCGGCCCAGCCGGTGTGGTAGAGCTCGGCGGGGATGGCGTGCGTGGGCGACGCGATGGCGAGGAGGTAGATGATCAAGGTTTCGTTCCAGCCGATGAGCGGGTGGCTGATGTGGAAGCCGTGGTCGGGCGACCAGTGCCAGTAGAGGACATCGCTGTCCTTGGATTTTCGATACCAACTCCATTCGACCTCGCGCCAGAGTTTGGTGACGGTGTCGCGGATTTCGCGTTCGACGGGATTGTCGCGGGAGAAATAGGAGCGCGCGGCGAGGAGGCCCTGGATCATGAAGGCGGTTTCGACGAGGTCGCCGCCGTTGTCGTATTTGCCGAAGAACGGGATGGTCTTGCCGGTTTCGCCGTTGAGGAAGTGCGGCCAGACGCCGTGGAAGCGATCGGCGCGGGAGAGGAAGCGCGTGATGAGCGCGACGCGATCGGCGGCTTGCTGGCGGGTGATCCAGCCGCGTTCGGCGCCGACGAGGAGCGCCATGACGCCGAAGCCGCTGCCGCCGAGAGCGAGGAGATTTTCGTCGCCGGGGAGGACCTCGGGGGCGAGTCCGGCTTTCGGGTGGGCGGCTTCCCAGTAGTAGCGGAAGCAGGCTTCCTGCACCATATCGAGGAGCTCGTCGTCGTTGAGCGCGCGCGTGGCGGTGGAAGAAATGGCGGAGGGAGTGGATTCGTTGCCGGCGAGATCGATGGCGGTGACGCGGTAGTGGGCGACGCGATCGGAAGCGCCGATGAAATCGGCGAAGCGCGAGCGGGTGCGCTGGGCGGTGCCGATGGGTTGGAAGTTGGTGCCGTCGAACGCGCGGTAGATGCGGTAGGCGAGGAGATCGGGGGCTTCGCTGTGATTCCAGGCGACATCGACGTGGCGATCGAATCCGCGCGTGGTGAGCGTGGGCGGAGCGGGTGGCGGCGTGGAGTCGTTGGTGTCGGCGTCGCGGACCTGGAAGTCGTCGAGGATGAGCGTGTGTTCGCGGTCGTCGTCGAGGCCCTGCATGAACGCGATGCTGAGGAGTTTTTCGGGGTTGAAGGCGATGTCGGTGGTGCCGTGGTAGATCGTGGATTTGAAGGTGGAGAACGGAATGGTGATGAGCGTCCACTGGTTCGGGGGGATCGGATCGCCGCGGACGAGCGGGATGGTGGGCGTGCCGTTTTCGTCGATATCGCGGAGGTAGATGCGCGGGCCGTTTTCGGCGGTGAGCTCGGTGTCGGAGTAGCACCAGAACGTGAGGGCGTTTCCCTCGAAGCGGAACGGCCGGGCGTAGCGCCGGGGGATTTCGAGGGTCATACGCCAATCGCCGCCGGTGGCGGAGCGCCATTTGAGGCGGAGGGCGTTGGGCGGGGAGACGAAGCGGCCGGGTTCGACGGGGAATTTGCCGTTGAAGGTTTCGAGCGTGCTGGGTGCGACGAGGTAGCTGAGGGAGGAGTCGTAGCCGCCGTCGGCGAGGCTGTTGTCGAACATCACGTGGCGGTCGTAGAACGGCGGCTGGGCGAGGGCGGCGGTGGCGAGGAGTGCGAAGGAAACGACGGAGGTGAGGCGGTGCATGGCGCGTGGGAGGAATGATGAGGATGGCCGCAAGGAGGCGCAGAAGGCGCAAAGAGGGAGCAGGAGAACGACGAATGGACACGAATGAACACGAAGGCGGGGTGTTCGGGCGGGGGATATCGGGGAAGTATTGAGAATTTGGTTACGGGGGCGGCGCCGACGGAGCCGCGCCCTCCAACAAGAAAGGGCGGGTCGATGACCCGCCCTGCGTGTTTTGTAATTCGGGGCGGTGGTTAGAAGGTGAAACGGGCGGTGAAGCGGAAGGTGCGCGGGGTTTGGTAGTAGTAGGCGTTGCGGATGTGGCGGCCGGAGCGGTCGGTGTAGTCGTTGTGATAATCGATCACGAGCGGGTCGTCGTAATCGAAGATGTTGTCCACGTTGATCGCGAAGCGGGCCTTCACGCGGCCGAACTCGGTTTCGTAGGCGAGCACGGCGGAGTAGCTGCGGAAGGAGGAACCGAAATACTCTTCGCCGTCGTAGGAACCGGCGTAGGGTTTGCCGGTGTAGCTGCCGCCGAAGCCGATGGAGTAGCCGTCGAGGGCCTCGTTGGTGAAGATGTAGTTCACGAACCAGCTCGCGGTGTAGTCGACGGACTTGCGCTGCGGAGCGCCGGAGACGGACTGGGCAAGGGTGTCCTGCACGCGCGAGATCTCGTTGCGGAGATCGCTGGCGTGGATGGGATCGGTGGTGGCGTCGAGTTGGGCGTTCCAGGTGGCGAGGTTTTCCGCGACGTGCGCGCGCGCCATCGGGTAGAAGTCGACGATTTCGGTCTCGGGCAGCGCGTAGGAGGCCTGGAGGCGGAGGTTTTCGAACGGGTTGGCGGTGACTTCGAATTCGTAGCCGTAGGCTTCCATCGCGGTGGTGTCGGAGTAAGCGACGGCGCCGAAGCCCTCGTCCTGCGGCGCGCCGCGGGCGATGTTATATTTCTGCCAGACGCCGCGGATGCCGACGGGGTTCTCGACGTTGCGGTTGTTGGACTTCGATTCGTAGCGGCTGAGGCTGGCGTAGTATTTTCCGTCGGGAGTGGAAATACGGATACCGTAATCGTAACCCTCGTTTTCCTCGGGGCCGGGGCGGGAGCCGTTGAGGTAGGGCTGCGAGCCGGCGTTGGGCGGGAGGATGTTTTCGGAGTAGTTGGCGAATAGGCCGAACCAGCCGAAGTAGTAGACGGCGCCGGCGGTGTAGGTGGTGCCCTCGTCGCTCTCGCTCACGCGGTCGTCGGTGAAGTTGGGGCCGCGGCGGTAGCTGACGAGATCTTCGTCGTAGCGGTCGTGGCGGACGCCGAGCGCGATGCTGAGGGTGTCGTTGAAGAGGCGGGTGTTGGAGAAGAGCGCGTAGCTGGTGAGCTTGAATTCGTCGTCGAAATCGAACCAGTAGCCCTGCGCGGGCGCGTAGGCGACGGAGTAGCCGTTGAGGCCGTCGGGGATGTCGGTGAACGTGTTGGGCCGGTCGAGGTAGATGCGACCCCAGACCATGTTGTCGGCCCACTCGTCGATGGGCCAGGTGCCGTTGGTGATCTGGGCGAGGTGCTGACGGGCGGAGGTCTTCGTGTTCCGTTGCGAGGCGGAGGCGGCGAAGAGCTGGTTGAAGCGCGAGCCGAAGAGATCGCCGTCGAACTTGTAGTTCAGTTGGGCGCGGATTTCGTCGACCGAGCGCGTCTGCACCTGACGCGAGAGGAAGAAGTCGGCGAATTGCTTGCCGAAGTTGGGATTCGGCGAGCCGTCGGGCATCTGGCGGTTGATGTCGACGGAAGCGCCGCTGGTGCCCTCGTAGTCTTTCGAGGTGGTTTCGGTGTCGTAGGTGAAGAACGCGACCTGGAGATCGACGTTTTCGTTGAAGCTGTGGTCGAGAAAGATGCTGAGGTTCTCGTAGTCGTTGGTGCCGCGGCCGGCGCCGTAGGTCCAATCGCGGCTGGGGCGAATGGGGACGTTGGCGGTGGAGGACCATTCGGTTTCCCACGGGAGTTTGATTTCGTCGGGATACCAGCCGGCGTAGGGCGCCCAGTTGAGGGCCTGGCCGGGATCGACGAGGGCGCTCGTGGTGGCGTAGCCGCCGCGGTAGACGCGCATCGTCTGGCCGGGATTGGCGGGATCGGGTTCTTCGGCCCACGGGGCCCAGAGTTGGAGGCGCTGGCCGCCGGAGAGCGTGGGGATGAAAACCGGGAAGGCTTGGAGACCGGTGCCCCAGGCGCCCGGGACGGACATTTCGACGGTGCGCGACGCGCCGACGGGAGCGGCGTTCCAGGTAGGCGATTCGGTGGCGCCGTCCCAGCCGGAGGCTTTGTCGCCGATGGTGGTGGAGATGAGCGTGTATTTGGAGCGGAAGCCTTCGACCTCGACGCGAAGACTGGTGCGATCGGTGAGCTTGTAGAGGGCGGCGAGATCGATGGCGCGCTTGGTGCCTTCGTCGCCGTTGCGCCAGCCGCGGACGGTGTCGTGGAGGGCGTTGACGCGGAAAGCGAGCTGGTCGGAGGTGACGAGGTTGTAATCGAGTTCGAAGCGGACGCCGCCGTCGGAGTTGGCGATCACGGCGGGGCTGATGAACGTGCGATCGAAGCGCGGGACCTTGGTGTAGGTGGAAAGCGTGCCGCCGACGGTGCCGAGGCCGAAGAGGATGCCGTTGGGGCCGCGGGTGAATTCGACGCGCTCGATGTTATAGGAGTCGGCGTTTTCGAAGAACGTGAAGTAGTTGCGCGTGGGACCGGCGCCGCCCTGCTGGCCGGAGCCGACGCCGCGGAAACTGTAGGCCCATGGGTGGAAGGCCTGGCCGCCGAAGCCGCGACCGGCGAGGGGATCTTCGGGGAGGACGTTGGGGGACCAGCGGAGGGCTTCGCGGACGTCCTGGATGCCGAGGTCGTCGAGGAACGTGCGCGTGAGCGAGGACATCGCGGCCGGGGTGAGCTTGATCGGCATGTTGGTGCGACCGCCGGCGAGCGAGTCGACGGCGACGTATCCGCGATCGCGTGACACGTCGACGGTGAAGGTTTCGAGAACGAGCGGCTGGTCGTTGAGACCTTCGGTGGGGCTGGGAACCGGTTCAGGCGTGACCGGTTGAGCGAAGGCGCACGTGGCGCCGCCGACGAGGAACGCCGCCAGCATGAGGCGGTGAGAGGTAGAGTTCATGGGTAGGTGTGTCGGGTGTGTTCATGCTGGACCTACGTTTGGGTGTCTGGCGGATAGAACAGGGCGGCACCAAAGACGTTCCCGCGTGCGAATGGAGCGATTTTAGGGTGTGGGCATCGGGGGACAACGGAGGGGGCTGCGCGGAGGACGCGCAACTCGCGGGAAACGCCGCCGCGGAAAACGGCTTAGCGGAGGATGATTTTGCCGAGGCCGTAGCGTTCGTCGCGGCGCTGGAAGAAACGCCAGCTGAGCTTGAGCGACGGTTCCCACTCGTAGCGGCCGTGGGTGGCGACGGCGGGCGTGACGGCGATTTCGACGCCGGGGCGTGGCGTGAGGCCGAGGAGCGACCACGGAATGCTGGCGACGACGGTGTAGCCGGTTTCGGTCCGGCGGATGTCGGCGGGGAATTCGCGGTCGCGATTCCACTCGTAAGATTGACCGGTGGAGCGGAAGACGAAGTGGAGATCGGACGCGCCGCGCCAGACGAGACCGTCGTTGCGAGGATCGATCAGGAGTTCCACGAGCTCGCGGCGTTCGGGCGGACGTTGCGTGCCGGGTGGGGTGTCGATGGCCTCGGCGTGGAAATGGAGGGCTTCGTTGTCCCACGTGAACGCGAAGCGAAGTTCGAGGAGTGGATCGGAGGGGCGGACGTCGGCGGGGGATTCCTTGTATTCGAGGCCGGAGATGGTGGTCCATTGCCACTGTTCGCGCGGGGTGGAGGCGGGGACGGCGTCGGCGAGGCGTTCGGGTGGTTCGACGGCGGGGCCGGCGAGTTCGAAACGCATGAAGGTGGACGTGTCCTGTCCGAAAGGCGCTTCGGTGAACTCGGCGATGGCGGAGCGGCCGGCGCGGACGAGCGGGTCTTTTTGGAACCACTGGCGAACGGAGTCGGGCACGAGGACGTTGGCGACGCTGATGAGGAGGGCGGCGCGGTCCTGGGGCGGCGCGGCGGCGAGCCATTCGTCGAGCGGCGGGGTGACGGGGCTGAAGCGGGTGAGCCACTCGGCGGGGTAGTGTTCGAGGACGAGCGCGGTGGTGACGGGGTCGACGGGTTCGGGCGGCGGCGGGTTGTCGCCGATTTGCACGGCGATGGAGTAGGCGAGCTGCGCGGCGGAGCCGCCGGAAACGGTGGCGCGTTCGTCGAGCCAGAGACCGGGGCGGAGCTGGTCGTAGGGTTCGGCGGGAGAGAGGACCCAGACATCGCCGCGTTGTTCGGGCGTGCGGACGAGGCTGGTCCATGCGGTCGGTTCGCTTTGAAGCGTGGCGATCTTGAAGAAAGCGGCGAGACGACTGGCGGAGCCGAGCTTGGTGGTGCCGACGGTGACCTGGGCCCAGTTGATTTCGTCGAGACGGCGCGTGGCTTCGCGCGCGAGGCCGGGGAAGGCCTGGCGGAGCGTGATGAGGCCGGCGGCGTATTCGGCGACGGCGAGATCGTGTTCGGGGAGTTGAGCGTTCTCGATGGCGTCGCGAACGCGTTTGGCGGCGGTGGTGCCGGAGACGATGCCGAGGGTTTGCGCGGCGGGGAAGGTGGTGAAACGGAGGCCGGCGGTTTCGGGCGTGATGGGTTCGTTTTCGAGCGAGCGCCAGGCGGCGACGGCGACGTCGCGGAGGCGTTCGCGTTCCGCCCAGGTGAACGTGCGGCGCGTGGAGACGAAGCCGGCGCGTGCGAGGGCGCGTTTCACTTCGGGCGTGCGCATGAAGAGCGACCAGACGAAACCGGAGCGGGCGTTTTCGGCCTGGAGGATTGTAATGCCCAGATCGATACCGATGACGTCGGGGTTGACCCAGCCGGTTTCGGGATTGAAGGCGTCGACGAAACCGTAGCGTTTCCAGACGCGGTCGCCGTAAACGGTGCGGATGTGCTGGAGCACCATCATGGTTTCGTAGGGCACGAACGGGACGGAGCCGGCGGCGGCGCACGGGACGATGGTGCCGTCGAGGGAATCGTAGCCGGCGGAGCGCGGCGGGCCGCCCCAGGCCTTGTAGCCGGACGCGGAGTCGGAGGCGGTGACGCCCCAGAGACGTTCGCTCCAGCTGGGAAATTCGTTGCGCAGATCGATCGAGAACTGGCGCTGGGCGAGGGTGGCGAGGATGGAGTTGCGGTAGTAGTCGGCGAAGGCGTCGCGTTTGTCGCGGAAGTCGACGAACGCATGGGCGAACTGGTGGATGAAAAGCGGCGGGCCCTGGATGAAGTGATAACCGGCGTAGCTGCCGGCGGGCTGGCGGCCCCAGGCGCGCCAGTAGTCGAGCGGCAGGGCGTTTTTCGGCGCGCCCATGCCGAGGATACTCATCGTCATGTGCTCGGAGTAGATGCGCCAGCGGTAGCGGGAGAAGCCGGTCTCGTCTTTCCAGCCGAGCGAGAGGGTGGAGCCGCCGTTGAGGAACCACTGCCAGTCGATGGTCTCGTTGATGTGGTTGACGAGCTCGGTGATTTCGGGGTCGCGGAAATATTCGCGGGCGACGATGGCGCCGGCGACAAAGAGCGCGGTGTCGATGGAGGAGATCTCGCATTCCCAAGCGCGCGCGCCGGTGTCCATTTCCATGAAATGATAATAGAAGCCGTGGCGGCGCGGGGCTTCGTGCGCGAGGAAGCGGAGCATGAGCTTCACGCGATCGAGAGCCATTTCGCGTTCGACCCAGCCGCGGTGGGTGGCGATGGCCCAGGAGGCGAGGCCGAAGCCGGAGGCGGCGATGCTGGCCTTGCCCTCGGTCGGGGCGCCGTCGGCGCGGGCGCGATCGCGCACGAGCCCGGTGACCGGGTGCATTTGTTCGACGAAGAACAGGAACGACGCGCGCTGGAGCTCGTCGAGGAGGGCGTCGTCCTCGGCGGTGAGGATCGCGCCGGGGCGCGCGCCCACGAGCGAAGGATGGCGTTCAGGCGATTCGGCCGCGCTCAACGACGTGAAGAGAAAAGCGAGCGGGATGAGAAGGCGAAGCGGACGGGAGCCGATGAGAACAGCCATGACGCGAGGCTCGGGCCGAGAGGATGATCGAGGAGAAGAAAAGGGTTCACGCGATCCAAGCCGGGCGGCGCAGTGGTGGTGCGGCGGGTTCGAACGTGCCGCGGTCGGCGCGGCGACGTTTCCGTTCGGATGCGCCGCAATGGTGAACGGGCGGAGGCGAATCGCAATTCGGTCGGTGGAGTTTCGTCAGTTTCATGGGGATTTTAATCTACGAACGGCCGCCGGGCGCGCCATCGAGTCGCGTGCGGCGTGCGAGGTGGGGGAAAGTGCAAGAGGCGGGCGCCGTGCAGGCGCAAGCGAATGTCGGAGCGCGCAGGAAACGGTGGAACGTTGCGCGTGGGTTGAAACGAAAGCGGGCGGCGAACGTCCTGCGCGCGAAATCATGAAACGACTCCCGGTGTTTGGGTTCCCTGTGTTGATGATGTGGTCCGCGAGCGTGGCGCCGGTGATGGCGGCGCCGGCGGGCACGCTGCCGGCGTTGAAGGAGGCGGCGGCGGGGATGTTTCACATCGGGGCGGCGATCAATTCGCGGCACATCGAGGAGACGGACGAACGGGGCGTGGCGATCGTCGACCGGCATTTCGATTCGATCACGCCGGAGAACGTGATGAAGTGGGGACCGATTCATCCGGAGCCGGACCGCTACGATTTCGAGCTGGCGGACAAGTATGTCGAGTTTGGCGAGAAGCGCGGGCTGCACATCGTCGGGCATACGTTGATGTGGCACAGCCAGACGCCGCGGTGGGTGTTTGAAGATGAAGACGGGGAGCCGGTGGCGAAGGAGGTTTTGTTGCAGCGGTTGCGCGATCACATCCACACGGTGGTGGGGCGTTATAAAGGGCGCGTGAAAGGCTGGGACGTGGTGAACGAGGCGGTGAAGGACGAGGACGGCAATGTGCGCTTCGACCGGCCGTGGTATAAGATTCTCGGCGAGGAAGGGATTCTGGAGGCGTTCAAGGCGGCGCACGAAGCGGATCCGGACGCGGAGCTTTACTATAATGATTACTCGCTGGCNAANCCGGTGAAGCGNGCGGGCGTGNTGCGGNTGGTGAANTGGNTGCGNGCGAAAGGGGCGCGNGTGGACGGCGTGGGNACGCAGGAGCATTGCTCGCTNGANTGGCCGAAGATCGAGGACATCGAGGCGACGATCCGGGACTTTGCGCAAGCGGGCTTCAAGGTGATGGTGACGGAGCTCGACGTGACGGTGCTGCCGCGGCCGCGGCAGTATTATGGCGCGGAGATTTCGACCGTCTTCGAGAGCGCGCCGGAGCTCGATCCGTATCGCGCGGGACTGCCGCCGGAGAAGGAGGCGGAGCTGGCGAAGCGCTACGGCGAGATCTTTGCGGCGTATGCAAAATACCAGGACGCGCTGACGCGCGTGACGATCTGGGGCGTGTCGGACAACGCGTCGTGGTTGAACAATTTTCCGATTCGCGGGCGGACGGATCACGCGTTGCTTTTCGATCGCAACTATCAGCCGAAGCCGGCGCTCGAGGCGGCGATCAAGGCGTTGAAGCCGGGGGCGGATCCGGCGCTGACGCGTTGAGCGCGCGACGCGGCGCGGGCGAGATGGAAGGGGGTGGCTCGCGGGCGGTTTGGCTCGCGAGCGCGATTATTACCGCAGCTGCAGCCGGATATTTTTTCCGTTTCTCGGATGGGGCGCGGACGTGCGTATCTCCTCCGAAATGACGGATAGCGCGTGAGTCACGGAGGAGAAAAAGTCGCGCGATCTCGTGTCGGCGCGCGGGCGAGAGCGCGACGGTAACATGGAAAGAATTTCCTGACCATTCCGGGGAGAGTGTTATTGTGCGGGACGTCGAAGCGTCACGCTGCGACTGATCCACGTTCCATATATGTCTTCGAAGTCGTGCTTGTGGTTTGCGATCCCGTTGCTGCTGGTCGGTTGCCAGCGCGAAACGTCGGCTCCGCCGGCGCCGCCGCCCCCCGCGGTGACGGCGGTGACGTTGGAGCCGGAGCGGGTGACGCTGACGCGGGAGCTGCCGGGGCGCTCGGCGCCGTTTCTCGTGGCGGAGGTGCGGCCGCAGGTGACGGGGATCGTGCAGAAGCGGTTGTTTGAGGAAGGCGCGATGGTGGAGGAGGGGCAGCCGTTGTATCAGCTCGATGATTCGACGTATCGCGCGGAGTTCGAGCGGGCGAAGGCGACGTTGGCGCGGGCGCGGGCGACGGTGGAGCTGGCGCGTGTGAATGCGCGGCGGGCCGCGGAGCTGGCGGAAGTGGATGCGGTGAGCCGGCAGGAAAACGAAAACGCCATCGCGGCGCTGGCGCAGGCGGAGGCGGACGTGGGCGTGGCGGAAGCGGCGCTGCGCAGCGCGGAGGTGGAGCTGGGTTATGCGACGATTCGTTCGCCGATCGCGGGACGCATCGGGCGGTCGACGGTGACGCAGGGCGCGCTGGTGACGGCGAACCAGAATCAGCCGCTCGCGACGGTGCAGCAGTTGGATCCGATCTATGTGGACGTGACGCAGTCGAGTCGCGAACTGCTGGATTTGCGGCGGGATTTTGCGGCGGGGACGTTGCAGCGCCCGGAGGAACTGCCGGTGATGATCGCGCTCGAGGACGGCACGCAATATCAGCATGAGGGGCGGCTGGAGTTCGCGGAGGTGTCGGTGGATCCGACCACGGGACGGTTCGCGTTGCGCGTCGTGGTGCCGAATCCGGATCACATTTTGCTGCCGGGGATGTTCGTGCGCGCGATCGTGAGCACGGGCGTGCGCGAGCAGGCGATTCTGGTGCCGCAGCAAGGCATCGCGCGCGATCCGCGCGGAAACACGACGGCGATGGTGGTGAATGCCGAAGGGAAGGCGGAAGTGCGGCCGGTGCGCGTTTCGCGGACGATCGGGGACAAATGGCTGGTGGAGTCGGGCTTGTCGGCGGGCGATCGCGTGATCGTCGAAGGGTTGCAGAAGATTCGACCGGGCGCGCCCGTGCAGATCACCGCCACGACGTTGTCCCGTGGCGGAGCGACGCCCGCGCCGGCGGCGGCTCCCGCGGCGCCGGCGGTGCAGACGGAGAAGGAATAACGGNCCCGCATCATGGCACGCTTCTTCATTGACCGGCCCATCTTTGCGTGGGTCATCGCCATCGTCATCATGATCGCGGGTGCGCTGTCGATCACGCGGCTGCCGATCTCGCGTTATCCGACGATCGCGCCGCCGACGGTGACGGTGAGCGCGGTGTATCCCGGCGCGTCGGCGCAAGTGGTGGAAGACTCGGTGACGCAGATCATCGAGCAGAACATGAAAGGGCTGGACGGGTTGCTCTACATGACGTCGACCAGCCAGTCGAACGGCGCGGCGACGATCACGCTGACGTTCGAGAGCGGCACGAATGCGGACATCGCGCAGGTGCAGGTGCAGAACAAGCTGCAACTGGCGACGGCGTTGTTGCCGCAGGTCGTGCAGCAGCAGGGCATCAGCGTGACGAAGACGGGCGAGGGGTTTCTGCAGGTCATCGGTTTCGTTTCCGAGGACGGCAGCATGACGCGCGACGACATCTCGGACTTCATCACGACGAACATCGTCGATCCGCTCTCGCGCGTGCCGGGCGTGGGCAGCACGCAGGTGTTCGGCGCGCGGTATGCGATGCGCATCTGGCTCGATCCGAACAAACTCGATGCGTATCAACTTTCCACGACAGAGGTGATCGCGGCGATCCAGGGGCAGAACCAGCAGGTGGCGGTGGGGCAGCTCGGGGGGGACGCCGGCGGTGCCGGGGCAGATGTTGAACGCGACGATCAACGCGCGCGGACGGCTGCAGACGCCGGAGCAGTTTCGCGAGATCGTGCTGCGCAGCGGCGCGGACGGGTCGGTGTTGAAGCTGGGCGACGTGGCGCGGGTTGAGCTCGGCGGAGAGAACTACGCGATCATCGGGCGGTTCAACGGCCAGCCGGCGAGCGGCGTGGCGGTGTCGCTGGCGACGGGCGCGAACGCGCTCGCGACCTCGACGGCGGTGAGCCAGTTGGTCGACGAGTTGCGGCCGACGTTTCCGGCGGGGTTGAAGACGGTGATTCCGTTCGACACGACGCCGTTCGTGCGCGTGGCGATCTGGGAGGTGGTGAAGACGCTGCTCGAGGCGATCGTGCTGGTGTTCGTGGTGATGTATCTGTTCCTGCAGAATTTTCGCGCGACCCTGATTCCGACGATCGCGGTGCCGGTGGTGCTGCTGGGAACCTTCGCGGTGCTGGCGGCGGTGGGTTTCTCGATCAACATGCTGACGATGTTCGCGATGGTGCTCGCGATCGGCCTGCTGGTGGACGACGCGATCGTGGTGGTGGAGAACGTCGAACGGTTGATGACGGAGGAAGGCCTGTCGCCGCTGGAGGCGACGCGGAAGTCGATGGACCAGATCACGGGCGCGCTGGTGGGCATCGGATTGGTGCTGTCGGCGGTGTTCGTGCCGATGGCGTTTCTCGGCGGATCGACGGGCGTGATTTACCGGCAGTTTTCCGGCACGATCGTGGCGGCGATGGCGTTGTCGGTGCTCGTGGCGATCATCCTGACGCCGGCGTTGTGCGCGACGATGCTGAAGCCGGTGGAGAAAGGTCACCACTATCATGATACAGGCTTCTTCGGCTGGTTTAACCGCGTGTTCGATCGCGGCAGCGACAAATACCAGGGGGCGGTGCGCGGGATTCTGAGCCGGCGGAAGCGGTTTTTCGCGGTGTTCCTGGCGATGATCGGATTGATGCTCGTGATCTTCACGCGGCTGCCGACGGCGTTTTTGCCGGCGGAGGACCAGGGCATGTTGTTTGCGCAGATCACGACGCCGGTGGGCTCGACGCAGGAGCGGTCGTTCGCGGTGTTGCAGGAAGTGGAGAACTATTTCCTGAACGACGAGGAGGCGGTGGATTCGCTGTTCGCGGTGCAGGGCTTCAGCTTTTCGGGCGTGGGCCAGAACGCGGGCATGGCGTTCGTGCGATTGAAGGATTGGGATAAGCGGGAGTCCGAGGATCTGGGACCGGATGCGGTGGCGATGCGGGCGATGGCGCGCTTCAGCCAGATCAAGGACGCGCTGGTGTTCGCGTTTGCGCCGCCGCCGGTGACGGAGCTGGGCACGTCGGCGGGGTTCGTGTTTTTCCTGCAGGATGCGGGCGGGCAGGGGCATGACGCGTTGATCGCGGCGCGCAACCAGCTGCTCGGCGCGGCGCAGCAGAGTCCGTTGTTGCGCAACGTGCGGCCGGGCGGACAGGAGGACACGCCGGAGTTGCAGATCGACATCGACAACGAGCGGGCGGCGGCGCTCGGGGTTTCGGCGGCGGAGATCAACACGACGCTCGGCGTGGCGTGGGGCGGTCGCTACATCGACGATTTCATCGATCGCGGACGCGTGAAGCGCGTGTATGTGCAGGCCGATGCGCCGTTCCGGATGGTGCCGGAGGATTTGAACCTCTGGTCGGTGCGCAACACGCGCGGGCAGATGGTGCCGTTTGCGGAGTTCGCGACCGCGCGCTGGAGCTACGGCTCGCCGCGGTTGGAGCGCTACAACGGCATTCCGGCGGTGCAGATCAACGGCGAAGGCGTGCCGGGCGTGAGCTCGGGCGACGCGATGGCGGAGATCGAGCGGCTGGCGGCGCAGCTGCCGGCGGGCTTCACGATCGCGTGGACGGGAGCCTCGTATCAGGAACGCGCGGCGGGCGCGCAGACGCCGCTGCTGTATTCGCTGTCGCTGGCGATGGTGTTTCTCTGTCTCGCGGCGCTGTATGAAAGCTGGTCGGTGCCGACGGCGGTGCTGCTGGCGGCGCCGCTCGGCATCCTGGGCGCTGTATTGGCAAATCTGTTACGCGGGATGGAGCGCGACATCTATTTCCAGGTGGCGATGCTCACCACCGTCGGACTGACGAGCAAGAACGCGATCCTGATCGTGGAGTTCGCGCGGGACAATCTCGCGAAAGGCATGGAGCTGATCGACGCGACGATGGCGGCGGTGCGCGACCGGTTGCGTCCGATCCTGATGACCTCGCTGGCGTTCGGGCTCGGCGTGCTGCCGCTCGCGATCGCGAGTGGCGCGGGCGCCGGGGCGCAGCGGGCGATCGGCACGGGCGTGTTGGGCGGCATGCTCGTGGGGACGTTCTTCGGGTTGTTCTTCGTGCCGCTGTTTTTCGTGATGATCCAGCGGCTGTTTGGCAGGCGGCGCGGTCATGAAGCGCGAAAAGCGTGAGTTGTCCCGCGAGGTCGAGCAGCCGGATTATGCGCACGAACGGGTGCGGGAGGTTCTGCTGGAGATCGGGGGACGGCGGAGCGCGAGCGATGCGAAGGCGTGCGGGGAGTTGTTTGCGCAGATCGAAAACGCGCTCGCGATCCGGCGGCATCTGGTGAGGCCGCTGACGGAGCGCGGGGTGAGCGAGGCGAAGTTCTGCGCGTTGACGGTGCTCGTCGGGGCGGCGCCGAAGCCGTCGACGCCGAGCGATCTCGCGCATCACGCGGGTGTCACACGCGCGGCGATGACGGACGTGTTGGATCAGATGGTGGAGTCGGGTTGGGTGACGCGCGTGCGATCGGAGGCGGATCGCCGGCAGTGGGTGGTGCGGTTGACGCCGGAGGGACGCGCGGTGGCGGACGGCGCGATCGACGCGTTGATGAAAGCGGCGAGAGAATGGGTGGGGCGGGGAACGAAACGGAAGGAGCGGTGATCTTGAAGAGCGTGGCGAAACTATTTGGAGCGATCGCGGTGTGGGTGGCGGTGGTGGCGGGAGTGCGAGCGGCGGACGCGTCGACGACGGACGACGCGGGCGTGATCTACAGCTTGGTGGGACCGGCGAAGGTGGAGGCGGGCGCGCCGGTCGAGGTGCGCGTGGCGGCGTTGAACGCGGGCGAGGCGGCGGTGCGGGTGGACTGGCCGGAGACGATCGAGGTGCGTGTGACGGCGGCGGGCGGGGAGAGAAACGTGCGGGCGACGCGGCGAGGAGCGCGTGGGGCGGCGGGCCGGGTGGAGCCGGGGAGTTTTGCGTTGGGGGTGTATGAGATGGCGTTGACCGAGGCGGCGGGGATGGCGGTGTTGGAGTGGCGCGGGGGACGGACGGCGGTGGAGGTGGGTGGAGCGAGCGAAGGTGAACGCGTGGCGGAAAGCGCGGGTGTTGCGGCGGAGCAGAAGGCGGAGGAGTCGGTGACGCGGCGGCCGCCGACGAATCTGGTGCGATCGCAGCAGGCGTCGGGGATTCGGCGGATGTTCGCGGACCGGCTGGGGCCGCACGAGCCGATCTACTTTGTTTATGGAACGGAGGCGCCGGCGGCGAAGTTCCAGGTGAGTTTCAAATACAAACTGCTCGATTTCCGGGAGGTGGCGCCGCAGCGGATGACGCGGACGTTGCAGCTGGCGTATACGCAGCGGTCGCTTTGGGACATCGATGGGAGGTCGAGTCCGTTTTACGACACGAGCTACATGCCGGAGCTGATTTATGAAGCGCTGGCGCCGCGGCCGGAGGACAGCGAGCGATGGTTCACGTGGCTGGGCGTGCAGGCGGCGTTCAAGCACGAGTCGAACGGCCGCGACGGGCCGGTGTCGCGGAGTTTGAACATGCTGTATGTGCGGCCGGTGTTTGCGTTGGGTCAGCTCGACGGCTGGCACCTGCTGGCGATTCCGGAAGTGTTCACCTATGTGGGGACGCTGGAGGACAACCCGGACGTCGAGGATTATCGCGGGCATGGGCGGTTGACTTTGGTGTTGGGGCGCAACGACGGACCCTCGCTGATGGCGACGTGGTGGGCGGGCGACGATTTCGAACACGACACGGTGCAGCTGGATTTGACGGTGCCGATCCGGACGCGGCTGCTGGATTTCGAAACGTATTTGCTAGTGCAATACTTCAACGGTTACGGCGAGAGCCTGCTTTCGTATCGCGAGAAAGTGGAGGTGTTGCGGGCGGGGATTTCGCTGGTGCGGTAGGCGGTCGGGCGGCTCGGCGGACGCGGCGTCCACTTCGGGTGCCGGCGCACGGGAGGATTGACGTGGTGGCGGAGAGGTCGTCGCGTGGGGCGCACGATGGCGACTTTGGCGACGAGTCCGGCGAAAGGGGCAACACGACGTGAGTCGGGTTGGCCGCGGGCGTGGATCGTGGCGATCGGGGTGTTATGGCTGCCGTTTTTGTGGCGGCTGACGCCGGCGTGGTCGTCGAGCGTGGAGCAGGCGTATGGCTGGGCGGTGCCGCTGCTGGCATTGTATCTGGCGCTGGAGCGGGCGCGTTGGGCGCCGGAGAGAAGGGCGGGCGAAACGGGGGGCGGGCGGCGGATTGGGCGCGTGGTGCTGTGGGTGGTGTTGGGCGGGGCGCTCGCGGTTTTGCCGCTGTTGTGGACGATTCTGGAGGCGAACGGGATGTGGCCGCTGGTGCAGTGGGCGGCGTTTGGCGCGGTGGCGGCGGCGACGCTGGCGTTGATCGCGCTCGACGGGGGAGTGCGGCGCGCGGGGCATTTTGTTTTTCCGGTGCTGTTCGTGGCGACGGCGCTGACGTGGCCGGCGGCGGTGACGATGCGTTTGGTGGCGGCGCTGGTGGGGATGAACGCGCAGCTGGCGGCGAATGTGGTGTCGATGCTGGGGCATCCGGCGGTGGTGAGAGGCAGCGTGATCGAAGTGGCGACGGGGTTCGTGGGGATCGACGAGGCGTGCAGCGGATTGCGGTCGTTGCAGGCGGTGTGGATGGCGGGTTGGTTTTTCGGGGAGTTGTTTCACCTGGGCCGGGTGCGGAGGTGCGGGCTGGCGGCGAGCGCGGTGCTGGTGGCTGTCGTGGGAAACTTGATACGCACGACGGCGCTGACGTGGCTGGCGGCGGCGGATTCGCCGGCGGCGAGCGCACGCTGGCATGACAACGCGGGCGGATTGGAAATGGCGGGGACGCTGCTGGCGGTGGCGGTGCTGGCGTGGTGCTGGGGCGGGCGAACCGCGCGGAGGCCGGCGGAGACGCGGGGCGCGGTTTCGCCGGCACGGAGCGTGGCGGCGTGGCGGGTGGCGGTGGCGGCGGGGCTGGTCGCGGCGGCGACGCCAGTGGCGTGGTTTGGCTGGCACGAAGCGGAGGCGCGATCGCGGACGCAGTGGGAGCTCGTGCGGCCGGGCGAGGACTGGGAGGATTACGAGTTTCCGAAACGGGCGAAGGAGTTGCTGCGCGCGAGCACGACGGCGGGACTGATGCGTCGGGAGGCGGGAATGGATCGATCGTTTGCGTTGCTGGTGAAATGGGAGGGCGAGAGTGTGACGGCGTTGAGTGCGGAGGTGCATGATCCGTCGATTTGTTTACCGGCGGCGGGGCTGGGGCCGCCGTTGTCGGTGGAGCCGGCGACGTTGGAAATCGGTGGCGTGAGCGTGACGTTCGAGGTGGCGCGGGTGGAGGCGCGGGCGCGGCGGTGGCACGTGTTTTATTGTCATTGGGACGCGTGGCTCGGGCGTCCGCGCGGGGCGGAGAACGAGGTGGTGGCGAGCTTGCCGCGATGGCGGCTTGAGCGGGTGTGGGAGGGGCGGCGGCGTGGTGACGCGGCGTATCTGGCGCTGGTCGCGCCGGAGGCGGACGAGTGGGCGGCGCGCGAGTGGTTGCGCGAGTGGGCGCCGCGGTTGTTCGCGCCGCAATAGAATTTCCGAATCTTTGGAGAAAGAGGTGTCGTAAAGACGTGTGGGAACTTCGGACTTGTGCCGATGCTTGGGTGCATTGGTTGTGGTGCGAAGCCGAGGCGCAGCTCCAACTCTGAAACGCAATGTTTAAACGTCTGATCGAAACGTGGAACGACCTGTCCGAACACCAGCGGGACCTGTGCAAAATCGGGGGCACGGTGGTGTTGCTGGCGCTGCTGGGGCTGGCGGGGTGGCAGTATGGACGCCCGCTTTGGCACAAGTGGCAGCGGACGCAGGCGCTGGGGCAGGCGACGGAGTTCGCGGGGCGCGGTGACTATCGCAACGCGGCGCTGGCGCTGCAGCGGGTGTTTGCGTCGGGAACGGCGGATCCGGCAACGTGGCGTGAAGCGACGGACGTGCTGGCGCAAATCGGATCGCCGGAGGTGTTGCTGGCGCGGCAGCGATTGGCGCAGCTGAGCCCGCACGACGTGTCGGTGAAACTCGCGTTGATCGGTGACGCGATGCGGCTGGATCGGTTGGATGTGGCGATGGGGACGCTGGCGCAGATCGATGCGGCGTCGTTGAGTGAGGCGGCGTATTTCCGGCTGGCGGCGTCGCTCGCGGTGGCGATGCGGCGCGGGGCGGAAGCTGAGGCGAATCTGGCGAAGCTGGTGGAAATCGCGCCGACGAATGCGCTCGCGCGATTCGAATATGCGGCGGTGCGGGTATGGAGTTTGGATGAGACGAAGCGGGCCGAAGGGCGTGCGGAGCTGCGGCGGTTGACGGCGGATCCGGTCGTGCGGATCAGGGCGGCGGTGGAGTTGTTGAAGGATGCGGCGCGACAGCATGATGAGCGCTGGGCGATCGATGTGATGACGTTCCTGCTGGAACGTTTCGCGCCGGGGGCGGCGCCGGATTTCGCGAGCGAAGGCCTGCCGGGGTGGCAGCAGCTGGTGGAGGGGTTGAAGACGGAGGCGGGGAAGCGTGCGGATGACGCGGCTTTGCTGGCGCGATGGTTCGCGGACATTGGGCAGGCGCGCGAAGCGCTGGTGTGGATGGACACGCTGCCGGTGGAGACGAGCGGGGCGCCGGAGGTGGCGGAGACGGCGGCGGAGCTGGCGGCGCGGGCGGGCGATCTGGATCGGTTGGAGAAACGGCTGCGTGAAGGCGCGTGGGGGGTGTGGCCGCGCGACGCGTTGACGCTAGCGATTGCGTCGCGGCTGCAGCGGTTGCGTTACACGGATGCGACGGGCCGTGCGACGTGGCAGGATGCTTTGAACGCGTGTCGTGACTCGTTGGTGGGCTTGCGGGCGCTGGTGCGCCTGGCGTCGGCGTGGCAGGACGACGAGGGACTCGAGCGGGCGTTGCAGACGGTGGTGGAGCGGAAGCCGACGACGTTGTGGGCCTATACGGCGTTGCGGGGGATTTATTCGTCGCGATCGGATCTGCCGAAATTGTTGCAGTTGCACGAACGGTGGGTGCGGCAGGAGCCGGAGAACGTGGAGCTGGCGGCGGTGCGGGTGATCCTGAGCTGCGTGTTGAACCGGATGTCGGGGGAGCTCGTGAAGGAGGCGGAGCAGTTGCGGGAACAGAATGCGCAAGCGACGGAGGCGACCGTCGCTTTGGCGGCGGTGCGATGGAGACAGAACAAACCGGAGGAGGCGATTTCTCTGCTAGACGAATTGCCGGAGGAGGCGCGGGGGCAGTCCTGGCCGATGTTTTGGCGGGCGCTGGCACTGGCGGATCTGTCGGACAAGGGGGCGGCCCTGGTCGCAATCGAGGCGGTGGCGAAGACACGTCGTTCGCCGGAGGAGAGCGAGCTGTTGAGGGCGGCGGAAGCAAAAGCGCGGAAGGGGAGCGCGTCGTGACGAGATGTGGATGGATGGCGTCTAGGGTGTTTTCCGGGAAAATTTCGGGAGGTGGTGACTCCGCAGCTCAATTTGCGGCGTAAAATGTCGAAGAGATTATTGACGATGCGCTCAAATTGGTTCTGCTTTGCCGCTGTTATGAGGAATAACCCCTATATGCTCTGGGCGATTTTCGCCGGTTTGGCGATATTCCGGGGGCCCGAGGCCTACGCGCAAGCCACGGTGCAGGCGGTGAACACGTTCGATTCGTTGGTGCGGAACTACAATCTCGTGGCGTTCGGCAATGCGAGTTTCAGCGGGCACTCGATTCAAGGTGGTTTGGCGGTGCAGGGAAATTTGACGCTCAGCAGCACGCCCGGGATCGGATCAAATTATGGAACGGGTGCCGACCCGACGCTCTTCGTCGGCGGGAAGCTGACGCTGAAGAACGATTCGAGCGTCTCGACGGGCTACGTTTCGGTGAACTCGACGGCCAACTCCCATCTGAACGTCTCGGGCAATCAGGTGACGATGGGGGGCGGCAAACTGCTCCTGAACGGAAACTCGAGCAATCCGCTGAACAACCTGCCGCCAGCGAATTGGAATTGGGCGACGATCCAGTCGCAGGCGATTTCGATCTCGCAGACGTTGAAGAATGCGGCGCAGACGGGGACGATCGCGGTGAACCCGGCGAAACAGGCGCTGACGTTTACGTCGACGACAACCGCGGCGGGCGTGGTGGTGTTTCAACTCGATGCCAACAAGCTGGGCCAGAGTTCGTATGACGGGATAAACAACGTGAACAACATCATGTTCAATCTCGCGCCCAACCAGACGGCGGTCGTGAACGTGATCAACTGGGATGGGAAGAATCTTTTCAGCGGCTACAATTTCAACGACAACGGAAACGTTGGCGGGCATCTGCTATGGAATTTCAACGGCAGCGGAACACTCAGGATCGGCAACAATGCCGACTTCTTTGGTAGCATCCTCGCTCCGGAAGCGGATCTGATGAAGAACAATAGCAGCAACCGTCTGGACGGTCAGCTGATTGTGAACAACGTCGATTACAGCGGGGCGCAGTTGCACTTCGAGGAATTTGCGCCGATCGGCGTGCTGGTGCCGGAACCGAGCACGTATGCGCTTTGGACGATCGCGTTGTGCGGGGCGGGGCTGTGGTGGCAGCGGCGCCGGTTGCAGCGGAGCGAGACGACCGGCAAGTGACGCGACCGCGCGTTTCTTGCGGGAGAAGTATAAGGTATTTGTTTCTTCACTACGGGCCGGAACGGGGTTATCGTTGGATCACCCAACGAAAGGAGAGTGCGCATGCACCTGCAGCCTTCGCTCGGCCATGCCGAGGCCTATATCAATATCCACCTGTCGCGGACAGGTCCGGGCCATCACGGAAAAGCGATGGGCCCGTTTGTGACGGTTTCGCGGGAATCGGGCGCGGGAGGCTCGACCTTCGCGCGCGCGCTGGCGTCGCGGCTCGATGAAGCGCTGCCCGGCGAGGTGGCGTGGACGGTATTCGACCGGAACCTGGTGGAGGAGATGTTGCGGTCGGAGCATCTGTCGCCGCGGCTCGCGCGCTTCCTGCCGGAGGATCGGATTTCGGAGATCGATGCGTCGATCGGCGAACTGCTGGGTTTGCACCCAAGCCTCTGGGCGCTGATTCAGCGGACGAACGACATGATGCGCGAACTGGCGCGGCGGGGGCACGCGATCATGGTCGGGCGCGGCGCGAATCTGGCGACGGAAGGGATCCCGGGCGGACTGCATGTGCGGTTGGTGGCGCCGCCGCTGCAGCGGGCGCAGCACATGGCGCGGCAACTTGGGATCTCTCTGGAGGAGGCGGCGGAGCGAAATCGGCGGATCGATGCGGCGCGGCGGGCTTTTGTGCGATCGGTGTTCGAGTCGGAGATCACGCGGGCGAGCGGTTACGATCTGACGATCAACCGCGGCACGGTTTCGCTCGAGGTCGTGGTGGAACTCGCGGTGACGGCGTTGAAAGAGCGGGCGATCGCGGACGTGCCGGCGTAGGGCTTGAGAGGATACGTGCGGCGGAGGTGAGAGTTGATGTCGGGTGCGAAGGGCCCGGGCGTGTTGCGTGCTGGCCTGAGGGGGCGTTCGGGCGGGCTACCGATGGCGAGGGGGCGGGGGGCGGACTACGGTGCGTATCATGGGAATTGAAACCATTTTGATCGTTGTGGGCGTGGCGGTGGTGATCGCGGTGGCGGTGGGCGCGAGCCGCGCGAAGCGGAAGGCGGGCGGGACGCAGGCGCCGAAACCGCGAGGGCGGTCGGACGTCGGTCGCGGGTGACGGGCAAGCTGGCGGGCGGGAGTTCTTGAAACGCTCTGGAGTTCAGAGCGCGTGAGGGGATCGCAGGCGATCTGCAGAATGTTCCGCGCGGGCGCGGTTTGTGACCAAAGCGTGACATCATCCGCGTCGCGTCGCGCTGGCTCAACGGGATAGGACTCTTCCATGTCCATCGACGCAGACGCAGGCGGCGCAAGCTGCCGCCCCCGAACCGCGGAGCCGACGCTTGCACGCGGGGGCCGCGTGGCGTGGGGACAGCGGTGATGCGTGGCGGGGTGGCAAAGCGGTGGGGATGCTGGGTGGGCGCGGCGGTGATCGCCGGGGTGGCGGCGGGCGAAGCGTGGGCGTTGGATCCGGAGCGGAGTCTCACGCAATACAATTGTCAGACGTGGCGGCGTCCGAACGGATTGCCGGCGAATGCGGTGACGGCGATTGCGCAGACGAAGGATGGGCGGGTGTGGCTGGGGACGTCGCAGGGGCTGGTGGCGTTCGACGGCGTGGCGTTTCGCACGTTGGACAATTTGCGGGAAAACAAGGCGGTGGCGGCGCTCGCGGCGCGGGACGATGCGGGATTGTGGATCGGGTTGCGCGGCGGGCTGCAGGGCTGGGACGGGCACGAACTCGTGTCGGTGAAAGGCGCGCATGGGGAAGGACCCTTTGCGACGGTGCGCGCGGTGGCGCCGATGCCGGAGGGAAAGTTGCTGGTGGGCGGAATTCACATCGGGGGCGTGCTGGACGAGGACGGAGAGTTTCACGACTGGCTGCCTGCGCCGAACGCGGACGTGTTCGCGGTGCACGCGGATGCGCAAGGGCGGATCTGGCTGGGGACCGCGGAGCACGGGCTGCACTATGTCGAGGACGGCGTGGTGAAAGAGTTTCCGACGGGTGAATTGCGGAAGCAGGTGGTTTCGGCGGTGGTGGTGGACCAGGAGGGAAACATCTGGGTGGCGACGACAAATGGACTGCGCTGTTTCAACCGTCGGTTCGAGGAGCGGGCGGTGCCGGAGTTCGCGTCGCAGCCGAAAACGATGTTGGTCGACCGGCATGGCGTGTTGTGGATTGGCACGGTGGCGTCGGGGTTGATCCGGCATCGCGACGGGGAATTCACGGCATTGCGAAAGAGCGACGGACTCGCGAGCGATCGCATCCTGGCGCTGGCGGAGTTGGAGGACGGGAGTCTTTGGGTGGGAACGGAGGACGGGCTGAGCGAGTTGTCGGACGTGAAGTTTCCGATTTTGTCGGTCGCGGAAGGGCTGGCGCAGGAGGCGTGTCTTTCGGTGGCGGTGGGAAAAGACGACACGCTGTGGGCGACGACGCCGAACGGCGTGTCGCGATTGCAGGGCGAGCGGTTCGTCACCTACGGGCGCGATCGCGCGGACGGGTTTACGTCGAGCTGGATCAAGGAGGCGTTCGTCAGCCGTGACGGCGATGTGTATGTGATCGGCGCGGAGAAGAACATCGATCGCGTGCGTGACGGACGCGTGGTGCAGACGCTGAGATTCGATTCGTGGCCGACGACGCTGGCGGAGGATTCGCGGGGGCTGATCGTGGCGCTGGGAGAAACGCTGTTGCGTGTCGAAGGTGAGAAGAGCGTGCCGATGGTGCTGGCGGATGGGAGTCCGGTGGCGTTGCGGTGGATTCACGACGTGATCGTGACGCGGGACGATGCGATCTGGGTGGCGGCGGTCGACGGGGTGATGCGGATCGAAAACGGCGTGATCCGGAACATGTGTCACGAGAACGGCGTGTATCAGAGTTCGTTCTACTACCTGACGGAGGACGACGAAGGGATCGTGTGGGGCGCGCAGAATGCCGGCATCGCGCGGTTCAAGGACGGGAAGATGAAATCGCTCTCGCAGGCGGAGGGCCTGCACGACCACTCGATTTACGCGATCGTGCCGGATCGGTTCGGCGGGGTGTGGATGGACTCGAGCCGCGGGATTTTTCGGGTGGATCGAAAGGAATTGAACGCGGTGGCGGATGGCGTGGCGGCGCGGGTGACGTGCAAGGTGTTCAGCGGCGAGGACGTGGTGAAGACGAACGACAAGAGTGCGCCGGTGTATTCGGGCTGCAGCACGTCGGACGGCCGCGTGTGGTTCGCGAGTTCGCAAGGCGTGATCATGATCGATCCGACGGCGATCGCCGAAGTGGCGCCGCCGCCGCCGGTGTTCATCGAGCGGGTGTTGATCGACGGGCAGGAGCATCCGGTGGAGCGCGAGCCGCGGCTGGAGCCGACGGCGGGGAATCTGGAATTTGGATACACGGCGCTGGATTTTCGCGCGCCGCAGAAAGTGCGTTATCGCTATCGGCTGAAAGGCGTCGACGAGGAGTGGGTGGACGCGGGCGGACGGCGGTCGGCGTTCTACACGAACCTGCCGCACGGGCGGTATCGCTTCGAGGTGCAGGCGTGCAACGCGGACGGCGTGTGGAACACGAAAGGCGCGAGCTACGAGCTGACGTTGCCGCCGCGTTACCATGAGACGTGGTGGTTTCGGAGCGCGTGCGGCGCGGGGCTGCTGGGGTTGTGCGCGTATGTGGGGTGGATGCTGCAGCTGCGGCGGCGTCAGGCGGAGCTGGAACGGACACGCGGACTGCTCGAAACGAAGGTGCGGGAGCGGACGGCGGAGCTCACGGCGGAGATCGAGGAGCGCAAACGGATGCAGCAGGAGGTGGAGCGGGTGCACCGCGAGCTGCTCGATATTTCACGGCAGGCGGGAATGGCGGAGGTGGCGACGGGGGTGTTGCACAACGTGGGCAACGTGCTGACGAGCGTGAATGTTTCGACGACGGTGCTGGGCGAACGGATTCGCGATTCGAAGGCGCGGTGGGTGGAGAACCTGCGCGATCTGGTGAAGGCGAACGAATGGAATCTCGCGCGATTCTTCACGGAGGATCCGCGCGGGCGGCAGGTGCCGGAATTTCTCGAGCGGCTTTCGATGCATCTGGCCCGGGAGCGGGCGGAGCTCGTGCGGGAAGTCGAGGCGTTGAGCAAGAACGTGGAGCACATCAAGGAGATCGTCGTGATGCAGCAGAGCTACGCGACGGTGTCGGGCGTGACGGAGAAGGTTGGCTTGGTGGAACTCGTGGAGGATGCGCTGCGGATGAATTCGAGCGCGTTCGAGCGTCACGAGTTGGAGTTGGTGCGGGACTATCGCGCGACGCCGGTCGTGGTCGTCGAGAAGCACAAGGTGCTGCAGATCCTGATCAATCTCCTGCGGAACGCGAAGTATGCGTGCGAGGACTCCGGACGTGCGGACAAGCGGGTGACGGTGAGGGTGACGGCGGACGGGCGTTGCGCGGAGGTGGCGGTGATCGACAACGGCGTGGGGATCCCGGCGGAGAATCTTACGCGCATTTTCAGCTTCGGGTTTACGACGCGAAAAAGCCGCGGGCATGGGTTCGGGCTGCACAACGGCGCGCTGGCGGCGAAGACGCTCGGCGGGACGTTGCGGGCGAGGAGCGACGGCGCGGGGCGCGGCGCGGAGTTCGTGTTGGAGCTGCCGCTGCCGCGCGACGGAGTTGCGTGAAGCGTTATTCCTGGGTGGCGACGGCGTCCTCGGAGAGGAGGTAGCCCTGACCGTGCACGCGTTTGATCCAGCGCGGTTCTTCGCCGGCGTCGCCGATTTTTTTGCGCAGGCGCCAGACGTGGGTGTCGACGGTGCGTGTATTCGGAAAACGGGTATAACCCCAGACGATGTCGAGCAGGGTTTCGCGCGAAACGGGGCGGCCGGGGGTGCGGGCGAGCAGTTCGAGGATGGCGAACTCGGTTTTGGTGAACTCGACCGGTTCGCCGGCCAGGCGGGCGACGCGGCGACGCAAATCGATGACGAGTTGGTCGAAAACCAGGATGGCGGGGCGCTCGGTGGCGCGTTGGTGGCGGCGGAGGAGGGCTTGCACGCGGGCGAGGAACTCGCGCGATTCAAAGGGTTTCGCGAGGTAGTCGTCGGCGCCGGCGTTGAGACCGGTGACCTTGTCGTCGAGCAAGGTGCGGCCGGTGAGCATCAGGATGGGGGCGTCGAAGTGGAGCCGGCGTAATTCCTGGCAGACTTCGATTCCGGTGAGCGCGGGCATGTCGATGTCGAGGACGACGAGGTCGGGGCGTTCGGCGAGGGCGAGATCGAGACCGCTTTTGCCGTCGACGGCTTCCATGATGCGGTAACCCTGACGTTCGAGGGCGATACGCACGACCATGAGGAGGTGAGGATCGTCATCAACGACGAGAATACGGGCAAGAGGACTCGGCATGTGGAGAAAGGCAGCGGAGCACCGCCGTGGGGCAGGTGGGAAGACAAGCCAGTTTGCGCGGGATGTCAGGTTCGATCTCGCGGTCACCGGTAACGGGGAACACGCGGATTTTGGTCACGATTCGTGACTGATCGGTGACACACCGGCGGGCCGGATGCGGCAGACTGGGAGGCTGCATGGTTTCCCCGGGGCTCAAGGCATATTCGCGCGATCTGACAGCGGTTCGCGATTGGGTGCGCGTCGTCGTCGCGATCGCGTCAATGACGTTGTCGTGCCTGCCGGTGAGCGCGCGGGAGACGCGGCAGCTGGCGGATTTGACGATCGAGGAACTGCTCGACGAGTCGGTGACGTCGGTGTCGAAGCGCGAGCAGAAGCTCGGCGACGTGGCGTCGGCGATCGCGGTGTTGACGAACGAGGACCTGCTGCGATCGGGCGCGGTGTCGATCGCGGACGCGTTGCGGTTGGTGCCCGGGATGAACGTGGCGTCGGTGAACGCGAATCAGTGGGCGGTCTCGGCGCGCGGGTTCAACAATCTTTATGCGAACAAGCTGCTCGTGCTGGTGGACGGCCGTGCGGTTTATACGCCGCTGTTTGCGGGGGGTTACTGGGAGGTGGTGCAGCCGATGCTCGAAGACGTCGATCGCGTGGAAGTGATCCGCGGGCCGGGGGCGACGCTGTGGGGCGCGAATGCGGTGAACGGCGTGATCAACATCGTGAGCCGGGATGCGCGAGAGACGCAGGGCGGGCTTGTTTACGGGGGCGCGGGCGACGGCGAGATGACGCAGGCAGGAGTCCGCTACGGCGGCGCGGTGGGTGAGGCGACGCATTATCGGGTTTATGCGGCGCGGCAGACGCATGCGGCGTTTTTCTCGGCGGAGGGGCGGGAGGCGAGCGATGCATGGACGAGTTGGCAGACGGGTGTGCGCATCGATCAGGGAACTGGGCGATGCGAACCGGCTGACGTGGCTGTCCGATCTTTCGATTGCCGATATCGATGACGCGTCGGCGCACGGCTACAACGCGAGTTCGCTGGGACGTTGGACGCGTGCGCTGGCGAGCGGGGGAGAGCTTGAGGCGCAGGCGTATTTTGCGCGCGAGCATCGGGATGAGGCGGGGCGATCGGCTTCGATGATGGAAACGATCGACGTGGAGGTTCAGCACGCGTTTGCGGCGGGGGAGCGTCACGCGGTGATCTGGGGGGCGGGTTATCGCCGGGTGGATGCGAGGGTCTGGCAGACGAACCCGTCCGTGAAGATCGGCAATGCCGATCTCGATTTGGACCTCTTCAGCGCGTTCGTGCAGGACGAATTCAAACTGGTGCCGGAGCGGCTGACGCTCACGACGGGAATCAAGGTCGAGCACAACGATTTCACGGGCTTCGAAGCGCAGCCGGGGGTGCGGATGGTGTGGAAGCCGACGGAGCATCAGTCGGTGTGGGCGGCGGTGTCGCGCGCGGTGCGGACGCCGAGTGCGTTGGAGGACAAAAACGTTTTCATCATGGAAGTGGGGGCGCCTCTGGCGGGGCCGGAGGGCGGACTCTACGTGCCGGCGGCGACGGGTAATGGAAATCCGGATGCGGAGGTGATCTGGACGCACGAACTCGGCTGGCGCGCCGATTTGAACCGGCGCGTGAGCGTGGATGTGGCGACGTTCTACAATCGCTATCGTGGGGTGATCGTGGTGGGAGGAGAGCCGAACTTCGTCCCGGGCGAGCCGTTGGGGCGGGCGGAGTTGCCGTTTCGAAATCTGCTCGAGATGGAAAGCTATGGAATGGAGGCGACGATCAACGCGTCGGTGTCGAACCATTGGCGACTGAGCCTCTCGCAGTCGTGGCTCGTGGTGGACGACAAGATGTTGGAAGCGGGCGTGCAGTTTGACCCGGAGCATCAGACGGTGCTGCGTTCGTCGCATGATTTCGGGCGAGTGAGCCTGGACGTGCAGTTGCGGCGCGTGGGGAGTTTCGAGGTGACGCCGGACTTGGTCACGACGATCGCGATGCCGGGCTACACTGAAGCGGACGCGCGGCTGGCGGTGCGGCTGAGCGACGAATTTGAGATTTCGATCTCCGGGCGGAATCTGCTGCACCGGGCGCATTACGAGCAGGGCCCGGTGGTTTTCGTGGCGACGAATCAGGTTCCGCGGCGGGTCCAGGCGAAGGCGACCTGGCGGTTTTGAGAGGCTGCGAAAGCGATGGGCCGTTTTTCCTCCGAATATTCGCTGCGGCTGAGCCGATCGGGTCGGGGGCGTTGGCGCCGGCCGCGGCGGTTTCTCATGCTCGGTGCGATGCTGGCGATGATGCTCGCGCCGCAGGTGTGGTCGCGGGAGGCGTCGAAGGAAGACCGGATCAAGGCGGCGTTCCTCTACAATTTCACGAAGTTCGTGGAATGGCCCGCGGAGCGTTTTCCGGAGGAGGACACGGCGGTGACGATCGGCGTGCTGGGCGATGCGCTGTTTGCGAACGTGTTGGAGGAAACGGTGCGCGGGCGGATGGTGAACGGCCGGCCGGTGGAGGTGGTGCGGCTCGAGGAGGCGCGGCAGATGGACGGCGTTCACGTGGTGTTTCTGGCGGGATCGGAGAAACGGTGCGGCGTGGAGTTTTCGAAGATGCCGGTGGCGGGCGTGCTCACGGTGGGCGAGTGCGCGCACGCGATGCCGTGCGGTGCGGTGATTCATTTTCGGATCGTGGGCGACAAGGTGCGGTTCGAGATCGACGTGGCGGCGGCGGAGGAGCGGACGCTGAAGGTGAGCGCGCATCTGCAGAAGCTCGCGATGAAGGTTCACCGGAAAGGAGCGGACTGACATGCGGCCGTTTCGCGATCTGCCGATCCGTCGGAAGCTGACGGTCGTCAACGCGCTGATCAGCGGCGTGGCGCTGGCGCTGGCGTGCGCGGCGTTTGCGGTTCACGAGCAAGGGACGTTTCGGCGTCAGATGGAGCGGGACTTCGCGATCTTGGCGGAGATGTTTGGCGCCAATGTGGCGTCGGGGCTGGCGTTCGACGATCCGGAGTCGATGGTGCACACGCTGGCGTCGTTGCAGGCGCATCCGCGGATTGCGGCGGCGTGTGTTTACGATGCGAACGGCCGGGTGATGGCGCGGTATGTGCGGCCGGAGGTGGCGGAAGGCGGTGAGCTGCCGGTGGCGAGCGGGACGGCGCAGCGGTTTACGGGCGAGCGGCTGGAGACGTTTCACACGATCGAGTTGGCGGGGGAGGAGATCGGGACGCTTTATCTCGGCGCGGATCTGGAGGAATTGCACGCGCGGGTGTGGCGTTACGTCGCGCTCGTGAGCGCCTTGCTGGTGGGGTGCTCGCTGGTGGCGTTGGGGCTTGCGGCGCGGTTGCAGCGGACGATTTCGGAACCGATCGCGGAGCTGGCGCACACGGCGTCGGTGGTGGCGAACGGGCGCGATTACACGGTGCGGGCGCGGAAGCGCGGCGAGGACGAGACGGGCCGGTTGATCGACACGTTCAACGGGATGTTGGATCAGATCCAAGCGCGCGATGCGGCGCTGCAGGAGGCGCGCGATCAGTTGGAGCGGCGGGTGGAGTTGCGCACGAAGGAATTGGGGAAGTCGCTCTCGCTGCTGGGTGCGACGCTCGAGTCGACGACGGACGGGATCATGGCGGTAGATCTCGACGGCAATGTGGTGGTGACGAACACGAAGCTCGCGACGATGTGGCGGATGCCCGCGGAGCTTTTGGCGCGGCGCAATCGGCAGGAGTTGGTGGAGCACAAGGCGGGGCAGACGGTCGATCCGGAGGAGTTCCGGCGGGTGACGGCCGAACGCGATGCGACGCCGGATTTGGTGAGCTTCGATGTGATCGCGCTGGCGGACGGGCGCGTGATCGAACGTTACCGGCATCCGCAGCGGATCGATGGGCGCACGGTGGGGGTGGTGTCGAGTTTTCGCGATGTGACGGAGCGGAAGCAGGCGGAGGCGCAGCTGGCGCACGAGCGCGATCTGCTTCGCGTGCTGCTCGAGGCGAGTCCGGACACGATCTTTTTCAAGGACCGCGAGTCGCGATTCGTGCGGGTGAGCAAATCGGAGACGCTGCGGCATCTCGGGCGGCAGTGGGCGTTGAAGCGGGGATGGATTCCGGAGGCGGCGCGAGGCGAGCCAATGCAACCGGCGGATACGAATTACTTGATCGGGTCGACGACGGTCGAGGTGCTGGGGCCTGAACTGGGCGGCAAGATCGAGGCGGTGGAGCGGACGATCATGCGCACGGGCGAGCCGGTGTTGGGGCAGGTGGACCGCTATGTTTCGCCGGATGGCCGCGTGCATTGGGGGCTTTACGACCAGATGCCCTGGCGCGATCCGGCGGGGATGATCGTGGGGACGTTTGGCGTTTCGAAGGACATCACGGCGCTGAAGGAGGCGGAGGAGCGACTCGCGGAAGTGCACCGGCAGTTGTTGGAGACGTCGCGGCGGGCGGGGATGGCGGAGGTGGCGACGGGTGTGCTGCACAATGTCGGCAACGTGCTGAACAGCGTGAACGTTTCGACGACGATACTCGCGGAGCAGGTGCGGCAATCGAAGATGTCGCACGTCGGAAAACTGCGCGAGCTGCTGCGACCGCATGAAGGAAACCTGGCGGCATTCTTCTCGGGCGATGCTCGCGGGCAGCAGCTGCCGGAATTTCTGGAGGCGCTGGCGACGCATCTCGACCGGGAACAGGAAACGCTGCTGACGGAACTCGATCAGCTGCGGAAGAACGTGGCGCACATCAAGGACATCGTCGCGATGCAGCAGAACTACGCGAAGGTGTCGGGCGTGACGGAGCGCGTGGCGATCACCGATCTCGTGGAGGACGCGTTGCGGATGAGCAGCGGGGCGTTTGCGCGGCACGACGTCACGCTGATGAAGGACTATCAGGGGAGCCCCAAGGTGGTGGTCGAGAAACACAAGGTGCTGCAGATTTTGATCAACCTCCTGCGGAACGCGAAATACGCGTGCGACGATGCGGGACGGAGCGAGAAGTGCATCACGGTGCGGGTGGAGACGGCGGAAGGTCGCGTGCGGATCGAGGTGAGCGACAATGGTGTGGGGATCGCGCCGGAGAATTTGACGCGGATCTTTGGCCACGGATTCACGACGCGAAAGCACGGGCATGGCTTCGGTTTGCACAGCGGCGCGCTGGCGGCGCGGGAGCTGGGCGGGACGTTGCAGGCGCGCAGCGAAGGACCGGGCCGCGGAGCGACGTTCACCCTCGAAATTCCACTCAACGAAGAGACTCAGCCGGCATGAAGCACACCTCGACCGAGAAGAACCTGCGCATCCTTGTCATCGACGATACGCGCGCGATCCACGACGACTTCCGCAAGATTCTGGGGGCGGGTAAACGGGAGCCGGCGGCGGAGCTGGACGCGGTGGCGGCGGAGTTGTTTGGCGAAAAGTTCGAGACGCGGAACGGCGTGTGTTTCGAGGTCGACTCGGCGTATCAGGGACGGGACGGATTCGAGCTGATCAAGAGAGCGGTCGGGGAAGGCCGGCCGTATGCGATGGTGTTCGTGGACGTGCGGATGCCGCCAGGGTGGGACGGCATCGAAACGGTCGAGCGGATCTGGAAAGTTTATCCGGATGTGCAGGTCGTGATCTGCACGGCGTATTCGGATTATTCGTGGGATCAGATGATCGATAAGCTCGGGCATTCGGACCGGCTGCTGATTTTGAAGAAGCCCTTCGACAATATCGAGGTGCTGCAGCTCGCGACGGCGTTGACGGAGAAATGGCGGTTGATGCAGCAGGAGCGGACGCGACGCGGGGATTTGGAGCAGATGGTGAAGCAGCGGACGTGCGAGCTGGAGGCGGCGATGGAGCGGCTGAAGATCAGCCTGCGCGACCGCGATCGCTCGGAGGCGGAGCTGCGGAAGAGCGAGGAGCTGTTCCGGACGTTGAGCGCCTGTTCGCCGATCGGTATCTGGCTTTCCGATACAAAAGGCGCGTGTCTTTACCGCAACGGACGCTGGGAGGAGATCGCGGGACGTTCGTCGGCGCAGACGCTGGGCGACGGCTGGACGGCGGCGGTGCATCCGGACGATCGCGCGGCGGTGCGCGAGGCGTGGATGCGGGCGTCGACGCAGGCGCAAGGTTTCGAGCGGGAGTTCCGGCTGCAACGCAACGACGGGCAGGTGCGGTGGGTGTTGGCGCAGAGCGCGCCGATCGTGACGGAGGGGCGGACGCTGACGGGCCACGTGGTGACCTTCGAGGACACGACGGAGCGGAAGCGGGCGGAGGAGAATCTTCGGATCGCGAAGGAAGCGGCGGAGGCGGCGGCGCGCGCGAAGAGCGAGTTTTTGGCGAACGTAAGCCATGAGATCCGCACGCCGATGAACGGAGTCGTGGGCATGAGCACGCTGCTGCTCGAGAGCAATCTCGACGAGGATCAGCGCGAGTCGGCGGAGGCGATCCGCGACAGCGCGGGCAATCTGCTCACGATCATCAACGACATCCTGGATTTTTCGAAGATCGAGGCGCGCAAGCTGACGTTCGAGATTCGCGAGTTCGATTTGCGGCAGGTGGTGGAAAGCACGCTCGATCTCATCTCGGAACGCGCGCATTTAAAGGGATTGGAGCTGGCGAGCGCGGTGTTGTCGCCGTCGGTGCCGCGGTGGTTGCGCGGCGATTCGGGGCGATTGCGGCAGATCCTCATGAATTTGTTGGGGAATGCGGTGAAGTTTACGACACAGGGAACGGTGACGTTGCGCGGGGCGGTGGAGTCGGATTCGCCGACGCGGACGAAGTTGAAGTTCGAAGTGGCGGACACGGGGATCGGCATTCCGCCGGACGCGCAGCGGCGGTTGTTTCAGCCGTTCATGCAGGCGGATGCGTCGACGACGCGGCGCTTTGGCGGAACGGGGCTGGGGCTCGCGATTTCGAAGCAGCTGGTGACGATGATGGACGGGGAGATGGGCGTCGTAAGCGAACCGGGGCGGGGCACGACGTTTTGGTTCACCGCGGCGTTCGAGAAACAGACGAGTGTGCGGGCGAAGGAGCCGGAGATACAGGGAGGACTGCGGGTGTTGGTGGTGGCGACGCGCGCGGAGCGGCGCGATGCGCTGTGCGAGCAGATGACCGCGTGGCGCGCAGAGGTGTCGGCGGCGGCGGGTGCAGCGGAGGCGTTGCGGTTGATGCGCGATGCGGCGGCGGGCGGGCGGGCGTTTGCGGCCGCCGTGATGGATTTACCGGCCAACGGCGAGGAGGCGACGTTTGCGCGGACGGTGAAAAACGAACGCGCGCTCGCGGCGACGAAGCTGGTGGCGCTCACGCAGGAACGCACGACGACGGGAGCGGGACCGCTGGCGCATGGTTTCGACGTGGGGTTGGCGAAGCCGGTGCGGCAGTCGCGGCTTTTCGACGCGCTGGCGTCGGTGTTCAATCGTTCGACGTTGCGCACGGCGAAAGCGGCGGACGTGGCGCCGGTGACGGCGCCGCTGGAGTTTGCTTCACGCGTGAGAATCCTGCTCGTCGAAGACAACGCAGTGAACCGTCAGGTGGCGTTGGCGATGTTGCGACGACTGGGTTGCACGGCGGCGATGGTGGGGAACGGGCGCGAGGCGGTGGAGGCGATGGCGGCGGCGGACTACGACATCGTTTTGATGGATTGTCAGATGCCGGAGATGGACGGCTACGAAGCGACGCGGCGGATTCGGCAGGGCGAGCGCGCGCGAGGGAAAGTGCGGGCGTATATCGTGGCGATGACCGCGAACGCGATGACTGGCGACGAGCAGAAGTGTCTCGATGCGGGAATGGATCGCTATCTCAGCAAACCGGTGACGCTGGGCGAACTGCGCGGGGCGCTGGAGCAGTGGCGGCCGGTGGAGGAGGTGCCGAGTGTGGAGCGAGACGGGAGAGAGCGGACGATGAAGGTCGGGGCGTAAAGCCCCTCCCACAGTTTTCGTTCCCACCGTTTTGGGTCAGCGGGCGAGGGTGTAGAAGGTGTAGCGGAAGTTTTCGTCGGCGCCTTCGCGTTCGGAGAGGATGCGCGGGAATTCGTGGCGCCACTCGGGGAAACTGCGATCACCTTCGACGTGCGCGTGAATGAGCGTGAGGTAGAGGCGCGTGGCTTGCGGGAGTGAGATGGCTTCCTCGAAAACGCGCTGGCCGCCGCAGATGTAGATGTCGCGCGAAGACGGCTCGGCGAGCGCGATGGCGGCGGGGAGCGACCGGGCGACTTGCACGCGGTCGCGGGCGGGGGTGCGGTTGCGGGTGAGGACGATGGCGTGGCGGTCGTCGTCGAGGATGCTTTTCCAGGATTCGAAGCTGATGCGGCCGAGGATGACGGTGGTGCCGGCGGTTTGTTGTTTGAAGAAGCGCCAGTCTTCCGGGATGCGCCAGGGCAGCTGGCCGTTGCGGCCGATGATGCGATTTTCGGCGCAGGCGACGATGAGATTGAGCGGGCGCGGCATGGGGCGCGTCATTGAGCGCGCGGAGCGGAAAAAGGCGAGCGCGCGGCGTGCGCGGCCATTGGCGCGAGCTTAGCGCACGGACTCGGGGGTGCGCGCGAGCCGGGTGGAGGCGGGGCGGGACTTGGGCTCGGGCGATTTCGCGGCGTCGTGAGCGGCGAGTTCGGCGGGCGGAGTGCCGAGGAGGTAACGGACGAGCAGGCGGGCGTTGCGCCATTGTTGCGCGAGCACGCCGCGCTGATTGAAACGGCGGGCGGACGTGGTGACGCACGCGGGCAGGGAGCGGACGCGGGTGGCGGCGCGCGCGCGTTGGAGGAGCGCGACGTCTTCGAAGAGCGGCCAGTCGGGGAAACCGCCGAGCGCGTCGTAGAACTCGCGGCGAATGAGAATGCCTTGATTGCCGAAACGGGTGAACACGGAGTCGAAACGCGTGAACCAGCCGCAGGCGCGGAGGAGGAGCGAAGGCGAGTCGAAGCGCAGTCGGAAGGTGGCGATCTGCGCGTCGGTTTCGATGGTGAAGCGGGAGAAGAGCGTGCCGGCTTCGGGCGGCAGACGGGTGTCGGCGTGAAGGAAAAGGAGCCAGTCGGAGTCGGCGATGGCGGCGGCGGCGCGGCACTGGCGGGCGCGACCGCGGCGGGTGACGATGACGTGCGCGCCGTGTTGGGCGGCGATCTCTCGGGTGCGATCGGTGCTCTGGCCGTCGGCGACGATGAGGCGGGCGCTGGGAAGGGATTGCGCGGCGGCGTCGAGGGTGGCGCGAAGGTGCGCGGACTCGTTGAGTGTGGGGATGATGATCGTGAGCGAGTCGGAGGAGGAATTGCGGACGACGCGCGAGAGATAGGCGCGGTAGGCTTTGGCGTCGTCGATGTCGGCTTTCGGCGTGAGAAGTTCGCGCGAGAGGCCGAAGAGTTTGGCGCGAGCGAGCGTGGTGGCGAGGACCTGATCGGAGTCCCAGGGGATGTTGTCGAAGAGTTCGGGGGCGGCACGGCGCAGGGCGAGGAGGTAGTAGCCGCCGTTGGACGCGGGGCCGAGGACGAGGTCGGCGCGGCCGAGGCGGGTGGAGGCTTCGTGAAAAGTCGCGCGATCGAGTTCGGGGCAGTCGCCGCCGAGGGCGATGACGGACGTGGCGCCGCGCGCGAAGGCGGCGCCGAAGGCCTTGCGGAGACGGCGGCCGAGATCGCCGTCGGCTTGAGGGCGAAAATGGCGGGCGGAACCGAGCCAGGTGCGCATTTCCTCCTCGGCTTCGACGGGAGTGAAATGGATTTCAACCGGCCAGGAAGGAGGGATTTCGCGCAGCTGTCGTTCGACCATCGCGCGATAGAGATCGATGGCGCGGTCTTCGCCGAGGTCGGCCGCGAGCCGGGTTTTCGCGAGGCCGGTGCGCGGGGTTTTCGCGAAAAGCAGGACGACCGGTGGCGGGGCGGGGCGGCGGTTCATGAGGCGGAGAAACGCAGGGAGGGCGCGGGAAGAAAGCGGGTGAGGCGTTCAGGGGAGGGAGACGCGGGCGGGCAGACGAGTGTCGCCGGGAAAGAGCGAGGTCGCGGGCGACAAAACGGGCAGCCACCGCAGGGTGGGCTCCTGGAGGCGTTGCTCGAACGAATTCATGCCGCGACGATCCGTGGGATAGTCCCCGGCAAAAGGGGGTGGGTTCCCTCGGGTGCGCGGCGATGAGGTGACAAGGAGTGTGAGCACGGAAGGAGAAGGAAGGAACGTGGCTCGCGGGGGTGTCGGGACGGCGTAGGGGCGGGACCGAGATGTTTCACGGTCCGGAGGGCTGACGATTTTGTCAGGCGGATGAGAGCGAGACGCGGGACGGCCGGCGGCGTGACGCGGTATCCAGGAAAAACTACGCGAGCGGGCCGAAGATTTCGGCGCCGGTGAGGAACGTGGGCGGAATGATTGCGGGGCAATGTATTACGGGCGGGGGGGAAGGGAGCGGGAGGAGGGACTTTTTGGGGAGGCGCACGCGAGGGGCGTTTCGCGTGTCATGGAAGGGATGAAGATGGGCGTTCCGAAGGAGATCAAAATCGGGGAGACGCGGGTTTCGATGACGCCGAGCTTGTGCCGGCGCTGCGTGAAATTGGGCGCGCGCGTGATGGTCGAACGCGGCGCGGGGGAAAAGGCGGGGTTTGCGGACGCGGAGTATCGGGCGGCGGGCGCGACGATCGCGGCGTCGGCGGAGAAGGTGTGGGCGACGGCGGACCTGGTGTTGAAGGTGAAGGAACCGTTGAAGGAGGAATACGAGCGGATGCGCGAGGGGCAGGCGTTGTTCACGTATCTGCATCTGGCGGCGGGGCCGGAGCTGGCGAGGGAGTTGTTGAAGAAAGGGGTGCTGGGGATCGCGTATGAGAGCGTGGAGGGGGCGGACGGGCAGTTTCCCCTGTTGAAGCCGATGTCGCAGATCGCGGGGCGGCTCTCGATTCAGATCGGGGCGTATTTCCTGCAGACGCAGCACGGCGGATCGGGTGTATTGCTGGGAGGGATACCGGGCACGATGCCGGGGCATGTGGTGGTGGTGGGCGCGGGGAATTCGGGGGCGCATGCGGTGCAGATGGCGGCGGGCATGGGGGCGCGGGTGACGGTGCTCGATCTCGACACGCGCAAGCTGGAGGCGCTGGACATGGAGTATCGCGGGCGCGTGGTGACGCTGATGTCGAATCCGGCGAACATCGAGCATGCGGTGGAGGACGCGGATTTGTTGATCGGGGCGGTGTTGATCCCGGGCGCGAAGGCGCCGACGGTCGTGACCCGGAAGATGGTGGCGCAAATGCGACCGGGGAGCGTGATCGTGGACATCGCGATCGATCAGGGCGGTTGCATCGAGACGGTTCGGCCGACATCGCACGAACGGCCGGTGTATCGGGAAAGTGGAGTCATCCACTACGCGGTGCCGAACATGCCGGCGCTGGTGGGGAGGACGTCGACGCAGGCGCTGACGCAGGCGACGGAGCCGTATGTGGCGATGCTGGTGGAGAAAGGAATCGAGCGTGCGCTGGCGGAGCACGAAGGACTGGCGCGCGGGGTGAACACGCGGGATGGGAAGATTGTCAATGAGGCGGTGGCGGAGGCGTTGGGCATCGAATAAGCTCCAAGCACCAAGATCCAAGCTCCAGAGAACCACCAAATTCCAAACGAGGATTCGCGGTATCGGTGTGGAGCGCTGCGGTATGCTTCTGGGATCGGGGGTTGCGCGAGCGAAGCCGGCAGGCAGAGATTCGGCTACATGGGGCCGAGGATTTCCATGGCTTTGAGGGCGGCGGCGAGGCGGGTTTCGACGCCGAGTTTGGCGGTGATGTTTTCGACGTGTTTTTTGACGGTGGCGGGGGCGTTGCCGACGATGATGGCGATCTCCGGACTCGTTTTTCCCTGGGCGACCCAGAACAGGATTTCGGCTTCGCGCGGCGTGAGGCCGAGAACGTGGAGCATTTCGGGCGACGGCGGCGGGGCTTTTTCTTCGAGATAGATCAGCGTGCTGCTGCTCTTCGCGTCGTTGCGCGGCGCGGGAGTGAACACGAGATCGCGGTTGCCGTGGGCAACGGTGAAGGCCGTGGGCGATTGCGACAGTTGATTCGCGACGGCGCCCGGCAAAGAAGGGCCGGTGTGTGAGGGGAAGAAGCGCTGGAGGAGTTTCGCGGCGGCGTCGGAGACGAATTGCGGACGGGCGTCGGGACCGATCACGAGGACGGCGCGGTCGAGCGAAGCGCGGAGGGCGCGTTCGGCGGCGACACGCTGCTGGATGGCGGCGTCGAGTTTTTCGTTCTGCTCGGCGAGCTCGCGGTTGCGATCGCGGAGCTCGAGGTGGACGCGTATCCGTGCGAGCACTTCCTCGGGAAAAATGGGTTTCGTGATGTAATCGGCGGCGCCGAGCTGGAAGCCGCGGACCTTGTCGACGGGATCGCCGAGCGCGGTCATGAAGAACACGGGCACGTCGGAGAATTTCGGATCGGCCTTGAGGCGGCGGCAGGTTTCGAAGCCGTCGAGGCCGGGCATCATGACGTCGAGGAGAATGAGGTCGGGGGCGATGGCGGGCAGTTCGCCGAGGGCGTGCGAGCCGCTTTCGCTGACGAGGATCTTGAAGCCGTGCGTGCGGAGGAAATCGAAGAGGACGGCGACATTGTCGGGCACATCGTCGATGACCAAGATGCGGCGGAGCGGAGCGGGGCTCATAACGGCGAGGTGGCGTGGCGTTTCAGCGCGTCGGCGAGGCGCTGGCGGATTTCGGCGATGCGGAACGCGGCGGCGAGTTGGTCGAGTTCCTGGAGGAAGACGGCGCCGGGTTCGCCCTGCGTGAGCGCGACGGCGATCTGTTCGCGAACGGCATCGACGTCGCCGCGCCGTGCGAGTTGGAGAAGCGCCTCGAGCATGGCGGGAGACGGGACGTTGCCGTTGGAATTTGCGGTCGGCAGCAACCCGTCGAAGGGCGCCGCGGTTTCGCGCGAGGTCCATTCGAGGCGAAGAAGACGGCCGAGTGTTTCGAGCAGGTGGGCTTCCTGCACGGGTTTCGGGAGAAACGCGTCGCAGCCGGCGGCGAGCGCTTCGTTTTGGTCGAAGCCGAGCACGCTGGCCGAGACGGCGATGATAGGAAGCGAGCGGCCTTGCGGGAGCGCGCGCAAACGAGGAACGGCGTCGAGACCGCCGAGCACGGGCATGCGAAGATCGAGGAAGAGGGCGTCGAAGCGATTGCGCTCGACGGCGGCGAGGCAGGCGGCGCCGTCGGTGGCTTCGTCGATGACGAAACCGAGTGGTTCGAGCAGATCGCGAAGCACGGCGCGGTTGGTCGGCTCGTCGTCGGCGACAAGCAAGCGGCGGCGTGAACCGACATAGCCGGTGATGGTGCGATACGATGCGGGGCGGGCTTCGGCGGTGGTGACTTCGGGCAGGGTGAGATCGAACCAGAAACGGGCGCCGCGATTCGGTTCGCTGGCGACCTGAATGCGACCGCCGAGCAGTTCGGCGAGCCGCTGACTGATGGCGAGGCCAAGGCCGGTGCCCTGCGCGTGCGCGGCGGCGGTGGCTTGTTGGAAAGGGAGGAAGATGGTTTCGAGCTGGTCGATGGGAATACCGGGGCCGGTGTCGCGAACCTCGAAACGCACATGGCCGTTGAGGCGAGTGGCGGAGAGCACGACTTCGCCTTGCTGCGTGAACTTCACGGCGTTGCCGAGGAGGTTGAAGAGGATTTGGCGAAGTTTTTGTTCGTCGGAGGAAACGGTGCGCGGCAGACCGGCGCCGATCTCGAGGCGGAAGGCGAGGCCTTTGTCGGCGGCGCGCTGTTCGAAGAGGTCGGCGGCGGTTTTCACGACGCGCATGAGCGGGAACGGCGCGGCGTGGAGGGTCATCTTGCCGGCCTCGATTTTCGCGAGGTCGAGGACCTCGTTGATCATCTGGAGGAGGTGCTCGCCGTTGCGGCCGACGATGCCGAGCTGGTAGCGGCCTTTTTCGGAGAGGCCGGTTTCGCGGCGGAGGATCTGCGCGTATCCAAGAATTGCATTCAACGGCGTGCGCAATTCGTGGCTCATGTTCGCGAGGAACGTGCTCTTGGCACGGTTGGCGGTTTCGGCGGCGGCGGTGGCGTCGCGCAACTCGGTGGTGCGGACGGCGACGAGTTGTTCGAGCTGAGTGTTGCGGCGGCGGATGGCATGGCCGCGCCAGCGGACGAAGAGCGCAACGAGACCGAGCGCGGCGACGGCGTAGAGCGATTTGGCCCACCACGTTTGCCACCAGGGAGGAAGCACGACGAAGGAAAGTGTGGCAGGCGCGCTGAGGCGTCCGTCGGCGTCGCGCGCGCGGGCGTGCAGCGTGTAGCGACCGGCGGGGAGGTAGTCGAAGGCGGCGACATTGGCGGGACCGAAAGCGCCCCAATTCGCATCGCGGCCTGTGAGGCGGAATTGAAACTGAAGGTTGCGATCGTCGAGGCGATCGGTGCCGAAAGAAATGCGCAGGATGTGCTCGTCGGGAGGAAGCTGAAGCGCGGCGGCGAGCGGGGCGATGCCGGCGGACGTGGCGATTTCGCGAACGAAGGTGTTGAACGAGCGCGGCTGAACAAAGGCGGCCGGCAACTCGGCGCGGACGAGGCCCTCGGTGCCGCCGATCCAAGCGATCGTGCCGGGGCCGTCGGACCGCGGCTCTTCGGTGACCGTCAAAATTTCGCCGGCAGCAGAAGTGACGGAGAACGGCATTTGGCGCCACGCGCCGTTCACATCGATGCGCCACAGCTGGCGCCCACCCCACGGGCCGGCTTCGGTGTCGGAGCGGGTGGTTCGCACCCAGAGGGCGCCGTCGACGCCGGGGTGAAGATCGACGATATCGACGGCGTCAGAGCCGAAATGCTCGGCGGCGGAGATCCACGGACGAAAGGTGCGGGCCGCGGAATCGAAGCGGTAGAGGATATTCTGATACAGAAAAACCGGCTCGTCGCCGGTGCGGCTCATGAAGACCTCGCCGCGGAGGTTTTCTTCGGGAAACCCGTGTCCGCCGGGATAGTGTTCCAAGGTGGGACGCAGGGGATCGCTGGCCTCGAGAAGGCGATAGAAACCCTGGTTCAGCGTGGAAACCCAAATGGTGCCGTCTGTCTCCTCGACGGTTCGGCTGGTGGTGGCGTCGAGGCCCTCGACGCGTCCGAGCACGCGCCAGCCGTCGGTGTCGCGTTGGAGGACGAACAAGCCGCGTTCGGCGCCGGCGAGCACGCGGTTGGGGTGACGGCGCGGGCGGAGGAGGTTGAGAACAATATCGTCGGGGAGGAGTTGTTGAGAGAGATTGCCGGCCGCATCGATAATCCGGATACCGCCGAGGCCGCCGACCACGAGTTCATCGCCCACGGCGATCATTTCCCAAACGCTGTCGGTGTAGCCGGGCACGGGCACGAAGCGGGCGGGCTGCGCGGGAAGCTCCGCCGGTGCGGGCGGTGCGAGCACCGCGAGGCCGTCGGATTTGCCGAGGTAGAGGCGGCCATTGAGACGCCGGGCTGCGCGGATGGACGTGCTCGGAACGCCGTTGGCGTGATTGAAAAGCGTGAGCGGAGCGGGCCACGAGAGGCGGGCGATGCCCGTGCGACGCAGCACCCAGAGATCGTCGTCGCGGTCCTGGAAGAACGCTTCGACGAGCGGCGTGCGCCGGCCGTCGGGATCGCTGTGGATGAACGACAGCAGTTCACCGCGCGGACTGAGCAGGAGGAAGTCGGTCGGGTAGAGAGCGACGGCAAGCGTGCCGTCGCGGAGCTGCATCGCGAGGGCGATCTGGCGCTCGAAGAGCGTGGCATCGACCTCGGTGGGAAAGCGCTCGGCGAGGCCGTTGCGGGCGCGCCAGAGACCCTCGTGGCGCGAGGCGAGAAGCGTCGAGCCATCGGGCTGCGGCATGATCGCCATGATGGTGGTGTCGCGGAGCTCGAGGACGTCGGCGAGCGGTTGCCAGTTTTGGCCGTCGAAAATTTTCCACGATTTGTCGGCGGCCTGACCGCAGGGCAGATGGCTGCCGGGTTGGTAAGGCAGGTGCAACTCGTGCTCGCGGGCGAAGGCGCCGTCGCGCCAGCGGAGCTGACGGTCCCAAGCGGAGAACCACACTCCGGAAGGCAGCACGTGGAGACCGGAGGTGCCGCGGTAGTTGCGATCGTCGGGCGGGAGGCGGTCCCACAAAGAGGTGAAGCGTCGGACGCCGCGCGCGTCTTCGTCGAGAAAGCCGAGCGCATCGGGACCGCCGAGCCAGATGCGGTCCTGGTCATCGAGCGCGAGCAGCGTGCGGTAGAGGCCGCCGGTGCGAGTGGAGACCCAGCGGCGGCCGCCGAAGGAAAGCACGACCTCCTTGTTGGCGACGTGAAGGATGCCGCGGCGATCCTGGACGGCGGACCAGTTGTGCGTGGACGCTTCGTAGTCGCGCGGCCCGAAGACTTCCATGAGCGGCTGACCGAGCTCGGCGTTGGCGCCAGAAGCGACGGCGGAGAGCACGGAAAGAGCGAGCAGGAGCGCGGCGGCGCGAAGCATGGCGCGCAGTTCGTCGCAGAGAAAACGTCGTCCGACAATCTCGCAGGCGGGAGCTACGCCAATGGTCGTAGGGCGCAGGTGGTTTGCTGCTGAAACCGTCCGTTCGCGATTTCCAACCTTTCATCGATTTGGCGTGGTCTTGGCGCGCGAGGTTTGTTGGATGCGCGCGTGTCGATTTTCAGCCGCCTCTGCTTTCTGTTGTGCCTGCTCGCCGGGGAGTTGGCGGCACAGGCGGTGGCGCCGGGCAGTTCGGCGGAGGCGCTGCGGGCGGGGCGTTTCGCGGAGGCGTTGCGGCGCGGGCGGGAGCAAACGGCGGCGGCGACGGCGCGCGGGGACGAGCGCGCGGCGGTTTATTCGCTGGTGGATGAGGCGCGCGCGCACGGGCAGCTCGCGGATTATCCGGCGGCGCTGATGGCGCTGCATGAGGCGCTGCCAAGAGCGGAGAAACTCGTCGACGAAGAGCCGCTGGCGACGGTGGAATTCATGCTGGGCAACATTCACGGCCGGTTGCGCGAGTGGGAGGATTCCGAAGTGTGGCACCAGCGGGCGCTGGAGCGAAAACGCCGGTTGGGCGCGACTGATGTGTATGCGCCATTGGCGGGACTCGCGTTTGAGAAGTTCAACCGTGGCAATTACGCCGGTGCGCGCAGCGACTACGAGGAGGCGCTGGCGCTCGCGCGGCAGTATGGCGGGTTACGCGAAATCGGCGAGATGCTGCACGGGCTCGGCACGGCGCAACTTCAGTTGGGGGAGCACGACGCGGCCATCCGCCATCTGCGCGAGGCCGTGGAGGTGCGGGAGCGAATGGATGATCCGTATTATCGCTCGTATTCGATGGCGGAACTGAGTGCCGCGCTGCGGGCGCGCGGAGAAAAGAATGAAGCGGCGGACTTGCTGGCGCGCGCGGTGCCGCTGGCCGAAAGCACGGGATCGCCGCGGGTGTTGAGCGCGGTGTATCGCGAGGCGGCGGCCGCGGCGGCGGAGCGAGGGGAGTGGGAAGCGGCGTATGGGTTTCTCCAGCGGTTTCACGACGCGTCGCAGCGCGAGCTCGACGAAGTGCGGGCGCACAAGGCGGCGGTGCTGGCGGCGCGGTTCGAGGCGGTGGAACGCGAGCAGCAGATCGCGACGCTGACGAAACAGCGGGAGCTCGAGGCGGCGGGGCGGTCGCGCGCGGAGTGGATGCGCAATTACTTCATCACGATCGGCGCGGGTGCGGTGTTCACGTCGGTCCTGGCGCTGGTCGCGTATCGTTACAAGCGGCAGGCCGCGAGTGCGGCGACGGTGCGCGCGGAACGGGCGCAGCTCACGATGCTGCGGTATCAGCTCAATCCGCATCTGTTGTTCAACACGCTGAACTCGATCCGCTCGCTGGTGCTTACCGATCCGGCGAAGGCGCGGGATCTTGTTTCTCGGCTTTCGGCGTTTTGCCGGCGAACGCTGATGCCGGGCGACGCGGCGTTGGTGACGTTGCGCGAGGAGTGGACGGCGTTGCACGATTTCCTGGCGCTCGAGCAGGCGCGCTGGGAGGACATGCTCACGGTGGAAAGCGAATTCGATCCCGCGGCGGAGGATTTGCTGGTGCCACCGATGCTGCTGCAGCCGCTGGTGGAGAATGCGGTGAAATACGGACAGCAAACCACGCCGGGCGACCTGCGCATCCGGCTCGAAGCACGGGTGGCGAAGGACGCGCTGACGCTTTCGGTCGCGAATCTCGGGCGCTGGGTGCCGCCCTCGGCGACGCCGCGCGACGACTCGGTGCGCGTGGGATTGGAGAATGTCCGCGCCCGGCTGGCGGCGGTGTATGGCGATCGCGCGGCGCTGACGACGGCCGAGGAAAGCGGGTGGGTGGTGGTGAGCGTGAGGATTGCGCGCGCGGTGCTGCGCCAGGGAAAAGCGGAGAATCGCGAGGCGGCGCGCGTGACGATTTCAGGAAGGTGATATGCCGCTGCCTGCTTTGATCGTGGATGACGAGGCGCCGGCGCGGCGTGAGCTGGCGTTCTTGTTGCGCGCGCATCCGGAAATCGAAGTGGTGGCCCAGGTGGGCAAGCTGGCGCGAGGCGGAGTTCGCGTTGAAGACGCTGCAGCCGAAAGTCGTCTTTCTCGATATTCACCTCCTCGGCGAAAATGGCTTCGATCTCATCCCGAAGATCTCGCCGACGACCCGCGTGGTGTTCGTGACGGCGGACGATCGTGCGGCGGTGCGGGCGTTTCGCGTCAACGCGCTCGATTATCTCCTGAAGCCCGTCGATCCTGCGGCGTTGGCGGAGGCGGTGCGGCGTGTGCTGGCGATGGAACCGGACGCGGGGGAGAATCGGACCGACGAACGTCTGGCGGGTGCGGATCGCGTGTTGTTGCGAGCGGAGCGGGAGCAGCGGTTCGTGCAGGCGAGCGAGATCATCGCGATCGAAGCGTATGGCGCTTACACGCGCGTGCATTTGATGGATGGCACGAAGCCGCTGGTGTTGCGCGCGCTGAAGGCGTGGGAGGAGTTGCTGAACAGCGAGGATTTCCTGCGGATCCACCGTAACGCGATCGTGAACCTCGGGCGCGTGGATCGGCTCACGGCGGAAGGGGTGGTGGAGCTCCAAGGCGGCCTTGTTAAAGTGGAGGCGAGCCGGCGGGAGTTGCCGGCGTTGCGAGCGCGACTGGCCTCACCGGGCGGACACTCCGACGCCATTCGTTCGAAATAAACCGCCGTTCGCTCGAGGACGGTTGAGCGGGGTGAGCGGCGCGCACATTTGGCATGCGAGAACCGCATCCCGTGGAGCGGACTACGCCAATGGGCGTATTACGCGAGCGGGCTGCGAAGTGTTAGGCTGTTAGCGTCACATTCCCCCATGCGTTTCCGTCCAGCTTCCGGAAGCGCCGGCCCGAGATGTTCGCGGTTGGCGCTCGTTTTGTCTTCGATGGCGCTTGCGCCGATCGCGGTGCTGCCGCCGCACGTTTATGCGACGCTGCCCACGGGAGCGCAGGTGGTTCATGGCAACGTGGCCATCAACCAAGCCGGCGGCGCGATGAACATCCGGCAGGCGTCGCAGAACGCGATCGTCAACTGGCAGACGTTCAACATCGGCGCGGGGAACAGCGTCCGAATCGAGCAGGGTGGGGCGCAGGCGGCGATGCTGGCGCGGGTGGTTGGGGGCGATCCGTCGAAGTTGCTCGGGGCCCTGAAGGCGGACGGAAAATTGTTTCTCATCAATCCGCGCGGCATCGTGGTGGGCGAGGGCGCGGTGATCGACACGGCCGGATTTCTTGGGTCGACGCTGGATGTGACCGACGCGGAATTTCTCGCGGGCGGCGCGATGACGTTCAAAGGCGGGAGCGAGGCGGGTGTTGTGAATCTCGGAAGGATTATTGCGCGCGAAGGCAATGTGATGCTGTTCGCGCATAGCGTGAAAAACGCCGGCGAGATCGTGGCGGATAAAGGCACGGTTGGTCTCGGCGCGGGCACGGAGGTGTTGCTCGCGGCGCCGAACGCGAGCGGCTTCGTCATCAAAACCAATCTTGCGGCGACGGCGGAGAAAACGGGCGTCGACAACTCGGGCGTGATCGCCGCGGCCCAGGCTCAACTCGAAGCGGCGGGCGGCAGCGTGTATGAGTTGGCGGTGAATCAGAGTGGCGTCGTTCGTGCGACGGGCTCTGCCGTGAAGAACGGCCGCGTGTTGCTCACGGCGCAGGGTGGCACGGTCGGTGTGAGCGGCGAAGTTTCGGCGCGAAACGCGAATGGCTCCGGCGGCGAGATTTTGATCGGCGGTGATTTTCGCGGGGAGAATGCGGAGGTCGCGAATGCCACGCGCACCGTCGTGACGCAAACGGCAAAACTCGACGCGAGCGCGGCGAACGAGGCGGCCTCAGCCGGTCGCGTGATCGTGTGGGCCGATGGAGCCACGCGTTTCCTCGGGTCGCTCGAAGCGACGGGTGCAGGCGGTGGTTTCGCCGAGGTGTCGGGCAAGCGCTGGCTCGATTTCAATCCTGCGACGACCGTGCAACTCGGCCGCGGCGGCACGCTGCTCCTTGATCCGGACGCGCTGATCATTTCAGACGAAGACACGAGTGCTGTTTCGACCAGCGGGTCGGATCCTTTTAGTTTCAGTGTGTCGTGGGAGGTTGATGACATTTTCAATTTCGACGTTCCTCCGCCCTCGATCCTCAACGTCGCGACCCTGCAGGACCAGCTTGCGGTCTCGAATGTCGTTCTCGACACGTCGACCGCGTTCGGCGACGTCAGCTTCAATGTGCCTGTTACGTGGGCCAACGACAACACCCTGACCGTTCGGTCCGGAAACAACATCAACATCAACGCCGACATCACCGGTGGCGCCGACAGCACGCTCGAACTCTATACGGGAATACGGGCTTCGGGCATCGGTGAACTCGGATTTCCCGACATCAATGGCGAAGCCTGGCTCGCGGCGGACGCCACGATCAAGGTCGGCACGCTGGTGTATGGGGCCAACGAATACGCCCAATATCCCGACATCTATACGCCGGATGGCGACACCCCTTCCACGGGCTATTTCTTCATCGATGGCAACCTCGACGTAAACACCCTGCGGGTCGATCTCTCGGCGGGGGATGCGGGCGTGAGCACGTGGGGAACCAACAACACCGTCCGCAACTTTCACGCGACGGGCAGCGGCATGCTCTCCGCCTATGTGGAGAACCATAACGGCGACCTCGACGTGACATTCGAGTCGACGCGATCCGGCAGCACGTATCTACAGTTTCTCACACCGGGAAATCTAACGCTTACGAGTGGCAGCAATCTCGACTTCGTCGGACCGCCCGACGATCCGGAGTGGCGCGGCAACATCCTCCTCGTTTCTATGGACGGTGAGTTTGTCAACGACGCCGGCGCGTCCGCCTTCGGTGAGAACTCACGCTATCTGATCTACACCAGCACGGCGGCGGACACGCGTCGCGGCGGGCTCGCGCCCGGTGCGTATGTGTTCAACCAGGCGTTCGATCCCGACGACACGAGCTTCGACGGCGACACGACCTCTCGCATCATCTACTCCGGCGACAAGCCCACCGTCACCTACACCGCCGACGATCTGTCGCGCACTTACGGTGCCGCCAATCCCACCGCGACCGCCACCGCGTCGGGCTTCGTCGATGGCGACACGGCCGCGGTCATCGATGGCGCGCCTGTTCTGACGCACACGGCGACAGCGACGTCCAACGTCGGCGACCACACGATCAATGCGACCATCGGCACACTCGCTTCATCGTTTTACGACATCGCCGTCGCACCGGGCACGCTGACGATCGACCCTGCGACACTCACTTACAACGCCACCTCGGCGAGCCGCACCTACGGTTCCTCCAACCCCGCGCTCACCGGCACGGTGACTGGCTTCGTAAATGGCGAGACGCTCGCCACTGCCACCTCTGGCATCGTCTCGTTCACCACATCGGCCACGTCGGCGTCCAACGTCGGCCACTACGCGATCAACGGCTCGGGCCTCACCGCGAATCACGGCAATTACGTTTTCGACCAAGCCGCCGCAAACGCCACCGCGCTCACCATCGATCCCGCCACGCTCACCTACACGGCGCAGGCCGCGAGCCGCACTTACGGCTCCGCCAATCCCGCGTTCACGGGCAACGTCACCGGTTTCGTGAACGGCGAGACGCTCGACACCGCCACCTCAGGCACCGCGACGTTTTCCTCGACCGCGAACGCGTCGACCCACGTCGGCACCGCCGCGATCGACGGCTCCGGCCTCACGGCCAACCACGGCAATTACGTCTTCGTCCAAGCGGCCGCCAACTCCACCGCGCTCACCATCGATCCGGCCACGCTCACCTACACGGCGACCGCCGCCACGCGCACCTACGGCGACGCGAATCCGACCTTCACCGGCACGGTCACCGGTTTCGTGAACGGCGAAACGCTCGACACCGCGACCACGGGCACTGCGTCGTTCACGAGCACAGCGACCCTCACCACCCACGTTGGCAACTACGCGATCGACGGCAGCGGTCTCACCGCAAATCACGGCAACTACGTTTTCGTCCAGGCCTCTGGCAACGCATCCGCTCTCACCATCGAAAAAGCGCTGCTCGAAGTCACGGCCAAGGACGTCACGCGCACGTATGGCGATGCCAATCCGACCTTCGAAGCGTCGATCACCGGCTTCAAGAACACCGACACCGACAGTGTCGTTTCCGGCCTGACCGTCGACACCACCGTCGCCACCAACGCCTCGTCTTCCGCCGGCGGCTACACGATCGCCGCGAGCGGAGCGACCGCCACGAACTACACGTTCAACTACACGCCGGGCACCCTCACGGTGAACAAGGCACCGCTCACCGTCACCGTCAGCTCGGCCATGACGAAGACGCAGAACAAACCCAATCCCGATTTCCTCTCCTTCATCTCCGCCACCGGCCTCAAGAACAGCGACAACCTCATCGCGGCGATTGCGGATCTCGCCTTCGACACCACCGCCACCCTCTCGTCTCCGGCGGGTGAATACGTTGTCAGCGCGAACGGCACGAGCGTGAACTACATCCCGACGTTCGTTCCCGGCCTGCTTACGATTTCCGCGCTGCCGACGCTGACCTATCGAGCCGACGACCAGAGCCGCGTCTACGGCGATGCGAATCCGCTCTTCACGTTCACCCGCTCGGAATTGACGCCGGACGCCGACGACGACGTGACCGGCCTCCCTGCGCTCAGCGCGACCGCCACGCAACTCTCCGGCGTCGGCGCCTACACGATCAACATCGAGCAAGGCACACTCGCCTCCAACAACTACCAATTCAGCTTTGCGCCCGGCACGCTCACCATCACGCCCGCGCCGCTCACCGTCGCGATCGCCGCCGCCTCGCGTTTCTACGGCGACGCCAATCCCTCGTTCGGGTTCAACGTCACCGGCCTGAAAAATTCCGATCCCGACGGCGCCGCCGGCATCATGGCCTACACCACCGCGGCGAGCGCCACGTCCAACGTCGGTGGATACACCATCAACGGCACGCTCTCCGGCACGAACGCCAACTACACCGCGACTGTCGTCCCCGGCACCCTCACGATCGACCCCGCGCCGCTCGCGATCGCCGTCGACCACAAGTCCCGCACCTACGGCAACGCGAACCCGGATTTCACCGCGACCCCCACCGGTCTCAAGAATGCGGATACCCTTGCGGTCGCCGTGCCCGATCTTGCGTTTGCCACCGCTGCGACCTCCACCTCGAACGTCGGCGACTATGCGATCACCGCCACGGGTAACTCGACCAACTACGCGCTCACATTCACGCCGGGGCTGCTCAGTATTTCGAAGGCGTTGCTCACCTACACCGCCACGAATGCGTCGCGCGTCTACGGCGACATCAATCCCACGTTCGACCATCAAGTCACCGGTTTGAAAGGCGCCGACGTGCTCACGAGCGTGGTGGCCGGCGCGCCCGCGTTCAGCACGACCGCGACTCAGCTCTCCGGCGTCGGCACCTACACAATCGACATCAGTCAGGGCACGCTCAGTTCGAGCAACTACCAGTTCAACTTCGCGCCCGGCTCGCTGGAGATCACGCCTGCGCCGCTGACCGTCGCGATCGACGCGGCATCCCGCTTCTACGGCGACGCGAATCCGGCCTTCACCAGCACGATCACCGGGTTGAAGAACTCCGACACCGCCGCGGCCGCCGGCACGCTTTCCACCACAACGGCCGCCGGTCTCACTTCCGTGGTCGGCAGCTACGACATCTTTGGCACGCTCTCCGGCACGAGCGCCAACTACACCGCGACCGTCACGTCGGGCACGCTGACCATCGAAAAAGCCCCTCTCACCGCCACGATCGCCAACGCCACGCGTGCGCCGAACACCGCGAACCCGAGCTTCAGCGCGAGCTACAGCGGCTTCAAGAATGGTGAAACCGCGAGCGTCATCTCCGGCCTTGATTTCACCACCACCGCGGTCATCGGTTCACCCAGCGGCGCGTATCCAATTACTGGATCGGGCTCCGCGACCAATTACGCGATCACCTTTATCCCGGGCACGCTCACGATCGGCGGCACGCTCAACTACGCAGCGACGAGCTTCAGCCGTGTTTATGGCGAGGCGAACCCGTCGAGCCTGCCCTTCACGGTCACAGGTCTCCTGTTGGGCGACGTGTTGGACAATGTGGTCACCGGTGCCCCCGCGCTCAGCACGAGCGCGACGCAGTCCTCGGGCGTTGGCGCTTACACGATCAATATCGAGCAGGGCACGCTCACGTCGGAAAGCTACGCGTTCGCTTTCACCCCGGGCACGCTGACGATCGACCGTGCGCCCTTGACCGTTGCGGCCAACAACAAGAGCCGACGTATCGGCGTGGAGAATCCGAGCTTTGATGCGTCGCTCTCCGGTTTTGTGCTCGGCCAGGATGAGGCGGTGCTCGGTGGCACGCTGGCGTTCGCCACGGCGGCGAACAGCGGGTCGCCGGCGGGGGACTACGCGATTACCCCGTGGGGCCTGACATCCGCCAATTACGAGATCATCTTCGTGCCCGGCGTCCTGACGCTGACGGAAACGGCGGCACTGCTGATTTCGGCGAACAATGCGAGCCGCACCTACGGCGCGGCGAATCCGCAGTTCACGGCCAGCTACAGCGGTTTCGTAGGCAGCGACACGGAGTCGGTCGTCAGCGGCCTCCAGTTTTCAACGACGGCGACCCAGACGTCGGGGATTGGTAAATACAGCATCACGCCGTTTGGCGCCACGGCGGCGGGTTATGATATCAGCTATGAGTCGGGCACGCTGACGATCGAGCGCGCGTCGCTCACCATTTCCGTGCCGAACCAGTCGCGGTTTTACGGCGATGCGAACGACCTCACGGTCAACTTCAACGGCCTCGTGAATGGGGAAACCTCCGCGGTCGTCTCCGGTTTGAGCGTTTCGACGGACGCGACGCCGACTTCGAACGTCGGCACCTACGCGATCAACGCCTCCGGCGCCACCGCCGACAATTACAGCATCAGCTACTCGCAAGGCTCGCTCACCGTCGCGCCCGCGCCGCTCACGGTAATGATCGATCCCGCGACTCGTCGCTACGGCGACCCGGACCCGGTTTTCACGTATTCGATCACCGGGCTGAAGAACGGCGAGAGCGAGAATCTCGTGACGGTGCATAACCTCGGGTCACTCGCCTCGGCGAACTCCGGCATCGGCTCCTACGGCATCATCGGCTTCCCGTCTGTTGCTTCATCAAACTACTCCGTATCTGCGCAGGTGTCGGGATCGCTCACGGTCACCCCGCGTCCGCTGACGATCCGCGCGAACGACACGAGCCGCGTCTATGGCGATGCGAACCCGACGTTCACTGCGACGTTCGACGGCCTCGCGTCGTTCGACACGCCGGCGCTGTTTGGCGATCTCGCGCTGACCACGCAGGCGACGCAGTCGTCGGGCGTGGGCGAATGGGGCATCACGTTCTCGCGCGTTGCCCATCCCAATTATTCCATCACGTCGGAATTCGGGACGCTCACGATTACGCCGGCGACGCTCGTGATCGATCCGCTGCTCGACGTCTGGCGCGTCTACGGCCGCGCGGACCCCGTGGCTGGTCGATGCCGGCGGTCGGCGGTTTCAAGAATGAGGACACCGTCGCCGGTCTCGGGCTCCATTTCACCGGTGTGCCGGAGGCGAAGGCGGACGCGGGCTCCTATAGCTATTCTGTCGCGGCGACGAATCCGAACTACACCTTCACGGCTCCGACGGCGACGTTCCGCATCGATCCTGCGCCGATCACGGTGGCGATCGGCTCGACGGGGCGCGTTTACGGCGACGAGAATCCGACGAGTTATGATCTGCGAGTCAACGGCCTGGCATTCGACGACACGGCGGCGTCCGTGATCGGCGTGAGCAATCCGACCGAGGCGCGGACGGATATCGGCACTTACACCGTCACGCCGACGCTGCTCAGCCACAACTACTTCATCGAATCGTTCACCGAAGGAAACTTTGTCATTTCGCCGCGCCTGCTGACGTTCACGGCGGCGGATCGCACGAAGGTTTACGGGGAAATCAATCCGTTCTTTTTCGGCTCGATCAGCGGCTTTCTCGAAGGCGACAGCGAACTCAACATCGTCACGAACTACGGCTTCGTGAGCTCGGCCGATCAGACGTCGGACGTCGGGACTTATTGGATACGCCCGAGCGCGCAACTCACCACGAAGAACTACGTCGCCACCTTCGTCGATGGCGCGCTGACGATCAACCGGGCATCTGCGTCCATCGTCGGCGACACGGCGAGCCGACCATATGGCGATACGATCGCGACGCCGTTATCGGCCACGTTTTCCGGGTTTCTTTCGGCAGATGAGACACTGGCCCGCAGCAACTGGCAGTTGATCTTCACGGATCGCGTGACGCTTACGCCGGGCACAACCTCGGTCGATTTCACGCAGATGCTGCCGTCGGTCGGGGCGGCGCTGGCGAAGAACTACGACATCGCGATTACGCCCGCGACGGTGAACGTGACCCCGCGTCCGCTCGTGATCACGGCGCCGGACTATTCCTCGACGCTGGGCGCTCCGTTCAACAGTCCGTTCGTGGGGCCGTCGCCAGCGTTTCTCGAGGGGGCGCCGACGTTCTCGGTGATCGGGCGCTCCGAGGCGACGGGCAGTCAGATAGGATCGTTCAAGATCGTGCCGGAAATTGTGCCGGCCCCGGGCGGCTCGCGAGAGGAACTCGATCGTTACTACGCCTTCGAACTGCAACCCGGTGTGCACTCGGTCACGGAGCCGAGGGAGATCATCGATGTCACGCGAACCCTCGATCCGGGCCGCTTCAACACGCTCAACAAGGGCGGCAACACGATCTTCACGGACAACAAGACGACGAACGAAACGGTCGAGGTGAAGGAGCGCGAGACGCTCACGATCGCGGCGAACCCGACCGTCGACTACAGCACCACCCCGCTCACCAAGGCCGGTTACGCGAGCTATCTGGGAAGTTTCGCGGATGACGCCGATGCGGTGAGAAAGTCGCTCGCCGGCAACTACAAGACGTTCCTCGAGGGCGCGGGGAACAAAGACAGCGCTTACGAAAAGATGCCCGCGGAGGCCCGTGCGCTCCTGGCTCAGTGGATGAGCGGTGAGCTCACGGTCGGAGGCCTGCAGACGCTCATCGCGGCTGGCGACGCGAACGCTACCATCGCCTTCGGCTTCATCCTGCCGGAGCTGGTCGAGCGCACGCGGGCAAAGGACATCGCTGAAATGACGCCGATGGATCGCCAGATTCTTGGCCGGCTGGCGGACCTTACCGAGAAGCGGAAGAACGACACGATCCGCCTCGCGCAAGCAAAAATACGAAGCGATGGTCAAGACGAACGCGGAAAGAGCGGAGCTCAACGGGATGGCCCAACACTCCGTCATCGGCCCGGGCGATTTTAAAGCGATCGTCGAAAGCGCGACGCAGGAAGCGATCGGCACTTACATGCTGGCGGCTACGGGAGCTGCCGTGGGCGCCGGTGCGGCGGCGAGCGTGCTGGCCATCCCGGCGGTTGCCGCGGCCATCTTCCCGCATGCGGCCACGATTGTTTATACGACGACGGCGGCAGGCCAGACGATCGGAACCGTGGCAGGCTCGGCCGGAGCTTCGATGAGCGGGGCGGCGGCGGGGCCTGCGATCGCCGTCGCGATGGCCGTCGTGCTCGCCGTGCGCGCCACGCAGATCGCGGAAAGCGTGAAGAACGAAAATGAGTTCAAGGACCTGATGTCCTCGTGGTCGATCGGACAGGAAATCACCTCCATCGCCGACCTCAAAAGCTCCGCGTCGAATCAAGACATGAAGCTCTCGACCCTGATGCTCTCGGCGGAACTGCTCGCCTCCAACCCATGAGAAAATCGTTCTTCGTTCTCCTGAGCGCCGCGCTCCTTTCATGCGCGCCGGTGCAATCCGCCGGCCAGGCGATTTCTCCCGCGGCTGTGCTGGCGGCGCAGCCGGATGAGGAGGTGCTTCTTCCCGAGCTCAAATCCATCGTGCTGCTTCCGGCGGTCCCCAACGATGTATCAGGTGTCGCGCCCGCGAACCCGGGTGTCGATGCGAGTCGGGTGAGCTGGTTGCAAGGCGAGGCCTTTGCGCGCGAGATGGCGCCTTTCCTTGGGCAGCCGGTGTCCCTCGCATCGCTTGATCGTTTGCAGATGGTCATCCGCACTCACCTGCAATTGCTCGGCCGGCCCTTCGCGCGCGTCTATGCGCCGCCGCAGGACATCACGGACGGGACGGTGCGCATCGTCGTGCAGCTCGCGTCGCTCGGTGGCGAGGTGAGCGTCGACGGCAACAAATGGTTTGGGCGCGAGCGTTACACGGGCACGCTGCGCGCTCGATCGGGCGAGGCGCTCGACGCGGCGGCGCTCAATGCCGACCTGGCATGGCTCAATCGCAATCCCTTCACGCACGTCACGCCGGTCGTCGAAGCGGGCGACGAACCGGGCACGACGCGCGTCACGCTGCGTGCGGAAGAGCGGTTTCCGTTTTCGTTCAGCGCGGGCTACGACAACACCGGCACGCGCAACACGGACGAGGATCGAGTCTCGGCGTCGGTGCAATGGGGCAACGCGCTGGGGCGCGGCGACCTGATGAGCTATCGGCTTTCGGGCGACCCGAGTTTCGATCACCTGCGCAGCCATTCGCTGAGCTACACGGCGTTCCTGCCGTGGCGGCACGTGCTGACCTTGCAGGCGGCGCTTTCGGAGATCGATTCGGTGATGCCGGCGCCGTTCACGCAGGGTGGAACGTCGTGGCAGGTCGCGGCGCGCTACGAGCTTCCGCTCGCACCGGCTGCGCAANGGCTGGACGCAGAGCCTGAGCTTCGGCGGCGATTTCAAGTATTCGGACAACACNCTCGANTTCGCGACGATTCCGGTGACGGACAACGTGACGCACATCGCGCAGGTNGGNGCGACGTATGGCGTGACGTTNCCCGNGNTNGGNGGNCGCAGCTCGGCGACGGTGTCGGGCTACGCGAGCCCCGGCGGGTTGACGCGCTACAATGGCGATCGCGCCTTCGGTGGTTCGCGCCCGGGCGCACAGGCGGATTACGTGTATGGCAAACTCACGCTCACGCATCAACGCGCGCTGCCGCTTGGATTTTCGTGGAGCACGGTCGCGGATTTTCAGGCGGCGAGCGGAGCCCTGCTCGGCAGCGAGCAATTGAGCGGCGCGGGGACGTATGCGGTCCGCGGATACCGGGAGAACAGTGCGTTCGGCGACGAAGGCGTGGTGATGAACAACGAGCTGCACCTGCCGCCGCTGACCTGGGCGGCGGCGCGAACGCAGGTCGATGCATTCGTGTTTCTCGATGCGGCGTCGCTGCACCTGAACGTCGACGACGACAACGTCGAGCTGAGCAGCGCGGGCTTCGGCGCGAACGCCGCCGTGAATCGCTGGCTGTCGGTCCGGTTCGCGTATGGGTGGCAGTGGAAGAAGCTGCCGGGGTCGCGCGACCGCGGGCACGGGCACGTGAGCGCGAATGTGAGTTGGTGAGGAAGAGGTGGCGGAAAGCGTGAGCTTTCCGGGGTGAAACGCTCGCGCGTTCCGCTCCGGGAGGGAGATGTTGGGGCAGCGGAACCGGAGGCACTACGCCAATGGGCGTATTCCGATAAAAGGTTGCGAAATGTTAAGGTGTTAGCCTCACATTTTTCCCATGCGTTTCCGTCCAGCTTCCGGAGGCGCCGGCCCGGCTTCGTCGCGGCTCGCGCTCGTGTTGAGTTCGTTGGCACTAGCCCCGATCGCCGTGCTGCCGCCGCACGTCTATGCGAATCTCCCGACCGGTGCGCAGGTGGTGCACGGCAACGTGGCGATCACGCAGGCGGGCGGAGCGATGAGCATCCAGCAGGCGTCGCGGAACGCGATCGTGAACTGGCAGTCCTTCAACATCGGCGCGGGCAACAGCGTGCGGATCGAGCAGGGTGGGGCGCAGGCGGCGATGCTGGCGCGCGTGGTGGGCAGCGATCCTTCGAAGCTGATGGGGTCGCTGAAGGCCGACGGAAAACTTTTCCTGATTAATCCGCGCGGCGTGATTGTCGGTGCCGGCGCGACGATCGACACGTCGGCGTTCATGGCCTCGACGCTCGACGTGAGCGACGCGGATTTTATCGCGGGCGGCGGGATGATGTTCAAGGGCGACAGCGATGCGGGCATCGTGAATCTCGGCCGCATCACGGCGCACGAGGGCAATGTGTTGCTGTTTGCGCACAGTGTGAAAAACGCCGGTGAAATCCACGCGCCCCAGGGCACCGCGAGCCTCGCGGCGGCGAGCGAAGTTTATGTGGCTTCGTCCGAGGCGAGTTCGGTCGTGATCAAGCTGAACCTGCCGGTGTCGGCCGAAACAACCGGGGTCGAAAATACGGGCACGATCGCCGCCGCGCAGGCCGAGCTGCAGGCGGCGGGTGGCAGCATATATCAGGTGGCGATCAACCAGGCGGGCATCGTGCGCGCGAATGGCGTGCAGATGAAGGGAGGCCGCGTGCTCTTGACGGCTGACGGCGGCACGGTGGGCGTGAGCGGCGCGGTGACGGCGACGAAGGCGGATGGATCGGGCGGCGAGGTGTTGATCGGCGGCGACTATCGCGGGCAGAACAAGGATGTGCCGAATGCGGCACGGACGGTGGTGACGAAAGAGGCGCAAATCGACGTGAGCGCGACGGCCGCGCACGCCGATGGTGGACGCGCGATCGTGTGGGCGGAGGAGAGCACGCGGTTCCTGGGCGCGTTGAAAGCGAGCGCGGGTCGCGCGGCCGGAGATGGAGGTTTTGCGGAAGTTTCGGGAAAGGCGTTTCTCGACTTCAATCCGCGCGGTGCCGTCGATCTCTCGGCGGCGAACGGCCGAACCGGGACGTTGTTGCTGGACCCGATGGCGCTCACGATTTCGGCGGCGGCGGACAGCGGCACGACCACGAGCGGCGCGGATCCGTTCGAGTTCGGCATCGAGACGCAGCCGGCGGTGCTCAGCGTGACGACGCTGCAGAACCAACTTGCGACGAGTCATGTGACAATCGAAACGTCGGACGTGCTCGGCGACGTGACGTTCGATGCGCCGGTGGCGTGGAGCAGCGCGACGACGCTGCGGGTGAATTCGTTTGGCGAGATTCTGATCAATGCGGACATCACGGCGCCGGACGGCGCGTTCGAGTTGTATCCGGGGCAGGTGGCGAACCGCGACGTGCAGGAGCACCAAGGAGAAGATCATGTCAGTCCCCGCGCGATTCTGGCTTCGGGTGCAACGGTGACGGTGAACCGGCTGACCTATGGGACGAACGCGGCGCCGGCGCCCGCTGGCTGGACCTCGCAAGGACACGGTGTGTCGGCCAACTTCGAGGGCAATCTGAACGTCGAGACACTCGAGATCGATCTCGCGAATGGCGGCACGGGCGTGGGGGTATTCGGGACGAACAACACCCTCGGCACGGTGCGCACGCTCGGCGCGGGCGATCTGAGCTCCTTCTACGTCGAGAATCATCATGGCGATCTCAGCGTGCAGCTGGATTCTTCCACTGCGACGGCGCCGCGCATCACGGCGATCACGCCGGGCACGCTGACGCTCGAGGCGGGTTCGAAGCTGGCCTTCGCCACGCCAACGGACGTGGTGCTGGCGTCGACCAGCGGAGGCTTCATTAATCTCGCCGGTGCGACGCCGTTTGGAAACAACGCGCGTTTTCTGATCTATGCGGCGGATTCGAAGGCGACGTCGAAAGGCGGGCTGGCGGGCGCGATCGTGACCGAGCACGCGTTCGATCCGAGTGACGATTTCACGGGCGATACGACGAACCGGTTCCTGTTTGCGAACGACGGAAGTTTGCCGGTGCTCACCTATACCGCGGACGATCTCAGCCGGCTTTATGGGGCGGCGGATCCGGTGTTTACGGCGACGGTGACGGGATTGCTCGGAGCGGATTTGCTGGCGGAGGTGGTGACGGGGTTGCCGGTTTTTTCGACCACAGCGGTGTCGAACTCGGGTATCGGCGAATATGAGATCAACGTCGCGAGCGGGACGCTGGCATCGCAGGATTACGATTTCACGTTTGCACCGGGCAAGCTGACGATCGAGCGCGCGCCGCTGACGATCACGGCGAACGATGCGACGCGGAAGGTGAACCGGCCCGATCCCGAGTTTCGGGCGAGCTACGAAGGATTGGTGAACGGCGATACGTCGTCGGTGATTTCGGGGCTGCAATTCTCGACGACGGCGACGGCGGGGTCGCCGGAGGGGACCTATACGATCACGCCGTTTGGCGCGACCGCCGCGAACTACACGATCACGTTTGGAGAGGGCACGCTGACGTTGTCGGGCTTTGCGACGTTGAACATCGCAGCGAATCACGCATCGCGGCTTTACGGGGCGGCCGATCCGGAGTTCAAGGCGACGATCACGGGGTTCGAGGATGGCGACACGGAATCGATTGTGAAGGATCTGAAGTTCAGCACGAACGCGACGCAGCGTTCGGGCGTGGGCCTCTACACCATCACGCCGTTTGGGGCCGCGGCGCCCGGGTATGAGATCAATTATCAGGCGGGAGAGCTGACGATCGAGCGCGCGCCGCTGACGATCACGGCGAACGATGCGAGCCGGAAGTTGCACCGTCCGGATCCGACGTTTTTGGCGAGCTACGACGGCTTCGTGAACGAGGATACGTCGGCCGTCGTGTCGGGGCTGCAATTTTCGACGACGGCGCTGACCTCGTCGCCGGAAGGGACCTACAAGATCACGCCGTTTGGGGCGACGGCGGCGAACTATGCGATCACGTTCGAAGAGGGCACGCTGACGGTGGCGGGTGTGGCGAGATTGAACATCGCGGCAAACGATGCGTCGCGGCTCTATGGCGCGGCGAATCCGGCGTTCACGGCGACGATGACGGGTTTCGAAGATGGGGATGACGAGTCGGTCGTGACCGGGCTGCAGTTTGCGACGGAGGCGACGCAGCGGTCGGGCATCGGCGTGTATGAAATCACGCCGTTCGGGGCGACGACGCCGGGATACGAAGTCGAATACGTGGCGGGGGAGCTGACGATCGAGCGCGCGCCGCTGACGATCACCGCGGACGACGCGAGCCGGCGATTGAATCGTTCCAATCCGGATTTCACGGCGAGCTACAGCGGACTGGTGAATGACGACACGCCCGCGGTGGTGTCGGGGCTGCAGTTTTCGACGACGGCGGTGGGGGAAGTGCCGGAAGGCAGTTATGCGATCACTCCGTTTGGGGCGACGGCGGCAAACTATGCGATCACGTTTCAACCCGGAACGTTGAACGTGTCGGGCGTCGCAACGCTGAACATCGCGGCGAATGATGTGACGCGACTCTATGGCGCGGCCAATCCGGCGTTCACGGCGACCATCACGGGCTTCGAAGATGACGAGGACGAGTCGGTCGTGAGCGGGTTGAAGTTTGCGACGGAGGCGACGCAACGGTCGGGCGTCGGCCTGTATGAGATCATGCCGTTCGGTGCGACGGCGGCAGGCTACGAAATCGATTACGAGGCGGGTTTTCTCACGATCGAGCGGGCGCCGCTGACGATCACGGCGGCGTCGACGAGTCGGATTTATGGCAACGAGAATCCGGCGTTCTGGGCGAGTTTCTCGGGTTTGTTGAACGACGACACGAGCGCGGTCGTGAGTGGGCTGACGTTTGCGACGGCGGCGACGAAGCGGTCGAACGTGGGCACGTATGCGTTGAACGTGAGCGGCGGCGCGGCGGACAACTATGTGATCACTTACGCTCCGGGATCGGTGCAGATCACTCCGGCGACAGTCGTGGTGAAGGCGGACGATCTCACGCGCGTTTATGGCGATCCGAATCCAACGCCGACGATCACGGCGACAGGGCTGAAGAACGACGATCAGCTCGCCGATGTGGTCGAGCTGGTGGGGCCGACGCATTTCGCCACGGAGACTTCAGGGATTGGCGCATATGGGATACTTCTGCAGGGCTTTTCGCTTTCGAGTAACTACGTCGCGACCATCGAGTCCGGCGCGCTGACGATCACGCCGCGGCCGTTGACTATCGTGGCGGACAACAAGACGAAGGTTTACGGCGATCCGAATCCGGAGTTCACCGCGACCTTCCGCGGGCTCGCGCCGTTCGACGCGGCGACGGTGATCCCGGACGTGACGTTTTCGACCCAGGCGACGCAGAGCTCGGGGGTGAGCACGTTTGGCATCCTCGTGGATTCGGGGCTCAATCCGAATTACAAAATTGGATACGAGTTCGGCTCGCTCTCGATCACGCCGGCGCCGCTCAGCCTGCTCTCGCCGCCCGACGTCAGCCGTGTTTATGGCCGGGCGGATCCCGCGCTGCCGTCGCTCAATTTTGGCGGGCTGAGGAATGGCGACACCGCGGCCGGTTTGCGCGCGAGCTACGTCGATCTGCCCGCGCCGACCGCGGACGCCGGCACCTACACCTATGGTGTGGCGATCGACAATCCGAACTACCAGCTGACCGGGCGGACGACCGCGATCTTCCGGGTCGATCCGGCGCCGCTCGACGTGCAGATCAGCGGCACCGGGCGCACCTACGGCGATGCGAATCCGGCCAGTTACGCGTTCGCTGCGCAAGGCCTCGCGTTTGGCCAGACCGCCGACTCCGTGCTGCGCGTGGTGAATCCCACCGACGCCACCACGGGCGTCGGCATCTATGACCTGACGGCCCAGCTCACCTCACCGAACTACTTCATCAATTCACTCACCGCGGGGAAGTTTCAGATCAACCCGCGGTTACTCTCGTTCGCGATCGACAACATTGCGCGCTACTACGGCGACGTCGATCCGGAGTTCACCTACACCTACGGTCACGACGGCCTCGCGGCGCACGACAACGTCGCGTCCATCGTCTCCGGTTTCAAAACCGCGGAGGACATCAATCACCTGACGAACGTCGGGCTCTATCGCATCGATCCGATCTTCAAGGCGAACCCGAACTATCTCGTGTCGTGGGTTCCTGGATACATGGCGATCCTGCCGCGGCCGATCACGATCACGGTCAACAACGCGATTATGTTCGGGAACAATCATATTCCCGACGGCTTCACCACCGCGGGCACCGGCGTGGATCTGGTGCGGCACGAACCCGACGGCCGGGGCAACAACTACACGGGCTTCACCGTCACGGCGACGAACCTGCCGGCGAACATCACGCTGCAGGACATCTATCCCTCGATGACCTTTTCGCTCAGCCAGACGAACGATCCCCAGCGGGTCGTCTCGGCGATCGATCTTGCGTCGGTGTTTCCGAAACCGGCGGCCACCACGCCGCAGGCGACGACCGATCCCGTGGCGCCCTCCGCCTCGGGCTCGACGACGTTTTCATCGGACGCGGTGAAGATCGCGGACATCCCGGCGCTGTTCAAGACGGAGGTCTTCGCGGTGATCGACGGCAAGCTGATCAAGAACCCGAGCGCGGTCGAGTTGGTGATGGATCGTTTCGCGGACAAGACCATGTATGTTTCGCCCGGCACGCTCGCGAACTCGAACTACGCCGTGACGCAGATCACGAACGGCCTGCTGGTGATGAAATCGGATCCCGAGGTGGTGCGCATCAACGTGGAGATCGCGTTGCTAAAGGATCAACGTGCGCAGGCGCGGACGTTGTTCGAAAATGCCGGCAAGACGGGCGCGTTCGGCCTGCCGCCCGATTTGTTCCAGATGTTGTTCGAGCTGCTGGGTTATGCGCTCAATCAGGAATTGGTGGCGGGCGCCATCGGCGAAGATTCGCTTTATTATCAGGTCAACGGCGGCCCGGGCGATCTCTACGGCGACGGGCGGCACGGGGACAAATATCTCTTCTGGCTCGCGGACATTCACACGAATCCGATGAAGCAGGCGTTGCTGCTGCCGACGCTGCTGACTTATGCGATGGACGCGGCCAACCGGCCGGCCGACAAACGCTCGAAGATGGACGTGGCGCTCGTCGCGCACATGACGCCCTACATTCAGCAGGCGCAGGAAGATTTCGCGAATCAGCTCAAGGCGGAGAAGGAGGCATGGGTCAAACGGCAGGAAAGCGCGAAAGGCGCGGCGGACTACATGTTCGGCACGGCGGACATGTATACAGAAGTGATCGCGGGGGCGGTCGCGAGCGTGACGAAGGATTCGACGAAGAAGATCAGCGACGAAGTCGCGCGCCTGCTGGAGGACGCGAAGACGACTCTGACCGAAGAGGTGAGTTTCGATACGGACCCGACTGCGCTGTTGAGCTATGGCGGCCATGTGACGACAGCGGGCGTGGCCCTGACGCTGGGCATGGCGGCGATGAAGCAATACATGAATGACGCCAGCTTTGGGGACTTCGAGGCGGCGCTGAGGAAAATGGAAACGTCGATGAACGACGATCTGAAGAAGAGTGTAAGCAACGTGCTCGAGTCGGGCGGAAAGCAGGTCACCGATGTCGAGGCGGACCAGATCGTGAAAGCCTACAGCGCGCGCGTGGTGGAGCAGGTGGGTTTCGAGGCCAGCTCTCCCGATTTTCAGGACAAGTTGAACAAGGCCTACGACGATGCGCTCGCGGACAATTTGAAAAATGGCATGAGCAAAGCCGCGGCGGAGAAAGCCGCGCAGGAGGCGAAGGACGCGGCGCACACGAAGCTGATCGGCGAGATCGTCGAGAAGGCGACCAAATCGGCGACGGAGGAGTTTGCGGTGCAGATGCAGAAGCTCGATGCATTCGCGAAATCGCCGGAGCTGGACGAAATCGGCGAGAAGGCCGCGCAGCGCGCCTTCGACACGGCGCTGGCGGAAGGAAAATCCGGCCAGCAGGCGCTGGAGATTTCCGAGCAGGCGAAACAGGCGGCGCGCAGCCAGGCGATGAGCGACAAGGTGGGTCAACTCGCCGAAGGCTTCGATTCGGTGGATCAGATTGTCCGCGACATGAACGTGCGCGCGCTGGGCGGCACCGAAGACATTGCCCAGAGAATCGCCGCCAAGGCGGGCTCCGAGGCGGCGGAGGCCGGCGCCAAGTATGCCAGCGACGCAGTCATGATTGGCATCAAGACCGCCAAGATGAGCGCGAAGCTGGCGAGTCTCGCCAAATCGCTCGCGCTGGGGCCCGCGGCGATCATCGACATCGTCCTCGAAATCGGCATCTCGGCTGCGACGTCTGCGGCCGAGCGAGCCGATCAAGAGGCGCGGCTGAACAGCCTCATCGCCAACGGCAGCAAGCCGGTCGATGTGCACGCCATGGCGGGCAACACCGACGGACGCGCCATCATGATGATGGGGCTCCTGAAAATGTTCAGCGCGCCGTAAACACCGGACCTGCTCCCCACCGTGTCGACGCTGTTCCTCGATTCACCACGACGCCTCTTTCTCCTTTCACGCCGGACCTCCATGAAGCTGTTTCCTTTTCCCGCCGCCTGTTTCGCGGCCGCGCTGTTTGCGTTTGGGCAGGGCTCCGCTCAACCGGAGAACCGGCTGGAGTCGTTCGCCGCGCTGCGCAACGAAAGCGACGGCGACATGCTCGCGGCGCTGCCCGGTGAAACGGTCATTCTGGAAAATCTGGTGGGAGTTCGCCTCGTCGGCAGCGTGGAGGAGCTCGACGATCCCGGCTTCCCCGCGGCAGGCGTGGACACGACACGATTCCCCTGGATCGATGCGCTGACGTTTTCGGCGCTGCCGCCGAAGTTCATCGGCAAACCCGCGTCGCAAGCCTCGCTCGCGCGGCTCGTCGCAGCGCTGCGGGTGTATGCGACGATCCTCGGGCGCGAGTTCGTGACGGTGTATCTGCCGCCGCAGGACATCACGGGTGGTTACGTGCAGATCGTGATCAGCGAAGCGACGGCGGACGCGATCGGGGTTCGCGGGGCGCGGCATTTTTCGGAAGAGAGTTACCGTGCGGCGGTGCGCCAGCAGCCCGGGCAGCCGATCGATCGGGCGCGGCTCGAAGAGGACATCGCGTGGCTGAATCGCAATCCGTATCGCCGCGTGCGCGTCGCGGCGAGCTCTGGAGCGGCGGCGGGGACGACGCAGCTGGAGCTGCAGGTCGAGGAACAGCGGCCCTGGGGCCTGAGTGCGAGCTACGACAACACGGGCACGCGGAGCACGGACGAGGATCGCGTTTCGGTGGGCGTGAGTTGGGCCAACGCGCTGGGCCGCGGCGATCAAATGAGCTACCGCTTCATTGCGGACCCGGAAGTCGAGCATTCGAAAACGCACGCGTTGAACTATGTGGCATTTCTGCCGTGGCGGCACATCGCGACGATCTCCAGTTCGCACTCGGAGATCTCGTCGATCATGGTGGAGCCGTTCACGCAGGAAGGCACCTCGTGGCAGATCGGCTCGCGCTACGAGATTCCGCTGAAACCGTTGCGCAATGGCTGGGCGCAAAACCTGAGCTTCACGACCGATTTCAAATACAGCGACAACAACCTGGAGTTCGCGGCGATTCCGGTGACGAACAATGTGACGCACATCGCGCAGTTCGGCGCGAGCTATGGCGTGTCGTTCGCCAGGTTCGGCGGGCAGAACTCCGCGACGGCGACCGTTTACGCGAGCCCGGGAGGGCTCACGCGCTACAACAAGGATTCCGCATTTCGCGGCACGCGGCCGGGAGCGAAGGCGGAATATGTTTATGGAACGCTTTCGCTGACGCATCAGCATCCGTTTGCGAGCGGAGCGGTGTGGGTGACGAGCGGCACGGTGCAATTCGCGAGCGGCGCGCTGCTCGGCTCGGAGCAATTGAACGGCGGCGGGACGTATGCGGTGCGTGGATACCGGGAAAGCACGGCCTTCGGCGACCAGGGCGTGGTGCTGAACAACGAGCTGCATCTGCCCGGGTTCAGCCTGCCGAAAGGAGGAGGCAACGTGGATGTGTTTTTCTTCGTCGATGCGGCGGCGTTGGATCTGCGCGTCGACGACGAGAGTGTCGAACTGGCGAGTGCCGGCGTGGGGGTGAACTACACGTGGAGACGGTATTTCACGCTGCGCGCGGCGTATGGGTGGCAGATCAAGAAGCTCGCGGGCTCGCTCGACAGCGGGCACGGGCACGTGAGCGCGAATGTGAGTTGGTGAGGGCGGCGCGGGTGATGGACAAACCACCGCCCGCGAAATACGCGAACGGCGCGAAAGCCTGAATACCTCCCGGGCGAAACGCTCACGCGTTTCGCTACGTGAGTGGTCAGGCGGATTTTTGGCCGGCGAGGGCTTGGTCGATCCAGTGGCGGAGGCGGAGGAGTGCTTCGGTGCGCTTGGGGGCGTCGGGCTTCATCGTGCCGAGGAGATTGATCACGGTGTCGACGTAATCGTCGCCGGTGGCGGTGAGGATCGTGGGGAGTTCGAAGGGGTTGATCTCGCCCTTGCGGATCATCATGCGGGCTTCCTGTTCGAGCTCGGTCGAGGTGCCGCCGAGGTGGCCGCCGCCGCCCTTGCCGCGCGAGAAACCGCCGCCGCCGCCCCCGCCGCCGCGATCGGCGGACGAGGCTTCGGTTTTGCCGCGGGGCTGGCGTTCGATTTGGGAGGGGTAGGATTTCCCGTCGCGGCCGGTGACGGTATCGGAAGTTTGGATCCGGCCGGACTGCGTCATTTGCGAGCGGGTGCGGCGGACGAGTTCGACGGAGACCTTGCAGATTTCGGCGATGACAGGGTTGGCGAGATCGGGCCATTCCTCGAGGGCGATTTCGACGGCGTTGCGCTTGTCGGCGTTGTTGCGGTAGACGCCGTTGGTGGCGTTGGCGCCGAGGGCGTGGCGAAGGGCGTCGGTGCGGCCGCCGGCGTGGACTTCGGCGGAGATGGCGGGGCGCTCGATGCGTTTGGCGGCGAGGTAGCGGTGAAAGCCGTCGGCGAGCCAGTGGGTGGCGCCGTCGAAGTAGACGACGATGGGCGGGAAGACGGCGCCCTGGGACATTTCGTCGGCGTAGCTGGCGATGGCGTCGTCGTTGGTGGCCACGCGGGCCTGGGTGCCGCCGTAGACGTTGATGGAATCGAGAGGGAGGTCTTGCGTGGTCGACATGAAAAAAGGCCGCGTTTGTGAACGCGGCGGGCGGGTGCGCAAGGCGGAAAGCGGAGGCGGAAGAAACTGCGGATGCAGCGAGGCGTGGGGAGGTGCCCACGGAACACACGGAATGTGTATTCAGTTTTTAACCACGGATGGACACGGATGAACACGGATTGCAGGGCGATGAGAACCACGAATGGACACGAATGAACACGAAGGGATTGGATGCGGGAGAGGCGGTGAGAGTAGGCGTGGAATGCAATCGGCTTGAGGGCTGCTCCATCGGAGGCATAACGGCGGGGATGATGAAGTTTCCGGCTTCGGTGTGGGTGGCGGTGTGGTTGATTTTTTCGGTCGTAGGGCGGGCGGCGGAGATGCCGGGGCTGGACGACAAGTGGAAGCGGTTCGAATCGCCGCACTTCGAGTTGTTCAGCCATGTGTCGGAGCGCGAGTCGCGGGATTTGCTGCGGATCATGGAGCTGTTGCGGGCGGCGTTCGGCGAGTTGATCGAGGCGCGCGAGCAGCGGCCGAATCCGCTGACAATTTACTACTTCAAGAATGAGCGGGAGTTTTTGCCGTATGTGTCGGCGCCGCTGAGGTCGGCGGATCGGACGGCGGGGTTTTATCTCGAGCGGCCGGATCGGTCGGTGATCGTGTTGTCGCCGGCGTGGACGTCGGAGTATGCGCGGCGGCTGATCATGCACGAGTTTGTGCATTATCTCGTGTCGGTGACGGGGGATCGTCCGGGCGTGTGGTATGGCGAAGGCGTGGCGGAGTTTTTTTCGACGATCGAGGAGCGGAAGGATCATTTGCTGATGGGGCAGCCGATCGTGGAGCATGTGGGCGCGCTGCGCGGGAGGGCGTTGATGCCGATGCAGGAGCTGTTCGGGGTGGGGCATGGCTCGCCGAGCTACAACGAGTCGCGGCGCATCGGATTGTTTTATGCGCAATCGTGGGCGCTGGTGCATTACTGGTATTGCGGGCGCTCGAAGCGGGCGGTGGACAACCAGGAAGGGCGGAAGGAATTTTTCTCCTATGCGCGGAATCCGGAAGGCGATCGGCGCGATCCGGAGGCGTTGTTCAAGCAGACGCTCGGGATGGATTATTTGCAGACGCAGCGGGAGCTCAGCCGCTATGTGGAGTCGGGCCGGTATGCGATGTTCAAGCTGCCGCTGCCGAAGATCGCGCCGGCGGACAGCTATACAGTGCGGGCGGTGGAGCGGCCGGAGATGGCGCTGCATTTGGCGAATCTCGACCTGCGGGTGAATCGCTCGGGGGCGTCGAAGCTGGCGCTGCTGGATGCGTTGAGCCGAAATCCGGACGACGTGCGGGCGTTGGAAATTTTAGGCACGGAGGCGTCGGCGGATGGAGCCGAGGACGAGACGCGCGACTGGTGGATGCGGGCGATCGCGGCGGGGACGGACAATCCCGCGATTTATCACGAAGTGGCGGCGCTCGAGGCGCGGCGGTGGTTCAACGGGCTCGATCCGTATTTCCGACTGCCGCACCAGCGGGCGGGCGAGTTGCGGGGACTGCTGCAGCGTTCGATCGAGCGCGTGCCGGGTCAGGCGCAGGCATATGAGATTCTGGCGTGGGTCGAGGCGACGGCGGACAAACCCTCGCCGAAGAACATCAATGTCGTGCAGGCGAATCTCGCGAAGGTGAAGGAGAGCGGCCGCGGACGTTGCTGGCGTTGGCGCTGGTGCGCGCGCGGATCAAGGATTTCGCGACGGCGCGGTTGATTATGCAACAGATGGAGAACGAAGGCGTGCCGGCGACGATGCGGAGCGATGTGGAGCGGTTGACGGAGTATATCGCGCGGTTGGAGCGGGCGGAGGGGTGAGGGGATGGGGAAATAAAAAAGCCCGCGGGGAGCGGGCTTGAAAAAAAGCGCGGTGAGGGCACCGCGCCTCCAGAAGAGTCTGAAATACGTCAGGCGGGGACGATTTCGATGCTGGTGATTTCGATGCGGTCGATGGGCGTGCTTTTTTCGCCGCCGCCGCCGGATTGCGTCGGGACGGTGGCGATGCGTTCGAGGACGTCGTCGCCGGCGACGAGTTCACCGAAGGCGGTGTATTGGCGATCGAGGAATTTGGCGTCGCCGTGGCAGATGAAGAACTGGCTGCCGGCGGAGTCGGGGTGCGCGGAGCGGGCCATGGAGATGACGCCGCGGACGTGCGACTTGGGGTTGAACTCGGCCTTGATCTTGTAGCCGGGGCCGCCGGTGCCGGGCATGCCGGTCTCGCCCTTGCGGGTGTTGGGGCAGCCGCCCTGGATCATGAAGCCCTTGATGATGCGATGAAACGCGGTGCCGTCGTAGAATTTTTCGCGGGCGAGTTTCTTGAAGTTTTCGACGGTCTTCGGCGCGACGTCGGGCCAGAAGGAAATAGTCATGTCGCCGTAGGTGGTGTGGATGACGGCGTTTTCGTTGGTGGGGGCGGAGGTGCTCATAAAGTGGGCCAAGGAACGGGGCCGCGCGCGGGGGCGCAAGTAGCAAAATGCGGGCGGGCCGCGGCTGCGCGCGGAAGCTCCAAGATCCAAGATCGAAGCTCCAGAGAAGGATCAATGGCTAATGACCAAGGACCAATGACGGAGGACAAGGGGGGGTGTAGGGTGGAGATGGAAAATTCTCTGGAGCTTGGGGCTGGGAGCTTGGAGCTTTGGGTCGATGCGTCTGCGAAAACTGACACTGCGACATTTCCGGAATGTGGGATTTTCGGCGTTGGAGTTTTCGGGGCGGCAGCAGTTTTTCGTGGGGGCGAACGGGCAGGGGAAAACGAATCTGTTGGAGGCGGCGGGTTTTTTGACGGCGCTGCGGTCGTTTCGGACGACGGACAACAAGGTGCGTTGTCGGGCACGGGCAGCAGGTGGCGGCGATCGCGGCGGAGTTCGAGCACGAGCGGCTGGGCGAGAGCAAGGTGACGATCAAGCTGCGGCGTGAAGGGAAGGAGCTGTGGTGTGATCAGACGCGGATCACGAAGCTGGGGGAATATATCGGGCGGTTTCCGACGGTCGTGTTTTCGTCGCAGGACATGCTGCTGGTGCGCGGCGCGCCGGCGCTGCGGCGGCGGTGGATGGATTTGACGCTGTCGTCGATCGACGCGGGGTATTTGCGGGCGTTGCAGACGTATTCGAAAGCCCTTTCCGAGCGGAATGCGTTGTTGAAGCGGGGCGGAGCGGGGGACGCGGAGCTGGGGGCGTTCGAGCGGATTCTGGCGCCGGCGGCGGCGGCGTTGATCGAGATGCGGACGACGGCGATGGGGGCGCTGGCGGCGAAGGTGCGGGAGGCGTATTCGAAATTATGTGACGCGGAGGCGGGCGAGCGGGGCGGGTTGAAGTATCTGCCGAATTTCGAGGAGGCGTCGGCGGAGATGCTGCTGGCGAAGCTGGAGGCGGGGCGGGCGCGGGACGCGCAGTTTCGGACGACGCTGACGGGGCCGCATCGGGATGATTTCGCGTTTTCGGTGAAGGGGACGGCGGCGAAGGAATTTGCGTCGGAGGGGCAGCAGCGGTCGCTGGTGCTGGCGCTGCGGCTGGCGCAGGCGGCGTGGTTTCAGGAGAAGAGCGGGGTGCGGCCGGTGTTGTTGTGCGACGATGTGCTGGGGGAATTGGATCCGGCGCGGCGGCGGCGGTTCTGGGCGGCGGTGGATGCGGAGTCGCAGGTGATCGCGACGGGGACGAGTTTGCCGGACGCGGAGTTGGGGGAGTGGCAGGTGTTCGAGGTGAAGGAGGGGAATTTCGAGGCGAGGGAAAGTGAGGGTGAAAACCACGAAATACACGAAAGCTGATATGGCCCACGGAACACACGGACGACACGGAAAGGCGAGGCGATGAGCTTCGAGGCTTGGGAGTGGGCGTTGTTGGTGACGGGCGCGTTCTTTGTGGGTGTATCCAAAACGGGGATAGCGGGGCTGGGGATGCTGTTCGTGGTGATGTTTGCGCAGGTGTTGCCGGCGAAGGCGGCGACGGGATTGGTGCTGCCGCTGCTGTGTTTCGGGGATTGGATCGCGGTGGCGTCGTATCGGCAGCACACGCAGTGGAAGTTTTTGTGGCGGTTGTTTCCGTGGACGGCGGCGGGCGTGGTGATCGGGTATTTTGCGCTGGGGCGGATTGGGAACCGGGAGGCGCAGGTGATGATCGGCGTGATCGTGCTGGCGTTGTTGGGGCTGCATCTGGCGCGACGGAAGAAGCATGTCGGCGAAGGGGAGCACGGAGCGTGGTTTGCGCCGACGATTGGGGTGCTGGCGGGATTTACGACATTGGTGGCGAATGCGGCGGGGCCGTTGATGGCGATTTATCTGTTGGCGATGCGGCTGCCGAAGATGGAGTTCGTGGGGACGGGCGCGGTGTTCTTCATGCTGCTGAATTTGTTCAAGGTGCCGTTCATGGTGAACCTGGGGCTGATCAACCGGGAGAGTTTCACGCTGAATCTGTGGCTGGCGCCGGCGGTGTTTCTGGGGGCGTGGCTGGGGCGGAAGATTTTGGTGAAGATCGATCAGCGGTGGTTCGAGAACCTGGCGCTGGGGTTGAGCGCGGTGGCGGGGGTGAAGTTGTTGTTTTGAAGTTGCCCACGGAACACACGGAACACACAGAAAGAAAACGTGCTGAAGATTTCCGAGTATTCCGTGTGTTCCGTGGGCCAAACTTTGTCATGGCGCGTTTGAATGTGCGGCAGATGTGGGCGGCGAAGCTGGCGGGGAAGGCGATTCCCGCGGCGGTGCGCGTCGTGGGCGCGGCGGAAACGGCGGCGGAGGCGATCGGGTTGAGGCCGCGCAGTGCGTTCAACGGGCGGGTGTTGGGGATCGATCCGTCGTTGCGGGGAACGGGGCTGGCGTTGATCGAGTTCGCGCCGGGGCGGCAGCCGGTGTTGTTGCGATGTGCGACGGTGCGGGTGCCGTCACGGGAGACGATGGCGGTGGCGCTGGCGGAGATTCATCGCGCGGTGCTGACGATGTTGGAGGGCGCGGAGGTGCGGCATGTGGCGTTGGAGCAGACGATCTACGTGCAGAATTTTCAGACGGCGCAGATCCTCGGGGCGGCGCGGGGGGCGGCGATCGCGGTGGCGGCGTTGTGCGGGCGCGAGGTGTTCGAGTATCCGCCGTTGCGGGTGAAGCAGGCGGTGGTGGGCGTGGGGCGGGCGAGCAAGGAGCAGATGGCGCGGACGGTGATGGCGTTATTGGGGCACGGTCGGCCGCTGGCGCCGGACGAGGCGGATGCGGCGGGGGTGGCGTTGTGCCATGCGTTTACGTGGCGGGGTGAGAGTTGAGAGATGAGAGTTGAGGGGTGAGCTGAGTGGCGCGGCGGGCGCGCAATTTGCGGACAAGGAATGCGTCGGGAATGGCAACTATGGTTGGTTGCAGACAGCGGGAGAAAGGCGCAGAATGGGCGGCGTTTTATATGAACGCCACCGGCGGGTATTTTTCGTTTCGACCGAAGCTACTGGAATCGTTGCGCGGGTATGACCGGCGGCGGTTCGTGACGGATGCGATGGCGGGGCTGACGGTGGGGATCGTGGCGCTGTCGTTGTGCATCGGGTTGGGGATCGCGTCGGGGGTGACGCCGGCGGCGGGGCTTTATACGGGGATTGTCGGCGGGTTCATCGTGTCGGCGCTGGGGGGATCGCGGGTGCAGATCGGCGGGCCGGCGGGGGCGTTCGTGGGGTTGGTGGCGATGATCGGGGCGAAGTATGGGCTCTCGAATCTGCTCATCTGCACGATGATGGCGGGCGTGATGATGTTCGCGATGGGGGCGCTGCGGCTGGGATCGCTGATCCGTTTTATTCCGCAGCCGGTGACGATGGGGTTCACGTGCGGGATCGCGATCACGATCATCGCGACGCAGCTGCGGGCGCTGGGCGGGTTGCAGGTGGAGCATGAGCCGGCGGAGTTTTTGCCGCGGATGATCGCGCTGTTTCGGGCGCTGCCGACGGTGAGCTGGCCGACCTTGGGGCTCGGGGTGGTGTCGCTGGCGATCGTCGCGAAGTGGCCGGCGAAATGGAGCAAGCGGGTGCCGGGGTCGATCGTGGCGGTGGTGGCGGGGACGCTCGCGGTGTTGGTGGGCGGATTGAACGTGGAGACGATCGGGAGCGCGTTTGGCGGGATACCGCGCGGGTTGCCGACGCTGGCGTTGCCGGAGTTCGACTGGGGGACGATCGAGCACTTGATCGCGCCGGCGTTCACGATCGCGATGCTGGGGTCGATCGAGTCGTTGTTATCGGCGGTGGTGGCGGATGGGTTGATCGACGACCGGCACGATTCGAATCAGGAGCTGATGGCGCAGGGCGTCGCGAATTTCGTGGTGCCGATTTTTGGGGGGATTCCGGTGACGGGCGTGATCGCGCGGACGGCGACGAATATTCGGAATGGCGCGACGTCGCCCGTGGCGGGGATCGTGCACGCGGGGTTTTTGCTCGTGGTGTTGCTGGCGGCGGCGCCGCTGGCGTCGCATGTGCCGCTGGTGACACTCGCGGCGGTGCTGGTGATCGTGGCGTTGCGGATGGGCGAGTGGGACGAGTTCTTGTGGCTGAAGCGGCGGCCGAAGGAGGACGGTCTGGTGTTCCTGACGACGTTTGCGCTGACGGTGTTGTTCGACCTGACGATCGCGGTGGGCGTGGGGATGATTTTGGCGGCGGGGTTGTTTGTGAAGCGGGTGGCGGACACGACGGAGGTGCAGGCGATGGCGGGGGTGGGCGTGGAGGCGTCGCAAAATCCGGCGGAGCGCGAGGCGGTGAAACAGCTGCCGCGGGAGGCGGTGGTGTATCGGGTTTTTGGAGCGTTGTTGTTTGGCGCGGCGGACAAGCTGGAGACGGTGTTGCGGCGGGCGGGCGGGGAGACGCGCGTGATCGTGCTGCACATGGCGGCGGTGACGGCGATGGACTCGACGGCGTTGAACCGGCTGGAGGATTTGCACGCGAAGCTGCGCCGGCACGGGAAGCATCTGATTTTGTGCGGGCCGCATACCCAGCCGTATTTCACGATGGAGAAGGCGGGGTTTCTCGACGCGGTGGGGCGGGAGAATGTCGTGGCGGATTTGGAGGGGGCGGCGGGGCGGGTGCGGGAGTTGGTGGGGTAGGGGGCGAGCGGCGTCGTATTCGGAAAAGCCCGACCGGACGTCGGGCTTCACCGGGACGCGGAACGGCGCGTTGGGGACAACGCGCCCTACCTAAGTCAGGACGGATTTGATGGCTTTGCCGAGTTCGGCGACGCGGTAGGGCTTGGTGAGGTAATTGCAGAAGCCCATGTCGATGTAGCGACGGTGCATGTCCTCGTTGTCGTAGCCGGTGCAGACGATGGCGCGGACGTCGGGGTCGAGGTCGCGGAGGACTTTGAAACATTCCTCGCCGCCCATGCCGCCGACGACGGTGATGTCGAGGATGACGGCGTCGTAGGGGCGGCCGATGTTGAGGTAGCGTTTGTAGAGGGTGATCGCTTCTTCGCCGTTTTTCGCGAGGTCGTATTTGTAGTCGAGGCTCTGAAGCATGTTCGCGGTGAGCGACGAGATCTTGGGGTCGTCGTCCATGAACAGGATGCGGCCGGTGCCGAAGCGGAGGGACGGGGCGCGGCGGGGCTGGATTTCGACGGGGGCGTCGGCGCGCGGGAGGAAGATGGTGAAGGCGGTGCCGGTGCCGACGACGGAATCGACGCCGAGCTGGCCGCCGTGTTTGCGGACGATGGAGAGGACGGTGGCGAGGCCGAGGCCGGTGCCGTGCTTTTTGGTGGTGAAGAACGGGTCGAAGATTTTTTCGAGGTATTCGGGCGGGATGCCGCTGGCGTTGTCGCGGACCTCGAACTCGACGTAGTTGCCGGCGGGGAGCGGAGGGATCTGTTCGGCGGCGAGCTGGGTGTTGGCCGCGCGGAGTTGGAGTTTGGCGCGGTGGGGCGCGGGCGGCATCGCCTGGAGGGCGTTGACGACGAGGTTTTGGAAGACTTGGAGGATTTGGGCGCGGTCGACGCGGACGGGGTCGATGTTTTCCGCGACGTCGATGACGATTTCGGCGTCGGAGCCGGCGGCGGCGATCTTGATGGCGTCGGCGAGAATTTCCTGCGGGGCGACGACGCTCTGGGTGCCGGCGCCGCCCTTGGCGAACATGAGGAGCTGCTTGGTGAGGCCCTTGGCGGTGAGGCAGGATTTTTCGGCGTCGTCGAGGGCGGAGTAGTCGCGGTTGTCCTTCGCGAGGGAGATGCCGCCGAGGATGGTGGTGAGGAGATTGTTGAAATCGTGGGCGATGCCGCCGGCGAGGAGGCCGAGGGATTCGAAGCGGTTGGCTTTGACGAGTTCCTCGGGGGTGAGGGACATCTCGGCGGGGTCGCGGAAGACGACGATGACGCCGCGGGGTTTGCCGGTGGGATCGTAGGAGGCGCGGGCGGTCCAGGCGATCGGGCGTGCTTCTTTTTCGGATACACCGGACGGCGTGGCGCGGGACGGGAGAAGGGCGTCGTCGTTGAAGAGCGGGAGCGGGCCGTCGGCGGCGAGGGCGCGTTCGCAGGGATCGTCGGCGGGGCGGCCGGTTTCGCGACGGACGAGGCGGAAGACGTCGCCGAGCGGTTGATGTGCGAGCTGTTCGGCGGTGAGGCCGAGGAGGCGGAGCGCGGCGGGGTTGGCGTAGAGGATCTTGCCGCGGGCGTCGGTGACGAGAACGGCTTCGGCGGCGGCGGCGAGGGCGTCTTCGGCGAGGGGGGCGGAGAGTTTGTCGCCGGCGAGCGCGGCGGCGAGGGCGGCGGGCGCGGGGGCGATGAAGCCGATGACGCGGGCGAGGTCGCGTTTGCGGGTGAGCGTGCGATGGGCGCCGAGGAGGACGGGGAGTTCGGAACCGTCCTTGCGGCGGAGGAGGACGGGCTCGATGAAATTGGACTGGCCGGGCGCGCGGAGGAGGAACCAGGTGTCGACGCCGCCGGGAAGTTCGTCGGGCGGGAGCGCGGCGGCGAAGGTGGAGAGGTCGTCGGGGAGTTCGTCGTCGCGGTAGCCGAGCGTTTTTTTCCAGGCGGTGGAGAACCAGAAGGATTTGTTGACGAAATCGAGGTCGAAGGCGCCGAGCGGGCCGGCGCCGCCGAGGAGTTCGAGGCGTTCGTCGTTGGCGAGGGAGGTTTCCTCGAGCTCCTTGCGTTCGGAGATGTCGAGGTGGAGACCGATGACGCGTTCGAGTTCGCCGGTGCTGGTGAGGATTTGGACGCCGACGCACTGGATCCAGACCCAGTGGCCGAGGCGGTGCTTCATGCGGAACTCGACGGAGAACGGGCGGGCGCCGACGGTGAGTTTGCGGCCGAGCTGGTCGGGGGCGGCGGCGGAGTCGTCGGGGTGGATGAGTTCGCGCCAGGTTTGGATGGAGTCGGGAAGTTCGGCGTCGACGTAGCCGAGGATTTTTTTCCAGGACGGCGAGTAGGTGACGCGACCGGAACGGAGGTTGAGGTCGAAGAAGCCGGCGGCGCCTTTTTCGGCGAGGAGGGAGAGGCCGGCGTAGCGGTCATCGCCGTCGGGGGAGACGGCGGGCGCGGCGGGGGCGGGCTGGACGGTGGCGAGGTAGGTGGTGGCGGAGGAGCGTTCGAGGCGGACGCGGACCTCGAGGGGAGCGCCCTCGCGCGGCTGGGCGAGGAGCGTGGTGGTTTGGTCGAGGGTGGCGCCCTGGATGACTTCCCACTGGGCTTCGAGCCAGTCGGGTTCGTCGGACGTGACTTCGAAGGCGAAGAGGGAGGAGAACGGTTCGCCGGTGAGTTCGTTTTCGGCGGCTTGCCAGAGGGTGCGCGCGGATCGGGTGGCGCAGGTGATGCGGCCGGCGGAATCGAGGAGGAGGACGGCGGCGAGATCGGGAGCGGCGGAGCGGGCGAACGGAGTGGTGGAGGATGAAAGCGGGTCGTTCACGGGCAGGGCGAGATCAGGCTGTTTGATTCAACCACGAAGGCACACGAATCGACGCGAAGCGATAATGGGTCAGGACGATAGCCACGAACGGACGCGATTGGCGAGAAAATCGATGTAAGGCGGCTGGTCGTTGAGGCAGGGGATTTGTTCGAAGGATTCGCCGCCGGCTTCGATGAAGGTGTCGCGCCCCTCGCCGCTGATTTCCTCGAGGGTTTCGAGGCAGTCGGCGACGAAGGCGGGGCAGAGGACGAGGACGCGTTTCTTTCCCTGTTTCGGCAATTGGGCGAGGGTTTCGTCGGTGTAGGGCGAGAGCCAGGGTTCGCCGACGAGACGGGACTGGAAGGTGACCTTGTGTTTGTCGGCGGGAATGCCGGCGCGGGCGACGAGGGCGCGGGTGGTGGCGAGGACCTGGGCGCGGTAGCACGTGGCGTGGAGCGGCGAGCAGGTGGTGCAGCAGTCCTTCACGATCGTGCAGTGCGCGTGAGAGGAGTCGGCTTTGCGAAGGTGGCGCTCGGGGATGCCGTGGTAGCTGAAGAGGACGAAGTCGTGAGGTTTTTGGAGATACGGGGCGGAGACGGTGTAGAGGGCCTCGATGTAGTCGGCGTCCTGGTAGAACGGCTGGATGCAGTCGACGCGGAGCTTGGGGGCGAGGCGGGCGGCTTCCTCGTAGACCTTCACGACGACGGTTTCCCAGGAGGACATCGCGTAGTGCGGGTATTGGGGGAAGAGGAGGAGTTCCTCGATGCCGTCGGCGACGATCTGGGTGAGGACGGAGGCGATGGAGGGATTGCCGTATCGCATCGCCAAATACACGGGGGTGTCGGGGCCGAGGCGGGCGGCGAGCTGGTCGCGGACGCTTTGGGAGATGAGGATGAGCGGGGAGCCGCGGTCCGTCCAAATTTGTTGATACGCGTGGGCGGAGTTGGCGACGCGTTTGCGGATGATGATCTGGTTGACGAGGAAGGTGCGGAACGGCTGGGCGGGTTTGTCGATGACGCGTTCGTCGCCGAGGAATTCGCGAAGGTAGCGGGTGACGTCGGGGATGGACGTGGAGTCGGGGGAGCCGAGATTGACGAGAAGGACCGCGCGTTTGGGCATGCGGGTGGAGAGTGGGAGGAAGGGAGCGCGGGGCAAGGGACAAGGAAGGGAAGCGGTGCAAAGGCTTGGCAAGGATTGCGCTTTAGGTAGGGTCCGCGCGCGCCGAAGAGGTCTGCGGCGTCAATCGCGTTTCCGTTTCCGTGATTTCTGGTCCACTTCACGCTGCTTCGGCGAGGCTGCGCTGTCCCACGATTTGGGGCGGCGGCTGGCGGCGTGCGCTGACGGGCGGGGTGGGCGCGATGCCGTTGGCGGCGGTGGCGGCGGAGGGGGACGTGACGAGCGGGGGCGGCGTGGCGTGGTGGCTGGCGGGCGCGTTGGTGGTGGGAGCGGGGGCGCTGGTGGCGGCGCGGAAGCGGATGCGGCGGTGGCTGGGGCAGAGCAACACGAAGCAACTGAAGGAGGTGCTGGAGTTTGCGGACTGCCTGTTGTGGCAGGCGAAGGTGACGGTGACGGAGACGGGGTGGAACTGGGGGGAGCTGTCGATGCAGCCGACGGGGTTGTCGCGGCGGTTGTTTGCGGGGCGCAGCGCGCCGGAAGTCGCGGGACTTTGGATACAGCTGGACGTGCCGGAAAAAGAGGAGATGGACGCGCGCTGCCGGGCGGCGATGTTGAGCGGCCAGCGGGGCTACGAGCAGCAGTTTCACGTGCGGCTGGGGCAGGACCGGGTGATGTGGCTGCGGGAGAGCGTGTCGATCACGCCGACGGGACCGGGCGAATTTTGGCTGGTGGGGCTGGTGACGGACATCACGGCGCAGCGGGAGGCGGAGCTGGCGCGAAAGACGTCGGAGGAGCGGTTGCAGCAGTTGTTGTCGCGGGCGGACTGCATGTTGTGGCAGGCGACGGTGCGGCAGGATGAAGCGGGGTCGTTTGCGTGGGAGTGGTTCGTGCCGCGGTCGGAGTTGTTTCGACGGATCGCGGGGAAGAATGCGAATCCGACGCGGACGCCGTGGGACAACACGCTGGTGCCGGAGTTGGGCGACGTGGAGGCGCGGAGCCGGAACGCGTTGTTACAGGGGCTGCCGGGTTACGAGCAGGAGTTTCGCGTGGTGCTGGGGCAGGAGGTGCTGTGGTTGCACGAGCAGGTGACGGTGCGGAAAGCGGGGGAGCGGCAGTGGACGCTGGAAGGGCTGGTGTTCGACACGACGGCGCAGCGGGCGGCGGAGGAATCGAAGCGGGCGAGCGAGGCGCAGTTGCAGCAAGTGGTGGAGACGGCGGATTTTCTGTTGTGGCACGCGCGGGTGTTTCAGGCGGCGGAGGGGAAGCTGCATTGGGTGATGCAGGTGCCGAGTTCCACGCTGTATCGGAAGTTGTTCGGGCGGGAACCGGGCGATCCGGTGGTGTTGCCGTGGAACGAGATCGTGGGGCCGGAGACGGTGGTTGAAATGGATCGTCGGGCGCGGAGTGCGATTTTGCGGGGCGACACGGGGTATGAGCAGGAGGTGGAAGGGGCGATTGCGGGGCAGCCGTGCTGGTTGCACGAGCAGGCGACGATCCGCCGGGTGCGGCCGGGAGAATGGCAGCTGGTGGGAATCGTGACGGATGTGACGCGGCGGCGTCAGGCGGAGGAGGCGCGGCAGGCGAGCGAGCGGGCGTTGCGCGAGATTTTGGAGCGGGCGGATTGTTTGCTGTGGCGGGCGACGGTGGTGCGGGACGAGAAGACGGGGGAGTTGCGCTGGGTGGAGTTCGAGCTGCCGGCGTCGCGTTTGTGCGAGCAGTTGTTTGGGCGGCGCGGGCGGGGCGGGCGGGAGCAGTTGTGGAGTTTGGAAAAGGTGCCGCAGCTGGCGGAGATGAACCGGCGGAGCACGGAGGCGATTCTGGCGGGGGCGCGCGGTTACGAGCAGGAGTTTCGGGCGAGGGGCGTGGAGCGGCTGTTTTGGCTGCACGAGCAGGTGACGCTGGTGCCGGTGGGCGAGCGCGAGTGGAGGCTGGTGGGCGTGGTGACGGATGTGACGCAGCGGCACGAGGCGCAGGAGGCGCAGCGGCAGAGCGAGGCGCGGCTGGAGGAATTGTTGCGGCGATCGGACTGCATGATCTGGCAGGGGCATGTGCGGCGTCAGGCGGACGGCGAGCTGGCGTGGAGGTTGTATGTGCCGCGCTCGCGGCTGCATCGGCGGATTTTCGGGAAGGATCCGGACGAGCAGAGTTTTCGGTGGAGCGAACTGGGGATCCCGGAGTGGCCGGAGATGGTGCGGACGACGCGGACGGCGTTCACGAGCGGGGCGCCGGGTTACGAGCAGGTGTTTCACGTGCCGAAGCCGGAGGGGGATATTTGGATGGCGGAGCAGGTGTCGATCGTGCCGAAAGGTCCGGGCGAATGGGACGTGGTGGGGGTGATCGTGGACATCACGGCGCGGCGGGAAGCGGAGGAGGCGCGGCGCGCGACGGAGGCGCAGTTGCGGCAGATCCTGGAGCTGGCGGACTGCATGGTGTGGGAGGCGACGGTGCGCGAGGCGGAGGACGGGGAGCTCGACTGGCGGTTCTACACGACGAAGTCGGTGCTGTATCGGCGGCTGTTTGGGGACGGCGATCCGGGGGAGGATTTCAGCTGGAGCCGGTTGAACGTGCCGGATCGCGACGAGATGGAGGCGCGGGCGACGGAGGCGATTCGCGGCGGGAAGCCGGGCTACGAGCAGGAGTTTCGCGTGCTGCTGCACCGACGCGTGTGGTGGTTGCGGGAGGTGGTGACGATTTCGAGCGGAGCGGCGGGGCAATGGCGATTGGTGGGCGTGATCACGGACATCACGGCGCAGCGGGAGGCGCAGGAGGCGCAACGGGCGAGCCAGGCGCAGGTGGAGCAGATGCTGGCGGGCGTGGATTGTTTGTTGTGGCAGGCGCGGGTGTTTCAGACGCGGCCGGGGGAATTGCGCTGGGTGATGTTCGTGCCGCGTTCGCGTTTGTATCGGGAGTTGTTCGGGCGGGATCCGGGGAATCCGGCGGCGTTGGCGTGGTCGGAGCTGCTGGAGCGGGCGACGGTGGAGGAGATCGACGCGCGGGCGGCGATGGCGATTTTTGGCGGGCAGAGCGGCTACGAGCAGGAGTTTCGCGCGCAGCGCGGAGAGCGGATTTTCTGGTTGCACGAACAGGCGACGATTTCGCCGGTGGGGCCCGGGGAGTGGCGGTTGGTGGGCGTGATCACGGATCTGACGGAACGGCGGGCGGCGGAGCAGGCGGTGCGGGCGTCGGAGCTGCGTTACCGGACGCTTTATCAGCATACGCCGGTGGCGATCGTGGAGGCGGATTTCTCGGAGGTGGGGCGCTGGATGGACGGCTTGCGGGCGGCGGGCGTGGGCGATCTGGGCGAGACGTTGCGGGTGGAGCCGGAGCTGGTGTTGGAGGCGGCGAAGCGGGTGCGCGTGATCGATTGCAACGACACCGCGATGACGATGCTGCGTGCGACGACGAAGAGCGATTTTCGGCGGAAGCGGTGGATGCTGGCGACGGCGTCGTCGCTCGACGTGATCCGGCGGGCGTTGGTGAACGTGTGGGAGGGGCGGAACACGTTGGAGTCGGAACTGGAGATGAAGGATTTCGCGGGACAGGTGCATCAGATGCATCTGCGCTGGTGGATGGAGCGGACGGAGGCGGGGCTGGATCTGCGGCAGTCGGTGATGGTGTTCGTGGATTTGACGGAGTTGAAGCAGGCGGAGGCGGCGCTGGCGGCGGAGAAGGAGCGGCTGGCGGTGACGCTGCGGGCGATGGCGGAAGGCGTGATCACGACGGATGTGGACGGCCGCGTGCAGTTCATGAATCCGGCGGCGATGGTGTTCACGCGGCAGGAAGTGGAGACGGCGATCGGGCGACCGGTGGCGGAGGTGTGTCGGTTGGAGAACGATCGCACGGGCGAGCCGGTGGAGCTGCCGGTGCGGCGCGTGGCGCAGGGCGACGTGGTGTTGGAGCTGCCGGGGCGGACGAAGCTCGTGGTGCCGAACGGGCCGGGCCGGTTGGTGGAAGGGTGTTGCGCGCCGATTCACGCGGCGAACAGCGCGGTGATCGGAACGGTGCTGGTGTTTCGCGACGTGACGGAGCACGAGCGGCTGGAGCAGGAGCTGGTGCGGGCGACGAAGCTGGAATCGGTGGGGATTCTCGCGGGGGGAATCGCGCACGATTTCAACAACATCCTGACGGCGGTGATGGGCAATGTGGCGCTGGCGGCGCTGGACGTGGATCCGGCTTCGGAAACCGCGCGGAGTTTGAAGGAGGCGGAGAAGGCGACGTTGCGGGCGCGGGATTTGACGCAGCAGTTGTTGACGTTTGCGAAAGGCGGCGAGCCGGTGCGCACGGCGGTGCAGCTCGATGGCATCGTGAAGGAGATGACGACGTTCACGCTGCACGGATCGCCGGTGAAGGCGGAGTATGCGTTCGAGGAGAATCTGTGGCCGGCGGATGCGGACAAGGGGCAGATCGGGCGGGTGGTGCAGAACCTGGTGTTGAACGCGGTGCAGGCGATGCCGGAGGGCGGCACGGTGAAGATCGCGTTGCGGAACGAGCGGATCGACGGGCTGTCGCGGCTCGCGCTGCCGCCGGGGGATTACGTGCGAATCGAGATTTCGGATACGGGCGTGGGAATCCGGCCGGAGCATCTGCCGCGGATCTTCGATCCGTATTTCACGACGAAGCAGACGGGCAGCGGGCTGGGGCTGGCGGCGGTGTATTCGATCGTGAACAAGCACCGCGGGACGATCGACGTGGCGTCGCAGTTGGGCGCGGGCACGACGTTTTCGATCTGGCTGCCGGCGTCGATGGGCGCGGCGGCGGCGGGCGAACGGGGGGAGGTGACGGCGCGCGACGTGTCGTTGAAAGGACGCGTGCTGTTCATGGACGACGAGGAGTCGATCCGGCAGATGGCGGGATTTTTGTTGAGACGATTCGGGTTCGAGGTGACGTGCGTGGCGGACGGGGCGGAGGCGGTGCGGGTGTATCGAAATGCCTTGGACGAGGCGGAGCCGTTCACGCTGGTGATCATGGACCTCACGGTGCCGGGCGGGATGGGCGGCCGGGAGGCGTTGGTGCGATTGAGGGAGATCGATCCGCACGTGCGCGCGATCGTGTCGAGCGGCTATTCGAGCGATCCGGTGCTGGCGAATTATCGCACGCACGGATTCTGCGGGGTGGTGGCGAAGCCCTACGAGGTGGGGGAATTCGCGCGGGTGTTGCGCGAGGCGCTGGGGGCATCCGGGCGGGAGGCTGCGGCGAGGGGGATTTAGCGGAGTTGAGAGTTGAGAGGGAGGGTTGACGGAGGGGCGGAGTCACAGGCCGCGGCAGGATTGGATCTGGGCGATGAGGCGGTGGACGTTTTCGGGGGCGATGCGGTCGGTGACGACGGAGCGCGGGTAGTTGTGCTCGAGGTCGACGCGGAGGCCGTCTTCGGAGCCGGGGCGGACGAAGTCTTCCACGAAGTCGAGGCCGCCGCGCGGGCGCATCCAGCGGAAATAGGGATCGGGATCGTCGGATTCGATGACGACGTCGTGGTGGAGGAAGATGTTGCAGTAGAGCGTGAGGTCGCGGAAGGAACTGAACCACGTGGGCGGGTTCACCAGCTGGTCTCGGATGATGACGGTCATCGAGGGCTCCTTTCTAGCAGCGTTACTGCCAACTTCGGCTCGAGCATGCAAAAATTGACCGGGTTTGCGTCAAGCGGTGCGGCGAAATTTGCCTTGTGTCGGAGGGAAGGTCTCGTGCGTGTTGAGCTGATTTTCCCATGAGCAACTCCCGCAAACCGGTCCTCCTCGTGATTCGTGATGGTTGGGGCAAGAATCCCGACCCGAAGCAGAACGAAACGAACGCCGTCTATCTCGCGAAGAAGTCCTGCGATGACGCGTTGCACGCGAAGTATCCGCACACGTTGATCGCGGCGAGCGGACTGGATGTCGGGTTGCCGGACGGCGTGATGGGCAACAGCGAGGTCGGCCACGAGAACATCGGCGCGGGGCGGATCGTGGACCAGGAACTGGTGCGATTGAACAAGCTGTTTTCGGAAAAGCGGCTCGCGACGAATCCGGTGTGGCGGGCGGCGGTGGAGCGCGTGAAGACGCGGGCGGGCGCGAAGCTGCATTTGATGGGCATCGTGAGCGATGCGGGCGTGCACGGGATGCTGGAGCATCTCTATGGGATTTTGCGGCAGGCGAAGGAAGACGGGTTGGGCGCGGAGCAGGTGTTTATTCATGCGTTCACCGACGGGCGCGACACGCCGCCGACGAGCGGGCTCGGTTATGTGCAGCAGGTGGAGGCGAAGTGCCGCGAGATCGGTATTGGAAAAATCGCCACGGTGTGCGGGCGGTTCTGGGCGATGGATCGCGACAACCGCTGGGAGCGCGTGCAGCAGGCGTATGACATGTTGACGGGGCGGAAGGCGGTCGCGACGGCGTCGAACGCGGAGGCGGCGGTGCAGAATTACTACAACGCGCCGTTGAGCCCGACGCAGAACGGGGACGAGTTCGTGCCGGCAACGTGGATTGTGGACGCGGGGGGGAAGCCGGTTGCGACGATCGGGAACGGCGATGCGGTGTTGTTCTACAACTACCGCGGGGATCGTCCGCGCGAGATCACGAAGGCGTTTGTGATCGATGGATTCGACGGGTTCGATCGCGGCGAGAAACTCGATCTCTACTACGCGACGATGACGGAGTATGAGAGCGGGCTGCCGGTGAACGTGATTTCGCCGAAGCCGGAGAAGTTGAAGAACATCCTCGGCGAAGTCGTGGCGAACGCGGGGATCGCGCAGTTCCGTTGCGCGGAGACGGAGAAGAATCCGCACGTGACGTTCTTCTTTAACAACTATCGCAAGGAGCCGTTTCCGGGTGAGGAGCGGGCGTGTCCGGCGAGCCCGAAGGTGGCGACGTATGATTTGCAGCCGGAGATGTCGGCGAGCGAAGTGACGGCGACGGCGAAGGCGGCGATTTTGTCGGGCAAGTATGGCTTGATCGTCGTGAACTACGCGAATCCGGACATGGTCGGGCACACGGGATCGATTCCGGCGGCGGTGAAGGCGGTCGAGGCGACGGATCGCGGCGTGGGCGAATTGCTCGCGGCGCTGGAGTCGGTGGGCGGGCGCGCGGTGGTGTGCGCGGACCACGGCAATTGCGAACAGATGTGGGACGCGACGACGAACAGCCCGCACACGTCGCACACGTTGAACCTCGTCGAAGTGTTTGTGGTCGGCGAAGGATTCGCGGCCGGGCAGACGAAGATGCGCAGCGGCGGGCGGTTGGCGGATATCGCGCCGACGGTGCTGGCGCTGATGGAGCTGCCGAAGCCGGCGGAGATGACCGGGGAGAGTTTGGTGGTGGGGTGACGAAGAGGGCGGGTCGAAGACCCGCCCTACTTGGTTCAGCTGGCCATGGCGAAGGAGGCGGGAGGGGGCGCCGCGGTGGTCTTGGGCGGCGTCATTTGCGAGGGGGTCCAGGTGGCGCGGTCGGCTTTGTTCGTGACCGTGGGCGGCGTGAAGAGCTCGGTGCCGATGTGTTCGCCGAGTTTACGATAACTTTCCCACTGGGCCTCGTCGAAATACTGGTCGGTCGTCGGCTCCTGCGGAAACAGCGGGTGGGTGCGCTGGTATTGAATGACGTCGGCGGTTTCGTCGCCCATGAGGCTGGGTTTGACGAGGAGCAGCCAGCAGAAGTCGTCGGTGTCCGTATAATGGATACGCGCGAGCAGGGCGTGGCGGCGGGAGCAGCGGGCGCGGGATTCGGCGGAGGGCGTGGCGGGATCGATGTCGAGGGGTGTGAAATCCTCGGGTGTGCCGATGACGTCGAGCAGCGAGGGATGAACGATGTCTTCGAGTTTCGGCATGGGGAAAAGGACGCCGGGGTCGTCGGTCGCGGCGTCGGCGGCGCGGCGCACGATCTGGATCTCGGCGCGGAAGTCGGTGCGGGCCTTGCGGACGAGGTTGGCGAAATCGGCGAATTGGTAATCGGCGTCCTGGCCGGCATCGACGCAGATGATGAACGGCACGCGGCGGCGGATGAGTTCGTAGCACGCGGTGTTTTCGAAATGGCCGCCGTCGGAAAGATACCAGTGGCGGCGGTTGGGTCCGTGGAAGCGCGCGAAGCATTCGTTCATGAGGCACGTTTGCACGGGGAGAAGGCGGCTGAGGAGACGGCTGGCGATTTCGAGGAAGTTGGGCGCGGTGGTGACGCGACTTTCGGGGTTGATGCCGCTGTCCCACCAGTAGCCGAGGCGGACGTTGGCGAGACCGAGGAGGAAGCTGAGGCCGAAGGAGGTGGTGGCGCCGGTGCCGGTGGTGAAGGCGGCGCCGGAGATGGCGACCCAGCGGCCGAGCGCGAGGGCTTCGACGCGTTGGGGCGAGGCGGCGGTGGAGTCGGAGAGATTTTCGCAGAGCGCGTGAAAACGTTTCGTGCCGCAATCGACGGGAGTGATGGCGCGGCGGTGGGAATCCCAGAGCGCTTGCCGGCGCGGGCGCGGCGTCGCGCCGGCGGGTTCGGTCGCCCAGAGGGCGTGGGAGTCGTGTCCGACGGAAAGGCCGCACGGGCCGACGGCCATGGCGAGGCCCTTGCGGTCGCGGCGTTCGATCTGGGTTTTGCCGGAGACGGTTTCGTTGACGGTGACGTTGATGAAGTGAAGCGGCCCGCCGCGACGTTGCGGGGCGTAGTCGTCGAGCGTGATGTCGTCGCCCGGCATGAGGTCGGTCATGTCGAAATTCTTGTGGCGGCGGCGGTGGGGATTGCTGGCGCCGAGGTAGGCGCGCGAGAGCCGCGCGGTGTAGATCTGCTGCATCGAGGAGAGGTTCACGAACGCGAAGCTGCGGCTGAAGATCCACGAGGCGGCGAGGGCGACGGTGACGATCAGGAAGAGATTCCAGACGCCGGTCATCGGATGGAATTTTTCCTCGGAGGATGCGTTGAGCCATTCCCAGCCGAAGCCGCAGCTGACGACGGAGAGGGCGAAGACGATCAGGAGAAGCCAGGCGAGCGCGAGGACGAGCGCGACGGCGCTGAGCGGAATGGAGAAACGAAAGCGGCCGGGAAGGCGTTCGAGGTAGACGGCGATTTTGGAGCCGAAGCCGAAGAGGAGCGCACCGCCGGACGTGAGCAATGCCCAGAGCGCGGGAAAGGAAAAGTCGCGCGACCAGATCAGGTAGGCGGATTGTCCGAACGAGTCGACGAGCGCGAAGAGGAAGAGAACGATCGTGGTCATCAAACCCACCATGAAACTGCGGGAGAGAAAGCCCTGGGAGCGGGCGATGAATTCCGAGACGGTCATGTCGCGGTAGCGTTTTTGAAAAAGGCCGCGCGCGCGGCGCAGCACGGCCATCAGCGGCGTGGCCTGCGTGAGCCAGTAAACGGTGCCGGAAGGAATCATGAGCAGCGCGAAGGAGACGGCGGGCAGGACGAACCACGGGCTCGGCCAGAAATCGCCGATGCGGCTTTGCCAGAAGAAACGCTCGAGCGAAATCCACTTGGAGGCGGTGGGCGTCCAGTTGGAGAGATCGGCGCGGATGAGGGCGGCGAAGCCGAGGATCAGGAAACCGAACGTGAGCAGGACGACGTGAAGCGTGGCCCAGTTGCGCAGGGCGACGGCGGCGGCCTGCCAGTTGTCGCCGGCGCCGTTGGGCGAGAGGAAGCGGCCGTTTTCGCGGAGCCAGTTGACCGACCACGAGTGATTGTTGGCGAGTTCGGATTCGACCTTCTCGGGCGTGGCGTCGTCGCGGGAGAACGCGGCGCCGAGAAAACTGCCGAAGTATCCGCCGCCGGATACGGTCGAAAGATAATCGATGCGGCGAACGAGTTTGCGGCGCGCGAGCGCCTGGAAAAAACCGAGGCAGAAGGTGGCGCTGCGGATGCCACCGCCGGAGAGGGCGACGCCGACGCGCGGGACGCCGGGATCGATTTGGTTGATGCGGCGGCGGGCGGCGATTTCCGCGGCCTCGGAGGCCATGAGGTCGTTGGGGTATTTGGCGTCGGCGGCGAAGATGATGGGAGTGTGCATCGCGAAGAAGGCGGGCCGAGGCGGGGCGTGAACGCGCGGGATGACGGCGCCGCGTCAGAGGGTTTTGAGGAATTCGAGGAGCGCGCTTTTTTCGGTGGGCGGAAGCGTGGTGCCGTAGATGTGGCCCTGATTGCCGTTGCCGCGTTCGGCGGTGTCGTGCTTCCAACCGAGGCGAGCGGTGTCGAAGCCGCTGGTGACGAAGCCGACGTTGACGGGATCGTAGACATCGTAGCCGCGGTGGAAGACGCGCGGGCGCTGCGCGACGGGGTTGAGCAGGTCGCGGAGCGTGGGGACGGAGCCGTTGTGGAGATACGGCGCGCGGAGCCAGAGGCCGTCGAGCGGGGGCGACTGGTAGCCGACGATGCGGACCATGTTGGGGCGGTTGATGCCCATTTCCTTCACCCGGCGGTTGGCTTCGTCGGCGGCGGCCTGATTCCACGTGTCGAGCCGTTCGCGATCGGTGCCGATTTCGGCGGGATCGACGGGTTTGTTGGTGAATTCACCGCCGAGGTCGTGACAGGACGCGCAATGCTGCGCGTAGATCGGGCGGCCGCGATCGGCGAGGGCCTTGTCGATGGGAAATGGATACGCGGGCGGTGGGAGTTCGCTGAGAAAGTCGTCGAGTTCGGCCATGCGCTGAACGAACCAGTCGCGGCGCTTGAGCGACCAGTTGAGACCGTCGAGCGGAACGGTGGAATCGGGCGCGGCGCCGAGGCCGAGCGCGGAGTCGATGAGGACGGAGCGGACGGCGGGGGTGTCGCAGGACCAGTTGAGGTAGAGGCCGTCGCCTTTGCGGACCTTGAGATTCCAAACGGAAGGGAAGTCGGCCTGGCCGGTGGTGTCGTCGACCGCCATGCTCGTCATGAAATACTTCGTGAGATTCATGGGATCGTCACGACCGCGACCCCAGTCGGGCCAGCCGGGGCGGTTCATCCACGCGAGTTGATCTTTCTGGCGGAGGAGGGCGCGGCGCGTGAGCGGGATGATCGCGAAGCGGTAGAGCTGGCGCTCGATGAACGAGAGTTTCACCTCGCGATCGATCTCGGCGAGCAAGGTGGAAGCGTTGAAGCGCGGGTCTTCGCCGCAGGCGATGAGGAAGCGGAGGAGCGCTTGGACATCGGTGGTGTGAGACGGCGCGCCGACGACGACCTGGGGTGTTTCGTCTTCGCTGCGACGCCATGTGCCGGTGTGGCAGATGGCGCAATTGTTCGCGACGCGCGGGAAGCCGATGACGCGTTTGGTGAAACCGGAGGGAAGTTCGCGACCTTCCTCCCAGACGAGGCCGAAGGATTTGTAGCCGCCGGGGCCGGGCAGGTGTTCGGGAAAGACGCGCGGGAGGACGAGCCAGACGTAGTAGGGAATGCCGCGTGTATTCTCGGCGCCGATACTGCCGTATTTGAAACGTTCGCTTTGGTCGGCCCATTGAGGTTCGGGCTCTTCGCGGAAGAAGTAGCGCCAGCTGAACCAAACCACGAAGAGGCCGAGGGCGAGGAGCACGACGGCGGCGAGGAGGAGCTTTCGTTTCGTGCGCGGAGAGAGAGACATGGGAATGGTGATTAACCACGAAGGGACACGAATTCACACGAAGGGCCGGAAGTAGTCCCAAGAGTCGGGTCGATCGTGTTCATTCGTGGTTTTGGTCAGAACGTTTTCAGGTGTTCGATAAGGGCGGCTTTGTCGGCGGGGGAAAGATCGGTGCCGTAGACGGGGCCCTCGTGGCCGAAGTTGCCGTTGCCGGGAAGCGCGGTGTCGAAGTGGAAGTAGCGGCGCGTGCCCTCGTGCGAAACGTCGCTGACGAAGCCGACGTTCTTGGCGTCGTAGACATCGTATCCACGAAAGAATGACGTGGGGCGTTCGCGCGCGGGGTTGAGGAGATCGCGGAGCGTGGGGACGGAACCGTTGTGAAGATACGGCGCGCGGAGCCAGAGACCGTCGAGTGGCTGGTTGGCGTAGCCGTTGGTTTTGCGGAAATGGCGGAAGCGCTCCTCGGGGTAGGCGGCGTAGAGGAGGTTTTGGTTGGCGGCGAGTTCGGGCGTATAGGAGTCGAGGCGATGGCGGTCGGTGCGAATTTCGTCGATTGGCGTGACGCGGCCGACGAGTTTTCCGGTGAAATCGCTGCCGCTGCGACCGTGGCAGCCGGCGCAGAGTTGGGCGTAGATCGTGGCGCCGCGCTGGGCGAGGGTTTGGTCGATCGGGTAGGGATAGGCGGGGGGCTTGGCGTCGCGGAGCCAGGTTTCCATTTTCTTCATGGACGCGCGATCGAGCGTGGGCGGGATCGCGCCGGTGCCGAAGGCGGCGCTGCGGTTGCGCTCCTCGACGGAGGTGTTGTTGCCGTCCCAGTGNAGCGCCATGCCCTGACGNGGGCCCTGATTCCAGACGGAGGGGAGATCGCANTTTCCGACCCACTCGCGTTCGGGAAGTTGATCCATCGGAAANTTCAGGAGAACTTTCGGNGGATTGAACGTATCCACGCGGCCAGGACCGGCGTCGGGTTCGCGGTCCATGAATTTGAAGCGGTCGCGGAGGAAGAGGAGCCGGCGGCGGCCGATGTCGATGGCGAGGTGGCGGAGGATCTTGCGATTGATGAAATCGTCGCGAATGCCGAAGCGCTCCATTTCGGCCATGATGCGGTCGGGCGTGAATTTTTCGCTCGTGGCGGCGTTGAAGAGGAAGCGCTCGAAGGCCTGGAGATCGAGCGTGTTGGCGGGCATGCCGGTGATGATGCGCGGCGAGCTTTGCGGGGTGTCGCGCACCGTGCCGACGTGGCAGGACGCGCAGTTCAGGAAAACGCGATCGATGCCCTGAACGTTGCGTTTGGAAACGCCGACAGGAAGGTCGGGATCGGTCGGACGCGAGGGATCGAAAACGAAGCCGAGCGAAGCGAGACCCTGGGACGGCTCCGGAAGGAACTCGGGAAACATCGCGGGGAGCGCTTTCCACAAGGCGTAGGGAATGCCGGCGTCGCGCTCGCCGCCGGTGGAGCCGTATTTGAAATGATCCTCGAGGTCGGCGAAGGTAACGGGCTCGTCGCGGTTGAGGCGGATCGCGAAGTAGATCGCGAGGAAGAGAAGCAGAGCGGCGGCGGTGGCGCAGAGACGGCGGGCGGTTTTGCGGGCGGGCTCGTATTGGTAGCTCAGCGAGAACTTGAGGATCGGTTTGCGGCGTTGGCCGATGTAGACCTGACCGAGGTAGAGGCCGGGGGCGACGAGACGGATTTCGTCGCGGATGAAACGCGCGACGAGCGAGGTTTTCGAGTAGTCGATGACGATACAGTCGTGTTGATCGAACCAGCTCTGGCCGGGATAGACGTCGGCTTTGATCGCGGTGAAACCGAAGGCGGTGATGCGATTGCGGAGGCAGCGTTCGGCGGGAGAGAAGACCTTGCCCTGCCAGAGAAACCAGCGCGCGAACCACGCGATGACGTGGGCGAACCAGGAGCCGGAGCAGGCGATGGCGGCGCCGGTGGCTTCACCTTCGGGGATCGGGCCGGCGGGGCTGGAGGCGAAGAGGGCATCGAGCTCGCCGGCGGGTTTTTTGAGGAGCTGGCGGGCGGTGAGGGGCATGAGGGCGGGCGCGCGCGGTGGGGGGGATTTCGCGAGACGGAGTGGCGCGCTCGGAGAGCGCGCCCTACCCGCTACCGCGCCACGGGTGGGAACTTTAGGGCGAAATCGACGAGGCGGGTTTTGCCCCACCAGACCTTGCCGAGGTAGATGCGGTTGGCGGCGTCGATCAGGCGGATTTCGTCGCGGATCTTGCGGGCGAAGAGGGAGGTTCTGGAGTAGTCGAGGACGATGCACACGCGGCCGTCGATCCAGCTCGGGGTGTGGTAAACGCGGGCGACGATCGCGTGCGCGCCAGCGACGGTGATCTTGTTGACGAGCGTGGCGCCTTGTCCGTCGGGGTTTTTGGTGAAGACCTTGCCCTGCCAGGCGAGTGCGTGAACGAAACGTGCGATGAGACGCGCCCAGAAGGTGCCGGGACAGACGATGGCTTCGCCTTGGGCGTCGCCCTCAGGAATCGGGCCGGCGGGGCTGCGGCGGAAGAGATCGTCGAGCTCGGATTGGGAGAGGTGTTTGAGTTGATCGAAGTTGGTGGCGGTCGAGGGCGGTTCGGCGGGGATGTGTTGCCCGAGCGGAATGGAGGGTTGGGCGGGTTTCATGGTCAGAGGGTTTTGAGGTATTCGATGAGGTCGCGTTTCTCAGGGTCGGAGAGATCGGTGCCGTAGTAGTGGCCGCGATCGGTGATAAGATCGGGGCACTTGCTCGCGGCGAAGAGCAGCGGGGCGATCTCGTCTTTCATGAGCGCCTTGGCGGCGGCGGAATCGAGATTCTGGAGTTTGATGCGCGCGAGGACGGTTTTGATTTTGAGGAAAAGCGTTCGCGAGTTCCTTCGGGTCGGTCTCGGGATCGAGGTTCGCGAGGAGATTGACGGGCGTGCCTTCCGGGATGGGGCCGATACGGAAATAGCCGTCGGGATCGAGGTGCGGTTTGAGGATGACGCGCAGCGCGGTCGGAAGGGCGGCGGCCTGGATCTGGATGTCGCATTCGCGAGTCGTGCGCCAGATGGAGTCGCGATCGAGGCGGCGTTCGGGCCAGAGGAGTTTTTCGACGGCGTCGTTGAAGGCCTCCATGCGACCGTCGACGGACGGATCGCCGGTGAACTTGCCGAGGGCGTTGTTGTGGAAGAACGGCGCGGACGTCCAAAGGCTGATCAGCGAGGCGGGCCGGTAGTAGCCGGGGCCGCCGGAGGGAGATTGGAACTGCTCCATCCGATCCGTGTAAGGATTGTAGACATCGATCGGGGCGACGGCGGGGAGGCTTTTGTAGGTGTCGGAGGAGAAATTGGCCCAGATGTGTCCGGCTTTGGCGTTGGTGCCGAAGGCGCGGCCGGCGTTGGTGCCGATCTCGGCGACGGAGTAGCGGCGTTCGTCGGCGAGGAAATTGCCCTCGAGGAAATCGGGTTCGAGGACCGCTTTCGCGAACCAAGCTTTCTCGTTCACGCCGGGTGGCGGACGTTTGCTCGAATGGCACGAGGCGCAGTTTTCGGCGAACATGATCGCGCCGCGGCGCAGGACGGCGGGATCGTCGGTGAGGTGCTTTTTCCCGCCGGGGGCGTCGGCGAGCCGCAGCGGCTGCAGACGCATGAAGAATTTGGCGATGTTCTCGAACTTCTGCTGCGTCGCGAGCCAGTAGACGGAGTGTTTCTGGGCGGTGGAGATTTCGAAAGGCTTCTGGCTGGTGAGACCGACGAGCGCGTTGTGCTGCTGCAGCCAGTGCTGCGAATACATGCCGATGTTGACGTAAACGCGGAGGGTGGCGCCGGGGACGCCGACGGAATCGGCGCCGTCCTTGAGGACCATCGGGACCTTCGATCTTCTTCGTATCCTGGTCCACGACGACGCCGGGCATGAGGCGGGTTTCGTCGCTCGAGATTTCCTCGTCGTGGCCGGCCGCGAGGCGTTCGCCGAGGAGGAAGATGGGGTTAATTGTATTCGGATTGTTGATATTGTCGGTGGCGATGCGCGACGTGTCGGACGTGCCGGGCGGCTGGGCTTTCAACATTTCCCAGAACAAACCGCCTTCCTTGACCTTGTGGGCGAAGGTGCGGCCCTCGCGGATGTATTGATTACCGATCGCGGAGGAGAGGTTTTCCCACTTCGGGTTGGCGGGATCGTCGGGCGGCGAGAGCGGGTTGAAGGCGATGTGGCAGGAACCGCAGGAGATGCCGACGCGGTAGGGGCGGACGAGCTGCGGATCGGAGGCGTAGTCGGGATCGGAGTAGTAGCGGGCGCCGTCCCATTTCTTGCGGGCCTTTTCGTCGAAGTCGGGATTCGGGAAAAGGCGGAAGCCCATGATGCCGGTGGGGCGGCCGAAGACGTTGGGATCGATGGCGGGGTGTTCGGGCTCCACGGCTTCGTCGATCCAGAGGCCGTATTCGTCGGGCTTGGAAGCGGTGCGGAAGCCGGGCTGGTTGATGAGGCCCATCTCGCGGAAGCGCTCGGGGCGCTTGCGGGAGTCGATCGTAAGCAGGAGATCGATGAGGCCGAAGCTCTCGCGCGACATGCGATCCCAGAACTGTTCGTCGCCGCCGGTCCAGAGATTCCAAGTGTTGCGGCCTTTGATTTCGTCTTCGGTGAGCTGAATGCCGCCGTCCATGGCCGGGAAAACATCGACGGCGAGTTCAGGGAAGTCGGCGGGCGTGCGGCCCCCGGCGTTGTCTTCGAGGGAACGGCTGCGATTGCAGCTTGTTGTCAGGAGCAGGGCGGTCAGGGCACAGCCGAGGCCGATCCACGGGGCGGAGGATTTGTCCATGCGGTGCGGGGGTTTCCGTTGGAAGGGGGCGCCAGCGAGGCGGGAAGAATCCGGCGAAGGGAACGCGAGAATGACTACGGGGCCGGCTCAGGCGGACGCGATGTTTTCAGCGGCGGAAACGGCCTAAAAGGCGGTCGGGGAAAGGATGACGGCGCGAGTGCCGCCGCGCCTGACGAGTTGGCGCGAGGGGGCGGCGAGGATGGAACCTGCTCGCCGATGCCATGGAGTTGTGGCTTGCTCCGTGGCGGGCGGGTTGGCTTGCTCGACAACTCTTTTTTACCAGCAATGCACCGCACACATCACTGCGCCCAACTCACCGCCGCTGACCTCGAAAAGACCGTTTCGCTGATCGGGTGGGTGGACACGATCCGCGACCAAGGCGGCATCATCTTCGTCGACCTGCGCGATCGCAAAGGCGTGACGCAGATCAAGCTCGAGGCGCACGACAATGCGAAGCTCGCGGAGCAGTTGAAGCATTTGAAGCCGGAGTCGGTGATCGAGGTTTCCGGCAAAGTCGTGAAGCGCCCGGCGGGNACGGAGAACAAGAGCCTGCCGACGGGNGAGATCGAGGTGGAGGCGAGCGCGCTGGAGATTCACAATATTTCGGACACGCCGCCATTCCCGCTCGACGACGCGGGGGGCGACAAGGTGAACGAAGACTTGCGGCTGACGTATCGTTATCTCGACCTGCGCCGGCCGAAGATGCGGAAGAATCTTTTCGTGCGCCACAAGGCGACGAAGGCGATCCGCGATTATTTCGATTCGCAGGAGTTCATCGAGGTGGAGACGCCGGCGTTGTTCAAAAGCACGCCGGAAGGCGCGCGCGAGTATCTGGTGCCGTCGCGCATTCATCCGGGACAGTTTTATGCGCTCTCGCAGTCGCCGCAGCAGTTCAAGCAGATCCTGATGGTGGCCGGGGTGGAGCGGTATTTTCAGATCGCGCGGTGCTTCCGCGACGAGGATCTGCGCGCGGACCGACAGATGGAGTTCACGCAGGTGGACGTCGAGGCGTCGTTCGTGACGCGCGAGGACATCTATGCGCTGTTCGAAGGCATGTTGAAGAAAGTGTGGAAGGACGTCCTCGACGTGGACATCCCGACGCCGTTTCTGCGGATGCCGTTTGTCGAGGCGATGAACCGTTTCGGCGTCGACAAGCCGGATCTGCGTTTCGGGCTGGAGCTCGTCGACCTGTCGGAGACCTTCAAGAATTCCGCGTTCAAGGTGTTTCAATCGACGGTCGCGGCGGGCGGCGTGATCAAGGCGCTCAACGCGAAAGGACTGTCGGACATCACTCAGGGCGAGCTGAAGAATCTCGAAGACATCGCGAAGTCGCTCGGTGCGAAAGGACTCGCGTTCATCAAAGTCGAAGGCGGAGAGTGGAAATCGCCGATCGTGAAATTCTTCACGGACGCCGAGAAGGCGGAGCTGACGCAGAAGTTGAACATGGAGGAAGGCGACATCGTGTTCTTCGCGGCGGCGCCATGGGAAAAGGCGTGTGCGATCCTCGGTCGTCTGCGTTTGGAATCGGCGCAACTGCTCGTGAAGCGCGGCAAGATGACGATTCGCCATGACGACTGGAAATTCCTGTGGGTCGTCGATTTTCCGCTGATGAGNTACGACGAGGCGGAGAACCGCTACGTGGCGACGCACCATCCGTTCACGGCGCCGGTGGCNGAGGACACGGCGTTGCTCGACAGCGANCCGAAGAAAGTGCGCGGGCANCACTATGACGTTGTATTGAACGGCATGGAGCTNGGCGGCGGNTCGATTCGTATTCACCAGCCGGCGCTGCAGAAGAAGGTNTTCGAGGATGTNTTGAAGATTCCGCAGGACGTCGTGGAGAGCCGCTTCGGCTATATGTTGAAGGCGTTCACGTATGGCGCGCCGCCGCACGGTGGCATCGCGTTCGGACTTGATCGCATGGTCGCGCTGCTGTGCGGCACGACGAGCATTCGCGATGTGATCGCGTTCCCGAAGACGCAGAAGGGGCAGGATCTCATGGCGCAGAGCCCGACGCCGGTGACGGCGCGGCAGTTGAAAGAACTGCATATACAGACGGTGATGCCGGAGTAGGCGGCGGAGTTAAAACGAAGCGAGAGGCTTCATTGATTGTGATGAGGGCGGGTCGAAAGACCCGCCCTGTTTTTTTGGACGAGGGTGTTGGCATAGCCTCTGCTTTTGGCGGCCAGCGCGATTCGGTAAATCGCCGCACCCTAAACAACCACCACTCGTCCTCACATTATGAAGCTACGGTCCCAGCACTTAATCGGCGGCCTGAAGATGGCAGGCATCTTTGCGACGCTTGCCCTCGCCAGCGCCTTTGGCCAGGAGGCGGCGGCGGAGGCGCCGGCGTATGCCAGTTACGAGGCATTTGCCGAGACGCCTGCGTTCACCACCTTCGCGGTCAATAATCTCTGGATTTTGATCTCGGCGATGTTCGTGTTCCTGATGCACCTCGGGTTCGCGACGCTGGAGTCGGGTCTGACCCAGTCGAAGAACACGGTGAACGTGCTCTTCAAGAACCTGCTCGTGGTCTGCATCGGCATCCTCACGTATGCGCTGTATGGCTTCAACGCGATGTATCCGGGCGACTTCAATGGATTCTTCGCGCTCGGCTCCTGGTTCGGGGTCGACAACGCCGATGTGAGTCTGATGACCGACACCTATGCGGCCTATACTTGGTGGACCGACTTTATCTTCCAGGCGATGTTCGCAGCCACGGCGGCGACGATCGTCTCGGGTGCGGTCGCCGAGCGCGTGAAGTTCGGCACGTTCCTCGTCTATACGATCCTGTTGGTGACGTTTGTCTATCCGATGACCGGCTCCTGGAAGTGGGGCGGCGGCTGGCTGGACGCGAAGGGCTTCTATGATTTCGCGGGTTCGACGCTCGTGCACGGCTTCGGCGGTTTCGCGGCGCTGGCGGCGGTGATGGTCCTCGGACCGCGTCGCGGCAAGTATGTCGACGGCAAGATTCGCCCGATCCTCGGTCACTCGATGCCGCTCGCGATGATCGGCGTGCTGCTCCTGTGGCTCGGCTGGTATGGGTTCAACGGCGGCTCGGTGCTGAGCGCGGATCCGCGCGGTGTTTCCTATGTGTTCGTGACGACGACGCTCGCGGCGGCGGCGGGGGCGCTGGCGGCCAGCTTCACCTCGTGGATCGTGTTGAAGAAGCCCGACTTTTCGATGGGCCTGAACGGCGTGCTCGCGGGCTTGGTCGGTATCACGGCCGGCGCGGACACGGTGGGCATGGCGGCTTCGATCATCATCGGTCTGATCGCCGGCGTGATCGTGTTCTTCTCCATCCTGTTCTTCGACCGGATCAAGATCGACGATCCGGTGGGTGCGATTTCGGTGCACGGCGTGTGCGGCATCTGGGGCACGCTCGCGGTGGGCATCTTCTCGATCAACGAGGAGCACAGCTTCGGCGCGCAGCTGATCGGCTGTCTCGCGGTGATCGTGACGGGGTTTGTCGCCTCGTATATCATCTGCCTCGTGCTGAAGGCGATCATGGGTATCCGTGTGAGCGCCGAGGAAGAGACCAACGGTCTCGATATCGGCGAGCATGGCAACGAAGCTTATCCTGACTTCACCGCCGCTCATAAATGATCACCAAGCGCGCCGGAGCGGCAACGAGCTTGCTCCGATTCGCTCCGGCCGCTACCAACCACTCACCCTTACAACCCATCCCGCATGAAACTCATCATTGCCATCATCAAGCCGTTCAAACTCGAGGAAGTGAAGGCCGCTCTGGCTGAGATCAACGTCGAAGGTATGACGGTGACCGAGGTCAAGGGCTTCGGTCGGCAGAAGGGACACACGGAGATCTACCGCGGCAGCGAATACACGGTGGATTTTCTTCCGAAGGTGAAAATCGAAGTCGCGACGTCCGACGCCCTCGTGGGCAAGGCGGTCGATGCGATCGTGAAGTCCGCCAAGACTGGAAAGATCGGCGACGGCAAGGTGTTCGTTGTTCCGATCGAGGAAGTCATCCGCATCCGCACGGATGAGCGCGGCGAGGCCGCGATCTGATTGCGATAGAAGACAGCCTCTCGAAGCCGGCCCTTCATCGGGCCGGCTTTTTTGTTCCATGACACGCGGCGCTCGGGCCTTGGTATCAATTCTGCTCATGGACGAAGCGTATATGAGAAGTTTGCTTCAACTTATTCGCCCCATGATTGCAGCCGCGCTGTGCTGGACGGCCAGCCACGTGGCTTTCGCGCAAGAGGAGTCGGCCACCCCGCCGGCTGAGCCCACGATTGAACAGCGGTTGGCCGATCTCGAAGCCTATGTGAACAACACCGCGCGCACGGAAGGCGTGGCGTCGAAGATTCCCGGACCGGGACCGGGCCACAACGCGTGGCAGATGGTCAGCACGGCGCTCGTGATCTTCATGACGCTGCCGGGCCTCGCGCTGTTTTATGGCGGGCTCGTGCGGAAGAAGAACGTCCTTTCGGTGCTCGCGCAGTGCCTCGGGATCGCCGGTCTGGTCACGATCCTGTGGTGGGCGATTGGATACAGTTTGGCGTTTTCGGGCGGGAACAGCTTGATCGGCGACACCGCCCAGGCGTTTCTCGCGGGAGTCGAGCCGGGCAACACGGGAGCCGGCTATGAGTGGATCAGCGACACGATGTGGGCGATGTTCCAGCTGAGCTTTGCGATCATCACGCCGGCGCTGATCGTGGGCGCCATTGCGGAGCGAATGAAGTTCGCCGCGGTGCTCGTGTTCGTGGGGCTGTGGATGTTTGCGGTTTATTTTCCCTTTGCGCACATGGTCTGGTCGGGCTCGGGGTTGATGTGCGGTCCGTTGAATCCCAACGCCGGGATCAAGGCGATCGACTTCGCGGGCGGCACGGTGGTGCACATGACGTCCGGCTGGAGCGCGCTGGTGCTGTGCCTGATTCTCGGGCCGCGACGCGGTTTTGGGAAAGAAGCGATGCCGCCGCACTCGATGGTGTTGTGCATGATCGGCACGGGCATGCTGTGGGTGGGCTGGTATGGCTTCAACGCGGGTTCGGCGCTCGGCGCCGACGGGATCGCGTCGAATGCCTTCGCGACCACGACGCTCGCCGCGGCGACGGCGGGATTTGTGTGGGCGTTGACCGAATGGATTCTGCGCGGGCATCCGAGCGTGCTCGGCTTCTGCTCGGGTATCGTGGGGGGTCTCGTGGTGATCACGCCGGGTGCGGGCTTCGTTTCGATGAGTTCGGCGGTGATCATGGGCATCGCGGCGGGCATCGTGCCGTATTTCGCGGTGGCGCATCTGAAGAAGATACTCGGTTACGATGACGCGCTCGACACGTTCGGCGTGCACGGCGTGGGTGGGACGTTGGGCGCGATCCTGACGGGCATTTTCGCCGACGAGAAAGTCAACTCGGCCGTGGGCGACCTAAAGGACGGACTGGTCCTGGAGCAGTTGAAAGCGGTGGCGTTGACGATCGTCTGGAGTGTCGTGGCGACGGCGATCCTGGCCTACATCGTCAAGGCGGTGGTCGGCCTGCGGGCATCGCCGGAAGTCGAATCGGCCGGGCTCGATATCAGCGAGCACGGTGAAGAAGGCTACATCGGCTGAACCTGAACTTACTTTCTGACATGAAACTCATCACCGCCATCATCAAGCCGTTCAAACTCGAGGAAGTGAAAGCCGCCCTCTCCGAAGTCGGAATCGAGGGTATGACTGTCACCGAAGTGAAAGGCTTCGGCCGGCAGAAAGGTCACACGGAAATCTACCGTGGCAGCGAATACACGGTGGATTTCCTGCCGAAGGTGAAACTCGAGATCGCCGCGGCGGAATCGCTGGTCGCGAAGGCGATCGACGCGATCGTGAAATCGGCGAAGACGGGAAAGATCGGAGACGGAAAAATCTTCGTGTCGCCGATCGAGGATGTCATCCGCATCCGCACGGACGAACGCGGGGAGTCGGCGCTGTAGTTCGCGAGCGTTTCGGACAGCTTCGAGGCCGGTCCTTCGCGGACCGGCCTTTTTGTTGGGCGCGGTGAGGCTGATCGCACTTGCGGAAGCGGGGGAAGGGGTTGAGTTTCGGCCGCGTCCAACGAATTTTGTCCCCATGAAACTGATCATTGCCGTCATCAAGCCGTTTAAACTCGAGGAAGTGAAAGCCGCCCTCTCGGCCATAGGCGTGGAAGGCATGACCGTGACCGAGGTGAAAGGCTTCGGCCGGCAGAAGGGCCATACGGAGATTTATCGCGGCAGTGAATACACGGTCGATTTCCTGCCGAAGGTGAAGGTGGAGATCGCGGTGTCGGACAGCGTGGCGCCCAAGGTGGTCGAGACGATCGTGAAAACGGCGAAGACCGGGAAGATCGGCGACGGCAAGGTGTTCGTGCTGCCGGTTGACGATGTGATCCGCATCCGCACGGACGAGCGCGGCGAAGGCGCCGTCTGACGATCCCGTTTCCGGAGATTGTTTTTCAACGAGCCGATCTCTTGCAGGAGATCGGCTTTTGGTTGGGCGGACGTCGGGCGCGGTGGCGGGTGGCGCGGTTAGGGTTGGAAACGAATCCAGCGCTCGTCGATCGGATCGCCGCGCGAGCTGAGTCCGTGATGCCGCCAGGTGTCGCCGCTGACTTCGCCGCCGAAGGAGAGTTCGGCGCCGACGCGGGAATTGTCGCGGGAGAAGAAGTCGATTTTTTCGACGTAGCGTCCGTTTTCGAAGGTGAAGGTGCCGCCGCCGGTGCCGGAGAATTCGCCGGTTTCGATGTTGATGGCGACCCATTGGAAACGGGTGCCGGAAAGAATCTTCAAGGTGCGCCGCGCGCGCAGCGGCATCTCTTGAAGGGTGCCGTTGACGTGGCGACCGTTGATGCGCCAGACGCCGGCGAGCGGGCTCTCGGCGTGGTCGAGGCGGGTCCACGTTTGCGTGGAGTCGCCGGATGGCGTGATCTGCAGCGTGTTGTTTTCCAAGTGGAGTTGGAATTGGAGTTCCTGACCGACCTGCTGCGGCTCCGCGGAGTCGAACTGAATGGTGGCGAGTGCGGTGGAGTCTTTTTCGATCGTATAAGTTCCGCCTCGCGTGCTGACGAACTTATCGGGGGTGAAGGCGGCGAGGCTCCAGTAGTTTGGCGTCATGATGAGCACGTGCTTGGGATCGCCTTCCAGCTCCCATGCGCCGACGAGATCTTTAGACGTCAGTGACGAGGCCGAGCTGGTGGCGGCGCTGACGACGAGTCCGATGAACGTGAGGAGGGGAAGGAGTAACGGTTTCACCCGACGAGGATGAAGGACGTGGCGAGAATGGCGAGCGCGCGGCGATTTTTCCGGACTTCGTTTCCAGAAAATACAAAGTGGGGCGGATGAACCCCAAACTCTCTTTCATGACGGCGAACTTCGTCGCTCGTCAGCTCGGTTATCGGATGACGGAAGGTTGGATGCAGGGAGAGGAGGCGACGCACGCGTGGTTCTCGCCGCGGGAAACGTTTGCGGCGCGCTTCGAGGAGATGCTGCTGGAGATCAAGGCGCTGGGATTTGACGCGATCGATCTTTGGTCAGCGCACCTGCATTGGCGATGGGCGACGCTCGGCCATATCGAGGAGGCGAAGCGGTTGCTCGCGCAGCATGAGTTCAAGCTGCGCTCTTACGCGGCGTGGGTGCCGGGCGAACTCGGAAACTTGCGCGCGGCGTGTCGGTTTTGTGTCGAGCTGGGTTTGCCGATCATCGCGGGGCATATCGAGGCGTGGGGCGATCGGCGGGCGGAAGCGGTGGCGATCCTGCGGGAACATGGCGTGCGCTACGCGGCCGAAAATCATCCGGAGAAAAGTGCGAGCGAGATGCTGGCGCGATTGGGCGAAGGCGATGCGGACGTCGCGGGCATCGCGCTCGACACCGGGTGGTGTGCGACGCAGGGCTGGGATCCCGTTGCGGCGGTGAGGGAGTTGGGGCCGCGGTTGTTTGCGGTGCATTTGAAGGATGTGAAAGCGCCGCGCGCGGAGAAAACGGGATTTTCGTTCATCGATATGGGGCACGAGACGTGTCGGCTCGGGGACGGCGTGGAGCCCGTGGATGAGGTGCTGAGGGCGTTACGGGCGATCGATTTTCGCGGGCCGATGGCGATCGAGCACGAGCCGGAGACGTTCGATCCGCGCGAGGAAGCGCGCGAAGGACGCGAGCGGGTTGAGCGTGCGTGGCAGTCGGTGGAGGTGCGGGAAAAAGAGCGACCCTTGCGGGTCGCGGTGGTGGGGTGCGGCAATATTGCGGGCGCCTATGGCGAATCGATGCGCGCTTATTCGCAGATCGAAATTGCGGGAGCGACCGATCTCAATCGCGCGGCGGCGGAAACATGGGTGAGCAAGAATGGCGGGAAGGTGTATTCGGATTTAGGAGACGTGCTGGCGGATCCGTTGGTGGAGGCGGTGGTGAATCTCACGATTCAGCAGGCGCACGTCGAAGTGGTGACCCGCTGCCTGGAGGCGGGAAAGCATGTGCATTCGGAAAGGCCCCTCGCGCCGACGTATCGCGAGGCGAAGCAACTCGTGGAGCTCGCGGAGAAGCGCGGCGTGCGGTTGAGCTGCGCGCCGGTGACGTGGTTGGGCGAGGCGCAGCAAACCGCGTGGAAGCGGGTGCGCGAAGGCGCGATCGGCACGCCGCGCGTGGCGTATGCGACGGTGGATTGGGGACGGATCGAGACGTGGCATCCCAATCCCGCGCCGTTCTATGCGGTGGGGCCGGTGTTCGATGTGGGTGTGTATCCGCTGTCCTTGCTGACGGCGTGGTTTGGGCCGGTGAAGACGGTGATCGCAGGCGGAGGGATTGTGCTGCCGGATCGTGTCACGAAAGACGGAACATCGTTCACGACGAAAACGGAGGACTGGGTGGTGGCGGCGCTGGAGTTCGCGGGAGGACTTCGGGCGCGATTGACCGCGAATTTTTATGTGGGAGATCCAGCCGAGAAGCAGGCGGGGCTGGAGATTCACGGTGACAAAGGATCGATCGCGACGGCGTGGTTTGCGGCGACGGCGGAGGTGAGGGCCGGCGACTTCGGCGGACGTTACCGGCGCGTTTTTCCGGTGCGCGAGCCGGCGGGAGAGGGCGAGTGGTATTGTGATTGGGCGGCGGGGCTGCTCGAGCTTTGGCGCGGATTGCGCACGGGCAAACCGCATCCGACCTCGGGCGCGCACGCGGCGCATGTGGTGGACGTGATGGAGTCGATCCATCGCTCGGTGCGCGAAGGGCGCGCGATCGAACTGACGAGCACGTTTCCGGCGCCGGAGCCGCTGGCGTGGGCGAAATAAAAGGCGGGGATGAATTCCCCGCCTTCGATGAGAACGGCGGCGACGGAGCGCCGCGGTTCACGGATCAGGATTTTTTCGCGGGGAGAGCGCGGGTGGCGATCTCCTGCTTCAGCTTCGCGATGTAGGCGTCGGTTGTCATCACGCCCTCGTCGCCGCGGGCGCGGGAACGAACGGAGACGCTGTTGGCCTCGGCTTCCTTCTGCCCGATGACGAGCGTGTAGGGCACCTTGTCCAACTCGGCGCGGCGGATCTTCGCGCCGAGCTTGTCGCTGTGTTCGTCGAGCGAGGCGCGAAAGCCTTCGTTCTTGAAGCGGGCGAGGAGTGCGCGGGCGTGGTCGATGACCTTGTCGCTGATCGGAACGATGCGCACCTGCTCGGGCGCGAGCCAGGCGGGGAAGTCGCCGGCGAAGTGCTCGATGAGCACGCCGCAGAAACGTTCCATCGAGCCGAACGGCGCGCGGTGGATCATCACCGGGCGGTGCGGCTGGTTGTCGGGGCCGATGTAGGAGAGGTCGAAGCGAACGGGGAGAACGTAGTCGACCTGCACGGTGCCGAGCTGCCATTCGCGGCCGATGACGTCCTTGATGACGAAGTCGATTTTCGGGCCGTAGAAGGCGGCCTCGCCGGGCTCTTCGGTGAACGGGACGCCGAGCGTGGCGGCGGCTTTGCGGCAGGCGTCTTCGGCGAGGTCCCATTTTTCGGGATCGCCGGCGAACTTCTTGCCGTCGGGATCGCGCAGGCCGACGCGCACGCGGTAGTCCTGCATGCCGAGCGTGGTGAGCACGGTTTTGACGAGCGAGAGGCAGCCGAGGACTTCGTCGGCGACCTGGTCGGGCGTGCAGAAAAGGTGGGCGTCGTCCTGGGTGAAGCCGCGGACGCGCGTCATGCCGTTGAGCTCGCCGGACTGTTCCCAGCGGTAAACGGTGCCGAATTCGGCGAGGCGAATCGGGAGATCGCGATAGGAGTGCGGCTGCGACGCGAAGATCTTGATGTGATGCGGGCAGTTCATCGGCTTCAGCATGAAGCCGTCGAGGAGCTGCGTGGGGTCCATCACGCGGTCTTTGGCGATTACTTCCTTGCCGGCGCGGCGGTTGATTTCGTCGGCGAAGTGTTGGGAAACGCCTTCGAGGCGGGCGGTGAGTTCCGGCGCACGAAGCAACCTTCGGTCGCGAGCTGTTGCATCGCGTCGGGCTCGGCGAAAGCGGTGAACTGCGAGTCCTTGTAGTAACGGGAAGTGGCCGGAAGTCTTGTAGAGCGTAAGCTTGCCGATGTGCCGGCGTGAAGACCTGCGAGTAGCCCTGCTTGCGGAGCTCGTCGGCGATGAAGTTTTGCAGTTCCTGACGGAGAATGGAGCCGTTGGGCGTCCAGAGGATGAGGCCCTGGCCCACATCTTCGTCGATGTGGAAAAGTTTGAGGTCGCGGCCGAGTTTGCGGTGGTCGCGGAGCTTGGCCTGTTCGAGCTGCGTGAGGTAGTTGGCGAGCTCGTCCTTCGTCGGAAAGGCGGTGCCGTAGATACGTTGGAGCTGTTTGTTCTTTTCGTCGCCGCGGTGATAGGAGCCGGCGATCGAGAGGAGTTTGAACGCCTTCAGCTTCGAGGTGTAGCGGACGTGCGTGCCGGCGCAGAGGTCCATGAATTCGCCGTTTTGGTAGAAGGAGATTTTTTCGCCCTCGGGGATATCAGCGAGACGGCCGAGTTTGTAGCGTTCCTGGCCGCGGGACTTGATGATCTCGATGGCCTCTTCGCGGGAGACTTCCTTGCGGAGGAACGGCTGGTTTTCGTCGGCGACTTTTTTCATCTCCGCTTCGAGCTTCGTGAGATCCTCGGCGGTGAGTTTGTGGTCGAGATCGACGTCGTAATAGAAACCCGTGTCGGTCGGCGGCCCGATATCGAGTTTGGCCTCGGGGTAGAGGCGAAGGAGCGCGGTCGCCAGCACGTGCGAGCACGAGTGACGAAGTTCTTCGAGCGGAGTCATGGCCATGGTGATAAAGCCGTCCTGCCTACGATTGCAGGGCGGAAGGGAGAGGGGGCCGGGAAAAGGGCGGCGTGTCAACGCGGGGAATGGGCGCGGGAAACAGGGGAGATGAGAGTAAACGCAGGCCTGCTGCGTGTGGGGTTCGATGTAACGAATTCAGTATGAAATCGCTGGAGCGACTCGTCGTGACGCCGGAGCATTTTCCTTTGGAGATCACGGTGTCGACTGGGGAGAAGTATCTCCTGCCGCATCCGGATCACGTGCAGATGCATCCGAACACGCGCGATCTGGCGATCTATCCGGACGAGGGGCCGTTTTCGTTGGTGATCAATCCGGCGCAGGTCGTTTCCGTGAAGCCGGTGAGGAAGGCGTCGTAGGCGTCGCGGCGTAAAGCCGCGTCCGACCGTGGAAGAGTGAGAGTGAGCTGGCGGCTTACGGAGTTCAGCTCTGGGGTTTGAGCTGGTCGAGGAGGGCGATGAACTCGGGGTGATTTTTGAGGCCGTCGAGATCGGGGTCCTGCTGCATCCAGTCGAAATCGCGGTAGCCGAGTTCGACGGCCTGGCGGAGGGAGCGCAGCGCGGCGGCGTTGCGTTTCACGAGGGCGAGGCTGCAGGCGAGGTTGTAGTGCGCGGTGGGGTTCGACGGAAGGAGCCGGACGAGGCGGCGGTCCATGCGAAGGCCGTCGGCGATGCGACCGTGCTTGGTGTAGAGGCCGCCGAGGATTTCGATGACGTCGGTGTAGGACGGGTTGCGCTTGAGGACCGTCTCGAAGAATCCGATTTCGAATTGATGATCGTGGGCGCGGGACATGGTGCGATCAGCTGCGGCGCGGGCAGGTGCCGGTGAGCCGGAGGGAATCGCAGCGCGCGCTCACCTGGAGGCGTTGGGAGACGGGGGTGAGGCCGAGCTTGGAGGAGACGGTGTTGCCATACCAGCTCATGAACGGCGCGCTGATTTCGAAGATCTTATCGCAATCCATGCAGACGACCTGGGCGACCTGGTTGCTGCTGCCTTCCTCGCTGGGGTGGTAGAATTTTTCGCCGGAGCCGATGTCGACTTCGCGGAGGAGGGCGCTCTCGGTCATGATCGGGAGCGTGCGGTAGACGGTGGCGCGGGAGACGGAGTCGTCGATGTCGCGGGCGTAATCGAGCAGCTGCTCGGCGGTAAAGTGTTCCTTCTGGGCGAGGGCGGCGTCGAAGATCGCGAGACGCTGGTTGGTGACGCGCAGCCCCTTTTCGGTGAGAAATTTTCTGAACTTTTCGCGTGCTGCGGGGATGTTCACGAGGCGCACTGTTGCCGGGGAGACAGGTGTGTCAATGCGTGAGAAAAGGGGGCGGGAAGCGTGTTGCATCGCGGGAATTTGCGCGGCGTGATCGCGGAATGATTGTCGGCGTTCATCCGCTCGCAGGCTTCGACAAGCTGCTGCACTAGTCGTGTGGCGGAGGAGTTGCGCGAAGACGTGGCGGTGGGATCGCTCGGTGCGGGTGCCGGTGGGGCGGACGATGAAGCTGGGGATCGTGGGCGAGGTGGGGCTGCCGACGGATTTTCCGGTCGAGAAACTGAAGACGATCGCGCAGGTGCTGCATCCGTTTCCGGCGTTGTCGCCGGAGTTGCTGCGGCTGGCGCGCTGGATGGCGGCTTACTATGCGTGCGGCGTCGACGAGGTGATCGAGACGATGTTGCCGGCGGCGGTGCGGAACGGGGCGACGGTGAAGCATGAAAAGTCGCTCGCGGTCGCGCGGGTGTTGAGCACGGAGGAGGTGGCGGAGATGGAGAAACGCGCGCCGCAGCAGGCGAAGCTGTATGGGTTTTTGGCGCAGCAGTTTCGTCCGCAGAAGAAAGGCCTCGTGCTGACGCGTCTGGGGGTGTCGGCGCCGACGGCGGCGGCGCTGGTGAAACGCGGGGTGTTGCGCGAGGAGATCCGGCGGGTGGAGCGCGTGGCGTATGGCGACGATTTTGCGGCGGGGGAATTGGTGGCGGCGCAGCCGCATGCGTTGAACGCGGAGCAGGCGGCGGCGGTGGCGGCGCTGGATGCGAGTCTGGCGGAAGGGAAGTTTGGCGTGACGTTGCTGCACGGCGTGACGGGGTCGGGGAAAACCGAGGTGTATTTGCGTGCGATCGACACGGCGTTGAAGGCGGGCGGCGGCGTGGTGTTTCTGGTGCCGGAGGTGGCGTTGACGCCGCAGACGGTGGCGCGGCTCAGGTCGCGACTGGAGGCGATCTCGCCGGGGCATCGCTGCGTGGTGTGGCACAGTCATTTGAGCGAGGGGGAGCGGTTTGACGGCTGGCTGGCGCTGGCGACGGGGGAGGCGCGCGTGGTGGTGGGCGCGCGCTCGGCGGTGTTCGCGCCGGTGGCGAATCTGCGGTTGATCGTGGTGGATGAGGAGCACGAGCCGGCCTACAAGCAGGACGAGACGCCGCGGTATCACGGGCGGGACGTGGCGGTGATGCGGGCGAAGTTGAGCGGGGCGTTGTGTTTGCTCGGGTCGGCGACGCCGTCGCTGGAAAGTTTCGTGAACGTGGAGGCGGGGAAGTATCGGCTGCTGCAGTTGACGCAGCGGGTGGACGCGCGGCAGCTGCCGAAGATCGACGTGGTGGATTTGCGGATCGAAGCGATGCGGCAGCGGGCGTTCACGACGTTGTCGCGGAAGCTGGTGGATGCGATGCAGGCGCGGCTCGAGCGACGGGAGCAGACGATTTTGTTCATCAACCGGCGCGGGTATTCGTCGTCGATGTTGTGCACGAAATGCGGGCACGTGGAGGAGTGTCCGCACTGCAGCATCACGATGACGTATCATCGTGCGGACGAGATGCTGCGGTGTCATTTGTGCGGGCATCAACGCGGGGCGCCGGCGCGTTGTCCGAAATGCGCGGCGCCGGATATTCGGTGGAAGGGATTGGGGACGCAGCGCGTGGAGGAGGCGGTGCGGCGGGTGCTGCCGCGGGCGCGCATCGAGCGAATGGATACGGATGCGATGTCGAAGAAGAACCGGTTTCGCGAAGTGCTGGCGCAGTTTCGCGCGGGGAAGATCGACGTGCTGGTGGGGACGCAGATGATCGCGAAGGGATTGGATTTTCCGAACGTGACGCTGGTGGGACTCGTCGACGCGGACATGTCGATGCACATCCCGGATTTTCGCGCGAACGAGCGGACGTTTCAGCTGTTGGTGCAGGTGGCGGGACGGGCGGGGCGGGGTGATCGCGCGGGCGAGGTGATCGTGCAGACGTTCACGCCGCAGGCGGAGCCGATCCAGTTTTCGCGGCAGGCGGATTTCGCGGGGTTCGCGGCGTCGGAGCTGGCGATCCGGAAGGCGTATCATTATCCGCCCTACCGGCATTTGATTCACCACGTGTTTCGCGGGCCGAATCCGGACAAGTTGAAGTTTTTCGCGGAGCAGTGGGCGCGGCTGGTCGAGCGGGAGGTGGGTGAGCGCGTGGAGTTGAAAGGGCCGTCGGCGGCGCCGATCGAGAAGATCAAGGACGAGTATCGCTGGCAGCTGTGGTATCTGACGAACGGCGTGACAAAGGTGGTGCCGGAGCTGGCGCGGTTGCGGGCGGAGTTTGCGTGGCCGGACGATGTGACGCAGGTGATCGATGTGGATCCGGTGAATTTGATGTGAGCCGCCGCCGCCGCGGAAGCGGTGGCGGAAGATCCAAGATCCAAGCACCAAGCTCCAGGGAAGGTTCAGGGGCTAATATTCAGAATGAGCGGGCGGTTGTTGGCTCTCGTTTTGGGACGGGGCGGGCGAGGAGGACGGACTCGAGGGCGGCGATGGTGTGGGTGAGGTTTTCGGTTTCGGCGGCGATGGCGGCGGAGCTGGAGGCGTTTTGGTCGGCGATGGCGGCGTTTTGGCGGGTGACGTTTTCCATCGCGCGGCTGCCGATGCCGAGGTGTTGCAGGTTTGCCAGCATCTGTTCGGAGGAGGTTTGGATGAGGCGCATCGAATCGGCGGAAGCGTGGGCGTTGGCTTCGAGGGCGCGGAGCGCTTCGGCGACTTCGTGCGTGAGGGCGTCGCCGCGCGAGATGGCGGCGCGGGACTCGTCGACGAGGCGGCCGGTTTCGGCGGTGGCGTCGGCGGCGCGTTGGGCGAGGCTGCGAACCTCGTCGGCGACGACGGCGAAACCCGAGCCCGCTTCGCCGGAGCCCGCGGCTTCGATGGAGGCGTTGAGGGCGAGGATCCGGGTTTGAAGGGAGATCTCGTTCATCGTTTTCACGATGCGGTGGGTGGCGGTGCTGGCGTCGGAGATCTTCTGCATCGTGCCGGTGAGCGCGGCCATGGCTTGGCGGGATTCGGTGACGAGCGTGTTGGTTTGCGCCATGTGATCGACGGACTGGCGGGCGGCGTCGACGTTGCGCTGGTTGAGCGAGGTGACGGTGACGAGGGCGGCGGCGGTTTGCTCGAGTCCGGCGGCTTCGCTCGCGGCGCCTTGGGCGAGGCGGCGGGCGGCGGCGGTGGCGGTTTCGACGGCGTTGGAGATGGCGCGCACGCCATCGCGGAGACCGGTGAGGGCGCGTTGAACGATGCGGTCGATACGGCGGATCGAAACGAAGGCGACGATCGAAGAGACGAGGAGGAGCGCGGCGACGAAGAGGAGACGGTGGCGGAGGTCGCGGGCGACGGCGGCGCGGTGCGTGGAGAGAACGTGGCGAAGTTCGTCGAGGAGGTGCGGGTCGACGGTGGCGAGGAGTTCGGCGCGGGCGGCGGTGGCGGCGGTCCAGTGGTCGCGGAGGGCGCGGTTGAAGGGAACGGCTTCGGTGGAGGCGGTGTTGAAGGCGGCGGTCCTGAGATTTTGGATACCGGTGTAGGCGGGAGCGGTGAGGATTTTCCGCCAGAAATCGCGCAGCTCGGGCGGGGCCATGAGGGCGGCGTTGGATTCGAGGTAGCGGAGCTGGGAGGTGGCGTGGAGGACCTCGTTGAATTCGTGGATGGTGAGCAGAGCGGTGTCGAAACCGCGGGCGTAGCGGGTGCGTTCGACTTCGACGGCGATGGCGAGGCGGCCGGACCAGACGAGACCGTCGAGGCGGGAGCGGAGGGGCGCGGAGTCGGTGTGCCGGTTGAGGGCGGTCATCACCGCGAAGATCTGTTCGAAGAGCGCGTGGTAGGTTTCGCGTGAGGAGGAGAGATCGGTCGAGGCGAAGGCGTTGCGGGCGGCGGGGAGGGTTTCGAGGGCGCGGCGAAAGGCGGCGATGGGCGGACGGGTTTCGTGGGGGAGGTGACGATCGAGGCGAGGAAGCGCGAGGTGGGCGAAGAGGCGGGTGCGGGCGGCGTCGGTTTCGTCGATCTGGGAAGCCAGCGCGAGGTGGTCGCGATCGGAGGCGGAGGCGAGTTCGGCGAGGAGCGCGCGGCGCAAGGAGACGAGTTCGGCGGTGAGTTCGACGACCTCGTGGGTGTGGCGGAGCGTGCGGGCGTCGAAGGCGAGTCGGACGATCGTGACGCCGGAAAACACGAGCGCGCCGACGAGCGGGAGGGCGACGACGAGAAGGAGTTTTTGGCGGAGTGACAGTCGGAGACGCATGGGGCGGGTCATTCGCGCCGGGCGGCGATGAGGCCGGGCTCGGGGGGCGCGGGGCGGTGCGGCGGGGCGGGATGGCGGGGAGTTGAAGCGGGTGCGGCGGGGGCGTGCGATTCGACGACGACGAGGGATTCGAGGAGCGCGATGCTGGAGCCGAGGCCGGCGGTTTGGGCGTCGATGAAGGCGGCGGTGGCGGCGTTTTCCTGGGCGATGGCGGCGGTTTGTTGTGTTTGGGTGTCGAGGGCGCGGGTGGCGGAATTGATTTCGTCGACGCGGCGGACGAGTTCCTCGGTGGACGTTTGGATGTCGGCCATGCAGCCGGTNGCGGTCCGGGCCTGGGCTTCGACCTGTTGGAAGACGGCGCTGACTTTTTCGCTGAGCGCGACGCCCTCGCCGGTGAGTTGGTGAGCGCCGTCGATGAGTTGGGCGATGGAGGCGGATTCGGCGGTGGCGCGCATGGCCATTTCGCGAACCTCGTCGGCGACGACGGCGAAGCCGGCGCCTGCTTCGCCGGCGCGGGCGGCTTCGATGGACGCGTTGAGGGCGAGGAGATTGGTTTGGAAGGAGATTTCGTCGATGGTGCTGGCGATGTGTTTGGTCTGGCCGCTGGTGGCGGCGATTTGTTGGACGGCGGCGACGAGGGATTGCATCGACCGGGTGGCGCGCTGCACGAGGGATTCGGTTTCGTGCATCCGGGCGGCGACGGCGCGGGCGTGGTCGGAATTTTGGCGGTTGGTGGCGGTGAGCTCCTCGAGGGATGCGGCGGTTTGTTCGAGGGAGGCGGCCTGCTGCGTGACGACGTCGGCGAGCTGCTGGCCGGCGGCGGCGCTGCCGGCGGTGACGCGACGCAGGTTGAGGAGGGTGTGGCGCAGCGAGAGGACGGCGCGCGTGATGCCGTTGAGGACGGCGCGGCCGAGGAGCCAGGCGGCGAAGCCGGAGAGGGCGATGACGCCGGCGAGGAGGGCGAGGGTGGCGTAGCGTTCGCGGTTGACGCGGGCGATGTAGGCGCGGGCGAAGGACTGGAGCTCTTCGAGCACGTGAGGCTGCATGGCGACGAGGAGCGCGTAGCGTTTGACCTCGGTGAGTTCCCGCCAGACGGGGAGGTCGGCGGGATCGAAGCGGCGTTTCGTGGTGGTGTCGGGCTGGGTGAATTTCCGCACCATGCGGTCGGCTTCGAGGTAGACGGGATCGGAGAAGATTTTTTCGAAGTAGGGGCGGAGTTCGGGGACGGTGTGGGCGAGGAGGTGGCGCTCGACGGTGCGGCGCATGAGGGTGGCGAATTCGGCGTTGGCGGCGTTGTCGAGGGTGCGGAAGCCGCCGAGCTCGTGGCCCCAGCAATACATGCCGGTTTCGGTGGTGGCGTTGTTGTGGAGATCGGCGCACCAGATGAGCGTCTGGAGGCGGAGGCGGATGGGGAGTTCGGTCGATTCGTTGACGAGGGCGCGGATGGCGTGGCCGAGCGGTGTGGCGAGGGCGGTGTAGACGCCGTTGTTGACGGTGCGGGCTTCGCGGTTGTCGCCGGGGCGGCGCGCGAGGTAGTAGGTGCGAACGGCGGGGACCTGTTCGTAGAGTTTCAGCGCCTGTTCGAGATGGGTGATGAAAGCCTGGTTGCGGACGGTGGCTTTGGCGCGCGGGAGGTTGGCGCGAATGCGGGCGACGAGTCGTTCGCTCTCGTCGATGTGCCGCTGGTATTTGGGAGAGTTGTCGGGATCGAGGTATTGGGCCCAGGAGGCGTTGTATTCGAGACCCATGAGGATGTCGAAACGGGCGACCTCGGTGGCGAGAGCGATGAGATCGGCGATGCGCGTGAGCTCGGTGGCTTTCGAGGAAAGCTGACGCACCTGAAAGAAGGCGAAGAGCGCGGCGCCGAGGACGGGCGCGAGCACCATCAGCAACATGGAACGGCGAAGACCGGAGAGTTTCGACATTGCGGGATGGGGAACGGCCGACGGGGTGGGGTGATCGGAACGGGCGACGTGAAGCGCCGCGCTTCTGATCGGCACGTTGCGGGCGGGGCTTCAGCGGAAAGCGCGGCGCCAACTCGGGTTGGGGAAGAAAAAGCGCGTTGTTGCAGGCGTGGTGCGTTGCGGGAGGAGACGGGGTTTGACTCGGGCGGGAGCGGATTTTTTCCTCGGTCGTTTCCGGGGATAAGCCCGCGGAACCCACACGCACCCGACTGTTAACGATGAAGTTCGAGCATTTGTTTTTTCATGGCGTTTCCACGGTGAGGAACCGGGCGAATCGCACATGGAGAAGCGAACGGCGGACGACGCTGCGGGTCGCGGGCGGCGACGAGGTGGCGGAGGTGGAGCAGTTCATGCGCACATTGCTGGCGAGTGCGGACCTGCCGGCGTCGGCGTATCGGCGGCATGCGTTGGTGCGGCGATGGCCGGCGTGCCTGCGGCATTTGCGGGCGACGGATGCGCGGGAGGCGTCGCGGGTGCTGGCGGAGCAGCCGGAGAAGGCGGGGGCGTTGTTGAGCGTGGTGTTGCTGGGGGTGACGGATTTCTTCCGGGACGAAGGCGTGTTTCAGCAACTGCGGAGCGGGGTGTTGCCGGAGTTGTTGCGGCGGCAGAGGCGAGTGCGGGTGTGGAGCGCGGCGTGCTCGAACGGGCAGGAGCTTTATTCGGTGGCGATGTTGATGGCGCGGAGCGGGCGGCTGGGAGATTGCGAACTCCTGGGGACGGACTGTCGGGCGGAGGCGATCGCGGAGGCGCGGCGCGGGGTGTTTCGCGAGGAGGAGGTGGCGCGCATCGAGCCGGAGTTGCGCGAGGCGTTTTTCGAGGCGGGCGGGGCGAGGGCGATCGATCCGCGGCTGCGTCGCGCGGCGCAGTGGAAAGTGGCGAATTTGTTTGGCGAGATCGAACGCGGACCGTGGCACCTGATCTTGTGGCGGAACATGGCGATTTATCTGGAGAGCGAGCGCGCGGAGGAGATTTGGGCGCGGTTGGTCGATCAGCTGGCGCCGGGCGGCTTTCTCGTGGCGGGGAAGGCGGACACTCCGCCGAAGTGGCTGCGGCTGACGCGGGTGGCTCCCTGCATTTATCAGAAGGAGGGACGATGAGAGCGCGGGCGGGAGGCATGAGCCACGGCAGGGGCACGGCGGTCGCGGTGGCGGCGGCTGTCGCATGGATTTGGATACGGCTGGAGCTGTTCGAAGACATCTGGCTGCCGCTGACGTTCGTGCTGCCGATGCTGGTGTGCGTGTGGACGCGCCGGCGCTGGCATGTGTGGGGGATGGCGGCGGCGTTTGTGGTGACGATGGCGTGGAAGTTTCTGGAGATGCCGGCGGTGGCGGTCGGGCGGGGGATCGAAGGGCGGTTGTTCGTGGGGACGACGCTGTTCAACATCCTCGCGGGTGCGCTCATGGTGCACCTGATCCTGATCTTGCGGGAAAGGCTGGATGAGCGGGACGCGAAGCTGCGCGAGCAGTATGCGGAGCTGGAGGCGCAGGCGGAGGAACTGGTGCGTCAGAACGAGGAGATCAAAGTGCAGTCGGAGGAACTCGCGCAGCAGACCGAGGAGATCGAATCGCAGGCGGAGGAGCTGGGCGGGCAGAACGAGGAATTGCAGCAGGCGAACGAGCGGCTGGCGATTCGCGAGGAGATTTTGCAGAGCCTGCTGGAGGTTTCGCGGACGCCGGGAACGGGGCTCGAGGCGCTGGCGGACGTGTGCCGGCGGTCGTTGCACGCGATCGGGAAGCCGGCGGAGTGCGTGGCGGTGTTGCGGCTGGATCCGGACAAGCTGCGATTGAAGGCGCAGGGCACGGCGCCCGGGGCGATGCCGGTGCCGGCGGAATGGCCGCGCGAAGGCTCGATCGCGAGCGTGGTGCTGGCGGAGGCGAGGACGGCGTATGTTTCGGATTTGTCGAAGCAGCCGGAGCTGCGCGCGCCGTTTGCGGAGAGCGATCCGGTGAGGTCGGTGCTCGCGACGCCGTTGCGCGTGGGGGGCGGGCTGTATGGCGTGGTGCTGGCGTGCAGTTCGCAGCCGACGCACTGGACGGAGGAGCAGTTTCACGTGCTGGAGTGGATCGCGGCGCAATGCGGGCTGATCGCGGAAAACATCCGGTGGCAGCGGACGGTGGCGGAGCGGACGCGCGAGATCGAGGCGGCGAACCGGGCGAAGGATCAATTCCTGGCGATGTTGTCGCACGAGCTGCGCACGCCGCTCACGCCGGTGCTGGCGGCCGCGGGCGTGCTGGAGCGGGACGAGCGGATTCCGGAGGACGCGCGCGAGGACCTGCAGATGATCCGGCGGAACGTGGCGATCCAGAGCCGGTTGATCGACGACCTGCTGGATTTGACGCGACTCGAGCGCGGTAAGTTAAAACTGGATACCAACGCGCTGGACGTCGTGACGCTGTTGCACGAGACGGCGGGGATCGTGGCGGGCGACCTGGACGCGAAGGACCAGCGGCTCGCGCTCGATCTGGACGGCGTGCAGGGCTGCCGCGTGCTGGGGGACGGGCCGCGTTTGCAGCAGGTGTTTTGGAATCTGTTGAAGAACGCGACGAAGTTCAGTCCGCGGCAGAGCTCGATCATGGTGACGGCGCGACGCGTGGACGGGGCGAAGCCGGCGGTGCGCGTGGAGGTGAAGGATGCGGGGATGGGAATCGAGCCGCACGATCTGCGGCGGATCTTCAAGCCGTTCGAGCAGGTGGAAGCGCGCGGCAAGCAGCGCGGCAGCGACGGCGGGCTGGGGCTCGGGCTGGCGATCGCGAAGGCGATCGTGGAGATGCATCGGGGGACGATCGCCGTGGCGTCGGAAGGGAGCGGCCGCGGCGCGACGTTTTCGGTGGAGCTGCCGCTGCTGGCGGAGGACGCGGGCCAGCGGCCGGCGATGGCGGTGACGCGCAGTCCGTTTCACGGCGGGAATGGCGCGAGCGGCGCGCAGATCTTGCTGGTGGAGGATCACGAGGACACGGGGCGCGTGCTGGCGCGGCTGCTGCGCAACGCGGGTCACCTGGTGGACTATGCGCGTTCGGCGGGGGCGGCATGGGCGCTGTTTCAGAAAGGCGACTACACGCTGGTGATTTCCGACCTGGGGCTGCCGGACGAAAGCGGGCTGGCGTTGATCCGGAAGATGCGGGAGCGGCGGCCGGATCTGCCGGGAATTTGCCTGACGGGCTACGGCTCGGAAGAGGATCTGGTGGCGTGCCGCGAGGCGGGTTTTTCGGAGCATCTGACGAAGCCGGTGGACATGCAGCGTTTGCACGCGGCGATCGGGCGGATTTTGGGGCGGGAGCGGGCGTGAGGGAGCTGGGGCGAAAAACCTAACGTTTGCCGCGGCGAAGCGGAGTGAGGTTCGCGGTTGAGGTGGGGCGGGGATCGGATTTGTTGGCGGGCGATGAAGGTTTATTTCATGGGCGTGTGCGGAACGGCGATGGGGAATGCCGCGCTTCTGGCGCGGGCGGCCGGACACGACGTGATGGGGGCTGACACGGGGGTGTATCCGCCGATGTGTGACGTGCTCGCGCAGGCGAACGTGGCGGTGCACGAAGGTTATGATCCGGCGCGGTTGGAGCGGCTGGCGCCGGATTTGGTGGTGATCGGGAATGCGATGTCGCGCGGGAATCCGGAGGTGGAGTGGCTGCTGGAGACGCGGGCGATTCCGTTCACGTCGCTGCCGGCGATGTTGCACGATCTGGTGCTGAAGCGGCGGAAGAACATCGTCGTGTGCGGGACGCACGGGAAGACGACGACGACAGCGTTGACGGCGTTTTTGTTGCGGGAGAACGGGCGCGATCCGGGGTTTTTGATCGGCGGCGTGCCGCACGATCCGCCGGTGGGGAATCATCTGGGGGCGTCGGTCGATCCCTTCGTGATCGAAGGCGACGAGTATGACAGCGCGTTCTTCGACAAGCGGAGCAAGTTCATCCACTACGCGCCGCACGTGGCGGTGTTGAACAATCTGGAGTTCGATCACGCGGACATCTTTCGCGATCTGGCGGACGTGCAGCGGACGTTTTCGCATCTGGCGCGGATCGTGCCGCGGAGCGGGTTTGTGGTGATGAACGGCGACGACGAGAATTTGCGCGGACTCGGGGCGCTGCCGTGGACGCAGGTGGTGCGCGTGGGGACGGGCGAGAAGAACGACGTGCGGATCGTGGAGTTTGCGGAGACGCCGGGGCGGGTGGAGTTCGCGTTGACCTGGCGCGGGGCGCCGTGGGGGCGCGTGAACTGGAAGCAGCGCGGGATGTTCAACGCGCGGAACGCGGCGATGGCGGCGACGGCGGCGGGTCTGGCGTTGAGTCCGGCGGATCCGACGGTGCTGGGGTTGGACGCGTTGGCGCGGTTTCGCGGGGTGAAGCGGCGGCAGGAGTTGTTGTGCGAAAGCTCGACGGCGACGGTGATCGAGGATTTCGGGCATCATCCGACGGCGCTGGCGGAGACGCTGCATTCGTTTCGCGCGCAATTTCCCGGGGCGAAGTTGACGGCGGTGTTCGAGCCGCGGAGCAACACGGCGCGGACGAAGACGCTCGAGTCGGGGTTCATGCGGGCGCTGGCGATGGCGGACGAGGTTTATCTCGGCGCGGTGAATCGGGCGGAGAAGCTGGCGGTGGGCGAGCGGTTCGACACGGCGGCGGTGGCGGAGCATCTGGAGGAGCTCGGCGTGGAGGCGCACAGCGCGCCGACGAATGCGGTGCTGTTGGAGAAGCTGGTCGAGAACACGTGCGGCGAACGGGCGGCGAAGCGCGTGGTGGTGTTTTTCACGAACGGGTCGTTCGACGGGATTATCGAAAAGTATGTGGGGGTGGTGCGGGGATGAGTTGAGAGTTGAGGGTTGAGAGTTGAGAGACGGGGTGGGTGGATTGTCGCTTGCGTCTGCCAACGAGTTGCCCTCCTTCGGAGGCAGCTCATGAAATTTGCAACTCGGTGTGGTGTGCGGGCGATCGGAGTGGGTGCGATGTTGTGGGTGCTGGCGAGCGGGTTGTGGGCGCAGGCGCCGGGGGTGGAGCCGGCGAGCGGGGCGGTGGCGACGCCGACGCACGATCCGATGCTGGCGCGGGTGTTTCCGTCGATCGTGCGCATCGAGGCGATCCGGCTGCGTCCGAGCGACGGGCGATTGACGAAGCAGTGGACGGGCGGGAGCGGCGTGATCATCTCGGCGGAGGGGCACGTGTTGACGAACTGCCACGTGACGGAGGACGGGGATTATTTTCGCTGCTATCTCTACGACGGCTCGCATGTGGATGCGGAACTGGTGGGGCAGGATGCGCTGACGGATCTGGCGGTGTTGAAGCTGGAGTTGTCGCAGCGGCCGGAGAATGCGTCGGCGCTGGTGGTGGCGGAGTTTGGGGATTCGGATCAGCTGGTGGCGGGCGACGTGGTGTATGCGTTGGGGAGCCCGGGATTTTTGGCGCAGTCGGTGACGCGCGGGATCGTGTCGAATCCGTCGCTGGTGCTGCCGGAGCAGACGGCGGGGAAGATGATGTTGCGCGGAGAGGACGTGGGGATGCTGGTGCGGTGGATTTTGCACGACGCGCGGATTTTCGGCGGGAACAGCGGCGGGCCGCTGGTGAATGGGCGCGGCGAGATCGTGGGCATCAATGAAATCGGGGTGTTCAATTTGAGCGGGGCGATTCCCGGGAATCTCGGGCGCGTGGTGGCGGATAATTTGATCAAGCACGGGCGGGTGATCCGCGGGTGGTCGGGGATCACGGTGCAGCCGCGACTGGAGTCGAGCGGGCGCGGGCCGGGCGTGATCGTGGCGGACGTGGCGGAAGGTTCGCCGGCGGCGAAGGCGGGCGTGAGGGCGGGAGATCTGGTGCTCGCGTGCGACGGGCAGGAAATCGAAGGCGCGGAGGAGAAGGCGGTGGCGCATTTCAACCGGCTGGAGATGAGCCGGCTGCCGGGGGAGGCGTTCGAGGTGTCGTATTCGAGAAATGGAGACAACGGGACGGCGCGGATGACGCTCGCGCAGCGCGAGCCGGCGCGGGGCGACGACGTGGAGTTGAAAGGTTGGGGCGCGGTCGTGCGCGACGTGACGATGAAACTCGCGCGGGAGGAGCGGCTGCCGGACACGGGCGGCGTGTGGCTGGAGAACGTGCGGCCGGCGGGGCCGAGCGGGCAGGGCGAGCCGGTGTTGCGGCGGCAGGACGTGGTGATCGCGGTCGACGGGAAACCCGTGGCGAACGTCGCGGAGTTGCGGGCGGTGACGGAGGAGTTGTTGAAGGAGGCGCCGAATGGAAAACGGGTGGTGCTCGCGAGCGTGCGGCGGGACGGGGCGGTGTTGAATTCGGTGGTGGAGTTGCGACAGACGGACGATCACAGCGTGACCCCGCAGGCGCGAAAGGCGTGGCTGGGCGCGGCGTCGCAGCCGTTGACGCCGAAGCTGGCGTCGCGGTTGGGCATCAAGGCGGAGGGTGGCGCGCGGTTGACGCGGATTTATCCGGGGACGGAAGCGGAGAAGGCGGGATTGCGGGTGGGCGACGTGGTGCTGGCGCTGGACGGCGTGGCGGTGCCGGCGCGGCGGCCGGAGGATACGGACGTGCTGGCGCGGCAGATCCGGCAGTATCGGTCGGGGAGCACGGCGGTGTTTTCGTTGTGGCGGGATGGCGACACGGTGGAGTTGAGCGTGGTGCTCGAGCAGCAGCCGACGCCGGCGCCGGAGATGCCCTGGTGGGAGGATACGGCGCTGGAGTTTTCGGCGCGCGATATCGCGTTCGAAGATCGCGTGCGGCTGCAGTTGTCGCCGGAGACGAACGGCGTGCTGATCGAGAGCGCGGTGCCGGCGGGCTGGGCGGCGCTGGCGGGATTGCGGAGCGACGACGTGGTCGAGCTGGCGGGCGGAAAGCGGGTGAGCTCGCTGGAGGAATTGAAGCAGGCGCGGGCGGCGGCGGTGGCGGACGGCGCGGACTGGTGGGTGCTGCAGGTGCGCCGGCGGGGTCAGACGCTGTTCGTGGAGATCAACCTCAAAGCAGCGAAGGCGAATTCATGAAACGGATACAAAAAACGACGGGCGGTCGGGCGATGTGGTGGGCGGGGTGCGCGCTGGTGGCGACGCCGATGATCGGAGCGGCGGAGAATCCGCGGGACGTGTTGTTGCAGAAAGTCGACGCGGTGATCGGCATCGAGATGGTGGTGACGGTGAAGGTGAAGGTGGGCGACCGGGAGCGTCCGGCGCAGGAGCGGCGGGTGGAGGTGAATGGCACGGTGGTGACGCCGGACGGGCTGACGGTGGCGTCGCTCGCGCAGGTGGATCCGGCGGCGGAAGTCGAGGCGGCGCAGCTGGCGCAGCCGGGCCGGCAGATCGAATTGTTGGGGGCGGATTTCAAGGAGGTGAAATTGCGGCGGGCGAACGGGACGGAGGTGCCGGCGCGGTTCGTGTTGAAGGATGCGGATCTCGACCTGGCGTTCATCGCGCCGGAGGAGGCGGATGGGGCGGAGACGTTTGCGCACGTCGATTTGGGCGCGCACACGGACGCGGCGGTTTTGGACAAGTTTTATTCGGTCACGCGGGCGTCGAAGGCGTTGCAACGGGTGCCGATCATCATGGAAACGGCGGTGACGGGGATCGTGGAGAAACCGCGGCGGATTTATTTGGTGCGCGATGTGTCGCTGGGCAGTCCGGTGTTCGATGGCACGGGGCGGCTGCTGGGGCTGGCGCTGCAGCATTTCGCGGGCGGACGGCGGGTGGGGATCGTGGTGCTGCCGGCGGAGGATATCGCGGAGGTGGCGAAGCAGGCGGCGGCGGCGCAGAAGTCGGGCGCGGTCGAGGGAGCGGTTTCGGCGGGGCCGGCGAGGGTTGATTAAAGTATTTTGAGATTTGCCAAGGGATGCGTAGCCGGCGCGGCGTGAAAACGCTAGGGTTTGGCGAATGAGCCCGGGCGTGCTGGCGGCTTACCAAGAATTTCAGCCTGCGGAAAAGGCGTGTTGGGAGATTCTGCTGCGCGAGCACGAGGTGGGGCGGCGGATTCCGTCGGACGTGTTGAACCGCGCGATGGATCAAACGCTGGAGCAGCTGTGGGCGCTGCTGGGGCGAGGGACGCGGGCGACGGAAGCGAGTGTGCGGGAGATGGTTGAAATCCGACTGCCGGGGACGGAGGAGGGCGCGTGCGCGTTCGAGACGTATCTGCCTTATTTCGCGAGTGGCGAGGAGGCGCTGGAGCTGGTAGGCAAGGAGATCGAATGGCTGAGTCCGCGGGTGCGGGGGGAAGGGCGCGAGGAGTTGCGGCTGGCGTTTGATCTGCTCGTGCAGTGCCAGCTGCAGCGGTTATGCGGCGCGTGTGCGCTGAGCGTGAACTGCCCTCATGGCGGACCGGGCGCGCTGCATGTGCGCGAGCGCCGGGAAGGATTCAGGCGGCCGCGGGAGGAGCGAGACGACGGCTGACGCGGCGGGCGGTGGCGTCGCGGGGGGCGCGCGAGAGGCTGAAGTCGGGGCGTAAAGCCCCTGCCACAGCGGGGTTTTATTGGGCCTGCTTGGCGACCTTGCGGACGAGGGGCTGCTCGCCGGCGGGGAGGGCGAGGAGGTCGTAGTCCTGGTAGCCGGTGATCTTCACATCGACGAATTCGCCGACGGGGAGTTCGCGCGGGACGTAGACGCGGCCGTCGATGTCGGGGGCGTCGGCTTCGCCGCGGGCGACGCCGGGTTCCTCGACGAGGACGCGCAGTGTGCGGCCGACGTAGGATTTGCTGACGTCGGCGGCGATGGTCTTTTGGAGGGCCATCGTGCGGTGCCAGCGGGCTTCCTTCATCTTGGCGGGAATCTGTTCGTCCATCTTCGCGGCGCGGGTGCCTTCTTCTTGGGAATAGCGGAAGACGCCGAGGCGCTCGAATTTGGTTTCGCGGATGAAGTCGCAGAGCTCGTCGACGTCGGCGTCGGTTTCGCCGGGGAAGCCGACGATGAACGTGGTGCGAATGGCGATGCCGGGAATGCCGGCGCGGATGCGGGCGATGAGATTGCGGATGTAATCGCCGGAGGTTTCGCGCTGCATCTTACCCAGCATGTGGTCGCTGATGTGCTGCAGCGGGATGTCGATGTAGCGGGCGACCTTGGGGCATTCGGCGATGGTGCGGATGAGTTCGTCGGACCAGTGCGCGGGATGCGTGTAGAGCAGGCGTATCCAAAAATCCCCTTCGATGGCGTTGAGCTGGCGGAGAAGGGTGGTGAGGGCGGTGCCGCGCGAGGAGTCGACGGGCGTGCGCGGGTTGGGGCGCTGTTCCCAAGTGTCCATGCCGAAGAACGTGGTGTCCTGGGAGATAAGATTGATTTCCTTCACGCCCTCTTTGACGAGCTGGCGGGCCTCGGCGACGACGCTCTCGACGGTGCGGCTCCGGTGGCGACCGCGGATCTGCGGGATGATGCAGAACGTGCACGGGTGGTTGCAGCCCTCGGCGATTTTCAGGTAGGCGAAGTGCTTCGGCGTGAGGCGGAAGCGGGGCGTGTCGTAATCGGGAATGTAGGTGGACTTGCCCTCGATGAAGTTGGCGGGGGCGGCTTTGATGAGGCCGCGTTCCTTGGCGTAGATTTCCTCGATGATGGGGGCGACCTTGGTGACCTGATCGAGGCCGATGAAGGCGTCGACTTCGTCGTGGAGCTCGGAGGAAAGGTCCTTGGAGAAGCGCTGCGACATGCAGCCGGCGACGATGAGCTTCTGTTCCTTGCGGCGTTTTCTCATGCCGCGGTTTTGGTGAACCTCGAGGATGTGCCCGATGGATTCCTCCTTGGAGGAGTCGATGAAGGAGCAGGTGTTGACGATGACGACGTCGGCTTTTTCGGCTTCCGGGATGACGGCCATGCCGGCTTTGTGCAGGTGGCCGACCATGATCTCGCTATCGACGAGGTTCTTGGCGCAGCCGAG
>Ga0065721_10000451_pt1 | contig 212594 bp, 159 predicted proteins | sample Mesricmetagenome_FD_59108 | JGI IMG/M metagenome (GOLD analysis project Ga0065721, IMG submission 59108) | Mesophilic microbial community from rice straw/compost enrichment Sample: eDNA_1 v2 (version 2) | ecosystem: Engineered > Solid waste > Grass > Composting > Bioreactor | place: USA... | reverse complement strand
CGGGTGAACGCGAAACTCGTGGGCTGGGATCATTGGACGGATCTCGCGGTGCTGCGGCTGGATCTCGAAGAGGTGCAGCGGCGCGGGCTGAAGTTTCGGCACGCGGAATTTGGCGACAGCAGCAAACTCGAGATCGGCGAGACGGTGTATGCGGTGGGGACGCCGTATGGACTGACGCGGACGGCGACGCGCGGGATCATTTCGAATAACAACCGTTATTTTGAAGATCCGCGCGGGGTGAAAGGGTATGAGACGGGAGCGTTCAACACGTGGCTGCAGACGGATGCGGCGATCAATCCGGGGAACTCGGGCGGGCCGCTGGTGACCGCGGACGGACGCGTGGTGGGGATCAATTCGCGCGGCTATGCGGGCGCGGACAATCTCGGGTTTGCGATTCCGTCGAACATCGCGAAACGCGTGGTTCACGGGCTGGTGCACAAAGGCGAGATCGAACGGAGCTACATCGGGATCGTGCCGCGTGACCTGCAGGATTTTGAGGGGTTTTACGCGCTGTCGCTGAACACAGGGATGTTGATCAACAACGTGGATCGCGACTCGCCGGCGGCGCGCGCGGGTATCCGCGGAGGTGATATCCTGCTGGCGATCGACGGCGTGAAAGTGGACGGGCGATTTCCGGAGCAGTTGCCGGGAATTCAGAACATGATCGCAAGCCGGCCGGTCGGGAGCGCGTTGAAGCTTTCAGTGCGGCGGAGCGGCGAGACGAAGGAGTATGTCGTGGTGACGGAAAAACTGGAGAGCCGCGTGGGCGAGGAGTGGGCGTTTGAGAAGTGGGGATTGAGCGTGCGCAAAGTGTCGCGGACGTATGCGCGCGAGAATCAACTGACGGACGACACGGGTGTGCTCGTGATCGGCGTGCAGCCGGGATTTCCGGCGAGCGTGGCGGGGATTCAGCGCGGCGATGTAATTCGAAAAGTGAACCAACAACCGGTGGACACGCTCGAGGTGTTGAAGGCGGCGCATGCGGCGTATGATGCGCAGCCGGAGACGGTGTTGGTCGAAGCGATGCGGAATCGGCAGATTTCGCTGTATGTATTCAAACCATGAGGACGTTTTTTCTGAGCGGAGTGTTGAGTGGAATCGCGGTGCTTTCGGCGCTGCGCGCGGATGTCGCGGAACTGTGGGAGGAGCGGTTGCGGACCGTGGTCGCGGTCGAGCACTACGTGGAGACGGAGACGGAGCGGCGGCCGAGCGTGTCGTATGGGACGGTGATAGATGAAAACGGGACGATCATCCTGCCCTCGATCGCGGTGAATGCGCGGTCGACGCCGTCGCAGTTGAAGGATTTCAAAGTGTATCGCGCGGGCTCGGCGGAGAGCGTGGCGGGCGAGTATCTCGGGCAGGATCCGCTGTCGGGGTGGCATTTCGTGCGCGCGGCGGAAGCGGTTCGGAGGGAACTGACACCGATCACGAAATTCGTGGGCGAGGCGCGCGAGCCGAGGATGGGCGAGGAGTTGTGGGGGATCGGGCTGCGCAACAAGGATGAGGACTTCATGCCTTACTGGATGAGCGGGCGGGTGTCGCTGGTGCAGAGTTTGCCGATGCGGACGGCGGTGGCGTTGGATGAAGTGACGGGACCGGGACTGCCGGCGTTCGACGCGCAAGGAAAGTTCATGGGGCTCGGGCTGACGGGATTCGGAGAGAGCTTTCTGCAATTTTCGTCGAGTGATCGCGGCGGGTTGCCGGTGTTGATGATGAACGTGGAGGAAAGCGCGGCGCTGCTGACNACGCCGGAAGTGCTGCCGCAGCTCGGGCGGGTGCCGCAGAACAAGTTTGGCCGACCGCTGGCGTGGCTGGGGGCGTATGGGCTGGAGCCGGTCGATCCGGAGGTGGCGCGTTTCTTGAAGCTCGGTTCGCAGTCGGCGGTGGTGTTCAGCGAAGTGGTGGAAGGCGGGCCGGCGGCGCGGGGCGGGTTGAAGGAAGGCGATGTGTTGCTGGCGATCGATGGGCAGGCGCTGCCGCGGTTTCGGCCGGATCGCGGGGTGGTGCAGTTTGTCGGTCGCGAAATCGTGCGACGGAAGCCGGGCGATGAGATCACGCTGACCGTGCTGCGGAATGGAGAAAGGCAGGACGTGACGATCGCGCTCGGGGATCAGCCGAAGCTTTTTACGGAGGCGGAGCGGAAGTATTTCGACCGGATCGGATTCACGGCGCGGGAATTTGTGCATGACGACGCGGTGGCGCGGCGGGTGAGTCCGCAAGGGGCGAACGGCGTGGTGGCGCATTTCGTGAAGCCGAACGGGCCGGCGTCGACGGCCGGGCTGCGGACGGATGACTGGATCCGCGAAATCGACGGCGTGGGCGTGCAGAGTTTTGAGGACGCGGTGAGGCGGTTGACGGACATCGAGGAGGATAACACGCGCGCGGAGTGCGTCGTGCTGGTGACGCGGAGCGGGGAGACGGCGGTGTTGCGGATCCGGTTGTGAACCACGGATGGACGCGGATGAACACAGATACGGAGTTGAACCACGAAGGAACACGAATGGACACGAAAGGGTGGAGAGGAGAGAGTGACGTTTATGTTTACCGGAATCGTTGAGGAAACGGGACACGTGGTGAGCTTTGCGCCGCAGGCGGAGGCTTGGCGGCTGCAGGTCGCGGCGAAGCGGGTGCTGGAGGGGCTCGCCGAGGGCGACAGTATTGCGGTGAACGGGTGCTGCCTGACGGCGACGAAGTTCGATTCTGGATACGTGTGGTTCGATGTGTTGGAGGAGACGCGGCGACTGACGAATTTTTCGGAGCTGGGCGCGGGCGGGGCGGTGAATCTGGAGCGGAGTTTGAAGTTCGATGGGAAGGTCGGCGGACATTTCGTAACGGGACACATCGATGGCGTGGGCGTCGTGGAGGTTTTCGAAGCGCGCGGGAAGGATCATTATTTGAAGGTGCGCGTGCCGGAGGGTGGCGGACGCTATATCGTGCACAAAGGCAGCATCGCGGTCGACGGGATCTCGCTGACGATCGCGGAAGTGGACGGCGATGCGTTCGCGGTGTGGGTGATTCCGCACACGTTGCAGGTCACGAATCTCGGGGCGCGGAAAGTCGGCGAAAAGGTGAACCTGGAATTCGATTTGTTGGGCAAATACGTGGAGAAACTTCTGCAAACCCGGAGCGAGTGATGCGAGCGGCACTGAATGTCCTGACGGAAGAACTGCGGCGGCTGAAAGCGGCCGGCGTGAAGAGCGTGTCGGTGTCGGAGGACAGTGTGGAAGCGCTGCGGAAGATCGTGGAGGCGCGGAAGAGTGCGCGGCCCGCGGAGAAGGTGGAGGAAGCGAAAGTGGCGGATGTTCCGGCGCGGGTGGTGAGCGAGGTGCGGACGGAGCGGGTGGTGGCGCCGGCGATTCCGGAAAAGAAAGCGCCGCCGCCGGGCGTGGCGCCGGTGCCGGAGCCGAGGCCGTTTACGTTGCCGGAAGGCGACAAGGCGACGCGGATGGCGTGGTTGAAGGAGAAGGTGTTGAAGGACGAAGTGTGCTGTGCGCACGTGCGGCCGGGGAAGCAGGTGGTATTGGGCGTCGGGAATCTGGACGCGCAGATCATGTTCGTGGGCGAAGCGCCCGGCGCGGAAGAAGAAGTGCAAGGGGAACCGTTTGTCGGTCCGGCGGGACAATTGCTGACGAAAATGATCGGAGCCATGGGGCTTCGGCGCGAAGACGTTTACATCGGCAATATCATGAACTGGCGGCCCGAAATGGCGCTCAATGCGAGCGGCGTGCAGTATGGGAATCGTCCTCCGACGGCGGAGGAGATGGCCTACTGCCTGCCGAATTTGCGGGCGCAGATCGAGATCGTGAATCCGCAATTGATCGTGGCGCTCGGCGCCACGGCGGCGGCGGGTTTGTTGGGCGCGGGTTCGTTCAAGGCGCTCGGCGAAGTGCGCGGGAAATGGAAGGAGTTCGCCGGGAAGCCGCTGATGGTGACGTATCACCCGAGCTACATCCTGCGGAATCAGTCGAATCGATCGAAGCGAATGATTTGGGAGGATTTGTTGAAGGTGATGGAACGCGCGGAGCTGCCGATCTCGGAGAAGCAACGCGGGTATTTCCTCGACAAATGAAAACGTGGTTGAGCGGTGTGATCGCGGCGTTCGTCGCGATCGGATCAGTGGCGTCGGCGGCGGAAACGCGGTTCGACTATGACGTGTTGCGTGAGCGCGCGAAGGCGCTGGCGGCGACGCCGTATGTGAAGCAGGAGAGCCCGGTGCCGGAATGGTTGAAGCGGCTGACGTATGACGAGCATCGGCTGATTCGGTTCGAGCCGGGGCACACGTGGTGGCGGAAGGAGAAGCGTCCGTTCGAGCTGCAGTTTTTCCATCCGGGCTTCGTGCAGGTGAACACGGTGCAGATTCACGAAGTGGAAAACGGGCGGGAGAAGCTGATTCCGTTCACGAAGGATCTTTTTATCTACGAGCGGCTGAAGACGGGGGAGCTGCCGCCGACGATGGGATTCGCGGGATTCAAGATCTTGTATCCGCTGAATCGCGCGGGCGACGAGCTGGGGGCGTTTCAGGGCGCGAGTTATTTCCGGCTGCTGTGCGAGAACGCGATCTATGGATTGTCGGCGCGTGGTTTGGCCTTGGATACGGCGGAGCAGACGGGCGAGGAGTTTCCGGTGTTCACGGAATTTTGGATCGAGCAGCCGGCGAAGAACGCGAAGAGCGTGACGGTGTATGCGCTGCTCGACAGCCCGAGCGTGGCGGGCGCGTATCGTTTCGTGATCGCTCCGGGGGCGGCGACGGTGTCGCAGGTGAAGGCGACGCTGTTTTTCCGGAAGCAGGTGAAGACGATCGGAATCGCGCCGTTGACGAGCATGTATTGGCACGGCGAAAGCACGAACGAACCGACGAATGATTTTCGTCCGGAAGTGCACGACTCGGACGGGCTGCTCGTGCAGACGGGCGGCGGGGAATGGATTTGGCGGCCGTTGACGAATCCGCGCGCGGTGCGGACGGCGGCGTTTAGCGATACGAATCCGAAAGGGTTTGGGTTGGTGCAGCGCGATCGGAATTTCGAAAATTACCAGGACCTCGAGGCGGCGTATCATGCGCGGCCGAGTGCGTGGGTGGAGCCGGTGGGCGATTGGGGGAAAGGATCGGTGCGGCTCGTGGAAATTCCGACCCCGGACGAGACGAATGACAATATCGTGGCGTTCTGGACGCCGGACGTGGCGCCGAAAGTGGGCCAGCCGCTCGAGCTCGAATACAAGTTGCACTGGTATCTGGATACGATTCAGCCGCCGGCGGGGCGGGTGTTGTCGACGCGGCATGGGCGGACGAAGACGCACGAGCCGGAGCTGGAGCGTTTCTTTATCGATTTCACGGGCACTTACCTCAACAAGCAGGGCGCCGAGGCGAAGATCGAATCGGTGGTGAGCGTCGGCGACGGTGCGAAACTCGAACACTCCATTGTGCAGAAGAACCCGTATAACCAGACCTGGCGGGCGGCGTTCGCGATTCGCCCGGACGAGTCGGGCAAGCCGGTCGAGCTGCGGTGTTATTTGCGCGAAGGCGACGACGTGCTCACGGAGACGTGGAGCTATTTGTGGCAGCCGTGATGGGCGGCAGTGTGAACGCGGCGCGTTGGGGACAACGCGGTCGACTAGTGGAGGCGGCGGATGAGTGAGCCGCAGGAGATGGAGCCGTTGGAGTCGTTTCGGCCGACGACGGGGACGTTGGAGGCGTGGAACGCGGCGTATGTGCGCGTGGAGGATTATCTGCGCGCGCATCGGATTCACAACCGGCTGCACGCGAGCCGGCTGATCTTGCGGATTCTGGTGCGGGCGGCGCAGCGGCATGCGGCGGATCCGTCGCTCGATCCGACGGCGCTCGCGGCGGAGGAGGCGGAGCAGATGATGGACCGGTGGTTCGCGGACGTGTTGGACGCGCGCGATCAGCCGCATGAACGCATCGCGGTGGACGGGCGGGTGGCGTTGTTGTTGAGCGACGGGCCGCAGAGGTGGCCGTATGCGTTTTTGGACGACGCGAACGTGCCGGAGGATTTCAAGGGGGCGATGCGAGCGAGTGCGCTGACGGCGGGGCCGGATTTGACGGTGTCGAGCATGGTGCCGCGTCCGATCGATCTGGGGCCGATTCCGGAGGCGGCGGGGGAGACGTTGGAGCGGATCGAGCGGATGCCGATGCTGCGGACGTTATTTTTGTGGCTGTTGTTCGCGGGGGCGTTGGGGGTGATTTTTTATGCGACGCGTTAATCCAGCGGAGGCTCGGCGATGAGCTTTGCGGCGGTGCATGATCGGATGACGGTGGCGCGGCTGAACCGGCGGCGGTTTTCGTTTTTCTCGTCGATCTTCGTGCTCACGAGTCTGGCCACGTGGTTCATGGCGGACCTGTTGTGGCGCGACGGGCTGACGGGGGTGGAGCTGACGCTGCTGATCCTGTTCGTGATTTTGTTTCTGCAGATCGCGATCGGGTTCTGCACGGCGCTGGCGGGATTTTATGTGATCAACCGCGGCGGCGACAGCCGGCGGATCACGATGACGGTGGCGCGCGGCGAGGAGGTGCCGTTGGCGTCGACGGCGATCATCATGCCNGTGTTCAACGANGACGTGAGNCGCGTGTTCGANGGGCTGCGCGTGGTGTTTCGGTCGGTGGAGGAGACGAAGAAACTCGAGCACTTCGACTTCTTCATTCTCAGCGATTCGAATCAGCCGTCGCAGTGGATCGTGGAAGAGACGGCGTGGGTGGAGCTGTGCAAGCAGGTGAACGGCTTCGGGAAGATTTTTTATCGGAAGCGCGTAAACCAGATTAACAAGAAGGCGGGGAATGTGGCGGATTTTCTACGCCGTTGGGGCAAGAGCTATCGCTACATGGTCGTGCTCGACGCGGACTCGATCATGACGGGCAAGGCGCTCGTGCAACTCGTGGCGTTGATGGAGAAGAATCCGGGCGCGGGCATCATCCAGACGGCGCCGCGTATCGTGAATGGCGATACGCTGTTCGCGCGGGTGCAGTCCTTCGCGAACCGGGTTTACAGTCCGCTGTTTTTGGCGGGGTTGAACTACTGGCAGCAGCACGAAGGGAATTACTGGGGGCACAACGCGATCATTCGCGTGCAGCCGTTCATGGAGCATTGTTCGCTACCGGATTTGCCGGGAAGCGAGCCGTTTGGCGGACGGATTTTGTCGCACGATTTCGTGGAGGCGGCGTTGATGCGGCGCGCGGGTTGGGCGGTGTGGTTGGCGCACGACATCGAAGGCAGCTGGGAGGAAGGGCCGCCGACGCTGATCGAAAGCGCGAANCGGGACCGGCGGTGGAGCCAGGGGAACATGCAACACGCGTGGCTGCTGACGGCGCGCGGGTTCCGGCCGGCGAACCGGTTTCATCTTTTCATGGGAGTGATGGCGTATCTGTCGTCGCCGCTCTGGCTGCTGTTTCTNGTGATCAGCACGATCAACGCGTTNGATCTGGCGAACACGTTTTTCGCNGGGCCGCGGCCGGAGGATTACACGTCGGTGTTCGGTTACAAGGTGGCGGTGCCGGCGGCGCTGTCGCTGTTTGTATTCACGATGGTATTACTCTTCCTGCCGAAGCTTGTGAGCATCGTGGTGATGTTGGGGCGCGGCGAGGAGGTGGAGCGGTATGGCGGGCGGGCGCGGTTCGTGTTGAGCTCGTTGAGCGAGATCGTGATTTCGACGCTGCTGGCGCCGATCAACATGATGTTCAACTCGAAGTTCGTGTTGTTCACGCTGCTCGGGCAGGGCGTGTCGTGGGTGACGCAGAAGCGCGAGTCGAACGACGACGGCACGGACTGGCGCGAGGCGATCATCACGCATTGGGGGCAGACGGCGTTTGGGGTGATCTGGGGGGCGTCGGCGTTGATCTTGTTTCCCGTGTTTTTCTGGTGGCTGAGTCCGGTGCTGGCGGGGCTGGTGTTTTCGATTCCGGTTTCGATTTTGCTGAGCAAGGCGGGGATCGGGCGGCGGGCGCGGGAGCTGGGATTGTTTCTGATTCCGGAGGAATCGCAGCCGCCGTATGAGCTGCGGCGGTTGCGGCAGAATCTGGCGGAGTGCTATCGGCATTTGCCGCCGATCGAGCCGCTGCGGGCGGACTACGGTTTGATGCAGGCGGTGCTCGATCCGTATGTGAACGCGATGCACGTCGGGCTGCTGCGGCAGCGGCGTTCGAGCGAGGAGGCGCGGGAGTGGTTCGCGCAGTTGAGGAAGCGGTTGCTGCACGAAGGGCCGCAGGGTTTTTCGACGAAGGAGAAGATGGCGCTGCTGCTCGACGCGGAGTCGATGATCTGGCTGCACCGGGAGCTTTGGAGCAGTCCGGCGGATGCGCTGGCGGACTGGTGGCGGCTCGCGATGCGGCAATACAACGTGCTGACGGCGGCGCCAACGACGGCGTTGTATCGGTAAAGTGGATGCGGGGGCGGAGCTGGAACCCGCGCTATTTTTTCAGGGGAAGAGTTTCGCGAATTCGGATTGGACGCGGGCGAATTCGGCTTTGAGCGTGGCGATGAGGGGAGCGACGCCGTCGAGTCCTTGTTGGACGGAGTGGTGCTCGAGTTGCTCGGCGATCGTGCGGACGGTCATGGCGCCGACGTTGGCGGAGCTGCCTTTGATGCTGTGGGCGGCGCGGGTGAATTTTGGGAGATCGCCGGAGGCGAGGCTTTGGTCCAGCTCGGCCATGCGCTGGGGGGTGTCCTCGAGATAGATCGTGACGATTTCGCGGAGAAATTCGTCGCCGTCGTCGGGATTCAGCGCGCGGAGGTTTTCGATCGTTTGCGGATCGATGAGGGGATGATCGGCCATATTGGGAAGCGGGACGAAGGTAGATTACGATGGGGTTAAACCGACCGGGCGAAAGAGGTATTTTGCACAACGTCGCGAGCGATGGTGGGACTGCGGCGGGTTTTCTTCAAGTCGGGTGTCGTGGAGAGCCGCGGTCGTGAGGCGCGGGCAGGAGCTTTGACGGTGGTTGAGGGTTTTCGGCGGGCGCCAAATTTTGCATCACGAGATAGGAATACGTTGATATTGCACTTGCCTGAGGAGAGTGGGGCGTGTTGTTGTCGCGGCCCCCCTTATGGCGAACTCATTCGTTTTTTCCTCCGAATCCGTCGGCGAAGGCCATCCGGACAAGGTCGCTGACCTGATTTCCGACAGCGTGCTCGATGCCTGTCTCGCTCAGGACCGGTTCAGCCGAGTCGCCTGCGAGACGATGGTGAAGTCGAACATGGTGATCCTCGCGGGGGAGATCACGACGCAGGCGAAGTTGAACTACGAGGCGATCGTGCGCGCGGCGATTCGCGACATCGGCTACGTGAACAGCGACGATGTGTTTCACGCCGATCAGGTGTTCATCAACAATTACCTGACGCGCCAGTCGCCGGACATCGCGCAGGGCGTGGATGCGAAGAAGGCGAAAGGAAAGAAGACGGCGGAGCAGGGGGCGGGCGACCAGGGGATCATGTTTGGTTACGCGTGCAGCGAGACGCCGGAGTTGATGCCGACGCCGATCATGTTCGCGCACCGGCTGGGGCGTGAGTTGACGAAGGTTCGCAAGAGCGGCGAGGTGAACTGGCTGCGGCCGGACGCCAAGTCGCAGGTGTCGATTCGCTATGAGAACGACAAGCCGGTGGAAGTGGTGAACGTCGTGATCTCGACGCAGCACACGGCCGACGTGGAGCACGCGAAAATCGAGAAGTTTCTCATCGAAAAGGTGATCAAGAAGGTCCTTCCGGCTTCGATGCTGAACAAGAAGACCGAATATTTGATCAACCCGACCGGCCGTTTCGTTGTGGGCGGGCCGCAGGGCGACTCGGGTCTGACGGGCCGTAAGATCATTGTGGATACCTACGGCGGCTGGGGGCGTCACGGCGGCGGTGCGTTTTCGGGGGAAAGATCCGTCGAAGGTGGACCGTTCGGCCGCCTACATGGGTCGTTGGGTGGCGAAGAACATCGTCGCCGCGGGGCTCGCGTCGCATGCGGAAATCCAGTTCGCCTATGCGATCGGCCATCCGCAGCCGGTGTCGGTGCGCGTGGAGACGTTTGGCACGGCGAAGCTGGGCGTTTCGGACGAGCAGATCACCGCGGCCGTGCAGAAGGTTTTCAGCTTCAAGCCCGCCGACATCGTTTCGCAGCTGAATCTGCTGCGGCCGATTTACCGGCAGACGACGAACTACGGGCATTTCGGCAAGGCCGGGCTGCCGTGGGAAAAGACGAACAAGGCCGCCGCTCTGCGCGCGGCGATCAAGTAAAACAAGCAAGCGAACATCATGCCCACTTCCTCACCGGCCGCCGACAAGGCGCCCAACTATCTCGTCAAAGACATCTCGCTCGCCGACTGGGGCCGCAAAGAGATCTCGATCGCGGAGCACGAAATGCCCGGCCTGATGGCCGTGCGCAAAAAGTTCGGTCCGTCGAAGCCGCTCAACGGCGTGCGGATCACGGGATCGTTGCACATGACGATCCAGACGGCGGTGTTGATCGAGACGTTGACGGAACTCGGCGCGGACGTGCGCTGGGCGTCGTGCAACATCTTCTCGACGCAGGACCATGCGGCGGCGGCGATCGCGAAAGCGGGCGTGCCGGTGTTCGCGTGGAAAGGCGAGACGCTCGAGGAATACTGGGACATGACGTTTCATGCGATCTCGTTCCCGGGTGGGAAGGGGCCGCAGCTCGTCGTCGACGATGGCGGCGACGTCACGCTGCTCATCCACAAGGGTTGCGAACTTGAGGAAGGCAGCGACTGGGTGAACACGCCGTCGGCGTCGCACGAAGAGCAGGTGATCAAGAACCTGTTGAAGCGCGTGCATGCGCAGGATCCGTTGCGCTGGACGACGCTGGCGAAGGAGTGGCGCGGCGTGTCGGAGGAAACGACGACGGGCGTGCACCGGCTTTATCAGATGCTCGAGAAGGGCAAGCTGCGCGTGCCGGCGATCAACGTGAACGACTCGGTGACGAAGTCGAAGTTCGACAATCTTTACGGCTGCCGCGAGTCGCTCGCGGACGGCTTGAAGCGCGCGACCGACGTGATGATCGCGGGCAAGGTCGCGTGTGTCTGCGGTTATGGCGATGTGGGCAAAGGCTCGGCGCATTCGCTGCGCGGGTTTGGCGCGCGCGTGATCGTGACGGAAGTCGATCCTATCAACGCGCTGCAGGCGGCGATGGAAGGCTTCGAAGTCAACACGGTGGAAAGCACGCTCGGCGTGGCGGACATCTATGTGACGACGACCGGCAACAAGGACATCATCACGCTCGAGCACATGCGCGGGATGAAAGACCAGGCGATCGTCTGCAACATCGGCCACTTCGACAACGAGATCCAGGTCGACCGGCTCAACGCTTCGGACGCCAAGCGGACGAACGTGAAGCCGCAATACGACATGTATACGTTCCCGGACGGGAAGAGCATTTACCTGCTGGCGGAAGGCCGGCTGGTGAACCTCGGCTGTGCGACGGGGCATCCCTCGTTCGTGATGTCGAACAGTTTCACGAATCAGACGCTGGCGCAGATCGATCTGTGGAAGAACAAGGACACGTATGCGATCGGCGTGTATCGGTTGCCGAAGCACCTCGATGAAGAGGTGGCGCGGCTGCACCTGGAAAAGATCGGCGCGAAACTGACGACGCTGACAAAGGAGCAGGCCGATTACCTCGGCGTTCCGGTCGAGGGGCCCTACAAGCCGGATCATTACCGGTATTGAGTTTGAAAAACAAAAAACCCGCGCCGGAAGCGCGGGTTTTTTGTTTAAACTGGCGGAGGGGAGAGGATTCGAACCTCCGGTAGCGGTTTTGCCACTACGGTTCTTTAGCAAAGAACTGCCTTAGACCACTCGGCCACCCCTCCAAAATAGGAGTTCGGCGAGGCAAACGCAGCCACGTGAAAGTGCAAGGCGGATTTCGGGTCCGTTTTGCTGAATTGCGCCGACGGGCGAAACACCCACGCTCGCCGCATGGAGGTCACTTTTTCCGCCGACGAGATCATTGCGTTTGTCCAGCCCCGCGAAACCCGCGGCGGCACGAGTGAAATCGTGCGCGGCATCTCGAGCCTGAGTGCGGCGGCGCCCGGCGATCTGTCGTTTCTCGGCAATGCGAAATACAAGAACGAGGTCGCGTCGACGCGCGCGTCGGTCGTGCTGCTGCCGGCCGATTTTGGCGGGCAACCGCAGGCCAATCAGATGTTTTTGATGGTGGATAATCCGTCGGTGGCGCTGGCGCGGATTTGCGCGCGGATCGAGCAGATGCTCTGGCCGAAGCCGGCGCCGGGGATTCATCCGACCGCGGTGGTGGCGGCGACGGCGCGCGTCGCGGCGACGGCGACGGTGGGGCCGTTTTGCGTGATCGAGGAGGACGTCGTGGTGGGCGAGCGGACGCACTTGCAGGCGAATGTGTTTCTCGGGCACGGGGCGCGGGTGGGGGACGATTGCTGGTTGATGCCGCGAGCGGTGGTGACGGCGGAGTGCGAGTTGGGGAATCGCGTGCGGTTGCAGCCCGGGGCGGTGGTGGGCTCGGACGGATTTGGCTACGAGTTTGTGAACGGGCGGCACGAAAAAGTGCCGCAGGTGGGGATCGTCGTGGTTCACGACGATGTGGAGATCGGCGCGAACACGACGATCGATCGCGCGCGTTTCAGCCGGACGGTGATCGGCGAGGGCACGAAAATCGACAATCTTGTGCAGATCGGACACAATGTCGTGGTCGGAAAGCACTGTTTGTTGTGCGCGCAGGTGGGGATTTCCGGGAGCACGACGATCGAGGATTACGTCGTGCTGGCGGGGCAGGTGGGAGTGGGCGGGCACATCACGCTGGGCAAGGGCATGAAGGCGGGCGGGCAGGCGGGGATCACGTTCGACGTGGCGCCGGGGGCGGTGGTGAACGGCACGCCGGCGGTGCCCTTCGGGCTCGAACGACGGATCGCGGTGCTGCAAACCCGTTTGCCGGAGTTGTTCAAACGTGTGGATGCGTTGGAGACGCAGCTAAAAAAGTCTTCCTCCTGAACCCGAGCCCCGCAAGATGCCGCGCATGAGCGAATCGCGGCTGAAAATCTTCTCGGGCAACTCGAACCGAGCTCTCGCGGAGGAAATCTGCCGTTCGATCGGCGTTCCTCTCGGCGAAGCGACGGTCACCAGCTTTCCCGACGGAGAATCGTTCGTGAAGATCAACGAAAACGTCCGCGGCGCGGACGTTTTCATCATCCAATCGACGTGTCCGCCGACGAACCATCACCTGATGGAGCTGTTGATCATGATCGACGCGGCGCGACGGGCGTCGGCGGCGCGGATCACGGCGGTGATGCCTTTTTATGGATACGCGCGACAGGACCGGAAGGATCAGCCGCGCGTGCCGATCACGGCGAAGCTGGTGGCGAACCTGCTGGTGGCGGCGGGGGCGACGCGGATCCTGGCGATGGATTTGCACAGCCAGCAGATCCAGGGGTTTTTCGACATTCCGGTGGATCATCTCTACGCGTCGCCGGTGTTCTTCGAGTATTTCGCGAACCGGAAAACGGATCGCACGCTCGTGGTCTGCTCGCCCGACGTGGGCGGGATGAAGATGGCGGCGGCTTACGCGGACGTGCTGGGCGCGGCGCTCGGTTTGGTGGCGAAGAAGCGCAAGAGCGCGACAAAGGTCGAGGCGATGAGCGTGGTGGGCGAAGTGGCCGGCTGCGACGTGCTGCTGGTCGACGACATCACGGAAACGGCCGGCACGCTGACGGCGGCGGCGAAGCTGTTGCGCGAGCATGGCGCGGTGAGCATCACGGCGGCGGTGAGCCACTGCATTCTCAACGAAGTGGCGATCGAGCGGCTGAAGTCGGGATTGATCGACGAGTTGATCACGACGAACTCGACGCCGGTCGAGACGCGCGGCTTGCCGATCACGGTGTTGAGCATCGCGAAGCTGCTGGGGCAGGCGATCATTCGCATCAACAGCAACGAGAGCGTCACCGGGCTGTTTCGCATCAAGGGCTTCTAGGCGCCGGGCGCGAGGCCCGAGTCGTTTTGTGGCGCGCGTTTGCTCCGGCGGAGGTCGAGGTTATGGCTGTGCCGCACGCATTTCTCTCATGAAATTCCATCTGTTCTGCCGACTTGCTCTTGTGGTTGTCCTGTTGTCGCCCGTCGCGCGCGCGGCGAAGGCGGATGCGTCGGAGAAGAAGCTGCCGACGTTGCAGGTCGATCCGACGCCGCTGAATGGCGGCGAAGGGCCGCAGGTGGCGAGTTATGCGGAGGTGATCGAGCCGGTGCAGAAGGCGGTGGTGTCGGTGTATTCGAAGAAGATCGTGCGCGAGCGGATCGCGGTGAATCCGCTGCTGCGGCAGTTTTTCGGCGACATTCCGGACCAGGAGCGGCGGCACGAGGAGGAGGGGCTCGGGTCGGGCGTGATCGTTTCGCCGGACGGTTATATTCTCACCAACAATCACGTGGTCGAGGGAGCGGATGAGTTGAAGGTCTCGCTCGCGGACGACCGGGAGTTGATCGCGAAAGTGATCGGCGCCGATCCGAAGACCGACATCGCGGTGATCAAAGTCGACGGCGAGAAGCTGCCGGTCGTGACGCTGGCGGACAGCGATAACATTCGGGTGGGCGACGTGGTTTTCGCGGTCGGCAATCCGCTGGGCGTGGGGCAGACGGTGACGATGGGCATCGTCTCGGCGAAAGGCCGCTCGGTGGGGATTCTCGAGGAAGTGGCCGGTTACGAGCAGTTCATTCAGACGGACGCGGCGATCAACATGGGCAATTCGGGCGGGGCGCTCGTCGATGCGCGCGGACGGCTCATCGGCATCAACAGCGCGATCCTGTCGCCGTCGCGGGGGAACATCGGAATCGGTTTCGCGGTGCCGATCAATTTGGCGGCGGCGGTGATGCACAGCCTGATTCAAACGGGATCGGTGGCGCGGGGTTTTCTGGGGGTTTCGTCGCAGACGCTCACGCCGGACTACGCGGAAGCGCTCGGATTGCCGCGTGACACAAAAGGCGTGACGGTGACGGACATCACGCCGGACAGCGCGGCGGATCAGGCGGGGGTGGAGCGCGGCGACGTGATCTTGTCAGTGAACGACAAGAAAGTGACCTCGTTGCGCGACCTGCGGAACTACATCGCGCAACTGGCGCCGGGCACGAAGGCGAAGCTGCGGATTTCGCGGGACGGAAAAGAGCTCGATCTCGAGGTGACCTTGGGACGGCTCGACGAGAAGCCGAACGAAATTCTGACGGGGGTAAATGCGGAGCCGTTGAGCCCGGAGGCGCGCCGCCGGCTCGGAGTGCCGCCGCGGATCGAAGGCGGGTTGGTGATCACGAGCGTGGATGAGAACTCCGAGTTCGCGGACCGGCTCGTCGCGGACATGGTGGTTGTGCAGATCGACCGGCAGAATGTGCAGGATCTCGAGGCGGCGCGGGCGGCGCTGACGCCGGGGCGGCACCTGTTGTTCGTGTATTATCGCGGGACGCTGCGCGCGATCAGCGTGCGCGTGAATTCGCCGTAAGGCGAAGGAGGCGGGCGGGCCGGCCGGCCCGTCCCGGGATTTGGTGTGCAGGGGTGTTTCGCCGGTGGAGAGAACGGCGGGAGGTTCGTCGGGGGCGTAAACCCCTCCCACGGGCTGGCGACCTGAGTCGCGGTTGGTGGGCGGCTCCGATGGCGGGGCGACGGGCGGTGGTTAGGTTGAGCGATGTCGTATTTGCGCCAACGCCCTCGAATCGCGCCCACGGGGCGAGTGACGTTGCGAATCACGCCGTCGCAACGCGACGAGTTGCTGCGCAGCGAGCGGATGCCGCAGAGCCTGGGGCATGCGTTGCACCGGGCGGCGGTGAAACGTGGCTGGTTGAACGTGAGGGTGGGGCGAAAGGAAGTGGAGGCGATGATCCTGGCGGCTGCGGCGCTGCGGGCGGCGGACAAAAAGGAAGAGCGCGTGCTGACCTCGTTGCTGGATTATCTCGAGTCGCTCGAGGAGCGCTTCGTGGACCCCGAAAACGAAAAAGGCGGCGCCGGAGCGCCGCCGGATGACGGAGATTGAGCGATGGCGTTTATTTGCCGGGCGGGGTCTTGAACTCGAGTTTCTCGTAGCCCTCGGCGGTGAGAATCACGCGGTCTTCGGCGGCGAGATCGTTGATGATCCACGATTCGCCGGCGGCGATTTCGCGGGGAGGAAGCTTGATGGTGTTGGCGCGGTTGTGGGAGGCGACGCTCCAGATGATCGTGCCTTCGACCGTGAGGGTTTTCTTGGACGTGTTTTTCAGCGTGAGCGCGTAGGGGCCGCCGTTTTCGCCGGGGGTGCCTTTGGCGAACGAGCCGGAGAGCGGCAGCTTCGCGGCGGCTTTGTCGGCGAGAGGCTGGAGAGTCGTGGGGCTGGCGAGGGCCGGGGCGGAAAGCGTGGCGGCGGTGAAGGCCGCGACGAAGGATAGGGCAACAAGGGAGCGAGCGGGGTTTTTCATGGGCGGTTTGGGATTATTGGGACGCGGTGCCGGGGGCAAGGAGTGTTTGGCGGCCGCTTCCGCGGCGGTCAGGGCGCGCGAGGAGCGCGGGCAGTTTCGAGGTCGCGGGCGACTTCGTCGCGGATGAGGGCCCAGTGGAAGAGGTTGTCGGGGTTCGCGTCGAAGAAGTTGTGGTTGTAGTGGGTGAGGGGCATGTCGCGGTAGAGCGGGCGGGTGATCCGCACGAGTTCGTCCCAGTGCGAGAGCGCGCGCTCGAGATGCGCGACGGCGGTCTGCCGGAGGTCGGTGTCACCAGAAAGTCGATACAGCTGGAGCGCGACGGCGCCGCGGAGTTTTTCGGCGAGATGGAGGCCGAGTTGCGCCCAGGCCTGCACGTCGGCGATCTCGTAGCGGAGCGTGAGGTTGTCGGCGGGATCGAGGGACGAAACGAGGCGGAGGGCTTCGCGGCAGTCGCGCTCGAGCTGGGCGGCGAGGATCGGGGGCGTGATGCGATTCGCGGTGAAGGCGTCGCCGCGGGCGAGGGTGTCGACGTAGTCTTTTACGGATACGTAGTCGGGATCGAGCGTCGGCTGCCGGATGAGCGCGTCGACGCCGATGTAGCGCGTGTGGTCGCCCTGGAGCGCGAGGAAGCCCTCGCCGTAGAGGGTGAAATCCCAGCGGGTGTCGTAGAGCGAATTGAGACGGAGCTGGGTGGAGGAGGCGAGGGAGTAGGCGGCGAGGAGGTTGTTTCCTTTCGGGCCGTAGCGGCGGTTGAACTCGGCTTGGAAGACGGCGTCGGGCGTATCGGGATTGTAGAGAAGGCGGCCCCAGAGTTGGTAGAAGAGCCATTGGCGTTCGAAGGCCCAGGTCCAGTCGACGGCGCCTTTCTGCGCGGTGAAATAATCGAGAGCGGGGATGTAGCATTCGGAGCCGATGAAATAGCCGCCGACGTAGTCCTGAGCGCCGTTGAGCGCGATGTGCTGGCGGATGAAATCGGGCACGCCCCAGCGGAGGGCGAAGAAGTCCTCGTTGCGGGCCATCCAGGTGACTTTGTAGTTCGTAGGCGGAGGATCGAAGTAGGTGGAGCCGAGTTTGCCGCCGTGAACTTTCACGAGCTTCGGCGTCGAGTAGGGGTGGGACCAGTTGAACTTCATCTCGGTCCAGATGGGGCCGGAGAAGGTGTTGCCGAGGCGCTCCATCGCGGCGCGCGTGACTTGTTCGACGTCGCCGCTGACGCCGGGCGCGGACGAGGTGCCGGAGGAGAACGGCACGCGGTGAATGAGTTTCACGGGGCGGCGGCGGTTGGCGTCGAGCGCGCCGGCGACGATGACGTCGTCCATCCACTGCTGGCGCTCGAGGGGCGTCATGCCGGCCATGCCTTCGCCGTGCGAGAGACCGATGCCGTCGAGATCGGGATACTCGTCGAAGACCTGCGCGACGCTTTCGCGAATGTAGCGGCGGACGATTTCGGAGGTGTCGCCCTCGACGTAGTAGTGCGGGTAGAAATTCTTCTTTGCGACGCCGTGAGCTTCGGCGAATTCGCGGCTGACGAAGATGCTCCAGTGGACGATGTAGGTGTCGAGGCCGCGCTCTTTCGCGAGGCGGAAGATGCCGCGGTAGAGTTGGCGCCATTCCTCCTGTTCGGCGTCGGACCACGGGCTGGCCTCGGGAAAGTTTTTGGGACGCACCATGAACGTGAACGGGTGCATGTTCCAAAGGCTGATGGCGTTGAAGCGGTTCGCGGCCATCATGTCGAAGAACGCCTCCCAGAATTTCAGGTCGCGCGCGGTGGCGACGTGTTGATCGAGCGCGGAGCTGGGGCGGTAGGTTTCCCAAGGGAGGTTGAACTTGATGCCGCGGAATTCGAGGCGGGGTTTTTTCCTCGAGCGGCTTCACGTCGGCGAGCGCGGTGCCATGGCGGAGCGATTCGGCGANGGCGAGCGCGCCGTAGATGAGACCGCGGGCGTCGCCGCCGAGGACGGTGATGAATTTGTCTTCGGGAATGATGGCGAAGGATTCGGGGCCGAGGCGGTGAGCGTTTGAGCGCGAGGCTGATGAGGACGTCGTAGTTGGCGGCGTCGGTGAGGACGGTGTGCTGTTGCCCGGTCAACGCGGTGGTGAGCTGGCGTGCGGCGTAGCGGGCTTGCGGGTTGTCGTCGTGAACGAGGCGCACGGTCGCCGAATGCGCGGAGGTCAGCAGGCGGCAAACGGCGAGGCAGAGGAGCAGTTTTTTCATGGGGCGGAGGACTGACGCACGGGGCGCGCGGGGGTTGTGGAACGGAAGCGGAGCCGGGCGGGAGGGGGCAAGCTTCGGGCAAAACGGGAGCGGGGAGGAGACGCGGCGGTTGCGCGGATGGAAAGGTTCCGTCTCAGGCTTACGAATACACGGAAACAGCAGGCGAGGGGCGGGAGGGCGCCTGATGGCGAAAGGTCGGGCGGGGAGTAGGTTTCGGCGTTATGATCCAAAAACGTATCCCTCTTCTCGTTCTCGCTGCCGCGTTGCTTGGCCTCGTGTCGCTGTCGTCGGGCTGCCGCACGATGGAAGGCGCGGGCGAAGACATCGAACGCGCGGGTGAAAAGATTCAGGACAACGCGCGGTAACGCGTGGTTGGTTTCCGATCGAGGCGCACGCGATCTCAGGTTGCGTGCGCCTTTTCTTTTTCGGGGTGGGCGCGCAGCGTGGCGGTCAACCGTGCGAGGAGGGAACGGCGTCTCCTTGCGGCGGGGGAGGGACGGAGGCCGGGAGGCGGGGTTCGATTTGTTTCCAGAGGGCCTCGGCGCGTTCGGCGAGGAGGGTGCGGCATTTGGCGAGCTCGGCTTCGCGGGCGGCGCGGTTTTCGTCGGCGATCTTGGCGAGGTCGTCGAGGTTGTAGAGGAAGACGTTTTGCAGGTTGGCGACGCCGGCATCGACGTCGCGGGGGAGGGCGAGATCGATGAAGAAGAGCGGGCGCGAAGGGCGTTTGTGCATCGCGGCTTTGGCGGCGTCGCGGGAGACGACGGTGCCGGGGGCGGAGGTGGAGCAGACGACGACGTCGAATTCGGCGAGGCGGGCTTCGCGTTGTTCGAACGGCATGGCGCTGGCGCCGAGGGCGGTGGCGAGTTCCATGGCGCGTTCGAGGCGGCGGCTGGCGACGGTGAGGCTGCCGGCTTCGCGGCTGCGGAAGGCCTTGGCGGTTTTTTCGCCGATGTCGCCGGCGCCGAGGAGGAGGATGCGTGTCGAGGCGAGATCGCCGAAGATGGTGTGGGCGAGATCGACGGCGACGTTGGCGACGCTGACGTGGCCCTCGGTGATGGCGGTGCTGGAGCGAACGTGTTTCGCGGCCTGGAAGGTTTTTTGGAAAACGCGGTTGAGGACCGGGCCGGTGTGGCCGCTCGACTGGGCGTGGGCGTAGGCGTCTTTGACCTGACCGAAGATTTCGGTTTCTCCGACCATCTGGGAATCGACGCCGGCGGCGACCTCGAGCAGGTGGTGGAGCGCGGCGGGGCCGCGGAGGTGGAGGCGGAAGCGTTCGAACTCGGCGGGGTCGACGTTTTGCTGGGTGCAGAACGCGGACTGGACGTGGGTGGCGGCGGACGGGTCGGCGGCGACGCCGTAGAATTCGACGCGATTGCAGGTGTTGAGGAGCGTGAACTCGCGCAGGCCGGAGATGTGGGCGAGCCGGGTCGCGAGGCGGGCGGCGGCGTCGGCGTCGAGCGAAAGGCGTTCGCGGACGGAGAGCGGCGTGGTGTGGTGCGTCGCCCCGAGGACGAAGAACGTTTCCTGGCTCATCGCGGCACGACGTGATCGGGCGCGGGGAGCGCGGGCGGATGACGGCTGGCGTCGACGGGGCCGAGCGAGACGAGCGCGGCGCCGAAGAGGGCGAGGCAGGTCCAGGCGAAGCGTTTCGCGAGGAGTTGTCCGCCGAGGCGCATCGCGAGAGCGACGGAGTAGGCGAGCCAGAGGGCGACGGTGAAGAGGAGTTTGGTGAGGTTGACGGTATCGAAATCGCGGAACCAGTAGACGGCGCCGCCGATGAGCGAGGCGGTCATGAGAATCACACCGGTGACGAGGAGGCGGAGGCTGATGAGGTCGAGGTCGACGATGGGCGGGAGAAAGGAGAACCAACCGCCGAGGTGTTTGGATTTCAGGGAGTGGTGGCGGAGGACAAGCATGAGCGCGGTGAGCGCGAGGAGGGCGAAGACGCCGTAGCTGAAGAGGGCGAGGGCGGCGTGGAGTTCGATCCAGGGATTGCCGCCGAAGATTTGGACGCGGCGGGTGGCGTCCCAAGCGGGGATGGCGAGCGAAACGAGGGTGAGGACGGCGGCGAGGCAGGAAGTGAAGTAGCCGAGGAGGCTGAGGCGGAACGTGACGCCGAGGACGAGGTAGAGCGTGGTGGCGGACCAGGCGGTGAACTGGAAGATTTCGAACATGTTGCCCAGCGGGCAACCGCCGACGGACTGACCGCGGGCGTAGAGGCCGAGGAGGTGGCAGACGTAGCCGAAGGCGATGATGAGATTGATGGCGGTGTTGGACTGCCGCGTGCCGCGCAGGAGGGAGATCGTGCCGAGGATCAACCCCGCCAGATAGCAGGCGGCGGCGATCCAAATCCAAGTGCGATCATGGAGTCCGGCGAACATGAGTGAGAGGAGAACGATGTAGGTGTGGGACGGGGCGGGGCAAGTCCGCGGGGTTGGCGTTTGTTGGGAGGGACTGCGCGGATTTGGGCGAGCGGAAGGGGCGCGGGCGCGCGCGAGGCGGGCGCCGGGGAGGGCAGGCGCGGGAGGTCGGGGCGTAAAGCGCCTTCCACAGCTTAATTAGCGGCGCTGGGGGGACCAGAGGTCGAGGAAGGCGGCGACTTTTTTAGGGTCGTGGACGTCGCCCTCTTCGAGGACGCCGGTTTCCTGAGTGACGAGGTGGTTGCCGTCGGAATCGAGGACGATGAGGACGGGAATGCCCTGTTTGAGCGGGCGGCCGTAGCGCTCGTCGATGTCGGTGTTGCGCGCGGGGGAGCGGCGCATGTTCATGTCGACGTAAACGAGGATGAAATTGCGTTCGAGGCGGGCTTTGACGTCGGGGGCGGTTTCGAAGGTGTGGTGGAGTTTGCGGCACCACGGGCACCAGTTGGTGCCGAGGTCGAGGAGGACGTGTTTTTTCTCGGCTTTCGCGTTCTCGATGGCGGCGGCGATGAGTTCGGCGCCGGAGGCGGTGGTATCGTAGATGTCGGGGCCGATGTGGGGATATTCGGCGTCGGCGCGGAGGGAAAGGGGAAGGAGCAGAAAGGCGAGCAGGGGTAGGAGCTTCATGAAAGGGAAAAGAAGCGAAGGGGGCGGCGGGGTAAAGCGGGCGCGGTTCAGAGGACTTGGGCGAGGAAGCTTTCGATGATACCGGGCAGTTCGCGGTGGAAACGTTCGCGGTCGAAACCGGCGGGGTCCTGGCTGGGCGGAAAGTCGGGGCGGCGGAGGGGAGCGGGGAAAGGGCTGAGGAAGGAGTAATGGCCGGCGTTGCGGACGACGATGAAGTCGCGGAGGACGGTGGAAGGGAGAGGTCGCAGGGTGTGTTGGATGTCGTTGGCGGGGGTGATGTCGTCTTTTTCGCCGGCGAGAACGAGGAGCGGGATGGAGATTTTTTCGAGGGCGGCGGGGGCGTTGAAGTAGGCGGTGGCGGGCGTCATCAACACGGCGGCGCGGAAGCGCGGGTCGGGTTGGACGGGGATGGGAGTGGCGTTGCGGGACCAAGGTTGGCCGCCGGCGAGGGCGAGTGCGGCGCAGCCGCCGAGGGAGTGACCGACGAGGGAGATGCGATCGGGATCGGCGGCGGGGTGGAAGAAGTCGTCGGCGAGGACGGTGTCGAGGGTTTGGGAGAGTTGAAGGCAGCGACGGGAGACGGCTTCGTCGGTGTAGGAGAGGGAGTGGTCGTTGCGGTTGTCGCGCGGGGACTCGGGGCAGACGCCAATCCAACCTTGGCGGGCGAGGTGGGTGGCGACTTCGCGATAGAGCAGGTGCGATCCGCCGGCGCCGTGTGAGATCACGCAAATGGGGAAGCGGCCGGGGGCGAGCGGGGCGTCGAGGGAGGCGTCCCAAGTGAAAGGGCCGAGGGTGACGCCGCGCGGGGGTTGTTCGGTGGGGTATTGGACGAGGGCGGGGAAGGTGGTGTCGGCTGACGGGTCGGGGATGCGGAGGTGGCGGAGGCCGGAGTGCATGGGGATGGCGGCGAGGTGGAGCGAACGGAACGTTTGCGACGGGGGAAGGTGAAGCGCTCGCGCCGGCGGACCGAAACGCTCACGCGTTCCGCTACGAAGGCGGGGTGGCGCGGGCGATCCAGAAGCGGCATTCGTCGGAGAAGTCGCGGACGGGTTTGGATTCGCGGGAGAGTTTGGAGCGCATGCAGTCGAATTCGTGGGTCCAGCCGGTGGCGGCGAGGTCGTCGAGGATTTCGCGGCGGTCGGGCAGGTGCATGAAGGTGCGGCCGGTGCCGGCTTCCTCGAAGTAGCGGTCGCCGAACTCGACGAGGCGGGGGTCTTGTTCGCCGCGTTCCCAACGGACGCGTTCGAGGCGCCAGAGGGCGCGCTCGGTGGAAGACGAGTTGCGGTCGTGGGTGGTGAAGAGGAAGGGGGCGTCGGGGAGGCAGACGGCGCGGATCTGGCGGAGGGCGGCACGACGGTTTTCGCGGCCGGGAATTTGCATGAGGCCGTTGAACATGAACAAGGCGCCGGCGAAGAGGGCGGGGGCGTCGGACGCGGAGGCGTTTAGCGTGTGGGCAAGCGATTGGGTGGCGTCGGCGTGGAAGAAGCGGATGGGGTGCGGGGGCTGGTCGGCGCCGCGTTCGGCGGCGAGGGTGCGGGCCTGGACGAGGAGTTCCTCGGCGAAGTCGAAGGCGGTGAGGTTGCGGTGGCCGAGGGACCAGAGGCCGAGGGTGACGCGGCCGGCGCCGCAGCCGGCTTCGAGGAGCGGGGCGTGGTGGTCGGTGAACGTGCGCTCGATGAGGATGCGTTCGGATTCCCAGAGGCCGAGGCCGTGCGCGGCGCGCGTGTAGTGGAGAACGGCGGTGAGGTCGTTGAAGTCGTCGCGGACGGTGGAGGACGAGATTTTTTTCTTCTTTGCGGGGGCCAACGGCGGAAAGGGTGAAAACGCGTCAGAGGTGCTCGGCGAAGAACTGTTCGAGGGCGAGGAGGAATTTGCGGCGGTTTTTGGGTTCGAAGAAGCCGTGGAATTCCGTGTCGAACATCAACGTGCGATGAGGAATCTTGTGTTTCTTGAGCTCGGAGAGGAGGCGGGTGGATTGCGTGTATTCGACGGTGCTGTCGAGCTTGCCGTGGGCGACGAAAATGGGAGCCTTGATCGCGCTGATGCGGTGGATGGGCGAGATGGCTTCGAAGTGGGCCTGCTGTTCCTTCGGATTGCCGAGTTTTTGGAGGTAATACTCGTAGGAAAACTTGTCGTAGCGGGAGCGGCTTTCCTGACGGATGAGTTGTTTCCAGTCGAAGACGCCGGCGAAGGTGGCGGCGCAGCGGTAGAGATCGGGTTCGAACGCGGCGCCGCAGAGGGCGAGATAGCCGCCGAAGCTGCCGCCGTAGATGGCGAGCCGCCGGCCGTCGACGAGGCCGTCGGCGACGAGTTGTTTCACGCCGTCGGTGACGTCGTTGTGCATGCCGATGAAATCGGCCATGGGGTCGACGCTGATGGCGCGGTGGTAGCCGGCGGAGCCGCGGTAATTGGGTTGAAAAACGGCGTAGCCGCGGCTGGTGAGAAACTGGACTTCGGAGTCGTAGCTCCAGGTGTCGCGAAGCCAGGGACCGCCGTGCGGCATCGCGATGAGCGGAGGTTTTTGTCCGACGGGGAGACCGGCGGGAAGCGAGAGGTAGCCTTCGAGTTCGAGGCCATCGCGGGACTTGAACTTGATCGGACGCGGCACGGACATCTTGGCGGGATCGAGCCACGGCGTGGGGGCGGCGAGGGCCATGAAGCGGTCTTCCTGGCGGTCGTAGACGAGGTAGCGGGAGCGCTCGCGACCGGTGCTGGAACTGATCACGAAGCGACGGAGGTCCCAGTCGCAGTCGACGATGTTATTGAGGCGGCCGGGGAGCTTGGCGTTGGCGGCGGCGACGACCTGGGCGAAGGTGGGATCGAGCGGGAGTTTGACGGGGAGATCGCGGTGATAGGCGAGGGCGAGGGGGCGGACGCGGCCGTTTTGCTGGCGCACCTGCATGATCCACGCGCTGTGCATCGAGTAGTCGGGATCTTCGAAGAGGGCGGGACCGAAATCGTTTTGGGAGACGCGGTAAACGTGGAGCGTGGCGGAGGCGTTGCCCTCGCCGAGATTGGAGACGTAGAACGCGTCGGGGTCGTTGGAGAAGCCGATGATGCGGGTCTTTTCGTGGTCGAAAGGGAGAGCGTTCCACGGTGCGTCGGGGCCGGTGCGGTAGTAAACGGTGACCTGTTTGTCCTTGAAGATGGAAACGGAGCGGACCTCGCCGTCGGCGTCGGTGCGGTGGTTCACGATCTGGCCATCGGGGGTCTTGATCCATTCCTTGACGTTGAAGCGGTCGTTTTTTTGCCCGACCATGACGAGCGGGCGGAGGCGGGTGCTGATGATGGCGAGGCCGCCGCTGCCGCCGTCGGCTTCGTAGAAGCGGGCGACGAAGAGGGCGGGGTCGCGGCGAAGGCTGCTGATGAGGGTGAAATACTGGCCCTCGTAACTGATGTTGGCGGTGACTTTGCGCTGGGCGACGTCGAGCACCTGCTCGCGGTAGTAGTAGGCGGGGCGGCGAATGGTCGTGATGACCATGCGGTTGGCGTCGATCCATTCGTAATCGGTGACCTCCTCGCCACCGAGGCCGAGTTTCGAGGATTCCTGGGTGGTGGTGTCGAAGAGGTTGAGATCGTAGTATTCGCCCTTGCCGGGCGTGAGAAAGGCGACGAAGCGGCCGTCTTCGGAGATGGACGCGGCGGCGACTTCGGGGCGGCGGAGGAAATCGTCGATCGACGGCCGCGCGGCGCGAAGCGAGGAGGCGATCGCCAAGACGATGGCGGCAAGGACGAGGAAGGAGCGGGGGCGGAAGTGCGCGAGCATGTCGAAGCGGGATAGGACGCGCGGATAGGAAATGCCGCGTGCGGACCGACCCTAGGGGCGCGAGGAAGCGCGTCGAGAGACGGTGCGGCCGGATTGCAAGCTAGTAGCAGCGCTCAGGCGGAGCGAAGCGGACGTGATTTGGGGGCGTGCGCGGGCCGAAGAGAATGTCTTTGGGAGACGTGACGCTGCGGGCGAAGGCGGAAGGAATCGGGTCAGCGTTTGCGCCAGGCGGCGATGAACATGCCGTTGGCGTTGAGCTCGTGGGGGGCGAGGAAGAGTTGAGGGGGCGCTGAAGGTTGAGAGTTGAGAGTTGAGAGATGAGAGAGGGGGAGGGGCTCGAGGTCGTCGTGGGCGGCGGTGAAGGCGCTGGCGACGGCGGTGGTTTCGCTGCGGGTGAGCGTGCAGACGGAGTAGATGAGTTTGCCGCCGGGTTTGAGGGAGGCGGCGACGTGTTCGAGGAGGGCGCGTTGCACGGCGGCGAGTTCGCGGACGTCGTCGGGCGTGGTGGTCCAGCGGGCGTGGGGATTGCGCTGCCAGGTGCCGACGCCGCTGCACGGGGCGTCGACGAGGATGCCGTCGAATTTTGTCTTGGTGGGGAGGCGCGGGCCGCCGTCCCAGAGGGCGGTGCGGAAGTTGAAAATGTGGGCGCGGGCGGCGCGGCGCTTGAGGGTTTCGAGGCGGCGGGGGTTGCGATCGGTGGACCAGATGAGGCCCTTGTTTTGCATCAGGTCGGCGAGGTGGAGGGTTTTGCCGCCTTCGCCGGCGCAGGCGTCCCACCAGGTTTGTTTCGGCGCGGGCGCGGCGGCGACGCTGACGAGTTGGGAGGCGAGGTCTTGGATTTCGAAGGCGCCGGCGTGGAAGGCGGGCGTGAGGAAGAGATCTTGGTGGCCGGTGTAACGCAGCGCGTCGGGGGCGATGTTGGTCGCGGGGGTTGGGGTTTTGGGTTCTGAGTTTTGGGTTGTCGGTTCGGAACTCGGAACCGCGGCGACGGCCGGCGCGCAGTCGCCGAGTTGTTGGGCGAGTTGGGCGGCGGTTCCGGGGCGGGCGCGGAGCCAGAGGGCGGGTTCGCGTTGGAGCTGTTGGAGGAAAGGCGTGGTGAGCTCCATTTCGTCGCGGAGCCAATCGGGGACGGCGCGGGCGGCGAGGGTTTCGGGTTTGATCGACTTCGGATCGCGCGTGAAGCGGTCGTGGAGGTCGGCGGCGTGCGCGAGTTGTTTTTGGAGCGATTCCTTGGGGTTAAGCCATTGGAGCCAGCGGTAGTAGATGAACACGACGCGACTGACGGCGCGTTTTTCGCGAGGGCCGAGGCGGCGGGCGAGGCCGAGGTAGCGGCGCAGGGCGGCGTCGGCGGGAAAATCGGGTGCGGTTTCGCCGAGGACGCGCGCGGCGTGGTTGAGAATCGCGGAATCGAACATCGTAGCCGCGAGAAGAAACACCCTTGTGAGGTGAAAGGGAACCACGAATGGACACGAATGAACACGAAGTGCGGGACGCACTTCCGGTTCCGATGCAGGGGGAAGCGCGGTGGGGAGGCACTTGCCGCTACGAGGAGGCGAGCGTGAGCGAGCAGGCAGCCACTCGCTCACGCTCGTAGGCCACGAAGCCGCTACGAGGCGTGCTCGGGGGTATCGAGATGCGGGATCGCGCGGTCGATTTCGATGCCGGCTTGCTCGAGGGCGGTGCGGAGCGGCTCGAGGAAGATGTCGGAGAAAGCGGAGATCTCGAAGGTGAATTCGAAGCCCGAACGTCCGGTCGCGTAGGCGATCGCGTCCGCAAGGTCGGTGATGTCTTCCTCGGTGAAATGCTCTTCGATCGCCGCTTGCGAGCCTTCGAGCGCGATGAGCGTGGCCCAGTAACGATCGGCCTCGGGATCGATGGGTCTCAGCGTCACGCGGCCGGCGAGGCGCGCGCGCGCGATGCGATGAGCGATCGTGGCGAGCGTTTCGTAGGCGAACGCGAGATTGGCGAGTTGCGCGCGGCGATTGAGGGCGTCGCGGGCGTTGAGCAGTTGGGATAGTTTCATGGGAAGTCCTCCTGGCATCAGTCCTAACTTTTTGGGTTGAACGTTGAGCCGCGCGGCGAGCGCACGGCGTTTGCGGGAACGACCTGACCTGACTGTCCTGACGCCGGATGGCGGTGCGTCGTTGGAATGCGACGCGCGCCGAACCGGCCTGCGATCTCACTGACGAAATCGTGCGAAAACTGACTAGGACGCGATTCTCGAGACGGATACGAAATCCATCCGATCGGCACGGTGGCCCGATTCGAATCACGCTCTGTCGTTACTGACTCTGATCGAGACTGACTCGACTGGCTTAAGCTGTGGCGGAGTGAAGCGCAGTGCGTGCCAATGTCCAGCGGCGTGATAAGGGAATTTTGCGGGCGGCGGGATCGGAGGGCGCGGGGAGACTTTTTTCGACGGGCCGTGTCGGTGGGGCGGTGAAAACGGATTTGGCGCCGATGGAAGCGGAATCGGTGGAGGAGATCCCGACCGAAGATGGCTGGCAGTATGAGCCGAAGTGGGATGGGTTTCGGTGTCTCGCGTATCGAGAAAATGGAGACGTGGAGCTGCGGTCGAAAGCGGGGCAGCCGTTGGGGAGATATTTTCCGGAGATCGTGGCGGCGATCGCGGACGTGAAGGCGAAGCGGTTTGCGTTGGATGGGGAGTTGGTGATCGCGCAGGGCGGGACGCTGTCGTTCGACGATTTGCTGCTGCGGCTGCATCCGGCGGCGAGTCGCGTGCAGAAACTGGCGGCGGCGACGCCGGCGTGGTTGGTGGTGTTCGATCTGCTGGCGGATGAGAGAGGCGAGTCGCTGGTGGGGCGGCCGTTGAGGGAGCGACGCGAGAAGTTGGAGAAGTTTGCGGAGAAGTTTTTTGCGGAGGGCGGGGCGCTGCGGTTGTCGCCGGCGACGACGGAACTGAAGGTCGCGAAGAAGTGGTTTGGGGAGGCGGGGACGAGTTTGGACGGGTTGATTGCGAAGCGGATCGATGCGGCGTATGCGGCGGGCGAGCGGACGGGGATGGTGAAGATCAAGCCGCGGAAAACGGCGGACTGTGTGATCGGCGGATTTCGTTATGCGGAGAAGAAGAAGGAAGTCGGGTCACTGTTGTTGGGGTTGTATGATGACGACGGGAAGTTGAACCACGTCGGGTTTTGCTCGGGGTTGAAGGCGGCGGAGCGGCCGGCGTTGACGAAGAAGTTGGAGAAGCTGGCAGGCGGTGCAGGTTTCACGGGGCGGGCGCCGGGCGGGCCGAGTCGATGGGCGACGAAACGGTCGACGGAGTGGGTGGCGTTGAGGCCGGAGCTCGTGGTCGAGGTGGCGTTCGATCACGTGACGAGCGGGCGGTTTAGGCACGGGACGAGTTTGCTGCGGTGGCGTCCGGACAAGGCGCCGGAGCAGTGCACGATGGAGCAGTTGCGGCAGAAGAAATCGAAGATGCTGGCGATGTTGAGGTGAGTGGCCCACGGAACACGCGGAAGACACGGAAAGGGCTGACGAACCGGGGCGGCGCGGGGGTGTCGGTGGGGGGATGGACGCTGATGTGATTGTGGCGGGGGCGGGATTGGCGGGGTTGAGTTGTGCATTTGAATTGGCGGAGGAAAGGCGGCGCGTGCTCGTGCTGGAGGCGCAGCCTTGGACGGGTGGGCGGACGTCGTCGTGGATCGAGCCGGATGGGATGCGCGTGGAGTCGGGGCTGCATCGCGTGCTCGGCGTGTATCGGGCGCTGCCGGAGTTGTTGAAGCGAGCGGGCGTGGGTTGGGACGAGATTGTGGTTTGGGAGGACGAGGTGGAGTTTCGTCAGCCGCGACCGGCGCCGAGTGCGGTGTTGGCGGCGGCACCGATGAAAAATCTCGTGCAGACGCTCGCGGACGTGGCGGGGCATAACGACTATTTGTCGATTGCGGCGAAGTTGTCGTTTTCGCGATTTGTGCTGCAGGGAATTGCGGACTACACGGACCGGCCGGCGTGGTTGGATGCGCAGTCGGTGCGCGATTATGCGACGGCGATCGAGGTGCACCCGGAAGTGTTTTCCAAGGTGCTCGAGCCGCTGGTGTCGGGGATCTATTTCGTGTCGGCGAGTCGGATGTCGGCGTATGCGTTCATCGCGCTGATTGCGCCGTATCTCGACAATGCGGCGAGCATGCGAGTGGGCGCGTTTGCGGGCGGGATGACGGAAGTGATGACCGATCCGCTGGCGGAGGCGATTCGGCGGCGCGGCGGGGAAGTCGTGACGAATGCGCCGGTGGAGGAGTTGATCGTGGAGAACGAGCGTGTGGTCGGCGTGCGGGCGGGGGGCGTGGAGCATCGAGCGCGGCATGTTGTAGTGGCGACTTCGATACGCGTGGCGCAGGATCTGGTGCGGCCGAAATTCGGCGGNGCGGANTGGNCGGAAGGNTNGTTGAANNTGNCNACGATGCCGGCGGTGACGTTGCAACTGGAGCTGGAGGGGCCGTCGATGGAGGTGGATCACACGACGTTTGGCGTGGGGACATCGCTGGCGTGTTTCAGCGAGCAGCGGCGGACGACGTTTCGCGGGTTGCCGGGGCGGTTGTCGATCATCATGGGGCCGTCGGAGGAATTGATCGGGCTGCCGGTGGATCGGGTGCTGGCGATCGCGTTGGAGGACGCGGACAAGCTCGGGCTGGCGGTGCGAGATCGCGTGGTGCGTTACCGCATGGTGAATCATGCGGATGATTTTTATTCGCTGGCGCCGGGGAATGACTGGCTGCGTCCGGCGCAGAAAACGCCGGTGCGCGGGTTGTCGCTGGCGGGGGACTACACGCGGCAGAAATTCATCGCGACGATGGAAGGCGCGGTGGTGTCGGGGCAGTTGGCGGCGAGGGCGGCGTCGGAGGATTTGCGGACGGCGGGGTGAAAAAAAAGACGAATGGAGGATATAAGAATGAAGGCGGATCGACACGGAAGGGGATGGCCGCAAAGAGGCGCAGAAGGCGCAAAAAGGGGGATGGTGTTGGCGGCGGTGTTGTGGGGCGTGGGGATGGGTGCGGCGGAGCATGGGGCGCATGCGGTGCCGGGGGAGGAGAAGAGTGTGAAGACGCGGGTGTTGGAGGCGGGGGCGGAGTTGTTGCAGCGGGAGGCGCCGTTGCGGCGGATGCATGCGCACGTGTGCGGGTTTCATGCGTATAGCGGAGACATGCAGCGGCAGGTGCGGGCGGATCATTACTGCGCGCATTTGAACGACGAGGTGCGGCAGTGCGTGATTTATGATTCGGACAAGGAGGATGCGCGGCTGATCGGGATCGAATACATCATCAGCGAGCGGCTGTTTCGGGGGTTGCCGGAGGAGGAGAAGAAATTGTGGCACTCGCATCGGCACGAGGTGAAGTCGGGTTTGCTGGTGGCGCCGGGATTGCCGGAGGTGGCGGAGAACGAGCTCATGGAGGAGCTCGTGACGACGTATGGAAAAACCTGGCACACGTGGCAGGTGGATCGTGGGGATGCGCTGCCGTTGGGCGTGCCGCAATTGATGATGAGTTTTACGGAGGACGGGCAGGTGAACGAAGAAATGGTGCGCGCGAGGGATGAAGACGTGGGCGTGAACACGGCGCAGAAGCGGAAGGCGCGGGAGAAGATTTCGACGCGGGAGATCGCGCCGGGAGCGGATGCGTGGGAACGTGGGGAGGCGGTGCAGATTCGGTTGGAACCGGTGGAGGGGGCGGGGCGGTAGAGCGGAATTGCGGACGAAAAGGGGAGGGTGGCCGCGCGGAGGCTTGTGCTGCGGGGTGGGTCTGACGTTTGCTGATGCGGCACACTGCTCCCATGAAACTCTCCACGGTCTTAGGCCGGCTGCGGCTGGTCGGTTTTCTCGAAGGTCTTTCGTTCGTCGTGCTGCTCGCGATCGCGATGCCACTGAAATATTTCGCGGGTGAGCCGCAGGCGGTGCGCATGGTGGGCATGGCGCATGGGGTGTTGTTTCTCGCGTATCTGGCGGCGATTTTGCAGGCGCACGTCGAATACGGTTGGACGTGGAAAAAGTCGGCGCTGCTCGGGCTGGCGTCGGTGCTGCCGCTGGGGCCGTTCATCGCGGATCGCAAGCTGTTGCGCGGCGAGGCGGAGCCGGCGGCGTGAGGGTTGGGCGAGAGGCGCGGCCTTTCCGGCCTTGACGCGTCCGAGGCGGGGCGCAGCGTAACCGTTCCTCACTCCACTGCCTGGTGGTGTAATGGTAGCACAGGCGACTTTGACTCGCCTAGTCATGGTTCGAATCCATGCCGGGCAGCCAGTGGACGCGGCTCGCCGAGAGATCCGACATCTGCGCCAGCGCAAAAAGGGTGCGTCTCCTGGGGGCGGCGAGCTTCGTGGTGGCTCGGTGGAGTCCTTGTTCCGAGGTCGCGACGGCTTTTTCCGGGAAGGCTAAATACGGTCGATGTGTTCCGCGGTAACGTGGCGTTTTCCTGAACGGCCTGCTTTCTGTCGCGTTTCCCCGCCGCCGCGCCGAAGATCATCGCGCCGGTTTTGGTCGGGTGAACGCGCCGCAAAGGCCGGCGTCACGCTTCTCCCCGGTTTTCTTTTTTCATGAATCGCCCGCTTACCCGCCGCTCCTTCCTTAAATCCTCCGCTGTGCTGGCGGGTTCCGTGCTCGCGTTTCCGTATGTGTCGGGGCGCAACGTGCTCGGGGCGAACAACCGGCTCAACATCGCGGGGATCGGGATCGGAGGAAAAGGACGATCCGACATCCTAAATTGCGATTCCGAGAACATTGTGGCGCTCTGCGACGTCGACACGCTCGCGCTGGACAAGATGAGCGCGAATTTCCCCGCGGCGAAGCGTTACTTCGACTGGCGCGTGATGTTCGACGAAATGGGAAAAAGCATCGACGCCGTGACGGTATCGACGCCGGACCACATGCATTTCCTGCCGGCGATGCGTGCGATCAAGGAAGGGAAGCATGTGTATTGCCAGAAGCCGCTCACGCATACGGTTTGGGAGGCGCGGGAGCTGGCGAAGGCGGCACGGAGGGCGGGAGTGGCGACGCAGATGGGCAACCAGGGGATTTCGCATCCGCGCGTGAGGCGGGATGCGGAGCTGCTGAAAGCGGGCGTGCTCGGCGACATCGTGGAGTTTCACTGCTGGACCGATCGACCGGGAGAGTGGTGGCTGCAGGGATTGCAGAAACCGACGGAATTTCCGCCGGTGCCCGACACGTTGAAATGGGATCTCTGGCTGGGGGGAGCGGCGGCGCGGCCGTATTCGCCGCTTTATGCGCCCAAAGGGTGGCGCGGCTGGTGGGACTTCGGGACGGGCGCGATCGGCGACATGGGCTGTCATCTGCTCAACACGCTTACGCTCGTGAAGGACATTCGCGACCCGGTGCGGATCGAAGGCAGCGGCGAGGGGCAGACGGAAGTCTCGGGGCCGACGAGTTCGCATATCACCTGGCAGTTTCCCGCGCGCGACGGCGAGCCGGCGTGGAAGATGCACTGGTATGACGGCGGACGGAAGCCGCCGGCGGACCTGTTTCCCGGGCAGGTCTACACGAACAACGGGCAGATCGTGATCGGGACGAAAGACGTGTTCTACTCGCGCGGCTACAACGGCGGCGGATTTTTCAAGAGCGGGGCCACGTATCAGGATTTTGCGCACATCCCGGAGACGCTGCCGAAGACGCAGAACTGGGACCGCAATCACAACGAGGAGTGGATCGCCGCGTGCAAAGGCGGGCCGAAGACGTATTCGAATTTCGACGTCGCGGGGCCGGTCACGGAAGTCGTGCTGCTTGGGCAGGTGGCGTTGCGCGCGCAGGCGCCGATCGAATGGAATGCCAAACGAATGAAGGTCACGAACGTGAAATCGGCGAACCGGTTCATCCGCTCGAAGTATCGGAAAGGTTGGGCCGTTTGATGATAAAGCTCGGACGAGGCACGTGGATTGTCGCGGCGCTGGCACTTTCATCGCCGGGAGCGGCGGAGCCGACGGGGCGTTGGAATCTCCAGGTCGAAGGCGGCGGGTTCTCGTTTCCGGGCTGGCTCGGAATCGCGCAGGAAGGGGGCGAAACCTCGGTGAAGTATGTCGGCCGGGTGGGCAGCGCGCGGACGATCCGCGAGTTCGAGCTGAAGGACGGCACCCTGGAATTCACGCGCGACGAGTGGTTCGGCGCGTATGAGAAAGTGCGCCATGTCTTCCATCTTTCCGCGACCGGGGTGACGGGCGAAATCACGCGGGCAAACGGGCAGAAGCTGAGCGTGAGCGGCGGTCCGTCGCCAAAGCTGGACCGCGCGCCGGTGCAGACATGGAGCGAGCCGCGGGCTTTGTTCAACGGGCGCGACCTGAGCGGCTGGCGGGAGATCAAGGGCGACAAACCTCCGAAAGCGGACTGGCGGATCGAGCGCGGAGAATTGATCACGGTGAAAGGAACGGCGGATCTCGCGACCGAGGAGCTGTTCGAGGATTTTCGACTCCGGCTGGAGTTCAACTGCCCGCCGAACGGAAACTCGGGGGTGTATTTGCGCGGGCGTTACGAGGTGCAGATCGAGGACGATTCGCCCCAAGCGCCCGTGACAAACCAGACGGGCGGGGTGTATGGCTGGCTGGGGCCCGACCAGGCGGTGCCGCGGATTCCAGGTGAGTGGCAAACGCTCGAGATCACCCTCGTGGGCCGGCGTGCGACGGTGGTGTTGAATGGAAGGGCGCTCTACGCGCAGCGCGAAATTCCGGCGATCACCGGAGCGGCGCTGGATGGCGAGGAGGAGAAGCCGGGACCGATCCTGCTCCAGTCGAGCCACAGCAAGACGGGCGGTGCGATCCGGTTTCGAAACATCACGATTGCGACGCCGCTGACAAGGTGAGGCGCACGGCATCGAGCAGCGCGACCGCGGTCACCGTCGACGTTGAGCGTATAGCGGGAAATTTTTAGCCGGGACGGGGACGATCGCAGCAGGCGAGAGCGGAGCCGGCAGGACCGCGAAGCGAAGCAGCGGGCGCGTGACGCGGACTAGGGGCGGGAGGCGGAATGAAGAAACGGCTGCGCACGCCAAGCGGTGGGCGAAGCGCCGGTATGCTGGCGAAAGGCGCGCGCGAACTCGTGCTGGCGCTGGTAGCCGCATCGGTCGGCGATCTCCTTGATGCTGAGGCTGGATTCGAGAAGGAGGTTCTTCGCGTGCTGCATGCGCAGCCGAAGCATCATGTCGCGGGGCGAGCAGCCAAACGCCCGCTTGAAGCCGTGGCGCAACGAATCGTAGTTGGGCAGCGTGTGGATGCGCTCGACGTATTCGGCCGGCTGGCCGACGGAGGCGTTAACGAGATGCCAAAGCTTGACCAAGTCGGGGTTGACGACGTCGGGCGTGAGCGATTCGGAAACCTCGTCGCTGATCCAACGATGGATCGAGATCAGCAGCAGGCGGAGCCACGCGGATTCGGCTTCGGGCTGGAACGGACGCGGGCGGATGCGTTCGTTGAGCATCTGCAGGAACATCCAGCGAAACGCCTCGGCCTGCTCGTGTTTCAGCGACCAGATGCGACGCTCCGGGAGCGGTTCGGAGAAACGAGGGAAGGTCGCGAGGATGTCCGGCGGGACCGTGAAGTGGACGACCCAGAAGCGCGGGTTTTGCTTCGGGCCGCTCCAGCCGGCATGGCTTTCCCCCGCCTGGTAGAGCATGAGCGTGTCGCGATCGACGGCGCGCATGCCCGGGGGGTAGCCGATGGTCGCCTGGTCGTCGCTGACAAAGGAAAATTCGTGAAATGCGTGGCTGTGCCAGTCGTAGGTCGAGCACGGCTCGGCTGCGATGCAGCGCATGGAAAGAACCGAGAGTTCAGCGGGCGTGATGGCGGGAGGCATCGAGGGCGATGACGATGTCGCGGCGCGACGCGACTGCAAGCGAGTGGCCGAGCGGGGGTGAACGCGGCCGTTGAGTTCAGTTCCTGGTTTCATCGTCTTCGGGGCGAGCGAGGGTCGGCTCGCCTTCGAGCCAACCGAGGGAGGCGAGGAACTCGTCGGCGGCATGGAGCGTGAGCACGAAGTGGCGAGGGTTGTCGCGGTCGAAATTGAAGAAGCCGTGCGGCTGTTCTGGATACACGTGCAGTTCGGCGCGGTTTCCGGCGGCGCGGAGCGCGGCGCAAAAGCGGTCGAGCGTGGCGACGGAGACGAGCTTGTCGGCGGAGCCGAGGAAAAGAACCGCGGGCGGCGCGCCGGCGGCCACATTGTGGGCCGGGGAATAATCGGCGACGCGATCGCCGATCCGGCGGTGTCCGAATTCGCCGGGGCCGTTGTCGAGGACGGGATTGAAAAGTATGAGAGCGTCCGGTCGGAACGAGAGGCGAGCGTCGTCTTGCGGATCGTCGAGGTGCAGGGAGTGGACGAGCCCGAGATGAGCGGCGAGGTGTCCGCCCGCGGAACCGCCGGCGGCGGCGATGCGGCGCGGGTCGATGCCGAGATCGGGCGCATGAGCGCGCACCCAACGGAATGATGAACGACTGTCCTGGATGCAGACGAGCGGCGGAACGGCGGATTTCCCGTCCGTCAGCCGGTAGCGAACGAGGATGGAGACGAGACCCCGTGACGCGAAGTAGCGGGCTTGTTCGTTGAACTGCGCGGGTGAGCCGCCGGTCCAGCCGCCGCCATGGTAGAAGACAATCGCGGGCCGGCGATCAGAAGGTTGCCAATCAGCGGGCCGCACGACGAAGAGCTCGAGCGAACGATCGTCGGCCTGTTTGTAGACGTGTGGTTCGCCGATCGGGGCGCCTGCCGGCGCCGCGATAGCGGCGGTCGCGAGCGTCAAGCCGAGAAACGAGGCGATACGGTTCACCACGATTTCACGGCGCGGGGTGTGGCGGCCATGGTTTCGAGCCGCTGGGTTAGCTCGTCGACGAGTTCCGGGAAGTCGGCGGCGCGATTGTATCGTTCGGAGGGATCGAGATCGAGATTGTAGAGCTCGGCGCCGTCCTTGAGCAGGAGTTTCCATGGGCCGACTCGAATGCCGTCGAGGCGCAGAGAGTTGAAGAAGTAGAATTCGTCGCGGGGCGATTCTTGATCGGGTCGAGAAAGGAATTCCGTGAGGTCGAATCCGTCGGTGGGTTGGCGGGGGGGAGCGCCGGTGCCGAGAGCGACGAGCGTGGCGTAGAGATCGAGGTTGGCGGTCATTTCGGCGGTGGACCAGCCGCCCTCGAAATGGCCGGGCCAATGGATGACGGCGGGCACACGCACGCCGCCTTCGTGGGTGGAGCCTTTGGCGCCGCGAAGGAGACCGGCGGTGCCGGCGTGCCAGGGTTCGTTGCCCTGTTGGCGCATGCGGGGCGGCATGCTGCTCCAAGGGCCGTTGTCGCTGGTGAAAATAACGATCGTGTTGGCGGCGTGGCCGGTTTCCTCGAGCGCCTTCATCACCTCGCCGACGGACCAGTCGAGTTCCTCGACGGTGTCGCCGTAAAGCCCCGCGCGGGAGCGTCCGCGGAATTTTTCGCCGGGGTGAAGCGGCAGGTGCACCATCGAGTGCGCGAGGTAGACGAAGAAGGGCCGGTCGTGCTGTTCGCGAATGAAGTTCACGGCATGTTCGGTGTAACGCGCGGTGAGCTCGTGTTGAGGAACGGCTTCTTCGGCGTTGGGCGGGCGATCGCCGGGCTCGAGCATCTCGAAGCCGGGCGAGACGGGGCGGAGGGTTGGACGAGATCCGGCGGTGGAATCGTAGAGCCAGAGCGGGACGTTGGTCCGCACCCACGGCAGGATCATGTCGTTGGAATAGGGGAGGCCGAGCCACCGGTCGAAGCCCTGGCCGGTGGGGAGGGATTGATCGGTGCCGTTGCCGAGGTGCCATTTGCCTTGCATGGCGGTGGCGTAGCCGGCGGATTTCAGCGCTTCGGCGATGGTGATCTCCGTATCCGGAATGCAAGCACCACCGCTCGGACCGGTGCCGCCGCCGAAATTGATCCGGTGGTGGTATTTCCCCGTGATGAGCTGGGTGCGCGAAGGGCCGCAGGTGGGAGCGGCGTAGAACGAGGTGAGCTTCACGCCACGGCTCGCGAGACGGTCGATGTTGGGCGTGCGGATCGAAGGATGGCCGTAGCAGCCGAGGTCGCCGTAGCCGAGGTCGTCGGCGAGGATCAGGACGATGTTGGGCGGTTGCGGAGAGGCCGCGGAAAGCAGAGCGACCGTGGCGAGAAAACCGGAGAGCAGAGCCGACAGACGTTTCATGCGGGAAGAAGGATGGGCCGGATGCGGTTTGCGACAGGAAAGCTTGGGGAATGCGCAAGAGGCGCGCGGGAAAGCAAGGCTAGCCGAAGGAGAGACGCGGGTATTTAGCGTGACCGGAAGAAGCTTTCGCGGAGATGGAAGATGGCGAGCCCGGCAGGCTCACGATGTGGGCCGGCCGGCGGGATCGGGCGTTTGACCGAGAATCAGACGAGCGCTTTGGCGGGCGAGACGACGACCGCACTCGAGAGAGCCTTCCTTGGTGAAGCTCGGGCCAATCAAGGTCTCGGCGAAGGTTGGGGAACGGAGGGGCCGACATGCGCGAAGGCGGCAAGGGTCGCAGGGTGACGAGCGCCCGACGCGAATGCGACGGCGTCGATTTAGCAGATGCGGAAAGCGGTGTCGCGGCGGCGGAACGCAACCGAGGCGGGGGTTAGTGCATCCAAATTTCGGTGACGCACGCGAGCGGAGGGAGACCGGTTTTGCGCCTGCGGCGGGAGGGGTTCCATCCCTGCGAAAGCTTCTTCCACGCTCGCTAAATACGCCGCCGCGGCCGGCCGCTATGCTGACGTGATACTCGAGCGACGAAGTTCAGCCATCCTCGGGCGCTTCCTACACAGACCCGTTGCCCCTCGGCGCTCCCGCACATCTAGTCCCACCCCTACAAACATGAATCGACCGACCGAGCTACGCTTCGCGACCTTCGGGTCGCTGCTGTGCTTCCTGGCTTTCGCTCCGGGAGCTACCGCCCAAATCAACAACCCGTCGGCTGCCGCCGTCGACGACGAACTCATCGAGTTATCACCTTTCCGCGTGGATTCCTCGCGCGACCGCGGCTACTCGGTTGCGCGTGACGTCTCCGGCAGTCGCCTCGCGACCGATCTCAAGGACATCGCCGCGCCCATCACGGTATTCAATGCGGAGATGTTGCAGGACATCGGCGCGATCAACGTGAACGAGGCGTTGGATTTCGCGCCGAACACGGCTTATCAGGAATTCGGCATCAACAATCAGGACTTCAACCAGGTGCCGATCACGACCCGCGGTTTGACGGGGGCGACGGTGACGCAGGACTTCTTCCCGGTGTTCGACGAACTCGACACCTACAAGGTCGACCGCATCGGGTTTGGTCGCGGACCGAACTCGATTCTGTTCGGCGTGGGCGTCCCCGGCGGCACGATCACGGCGACCACGAAGCAGGCGAACCTGAAGCGCAATGCGTTCGAGACCCAGGTCCGATTCGACAGCGTCGGGAGCATGCGCGGCCTGTTCGATGCGAGCTATCTGATCAAGGAAGACCGCGCGGCGATTCGCGCCGTGGTGATGCAGCAATACCAGACGAAGCTGCCGCGTCCGCAGTATCGCAAGGACCTCCGGGTGTTTCTCGACCGGCACGGTGAAGCTCGTGGATCGTCCCGGACTCCGCACGACGCTCCGCGCCAATTACGAGCGGATCGATGGCAACGATCTGTATCCAAACGGTGGATTGCCGCGCAATGGCGTGGACAACTGGATCGCGGCCGGCCGTCCGACCTCGTCGGAGATTCGCGCGGGCAATTCGCCGACGCGTCCGCCCGGCACGGCGAATCTTTCCTCGGGCCAGCAGCTCGTTTACATCAACGATCCGGCGAATCCCGGCATCCCGATCATGAACTGGCAGAACATGCTTCGGGGCAGCGGCACGAACGAAGCGGTGCTGGATGAAAGCATCTATCCTTACGACAGGAGCGTGAAAGGATCGGACGGCGTGGCGCCGAAGTTCTTGGAGCACTACTCGGCGTTCCTCGAACAGCAATTCGGCAAGAACTTCTTCATCGAACTCGCGGCGTTCCATGGCGAGGAGGACCGCGACTGGCCCTTCCAGGTCGGCGGCGTGACGCTCGATGCGGATCCGAACGAGTTTCTGCCGAACGGGCAGCCGAATCCGAACGTCGGCAAATATTACGTGCAATACGACGGACGCAGCGCGTTTCGTTACAACAAGAACGACAGCTATCGCGCGACGGCGAGCTACCGGCTGGCGTTCGATGAGATCAATCCGAAGCTCGGCTGGCTTGGCTGGCACCAGGTTTTCGGTCTCTACGAGATCTACCATCGCGAGCGTCGTGAAGAGCTGATGCAGTTGGTGAACACCACGCCATTGCCCGGTTTCCCGACGGATCTTTCGAGCACGGCCAACCGCGTGTTTATGCGCTCGTATCTCGATTACGACAAAGGCATCTGGGGCTTCGCGCCCGGCAGCCCCTCCGGTGAATACACGAGTGGAGGTGTGACGGCGCGTTCGATGCCGGTGGGCGCGCAGACCGCGTCGTTGCAGAAGTTCGAGTCGACCGTCATCGCGATGCAGAATCATCTCTGGAACAATCGCATCGTGACGACGATTGGCTGGCGCGAAGACTTCATTCGGAGCTACTCGGTGAACGGCCAGCCCGATGCGCGTGGCCTGCGACCGCTGGCGCGCACGCTGACGCCGCAGTATGTCGGCGAAGGGTCGTTGCGCCCGTCGAGCAAAGGCGTGGTGTTTCACGCGTTCCCGTGGCTGTCGTTTCACTACAACGAGTCGAACAACTTCAGTGGACTCGCGAGCGTGCAGCGCAATGCCTATGGCCAATACCTGCCCGCGACGTCGGGCACGGGCGAGGACTACGGCTTCACGGTGAATCTCTTGAAGGACAAGCTGTCGGTGAACGTCGACTTCTACGAGACCGCGCAGCGCAATTCCGTCGGCAACGCGAACGCCGACCGCGAAATCAACCAGTTCTGGGACGCGATGGGCATGCCCGAGAAGAAGCTCGATCCCTGGCCCGCGACGAAGGACACGTTCGACGTTTCCGCGGAAGGTTGGGAAGCGACCGTCATCTACAATCCGACGCCGAACTGGCGCATTTACGCCACCGTCTCGAAAAGCGAGGCGAGCCAGGCGAATGTTTATCCGACGATCACGCGTTACATTCAGGAGAACCTCGCCACGTGGCAGGCGGTGCCCGGCAACACGACGATCGCCGACGGTCGCACGTTTGCGGAAGCGATCGAGGACATGCTCGAGCTGAACGTCCAGCGCCGCGCGCAGGAAGGCGTGCAGGAGTTCAACATGCGCAAGTGGAACGGCAGCCTCGTGACGAACTACACCTTCCGCGACGGTTTCCTGAAAGGGTTCTCGATGGGCGCCAGCGCGCTCTATCGCGGCGACGCGACCGTGGCTTACCCGCTCGACGCGGCGGGCAATCCGGTGAAGGACAAACCCTACGTCGAAGACGGCTACATCGTGGTGAACCTGAATTTCGCGTATGAGCGGAAGCTGCGCGATCGTTTCATTTGGCGCACGCAATTCCAGTTGAACAACGCGAACGATTGGGATGGCCGTGTGCTCGTCACGCAGCGTTCGGCGACCGGCACGGTGAACAGCGCGGGTTCGCGTTATCTCCAAGGCACGACGATGGTGGTCACGACCGGCCTGAAGTTCTGAGTTGCCGTATCAGGGACAAAGCAGATTCACCGCCCGCTTAGCGGGCGGTTTTTTTATGATTAATCGCCGAAGAACGAGTGAGGTGGTGCTCGGGATGGATGTGGGGGGCTCGGCATTCAAGGCCGCGCCCGTCGATCTCCGCACTGGAAAAACGCTGCAAGCGGCGCATGTGGTGCCGAGTTCGGCGCCGTGCACGTGGGCGCAAGGGATGGCGGCCATGCGTGAACTGGCGCGGCGGTTTCCGTGGTGCGATCGAATCGGGATCGGTTTTCCGGGGGTGGTTCGCGAAGGGCGCACCGGCGTCGTCAGCCTGCTCGGCGCCGATTGGGAAAAACTCGACCTGGCAAGACTCGTCACGCGTGCGACGAAGCATCGGACGCGTGTGATCAATGATGCGGACGCGGCGGGACTCGCGGAGATGACGTTTGGTGCCGGGCGTGGCGTGCGAGGCACGGTGCTCATGTTGACGCTCGGCACCGGCATCGGCTCGGCGTTGTTTTACGACGGACGTTTGGTGCCGAATCTCGAGTTGGGCGAAATCCCCTGGCGAGGCAGGCCGATCGAATTGTTCGCGTCGGCCCGCGTGCGAGCGAAGCGCGGACTCGATTGGCGCGACTGGGCGGAGCGCGTGAACGTGGTGATCGAAATCGCCGAGAAACTGACTTCGCCGGAGCTGATCATCCTCGGCGGCGGCGTCAGCGCGGAGGCTGAGAAATGGTTTCGTTACCTGCGTTCGCGGACGCAAATCGTGGCGGCGAAGCTGCGCAATGAAGCGGGGATCGTGGGCGCGGCGCTCGCGTGGAGATGAATCTCCCGCACGTCGGGCGTTCAGCGCTGAAGTTCGGCCACCCGCGCGGCGATTTTCGCCGGATCCGTGTCGGCAACGAGTGCGACCGTAAACGTGAGTGGTTGCGTGAGCAGGTTGGAGAGGCTGCGATGTTCGCGACCGAAACCGAAAACGGTCATCGCGTTTTCCATCGGTCGATACGAGACGCGTGACGCGGGGGCGTCGTGCGCAAGGAGTATCAGCGCACCGCGTTCGGGACTGATGAACGCGACCCACGGAATTTCACGCATCGAGGCTTCCCAGGTTTTGCTCAGCGGAGTGATCGTCCCGTCAGCACGAAGGCAGAGGTCCGTCGGTTCGAAGCGTCCGCCCGGTGTGCCTTCGTAAAGAAACCAGTAGCCGTTGTCCTCGGGTGGCAGTTGCGTGAAGCGAAGCACCGCGCGGTCGGGGAGAATCTCCCATTCGCACGCCCAGCGGTCGTCGATCGAACGAGAGGCGAACACCACGCGCTCGGGCGAAGATGAGATCAACGTGGTGCGCGATGCCTTCGGACCGGTGTGACCGGGGTGGAAGAAATTGTCGCCGGGTTGGTCGCGGCGAAAAACCGCGTTGGGAATGCCGCGATAATGTCCCGCGGCTCCGCCGGTGGGACGATACGCGATCCAGTCACGGCCCGCGGAATCGAAGAGGCTCGAGAAGCCGCCGCCTTCGCGATGATAGACCCACGTTGCGGCCGGCGTGATGACGCGCCAGGCGGCTTGGTCGTGATCGGTGGTGTCTTCGACCGTGATCGCCGCGTGGGCGGGAGAGGCGAGGAGGAAAAGCGAGAGACCAGCGGCGATGAATGGTCGCAACATGCGTTAAGATAAAATCGAGGACCGCGGATTCACCCGGATGCACCCAGACACGATTGGTCGATACGTGCGTCGGTATCCGTGTTCATCCAGGGCAACCGGTGGTTGGAGAAATCGAGGTGTTTTCAGGACAGGTCGATCCAGCGAGCGTTGGCGTTCGCCGAGTCGACGGCGGCGCGGATGAATTCCATGCCGCGAAGGCCATCGTGGACGGTGGGGAAGTGGTAGCTCGCGGGGGGCAACGGCTCGCCGTCGAGATGGGCGCGGACCGCGCGAGCGAACTCGGCGTAGATGGTGGCGAAGGCTTCCAGATAGCCCTCGGGATGGCCGGTGGGAACGCGCGTGATGCGAGCGGCGGCGGGAGAAAGATAGCCGCTCGCACGGGTGAGCGTGCGGCGCGCTTCGCCGTAACGGAAGAGCTCGAGGTAGTTTGGGTTTTCCTGCGACCACTTGATCGCACCCTTTTCGGCGTAGATGCGGAGGGTGAGCGCATTTTCCTCGCCGGTGGCGATCTGGCTGACGGTCATCACGCCCTTGCCGCCGCCGCGGAGGCGGAGGAGAAGATTGACATCTTCGTCGAGCACGCGGCCCGGAAGAAAAGTGGATTTGTCGGCGCACACGGAGACGACCTGCGGACCGATCACGTATTCGAGGAGATTGAGCGCGTGGCTGCCGCAATCGGCGAGCGTGCCACCGAGGCCGGCCTGCGCGGGATCGACGCGCCACACGGCCTGCTTCTGGCCGTGCTGCTCGTGTGGATACGCGAGAAAGTCCTGCAGGTATTCGACGATGACCTTGCGGACCTGACCCATGTTACCGTCGCGAAACAGCTCGCGAGCGTGGCGCACGAGCGGATGGCCGGTGTAATTGTGCGTGAGACCGAAAACGAGGCCGGTGCGTTCGACGAGGGCGACGAGCTCGCGGGCTTCGGCGACGTCGAAGGTCATGGGCTTGTCGCAAAGCACATGAAAGCCGCGTTCGAGAAACGCGCGCGCGACGGGGAAGTGCGCGCGGTTGGGCGTGACGATGGCGACGAAGTCGATGCGCTCGCCGGGGCCGCGCGCGGCTTCGCGTTCCGCCATCTCCTCGAAGGTCGCGTAGCAACGCGCGGGATCGAGGTAGAGTTGCCGGCCGGTCTCGGCGGTGTTGGCGGGATCGCGAGAGAAGCAGCCGGCGACGAGCTCAATCTGCTGATCGAGCGCGGCGGCCATGCGGTGAACGCCGCCGATGAAGGCGCCCTGACCGCCGCCGACGAGACCCATCCGGAGTTTGCGTTTCCAACTTTCCATGAAGCTCAGTGATGATCGTCGGGCGCGTAGCGCACAAACAGAACGGGGCCGGGCCAGAGCACTTCGATGCCGTGGTGTTTGGTGGTGCCGAAGGTCGTGAACTGATTGTCCCCGGGGCGAAGCGTGGTGACCGGAACGGAGAGCTCGTCGTAGCTGAGATCGTGATCGTGGCCGACGCCGCGCGCGAGGATTGTGCCGTTGAAGGTGATCTCGTCGCACTGAATGCCATTCCACGTCGCGAGCAGGATCTTCGCCTCGGCGGCCTTGGCGACGTCGTTGGGCAGTGTGATCGTGCAGGTGTCGCGGTGATTGTCCCGCGTCTGCCAGTGCGGCGGAATGTCGTGAGCGGTGAACATCTTCACGTGCTGGTTGCCGCGGAATTTCTGGAGCGTGACCGGATAGGTCATGCGGATCAGGCCGGTGTTGTCGTGGATGAACGCCGCGACCTGGATCGGATTCTCCTGCGCCGGAATCCAACGGACATCCCAGTCGACTTTCCACGGAGCGTCGTGGGTCGTGCCGGCGTGGCGGCGCAGCTGACCGAAGGCGTGATGGTAATGCCAGCCGTCGTAGATTCCTTCGCCGCGCCAGTCGTAACCGCGATATTTGGCGACGAAGTCGATGCGATGGATGGAGCGGTCGGAGGTGGTGTAGGGTTTGGCGGCGAGCGCGAGCGTGGATTGGCGGGAGACTTTTTCGTCACCCACGATGATGTCGCCGGCGGGGGCGCCCGGGATGTATTCGTCGTAGTAGATGCGGAAGGTGACGCCGTAGACGATGGACTGCGGCCACCACTTGCCGAGGCCGGAGCCGGGTTCGCACGTGAACTCGAACGTGTTCTTGCCCTGCACGAGGGATTTCAACGGCACGGAAACCGTCGGGTAGCGCATGGTGAGCCAGAGGTCGGAGGTGCCGGCTTCGCTGCCGAGTTTGCCGGGGATGTGTTTGGGCGCCGGGATGTCGATCCACTCGCCGCCGTTGACGCGGACCTTTTGGCCGATCGTGCCGTAGTGCGACTGGAGCAGCTCCAGCTGGATCTCGGCGCTGCGCGCGCTTTTCAGATCGCGGAGGGTGATCGTGTTGGTGGCGTTGGGCAGAAACTGCTGGGGCCGCTCGTCGGTCACGCCAGGCCAGGTGATGCGCTGCCACGGCCCGGTGGTGTCGCGCCACGTGTATTCGCGAAAAATGTCGCCGGGCCGCGGTTCGGCCTGCGCGAGCGGGGCCGCGAGCGCGAGGAGGAGAGGAGAAAGGAAGCAGAAGAGGTTGGAACGGTTCATGGGGAAAATCATTCGAGTCCGAGTATCCGGCGATTGGTGACAGCATCGCTCGCCCCGCCGGCGAAGTCGTCGAACGCCGTGGCGGTGGCTTCGATGAGGTGGGAGCGGATGAATGGCGCGCCCTCGCGCGCGCCCTGTTCGGGAGATTTGACGGCGCATTCCCATTCGAGAACGGCCCAGCCGCGGTAGCCGTATTCGGTGAGCAGCGTGAAGACGCGTTTGAAATCGACCTGACCGTCGCCGAGGGAACGGAAGCGACCGGGCCGTCCAGCCCAGGATTGATAACCGCCGTAAACGCCGCCGCGGCCGTCGGGCCGAAACTCGGCGTCCTTCACGTGGAAGCCCTTGATGCGTTTGTGGTAGAGCCGGATGAATTCGAGGTAGTCGAGCTGTTGAAGGAGGAAGTGGCTCGCGTCGTAGTTGAGGGCGATGGCGGGATGGTCGTTCAGCTCGGCGAGAAAACGTTCGAACGTGTGGCCGTCGAAGAGATCGGAGCCGGGATGGAGTTCGTAGGCGATGGACACGCCGAGCTCGGCCGCGAGGTCGAGCACGGGGCGCCAGCGGCGGGCGAGCTCGCGGAAAGCTTCGTCGACGAGTCCGGCAGGACGCTGCGGCCACGGATACGCGAGATGCCAGGCGAGCCCGCCGGAGAGGACCGGCACGCAGTGCGTGCCGAGACGCGCGGCGGCGCGAACGGTTTTCTTCAGTTCCGCCGTGGCCCATTCCACGCGGCCGCGGTCGTCGAGGTCCCGGGGATAAAACGGTTGGAAGGCCGTCGCGTAAGCGGGATGAATGGCCATCACCTGGCCGGCGAGCGCCGCGTTGAGCTCGGTGAGCACAAGCTTGTGCGCGGCGAGCCTGGCCCGGAAATCGTCGCAATAGGCGGCCGAGTCGGCGGCTTGGGCGAGATCGATGAGACGCGGAGATTCCCACGCGGGAATCTGCACGCCGCGATAGCCCAGTCCGGCCGCCCAGCTGCAAAGGCCGTCAAACGTGTCGAATGGCGGCTCGTTGCGCACGAACTGGGCGAGGAAAATGGCGGGGCCTTGAATCGAGCTCATTTCTTCGAGTGGTCGATCGCCTTGTTTTCGAGGATCCAGACCTTCGATTTGTAGAAGCCGATGGAGACGATATCGAGGTCGCCGTCGCCATCGATATCCACCGCGATCGTGCCGTCGTGGTGATCGATTTCGTCGGCGGGACCGGAGTCGATGACGTGTTCCTTCCATTTCGTGCCGCGGCCGTCCTGATTCTCGAAGAGGATCACCCGGTTCTTTTTGTCGGGGTTGCGGTGCTCGCCGACGACGACGTCGAGGTCGCCGTCCATATCGAAATCCGCGACATCCATGCTGAAGCCCATGCCGGGAACCTTGCCGATGATGTGCCGTTTCCACGGCGCGAGCGGAAGACCGCCCTGCTCGAACCAGACGATGTGCGAGTCGAGCTCGAGCGAGACCACGGAATCGAGGAGGCCGTCGCCATTGATGTCGGCGATGCGGTTGCGATCGACCTCGGCCTTGGGATTGAGGTCTTGCACGGTGCCGATGCGGTGGAGCGTCCAGCCTTTGTCGGTGTTACGGAGCCAGTGATCGCCGAGCAGGATGTCGGCGGCCCAGTCGCGATCGATATCGCCGATGGAAACCTGTTCGTTGCGGCTGAAGGACGAAAGCGTGACGAGCTCCCATTTGCCGTCGGCCGCGTTGGTGGGGTAGACGAGAGCTTCGAGACCGTTCGTGTTTTTGTGCCAGGAAAGAATGACGTAGTTCGTGTTCGACTGAAGCTGAGCGGCGGCGGCGCCCTGGAGGAAGTCACCGCTGCCTTCGGGGAGATCGGTGCGAAGCTTGAAGTTTCCGCGGCCGTCGTTGATCGCGAGAATGAACTGGCTGCCCATGAACGACCCGGTGGTGCCGAGGAGATCGATATCGCCGTCGCGGTCGAAGTCGTAGCTCGTGGCCAGATTTTCGAAACCTGCGCCGATGTCGCGGCGCTCCCATTTGCCGCCGGCGGTGCCGGGGTTCTTGTGCCAGGCGGGTCCGGTGATGATATCGCGCAAGCCGTCGCCATCGAGGTCGGCGGTTTCGACGAAGATGCGTTTGGCGTCGCCGGGCAGTGCATCGTCGACGAGATGGCGCTGCCATTGGTCGAGCGGCAGCGGCGTTTTAACGGTGCCGCGGTTGAACCAGACGACGAGGCGGGGCGCGTTGTGACGGAACGGCTTGGCGAGGATATCGAGGCGACCGTCGCCGTCGAGATCGGCAACGCGGGCTTCGTGCACGCCTTGATCGAGGCTGATGATTTGTTTGGTGAAGTTGCCCTGGCCGTCGCCGAAGAAGACGAGGACGCGGGCGTTGGGATTGTTCACGCGGCCGGTCCAGTTGCCCATCTCGCCGCAGAAGATGTCGTCGTTTCCGTCACCATCGATGTCGGCGACCTGAAGATTGTGACCATGGATCACGTGATCGACGAGGGTGTGCGTGATCCATCTGCCGTCCTTCCATTCATACCAGTTGAGCGGACCGTCGAGATCGCCATGAACGAACACGAGTTCGGGGCGGCCACCCTTCACGAACTGGCCGGCGGCGGCGCGGGTGAAGGACATGGTGGGATCGATCTGCTCGGCGGCGAACTTGCCGCCGCCGGTGTGGCGGAACCAGAAGCCGCCGCCGATGATGTCATCCACGCCGTCGCCATCGACGTCGGCTTTCGCGAGGCCCTCGTGCGACGCGGCGCCCTCGGCCCAGGTGAAAATCTTTTCGACGGGCCAGAGGCCGGCGTTGCGGGGATCGGCGGGAATCGGCAGGCGAAGCAGCGCGCGGTCGGACTGATTCCAGGAGACGAGCTCGACTTTGCCGTCACCGTCGAAGTCGCCGAAGATCTGGTCGTGGTGATTTGGATACGCGTTGCGCTTGATGGTGCGGCGGGTCCAGCGGGTGTCGGGCCGGCCGGGGTTTTCCCACCACCAGATTTCGTTGCCGCGGAAATCGCCGCCGAAAACGATGTCGAGATCGCCATCGCCGTCGATGTCATGCACCGCGCCGCCGGCCTCGATGCGAACATCGTCGGGCTCGATGATTTCCTTCGTCCACTTCCCGGCGTCGAAACGCCAGAGCACGAGCGCGGGGCCGCTGTTGCGTCCGCCGACGATGAAGTCGGTATCGCCGTCGCCATCGACATCCACCGCGAGCGACGCGGTTGGTTCGACGTCGAGGTGGGGCCTGGGGAGGATGCCTTCCGGCGAGGATTCGACGCGCTGCCATTGCACGGCGGCCAGACCCGTCAGGGCGGAGAAGAGGAGGGCGGAAGCGGCGAGGCGGGGTATGTAGTGCATTTTGGATAAAGGTTGCAGGAAAGCGGCGGAGCGCCGGCGGGCGGGCGAACCAAGACGAAGTTGCGGAAAAATGAGGCCGAAAAAAGGTGTTTAGGGGTTGGGAATGCCGGACGGCGTGTAGTTGACAACTGGAGACACGATTTCGCGCATGGCTTGCGCGAGCCGATGGCTCTCGACGCCATGGACGATCGCCCGCACTCCGCGATTCACCAACCGCTCGGCGGCAGCGGTGGACACAGCCATGAGACCGACGGGTTTGTTCGCGGCGGCACAGGCGTCGAGGATACGATCGACGAGTGCGATCAGATCGGGCGAGTCCAGCTGGCCGGGGGCGCCGAGCTGAGCGGACAGGTCGTAGACACCCACGTAGACGAGATCGATGCGCCCGATTTGCAGGATCGTTTCGATCTGTTGAGCGGCTTCGAGGGTTTCGACGATGGGAACGAACCAGGCGCGAGGAGCGGGCGGTGACGATGCGCCGTAGCGGCCAGCGCGCACAAAGGGATTGAAACCACGCGTGCCGGCGGGCGCGTAGTCCATCATCGCGGCAGCGCGGGCAAAGTCGCCGGGGCCGGTGAGCTGGGGAAACACAAGGCCGCGCGCACCGAGATCGAGGCAGCGCTGCACCTCGACCTTGTCGTGACCGCTGACGCGGATGAACGGCGCGCAATCGTGACGTTCGCACGCGAGAATGTCGGGGAGCAGCGTGGCGTAATCGTAGGCGCCGTGCTCGCAATCGAGGATCTGGAAATCCAGGCCGCCTTGCGCGAGCACCTCGGTGAGCATCGGCGACGGGATGATGCGCCAGATCCCGTGGAGCGGCGCGGGCGAGGCGGAGCGTCGGGAGGAAGCCGTCATGGTGTTTTCGCTTTTTTCGCGCGAGCGAGATCCTGCGCGACATCGAGGATCCAGTCTTCCTGACCGGCCATGGCTTTGCGCCGGCCCAGCTCGACCAGAATATCGCGCGGATCGAGACCGAACTGTTCGCCGGCGCGCCGCGCGTGAAGCAGGAACGTGGAGTAGACGCCGGCGTAACCGATCGTGATGGCGTCGCGATTCGGAATCGGCTGGAACGGCATCATCGGCGCGAGGAGGTGCTCGGCGGCGTCGCAAAGCTTGAAGGTGTCGAGACCGGATTCGAGGCCGAGCTTGTCGAGCATCGCGGCGAGAAGTTCGGTGGGCGCGTTGCCGGACCCGGCGCCGAGACCGCGGAGACAACCGTCGATCTGCGCGGCGCCGGCCTCGAGGGCGGCGAGAGAGTTGCCGAGCGCGAAACCAAGGTTGTTGTGCGCGTGGAAACCGACGTCGCCTCTGATCGCGTTTTTCAGCGCGCGCACGCGAGCAGTGGCGTCGCCGGGCAGCATCGCGCCGGCGGAGTCGACGACGTAGACCCCGTCGGCGCCGTAGCTCTCCATGAGCGCGGCCTGCTCGGCGAGAAGCTCGGGCGGGCGCATGTGCGCCATCATGAGAAAACCGAGCGCCTCCATGCCGAGTTCCTTGGCGAGTCCGAAATGCTGCTGGGACACGTCCGCTTCGGTGCACTGCGTCGCGATGCGAACGACCGTGGCGCCGCGACGCGCGGCTTCGCGCAGTTCGTTTTGCGTGCCGACGCCGGGAAGAAGGAGGACGGCGATCTTCGCGCGCGCGCAGACCTCGCGGGCGGCGGAGATGAGTTCCATCTCGGGCGTGTGCGAGAAACCGTATTGGATGGATGAACCGCCGAGGCCGTCGCCATGCGAGACCTCGATGACGGGCACGCCGGCTTCGTCGAGGGCGCGGGCGAGCGTGCGGACCTGTTCGACGGTGAACTGATGCCGCATCGGGTGCGAACCGTCGCGAAGGCAGCTGTCGGTGATGCGTGGGGCTTTCATGCGGCGGACGCGAGGAGACGTTCGGCAAACACCTGCGCGACGCGGCAGGCGGAGGCGGTCATGATGTCGAGGTTGCCGGCGTAGGCCGGGAGATAGTCTCCGGCGCCGGTGACTTCCAGCAGCAGCGTGATGGTGCGCCGCGGGCCGGCGGGCGTGCGGATCGAGTCGAACACCGGCGCGCCCTTCAAGCGATAGCCGGGAACGTAGCGCTGCACCTCGGCGGTCATGTGCTCGAGCGATTGCGTCACGGCGGCTTCGTCGAAATCGCCGGCGGGCAGCACATAGATCGTGTTGCGCATCATGATCGGCGGTTCGGCGGGGTTGAGAATGATCAGCGCTTTGGCCGCTTTCGCGCCGCCGATGACTTCGAGGCCGCGCGCGGTGGTGAAGGTGAACTCGTCGATGTTCTGCCGCGTGCCGGGGCCGGCGGAGCGGCTCGCGACGGTGCTGACGATCTCGGCGTAGGCGACCGGAGTGACACGACCCACGGCGTGCACGAGCGGGATCGTGGCCTGGCCGCCGCAGGTGATGAGGTTGACGTTACTCGCGTCGAGATGCTCGCGGAGATTCGCGGGCGGAACGACATAGGGGCCGCGTGCAGCCGGCGTGAGATCGATCGCGATTTTTCCGGCCGCGGCGAGCGCGGCGGCGTGACGCGCGTGAGCCTTGGCGCTGGTGGCGTCGAAGACGATCTTGATGTCGCGGTCTTCCAGAATCGCAGCGATGCCGCGATCGCTGGTCGCGATGCCGTGCGCGCGGGCGCGGGCGAGGCCGTCGGAGGCGGGATCGATGCCGGCGAACAGCGAGAGCTCGAGCGCGCCGGGATCGCGCAGCAATTTGAACATCAGATCGGAACCGATGTTGCCGGAACCGAGGATGGCGGCCTTGATGCGGGGAGTCGGCATACGGATGTCATCGTTTTTTGGATACGCCGCGCGCGTGGCGTTTCGCGGCTTGGTCGAGATTGCCGACCGGGATGCGGCCCTGGACGGACCAGCCGCCGTCGACGTAGAACACCTGGCCGGTCATGTAGCTGGACTCGTCGGACGCGAGGAAGAGCGCGGGGCCGATCATTTCCCCGGGCTCGCCCGTGCGGCCGAGGGGGACCACGCCGCCCCAGACCTCGCGGTAGGCGGGATCGTCGCGGAGGTTGCGGTCGACGTTGATCGGGCCCGGAGCGAAGGTGTTGACGCGGATTTTTTCGGGCGCGAGCTCGACGGCGAGTTGCTTGGTGAGGCCGTGAAGACCGGCTTTGCTGGTGGCGTAGGCGACGAGATTCTTCACGCCCAGCGCGGCGCAATTCGTCGAGACATTCACGATCGCGCCGCCGCCGGATTCGCGCATCCACCGGGCCGCGGCGAGAGAGCAGAAGAAGGTGCCCTTGAGATTGGTGTCGAGCACGACGTCCCATTGCGCCTCGGTCGTAGCGAAAAGCGGGGACCAGCCGGTGAGGCCGGCGTTGTTGATGAGGACGTCGAGACGGGAGAACTGCTTTCGTGCCCGCGCGAACATGCGCTCGATGTCGCGGACGCGAGCGAGGTCCGCCTTGACGGCGAGGGCCCGACGGCCGAGCGCGCGAATGGAGGCCACGGTGGCGTCGGCGCCGTCGCGGTCGGTGTGATAGTTGACGATGACGTCGGCGCCCTCGCGGGCGCAGCCGAGTGCGAGAGCCTGGCCGATGCCTTTGCTGGCGCCGGTGACGAGGACGGTTTTGTTCGAGAGTCGGGACGCGTTCATGGATGGAGGATCACCTTGGCGGCGATCTTGCGTTCGAACAGATCGAAACCTTCGCGCCACGCGCTTAGCGGAAGCCGGTGCGTGACAATGCGGCTTGGACGCAAGCCTTGGGCGAGAAGCCGCATGGTGCGCTCCCACGTGGCTTCAGTGTAGCCCACGGACCCGGTGACCTCGAGTTGTTTGAAGCCGATGCGATCGAAGGGAACGCTGATGTCGCAGCCGAAATGTCCGATCTGAACGTAGCGGCCGAGCGGGCGCAGCGCTTCGAGGCAGGAGCGGGCGGAGGGGGCGGCGCCGGCGGCTTCGAAGACGACATCGACGCCGTGACGACCGGCGACGGAGTGAACGGCTTCGAGGAGATTTTCTTTTTGCACATCGATCACGCGAATGGCGCCGAGCTCGCGCGCGAGTGCCAGCCGGGTGCTGTCGGCCGTCGTCCCGGCGACGATGGTTTTCACGCCGAGATGCGTGAGCACCATCAAGCAGAGCAAGCCGATGGGACCGGGGCCGGAGACGAGGGCGAAGTCGCCCGGACAAACATGGGTTTGTTCACCGACGGCGTGGACGGCGACCGCGAGCGGTTCGACGAGCGCGCCCTCTTCCGCAGGCAGCGAGGGGTCGAGGCGAAACAGTTGATCGGGGCGCACGACAGCGTAACGCGCAAAACCGCCGTGGACGCCGTGGCCCATGCCGCGGCGCTGCGGGCTGAGAATGAAGTTGCCGGAGCGAACGAACGGATCGGTGCGATCGATCACCGCCGTGGCGCCGAGCACGGCATAGCGCGCCTGCGGATCGGTCATGCCGCGAACATCGGCGCCCTCTTCGATCACGCGGGCGACAAATTCGTGGCCCAGAATGACGGGGGGAAAGTTGCGAAACGTGTCGTGAAACACGTGGAGATCGGTGCCGCAGATGCCGCAGGCGAGGATCTCCAGCTTCACCTGGTGGGGGGCGGGCGTCGGCTCCGGCATGTCGAGCAGTTCAACGTGGCCCGAGCCGGGCTTGGTTTTGACAAGAGCTTTCATCGAGAGGGCGCGCGAAGGGCATCGAGTGCGGCGGCGGCGACGTCGCGCGCGCGCAGGCCGTATTTGTCCAGCAACTCGGGGGCGTGGCCGGATTCACCGAATACATCGCGCAGGCCGACGCGCCGGAGGATCGTCGGATGATTCTCCGCGAGTGCGGACGCGACGGCTTCGCCGAGACCGCCGATGACCGAGTGTTCCTCGACGGTGACGACCGCGCGCGTGGCGCGGGCGGCCGCGATCACCGCGGCGGTGTCGAGCGGCTTGACGGTCGGAAAATGTATTACTTCGGCGGATACGCCGGAGGCGGCGAGCCGCGCGGCGGCGGCGAGGCCTTCGGAGACCATGATGCCGGTGGTGAAAATGGCGACGTCGGAGCCGGAGCGCAGACGTTTCGCGCGTCCGATTTCGAAAGAACCGTGGATCTCCGGGACGACGGGATAGGCGTCGCGGCCGAGGCGAAGGTAAACGGGGCCGGTCATGCGGGCGGCGGCGAAGGTGGCGAGACGCGCCTCCTCGTAGTCGCCCGGCACGAGCACGGTGAGGTTGGGCAGGGCGCGGGTGATCGCGATGTCCTCGTTGGTTTGATGCGAAGCGCCGTCGCCGCCGGTGGTGAGTCCGCAGTGGGTGGCGCCGATCTTGACGTTGACCCGCGGATAGCAGATCGAGGCGCGGAGCTGATCGCCGGCGCGGCAGGTGACGAAGACGCCGAACGTCGAGGCGAAGGGCAGATAGCCCTCGAGCGCGAGGCCGGCGGAGACGGAGAGAAGATTCTGTTCGGCGGCGCCGCAGTTGAAGAAGCGGTCGGGGAATCGCTTTTCGAAGTCGCAGGTTTTGGTGGCCTTCGCGACATCGGCGTCGAGGACGACCAGTTCGGGAATCGTGGCGGCGAGTTCGATGAGCGCGTCGACATAGCCCTGGCGGGTTTGCTTGAGCTGGCGGGTCATGCGATTTCCTGGAGCGCGCGTTGAAGTTCGTCGGTCGTGGGCGGCGTGCCGTGCCAGGAGGCGATGTTTTCCATGAAGGAAACGCCGCGACCTTTGGTGGTGTTGGCTATGATCATGGACGGCTGGTCGGGGCGGGCGTGGGCGGCGGCGACGGCGTCGACGATCGCGTCGTAATCGTGGCCATCGATTTCCTGCGTGTGCCAACCGAAGGCGGCCCATTTCTCGGGGAGTGGATCGAGCGGCATGACGTCCTCGGTGTTGCCGTCGGTTTGGAGGCGGTTGCGATCGGTGAACGCGACCAGGTTGCCGAGGCGGTATTTGCTCGCGAACATCGCGGCTTCCCAGATCTGGCCTTCCTGGGATTCGCCGTCGCCGCAGATGACGTAGTAGGTTTCGGCGGAGTGGCGGAGTCTGGCGGCGAGCGCCATGCCGCAGGCGGTGGAGAGTCCGAGGCCGAGTGTGCCGGTGGAGGCATCGATGCCGGGCGTCTTGGGCTGATAGGGATGGCCCTGGAGGTGCGAGCCGGGACGGCGGAAGGTTTCGAGGTCGGCGAGCGGGAAATAGCCCGACTCGGCGAGCGCCGCATAGATCACCGGCGTGCAGTGGCCTTTGGAGAGGATGAAACGATCGCGCTCGCGCCAGTCGGGCCGCGCGGGATCGTGGCGCATCAGATGAAAATAGAGCGCGGTGACGAGTTCGGTGGCGCCGAGGCTGCCGCCGATGTGGCCGGAGTTGGCGCGGTGCACCATCGTGACAATGTGGCGACGGATGGCTTTCGCGCGGGCGCGCAACGATTCGAGAGTGCGACGATCGAGCATGGGCGGTCAGGCGCGTTAACAGATGGCGACGGCGCGGATGGGAGAGCCGTCGCGACCGTGGAAGGGGAGGGGGAAGCCGGCGAAAACGAAGGTGTCGGGCAGCGCGTCGAGATTCGCGAGGCTTTCGACGACGACGATCTCGACCTCGGGGGCGAGGAGCACGTGGTGGAGCTCGAGCCAGTTTTTGCCGGGGGTCGGCAAGTCCATCCCGAGAAGCCGAATCCGGCGGGAGGCGAGGTAGCGGGCGGCTTCGACGGTGAAGGAAGGAAAGCGGTCGAAGAAATCCGCGGCGCCGAAGCGGCGATGCCAACCGGTGTTGACGATGATGCGCGCGCCGGGCGTGAGGCGGGCCTCGTGGGGGCGAAGATCGTCGACGGTGATTTCGCCATCAGCCGGCTTGGGAATCGCGAGCCGGGCGGCGGGGCCGTAGAACCAGTCGAGCGGCATGCGATCGAGCGTGCGGCCGTCCTCGAAGAAATGATACATCGCGTCGAGGTGGGTGCCCTGATGGGAGCCGATCAGGACATGGGTGGTGTTGAAATGGTGGGTGGCGATCCGCGCGTGAGGGATGATGGCGAGCTTCGGATCGTTGGGGAAAGTTGGCGCGCCATGCACGAGAGGATGCGTGAGGTCGATCAGGCGCGGGGCGGCGGAATCTGGTTTTGCGGGGGGCAACTCGACGACGATAGCAGAGTGGCGGAAGCGAGGCTTTAGCCCGCTTGGAAGAAGGTTTCGCGTCGGTGGAACGACGGGGGGACGAGTGGCGAAAAATCATTTCGCCGGACGCTCGGACGAAGCCATTGATTCCGTCACCCGGCAGGCGCGGGGCAAGGCAGTGTCGTGCTCCGACGGGGAACCGGCGGGCGGATCCCGACGATTCAGCCGCGCCAGCGCTGGAAGGCCTCGATGGCCTCGTAGTTGGCCAGACCGAGCTCGTCGTAAAGCGAGGCGAGGGCGCGGTTGTGCTGTTCCGCCTGTTGCCAAGGTTCGCGAAAGCCGGTCGAAACGGGAGTCTGGCTGCGCTGGCTCTTGTGATGGAAGATGGCCTGGGTTTTCTGCGCGAGTTCGCGCGGGCTGAAAGGCACGGCCATGTCGATCTCGGCGGCATCCCAGGCGGTTTCGACGCCGCGATAAAGCCAGACGCGGCAGTCGGCGAACCAGGGTTCGGCGGCGACGGCCCGAAGGACGCGGCGGACGAGTTGGAAGCAGATGGCGGTGATGGAGGAGGGGTCGTCGCGGTCGCCGGTGACGAAAATCTGGTGGGGGGCGATTTCGCGCGTGAGGGCGAGGAGTGCCTCGACGTCGGCTTCACCGGGGGAAAACGCGCGATAGCGCCCGCATTCGTAGAAACCGAGATCGAGGAATCGGATCTTGTGAGGAGGCAGGCCGCAGCCGTGGAGAGCGGCGCGGGCTTCGTTGCGGCGGAGACGCGATTTCAGTCGGCGGACGAGCGGCGAGTCGGCCTCGAAACCGGTTTTGGCGTGGAGCTGCGAGCGGGCTTCGGCGGCGAAGCGGGCGACCGCCAACGCCGGCGAATCGATGGCGCTGGCCAGGTCCTCGATGAGGTCGGCGGCGGCGGCGGCTTCGTCGTCGGGGATCGCGAGGTTGCCGGACGTTTGAAAAGCGACGGTGACGTCATGGCCCTGTTCGACCAGGCGACGCAGGGTGCCGCCCATGCCGAGGACATCGTGCGAGGGCTCGGGGCTGAAGATGAGAACGCGTTTGGGGAAGGGTGTGGCGCGTTCGGGGCGATGCGAATCGTCGGCGTCGGGTTTGCCGCCGGGCCAGCCGGTGATGGTGTGTTGAAGTTCGTTGAAGATGCGAATGTTCAGGCCGTAGGCGGGACCTTCTTCGGTGAGGAGGTCGGCCATGCCGTGTTCGCTGTAGTCCTCATCGAGCAGCTTGAGGACGGGTTTTTTGACGTGGCGGGAGAGCCAGACGACGGCGCGCCGGGTGAGGTCGGGGGTCCATTCGACGGGGCCGACCAGCCACGGGTGGCGAACGCGGGTGAGGGCGCTCGCGGCGGCGGGGTCCACGTGAAAGGTGGCGGCAGGATGAAGTTGAAGGAAGCTCGCGGGCAGCGATTCGGCGACGGGGCCTTCGACGGCCTGGGCCACGACGCCGGCCTTGGCTTCGCCCCAGGCGAGAAGAAGGACGCGACGCGCGGAGAGGATCGTGCCGACGCCCATCGTGATGGCGTGACGCGGGACATAGGCCTCGCCGAGAAAATCGCGGGCGGCGTCGCGGCGGGTGAGGGTGTCGAGCGTGACGAGACGCGTGCGGGAATCGCGGCCGGAGCCGGGCTCGTTGAAACCGATGTGGCCGGTGCGGCCGATGCCGAGGATTTGAACGTCGATCCCGCCGGCGGCGCGGATTTTTTCCTCGTAGGTTTTGCACCAGGCGAAGACATCGGCGCGCGGGACGGTGCCGTCGGGGACGTGGGTGTTTTCCGGCGCGATGTCGATGTGATCGAAAAGCTGCGTCGCCATGAAGCGGCGGTAGCTCTCCGGATGCGTGGGCGGCAGGCCGTAGTATTCGTCGAGGTTGAAGGTGACCACGCGGCGAAAACTGAGGCCCTCGTCGCGATGGAGCCGGATCAGTTCGCGATAGAGACGGACGGGCGTGGAGCCGGTGGCGAGGCCGAGAACGGTGGGGCGGTGGGCGGCGTCGTTCCGGCGGATGAGCGTGGCGAGGTCGGCGGCGATTTCGCGACAGGCGTCGTCCGCCGAGTCATGGATGCGCGTGGGGATGCGTTCGCGTTGTTCGTTTTCGGATACGGGAGCGTGCATGCGCGAACGAAGCGGCGGGCGGGATCACGCGGCGGGTTGGGTGCCGCGGGCTTTGGCGTTGAGCGCGGGCGTGGGGTGGAACGCGACGACCAGCAGAAGCGCGGCGACGACGGCCATGCCGCTGGGGACGAGGAAAAGGCGTTGATAGTCGATGCCGGCATCGGTGGTCATGCGCGCCATCAACGGGACGAAGAGCCATTTGGCGGCGAGATCGCCGATGCCGATGACGAGGAGATTGAAAAGTCCCTGGGCGCTCGTGCGCATGTCGCTGGGAAACGCGGCGTCGATGAAGATGTAGAGCGTGGCGAAGAAGAAGGCGTAGCAGACGCCGTGGAGCAGTTGCACGGCGATCATAGCGCCGAGGTAGTCGCTGAAGAAGGCGAACACGAGGAAGCGGACAGCGTGGCCGAGAACGCCGATCGTGAGGGTCCATCTCCAACCGAGGCGGCGGAGGAAGAAGCCGAGGATGAGCATCGTGAGCATTTCGGCGACCTGGCCCAGACTCATGACGGGCATGATGTGCTCGGGCTTGATGCCGACCGCGCCGAGAAAACCGCCGACCATGAGGAAATAGCCGTTGTGGATGACGGAGTCGATGAACGTGACGATGAAGAGAACGAGGAGGAAAGGCGTGCCGACGAGCACGCGAAACCCTTCGCGCCAGGCGAGCGGCTCGATGGATTTCGCAGCGGGTTTCGGTGGTGTGTGCGGCAGCGTGAGGCTGAAGGCGGCGAGCAGCACACCCGCGCCGCCGGCGACGATGAAAATGTAGCTGAGCGCCTGCTGAAGCGCCTCGCCCTCGACATCCTGCAATGCGAAATAGAGCGGCCACGAAGCGAGGATCCAGCCGATGGTGCCGCCGAGGCGCACGCGGCCGAATTCCCGCGTGGCGTCTTTCAGGTGGGAAAACGCGAGGGAGTTGGCGACGGAAATGGTCGGCACGTAGCAGACCGAGTGAACGACCATCAGCGCGAAGAACGGCAGGAATTCGCGCGTAAAGAACATGCCGATCATCGCGAGGCCGCCGATGAGATGACTGCCGGCCATGAAGCGTTCGGCGGCGAAGGTGCGATCGACGAATTGATTCCCGAAGAAAATCGCGACGATCGAAGCGATCGCGAACGTGCTGCCGACGAGGGCGATTTGGGTGCCGGTGAAGCCGAGGCCGCCCATGTAAGTCCAGATCAGCGGAAGCCAGGCTCCCCAGATGAAGAACTCGAGGAGCATCATGCCGAAGAGACGTGGAGCGACGGAGCGGGCGGAAGACATGGTGAAAGGGTGAGAGGTTGAAACGCCGATGGCCGGGAGCCGAAGTTCGAGCCCGAAAGATGTATTACTTGGAGGCGGGCTTCCAGGTGCCTTGGGCGACGGCGGGGACAAAGGTGTCGAGGCCGGGAGGGTTCCACGGCAGCGTGCGTTCCTGTTCAGCGCTCATGTAGGCGGTCATGAGCAGTTTCACGACCTCGAGACCATCGTGGAAATTGAGCTCGGGTTGTTTTCCCTCGAGGAAGCAACGCGTGAAGTAGCGGTTTTCGTTTTCATAGCCGTATTCGGCGGCCTCGTTGCCGACGATCGGCATGAGACCCTGTTCGGCGTTTTGTTTTTCGACGAGATCCTCGCCGGCGTCGCCGCTGACGCGGCGGCTGAGGAAGAGCTTCGAACTCGTGTCGAGGGAGTTGTAGGCGAACGAGTATTCGGGGCCCAGGAGCTCGGAACTGAGGCGCAGGCCCGCGCCCACGTAGCTCCACGACGTGGTGGTTTCGGCGATGAGGGGGCGGCCGGACTCGTCGAGGTATTCGACCGTGGCGCGGGCGAAGTCTTCGGACGGGCGAATGAGATAATCGACTTCGGGCCCCATCGATTCTTTGAGCAGGCGGGCGTAGTCGGGGCGCGACCATTTGAGACTTTGGATGTGGCCGGTGACTCTGACGGGGCGGATGCTATTGCGCGGGGCGCCGGGCTTGGTGAGGAGGAAGCGGGTGACCTCGACGCTGTGGCACATCATGTCGTTGAGGACGCCGCCGCCTTGGTGCTGGCCCTGCCAGAACCACGGTTTGTGCGGGCCGCTGTGTTCCTCGGCCGAGCGGGCGAGATAGGGGCGGCCGGTGGCGGCGGCGCCGCGGCCCCAGGCGAGCGCGCGGCCGCGGACGATGGCGGGGACGAACAGCTGGTCCTCGAGATAGCCGTGGAGGAGCTGGGATTTTTCGATGAGTTCGACGCAGCGTTTTGCTTCGGCGACGTTGCGGGCGAGGGGTTTTTCGCAGGCGATGGCTTTGAGCGTGCCTTTGCCGGATTCGAGGGCGGTGAGGATTTCTTCGAGGTTTTCGACGCGACGGTGGTTGGGGCCGCAGAGCCAGAGGGCGTCGATCGACGGATCGGCGACCATGTCGGTGATGGACGCGAAGGCGTTTGTTTCGCCGATGCCGAGAGAGCGGGCGTAGGCGGCGGTTTCGGTGGCGTGGGCGGTGTTGGGGCTCCAGATGCCGCGGATTTCGGCATCGCGCACGGCGACGAAGGACTGGAGGTGAAATTTCGTGATGAAGCCGCTGCCGATGAAACCGATGCCGAGTGGTTTTTTCATGTAGGAGAAGTGGGCGCTCTGACGCGGGGTGTCGAACCGTTAAGGATGGAGCGCGAGCATGATAACTGGGTTTCTCCACGCGGGCTTTAGCTGCCTTGGAAGAACAGTTCGCGTCGGTGGAAGGAGCGGTTATCAGGCGAAGAAGGGACTATCGCGGGCGGACGACCAACTGTTCGACGACGGCCCGAGAGGGCAGGGTGACCGCGAGCCAGACGCATTCGGCGACATCCTCGGGTTGCAGCATCGTGGCACGGGCCTCGGCTGGAGGCGGTTGAGGCCGGCGGTCCAGCAGGGGCGTGTCGACATCTCCGGGAAAGACGGAGCAGGCGCGGATGCCGTTGGTGCGCTCCTCGGCGTTGAGCGATTGCGTGAGGCCGGTGAGGGCGAACTTCGAAGCGACGTAAGCGACGCCGGATTTGGCACTGGCCTGGAGTCCCGCTTCGGAGTTGATGTTGACGACCGTGCCCGACCGTCGCGCACGGAAACCGGGGAGAAATGCCTGCACGCAGTAAACGGCGCCGTTGAGGTTGGCGTCCAAGACGGTGTGGTAGTCCTCCCGTGACAGTTCGCTCCAGCTTCGTCGCGGAATGTTGGTGCCGGCGGCGTTGACGAGGGCGTCCACGTGTCCGAAACGCGCGAGCACGTTGGAGGCGAGCGTGTCGACCGCTTGGGGGACGGCGATGTCGCACGGAAAGGAGACGGCCCGCGAGGCGGCGGACCCGGCCAGCGAGGCGGTAGCGTCGAGGGCGTCGCTTCGGCGGCCGACGAGCGCGACGTGCCATCCGGCGGCGAGAAAGCGCAGTGCGACGGCGCGGCCAATGCCACTACCGGCGCCGGTGACAACCAGGGTGGATGAAGACGTGGAGATCATGGGCTCGGGGGCGAAAAAGCTTCTCAAGGTAGCGAAAGCGCAGACGGCGGGTCTTTAGCCGGGGCGGAAAAAATCAGAGCATGGGCGGAAGTGACGAGAGACGACGGACGTGCTTGCCGGTCGAGAGGACGCACGGCAGGTGGGATCTGATGTATCCGGGGGAGGAGCGAGGCCGGAGCTGTTGGTGATGGATAAGTTCGTGGTCTGCTTCCGCCTCCCGCGGTAGCGGCTGCAGCAGGGGGAATTACCGCGCCACTTGTGCGGCGCTATTGACAGTCGAAGCGCGGCCGCGGTGGTTCACTCAATTAGCTAATGCGCATTTGCTCAGGGAGCGTCCTTGGGGATTGTCTCATGCGTAGGCGCGGAAAACGTCCAATAAGAATCTCGTATTGACAGCAAAATCAAATGCGCATTGGTGTGGCCCGCGTTCTGCTATCGACAGCCGCAACTTTCGACCAAACCCCGATAGAAAAACACCATGAGCGACGACCCGAAATCCACGACTACCTACCGCCGCAAACTACCAGGAGCCGCGCTCACTGGGATCTTTGCGGGCGTTTGCGTCTCCCTGTTAACCGCTGCACCTGTTCGCGCCCAGGCCGCGAACCCGGACGCGTCCTCCGATCAGGACGACATTGTTGTGCTGTCTCCCTTCGAAGTGCGGGGCGACCTCGACACGGGCTATCTGGCGAGCACCGCGCAGTCCGGCACGCGGTTGCGCACCGATCTGAAGGACATCGCTTCGTCGATTTCCGTCATCACGAAGGATTTCATGGATGACATCGGTGCGAAGGACTTGGAAGGCCTGCTGGTCTACACGCTCGGCACCGAAGTCAATGGCGTGGGCGGAAATTTCTCCGACGCCGGCGTGGTCGACAATCCCAACGGCGCGGAGACGGATTACGACGCGGCGTTTGCGTCGGCGACGCCGAGCACGCGCGTTCGTGGGCTCACCTCGGCGGATCTTTCGCGCGACTTCTTCGTCAGCCGGCTGCCCGTTGACAGCTACAACATCGAGCGGATGGAAATCAGCCGCGGCCCGAACGCGATGCTGTTCGGCTTGGGCAGTCCGTCCGGTATCATCAATTCATCGCTGATTTCGTCCCGGGCCGATCGCAACCGGAGCAAACTCGAATTGCGCACGGACCAATACGGCTCGTTCCGCACGGTGGTGGATCACAACCAGATGCTCATTCGCGACAAACTCTCGATGCGCGTCGCGGGCGTCTACGAAGATCAATCTTACAAGGTCGAGGAGGCCTGGCGCCGCAACAAGCGCGTCTTCCTGACCAGCGCGTATCGGCCGTTCAAGGACACCACGATCAAGGCGAGTGTCGAGTTGGGCGACATCGATTCCAACATGCCTGAGATTCGTCCGCCCGGCGATGCCTACACGCAGTGGTGGGCGATGGGCCGCCCGGCCTGGAATCCCAGCACCAACACCGGCGTGCTGCTCGGCACGCCCGCGCCCGGCTGGCCGACGACGGTGTTCACGGGGACGGGCGCCCCGGCCAACACCGGCGGTCCCGCTTACGACGGTTCCAGCACGTCGAACTCCGGCAATCTCTTCGGCGGACAGATCGGCGCGATGGGCAACGGTTCGCGCCAGATGGTGATCGTTTATAACGATCCCAACAGCTCGCTTCCCTCCCTCGGGCTTCCCGGCTCCAACGTGGTTGGCTTCCGCAATGGCAATTATAACGGCAACAAGCCCAACGCGACCGCCACCTCCTATACCCAGACCCAGACCCGCGGCGTGCGCGATTGGAACTACATCTTCAACCGCGTTCTTCACCACGACGACATCACCCAGGGATTCTGGAAGGGCCAGCAGATCTCCGACCCGGCGATCTTCAACTTCTACGACCACATGCTGCACGGCCAGAACAAGCACGAGTGGGCCGATTTCGAGGTGTATGATTTCACCATCGATCAGCGTCTGTTCAACGGCAAGGGCGGCGCCGAGTTCTCCTTCCATCGCGAGTTGCTCGACAACGGCAACGTCATGCAGCTCGACAGCGTGATCAGCGGTTACACGCTGCGCATCGACATGAATTCGCACCTCGGCAACGGCCAGGTGAATCCGAATTTCGGGCGTCCGTTTGTGACTGGTTACAGCAAGGCGACGCTGCAGCGCTTCGAACAGGAGGGGATGCGCGGCACGGTTTATTACGACCTGGACCTGCAGGGCATGAGCAAGCGCGCCAACTGGTTCGGCAAGCTGCTCGGCCGTCACCGCCTGACCGGAACCTGGACGTCGTTGGACAACTCCGCCTTCCAAAGCCGCAACAACTTCGCGCTGGCTTCGGGTCTCGATTACGACAACACCGAATGGGACTCGGTGAACAGCCTGAGCTCGGGCCGTCGCGGCCTGCCGGTCATGCGTTTCCTCGGCCCTGATGTCAGCGGCTCGGCCACACCGGTGACCGGCGCGATCTCGGTTCCGGTCAAGCAGGACACCGGCAGCCTCGGCACCGCCAACATCCTTTATTACGCGCAGCCGGCCGCCGCCACCAGCCCCACGCCGGGAACGTGGTCGGAGCAAACCTTCAGCATCCTCGCCGCGGGCGAAAAGGATGTCGACGAGGTGATCAGCAAGGCCGTCCGCAAGCGCGAGAAAATCGATTCGCTCGTCGGCGTGGCGCAAAGCTACTGGTGGGACGGCACGCTCGTCAGCACGCTCGGCTGGCGCCGGGACAAGGTGCGGACCTACGATGCCGGCACGGTGGGCCTCGACCCGCAGACCGGCCGCGCCATTCTCGATGGTTTCGATCCGGTCGCCACGGGCCAGCAGACCGAGACCAGCTTCAACTACGGCTTCGTGCTGCACTCTCCCGATTTCATCCGCAACCGGTTGCCGTTCGGCTCGACGATCAGCCTGATCTACAATCAGGCGGACAACTTCCGTCCCGCCGGCCAGCGCTACGACATTTACGACAACCTCCTCCCCGCCGAGACCGGCGAGAGCAAGGAATACGGCATTTTGGTCTCCACGCTGAACGGCAAGCTGGTGTTCAAGGCCATGAAGTATGAAACGACCTCCGGCCTGTCGTCCTCGCTGTTCACCCTGAACACGGCGATCAGCAATCTGGCCAAGGTGATTGCCGAGATGCGGGAGCAGGTCCTCCGGGGCGGCAACTGGTGGAACAACCCCAACCCCGACGACCCGACCTATCCGGGCAACGCCGCGGGTATCGAAGCGTTCAATGCCTGGTATAACGGCCCGGTCGGCACGGCCCTCCGCAACACGTTCCGCATGGAAGAAACCGGTTCGGGCATGGGCGCCGAGGTCAACTACGATGATCGCGACGGCGCGGTCGTCGCCACGGCGGACGTCGTCTCGAAGGGCGAGGAATTCGAACTGGTCTTCAATCCCACGCCGCAATGGCGCATCGCGCTCAACGCGAACCGCGCCGAGGCCGTGCGCACGAACATTGCGCGCGACTTCCAGGACCTGATGGTCAACTCCATCATGCCGCTGGTCAACGGCCCCGCCGGCAGCTTGAGTCCCAACCCGAACGGCTTCTCGGAATTCGAGACCATGTTCCTCAAGGAACGCGTGACCATTCAGGTTTATAACCAGATGCTGCCCAAGACGGCCGCCGAAGGTCTGCCGGCCAACGAGCTCCGCGAATGGCGCTTCAACGCGATCACCAACTACACGTTCAACCAAGGCTTCCTCAAGGGTTGGAACATCGGCGGCGGCGTGCGCTGGCAGGACGAGGTCGCGATCGGCTTCCCGGTCGTCCACGTCAACGACGACCCGACGCTCGATCGCATCTCCGACGTGCGCCATCCCTACTACGGTCCGAAGCAGACCGATTACGATCTCTGGGTCGGCTACACGCGCAAATTCCAGAAGTTCACCTTCAAGGCGCAGTTGAACGTGAAGAATATCGGCGTGGGCGAGGAGTTGATTCCGGTCGAGGCGCAGCCCGACGGCTCGATCGCCGCCTGGCGTATCCGCGAGCCGCAATACATCTCGTTGCGCACGACGTTCTCGTTCTAGTCGTTGGTTTTGATGTTCGGTTAAGAACTGACCGCTGGTGGCGTCGCGAGCAATCGCGCCGCGCCGGCGGTCTTGTGTTTTATCCCGCTGTTTCCCGCACCACTCCATGGGCCATCTCCACCTCCTCGATCTTCTCGTCATCGTCGGCTACTTCGCGCTGGTCGTGTCGCTCGGGCGACGCGCGAGCCGTCAGCCTGCCGCGCAGGGCGAGGAGGGCTTTTTTCTGGCCGGTCGCAAACTCGGCAAACTCTACCAGTTCGTTCTCAACTTCGGAAATTCCACCGACGCGAACAACGCCGTGAGCACGGCGAGCCTCGTCTATCAGCAGGGCGTCTCGGGCGCGTGGCTTTCCTTCCAGATGGTTTTCATGAACCCGTATTTCTGGTTCATGAATCTTTGGTTCCGCCGCGTGCGGCTCGTGACGATGGCCGACCTGCTCGAGCAGCGCATGAACAGCCGCCGGCTCGCGCAGTTCTACGCGGTGCTGCAACTTCTGGTGGCCGTCATCATCACCGTCGGTTTCGGCAATCTGGTCACCTACAAGATCTCCACGGCCGTCGTCGTGAAACCGGAGGCGAGCTGGACGGAAGCCGAGCGCCAGTCCGTCGAAGGCTATCACACGTGGCGAAAGCTCGAGCAGGCGGCCGCGGCCGGCGTGCTCGACGAAACCCAGCAGAGCCAGCTCGGCGTTTTGCGCGAGCGGGCGGCGCGCGACGAGTTGCACGATACCGTGAAGCCGTTCGATCCGCTGCCCTTCTATCTTCTCTATACCATGGTGATCGGCGCCTACATCCTGATGGGCGGCATGACGGCGACCGCGATCAACGAGATGGTGCAATGCGTGTTGATCCTCGTGTTCTCCTCGATGCTGCTGCCGGTCGGCTTGAACGCGATCGGCGGTTTCGACGAACTCGCGGAGCGCGTGCCGCGGCAGATGTTCGAATTTTTTGGCGAGGCGGGCGTCAGCCAGGTGACGGGCCTGACGGTGTTCGCCGTGTTTTTCGTCTCCTGGGTTCAGATCACGGGCATCATGGGCAACATGACGATCGGCGGTTCGGCGCGCACGGAATTCTCCGCGCGTTTCGGCGCGGTCGCGGGCACTTACGCCAAGCGCTTCATGGTGATCCTGTGGTCGTTCTGCGGACTCGTGGCTTATGCGCTCTACTCCGGCGGATTGTCCGATCCGGACATGGTGTGGGGCACGATGTCGCGCGATTTGCTCGGCCCGGGATTGCTGGGCGTGATGCTCGCCGGCGTGCTCGCGGCGAACATGTCCTCGGTCGGCGCGCAGGCGATGTCGGCCTCCGCGCTGGTGGTGCGCACGCTCTGGCGGCCGCTCCGGCCGCGGATGACGGAGCGCGAAGCGGTCACGGCGGGCCGTTGGACGATCGCCGCGGTCTTGTTGCTCGGCGTCGGCGCGGCGCTGCTGGCGGAAAACGTGTTCACGTTCTTCCAGCTGCTCCTGACGATCAACGTGCCCTTTGGCGCGGCGGTGTTCCTGATGTTTTTCTGGCGGCGGTTGACCCTGCCGGCGGTGTGGGTGGCGGTGCTGGTATCGACTTTGGTCAACATCGTCGGACCGCTCGTGCTCGCGCGGGTGCCGACGCTGCAGCTTCATCCGGCGCTCACCGTCCGCGTCGACGACGCGCAGGGCCGGCCCAATCCCGTGTATTTCGAAAGCGTCGCACGGCTGGATCCGCAGGACCCGACCAGTCCGCTCGAAGGCCGGACGCGTTTTCATACCGAGCTTTTCCTGCTTAACGCGGTCGGCGTGCCGGTGGAGCAGTTGTCGCCGGGGCATCGCTTCGCCGCTCGCCTGCTTTTCGACGGCCTGTCTCCGTTTGTGCTTTTGATCCTGGTGAGTCTGGTGACGCGTCCGCCTTCGCGTGAAGTGCTCGATCCGTTCTTCGGAAAAATGAAAACGCCCGTCGCCCCCGATCCGGAAGCCGACGCGAACGAGATGGCCGCGACCTTGCGCGACCCGCATCGTTTCGATCACTTGAAGCTCTTTCCGAATTCCGCGTGGGAGTTCACGAAATGGAACCGGCTCGACACCTGGGGCTTTCTCGCGTGCCTCGCCCTTTCCGGCGGCATCGTCGGAGTGTTTTGGAGCCTGTTACGTCTGGCCGCATCATGAAGAAAACAAAGGGACTGCTCTCACTGCTCTTGCTCGGCGCCACCGTGATCTCTGCGTCCGCGGCCGGCCCGGCCTATCCACCCAGCCCGGTGATTCGCGCCATCGAATGGGAACCGGCCGAGACCATCCGCCGCGCGGCCGAGGATGGCGACAACTGGCCCGTGACCTGGGGCGCGGACGACGCGCTCTACACCACGTGGGGCGACGGCACCGGCTTCGTTCCGAAAGTGCCGGAAAAACTGAGCTGCGGTTTCGCGCGCGTGACCGGCGGGCCGGACGACTTCGTCGGCACGAATCTTTTCTCGCTCGGCGAACAACCGGGCCAAGGACGCAACGGCTTGAAAGGGTGGGGCATTCTCGCGGTGGACGACGTGCTGTATCTGTGGTTTGGACACGCCGACAAGCGCGGCGGCGCCGCGCAGCTGGCGTGGTCGCGCAATCAGGCGCGCACGTGGGTTTTTGCCGACTGGAGTTTCCCGGAATTCGGCCTCGTCGGTTTCATCAACTTCGGCCGCGGCTACGCCGGCGCGCGCGACGATTTCGTTTACGCCTACTCTCACGATGCCGCGCGAGCCGACGTGCCCGCCGATCGCTTCATCCTGATGCGCGCGCCGAAGGATCGGCTCACGGAGCGCGCCGCGTGGGAGTTCTTCGCCGGCCGCGATGCGAACGGACACCCGACCTGGACGCCGGAAATCGGGAAACGCGCCGCCGTGTTCGAAAACCAGGACGCCTGTCTGCGCTCGGCGATCACCTACAATCCTGGGCTTCGCCGCTACCTGTGGTGGCAGGCGATTCCGCAGCCGCGCGGACATCGTGATCGCGGCGACACCCGCTTCGAAGGCGGGTTCGCCGTTTACGACGCGCCCGAACCCTGGGGGCCGTGGACCACCGCGTATTTCACCGAAAAATGGGATGTCGGTCCGGGCGAGCACGGCGACTTCCCGGCAAAATGGATGAGTGCGGACGGCACGACGGTTCACCTGGTCTTCTCCGGCGACGACACCTTCGCCGTGCGTCGCGCCAAGCTCGTCCTCGCCGAACAACCCTGACTCCGATCACCCCGACAAATTCCGTCATGAAAACCACCGCTTTCCGCCTTCTTCTCTCGTTGACCACCGCCGCCTGCGCCATGGCGAGCTATCGCATTGGCCAGTCTGAAATCCCCGAACTCAAGGTGCACGACGACCCGGCGGCGTTCGAAGTCCACGACGGTCATCCGCGGCTGTATTTTCGGGCTTCGGATCTACCGACGATCCGCGAACGTGTGGCGGGCGAATATCACGCGGAGTGGCGGGAGATGCTCAAGGACATCGAGCAGGGCGCGTTGCGCCAGCCGGCGGCGGAGCTCGCGCGCGGCCCGCATCTCAAGCTCTGGTCGGGGCGCAATGTCATTTTTGCGGCGGTCGTCACAGGCGAGGAGAAATACCTCACGTGGGCGAAGGCGTGGGCCGAGGCGCTCGCCGCCGCCGGTCCGGTCGGCAACGACAACGAGTATCGCGGCCGACTGCAGTGTCTCGCGATCGCCTACGACTGGCTGTATCCGTGGTTGTCGGACGCCGAGAAGCAGCGGCTGGTCGATGCCATCGTCGCGCACATCGATCGGAACTGGTATTTCGCGAGCTCGGCGACCCAATACATCGGCGGGCATTCCCGGTGGGGTAATTTCGCGCTCGCCGCCGGACTGCTCGCGGTGGTGTCCGAACGGCCCGAGCTGCGGGAAAAACTGCTGGTCGTCCGCGATCACTGGGTGCGCGGTTATTTCCCGGCGCAGAGCTGGATCGCGGGCGATGGCGGTTATCACATGGGCTGGTCTTACAGCGCCTCGTATTTGACGGCCGGCATCCATCTCGTCTGGTCGGTCGCCACCAACGAGACCGTCTTCTTCCCCTGGCAGGCGCGGTTGCCGGCGTTCTGGATCTACGGCCGGCAGGGCGACGGCACGTATCCGAATACTGGCGACGCCTACACGGTGGTGAGCGACCTGAACCCCTATCACCGCGACACGCTCATGATCGCGGCCGGCGTGCTCAAGGATCCCCACGCCGCCTGGTCCATCGCCCCGAAGGGCGATCGTTTTGCCGACATCCTCTATCGCGACAAACGCGTCGAGCCCCGTGCGCCTGACGATCCGCGCGCGCCGCTGCCGTTGAGCCGCCACTTCCGCAACTCCGGCGTCGTCATCGCGCGCGACCGGTGGGACGAGGCGACGACCCACCTGCAGTTTCGGTCGGTGCCGTTCTACTCGGCGAATCATCACCACCGCGACGAGAACTCCTTCACGCTGCATTATCGCGGCGGGCTCGCGATCGACTCGGGCGTCTACGACGAGGGCGGCACGCAGAAAGGCGGCTACGGCGGCCCGCACTGGCGCAATTATTTCACGCGCACCATCGCGCACAACGCGATCGTCGTCTTCGATCCCGCGCAAGAGATGACCGTTCTGGGCCAACCTGCTTCCAACGACGGCGGGCAAACCTATCGCAAGGAGCCGACGACACTCGAGGAACTGCTCCCCGGCGGCCACGCGCATCTCGACGGAATCACGCGCTATGTCGACACGCCCGACTACACCTACGCGGCGGGTGACGCGACCAAGGCCTACGATCCCGCGCGTGTCCGGCTGGCGCAGCGCGACATCGTTTATCTGCGCGGGGCCGAGCGGCCGCACCCGGTCGTGATCGTGTTTGATCGCGTGGAAAGCGCGAAGCCCGAGTTCGAGAAAAAATTCCTGCTGCACACGGTGAATCAGCCGTCGGTGGACGGCCCCATGACTGTCGCGCAGCACAAGGGCGGCCGCCTTTCCTGTCTCACGCTGCTGCCCGAGCAGGCGAAGCTTCAACTCATCGGCGGGCCCGGCAAGGAGGCGTGGGTGAACGGCGAAAACCACCCCTGGGATCCCACGCACAAGGCGCGGCCGGAACGCGAGCCGGGCGCATGGCGACTGGAGGTGTCACCCTCGGCGCCGTCGAACCGCGACTATTTCCTTCACGTCTTGTTCGTCGACGACGACGACGCGGCGCCCGTCGCCGCCGAAGCCGCCACGCTGGTGCGCGAGGACGGCATGGCCGGCGTGCGCGTGGCGGGCTGGCAGGTGGTGTTTCCTCTCGCGGCGGGAGGCGAGGCTCGCATCGAGCGCGTGCAATGAAAGGTCGCTGCCTCCTCCTTGCACTCGCTCTTCCGGCGCTCGCGGCCATGGGCGAGGAACGGTGCGACAACCCCGCCGCGGCCTTCCGCGCGCCGTATCCAAAAAGTCGGGTCATTGACGGCGTCACCTTCAATGACGCGACGACGCGGACCGAGGCGCCCGGGAGCGACATCTGGCCGATGACGTGGGCGGCCGACGGCGAACTCTACACCGCGTGGGGCGATGGCGGCGGCTTCGGGGGTGACAACGACAACGGACGCGTCTCGCTCGGCGTCGCGCGCATCACGGGCGACAAACGCGATTACCGGGGCGAAAACCTGGCCGGCGGAGTCGACGCTCCGCATCCGGCGCCGTTCACCGGCAAGAGCGAAGGCATTCTCGCGCTCGGCGACGTGCTTTACCTTTGGCGCGACGGCGACGCTTCCAGCCTCGAGTATTTCAAATTCGCGGAACTGTGGCGGTCGGACGATTTGGGCGCCACGTGGCGGTCGACGGGTGTGCGCTTCAGCAAGGCCGGAGGCGATTTTCCGGAGGGCGACGAGGGCATCTTCGCGCCGGCGTTTTGTCAGTTTGGGCAGGCTTATGCCGGCGCGCGCGACGACTATGTTTACATCTATGCGCCGGACATCATCGATCCGACGCATTGGCGGGTGCGCGTGCCCGGGCGGGTCAATCTGTTGCGCGTGGCGCGCGAGAAAATCGAATCCAAACAGGCGTATGAGTTTTTCGCGGGCGTGGACGAAAGGGGCGTGCCGCGCTGGACGTCTGCGCCCGGCGAGCGCCGACCGGTTTGGCAGGATCCGGACAATGGCACGCATCGGATCGCGGTGAGCTACAATCCGGGGCTGAAACGTTATCTGCTGACCACGATCGCCATCGACCGGACGGGCTGGATGAGCATCTACGACGCGCCGGAGCCGTGGGGCCCGTGGACGCATGTTCACACCGAGCACAATCCGGAACGCTGGGGCACGCTCACGATCATTTTCACATTTGTGAACAAATGGCTGAGCGCCGATGGTCGCGACTTCGTGTTGGTGCACACCAAAAACGATCGGTGGGCCACGATCGAGGGCCGCTTTCAACTTGTCGGAGATCGCTGAGCCGCCGCGCGGCTACGTGGTCGCTCCGCCGATAAACTGCGGTTCGAGCGTGTGCCGCACCGGCTGCGCGCTGCCGAGCGCCTCGACGGCGCGACGACCGAGCTCGCGAAAATCGTAGCGCAAGCAACTCAGTCCGGCTTTGACGGCCAGGTCGGTGCCCATCAACGAAAGCACGCCGATCTTTTCCGGGAGACGCAGGCCCGCCGCGCGCGCCGCTTCGGCGAGCAGGCCGGCAACGTGGTCCTCGGGACAGAGCAGGACCGCGCGTTTGTTCGCGCGTCGCAGCCGGTCGATGAGGGCCGTGCGCTCCCTGGGCGTGCTCGCGGCGGCGAGAGGCGCGAGGCGACTGTGGCAATCGAGTTCGCTCGCCGCGGTGTCGAGCGCGGCGTTGAATTCCGCGACGGCGGGATCGCCTCGGAACGGCTCCACCGGAACGATCTGTTCGAAACCGCGGCCGAGCAGATGGGCGAGCGCCTTGATGGCGCCGGCGCGGAAGTCCGCGCGAACGTTGCTGCAGCCGTCCAGCGCGCAGGTGCGAAACAGCACCACCGCCGGCTTCAGTCGGTCGAGTTGCGCGCCGAGCGCTTCGTCGCTCCACACGTGATCGAGCACGAAGCCGCCGGCGGACGTTCCGTGCCGATCGAGAAATTCTCCGAGAATCGTGCGCTGTTGCGCGACGGTCGCGAAAACCGGCGGCTCGTGCGGGTCGGGGTGGTTGACGAGAAGTTCGTCGTGCCAGAGCAGCATGGTGCGGCGGTGCGCGCCGCAGCCGGCGCTGACGCCCTCGAGCAGTTCGCGATACAACGCGCTTCCCAGCTCGAGGCGGCGAAACAGGCAGGCGACGGGCTTGGGGCGATCGACGACGGCGCGCGCGGCGGCGGGGTAGTAGCGGCCGTTGGTCGGATGCTGCCAGATCTCACCGGCCGCGGCGAGGTCGCGGAGCAGCCGGAAGACCGTCGTGTTGGCGACGCCGAACTCCTCGCCGAGTGTTCGCGTCGTGGGCAGCGGCTGGTCGTTCGGAGCATCGGCGATCCGCTGGCGAAGGAGCCCCAGGAGATCGGGCGCGCGCGACGCGGAGGCGCGGCCGGAGCGGGAACGAGCGGAGGAGGGGCGAGCCATGCGCACCGAGGAAAATCAACCGCCGTGCAACGCAAGGGAAATGTAAGCAACAAAAGAAAACTGTTGCACAACGTGAAACGCGGATGTTGCTTTCGTCCGATGCAACCGACGCTGGTGATTCTCGCGGCCGGAATGGGCAGCCGCTATGGCGGCCTGAAGCAGCTCGACGCCGTGGGACCCGGAGGCGAGACGATGCTCGATTTCGCGGTGTTCGACGCGATTCGCGCGGGATTTGGGCGGCTCGTGTTCGTGATCCGGCGCGCGTTCGCGGCCGAGTTTCGCGCGCGCATCGGCGATCGTTACGCGCAGGCGGTCGAGGTGGCTTATGTTTTTCAGGAGCTCGACACGCTGCCGGCCGGTTTCGTGTGTCCGACGGAGCGGACCAAGCCTTGGGGCACGGGCCACGCGGTGTGGTGCGCCCGGGCGGCGGTGGCCGGCCCGTTTGCCGTGATCAATGCGGACGATTTTTATGGCCGCGATTCGCTGGCGCAGCTGGCGCGTTTTCTTCGGGCGGAAACATCGTCCGACCGGTTGCGGCTGGCGATGGTTGGTTTTCGGCTGGCGAACACATTGTCGGAAAACGGCGCCGTGTCGCGTGGTGTTTGCACCGTTGGGCCGAAGGGCGGCCTGGAACGCATTGTCGAGCACACGGGGATCCAGCGCGAGGACGTTGGCGCGGGGCGGACGTTCTCCGGCGACGAAATCGTTTCGATGAATTGCTGGGCGCTGAAACCGGCGGTGTTCGGCGCGCTGGATCGGCAGTTCGCCCGATTCCTGGAAACGCAGGGCGGAAACCCCAAATCTGAATTCTATCTGCCGGCGGCGATCTCCGCGATGATCGAGAGCGGAGAGGCGGACGTCGCCGTGTTGCCCACGCAGGCGAACTGGTTCGGGATCACTTATCGCGAGGACAAGCCTCGCGTCGTGGAAGCCATCCGGCAGCTCGTCAGCGCCGGCGAGTATCCCGCGAAAATCGAACTGCCTCTTCCTTCATGAGCATCGTCACTCTCGCCCCGCGTCCTTCATCGCCGCCGCTGGATCTCGCGGCGGTGGCGAGCGCTTTTCCGCTGCTGGGACAATTTCGCAGCGGAATGCCTTACGGCAGCGGTCATATCAACGACACCTTCGCGGTGGTATTCGATCAGGCCGGCACCTCCGTGCGCTACATCCTGCAACGGATCAACCAGCGCGTTTTCAAGGATGTGCCCGCGCTGATGCACAACATCTCCCGCGTGACCGCGCACGCGACGCGCAAGGTCGCCGCGCGAGGCGACGATGCTTCGCGCCGCGCGCTTACGTTGGTGCCGACGCGCGAGGGCCGCCCGTGTCATCGCGATGCGGAGGGCAATTGGTGGCGTTGTTATCTCTTCGTGGAGGGCGCCCGGACCTACGACCTGATCGAAAACGAGCGTCAGGCTCGCGAAGCGGCGCGGGCGTTTGGCGAATTCCAGCGCTTGCTGGTCGATCTGCCGGGCGGCCGCCTGCACGAGACGATCGCGAATTTCCATCACACCCGCAGCCGGTTCGAGGCGTTGCAACAGGCGGCGGCGCAGGACACGCACGGCCGTGCGGCGGCGGTCGCGGCGGAACTCGAGTTCGTTCGCGCCCGCGAGTCGCAGGTCGATCGCTTGCTCAAACTGCAGGCCGCGGGAGAACTGCCCGAGCGGATCACGCACAACGACACGAAGCTGAACAATGTGATGATCGACGACGCGACGCAGGAGGGCGTTTGCGTGATCGATCTGGACACCGTCATGCCGGGTCTGGCGCTCTACGATTTCGGCGACATGGTGCGTTCGGCCACGAACGCGGCGGCCGAGGACGAGCGCGATTTGTCCCGCGTGCAGGCGCGGCTGTCGGTTTTCGAGGCGCTGGTCGAAGGCTACCTGGCCGCAGCGCGACCGTTCCTCAACGACGCCGAGATCGCCCACCTGGTTTTTTTCGGGCCGGCTGATCACATTGGAAGTGGGGCTGCGGTTTCTCACCGACTTTCTGTCGGGCGACGTTTACTTCAAAACCAAGCGGCCGGGACACAATCTCGACCGCGCCCGGAATCAGTTCGCGTTGCTCCGCAGTTTGGAGGCGCAGGCGGCGGAAATGGAAGCGATCGTGCGGAGGCACGCGAAGTCATGAAAGTCCTGATCACCGGAGGAGCCGGCTTCATCGGCAGCCACCTGGCCGAATATTTCCAAGGTCGGGCGGAGGTGCGCGTGCTCGACAATCTCCGCACAGGCCATCGCCGGAATCTCGACGGACTCGCGGTCGAGTTCATCGAAGGATCGATCACCGATCGCGCCGTGGTGCGCCGCGCGGTGGAAGGCGTGGATTACGTGTTTCATCTCGCCGCGCTGGTCAGCGTGCCGGAGTCGGTCGAGCGGCCGCACGAGTGTGTCGAACTCAACGTCACCGGGCTCCTCAACGTGCTCGAGGCGTCCGCCGCCGCGGGAGTGCGGAAGCTTTGCCTCAGCAGCTCGGCGGCGATCTACGGCAACAATCCGACGGTGCCGAAACACGAGGAAATGCTGCCCGAGCCGCGCAGCCCTTACGCGGTCACGAAGCTGGATGGCGAGTATTACTGCCAGCACTACACGGAATCCGGCCGGCTCGAGACGGCGGCGCTGCGTTTCTTCAATGTTTTTGGACCGCGGCAGGATCCGGCCGGCGCGTATGCGGCGGCGGTGCCGATCTTCATCCAGCGGGCGCTCGCGCACCAACCGCTCACCATTTACGGCGACGGCGGACAGACGCGGGACTTCGTTTACGTGAAGGATATCGTCGCCGCGAATGTCTTCGCCGCGACGACTCCGGGAGTCACCGGCGCGTTCAACGTCGGCTACGGTGGCCAGATCACGATTCGCGAACTGGCGGAGCGCGTGGTCGCGCTGGCGGATTCGCGGTCCGAGATCAGGCACGCGCCGGAACGCGCGGGCGACGTGCGGCATTCGCGCGCGAGCGTGGACAAGCTCACGGCGGCCGGATTCCGGCCCACGGGTTCGCTCGAGTCGGGCCTGCGCGAAACGCTCGCTTATTTCCGTTCCCTTCCACCCCCGACGTCCCGCCTATGATCCCGTCCTCCCCCGAAGCGCAGCAGCGCGAACGCATTCCGACCGAAGTTTTCGCCAGCGCGGACGAGGCGTGCGCGCGCCTGGCGGCGGACATCGCCGCGTTGATCCGCAGCAACGACGCGCTCGGACGGCCGACGGTGCTCGGTCTGGCGACGGGATCGACGCCCGTCCGGCTTTATCGCCAGCTGATTCGTTTGCATCGCGAGGAGGGGCTGAGTTTCCGGCGGGTGGTGACCTTCAACCTCGACGAATACTACGGGCTGCCGCGCACGCATCCGGAGAGCTACTGGCGGTTCATGCACGACCAGTTGTTCGATCACATCGACATTGCGGCGGAAAACATTCACGTGCCCGACGGCACGGTCGCGCGCGGAGAAACGTTTGCGTGGTGCCGTCGTTACGAGGAGCAGATTCGCGCGGCCGGCGGACTCGATCTGCAGGTGCTCGGCATCGGACGGACGGGCCACATTGGTTTCAACGAGCCGGGTTCGGCGCGGGATTCGCGCACGCGCTTGGTCACGCTCGACAGCATTACCCGTCGCGATGCGGCGCGCGATTTTTTGGGCGAAGCCAATGTGCCGCGGCACGCCATCACGATGGGCGTGGGCACGATTCTCGAGGCGCGCCGCATCGTGTTGCTCGCGTGGGGCGAGGCCAAGGCGGGCGTGGTGGCGCAGGCGGTCGAAGGCACGCCGACCGAAGCGCTGCCCGCGAGCTTCCTGCAAGGTCACGCCAACGTGAGTTTCCTCATCGACCGGGCGGCGGCGGCGATGTTGACGCGGGTGCGGCATCCGTGGCTCGTCGGGCCGGTCGAGTGGTCGCCGGCGCTGCGTCGCCGGGCGATCGTGTGGCTCGCGCAAACCGTGCGCAAACCGGTGCTCAAGCTGCTCGACGAAGATTACAGCGAACACGGGATGGCTGATTTGCTCACGGAACACGGGCCGGCCTACGGGTTGAACATTCAGATTTTCAACGAGCTTCAGCACACGATCACGGGTTGGCCGGGTGGAAAACCGGATGCCGACGATTCGGCGCGACCGGAGCGCGCGGCGCCTTTTCCGAAACGGGTGGTGGTGTTCAGCCCCGAGCCGTCGCACGACGTGCTCGGGATGGGGGGCACCTTGCGACGATTGCAGGATCAGGGGCACGACGTGACGGTGGTCTATCTCACCTCGGGTAATCTCGCGCTGCCGGATGAAGAGGCGATCATGGCGACGGATTTCATCGGCGAGTTGGGCGGAGCCTTCGAACTTCCCGCCGGGCCGGTGCAGGCGTTCACGCGCGAGGTGCGCGAGCAACTGCTGGCGAAGTCGGCGTTCGCGAGCGATTCGCCGCAGATCCGCCGGTTGAAGGGACTGTTGCGGCGCGGCGAGGCGCGCGCCTCCTTGCGAGATTGCGGGATCGCGCCGACGCAGGCGCGTTTTCTCGACCTTGGTTTCTACGAACGCGGACGCTACCGGCAGTTCTCGCCGGACGAGCAGGATGTCGAGGCGATCGCGCGCGTGTTGATGGAACGCCAGCCGAACCAGATTTTCGTCACGGGCGACCGGGACGATCCATCGTCGGTGTCGGCGGTTTGTTTCGAGCTGGTGCGCCGGGCGTGCCAGACGGTTGCGAAGGAAAACTGGTATGGCTCGTGTCGCGTGTGGCTGTATCGCGGCGTGGAAACGCCGTGGGAGGCGGCCGACATCGACATGGCGGTGCCGTTCAGTCCCCGCGAACTCGCGCAGAAGATCCAGGCGGTGTTCCAGCACAAGAGCCAGCGCAGCCAGACGCCGGTGGCGACGGGCTTGCGCGAACCGTGGCAGCAGGCGGAGCAGCAGAATCGCGGGCTGGCGGAAACCTACGACCGGCTGGGTCTCGCGGACTACGAGGCGATCGAGGCCTTTCAACGCGCGCCGTTTTGAGGAACCCGTCATGACTGCTTTCTCTGATGTGCTGAAGATCGAGCCCAAGCGCCGGCCGCGGCTGGAGGAACACTTCCTGCCGGCGGCGTTGTGGACCCGCGCGTATCGGGAACTCGTGGCGGGAGATCGCGGCGCGCGGCCGCTCGCGCTGGCGTTGGTGCGAGCCGACGGCTCGGCCGCCAGGCACGAGACCCGCGTGCTGGGGCGGGAGCATCCGGCGGCGTATTTGAATTTCACCTACGTCGAACGGCTGTTGAAATTCCTCCTGTGGCAGAAGGGCGGCTGTCGCGTGAGGGTGGCGGGCGCGCCTGAAATCGCCGCCGGGTTGGCGGCGATCTATGCGGTCGGCGGAGCGCGGGCGTTTGATCACGCGTTCATGGGAGAAAAAGTTTACGGCCGGACGTTTTCGGTCGAGGCGGCCGAATTCGACGAGTTGCCCGAGGAGCGGCTGACGACGCTGCCGCTTGGCCGTCATCTCGAAGGCTGCCGGATCGGATTCGATCTGGGCGGCAGCGACCGCAAGGCGGCCGCGGTGATCGACGGGCGCCTGGTGTTTTCGGAGGAAATTCCGTGGAGCCCGTATTTCGAAAACGATCCGGCGTATCACATCGAAGGCGTGCATGACTCGTTGCAGCGGATGGCCGCGCACCTGCCGCGCGTCGACGCGATCGGCGGCAGCGCGGCGGGCGTCTATGTGAACAACGAAGTGCGGGTCGCCTCGCTTTTCCGCGGAGTGGCGCCGGAGCGCTTCGAACGCGACATCCGCCGGATGTTTTTCACGTTGCAGGAGCGATGGGGCGGGGTGCCGTTCGAAGTGGCGAACGACGGCGAGGTCACGGCGCTCGCGGGCTCGATGAGCCTCGGCGACGGGGCCGTGCTCGGCGTGTCGCTCGGCACGAGCCAGGCGGGCGGCTACGTGACTCCGGATGGCGGAATCACGCCGTGGCTCAACGAGCTGGCGTTCGCGCCGGTCGATTATCATCCGAACGCGCCGCGGGACGAGTGGTCGGGCGATCGAGGCTGCGGGGTGCAGTATTTTTCGCAGCAAGGTGTCGGACGGCTGGCGCGCGTCGCGGGATTCGATTTCCCGGCCGATCAACCGCTGCCGGAGCAACTCGTGGCGGTGCAGGCGGCGATGGCCGCGGGCGATCCGCGGGCGCGAGCAATCTACCAGACGATCGGCGCGGCGTTCGGGTATGCGATCGGGCACTACGCGGAGTTCTACGAACTGCGTCACGTGCTCATGCTCGGACGCGTGACGAGCGGGGCGGGCGGCGATGTGATCCTTGACGAGGCGCACGCGGTCCTGCGCGCGGAGTTTCCTTCGCTGGCGGAAAAGATCCGGCTGCACACGCCGAACGAGCACGACAGGCGTCATGGCCAGGCGATCGCCGCCGCGAGCCTGCCGGCGCTGCGCGGAAAGGCTTCTTCATGAAATTGTCCCAGCCCCAAGCCGACATTTACGTGTCCTCCGCCGATATTTCGCCGGAAGGCGCGCTGGCGCGCGTGACCCACCTGTGTGTGGCCGCGCATCAAGACGACATCGAGATCATGGCACACTCCGGAATATCGGACTGCCTCGATGTGCCGGGACGCGCGTTCGGAGGCGTGGTCGTGACGAATGGCGCGGGCTCGCCGCGCACGGGCGCCTACGCGCACATGACCGACGAGGAGATGCAGAAGGTTCGGCGCAACGAACAGCGGGCGGCGGCCCGGCTGGGGCGCTACGCGATCCAGCTGCAGCTCGCGCATCCGAGTTCGGCGGTGAAGTCACCGGACAATGCGGACGTGGCGGGCGACTTGGCGGCGATCTTCAACGCGTGCCGTCCGGAGGTGGTTTATTTGCACAATCCGGCGGACAAGCACGACACGCACGTCGCGGTGCTGTCGCGATGCCTCACGGCGTTGCGCGCGCTCCCGGCGGAACGCCAGCCGAAGCAGGTCCTCGGCTGCGAGGTGTGGCGCGATCTCGACTGGCTGGTGGACGACGACAAGGTCGCGCTCGACTCCGGGCGGCATCCCGAGCTCGCGGCGAAACTGCTCAAGGTCTTCGACTCGCAGGTGACGGGCGGAAAGCGCTACGATTTGGCGGCGCTGGGCCGGCGCGCCGCGCACGCGACGTTTCACACCTCGCATGCGACCGACCGGGTCGACGGCATCACGTGGGCGATGGACCTCACGCCGTTGCTGCGGACGCCGACGCTCTCGTTGTTCGATTACACGCGCGATCACATCCGGCGACTGCAGGATGACGTCGAGGCGCGGCTTCGGCGGATGGGATGAATGAAACTCCCGCGATGAGCGGGAGCCGTCCTCAGGGAGCGGAATCTCCGGCGTAGTGGAACGTCGCCTTGCGCGTGGAGAAGTGGTCGTCGCCGGAGAAAACGAGCCACGCGGTGCGGCCGTCCGCACTCATCCACTTGGTCGGAAAGCTGTTGGTTTCGCCGGGACCGACGTCCCAGTTGTCGGTGAAGAAGGCGGTGGTCCACGGGCCCCATGGATTTGGGGCGTCGTAGATCCCGAAGCCGCCGTGGAAACGTGTGTCGTTGCCGCGCCCGATGGTGTTGAGCAGGTAGCGTTTGGACGGGGCGTGATACGTCACCTGCGTCCGGTAAACGGCGCCGGGATTGGTGAAGACGCCGCCGCGGTCGGCGATGGACGACGACCATACGGGATCGCCGTGCGCGTCGAGCCGGACGAAGAACTCGTAGGCGTCGCGTTCTCGTATCCGTTTTTTGGGCACGCGAGCGAGAACCAGTCGGTCGGCGCGCACGTAGGCGGTATCGGCGTCGGTCGAGTAAACATACACGTAGTCGTCGCGGGCGCCGGCGTAATTGCGACCGAAGTTGAGGAAGGACGGCGCGCCGAAGCTCTCGGTGAATTTCCACTCGCTCCACGTCCAGGTTTTCCCGTGGTCGGCGGACCAGGCGAGCTGGGAGTTGGCGGCGTTGCGCACCCACAGGTAGAGAACGCCGTCGACCATGAGGATGCCGCTGGCCTTCTTGCCGTGGCGTCCGTCGCCGAGTTGTTCGCCGGTCGCGGTGCGGATGTTCTCGGCGCGCAAGTTTCCGGGCGAGCCGTCGATCTTCGCGAAGCCGAGGCTGAGCTTGTCCGGCACGAGCGGCGCGAAACCGTTGCCATCGCCGTAAGCGGTGTAGAGCGCGTCGTCGTCGGCCCAGGTCATCGGCCAGTTGTCGCTGCCGGGCGCCTGGCGCACGATGGTGTCGGCCGGCGCCCACTCGATGCGGCGGATGACCTGGCTCGGCGGATACGGCGGGTGCGACTGCGGCGCGAACGCCTGCATGAGGGGCGCGACGACGTGGTCGCGAACGGAATCGATCAATTCGCGATCGGATTCCATGCGTTCGCCGTAGCGGATGGCGACGAGGTTGAGGCTCGGGATCACGAGGAAAAATTGTCCGCCGGCGCCGAGTCCCCAGAACGAGTCGGCGGGCGCGGTGGGAAACACGCGCGTGAAGTCGGGGCGGATGTTGATCCACCAGCCGAGGCCGGAGTTGCTGGGCAGGCCGGCGGAGCGACGGGCGCGGGCGACGATGTCCTGAGAGAAAACGGTGGTCTCGTCCCAATCTCCCTTGTGCAGAAGCAGACGTCCGAGTCGCGCGGTGGCGTTGGCGCTGAACGCGGCGCCGCCCCAGGAACCCACGAGCGGCAGGCCATCGACGTCATAGGTCGTGTCGTAGCCGACGCTCCATTCGGTTTCGGGAATCTCCAGCGGATCCATCACGCGATGCTTGAGCAGCGAACGCACGTTCCGATGAGGCGTGTCGCGCAACGCCGCCGTGACGCAGTAGGTGAGCATGGCGATGCCAGGGTTGCTGTAGTGATACTGCGAGCCCGGGGTGAAAAGCACGGGGGCGCGATCGCGCGAGAGGGTGAAGGGGTCGTTGGGCACCGGGAGGCCTTTCCAGAAGTCGCCCTTCCAACCGGGGAGCAACCGATGCGGGACGCCGTCTTCGTTGGCGTCTTCGATTCCCGACGTATGTGTCGCCAACTGGGCGAGGGTGATCTCGCGTTTCGCGGGGTCGTCGCGCCATTGAGGAATGTAGCGGCTCGCGGGATCGGCCGGATCGATCCGGCCATCGTCGATGGCCAGCATGAGCGAAAGGCCGCCGACGAGCGCCTTGGCGAGGGACGCGGTGTAGTGCGGCTTCGTTCGCGTGTAGCCGCCGGCGTAGCGTTCGTAGACGATGCGATCGTTGCGCATGACCACGAAGATCTTCGTGTGCCGCTGCTCGAGGCCGGACCAGATTGCGTCGAGCTTTTCGGAGACCAGGCCATGCGTCTCGGGTGAAGCGGTGGGAAACTCGACGGGGAACGTTCCCGCGCGGACCGGCGAGGCGACGGCGCACGACACGGCGAGAATTCCAACGGCGAGGCGACGTAAAGCGGATGAGCGCGAGAGGCGGAAGAAGGTGGCAATCATGGGAGCGAACGACGGCGAAAATTTTTACTAGAACGATGTCATTCCCAAGGCTGGGTTTCGAATTCGAAGCGGACCTTGAACGTCTGTCGGGCGCCCTTGGTCACGGATAGCCGACGATGCCGACGAGCGGGAAGATTCCGACGGGAACGCGGGCGAAGTTTTCGCGGCCCTTGGTCATCGTGCCTTCGACGCCGGCGGATTCTTCGACATGACGATGCTGATCGGCCACTGGCCGACGCAGCCGGAATGCCCGGCGTATTGAATTGTGAATACGCCGGGTTTTTCCTCGGTCGTCAGTCGCTCCGTGGGGGCTTCGGTCGCGGCGGATTCTCCGGCGAACAACAGGGCGACGAGGAAAAGCGCGATGCGGTGGAGAGGAAGAAATCTGGGGAGAGGGGGAGGGGAAGAGAAACATGGGAAAGCAAACTTCAGCTGTCCGCCGCGAAGCAGGCGGCGGACAGCGGCGGGCGGAATTATCGCAGCTCCGACAGACGGCGGGCGGAGGGCCTGAGATCGAGGAGACTCGAAAGCTCGATGGGCCGGCCGGTCGCGATGCTATCGTTGGCGGCGATGCCGACGAGGATCGAGGCGGCCCCCTGCTCGTGACCGGCGGCGCGCTGGAAGGGGTCGACGGGCGGGTGGTGCGAGAAGATTTGTTCCTGCAGCAACGGATCGCTGCCGCCGTGGCCGCCGCCGCGACGGGGCACCTCGATTTGATACGGCGTGTGAAAATGCGGAAACACCCGCAGCTCGGGTTCGCCGGCGCCAAGGTGCTCCTCGCCGATCGTGTCGCTGCCGATCAGGTGCGCGCCATGGCGTTCGGTGTATTCGATTCGTCCGCGGTCGCCGTTGAAGGTGACGCGATAACCTTCGTAAGGGCTGTAGGCGTTGAGGGAATAATTCAGGATCGTGCCGTCGCGATAGCGCACGAGCACGGCCATGGTGTCCTCGATGTCGATGTCGTCGCGAAAGACGTTTTGATCGCGCACGTAACCGGTCTCTTTTTCCGCGCCGAGATAAATGGCCTGCTCCATCGCGGTGTCCCGGATCATGGAGCGATTGTAGTCGTAGGCGAAGGGATCGTGGTCGACGGCCTGGCCGTAGTAGCGCTTGTAACGCGTCAGGGCTTCGTCGCCGCGTGCGATGGCATTCTCGCGGCCGTAGAACATGAGCGCGCCGTAGGCGACGACCTGGGCGGGAATCGCATCGATCCACCAATTGACGAGGTCGAAGTGGTGCGTGGATTTGTGCACGAGCAAGCCGCCGGAGTTTCGCTTCTGGGCATGCCAACGCCGGAAGTAGTCGGCGCCATGGCTGGTGTTGAGAAGATACTCCATGTTCACGTGGCGCACGCGGCCGATCACGCCGGAGCCGATGACCTCGCGGACCTTGGTCGGACCGAAACCCCAGCGGTAGTTGAAGGCGACGCGAACGGATTTGCCGGTTTCCTCCACCGCGCGGAAAATGGCGGCGCACTTCTCGGCGGTGGTGGTCATGGGTTTTTCCGTGACGACGTTGCAGCCGGCGCGGAGGGCTTGCGCGATGTAGCGGTCGTGTTCGCTGTCGATCGTGCACACGACCACGGTATCCGGACGCGTCTCCTCCAGCATGCGGCCGAAGCTCGAGGCGTCGTAGACGGGCACGTCGTGATAACCCAGTTGGGTCCGAAGGCGATCGCGATGATAGGTCGCCCGGATCAGGCTCGCATCGCACAGGCCGACGATTTCGGCGTCGGCGGCGAATTGAAGCGGGACGGGATCGAGAAACATGCGGACACGACCGCCGGTGCCGACGTAAGCGAAGCGCGTGGGCCGCTTAGCCGCTGAGGCCAGATCGGACGGGATAGAGCATTTCTGAGTGATCATGCGTGGAGAGATCGCTCCAACGGCCGCAGCGCGGGAGAGCGCTGCAGTTGCGGGAGGGACTTGTCGGCGCCTAATATCTAATGCGTATTAGATTCGTCCAGCTAGAATGTGGAAAAGGGTTGGTTCACTCGTAAAATTAACCGTCTCTCGTGGGACTTAGGTAAGTCCCTATCTGGATATTTCTGACGCGCGCATTGGATAATTCCAACGAGACCGTCCCGAAGCAAAGGCCAACGCGGGGTTCGGCGGGCCGGATGCTGGGAGGGAAGTTTCGACGATGAGGCCGCATCCGCGGTAGGAGTTTCCTTGCTATCGATGCGGCGCGCCCAATCCTCGCGAAGTCCGGCGCATGGGCAGGGTGGGCTGGACGGTTCCCGAACACATATGCCGCGTAGTGAAGCTTCTCCGAAGAAAACGGGCCGGCGCGAGTCGCCAGGGCCGATCATGTCGATTCCCGACTTTGCGAAATATCTCGGGCTGTCGAGCTGGACGGTTTCGCGGGCGATCAACGGGCATCCAGAAGTGAGCGAGAAGACTCGCCGTCGCATCATGGCGGCGATGGAGGAGGTCGGTTTTCGACCCAATCCGCTTGCGCGTGGTTTGGGTGGACGGCGCACCAGCATGATCGGCGTGTGCTTCATGGGGCTTGGAAATCCGATCATGGATCGGAAGGTTTATCACCTGCAGGAGTTCCTGCGCCGGCATCAGCTGCGGAGCCTGTTGGAAATGCGGATGCGGGATGCGCAGCAGGAGGTTCGAGCGATCGAGGATTTTCGCCGGATCCATGTCGACGGGATCGTGCTCATCCACTCCGAGCTCGATGCGGCCAGTTCGCGAAAGGCGTTGGGCAGCACGCCGTGCGTGCACGTGGATCCGCACGAACCGCAGCCGACGATGTGCGTGTCGGTCGATCGGCGTCGCGCGATGCGTCTCCTGATGGAGCATCTGCTGCGTCTGGGCCATCGTAGTTTTGCGTTGCTGGGCATCCGGGAGGACGATCCCTGGCGCTGGTCCGCGCTGGTGGAAACGGTCGAGGCGCATGGACTTGACGCCGCGCGCGCGCTTACGGCGGTCAAAGGCATGCCGGAGGTGGAGAGCCAGATCGAGGCGGGCGAGCTCATGGCGGAGTCGGTGTTGAAATGGCCGAAGCGGCCGACGGCTTTGATCGCGTTGGACGACCGCATGGCGCTCGGCGCGATTCAGGCGCTGAAGAACGCGAACATCGACGTGCCACGGGAAATGTCCGTGACCGGCTTCGACAATCTCGACCTTGCCCGCAAACTGCACCCGACACTGACGTCGATCGAACAGAACCCCTTGCGGTTGATGGAACGCGCGGGCGCGCTCCTGCTCGAGCAGTTGGAACTGCCCGCGGAACAACGGGGTCGGGCGGCGGCCGAGACGGTCGCGCCGGAATTGGTGATCGGCGAATCAACCGGACCGGTCTGGCGCACGTAGCGACAAGCCCGGGCGGCCGCGACGACGGCCGAGTGATTCAAACGCGAATGTGAGGTTGGGGCGCGGGGATCTTGCCGTGCTCGAAAGCGGCTCGCGGAGGGAAAGCAACTTTAGGCGGGTTTGCTGCTGCGGTCGGCGATATTCTCCTTGCGTTGGCCGGCAATCCGCGTCTCGTGCCTTAACCAATGCGCATTGGAAATGTTCGGGTGGCGATTTGGATGATGGCCGGACTCGCGAGTCTGGCATGGGGTGGAGTCGGCCTGCTGGGCGCTCCGAATTCAGGAAAGGCGCTGCCGGTGTTTCCGGGCGCGGTGGGATTCGGCATCGATACGCCGGCGGGGCGTGGTGGCGCCATTTATCGCGTGACGAACCTGGCCAACGACGGGCCTGGCTCGTTGCGTCACGGAGTCGAACGCGTGACCGGTCCGCGCGTGATCGTGTTCGAAGTCTCCGGCGTCATCCGCTTGGAGTCGGACCTGGTTGTGCGGCACGACGGGCACGGGGATTTTGGTTTTCTCACCATCGCGGGACAGACCGCGCCGGCGCCGGGGATCACGCTGGCGGGCGGGGGGATCAGTATCCAATCTCATGATATCCTGATCCAGCACATCGCCATCCGGCCGGGCGATCGGCTGAAGCCGGTCGACAATCGCGATTGCATCAAGATCGGCGGATATCCGGGACACCCGGTGCATCACGTGGTGATCGATCACGTTTCCTGCAGCTGGGCGGTGGACGAAACGGTTTCGACCTGGAGCGACCAGAGCTCCGTCGAGGACGTGACCTTCTCGTTCTGTATTTTCAGCGAGCCGGTCGTCAACGGCGGCCACAGCAAGGGCTCTCATCCTTACGGCCCGCTTGGCGGGCGTCACACGTCGCGTCTTTCGCTGATCGGCAATCTGATGGCGTTCAACTTTGGTCGGAATCCGTTGATTCGCGACGAGACCGGCGGGGCGCAGGTGGTGAACAATTTCATCTACCGCCCGGGCATCTGGTCGAATGGCGCGATCTACATCGGCGATCTCACGCTGCCGCCGCACGCGGTTTCGGTGGTCGGCAATGTGATCGTGCGGCATCCAGTTCCCTTTCAACTCGAGATGACCGGCACGGATGGCGTGCGGAAGCTCCGTGAATTTTCCGTGTCGGATTACCGCAATACCGCGATCTTCGTGCACGACGTCGTTTCGCCAAAGGCGGGGCTCTACTTGCACGACAACCGCGTGCAGAATCCGCAGACCGGCGTGTGGTTTCCGACGGACGGCGATCCGTGGAGTTCGGAGATTTTCAAGGACAGCGCCAAGCATCCGGTCGCGCGTCTGACGTCGGACCCGTATGCGAACTCGGGCGGCCTGCAATGGTCGCCGTGGTCCGCGGACGATGTCGAAGCGCGCGTGCTCGCGAGCGCGGGCCAACGGCCGGCGGAACGCGACCCGTTCGACACCGTGCTCGTGGACAACATTCGAAAGCGCGCCGGATCCTTCCTCCAGGATCTCGTCGGCGAAGATCCTTGGGCGCCGGCCGACGTGCGGCACACGCGCGCATTGGAGTTGCCGAGCGATCCTTCGGGCGACGACGACGGCGACGGCTACACGAATCTCGAAGAATGGCTCCACCGGCTCGCGGCGCAGGTGGAGCGAGGCGCCTGGCGCCACACTTCGCCGCATTGAAGCGCCCCCCGCCCGCGACGGAACCCCGCGTTCACCTCCGTCGCCGGCGCGTCCTCTGAACTTTCTGCCCCACCATGAGAAACTCGAGTTATTCCCTGTTCCGATTCCTGAGCGCGGCAGCGATTGCGGTGCTCAGTTGCCTCCCCGCGTTTGCTCTTCCGGTCGTGCCTGGCGCGGTCGGATTCGGCACCGATACGCCCGCCGGTCGCGGCGGTATCGTCTATCGTGTTACAAACCTCAACAACAGCGGGCCGGGCTCGCTGCGCTTCGGCATCGAGGATGCGAGCATGCGACAGCCGCGCGTGATCGTCTTCGAGGTTTCCGGCGTGATCGAGTTGGAATCGGATTTGGTGATCCGCGACGATTCCTTCGGCGCGTATTCGCACCTGACGATCGCGGGTCAGACCGCGCCGTATCCCGGCATCACGCTCAAGAATTTCGGCATCAGCATCCGCTCGCACGACATTCTCATCCAGCACATCGCGATTCGTCCCGGAAACCTCGTCGGCACGCAGGGCCAGCTCGACAATCGCGACGCCATCAAGATCGAGACGCCCGCGGGCGTGACGGTCCGCGACATCGTGCTCGATCACGTTTCCTGCAGTTGGTCGGTGGACGAAATGGCGTCGATGTGGGGCGCGAACGGGGCGATCACGAACGTCACGTTCCTCAACAGCATCTTCGCGAAGCCGATCATGAACGGCGAACCCGACGCCAGCGGGCACTCGCGCCTGCGCAGTCACTCCGAAGGCACGCATGGTTTCGGTCCGCTCGTTGGGCCGAACACCTCGAACATTTCGATGATTCGAAACATCATGGCGTTCAACTACGGCCGGAATCCCGCCGTGGCCAATGCGACGGCGGGCGCGCAGGTCATCAACAACCTCATCTACCGTCCCGCGCCGTGGCCGAATGGCGTCATCCGCTTCGACAACATCACCGCGCCGCCGCACCAGGTCTCGGTTGTCGGCAACGCGATCATTCGGCACCCGACGCCCTTCGTCATGGATGTCACGCGGCTGCCGGATACGTCGGTGGTCGATCCGCAGACCCTGATCACGACCGCGACCGATCACCCCACGTTTTATAGCGCGGGCATTTTTATCAGCGACAACGTGTCCGCGAACGCGGCGTTTTACCTCGCCGACAACCGGCTGCTGGATCCGCAGAACAACACCTGGCTTTTGAACGAGGAGATCGTGCGGGATCGATCCGGCACGCCGGTGACGCGACTCGGCGCCGATCCTTACGCGAACTCCGGCGGCACGACGTGGACGCCCTGGCCCTCGGAAGTCGTGGAGGAAAACTTGCTGCTTGGCGCGGGGAAGTTTCCCACGCAACGCGATCCGATCGACGCGGCGTTGATCGGCGAGATGCTCGATCGCGCCAACCCGTATCCGGCCGGCGGGACGTTTCTCGAGCGTTTCTCCGATCTCGGTCCCGATCCATGGGCTCCGGCCAACGTGCAGAATCATCGGCCGCTCGATATTCCTGACAACGGCTCCGCCGACGACGATGGCGACGGCTACACGAATCTCGAAGAGTGGCTGCACTTGATGGCGGCCGCCGTGGAAACGGCCGACAACGTGGCGCCCATCGCCAACGCCGGAAGCGACCAGACGGTGGTGGTGCACGGCGAGCCGACCGCCTCGGTGACGCTCGATGGGCGCGCGTCCTACGACTTGAACGGCGATGCGTTGTCCTACGCGTGGTCGTGGACCGGAGGCAGCGCCACGGGCCCGACGCCGAATGTAGTGCTGCCAGTTGGACAGACCGTGATCACGTTGGTGGTGACCGATCCACAAGGCGCGACGGGCTCGGATACCGTGACGATTGAAGTTGTCGATGTGCCGCCGCCGGTCGCGTTCGACGATTTGGACTTCACCTATTCCGGCACGCCGAAACCGGCGACGGTCGTCACGTTTCCGGAGAATCTCGCGGTGGAGGTGCTCTACGACGGCAGTCCGACTCCACCGACGCTGCCCGGTTCCTACGCGGTCGTGGCGACGATCGTCGATCCGGTGTTCAGCGGCACCGCGCACGGAACACTCGTGATTGTGCCGACCGCTTCGGTGCGACACGCGCCGGTGATCAATGGCGTTGTGGACGGCTCGATCCAGGTCGCGTTGCCGGAGAACATCACGCTGAACAGCAGCGCCGCTATTTCCGGCGATCTGCTCGTTCCGGGCACGCCGCAGGTTCGCATCAATGGAACGCCGAGTTACAGCGGAACGATCGACGGCGAAGGTGCGGCGGCGCCGGAGACACATCGAATCACGCTCAACAGCGGCGCTCGTCTGCGCCATGCGTTGCGCCGAATCGATTCGCCGCCGATGCCGACGGTGGCGGCGCCCACCGCGCCCACGGGAACGCGAAACGTTTCGCTCAATCACGCCGGACAGAATCCGGGAGATTTCGCGACCTTGAGAAATCTCACGCTCAACAGCGGCGTTGGGGTGGTCGCTGTTCCGCCTGGCGCCTACGGCAGCTTCACGGCGAACAGCAACAGCGGGTTTCGGCTCGGCGTGGCGGGTGCGACGGAGCCGGCGATCTACGATTTGCAGGGCCTCACGTTGAACAGCGGCAGTCAGCTGCAGATCGTCGGGCCCGTGGCGCTCACGGTGGCGAGCGCGACGATGATCAACAACGCCGTCGTCGGCGCGGCGGAGAATCCGGAATGGCTCACGCTGCAGGTCGCCGGGGGCGGCGTGACGCTCAACGGCGCGGTGAACGTTCACGGTTCGATCGTGGCGCCGTCGGGCACCGTTACGCTCAATGGAAGCACGCAACTCGCCGGCCGGGTGGTGGCAGATCGTTTGACGATCAATGGCGGCGCCGCGCTGAGGCACACCGCGGACGCGATCGCACCGACGATCGCGATCACCACGCCCAGCGACGGGGCGACGATCAAGGGCATCGTGAGCGTCGCGGCGGACGCGACGGACGATCGCGGTATCGTCGGAGTTCAGTTCAAAGCCAATGGCGCCGATCTCGGCGCGGAGGATCGCACCGCGCCGTTCGCCATCGAGTGGAACACCGTGCCTGCCACCGAGGGCGAGTATGCGCTGACAGCGGTCGCGCGCGATCGCGAAGGCAACACCGCGACCTCGGCTCCCGTCACGGTCACGGTGAGGAACGCGATTTTCGACACCTTCGAAAATGGAAACGCGGAAGGTTGGATCTCGGACGGCGGCACCTGGATCGTCAGCAACGAGGCCGGCACGCACGTTTATCGGCAGACGGATCCGGGGTTGACGGCGGTGCGATCCGTGCGCGCGGAGACCAACTGGGCGGACCAGGTCGTCGAAGCGGATGTGACCCTGCGCACGGTGACGGGCAACAATCGCTTCTTCGGCGTGCTGGCGCGACACGGCGACACGCCGAACAACTATTACTATCTTGTGTTGCGGACGAACAACTCGATCGAGTTGAAGCGCATCGTGAACAATGTGGCGGCGAACATCGCGCCGCCGGTGACGGAGTTCCCGGTGGAGATCGGCGCGACGTATCGCCTGCGGTTGGAAGTGATCGGCTCGACGTTGAAGGGTTACGTGAACGGCGAGCTGAAGATCCAGGGAACGGATACAAGCTTCACGTCGGGTCCCGGCGGGCTGCTGGCCTACTTCAGCGACGTGGCGTTCGATGACGTTCACATCGATCCGACGCCGAACAGCCCGGTGCTGGCGGCGGATGATTTCGAGGACGGCGATAGCGAGGGTTGGATGACGGCGGCGGGGGCTTGGTCGGTGGGTGTCGAAGGGGACAACCACGTGTTTCGTCAAACGGACGCGAGTGGCGTTGCGCGGGCGCAGATCGTCGGCGCCGAAGGCGATCGCCAGATCATCGAAGTGGAGATGAAGCCGCTCGGTTTTGGTGATGCGGACGGATGGATCGGGGTGGCTCTGCGCCATGTTGATGCGGCGAACCATTGCGTGGTCGCTTTGCACAACGACGGCACGGTTGCGTTGCGGAAAGTCGAAGCCGGTGCGGTGACGACGCTCGCAACGGGTGCCGCCGCGATCGAGGTGAACGCCTGGCAAGCGGTGCGGGTCGCGGCGGTGGGCGAGTCGCTCAAGGTTTACCTGAATGGCCGTCTTATCCTGCAGGCGAGCGATGCGAGTTTCCCGGCGGGTTCGGTGGGACTCGTCACGTCGTCGGCAAGCGCCGAGTTCGACGAACTGGTGGTCGTCGCTCCTTAGCGGTGTTTGCGTCGTCGGGCCGATGAGGAAGGTCGGCCCGAGTTTCTGGTCGGGAGGGAGTTGAAGTCCGCTTTGCGACGAGACGCAAAAAGGCGCGCCTGCTTTCGCGGGCGCGCCGTGAGCGGGAAGTGTTGGCCGTGATTTACGGCGAAGTGATCACGATGTCGTCGAATTGAGCGCTGGCGGAGAAGGTGCCGACGCCGGCTTTGTTGGCGTTCACGATCGGTGAGGAAGAGTCGGTGGCGGTGAGCTCGAGGACGCCGTCGACGTAGGCTTGCAGGCTGACCGTCGAGGTGCCGGTTGCGACGAGGCGCAGCGTGTGCCAGGCGTTCAGATTGAAGCTCGAGGGCATGGATTTAACGGCAAAGCTGACCTGTCCGCTGGAGGTGAGCTTCTTGAGCTCGAGGTCGCCGTTGTTTCGCAGGAGCAGGTAGTAAGTTTCCGTCGGCGAGGCGAAGCGGGCGAAAACTCCGACCCAGCTGTTGCCGGTGAACGTCAGCGGCTTCACGTCGGCTTGGATCGATTGATTCGCGTTCGGCAGGTTGGTGGTGTCCGGAGCCATCGCGCGGGCGCCGACGCTGGCCGCGGAGCTCGCCTGGCGGAGGCCGGGAGAGCCGTCGGTCACCACGCTCCAGCTGCCGCCCATGCCGGTCCAGGTGGTGTCCCAGCCGTTCGCATTGCCGTCGTCGAAATCGTCCATCACGTGCGGAACCGAGCTTGTGACGGGACTGGCGAAGACGTTGTCGAAATCGGCCGACGCGCGATAGGTGCCGATCGCCGCGCGGCCGGACGCGAGCGAGGTGTCGGTGACGGGGCTGAAGGTGGCCGTGGTGTTGTTCGATAGATTGGTCACAACGGCGGAGACCGAAGTGCCGGAGACGACCAAGCGAACCTTGTAAGGTGTGCCGACCGTGACGGGAAAGTTCTGGGCGGTGGCCAGGTTTGATGCGGTGCCATTGACGATCTTCTTGAGTTCCACCTGGCCGAGGTTGCCGGTGCCGACGCCGTTGCGGAGGGCGACGTAGTAGCTGTTGTTGATGTCGGCATATCGCGCGTAAACGGCCGCGAACCGGCTGGTGCCGTCGAAGCTGACGGGCGTCACGCGCGCCTCGACAACCTGGTCTTCCCAGTTCGTGCCTTCGAGCATCGCGCGGGCGCCGCCCGAGAGGTCGCTTTGGCGGTAGGCGCCGGAAGTCACGGTCCAGTTGACGGCGCCGTGCCAGGTCCAGCCGTTGTCGTTGCCGTCGCTGAATGTATCGAAAGTCGAAATACCGAGATTGGCCGGACCGCTTCCGCCGCCGGTGCCTTCGACGTCCGCGGCGAGGCTGTGCAGCCAGCGCTCGAGATTGGTGTAGCCGTCGAGGTTCACGGTGTCGGGCGAGTCGGGCAGGTCGAGGGCGCGCGTGTTCTGCGCGTCGACGGGCGCCCAGGGATCGGTGCCGAGGTCCGAAAGGCGCTCGAGGAACGTGCCGCCGGCGGGCTGGGGCTGGTTGCGATTTTCGATTTTTTGGATGAGCGCGGCGTCGATGGCGTCGCGGTTGGCCGGGAATTTTCCGGCGCGAGCGAGCAGGTTGTCCGTGACGTCGGCGGAGGCCCATGGGGTCCAGGTGGTGCCGCCGGAATCGTCGTAGTAATCCGAGGTGCGTCGGGTCACGGGCGTGGTGGAACGATCGCGCAGGATCGCGTCGTTGAGCAGCCACGTGCTGGTCTGCGGGTTGAAGAGGCGATTGTCGTCGAGGTAGAAACTCGCGCTGGTCGACACGTCATCGAAGATGTAGATGCCGGTGCTGTAGAATTGCGTGTGATTCGTCGCGGTGGTGATCAGCTGCTGGGCCGCGGGCGGGGCGGGCATGGCGGTGATATCCATCGTGAAGGGCAGGGGATGCCGGAAGATGGCGTTGCCGATCACGGACGCGGTCCGGGGCGAGGTGGACATGGTGTTGAAGCGGATGACATTGTTGGACCATGGGCCGGGGCGGTAGATGAGATTGTTCACGATCTGCGCGCCTGCGGAGGTGCTGGAGATCGCCGGATTCCGACCGTAGATGAACGCCATGATGTTGCGGATGATCGAAACGTTGGACGTGTTGGGCCCGACCAGCGGACCGAAGCCGTGCGTTCCTTCCGAATGAGTTCGCAGGCGCGAATGGCCGCTGCTGTCGGGTTCGCCGTTCATGATGGGATCGGCGAAGATGCAGTTCAGGAGTGTGACGTTGTTGATCTGTCCGTTCTGGCCCCACAGCGAGACGAGTTCGTCGACGCTCCAGCTGCACGAGAGGTGATCGAGCACGACGTTATAGACCGTCACGCCGGCGGGCGTCTCGATCTTGATGGCGTCGCGATTGTCGAGCTGGGTGCCGGAGAAGACGTGATTTCCCGGGCGGATCGCGAGGTGCTGGATGAGGATGTCGTGGGAGCGGATGCTGATGCCGTAGTTCTTCAGCGTGATGCCGGGATAGGGGGCGGTCTGGCCGGCGATGGTGAGATGCGAATAAGCGCCGAAGGAATCGTCGCGGATCACCAGATCGGACTGCAGCTCGATCACGCCGGAAACATTGAAGATGATCACACGCGGCTGCCGCATGCTGGAATGTTCGATGCCGTAGCGCAGGGAGCCGGGTCCGCTGTCGTTGAGGTTGGTGACGCGGTAGACGATGCCGCCGCGCCCGGCGGGGGTGTCGGTGCCGAAGCCGATGGCACCGGGGAATACAGGAACGGCGTTCGCGGCCAGCGGGCCGAAGAACGCAGCCACTCCGAGCAGGAGCGCGCGCAGACATTTCAATCCAAGGGTCTTCATGTTGTTTTTTTTTTGGAGGTGATCCTTCGGCCCGGACCTTGGCGGCGCTCGAAGGCGCGCCAAAACGCCGCGGGGTGGATTCGGGTTCAGTCCGAAAGATCGGGGGCAGCGGCAGCGTCGAAAGGGGGGGAGGCGCCGAGACGGCGGGAGCCGCTGGGCACAGGATCGCGGGAAAGCGAATTGCACTAAGATCACATGCGTATGTGAACGCAAGTGGATGCCGCATTATGGCATCAGATCGCGCAGTCGCGCCGCTGTGTGTGGTATGGAGCCAGGCCGAGTGTGCGCTCGTCGGAGGAGATGGCTCCGCAGGCGCAGGGGTGGAGCATTCGCATGTAATCACATGCGAATGTGAGAAATTGAGAACGTGCGCGGGACGAACGCGAGAACGCGGCCCCGTCGGGAGCGTCTCGGGCTGAGCTACGCTTTCCGCACGCGGGCCGCGCGGATCAGTCCGTAGCCCACCGCCGTCATGAACGCGGCGCAGAACAGGATGGCGAGGCGGCCTTCGATCGGATTGGGCACGAGCACCAGCAGGAAAATGAAGGCGGCGTAAGCGAGGCACATCCGGCCGATCCCGAGCGTGCCGCGGTTGTTGGTCTGTTCGACGGATTCCTCGGCGGGCTCGACCGGTTTGTGCATCGTTTCGAAGAAGCGGTTGATTTCCGCCATCCGCTTTTCCGGGATTCGTCGGCCAAACAGCGCGGCGGCACCGAAGAACCACAACGAGCTCACCACCGAGCCCGCAATCGTGACCGCGGCGAAGTGGTGGCTGCCGGTCCACGCGAGCAGCGACGCCAGGCGGGAACCTTCCTCGACCCAGGGGGCGAAGAGGTTGTGTGCGCTACCGACGATCGATCCGACCGTGATGCCGACGAGCACGGTCGACCAGCCGGCCCAATCCGGCACGCGACGCACGAAAAGGCACAACACCATCGGGACGGCGTAGGGGATGCCGAGCAGGGCGGAGAAGCCGAACATCAGGCTGAACACACCGAGGTCCTTCCACGTGCTGTAGAGCAATGCCGTCAGAATGACGATTCCGCCGAAACCGAGGGTCGAGATCCGACCGGCGAGCACCTGCTCGCGCTCTTTGGCTTTGGGGCGGAGCAAGGGCAGATACACGCTGCGCACGAAAACGCCGGCGTTGCGATTGAGTCCGTGGTCCATCGACGAGAGCGTTGCCGAAATGATGCCGGTGACCATGAGCCCGAGCAGTCCTGCCGGCAGGCATTGCGCCGCCATCGCGACGTAAGCCGCTTCGCTCGGCTGGGTGAGGCCGGGGAATTGTCCCGCGAGATCCATGTTCGAGGCCCGCGCGACCAAGGGCGGGATGAACCACAGGACGGAACCGGTGAGGTAAAGGGTCATCGCCAGGAATGCCGCCCGCTTCGCCTCGCGGCCGTCGCGAACATTCAAATACCGGCCGGCGCCGTGGAGCGCGTTTTGCACAAAAAATTTTTCGATGAGGATGGCCACCACCCACCATTTCCCGAAACCCAACGCGTCCGAGGAAATGAGGCTCCAATGCGTCTCGGGCAGGCCGGCTTGAAAGCCGGACCAGCCGCCGATTTTCACCCACGCCCACACCGCCGCGACGATCGTGATCGGCAGGAGCATCAGCGCCTGCACGAAATCTCCGGCGACGACCGCCCATTGGCCGCCGGCGGCCGCGACGAACACCACCGCCACGCCGCAAAGCAGAATCGTCGCCTGGAGGTCGAAGCCGAAAACCGGGGAGCAGAAAATCGCGAGGCCGTAGAGCCAGATGCCCGCCACGATTGATGCCGATGGGCAGGGTGAGTCCAGGTGAAGAACCCTGCTCGTTGGCGGGGCCCATGCGCGCGCGCACCGCTTCCATCGAGGTGATCACGCGCGTCTGACGGAGCCACGCGGCGAAGCCCGCCCAGTTGCAGAAAAATCCGAACGCCCCCGCCCAATAGAGCACGAGCACCACGAGACCCTCGGTCGAAGGCCAGGCCGGCCGCGCCNGTNAACGTCCANGCGCTGAACGCGCCCATGAAAGCCGACGTGCCGACCAGCCACCACGACATGCGCCCGCCGCCGCGGAAATACTGATTACTGTCGCCGCCGAAGCGCCGGAAGAACCATCCGATTCCGAGCAGGGCGACAAAGAAGATGGCGATGACAACGTAGTCGAAAAAGTGGAGCATGAGGGAGGGAGCGGAGGGAAAGATTACCGGGGCAAAACTTGCGCCAAGACGGAGCGAGGTGGTGTCTAGGTGGAACGATCGTAGGATTCGCAGGTGACGACGGCAGCGAGCGTTTGTCCGGCGAAGTAGCGTTGGAGGTTGTCCAGGGCATGGCGTCCAAACTCCGGATACATGTCCAGCGTCGGACCGCCGATGTGCGGGGAGACGAGGGCGTTCGCGGTGTCGAGCCACGGGGACGACGCGTCGATCGGCTCATGCGAGACGACGTCGACGGCCACGCGAATGCGGCCGCTTTTCGCCTCCCGGAGCAGGGCGTCTTCGTCGGCGATGCGGCCGCGGCCGACGTTGACGAAGACGGCGCCGTCGGGCAGCGCGGCGAGCGCGGACGCGGTCACGCTGCCGATCGTGGAGGGCATCAGCGCTTCGCAGCCGAAGACGATGTCGCTGCGCGCGAACAACGTCTCGAGGGACGTGCAGGGTTCGACGCCGAGGTCTTGCATGACCGCCGGCGGCACGCCGGCCGAGTAGGCGGCGACCGAGGCGCGAAACGGCCGCAGCAAGGCGACGAGCTCCCGGGCGATTGCGCCGAAGCCGTGCAAACCGACGCGCCGGCCGAACAGCGAACGGGTGCCCAGCCGGGCGGCGGGCCGCGTTTTCGGCCGCTGCTGCATGAAAGCGCGCCACGCGACCAGATTGCGCAGCGAGGCGAGGCCGAGCAGGAGCGCGTGTTCCGCCACGGTGGCCGCGGCGAGCGTGCCCCAGTTGCTCACCCAACCGCCGCGTTCCAGGAACACGCGGGGAACGAGCCGCCGCACGGAGCCGGTGACGTGGCAGACGTAGCGCAGCGGGCAATCCGGCGATTGCAGCCAGTCACTCGGAAGCGGCGGGGTTTGCCAGGCCGTGACCAAAACGGACGGGGCGAGCGCTTGCAGTCGCTCGCGCCACCCGGATTCGGTGAGGTCCGATTCGCGGAGCCACACGACCTCGGCGGGAAGTGGGGAGAAACCCGCGGCCGTGGAACCGAAGAAAAGCGTTCGTTCCTCCTCGGTCAGCGCGATGACGAGACGAGGAGTGGCCGTGGGTTGGTGCGCGGTGTGGGCGGTCGTGGAAACCATCGTTCTGCGAGATCGTTCCGGCTTCTGAGATCGTCAGGCGTCCGGCGAACCAGCGCGGGCGGATGCGTTCAAGCCGGCTCGAGTTCCTCGTCCGAAATCGGCCATCGACGTCAGGCTCGCGGGCGGACAATGAAAGTGCGGGGTGAGGGCGGTCACGCGCCCCAGCAACGCGGAAACCTCGCCAATTCACAAGCGCATTAGAATGGATTGGAAAAAAATCTGGCCAAGATGAAACGGATGGGAATGTCGACGCGGGTCGGTTGGGACGGGTGAAGATACAAATCAACGTTGCGGCTGCGGAATTTATGGTTGCGTTGGCCGGTGAAGAAAAAATCAAATACGAATGTGAAACCGACGCGGCGGCGACCCTGCCCGCCGATTCTCTCCGATTTCGTGCGCCTCGACCCGTGAACCGCCAGATCTTACTGAAATCTTTCCTGTGGGCCGCATTTGGCAGCGTGCTGCTGGCGGCACCGTCGTCCGTGGAGGTCGATGGCGAGACGTGGCAGGCGGTCGAATTGATCCATGAAACATTCGCGGATGAGACCTGGCGGGAACGTTGGGTGGTTGAAGGCGATCCGGAGGCGGTGGCGCGGGAGGGACGCATCCACGTGGTGACGCCACGAGAGCCTTCGGCCTCAGATGCGGCGACCCTTTGGTGGCGCGAGCCTTTGCCGGCAAACGTGTTGATCGAGTTCACGGCCGGTTCGACTTTTCCGGCTGACGAGACGAATGCGGCCAATCTCAATCTCTTCGTGCATGCGCGCGAGCTGGATGGCGGCGCTTACCGGTTCGGCCGGTCGGGCTCGTATGGAGAATATCACAAGATCCCGAACTACATCTTCACGCTGACCGGCGGATTTCAGGAAGGGTGGGCGAGAGCGCGGCGCAATCCGGGCTTCCATCTCGTTAGCGAAGACCGGACGTGGCGGTCGGAGGTGGGGCAATCGTATCGGTTTCGCGTGCTGATCGCGGGCGGACGCCTGCGTTGCTGGATCGATGGGAAACAGGTGCATGACTTTCGCGACCCCGATCCGTTGCCCGACGGGCATTTCGCGCTGCGCACGTGGCGCTCGCGAGTCTGGTGGTCCGACGTGCGAGTCGCGGCCTTGACGCGCGTCGACGCGAGCGAAGGCAACGTGCCGGTTTCTTCACCGTCTCAACCCAACCTTCCGTGATACGACGCTCCTCTTCCGTGCAGAAGATCCTCTCGGATCTTGTTTCGATTCCCAGCGTTCACCCGGAAGCGGATGCGGGCGGAACGCCTCCAGGCGAGGCGGCCATGGCCCAGCACGTGGCCACGCTGCTGCGGAAGTTCGGTGCGGACGTTCGATTGCAGACGCTGGCACCGGGAAGAACTTCGGTGGTGGGTGTATTCGAAACGTCACGACGAGCGGAGTCGACGGTGGCGCTGGTTCCGCATCTCGACACGGTGGGCGTCGATGGCATGACGGTGCCGCCGTTCCGGCTCACCCGGCAGGGATCGCGGCTGCACGGTCGCGGCGCGTGCGACACCAAGGGGCCGATGGCGGCGCTGCTGGCGGCGGTGGGGAACTGGGCGCGATCGCGGCGGCGACTCGCTGGACGCACGCGCTGGATTATTGCCGCGACGGCGGGGGAGGAACAGGGGAGCCTCGGCGCCGAGGCGCTGATGGCGAGCGGCTTCGACGCCGATTTTGCGGTGGCACTCGAGCCGACGCGACTGCGCGTGGTGTCGGCGGCGAAGGGAGTGCTGCGCGTTTGGATCGACGTGCCGGGCCGCGCGGCGCACGGAGCCACGCCGGAGCGAGGGCGCAACGCGATGTTTGCCGCGCTCCCGCTGATCGTCGCGTTGCGCGATGAGGTGGCGCCTGCGCTCGCCGCGCGGGTTCATCCGGTGCTGGGGCGGGCGTCGTTGAATCTCGGCGTCGTGTCGGCCGGGTCCGGGTTGAATGTCGTGCCGGCCAATTGCCGCCTCGGTTTGGATCTGCGCCTGCATCCGGACTGCGGGCCGGAGGAGGCGTTGAAGTGGGTGCGAGCGGCGATTTCCGCTCATGCGCCGAAGGCTCGGCTCACCCTGCACCGGCAGGGGCCGTCATTTGTCACCGACCGCGCCCATCCGTGGGCGAGAAAGCTGCGCGAAGTGGGACGCGGTTGGGCGACGGCGGACTGGTTTTGCGACGGAAATGTCTTTGCGACGCGGATTCCGGCCGTGGCGTTCGGTCCCGGTGGTATCGAACAAGCGCATACGCGTGACGAGTTCATCGAGGAAAGCGAACTCGAGGCGGGCGTGGATGCCTTTCGCCGCCTGCTTGAAGAAGGCAGTTTGGCGGGAGCCGAAAAGGCGTAACTTGTTTCAGCCCTCATGAGACATTCTCCGATCTTCCGTCCTCTGCTTTGCGTGGTTCTCGTCGCGGCCGTGAGCTGCGTCTCGCTCCGCGGTCAGCGGATCCCGGTGAGTGCGACGCGGGGGATGGTGGTTTCCGCGCAGCATCTGGCGAGCGAAGCGGGGATCGAAATCATGCGACGAGGCGGCAATGCCGTCGATGCGGCGGTGGCGACGGGATTCGCGCTGGCCGTGGTGTATCCGGTCGCGGGAAATCTGGGCGGAGGGGGCTTCATGCTGGTCCACCTCGCGGACGGACGCGACGTGGCGATCGACTATCGCGAAGTCGCGCCGGCGACCGCGAGCGCCGACATGTATCTCGGAGCGGATGGAGCTCCGATCGAAGGCGCGGGTTCCTCCACGATCGGTTGGCGGGCGAGCGGCGTGCCGGGCACGGCGGCGGGATTGGCGTATGCGTGGGAGCATTTTGGCTCCGGTCGAGTTTCCTGGGCCGAGCTCATCGAGCCGGCGAGGCGGTTGGCGGAGGAAGGCTTTGTGATCAGCGAAGGAACGGCGGCGAGCTTGCGCGGGGCGGCGTCGCTGCTCGAGCGCGAACCCGAGTCGCGCAGGATCTTTCTGAAAAACGGAGAGTTTTTCCGTCCCGGTGAAATCCTGCGACAGCCCGAGCTGGCCGCGACACTCGCGCGTTTGCAGGCGGGCGGTGCGCGCGAGTTTTATGAAGGGGAAACGGCCGTGCGATTCGCCGACGCGATGGCGGCCAACGGCGGGTTGATTTCGCGGGCGGATCTGGCGGGATATCGCGTGGCGATTCGGCAGCCGTTGCGCGGTTTTTATCGCGGCCACGAGATCGTGACGATGCCACCGCCGAGTTCGGGCGGAATCGCGCTGCTGCAGATGTTCGCGATGCTCGAGACGCACGACGTCGCCGCGCTGGGGCATCGTTCGTCGGCGAAGTATCATCTGTTTGCGGAGGTGATGCGGCGGGCTTTTCGCGATCGCGCGGAATACCTCGGCGATCCCGATTTCGTGTCCGTTCCTGTCGAACGTTTGCTGGACCGCGATTATGCGCGGGGACGAATGACGAGCTTCGATCCGGAGCGCGCCACCTCAAGTCGCGATTTGCCGCCGGGCCTCGGGCCGGTGGCGCCGATGCCTCCTCACGGAGTCGACCGAGACGACTCATTTCAGCGTGACGGACGCGGCCGGTAATGCCGTTTCGAATACCTACACGCTCAACGGAGCCTACGGCTCGGGCGTGACCGTGCCGGGAATCGGCGTGTTGCTGAACAACGAGATGGACGACTTTACCACGGCGGCGGGAAAGCCCAACGCCTACGGTCTCGTGCAAGGCTCCGCGAATGTCATCGCACCGGGCAAACGGCCGTTGTCGTCCATGACGCCGACGATGGTGTTCAAAGACGGACGTTTGGTGCTGGTGACGGGAAGCCCGGGCGGACCGACGATCATCAACACGGTTCTGCAGATCATCTCGAACGTGGTCGATCACGGCATGCCCGTGATGCAGGCGGTGGAGGAGCCGCGCATTCATCACCAATGGCTGCCCGATCGGCTGACTTACGAACGCTACGGGATGGCGGCCGACACGGCGGAAGCCTTGCGCGCGCGCGGTCATGAGCTGCAGGAACGCGCCTCCTACGAGGGCGCTTACCAAGGAGCGGCGTTCACGATCGCGGTGGATCCGGCCACGGGCGTGCAACAAGGAGCGGCCGATCCGCGGCGGCCGGATGCTGGCGCAGCGGGATGGAGCGGAGACGGAACCAGCCGGCGTTGAACCGCGATGGCGCGAAGCGAGCGGGCGCGCGAAGCGTGGCAACAAAACTAGGATGTTGCGTAACGAAAAATATCACGTTTTAGGAGAATCATGGCGTCACACTTCGAAGCGCGGTCGCAGGCTTGCGGGGCGATGTTGCGAGGGGAGGGGGCGGGAGCTGAAAATGCGGTGTCGGCATTCGTCGCGTTCTCCTTGCGGGTGGCGGCCCTCCGCGGCGGTGTGACGTTTGCCGCGTGATGAATGCGATGCTGCTGAACGTCATTCATCGAGCGGACCGCGGTGCGGCCCGACTCGAAGTGCTGCGGTTTCAACAGGCGGAGGCGCAACGGCATGGGCTGCGGACGACGATTCTCGTGACCTATGGTGCGTTGTTCGACGCGGAGGTGTGCGATTTCGTGGCCCGCGAGGCGGCCGAGCACGACGTGGAGATCGGCATCCATCTTCACGAACTCGTGTGCGACGACTACCGCGCCCGCTTCGGCACGGAGGAGAAGGCGATCTACCTGCTGCCGACGTCGACGAGACAGGCGGTGATCCGTTTCCTGGTGAAGCGGTTCGAGGAGGTCTTCGGATTTTCGCCGCGGTCGATCGGTTCGTATATTCTCGATGCGGCAACGCTGCGGTTCCTGCGGGCTGAATTTCCCGGTGTGCGAACCGCGATCGTCAGCTGCTTCGAAGAAGGTTTGAAGATGTATCACGGCAACAATCGCCAGTGGCATCTGTTCAGCGAGGGCGGACCGTGGGGAATTTTTTATCCTTCGAAGAACTGTCATTTGTGTCCGGCGAAGGATGACGATGACGCCGTCGGGCTCGTCGCGTTGCCGCATCTCAACCGGGACATGGTGCTTTCGCTGACCAGCCGCGACGACCTCTTTGCCAGCCATCCGGTGAACCTGATCCGGGCGATGGCCAACGAAGGCGACCGCTGCGATTATCTGCTGCACTTCATCGACCAGTGGCTCGAGCAGCTGCGCTACAACGATCACGTTTATTACAGCCTTTTCGTGAGCCCGCCGTGGCTCGCGGCGGGGCATCCTTTTTCGACCGATCCGGCCGCGGCGCGCCGGCTATATGGCGAGTCGCTCGCTTATCTCGCGGACCGAAAGAACGCCGGCCTCGTGCGGGACCAGACCGTGAGCGAAACGGGAGAGTGGTATCGCGAACATGTTCCGATCAACCGGGCGGAGGTGAACTTGTGGAGCGATATTCTGTGCGGATCGCGCCGGCAGATGTTCTGGTATGTGGATGCGCATTTTCGCCTGACGGTGGACCTCAACGCCGGCGGCACGATTTGCGATCTCCGTCCGTTCACCGGCCAGCTCGATCGTAACATGGGTGCGGATACGGCCAACCTGTGGAACGGAAACTACCCCTACCTCATCAGCTCGGAACACCGCGGCGGCGTGACGGCGGGACCGCGGCAAACGGCGGAGCTGCGATGCCGGGGCGCGCGGGTGGCGGTCACGGCGCGCCGGACGGTCGGCCGGGTCGTGAAAGGAAAGGACGGCCCGGAGCTGGTGACGGATCCGGTGACCTTGGACGTCGGCGGGGTGAACGTGACGGTGGTCTCGGCGTTTCGTTTTCCGGGAGGCGGAGTGGTTGAAATCGAGCGACGAGTCCTGGCGATCTCCGATCCGACGGCGACGCTCGAATTGGTGGAAACGCATCGAGGCTGCTGGGGAACGACCGAATATCCCGAGGATATGCGTGGAATCATCCTCGCTGCGGAAAGCGGCGCGGACCGCCGAGAACTACGGTATGCGTATGGAGCGCGCACCTTGCGGATCGCGGCGCCCCAACGCGTGGAGGCGACGCTGCCGATGGCGCGGTGTCAGGTGGCACTCCAGCCGGTCGAAGGCGTGGAGAACGGCGAAGCGGTGGAAGGGTTCATGTTTCAACCGTTTTACACGCTGAGCTTGGGCGGCGTGGTGAACGCGGGGGAAAGTTTGAAAACACGTTTGGTTCTGCGCGCGACATGAAGACCTACCGATGCCCGATGTGCTTTGCCCGCGACGTGGACGTCGTGTTTCTCCTGCACGATTCAGTCCGCGACGAGCACTACTGTCCGCAGTGCGCCTATTCGGCGTCGGCCGGCGAGGTCGAGGCGCGACTAAGCGCGTATTGCGCGGCCCGTTACCGGATGGCCGCGCGCCCTCATCCCTTCGCCTCCCGCGTGCGAGAAACCGCAGAAGGCGTTCGTTCCGACGAAAGGTGAAACTGAAACAATCGAGTTTCCCGCCGCATTCTGCTTGAATTCCAATGCGCATTGGACACATCTCCCCCATGGCCACCGACCTGAAGCTAGGGAACGCCGTCGACAGGGACGTTGCTCTCCGTCTCCCGTGCGCGCCGGACAAGATCGACGATTTCCTGAGCGAGCCCTCGCCGGCCGTGCAGGAGACGCTTTCGCGTCATCCCGGTCCGATGCTGGTGCTGGGGGCGGGCGGAAAGATCGGCTTGCACCTATGTGCGATGATCCGACGCGCCTTCGATGCCGCCGGGCGCAAAGATCCCGTGATCGCGGTGTCGCGCTTTTCGACGCTGCGCGATCGGGACGAGTTCGAAAATCGCGGGATCACCACGCTGGCCTGCGATCTGGCCGATGAGGCGGCGCTCGCGAAAATGCCGGACGCGCCGACCGTGTTCTTTCTGGCGGGGGTGAAATTCGGCACGTCGGCGGCTTCCGACCTGTTGAGGAAGATGAACGTCGAGATGCCGCGGCTCGTCGCGGCGCGATATGCCGCCGCCCGCATCGTGGCGTTTTCCACCGGTTGTGTTTATCCCTTCGTGCGGCCGGAGACCGGAGGAGCGAGCGAGCGGACGCCGGTGGATGCGGCGCCCTCGGCTTACGCGGCCTCGTGCATCGAGCGCGAGCGGGCGTTTGCGGAGGTGTCGGCGAGCCGGGGAACGCCGGTCGCGCTGATTCGGTTGAATTACGCGGTCGAGTTTCGCTACGGGCTGCTGCTCGACATCGCCCAGAAGGTGCTGGAGGGCCGGCCCGTCGACGTCGAGATGGGCCATGTGAACGTCATCTGGCAAAGAGACGCGGTGGACCACAGTATCCGCGCGTTGGATATCGCCGCGTCGCCCGCGGTGCCCGTGAATGTCACTGGTCGCGAAATTCTCTCCGTGCGCACGCTGGCGCAGCGGTTCGGCGAACTGCTCGGGCGCCCGGCGATTGTGACGGGAACCGAGGCGGAAACCGCCTGGCTGAACGACGCCCGCTGGTCGCATGAGCGCTTCGGGGCGCCCCGCACGACGCTCGACGAAATGATGAATTGGACCGCCGCGTGGTTGCAGGGCTCGGGCCAGACCTGGGGGAAGCCGACCGGGTTCGAGCGCCGGGACGGACGGTTCTGATCTTTCGATTTACGCTTCCTTTTGCGGCCCGCTGTTTTCATGTCCGACTCCTCTTCCTCTTCCGTGCGCTCTCACCTCCTGGCCGGGCAAGTGATTCCGGCGCTCCCCCTCGCTTTGCGCAGCGACCGGCGCTGGGACGAGCGCCGTCAACGCGGACTCGTGCGCTACTACGTCGACGCGGGCGCGGGCGGCCTCGCCGTCGCGGTGCATTCGACGCAGTTCGCGATTCGCGACCCGAAGATCGGGCTCTACGACCGCGTGCTCTCGCTCGCGGCCGAAGCGGCGCACGAGTGGCTCGCGCGATCGAAGCGGCCGCGGCGTTTCGCGCTGATCGCGGGTTTGTGCGGGAAAACGAAACAGGCGATCGCGGAGGCGCGCACGGCCCGCTCGCTCGGCTATGAAGCGGGACTGCTCAGCCTGGGCGCTTGGGCGGATGATCCGGAAGAGAAGGTTTTGGCGCACTGCCGCAGCGTCGCGAAGGAGTTGCCGCTGATCGGATTTTATCTCCAGCCGGCCGTGGGCGGCCGGACCTTTTCGTATCGGTTCTGGCGGGACTTCGCGGAGATTCCCGAACTCGTCGCGGTGAAGCTCGCGCCCTTCGATCGCTACCGCACGCTCGACGTGGTGCGCGCGGTGATGGAGGCGGGGCGGGACGACGTGGCGCTCTACACGGGCAACGACGACAACATCATCGCGGATCTGTTGACGCCGTTTCAGTTCGCCGGACGAACGCGGCATTTCGACGGCGGATTGCTGGGGCAGTGGGGCGTGTGGACCGAGCGAGCGGTCGCGCTTTTCCGCGAACTGCAGCGCGCGCGCGCGCGCGGGCGGATCGACACGACATGGTTGACCCGCAATGCCGCGCTGACGGACGCGAATGCCGCGATCTTCGACAGCGCGCACCGTTTCGCGGGCTGCCTGCCGGGCATCCACGAAGTGTTGCGCCGGCAGGGATTGCTGGCGACGACGGCGTGCCTCGATCCGCACGAGCGACTTTCTCCCGGCCAGGCGCGCGAGATCTCCCGCGTGGCCGCGGCGTATCCATGGCTCTGCGACGACGACTTTGTCGAAAAACATCGTGCGAAGTGGCTCGCAGCCTGAGGCGACATATTTTCCGAAACGACGGCCCGAAACACCCAACTCCCAAAATCCATGAGCCTACTTTTCCCTCCTCGACACCATTCGGCCACGAAGCATGCGACCCGCTCCCGCTTGTTCGCGGGAGCGGCGGCCGCCGTGGCCTTGTTCGCTCTCGGTTCGTCGCTGTCCGCGGCCACGTCCACTTCGTTTCCCGAGATCCCGGCCGACTATCTGCAAAACGCCGAATCGATTCCGGACTTCTGGCTGAGCGAGGTCGACGCGATCGAGCAATATCTCGCGAAGAATGTGAAGCGGGGCAAAGTCGAGGTGATCGGCCACACCGCGGGGGGACGGCCGATCCGGGCGGTGGCTTACGGTTCGCCGCGGGAAGGGAAGGGCACGACGACGTTTTCCGGATCGCTCGGATTCTTCGACGTGCGCGCCTTTCTCGGCCCCGATCATGCGAAGAAAGTTTTCATCGGCATGGGAGCGGTGCACGGCGGTGAATTCGAAGGCATCGTCGGCGTGATGAACCTGATCGCGGTGCTCGAGACGGGACGCGACCTGCGCGGCAAGGAGTGGCCGGGGATCGTGGCCGCGAGCAAGCAAGTCGATCGCATCGTGCTCATCCCGATCGTGAACGTCGACGGCCGCGCGCGCATTCCGCTGCGGATGCAGCCTTACTGCGGCACCGACAATCGCTACCACACCTACTTCAACACCGGCGTTTGGAAGGACGGCACGCGCATCGGCTGGCCGACGGTGAAGGAGTTCATTCCGCTGGATTTTTCCCGCACGCAGTTCCCGGGCGGATATCCGAACGACGCGGGAGTGAACATCCAGCACGACGACTTTCTTGGCGCGCGCCAGCCGGAAACCCAAGCGCTGCTCGATCTCGCGTCGCGCGAGCGTCCGGACCTGATCTTCAACATGCACACGGGCGCGCCGCCGAAGAACTACTTCGTGCGCATGCACCGGCCGGCGACCGAGCCGGCGCTGCTGCCGACGTTCGACGATCTCTATCGCGCGGTGCACACGGCGCTCACGCAGGCCGGACTGCAGAGCACGAACGATCCCGCGATCGAAGCGACGCCGCCCAAAACCGGTTCGCCGCGGATGAACCTCGACACCGCCCTCAACCTGCACTGCGGCGTGTTGTCGGTGTTGATCGAATCGCCCTCGCACAGCTTTGCCGGTGTGGATCGCGCGGGGAAGGTGGCGAAGCACACGCCGGAGCAGCTGGTCGATGCGCATCTCGTCGCTTTCGAGGCCGGGCTGACCTTCCTCGGCGAGCGCGGCGGGCGGGCGCAGTGGGCGCTGAAGTAAGGTTCGCGGCGAACCGATGGAAAAGATGCTCCGGCGAATGGCCGCCCTCCTCGGTGCGAGGGCGGGCTGGTTGCTGGCGATCTTGGCGGTCGCCCCGATTGGCGCGATCGCCGGGGCGGCGCCGGAGCGCATATCCATTCCTCAACTACACGTAGCCCCGGATCGCGACGGCTGGAACTACGCTCCCGGCGAGCCGGTTAAGTTTCTGGTGCGCGTGACCGCCGACGAGCAGCCGGTGTCCGGAACGAAGATCGAGTTTCATGTGGGGCCGGAGGGAATGCCCGCGGAAAAGCGATCCGCCGTCGTGCCGCGGGAGGGACTCGAAATCGACGGAGGAACGCTGCACGAACCGGGTTTCATTCGTTGCGTGGTCAGCGCGAAGATCGACGGACGCGGCTATCGCGCACTCGCCGCGGCGGGCTTCGCGCCGGAAAAAATCCAGCCGACGCAACAGGATGCGGAGGACTTCGAGGAGTTCTGGAATTCCAGCAAAGAGGAACTCGCCAAGATCCCGCCGGAGCCGCACCTCGAATTGATTCCGGAAGCGAGCCGGGGAGCGATCAATGTGTATCACGTGAGCTTTCGCACGTGGAGCCGGACGACGGCGCCCATGCGTTTTCCGGGGCGGATCTTCGGCATCCTTTGCGAACCGAAAGCGCCCGGTCGTTATCCCGCGATCCTGCGGGTGCCGGCGGCGGGCGTGAGGGCGTATTCGGGCCAGCGAGAGCTGGCGGAGCGCGGCGCGATCACGCTCGAGATCGGCATTCATGGAATACCCGTGACGCAGCCGACGGAGGTTTATGAGCAGCTGCGCACGGGTGCGCTGGATGGTTATTCGCTGTATAACCTCGACGATCGCGCGACCTATTATTTCCGGCGCGTTTTTCTCGGCTGCGTGCGGGCAAACGATTTTCTCACGACGCGCGAAAAGTGGGACGGGAGGAATCTCATCGTGTTCGGCGCGAGCCAGGGCGGGATGTTGACCTTTGCAACCGCGGCGCTGGATCCGCGAGTCACGGCGGCCGCCGCGATCGTGCCGGCGTATTGCGACGTCACAGGCTATCTGCATGAGCGGGCGGGCGGCTGGCCGCACATGATGCGCGGCGCCGACAGCCCTCATCGCACGCCGGCGAAAATCGCGACGACCCGCTACTACGACACCGTCAATCTTGCGCGCCGGGTGCGGGCGCCCATGCTTGTCGCGCTCGGCTACAACGACGAGAATTGTCCGCCCACCTCGGTGTATTCAACTTACAATACGATCCCCGGTTCGAAGCGGCTGATCGTCGCGCCCGAAATGGGGCATGCGGTGTTTCCCGAAGTCGAGACGCGCGTGAAAGACTGGTTGTTCGAGCAGGTCGCCGTCGAACGGTGAACGGCGCAGGCGGGTGTGACGCTGGTTGATCATGAAAGCTCCCGTTTCCCTGGCGGATATTTCGGCGGCAGCGCATCGGATCTCAGGTCACGTGCTGTGCTCGCCCTGTCCTGAATCGATCCCGCTCGCGGAAATCACCGGCGCGCGGATCTGCTGCAAACTCGACAACCTGCAGCGCACGGGATCGTTCAAGGAACGTGGCGCACGCAACGCGCTCGAGTTGCTGACGCCGGCGCAACGTCGCCGCGGTGTCATCACGGCGTCGGCGGGGAATCACGCCCTCGGGCTCGCTTATCACGGCAAGCTGTTGCGCGTGCCGGTGACGGTCGTGATGCCGGTGCATGCGCCTCTCATCAAGCTGGCCACGTGCGAGCGGCTGGGCGCGAAGGTTATTTTGGATGGACAGGATTTTTCGGAAGCGCGCGCGCGGGCGAACGCGATCGCGGCGGAGGAGGGCCTGAGCTACATCAACGGCTTTGACGATGCGGCGATCATTGCCGGCCAGGGCACGATGGCCTTGGAGATCCTGGAGCAGGTGCCCGACGTCGACGCGATCGTCGCGCCGATCGGCGGAGGAGGACTGATCGCCGGTGTCGCGGTGGCGGTCAAGGCGCTGCGGCCGCGCGTGAAGATCATCGGCGTGGAGTCGCGGGAGACGGCGAGTTTCACGGCCGCGTTGAAAGCCGGACGACCGGTGGCGATCGGACGCAGGCCGACTCTGGCCGACGGCCTTGCGGTGCTCGAAGTGGGAACGAACGCTTTTGCGCTGGCGCGACGGCGGGTCGATCGCGTGGTGAGTGTCACGGAGGACTGGATCGCGCTCGCGATCCTGCGGATGGCCGAACTGGAGAAAGCGGTGGTCGAAGGCGCGGGGGCCGCGGCGCTCGCGGCCTTGATGGCCGGCAAGTTGCCGGAGCTGCGCGGCAAGAAAGTCGTGCTGACCACGTGCGGTGGAAACATCGATCCGGCGCGATTGAGCCGTGTGATCGAATACGGATTAGTGGCGGACGGGAGACTCTGTCGTTTTGTGGTTTCGATCAGCGATCGGCCGGGCGGGCTCGCGGCGTTGAGTCGCGTGATCGCGGAGGCGGGGGCGAGCATCAAGGACATCACGCACGACCGCGCGTTCAGCGGGCCGGATGTCAGTGCGGTGCGCGCGATCTGCACGGTGGAAACACGGGACCGCGCGCACGGCGCGGCGGTGCGGCGGGCGCTGGCGCGCGCGAACCTGCCGGTGTTGAGCGTCGATCGCTCGTGGTTCAGACAATCCGGTTCTCGCGCATGACGCAGGCATACCACTCGGCGCTCAGCTTGGGCGTGCGAGCCTGCGTGGCGTAGTCGACGTGAACGATGCCGAAGCGCTTGGCGTAGCCCATCGCCCACTCGAAGTTGTCCATGAACGACCACTGGAAATAGCCGCGGCAGGGGATGCCCTCCGCGACGGCGCGGTGCACGTTGAGAAGATAATTGCGCAGATACTCGCGGCGGTGGAGGTCCACGATTTCGGCAGCGGCGGTCGCGGGCTCGTCGTAACCGGCGCCGTTTTCGGTGATGTAGAGCGCCTTGGGAGCGTAGAGCGCGTGGCAATGGCGGAGCGCCCAATAAATCGCCTGAGGCGTGAGTCGCAGCCAGTCCATGGCGGCTTGCGGGAATTGCGACGGGAAGGGGAGCACCTCGCGAGCGTGGCGGGGCGCGGCGCGAACGAAGAAGCCGCTGTAGATGTTGAGGCCGAGGAAATCCGTCGGTTCGGCGATGACGGCCAGATCGCCGCGGGCGACCATCGGTCGATTCCGACCGCAACGGCGCAGATACGCCGACGGGTAGCGGCCGTGAAAGATCGGCGCGAGCACGTGGGCGTGATCGTGGGCGAGTTGGGCCTGGGCGGCCGCGATGTCGCGGGGCGTTTCGGTCACGGGAATCGGCACGGCGATATCGTGCGCCAGCCCCACGGTTGAACCGCGCGCGCCGAACTCCCGCACCGCGCGGACCGCACGGCCGTGCGCGAGCAGCGTGTGATGAAAAATCTGGTTGATGACGGCGTCCGATTCGCGGGCGCCCGGCGCGTGAACGCCGTGACGGTAACCGTGGCCGACGAAGGTCGGAATTTCGTTCAACGTGATCCAATGAAGGACGTGATCGCGGAAGGCTTTCACGGCCGTTTCGCAGTAGCGCGCAAACGCGTCGACCGTCTCGCGATTCCGCCATCCACCGCGATCTTCGAGCGCCTGCGGAAGATCCCAGTGATAAAATGTCACCCAGGGCGTGATGCCGTGCCGCGCGAGGGAGTCGAACAGCCCCCGGTAGAAATCGATGCCCCGCGGATTCACGCTTCCGCCCCCGTCGGGAAAGAGACGGGGCCACGCGAGCGAAAGCCGGTAATGCCTCACGCCGAGGCGCTGCATGAGGGCGAAATCGTCGTCGAACCGGTGATAGTGATCGCAGGCGACGGCGGGCGTATCGCCGCCCTCGATACGGCCGGCCACGGTGGCGAAACGATCCCAGATCGATTCACCCCGGCCGTCGGTCTGGGTGGCTCCCTCGATCTGCGGGGCTGAGGCGGCGACGCCCCAGACGAAAGGTTTAGGGAAACGAAGTCCGATCATGCGCGGAGCAAGCAGCCGCAGTTGCGTGGTGGCGACTCTAAATCACATGCGCGTTTGGGGCGGAGGAATTTTACTGCAGTCGTTGGGGGCGTGGTTGCGGGGCTCGCGTATGGGGAGTTGAGCGAGACGGTGTTACGGTGCGGGCACGCGGCCGGGTTCGCGAAGGCCGGGGCCCGCGGCGCCGGTGAGCGCGTCGCCCATGTCGGCGCGCGCTTGCGACGCCAGCGCGGTGAGGCGGGCGACGACGTCGGGGCGGGCGGAGGCGACGTTGGTGGTTTCGCTGGGATCGGCGGTGAGGTCGTAGAGTTCGAGATCCGCTTTGCCGCGGGCGTATTCGCCGGGAAGCCCGTCGCGGCCGGGAGTTTGTCCTTCCATGCGGCGATAGGTGTGCGGAAACACGAGCTTCCACGGGCCGCTGCGTATGGCTTGAAGCTCGTTTTTGTTGAAATAGAAAAAGTAGGCTTCCTGCACCGGCGCTTCGGAACGGCCAGAAAGCAGCGGCCAGATCGAGCGGCCGTCGATGGGGCGTTCGGCGGTGGCTGGGGGAAGTCGCAGCAATTCGGCGACGGTGGGAAAGAGGTCGATGTTCATCGCGGGCGTTTGCACCACGCGGCCGGGGGGCAGCACGCCGGTCCAGCGGGCGATGAACGGCACGCGCACGCCGCCTTCAAAGACGGTTTGTTTGCCCTCGCGCAAGGGATCGGCGTGGCCGGCGTGATTGCCGTAGCTCAGCCAGGGGCCGTTGTCCGACATGAACAACACGAGCGTGTTTTCGTCGATGCCGAGCTCGGCGAGCGTGTCGAGCACGCGGCCCACGGACCAATCGATCTCCTGAATCACGTCGGCGTAGAGGCCGGCCCCGCTCGCGTCGGCGCGTTCGGCCGACACGTGCAGCGGAACGTGAGGCATGGGATGCGCGAGATAGACGAAGAACGGGCGTTGGGCGGCGTGCTGGCGGCGGATGAAGTCGACGGTGCGCTCCGTAAAATCGGTGGTGAAGCGAGTCTGGTCGATGTTGGTGCCGACGACTTTGTCGCCGTCGAAGGTCGGCAGATCGGGGAAGTCCTTCCGCGTCGGGTGATGCGGCCACATGTCGTTGGAGTAGGGAATCCCGTAGAACTCATCGAAGCCGTGGCGCAGCGGCGAAAATTCCGGAAGGTGACCGAGGTGCCATTTGCCGAAAATCGCGGTGGCGTAGCCGGCGCGCTGGCAGAGTTCGCCGAGCGTTGTCTCAGCAGAATGGATACCATGACGCGAACTGGAGCCGAGGGCGCCGGTGAGGCCGACGCGGTTGGCATAGGCGCCGGTGAGCAGCGAGGCGCGTGAGGCGGAGCAGATGGGCTGGCTCGCGTAAAAATCGGTGAAACGCACGCCTTCGCGGGCGAGGCGGTCGAGGCGCGGTGTCGTGAAGCGGCTTTGTCCGTAGCAACCGAGATCGCTGTAGCCCATGTCATCGGTGAGGATCACGACGAGATTGGGTGCGGGCGGCAGGCTGTTTGCATCGGCTGCGGAGATTTGGGCGGCGAGCGCAGCGATCAGAGTGAGGCCGAGACTCAGCGGGTGGTGGCGGCGGCGAGAGAAAGAAATGCGAAGGGTGTGGGACATGACGTTGGTGGCTGCGTCGCAGGCCAAGGTGAACAGAGGAGAGTTTCGCGCAGGCGACAGTTTTGCCAAAAAGGAGGAGCCGATTTTTCGAAAAGATAGGGTCGTTTACTTCAACTCCCAAGCCGCAAGCCACTCGCGCAGCAGTTCGCGCCAGCGTGGCGAAACGTCCGCGGCGTAGGCGAACACCCGCCCGTGGCCGCCGCGTGGGAAAACATGCAATTCGGCTGGCACCTGTTTCGCCCAGCACGCTCGGGCGAACGCGATGCTGTTCTCCACGCTGACGACTTTGTCGTCGGCGGCGTGAAAGAGAAAGACGGCCGGAGTTTGAGCGGACACATGTAACTCCGGCGACAATTCGCGACGAATCTCGTCGGATGGATTCGGTGCGAGCAAACGCGTGAACGAACGGCAATGCGCACATTCCTTCACGGCGGAGATCACGGGATACGCGAGGATCAGGCGGTCGGGCAACGCGCTGATTTTGCCTGCCAAGTCGTCTTCCGGATCAAGATGCAGGTCCGGTCGGGTGGCCACGAGCGCAGCGAGATCGTCCGCCGGCGCTCGCCACCCATCAAAGCAAGATTTCGAGCCGGCTACTTNCNAGTTCGGTGCTGTGGGCGCGAAGCAAGCGGATCGCGCGAGTGGCGTCGGCGTAAGGTGCGGGGTGTCGATGGGGCGCCACGCGATAGGTCACCACCACCGCCGTGTATCCGAGCGAGCGGAAGTATTCAGCGAACAATCGCTCGTAGCGGCTGATCGTCGTGTAGCCGCCGCCCGGCAGGATTACGATCGTGGCGGGTATCGCGTGATCGGGAGAAAAGGGCGAAAAGATCTCCAACGTCGGCGTGTTTTTGCCGGCCGGATTGTTCGGACTGCCCTCGGGCCAGAGCGGGATGAGAACCGAATCGGCTGCCTCGAGGTATCCGGTGGCTATAGAACCCGCCGCGGCGAGGAGCAGGATAAAGCGGCGACGTTTTTTGCGAATGAACCCGTTGAATAGGCGAGTTCTGGCCGGTTGAAAGCGAAATGCCAGCCACCGAAGCACAACGCGCACGCGACGAGATGCTATACTGAACAGAATCGAGAGATGATATAGTCGCATGGGGAAATGGGCTGGAGGGTGGCTTGTCTGCAGAAAGCTGAAAGCGGCAGGCGTGAAAGCCTGCCGCTGAAAAGAGCTGGAGGGTTGTTTAGAACGAGAAGGTGTTGGTAATCGTCCAAGTCTTGTAGGCGGGGAGCCTAAATTGAGAAACGCTTCCGTCGGGCTGCACGCCGACCGCGATGAAATCGTCATCGGCGATCAGGTTGCGGACGTTGAGCTGGATCTTCCAATCGACGTCGCGCCACACGTTCCGCTTCACGTAGCCGATCCAGGCGTCGACGTTGAGCTGCGAAGGCGAGACGGTCGGGCGCGACATGTCGGGCTGGCTGACGCCTCCGACGGTGACGAACGGATAACCGACGATGGCCTTGTCCTGCCAGCGGACGCCGGCGCCGAGCGTGAGGCCCTTCAGGGCGTTGTCGCCGGAGAAGGTGTAGCTGTTCACATAGTTCACGCGCCAACGGCGCTGATCGTAAGCTTGCGTGCCGATTTGCGCGCGCAGTTGAGCGTGCGGTGTATAGAGCCGGGAGGCGAAACGGGCGCCGATGGTTTCGCCGCTCACGCCGTCGTAAGGCAGATGCGCGACGGCATCGTAGTTGGAACGCATGAGCGAAAGCCATTCGGTGGCGACGGGCGCGATGTTGGACTGCACGGTTTCCTGTTTCGCGACGTTCAGCAGCATGCGCCAGTTGGAAGTCGGATTATATACGACATCCATTTCGTAACCCTTCGCCTCGAAATCGATCGTGTCGGACAGGCCTTCGGGATTGCGGAAGGAATAGCTGGCGATGCCGAGCGAGTTGGTGACGACGGAGTAGTTGAAGGCTTGGCGCATCCGCGCGATCGTGTCTTCCACGCCTTGCGTGAGCCGGGCGACGTCGGCCGGCGTGACGGCGCTCGCGGGATTGTTGATGATGCTCGTTTCCCAGCCGCCCAGCAGGCTGAAGAACTGGTTCATGTTTTCGTTTACGATGTTCGTGCCGGTGGTGTTGCTCGAGACGGTCTCGAAACGATTGAGGCGGATGTTGAGCCGGCCATGGGCGAGACTCAGGTTGAGGCCGAACTCCTTGGTTTCGCCCTGGGGGTTCGGCAGCGGACGCGCCAGGTAGTCGAGGCGATTGGCGGCGGCGGAGAAGTTCTGCGATTTGTTGAAGAACAAGCTCAGCTCGGAGAGGCCGGGGACCGCGCGAGCGAGGCGGGCCGGCAAGCGCAACACGGCGCTGTAGGACCAGCCGTCCTGCTTGATGACGGCGGGCGTGCCGGGCAGCTCCCAACCGTCGAAGGTGAACGGATTGTTCGGGTCGATGCTCGCGGGCACGGCGGGCGGGCTGGAGGAGTCGAGGCTGCTCTCGTCCTGGCGCCAGCCGACGAGGGTCACGAGATTGTCCTTGAGCCAGTGGCTCTCGAAGACGGCGGCGTAGGACTTGATGACGGTTTCGCTGAGGGTGCCGCCGTTGAGGTTGAGGCGCGACGTGGCGTTCACCGTTTCGAAGCTTTGCGTCACCGGATTCCACAGCGAACCTTGCACGGGCAGATCGGGCGTGAAGATGGGAATGTCGACCGACTGGAGCCGGACGTCGTTGATCGAGTTGGCGGACAACAGAGACGGTCCGACGTAAACGACGCGGTTCAGCTGGCGGTTCTGCGGACGCTCGCTGGCGCCGAACAGTTGCTCGATCAGGCCGGAGTCGCTGTCCATGACCAGCTTTTGAATATAGTTTATCTCATCGATATTCTGCTTCTGAGCGAGGCCGGTGAGCGTGTGGCGGCCGAGCCACGAGCCCCACGACGGATTGATGTCCTTGAAATCGTAGCGGATGAAACCGGTGGCCTGCAGGGTCTCGCGGTCGCGCGCCATCGTGTTTCGATTGACGGCGCCCGTGACGATGAAGGGACGGCCGACGTTGGGATTGGCCTCGCCGTTGGAGAGCGTGGTGTTGATATCGACAAACACATAGGAGCCCGCGCGATTGCCGAACGGCATGTAGGTTTCGCGGTCGAATTCCTGACGGTCCAAGGCGAGTTCGATACCGACGCGGTTTTCCCAGCCGCGTTTTTCCAGCGCGATGTTCAACGCGGAAAAATCTTCGTTCTGGAACGCGGTGGAGCCTTCGAACGTGCGGTTGTTCCAATCGAAGATGCTGGTGCCGGGACCGAAGCCCTGGTCGCGGTAACCGGCGTTGATATTGGAGAGATTGGCGGAACCGTAGAAATTATAGGACTCGGGCTGCCCATCGACATTGATCGCGGGGTGGGGGCCGGTTTGCTGATTCGCGAGGATCTGCGTGCGCAAGGCGCGGCTGATGGTGTTGACCTGCGAGTTGTCGTAGAACACCGCCATCGTGTCCGGATTCATCGGATTACGTCCTTGGCGGGCGGTCGGAATCTGCGGGGCGACGCCGGCGTTGACGGCCGCGTCGCGATCGTATCCGGCGAAATCATACAGATATTTTCCGCTCTCGAACCACGGTGTGATGTTGTCGAGCGGGACAACCGGATTCGGACGATTCGCGCGGATTCGTCCGCGTTCGTAGCTGACGCGAAGCGCGGTGGCTTCGAACGGCTCGAAGAGTGCGGAGAGGAAGAGGCGATGATCGTCCTGAAACGCGGGCTTCTGCTTGAACTTCTGATCGTCGTGCAGCGCGGCGATGCGCAGCGCGAGTTTGTCGGGAATCAGGCTGCGATTGAGATCGAGGGAGACGCGGTTGGAGATGTTGTTCGTCGTGTTCGATCCGATCCGGTGAGTGACCGAGCCGCGATTGCGGTGGTCGGCGCGAATCAAACCCTGATTGATGATGCCCGCCGGACTGCCCAGGCCGAAGAGCACGGCGTTGGGGCCGCGGCTCACGGTGATCTCGCTGGTATTATAATCGTCGAAAGGAATGTCGGTGCTGAAGTAGCCGCGGGCCAGGTCGGCGGACGCGAGCCCGCGAATGCGGGTGGCGCCTTGGGGATTGCTGCGACCGCTTTCGCTCGTGGCGGTGGTGGCGCCGGGAGCGTTGGCGAAATAGTTTCCGTTGATGCCGCCGACTTCGGCGCCGGTCGCGTAGACGAGCAGATCCTGCGCGTTGGTCGCGCCGAGATCCTGCATGAAATCTTTCGTATAGATCGAAAGCGCGGCGCCGATGTCTTTGACTTCTGTATTCAAGCGGGTGCCGGCGAGACTGGACGTGGCTTGGTAGCCGGTCTCGGTTTCAGACGACACCACGAAGGGGCTGAGCATCACGATCTCCTCGGAAGGATCCGACGGAGTGGGGGAGTTGGCGGCGAAGGACGAGGCCGCGAACGAGAGTGCGGCGAACGTCGTGCCGATTATATAAACGCCCGGGGTGGGGCGGCTAGGCTGACGGGTTAGAACGCGTGAGTTCATGTAGTCGGTGCATGCAAGGCATGCGCTTGGGTAGTTCTTGGGGGTGAACGGCAGATGCCGGATTTCGCATTCGCGGGTCGCGTCCTGGTGGGCGCCATCCGCGATGCGAACACCGTGCAATTGCCGGATTCGCTGACCATCGCTTCGAGCCGGCATCCTTTGGGAACCGGCGGCGCAAAAATGGCGGTCACCGCAGGCGACCAGCTCGATGACTTTGAGGAAAGAACCCTGCCGACAGAGGGTCACGCACGCTTCGCGAGGTTCACCTTGCGGACGGACGGCGGGCTCAGGTGAGCAGCCGGCAACCCCAACCCCCTGATCTATGACAACGTCATTGCTGTTCTCGCCGCGTGGTTTCCGCGCGTTTTTATATCTGGTTGTCTTCCTCCCCCTGCTCGACGCGCAGACCTCGCAATTCGAGGCGCTTCCCGTCGTCGATACCGTCGGCAATCGTCCGGTGGTCTTGTGGACAGACTCCCCCGCGAAGGGTTTGACCTATCAAGCCAACGCCAACAACCAGGCGATCAAGTTTTGGATCAATATTCCCGAGCCGGGAACCTATAACATCAAAGTCCGCCATCGACGTTACAACGATCGAGGTCAGGTTCAGCACTACATCAACAACGTGGCGCAGGGCGCGGTGAAGAGTTTCTACAAGTCCGGTTCCGCGGATTTCGAGTTGTTCGATCTGGGTGACAAAAACTTCCTCGAACCCGGAATCAAAACGCTGGAACTCCGGGTCGTCGGCGCGGGGACGGGCGGCGGGCGTTTCATCTCCGTCGACTACGTGCAAACGACCCTGAAGACCGCGGGGAGCAATGCCTGGGAATACGAGGACAACTTCGAGGACGAGACAGTGGGCCAGGATCCTTCGCACTGGATCGAGTCCAACGACGCGAACGAGTGGAAGGTCGACTCGAGCACGGGTTCGAAAACCTACATGCATCCGGCGAATGTCACGTCGACGGTGTCATGGCTGCATGTCTTCGAACGCGACGTGGAGTTCAGCGCCCGCGTGATGTTCAAGAGCAAGCTGAGCGGCAGCCGGCAGGTGCGACTCCTCGCGCGCTACAATCATGACAACGCCTGCGTCATGGCCGGATACGATTTCAATCCGAACAGCCCGCCTCGCTGGCACATCATGGAGCGCCAGGGCGATGACGATGTCTGGCAGCAGCTCACGCCGGCCGACGAGGAGGAGCCGATGCAGATGAATCAGTGGTATCGCTTCAAGCTGGTGGTCCGCGGTTCGAACGTCGCGTTTTACGTGGACGACATGCAGCACCCGAAACTCTTCGCGAAAGGCACGTCGACGCACCTCTCGCCGGGTCGGGTTGGACTGATGGCGGACGGAGTCGAAGCCTATTTCGACGACGTGCAGCTGCAGTTGGTCAACAAGCAAGGCCGCGTGCAGGATGGCGTTTTGGAATACACGATTCTTCCGAATGATCAGACCGTTCGCGAGGGTGGCACGCTCGTGGCGATGAACGGCAAGATCGAACTGCTGCATCGCCGTGAGCGCTTCACGTCGACGGACAACGGCCAGACCTTCACCGGCCCGACCGGGATGGGCACGATTCCGGATGACCGGCACGCGCACACGGCTGTCCTGCGCCTGAACTCCGGCAAGCTGCTGAAAATGCAGGGCGAGTATGAAGATGGAACTCCCGGGATCCGGTTTCGCGCACGGCGTTCTACAAACGAAGGAGCGACATGGGACTCGGGAGGTCTGACTTGGACCTCATATCGGGAGGGGCCCATCGATCCGGCTACTTCGAAACCCCAGGGTTTGATCGTGCAGATGAACGATAAGCTCAGTCAGTCTCCTGATGGTCGCGTGTTTTTCACGGTCACCGTGCGACGGTATGACGGTCACACGCACATCGGGCACAAGTGCGAAGTCTATTACAGCGATGACGAAGGCACGACGTGGAGCAAAGCCGCCGGCGACACCGCGTCGTGGGACGCCGCTGCGCCGCAATGGATCCGTTTCGCCGAAGGGAAAGTGATCGCCACGAGCACCCCCAACGAGCTGCGACTCATGAGCACGTGGGTAAGCAACAGCCTGGGGCAGGCCGCCGGAACGATGCGCTATCTGGAATCGTTCGATAACGGGTTGACGTGGAAGGAGGACAAGGCGCTGACGGCTTTGAAGTGCGCGCGCTCGTCGTTCGCCGTCGATCGCGATCTCAGCGCCAGCGGTCTCGTTTATTATATGGTGTGGGTCTTCGATGATCCGGATGCCAATCCGAAGGTGCAGTTTCCCCGCAGCCGCCTCGCGTTGGTCAAGAGCACCGACGGCAAGAACTGGTCCTACTTGATGGACGTGGATCGCTGGATCAGTCCCACCGATTCGGGCGGCAATCCCATCGCGCACTTTGTCGATCCGGGCATCCTCGTGACCCCTACCCATATTTTCATCACGTCGGGCCGGTCCGATCGAGATGTTGCCGGGCAGACTCACAACGCGCAGAAACTGCGCATCGTGCGCATCGACAAGAGCAAGCTCAGCGTGCGGCCGTGGCCCACGGAATACTAATACATTCCACCCACGCGCTTTGAACGAACTCTCGTGCCGCTTTCGGCACGAGAGTTTTTGATTTTATGGGGATCCGGCCGCGAGCCGTGCGAAACGGCATTGTCGCGATGGTCGGAAGCGGTGTTGCATTCGCACGACATGGCGTATCCGAACATAAAATACATCGAGTCGCGAAAACGGTTTCCTGCGGATACCGGGTTAATAATATTGGGGATCGCGGGGGCGGGCTTTCCATCGACCCGACTTGGGCATCTTCGTTTGCCCCGTTTCACCCCCAAACCGCAAATTCGTCATGCTTACCTCTGACCGCACCTCCATTTGCCGAGGCCTGCCTGGTTTCGCGCTCGTCTCTGTGATGCGCTTTGTCTGCTTCCTATTCCTGTTCCCGCTCTTGCATGCGCAAGAAGGCACCGGCCGTGTCGAAGGCCGGGTGCAAGATCCCGTCTCGGGCGATTATCTTTACAACGCGCGCGTTGTCGCCGCGGGCACCGGACGCGAGACGCTCACCGATTCCGACGGCTACTACCAGCTCACCGGTTTGCCCGCCGGCGAGGTCCAGCTTCGCATCACCTATCAGAATTTCGACGTGCGCACCGACACGGTGCAGGTGTTTCCCGGCCAGGTGGCGGTGCGCGATTACTCGCTGACCAACCGGCGCCGCTATGGTGGCGATGACGAGACGATCGTGTTGGACGCGTTCGTGGTCGCGACGACGCGCGAAGAAGAAGCGGCGGGCATCGCCATCGCCGAGCAACGTTACTCGCCCAACGTCAAGAACGTGCTCGCGGCGGACGCGTTCGGCGACGTCAGCGAAAACAACGTCGGCGAGTTTTTGAAGCGCATGCCGGGCGTCACGATCAACTACGCGGAAGGCGACGCCGCCAGCATCACCTTGCGCGGATTCCCGCCGCAGCACACCGGCATCACGGTGGACGGCAACACCATCGCGAGCGCGGCTTCCTCGAATCCCACGCGCATCGTCGATCTGGAGCAGATCTCGGTCGCGAACACGTCGCGGTTGGAAGTGGTGAAGACGGTGCTGCCCAACCAGTGGGCCAACTCGCTCGGCGGCACGGTGAACCTCATCAGCCGGAGTTCCTTCGAGCGTTCCCGTCCGCTGCTGACGGCGCGGGCGCTTTTCCAGTTCACCAACGACGACCACACGATCCACCACAGCCCCGGGCCGGGCTCGGGTCGCACGACGAAGCTTCGTCCGGGTTTTCAATTCTCCTACATCAATCCCCTCAGCAAGAACCTCGGCTTCTCGGTCAGCGCGAGCTACTCCGACCAGTTCGGCCGGCGCACGGGATCGCAAACCAACTGGGACTTTTTCGCCGCCGACCAGGGCGCCAATCCGCTCATCCGCAGCCTGCGGCTCGACGACAATGTGCGCGAGACGAAGCGCGAAGCCTATGGCTTCGGCGTCGACTGGCGTCCGTTCGAGCGTCTGACGCTGAAGTTCAACTTCCAGCACAACAAACTCGATCTGTTCGCCACGCCGCGCTTCTACATCTTCAACACCGGCACGAATCCGGTGTCGTCCAGCCCCACGGGCGTCGTCGGTCGCAACAACGCCGGCACGGTGCAGCACGGCGCGAATTGGACGCACAAGTGGGGCGACACGAATTATCTCGGCCTGCAGGCCGACTATCGCGGCCGCGATTGGAAGATCGACGGCGGCGTCGCCTACTCGTATTCGAGAAATCGCTACAGAAACTTCGACGAAGGGTTCTTCCGCGGGCTCACCGCCCGGATTCCGTCGCCGACGGTCACGATTTCGGACAACCACGGTCCCGGCGCGATTGGCAACATCTCGGTGACGAGCGGCGGCAACGCGGTCGATTGGACCCGGCTCGAAAATTACCGGATCATCGAAACGCCGGGCAATGAGCAGCGCCAGGGTTGGGTCGAAGACCAGGAGGTCAGGCTCAACGCGCGCCGCGATCTTCAGATCGGCGAGGTTTCGGCGGCCATCCAGTTCGGCGGCGCGGTGAGGGTCAATGATCGGGCGCGCCAGTGGACGCGCCACGCCTTCAGTTTCCTCGGCGCCGACGGCGTGAGCAACACCGCGGACGACAGCGCCGGAGTCATCGTCGACGTGAATGCCCGCCCGCGGAGTTTCGGCTATGGCTGGCCCACCGACATGCAGTGGACCGATCAGCGTAAATTCTACGAGCTCTACGAGGCCCATCCGGAGTATTTCCGCTTGGACGAGGCGGCGGGCTACATTCTCGAGGTGACCGCGGACGACGGTTTCAAGGAAACGCTCTACGCGCTCTACACGCAGGGTGAGATCAGTCTCTGGAACAAACGGCTGACCTTGATCGGCGGCGTCCGTTGGGAGCGCACGGAAGACGTCGGCTACGGCATGAAGATCGATCAATCGGCCGGGCAGGATATCACCGACCCGCTCGAGAAGGCGAAGGCGCAGTATATCAAGCGCGGTGCGCGCGCGGCCGTCACCTACGACGACTTCTATCCGAGCGCCTCGACGACTTTCAAGATCACCGAGGACCTGCTGTTCCGCTTCGGCTACAGCCGCACGCTCGGCCGTCCGAACATCGACAATCTCATCCCGCGCATCACGGAGAGCGACGCCGACGTCAACGGCTACGACGGCACGCTGAACGTGCGCAACCCGGCGCTGAAGCCCTGGACCGCGGACAATTTCGACGTCTCCTTGGAATATTATTTCGGCAACGGCGGTGTCGCTTCCATCGGCGCGTTCCGGAAATTCATCTCGGATCCTTTCGGATCGCTCACCATTCCGCTCGACCCGCAGCTCGCGCAACAGCTCGGCTACGACCCCGGCGTGTATAGCAATTACCGCATGGTCACGACATTCAACCTGCCGGAGTCGTCGCGGTTGACCGGCATCGAGGCCAACTACCAGCAGGACATCGGCACGCTGTTGAAATGGGCGAAAGGTCTCTCCGTCTACGCGAACGGAACGCTGCTCGACTACGATGGGCCGCGCGAAGGCGACTTCGGCGAGATGTATGAGAAAACCGCGAACTGGGGTCTCTCCTACAACCGCGGCCGCGTGGTGGTCCGTCTCAACTGGAATCACACCGGTCGCCGGAAGACCGACAACTACACGTGGGCGGACGACGCCGCACGTTTCGCCGAGGCACGCACGACGCTCGACGTCGGTGCGGAGTATCGCCTGACGCGCAACTTCTGGGTGTTCGCCAACGCGCGCAATCTGACCAACTCGCTGGAAAAATATTCGATCTACAGCGCCAACAGTCCGGACTACAGCCGGCTCCAACAGGTGGCGGACTGGGGCACGAAGTGGTCGGTGGGTGTGCGGGGCCGGTTCTAATCGGTGCGGCCTCGACGTTCCTAGACTTCAATTTGAGCGCCAGCGGACTCCTGCCCGCTGGCGCTTTGTTTTTCGAAAAACATATGCAGAGAACGCTTACACCACGAGGGAACCAAACGAACGCACGCGTGTTTCGAGCCACCGCGATCGCGTTGCTGATGGCGCTGCCGGCCATCGCGGCAACGGGCGCGGCGCGGGGTGGGGGAGCGGAGACGGATGTCCAAGCCGCCGAAGCGGGAGCGACGATCGCGCCGGATCGGACGCTGGTCTACAAGACGGCGAACGGCGTGGAACTGCGACTGCACGTATTCAATCCGGCAGGACATGATGTTTCACACCCGAGGCCCTGCATCGTGTTGTTCCACGGCGGTGCGTTCACACGCGGCGATCCGAGTCAGTTTTATCCGCAAGCGAAGCATCTCGCGGAGCGCGGGATGGTGGCGGTTTCGGCGCAGTATCGGTTGAACAAAGAGCGCGCACAGATCGACGCGTGCATCGCCGACGCGAAATCGGCGATCCGCTGGGTTCGCGGTCATGCCGCCGAGCTGGGCATCGATCCGGCGATGATTGCGGCGGGTGGGGGATCGGCCGGCGGGCATTTGGCGACGGCGACGGCCATTTTGGAAGGTTTCGACGACCCGTCCGACGATCTCACGGTGAGCTGCATTCCGAACGCGCTGATCTTGTTCAATGCCGTGATCGACATGAGCCCCGATGGTTACGGCTACGATCGCGCCGTCGCGTTGATGGGTGATGAGTGGGCGAGGATTTCACCCGCCCAGCATCTGGAAAAAGGACTCCCGCCGACGCTGTTCCTGGTCGGGAGCGAAGACCGGCTGATCAAGCCCAAGGTTGCGAAGCGAATCGAAGCTGCGGCGAAAGCGGCCGGCTCGCGCTTCGAGTTGAAGGTCTACGAGGGCGCGAAGCACGGGTTCTTCAACTTCGGCCGCAACGACGAGAAAGACTATTACGCGCTCACCGTCGCGGCGATGGACGAGTTCCTGGCGAGCCTCGGTTATCTGGAGGCGTCGGCGACGGTTACGCGTCAGTAGTCGTAAACCAGCACGCTCCAACCGAACGCCGGCAGCTCCACCGGCTGGGATTCGGCAACGGGTTCCGCCCGCGCGGCGCTCGCGGTCGAGTGAAGCCGAACCGAGGTCCAACGATCGCCGGCCCCACGCGTGATCGCACCGACGTCCGCTTTCACGCTCACCGTCGAGGGCTGCGCGCGCTGGTTCAGCAATATCACGAACACCTGCCGCGTTTTCGTCGCGCGCGCGACCAGCGTGTCCACGGCCGGATGGTCTGTCTCCACGCCGCCCCACGCGAGCTCGGCTTCCTCGCCGAATACTTTTCCCGGTGCGAATCCGTAGCTGCGATGCGGTCCGACCTTCGGCGTGATGAAGCCCGCGGGAAACGAAATCTGTCCGGCCGAGCGCATCGTCGCTTCGGAAATCAGATAGTCCGTGATCCAGCCGATCTGCCACCAGGCATGATGCGGAAACCGCCCGGCGCCGGCGTCCATGTTGCTCCAGTAATACGAAGCCACGCTCGTCTCCGGATTGACGAACGCATCGCGGGCAAGGGCCGCGGCGCGAGCGAGATCGCGAAACAGCGGCTCGCCCGTCAACGCGTGCATGCGCACGAACAAGCCGGCGTGCGTCGCGAGCAGAATCGGGCCGCGTCGCCACGTCGAACCGATCACGCCGCCATGCTCGAAACCCAATCCCGCCTGCGTGATTTCCCAGTCGGCGCGGCGCTGTCCGTTCACGAACTTTTCCGTCGTGGTGGGCAACGGGTGCGTGACAATCGACGTGACGTAGAACCGCGCGGTGGCGATCGCCGCCTCACGATAGCGCGGTTCGCCGGTGATCTCGTGGAGGTCGAGCAGCGCTTGCGCGAGTTGCGCCGTCGCGAAATCGGGCGCGAAGCGCGTGTCGCCGCAGACGCCGAGGAAGCGGCCTTGCTCCACGCCGTTTTTCACCACCCAGTCCGCGCCGCGGCGCGCGGCTTCCAAATATCTTTCATCACCCAAGATCCGATACGCCACGAGCAAGCCATAGAACGTCGGACGCAGGTCGGGCGTCTCGGTATAGAGCGGTTGTTTCGTGGTGTGATCGTAGGCGACTTCCCAGCTGCCGTCCGGCTTTTGCCACTCGAGCAGCCGATTCGCGCCGAGCTTCAATCGCTCGCGTAATTCCTGATCCTCCGGCGCGAACAGCAGGATGTTGCCGAGATCGAGCATCGTATAATACGTGACCGCCACCGGCTCGACGATGTGGCCCCACTCATCCGTGAAGCGGCGGCTTTTCCAAAGAAAATACTGTCCGCGCGGCGCGCCTTGGAAGAACCCGGCGGCAGCTTGCTGTTGCGCGAGTTTGAAGTTTAGCGCGAACGGCAACCGGTTGTTCACGAGTTCCGGATCGTTGGTCAGTTTGGCCAGCATCCACATCGCGCCATAATCGGAGTTCTTCATCCCGTCTTTGTTCGAGCCGAGAATGCCGCCGAGATAATCCTGCGCGCCGATTTTCAAATCCTCGAACTCGACGGTGCGCCAGAGCGAGGTCTGGTCGTCGGTCAGGTAACGTTGCATCGCGGCCAGCCGATCCGACAACGAGCGCGCAGGCTGCTTCAGCGCGAGGAAGTCAGGCAGACGATACACGTCGTAGATCACGTGCTTGAGCGCTGAGAACCAGTCTCCGCGGCGCAACATGTAGCGGAATCGGAACGTGCGCCGATCGCCGCGTGCGAGCTGCGAACCCTCTTCGCCGAGCACCGGATGATACAACGTGGGAGCGAGCCGGCTCTGCCGATTCATGTGCGACAACCCGAGTCGCCACGGATCGCGCATCGCCTTGTCCTTCGGCCAGGGATCCGCGGCGGTTCCGGGCTCCGCCACCACGGCGAGCGTGACGCCGGCGCGATTCGTCATGATCGATGCGAGCGTCGACGCACCGCGCTCGCGTGCGAGCACTGGACGATCCGGCAGGCCGTGACCGTAGCCGAGCGCGAGCGGCAGATTCGGATTCAGTTCCGCGCCTTGAAAGTAGCCCGGCACGACGGCCCACTTCAGTTCGGCAGGCGTCAATTCGCTCAACGTCGGCGTCGCGATCGAAAACCAACCGTCGCGTTTCGCCGTCAGCGTCATCGTGACTTCGAGGTCGCCCGGCACGGAGGGCTTGAGTCGCCACGTGGCGGAGAGCGTCGCGACCTCGGTTTCCTGCGTGAACACCCATGCGCCGTCCGCGGTGCGCTCGGCCTTCGTCGGGAAAAACGCGTGCTCCTCGCCCGCAACGTTCAAACTCACGGGCGATGTGGCGGCCTGCCATTTTGTGGTCGCGTAGGTGAACTCGCCGGGAAACGGCTCCTCGTGTCCGGGAAGATAAAACGGCGTCGGCGTTTTCTTCGGCGCGGTTGCCGAGTAGAGCAGGGTGTAGCGCCCGGCCGGCGTGCCGGCGGAAATTTCTCCCGACGGCGTGCGCACCGCGACCTGCGACAAATGCCAGCCGTCGGCCTGCTCCGTCCATTGCAAGTGCGCGACGGAGTCGTTCAACGCCACCTTCGCGGGCATGTTGGCCGCCGGGCACCGTGTGCTGGTCGCGAGCGAAATCAGGAACAGGGATGCGGACGCGCCGATCGATCGGGTCACGCGTTGAGCGAACGAATTTTTCATGGCTTCGCCTCCGCATAGCACCGCACCGCGAACAGTGCCGCCGGAATGTGTTTCTCGGGACGAAAGATTTCGACGCGCAAGGTTCGGGTCGTGATCGCCTCGGGCAACACGATCACGGCGCGTGTTTCGTGCTGATCGTGTTTTTCGGCGAGCACGCGTCCGGCGGCGTCGAGCAAACGATAACCGCGCGCGCAGAACGGCATGCGGTTTTCGGGATGGCCCCACAGCACCGTTTCCATCGGGTGATCGAAATCGGTGTCGAAGAGGAGTTCCACCCGCGCGATCGTTTGCGGGGCGGTCCAGGTCAGCGTGACCGACGGCGTCTCCTCGTGTGGCGCGGCGACCCAGGCGTTGGGTTGGTTCGTCGGACGGCCGATGCCGCTCGTCAGATTTTTCGCGCCAAATGGCGTCAACGGCCGCTCGAGTTTGAGCGCCAGATTCTGTCCGGCCGGCCGGCGCTTCGGCAGCCAGAATTCGAACGAGTCCACGCCGATGTCTTCCGGCGGGGTTTGCACCGCACTTTTCGCGACGGCGAGATTCACCGCGTGGGAAAGCGAAAGCACGCCGGTGACGCGCTGCTCGCTGGTGCGAAGTTTGATCGAGGCGTCGCCGAAGAGGCACACGAAGGCGTAGCGCTCGTCTTCGAACGTGTGTTGGAACGCGGTTCGAACGGAGCGCGCGCCGGGCGTGAGCCGGTGGACGATGGTTTCCAAAGTCACATCAGGCGTGTGGTTGTCGGGCCGGCTGCTCTGACGAAGCTCGACGCGAAGATCGGCCGCGGCGCTCGCTTCGACGAAGACCGTGAGGTCGAGCCGTGTGCCGCGCTGCACCGGCAGCATCATGGCCCAACTCTCGTCGAGACGAACGAGGGGGCCGTCGGGCGCGAATTCAGAAAGTGAATACTCGCTCGAAGCGGTGAGGGTGGCCTGCGGGGCGAGATCCTGGTCGTCGCGCAACGGCACGCCCGGGATGTGCTGCCCGTTGCGCTGCAAACGACGCTGCAGTTCCGTCATGCGAACCGATTCGTTGAGCGCGCGGGGCGAAACGCCGTCGCGCCGGCAAAGAAACGCCGCCTCGCCCACCGCCTGCGCGACGTGGGCGCAGGTGGCCATCACGCGGCTCGAGCCGAAGGCGACGTGCGTCGCGCTGATGATGCGACCGGCGAGGAAGAGATTGGCGATGTTGCGACTATAGAGGCAGCGATACGGAATCTGATAAACGCCCTTCGCGTGCCACTGATTGCAGCCGGGTTTCTCGCTGAAGACGCCGTCGGACGGATGCAGATCGATCGACCAGCCGCCGAACGCCACGGCATCGGGATGCGACCGCTGCTCGACGATGTCCTGTTGGCGCAGCATGTAGTCGCCCTCGAAGCGGCGGCTCTCGCGTTTGCCGGGAATTGTGCCGACCCATTCGAGCGTGAGGTTCGCGGCCTCGGGAAACTGGCCGGAGTTTTTGATGTGATTCCACACGCCGTAAACGACGCGCCAGAGTTCCCACTTGATCTCCTCGGTGGCGTGCACCGTGTCGAGCCGGCCGCCGTATTCGATCCACCACAGTTTGCAGCCTTGCTCGCGGGCGTTGAACTGGCGCCAACGCGGGATCTTCGTGATGTCCTGCAGCGCGTAACTCGGGGGCGTGAAGGACACCGGACGCCCGGTGTCCTTGGTGTAGAAATAGAGCGAGTGGCCGAGCAGTTCGCCGTATTCCTCGGTCGGCGCGAATTTCTCTCCGAACTCCTCGCGCGATTCCGCGCCCATGCGAAACGCCGCGCCGGCCATGAAGCCGAGCACGCCATCGCCCGAGGCGTCGCAGAAGAGCGGCGCCTCGATTTCATACATGGTGGAGTTCTGCGAGCAGAACGCGCGCACGCTGCGAATCGTGGCGGCGTCGTGCTTCGTGGCTTCGAAGACCGCGGTGTTGAGCAACAACGTGATGTTCGGCTCGCGCGTCACTTTCTCGAGCAGAACGGTGTCGACGATGAGAGGATTCCCTTCGGGGTTGCGGAAGGTGTTTTCGACGAGGATCTCGTCGATCACGCCGCCCTCGCGCGCCCAGCGGTTGTTGTTGCCCATGTGCGAGGTCGCACCGAGCACCCAGAGACGCACCTCGCTGGAACTGTTGCCGCCGAGCACGGGGCGGTCCTGCACGAGCACGACTTTGATTCCGGCGCGCGCGGCGGTGATGGCGGCGCAGGTGCCGGCGAGTCCGCCGCCGACGATCACGAGATCGGTGGCGAGGCGCTGGAGGTTGAGGTCGCGACGTTCGGAAGGAGAAGCGATGATCATCAGGAAACGGAAGGAGCGGGTGCGGGTTGTGCGGTGGGACGGCGGCGCAGTTGCCACAGGAGAGCGAGCGCCAGTGGATGAACCACGGCCATGAGATAAAACGCGGGATCGTAGGAGTGGTTCGTGACGATGTGGCCGACGGCCTTGTTCATCACGATGCCGCCCAGCGAACTGCCGGCGGCGACGAAACCGAAGATCATGGCGAGCGATCGCTTCGGCACGGTGTCGACGACCAAGGTGCTGAGGTTGATCAACCACGCCATGTGCGCGAGCACCGCGCACATCCCGACCGCCAGCAGCAGCCACAACGCGCCGATCTGCGGGATCAACGCGGCCAACGGAACGACGACGGCGCAGCCGAGCATGATCCAGAGGCGGCTGTTGACCGCGGACATCTTGCGCTTGATGAGCAGGCCCGAAAGCCAGCCGCCGCCCAGCGAGCCGAGATCGGCGGCGAGGAAAATCACCCAGGTCACCGATAGCGCCATCTGGTCGAGTCCGCGCGCGTCGTAGAGGTATTTCGCGAACCAGAATTGGAAGAAATACCACACCGGATCGGTGACCATGCGGGCGATCATGAACCACCACACCTCGCGATGTTTGAACACCTGCCACCAACGTCCCCAATCTTCGTCGCGCGAAGCGGCCTCGGCCGACGCGGGATCGCTCGTGATCAGCGCGCGCTCCTTGTCGGTGAGACGCGGATGCTCCTCGACGCGGCGATAAAGCCACAGCCACGGGATCAACCACAGCAGACCGGCGACGCCCGTGACCACAAACGCGGCCTGCCAGCTATGCCACGCGGCGAGGCTGACGATCAGCACCGGTGCGATGGTCGCGCCGATCGTGGCGCCGAGTGTATAGATGCCGACCGCGAGACCTCGTTCGCGTGCGGGAAACCACTCCGACACCGCCTTCGGAGCCGCGGTGTAGTTTCCGGCTTCGCCCAAACCGAGGAAGAACCGGGCGACGCCCAGCGACACAAACGAACGCGCGAACGCCGTGCAGATGTTGGCGATCGACCACCAGCCGACGAACAGCGCGAGACTGAAGCGCACGCCGCACTTGTCGACGATCCGCCCCGAACACAGGTAGGCGATCATGTAGGCGACGAGAAAGCCGTTCAGCACGGACGCGTAGTCCTCGTTGCTGAGGTTCAGCTCTTCCATGATCGTCGGCGCGAGAATCGAGAGCGCCTGCCGGTCCAGATAGTTCAGGACCGACGCGAAGAAGATCATCGCGACTATCCACCAGCGGAGATGCGGAATTTTGAACATGCGTTACTTCTCCAGCGTGATCGTCGCGGAAGATCCCGCTTTTCCGGACACGTCGCGGCCGCTGAGCTGAAGCTCGAAACGTGAGGTGTTCTCCGCGAGGGGAACGGTGAACTCGAAGGGATAGTCGGCGTCGGAGATCGAGTGGCGCTGCCCGTCGATCGTGTAGTGCAACGTGACCTCGCTGAATTTCGAGTCGTCGTCGCGCAGGTAGACGTAAGCGGTCTTCGCGGCCGGACCGAAGTTCAGGATCATCGCGCGCGCGTCGCCGAAATCGATTTCGGCGTGGTCCTTCGTCCACGCTTGTTCTGGCGCGGCCGCGAGCAGCTTCTGCTGGAACTTCGGCGTGACCGACAAACCTTCGATGACGACGGCGGTCAGACCCATGGGCGAAACGCTCACCGGCAGGCGACCGTCGGCGAGCGTTGCGTCGGTTTTCGGTTCGCCGTCGGCGATGACTTTTGCGCGATACGTTCCCTGGGCCGCGGCGGGCAAGACGTCGGAATTGAAAACAATCTCGGTGCTGACGGGTTCGCGCGATTGGTTGGTGAACGCGATATAGAGACGACCGTCGCCGCGGGCCGTGAGATAGTTGAGCTCGACGTTGCCGGTGTTCACCAGGCGTCGCGGCATCCAGAGCGTCGCGTCGTCGTAGCCGTAGAATTTTCCCGGTCGGTCGCCGTAGAATTTGCTCTGCAGATACGCGTAGCCCTCGATGAAGCGCGACGGGAAATCGATCTCACCGCCCGAGCGCGCGAAGGCGTCGGTGACCAGGTAGTCGAGCAGGATGCTCATGTGCGGCCAGATGTGATTATAGTGGAACGAGTTCACGCTCAGCTCCTCGTGCGGCCGCAGCGGATAATCGGCCTTCTCGTAGATCGTCGTGCGCGCGGTGTTGATGTGATAGCCGGGGAAATTGCGATAGCGGCCGATCACGGCGGAGCGCGCGACGTCGTGCAGCAACGTGTCTCCGGTCAACGCCGCGATGCGCAGCATCCAAGGCGCGTAGTTGGCCATGAAGATGGCGCGGTGCCCCGACATGGTGCCGGAGGATTCCGGGGTGAGACCGATCGCGGAAAGCCGCCACGCGGGCACCTGTTCTTCCGGGGCGAGCATCGGTTTATGGCCTTTGCGCTTGAGATACCAATAAACGGGCGCCTTGCCGCCGGGGTTGACCGTGACGTGTTCGTCGGGAATCTGCGGCGCCATCCACGTGAACATCGTGTAACGGCGCGCGCCGAGACGCGCGGCCTCGAGATAGCGGCTGTCGCGGGTGACTTCGTAAAGTTCGAGCAGAGAAATCCATTGCGGCGTGAACGCGGTCCAGAAGAACAGCCCGCCTTCGTTGAAATCGTTCGCGCCGCGCGCGATGCGGTCGGCGAGATAGGCATCGGCGCCGGCGCGGGCCTTGGCGAGGAAGCGCTCGTCTCCGGTTGCCTGATACACGTGGAGATTGTTCTGCCAGCTGTCGCCCGGCGAGACGTCATCGAGATTCAGCGTGCGGTCCTCGCTGAGGAGCTTTTCCGCATAGGACCGAAACACCGGCGACGCACCGTGCGTGATCCCGTAGAGCGCGGCGAGTTCGCTCACGGGAGCGGCCGGGCCTTTCAGCGCGCGCGAAGGACTTTGGATCTTCTGTTTCGGATCGAGCGAGAAGAGGAATTTTTCGCGCGAAAGCAGATACTCCGCGATCGGGTAGGCGCGCTTTTGAAAGATCGCTTCGTCGTCGGCGACCAGCGCGAGGTTCAGCGGGTTGAGCGCGGAAACGTTTTTCACCGCGCCGGGGACGTCGGTCGAATACGCGCAGCCTTTCAGCTCGTCGATGAACCAGCTGTGGTGGCTCATCCCGTAGTCGATCATGTTGTCGAGCGTTTCGTTGAGTGAAGCGATCGCGTTGTGGCGGTAGTCGTGAAACCGATACAGCCGGCGCGCGATGTCCTCGTAGGCGGCCGTGGCGTCGCCGCGGCCGGCGTAGAGTCGTAGCTTGAACGAGAACGTTTCTCCCACCGCTCGCTTCGAACCGGCGCCGCCGAGCACGGGGGCGAACACCATCGGCTGCGCGGAACCTTCGCGATTGCGCAGGACGACGCCGAAGCGGCTGTTGTCGAGCAGAGGCAGTGGGTTGAAGGGAAACTCGCTGGAATCGACCGCGACTGACACGATCGCATCACCCTGACGCACGAAGGTCGCGGGCACGGGGCATTGGAATGCCGCGGTGAGAAACGACTGCGCGGGGAAGCGTTTCTCCTGCCAGATGAACGGCTGCCAGAATTCGTCCGCTTCGCCCGGCGTGATGGACGGCGCTCCGGTGTATCCGATTGAAAACCACGCGGCGGTCTTCGGCGTGAGTGTGTAGGTCAGGATCGGTTCGGCGGCGTCGGCGGGAAGGGTGATGGACGCGTCGAGCGCGAAGTCTGGATGTTCGGCGAAGGTGTAGCGGATGGTGTCGCCGGCGCGTTCCCAGCGGATCGCTTTGACCGACCGGCTTTGGGCGGAGGCAAACACATCGGCCGTGCGCGAGCGTGTCTCACCTTCGAGGATACGATCGTCGAAACCGTCGCCCGAGTGGGCGTCGGAGCGCTGGGTTTTCTGGAGTATCGCTTCACCGGCGTTCTCGCGTGTTTCCCATGTCGGGACGTTGTAGGGCACGCGCGGGATGCCGGCGGGGCGCAGGGCGAGCTTGGGATTTTCCGGGGTGAAGAGGACGGTGAACTCGGGGCGGAAACTCCACGTCACGCCGCCGAGGCGGCGGAGTTGCAACGTTCCGTCGGCGGCGAGTTCCGCGGTGTAGGGGGCGGAATTTTTCGGTTCGGTTTGCGCGCAGGCGATCGAGCTCGCCAGCAATGCGAGCGCGAGGATCCAGCGGGAGGAGGAGAGGGGAGCAGTTGGGAGGCGCACAGGAGCGAGACGAATCGGGATTTGGGTGGGCGATCGCTTGGGATCAAAGCGTCCGCACGAGGAAGGTTTCGGGGCGCCGCGTCCGCAAACGGGCCGGCGCCGACGACGCTTCAGGAAGCGGCGCGTGGGAAGAGGCGACAACGGTGCGATCGGTCGACCGTTGACAAGGGTTTGTGCCGCCGCGTCGCAGTATCGGCTCAGTGCAGTTCGATTTCATGAAGCCATTCGAGTTTCACCGGACCGAGCAATCCCGCCGGGACGAGGGGAGAGTCGGCGTCGTAGTGTTGCCACGTGCTGAAGCTGACCCGCGGACGATTTGCCCGCTTCGACGGATCGTAGAGCCAGTCGGGGAACGTCAGAAGCCGGCCATCGGTGAATTTGCTCCGGCCGGGTTTTTGGTAGCGAAAACCAGGGGCGATTGCTTCGTCGCCGATCAGTCGATTGATCCAGCGATTCGCAACGTGGATCTCGAGTTGGTTGGCGCCTTCGCGCAGAAACGACGTGACGTTGGCGCGAAAGGGCGGCTGCCAGAGAACGCCGATTTCGCGGCCATTGAGGAATACGCGCGCGATGTCGGCGACCTGACCGAGATCGAGCACGGCGATCTGGCCGCGCTGGATGGCGTTTGTGGTGAACTCGGTCCCATACACCGCGGTGCCCGAGTAAAAGCGGATTCCTGCGTCGGTGTGCTCCGTCCAGGATACCAGTCGGGGAAAAGTCGTCTGCGCGGGGGCGCGGCGGCCATCGCGGAACGCGACGACCCACGGTCCGGCGAGGATTTGAGGCGAGGGGAGCGCGTGGAATTTGAGTGTGTCAATGCACCCGTCCGAATCGTGCACGGTTACGTTGGACGCTTTCGTGGTGAGGGGGCCGCTCTTGAATTCCAGACTCACCGGATCGGCCGACGTCACCCAGCGGCGCGGCAGCGGTTTGCGGAAAATCACAAACGCGGATCCCCACGCTTCAAAGTCGACCGGCACCGCGGTGCCGGCCTTGGTTCGTTCGAACATCGGCGCCTCGCGACGAGTGCCGCTGATGGGATCCCAAATTTCGGGTGTGCGACCGTTCTGACGAAACTCGAGCATCACGCGACGCGCCTGTGCCGAGTTGTTGAAAACGAAATAGAGATTCGCGTCGGACGTCGCGCGGTGGATGAATTTCACGGACGAATCCGATGCGCCCCAGCTCACATCGGGCGGGATGTTTTCGGCGCGGAGCAGATCGATCAGGGGAAGATCGGGATACACTTTACCGGCGCCGACGCGGTGCACGCGCGCGTCCGTGCCTGTGGCATCGCCCCAGATTTCGGCGACGAGATGGTCGAACTCGGCGCGCTGCTTTTGATCGCTCCAGCCCGCGGGAGCGACGGGAGGTTTCCCCGCGAGCACCGCGCCCGCGGCGACGAGTTTCTTGAGGTGGCGCAGGGTTGAAAGCTCGGCGACCCAATCTTTTCCGGTGGAGTTTCCGGGCGTGACGAGCACGCGAAACGTCAGGCCGGAAGGGTGGACGAGGGTGCCGTCGCGCACGGTCATTTCTCGCACCTGATTCGGATACGCCACCTCGTAATCGTAGCCGGGCAGTGCGTCGGCGAGCGACGGTGGCAGGGCGTAGCCGAGGTCTTCGTCGACGAGCAAACACACGTCGGAGACGACGCGGCCTTGCTGGAGCAGAAACTGGCTGCGGCTGAGATAACTCATCCACGCGTCGGCGTAGGGCCACCAGGTGTTGAGACGTCCGAAGTGCACGCCGTAGCGGCCGAGCGCGAATCCCGGCGCGAGCTCGGTCACCGGCTGATGCGTGAAGCTGTGCAGCGCGAACCGGTTCAGGCCGAGCGTGAACGCGTAGTCGCCCGAGCGCTTCAAGGTCGCGGGCGTGTTCTGGTATTTGCCGTTTTCCGGCGTCGACGTGAACGCTTCCGCTGCGATCACGCTTCGTCCGCGAAAGCTCGCGGACGACGTGGTCATCTTGATTTTGGAAGCGCGCGCGGTGGCGTCGGGCGTCCAGAACTCGTTCATCGGGACATCAACGTGGCGGTTGGCGGACATCGGCGTGATCGGGCCGCCCTGCGATTCGGAGTAGATCTTCAGTCCGTGCTTCGCCGCGAGCCGATGCATCGTGCCGTAGTAGTTCTCGGCGATCAGTTCCTCGATCACGGCGCGAAAATCCCAGAGCACGACTTCGGTTTCCGCGACCGAACCGATCACGCGTCCGGTGAGCACCGGGAGCCAGGGTGTCAGATCGTAACCTTTCTGCGTGCGAAACGCCTCCGGCAGCGACTCGGTCCAATTTTGAAAACCGCCTTCGAAGCTATCGAACAACAGCGCGTTGAACGTGGTGCCCGCGAGCGGGCCGGCCTCCTTCAGCAAGCGGCCCAGCGCTTGCTCGAACTGAAACGTGACGGCGTCGGCGTCGAGTTTGTCGATTTCCAAGCCGTGCCCTTCCTTCACCGCGGGGTGGTTGGTCTTTCCCGTCGTGGTGAAGCCGATGCGAAGGAGCGTCCATTTGCCCGGCGGCAGGTCGGCGGTCAGGTGTCCGGTCGCGTCGAGATTTGCGGTCAGGTTCAACACCTGTTCGGGCGCGATGCCGGGAAGGTTTATGTCGAGGGTGCGCGTGAGCGGACGCGAGCCCCACGCCGATTTTTTCTCGAAGTCCGGAAGACGCTCCGCGGTGGCCGGCACCGCGAAGACGGCGATGTCGCGATAGAACGGTTGGGCGGCGACGGTGCGACTGTGGTAGGCAGGAGTGAGATCCGGCAGCGGAAGTTGAGGCGACACTTTGCCGCCGTGAGTGGACGTTTCCGACCAGACCACACGTTTCATCGAGCGCTCCGGCGTCACCCAGGGGCCGCCGCTGGCGGACCAACCGGGCGTGTTCATCACATGAAACTCGAGTCCGAGCTCCGCGGCTTTCTGCATCGCGTATCGGACGTGCGAATACCAGTCGTCGGTCCCGTAACGCACGGGACCGGGCGGCAGATACATTTCGACGTCGAAGAGCTGGACGCCGCCCATGCCGGCGCGTTTCGCGGCTTCCAGATCGGCGGCGATGCCCTCCTTGGTCACGTGGCCGTTGATCCAATGCCACCAGCCCAGCGGTCGGGCGGAGAGCGGAGGGTGGTCGAAACCCTCCTCCAGCGGACTCGCGGCGAAGGCGTGAGCGAGGCCCAGTGTCGCCAGCAGCAGCCAACGGGACCAGCCCGACCACTTTGAGCCCCTGCGATGCTGCGTCACCACTTGTCGGATACAGGGTTCATTGTTGGCAGGGGCGTCCGCGAGATTCGCGTCGCGACGCGTTGTCCGGCAGGGTGAAGCCGGTCCGCCATTGGCTGTCGACCAACACGACTTTCGGGTGTGCGGGCACGCCGCTGAGGTTCAGCAGGAATTGGGAGTGGATGAGTTTGGCGGCTTCGTGTCCGACCAGCCGGTAACCGTGATCCACGCCGGCGGCGTCGTGGGGCGATTCGGAGAGATCGATGCTGGCGAACTTGATCTTGCGCGGAATCGGCACGCCGAGCCGGACGAGTTGTTGATAGACGGAGCCGGAGCTGATGATCGCTTCGGGTTGGTGTTGTTCGATCCAGCGGAGGAGCGTCTCGTCGGAGATCTGCGCTTTCGGCAGAATCGGGATGCGGTCGGCGTCCGGAATCTGGTTCTGACAGTAGAGGAACGAGGAGGAGAAGAGTTTGTGACCGATGCCGCCGGGCTGGTAGGTAAGCACGAGGCCGACGCGGCGGTGGCCTTGGCGGGTGATGGCATCGAGGGTTTTGTCCATCATCTGCAGGTAGTCGGGGCAGGCGCGATGCAGGTGAGGTTCGACGATGCTGTAGCCGGCGGTGGCGGTCGCGAATCCGCTGAAGTCGAATTCCATGCGGCCGATGCCGCGGGCGAACGGGGCGACGAAAATTCCCTGGATGCCTCGCGTGCGGAGAATGGTGCGCAGGCGTTTGGGGGACATGTCGGGATCGATCAGGTGAAACACCTCCAGTTCAAAGCCGGCTTCCCGGGCGAACTCGTTCACGCCCGCGAGCATTTCCTTGATCGGGTGATATGACTCGAGTTGGGCGGGGGTGAGTTCGGGGACCAACACGGCGAGCCGCGACACCGGACGCTGGCGGCGGGCGGTGCGCAGGTGCTCCATCAGCGTGGAGATCTTCGGATCGGCGTGATACCCCATGCTTTTGGCGATCGCCTGGATTCGTGCGCGCACGCGGGGCGAAACCTTCGGATGATTGCGCAACGCCAACGACACCGCCGAGACCGACACCGCGGCGGCTCGCGCGATTTCACGCTGGCTGACGAAAGGCGCGTTCATGGAGAGCGAAGGTCGAGCAGAGGAAAGCCTGCCTGCCCCCCTTCAAACAGGGCGAAAGCACCGCGGATTTGGCGAAGCGTGCGGGGCCGACGACGCCAAGCGGAACAAGGCGAGGGCAGGGCGACGGCAGGCTTGCGCGATTGCACGGTGGAGCAAAGCCAGCCAACTGGTCTCCCAGGGTGACCGGCGCCGACGAGACCGGTCATCGATCGAGCAGCACGGCCGGCTGATTCTGGCGAATGGGACTTGTGCTGATCAGCGGAGCGTAGGTTGCGGTGGGGAAGGACTATTGCGCGGGGTTGGCGGCTGCGGGTTTCGGTTTCAGCAGCCCCGATTTGTGTTGGGCATAAGTCAAAACGCCGAAGGCGGTGAGGTGCAGCACGCTGAGTCCGGTGAACACGGGCACGTAGCCGTAGGCGGCGATGACGCGGCCCGTGAGCAGCGTGGAGCAGATGCCGCCGATGCTGCCGCCGAGCGCCGAAAGCGCGAGAAGACTGCCGACGCTTTCGCGCGAGATGCTTTCGGAGATCAGCGTGAGTTGGTTCGCCATCCAGCAACTTTGCGCGGCGAGGAGAAGCGCGATCAAGGCGACGGCGATCCACACGACGTCGGTGCGCACGGCGACGTTGGCCAGCGGCATGAGGCAGGCGGCGGTGAGCATGAGCGTCCGGCGGGCTTTGATCGGAGTCCAGCCGCGTCGCACGAGATAGTCGGACAGCGCGCCGCCGCCGGGACCGCCGACATCCGAAGCGAGAAACGGCAGCCAGCCGATCAAACCGAGCAGTGCGAGCGTGAAGCCGCGCGAATGGACGAGGTAGTCGGGCAGCCAGAACGAAAAGAAATAGACGATCGGATCGGTGAGGAAGCGCGTGAAGAAAAAGCCGAGGCAGATCGGTTGCGCGAGCAGGGTCCACATCGCCGGTTTAGGTCCGGGCTTCAGGGTCGTGGTCGGGCGATTTTCCTGAATGTAAGTGCGCTCCTCGGGGGTGAGCCGGGGATGCTTGTCGGGGGAGAAATAGTTTTTGCGCCAGAAAATCAGGAGCACGAAACCGATGAGGCCCGTGACGATGAACGCCCACTGCCAGCCGAATTTGATCGTGAGAAAAGAGACCAGCGGCGGCGTGAGGATGGCGCCGATGACGTTGCCGTTCGAAAACACCGCCATGCTGAGTCCGCGCTCGCGGGGCGGGATCCACTCGGCGATCGCCTTGACGCCCGCGGGACTGTTGAAGCTTTCGCCGAGCCCGAGCAGAAAGCGGCAAAACGCCAGCATGATCCAGCCGCCCGCGGCGGCGTGCAGGAGGCCGGCGAAGGACCAGAAGGCGAGCGCGATGCCGAGCCCCAGCTTCACGCCGATCCGATCCAGCACGGTGCCGGAAAACGTGTAGCCGATCATGTAGGCGACGAGGAACGACGTCGCGACGTAGGAATACTCGACGGCGCCGAATCCGAATTCCGTCTGCAAGGTCGGTGCGAGCACGGATAGCGTCTGGCGGTCGAGGCCGTTGACGGTGGCCGTGAGGAAGAGCAGGCCGACGATGGTCCAGCGCCGCCGTCCGCTGAGGTAATCGCGAAGACGAGAGAGAGCGTTCATGAGTGTGGGCGAGAGCCGGCGAGCACCGTCTCGAGAATGGTTTTCTTGCGGCGAAAATCCTCCGCGATGTCTGGTCCGAAGCACTGCCCCCACTTGCCGCGCTCGGCGATGATCAGGCAGGTTTTGATTTCGTTCATGAACCGGAGGATTTCGTAGGTGTTGGCGATTTCGGCTTCGATCAGCGCGCGGTGTTGATGGGTCAATCCGCCGTCGCCGGGAAGGCTGTGGAATTCGAGCACGTTGCGATACGTGGTGAAGAAGAGCCGAATCGTGCGCACGGGCGGCACTTGCGCGGCCAGCCAGTCGTCGCACTCCCGGTCGGCCTTGGTGTCGCGTCGCGCCTGCTCGATCAACTCTTCGGCGGCGCGGAGAAGTTCGATCATGTCGGCATAACATGCGGCGACCTTCGCGCGCCTGCGGCGCGGTGATGTCCATGAAATCCTTGAACGGATTCGGCGCATCGATCCGGTAAATCTGGTGATCGAGGTAGTAAGCCTTGTCCGCTTCTGGAATTGGCGTGGAGGGGAGAAGCAGGGGCTTCACGAGCCAGCGCAGACGCAGCCCCGAATCCTGGAAACGCAAGCCCCAGAACTGCGGCCAGCTCTGCAGCGCGAGATCGATTTTGCGCCATGCCGTATAGATCGAGTCACGCACGGAGGTGCTGAGCGCGGCGGGCAGCAGGAGCGGGAGCAGTTCGACGAAGCACGTCGCCTGCGCGCCCCAGGTGAGTTCGCGAATCACGTCCTGGTTGACGCGACTGCGGCAGACGTCCGGCGAAAGGATGCCCCAGTTCGTGGACGAGGCCTCGGAATTGAAGGCCGCCAGCGTGTGGAGCTTGCGAAACGTCATCAGCGGATGCGGCACGCCGAAGACGGGATCGAGGTCTTCGCTGAAATCGAGATACTGGCCGAGGCACACGGGGCGCCGCGCGCTCTGCGCCAGCGACTGTATCCGTGTGGGCACTTCACCGAGCGCGGCGGAGAAAATGTTGAGGTCCTTCAACCGCATCCGCGACGTGCCGCAGAAGTGGGTGATGCCGGCGTTGTCCTTGACCGAGAAACCGACGTCCTCCGGGAGTTCGGCGTTCAGCTCGGCCAGGGAGTCCTCCTTCATCTGCCACGGATTGATCCATACTTGCGCGGAGGCGCCGGCGGCATCGAGGACGCCGCGGAAGTGCCGGTGAAAGGTGCCGATGCGTTTTGCGAGCGAGCAGCCGAGCGAACCTTCGCCGTCGGGCCAGAACTTCGTGCCGAGATCGGCGTGCCAGAAAAAGAAATGGCGGATCTCCGGATTCGCGCGCAGCAGTTCGCGGTAAACGTCTGCGTAGAACGCCATGCCCTCGTCATGATCGGTGTCGACGCAGTGCACGCCGGGATGATCGCCGCGTTCGAGGTAAACGTGGCGAAACAGCGGGCCGCGCAGATGCGGATGCACCTGGAAGAATTTTTCGGGGAACGGGCGCGGGAGAAAACTGGTGATGGACGGATCGAGATCGTGATCGAGCGCGGTTTGCACGCAGGCGCGCAGTTCGGCGGCGTTGGCGCGAACGACCTCTTCGTCCCAGACGCCCGCGTGCCAACGCGTCCAGACGAACGGCGCGACCGAGGGATTCGTGAACAGGTAGTTCGCGTAGTAGGGTTCCAGCGGTTGGCGCGCGGAGAAGCGGTTGCACTCCATCGCGGTGAAGCCCAGCGCGACCAAGTTTTCCGCGTAAGCTTCGCGGTCGAAGGTGAAGCCCGTCGGCGCGTAGCAATGAAACGGAAAGTCCTCGAGAATCAGCCGCTGCTCATAGGGACTTTGGCGCAGCAGTGGCAGGGGCGGGAGGGTGCCGCGGGCGTGGTGATGTTTCCAGTAGAGCGCGCCCGCGAGCACGGAGCGCGGTCGGTCGCCGGCGATCCAGAGTTGTTGGCCCTGTTGCCAAATGCGGAAGGAACGCGCGGCGAATTCCGGAAGCTGCAGCGACCGCGCCGTGCCGACGACGATGTCGGCCGCGGCGGGATCGTCGTTGCGAAGCTCGTCGCCGGATCCCGCGAGACGGAGCGCCGCGCGTTGAACGGCGGGATGCGAATCGCGGGGAAAGTAGACTTGGGGCATTGGGGCGGGGGGCCGGGGCTAGCGCGCGTGCACGTGAGGATCGCCGTCGTCGAGTTTCAGGTTTTCCGGCCAGGCGATCTCCACGCCCTGCTCGGTGATCCACTGCTGAAAAGCGCGCGTGCGGTCCTTGCTCTGATGCACTTCGCGCGGACGGATTTTTTCACGGAGACAGTAGCTCGCGAGCAGTCCGGCGGCTTCTCCGATGTTCCATTCGACCGGATGCAAGCGGTAGCAGCCGTTCGTGATGTGGGTCGTGCCGAGGTTTTTCGCGGCCGGAAGCAAATTTTCCACGCGCACGGGCAGCAGCGCGCCGAGCGGAATGCGGAAGGGAAGGGACGGAACGTCGACGTAGTTGTCGCCGCCGGTGGAGGGATGCAGATCGATCCGGTAGTAACCGATGCCGGCGGAGTCCTCGTAACGTTCCGCGAGGATTTCGCCGGGCCGGTGCGTGGCCGACACATCCTGTTCGCGAATCGTAGTGACCGCGCGAATACGACGGGATTCGCGGATGTAGGGCGCCATCGCGAGACCGTCGTCGGTCCCGAGCAGATCGCCGCGCAAACGCAGACCAGGCCAGCCGGTGCCGCCGTCGGGGCGGGGCGCTTCGGTGCGCATCCAGTGCAACACGGAGAGGCTGAGTGCGCGGGCCTCCTCCAAGCGCCGGGCTTTTTCGCCGGCGTCGCACGTCAGGATGTCGGCCTCCATGTAATCGATGATCGGCCAGTTCACCAGGCAGAGGTCGCTGGCGTAGGCGCCCGGTTCGAAATACGAGCGGTCGATGATCCGACGGTAGGACCAGAGTCCGGAAAACAGTCCGGGTTTTTCGCGGTGTGGATCGAACTTGTAATACATCCGCTCCATCGTCCGCGGATTCAGGACGTTCCAGCTCAACAACGGACCGGGCCACGGCGGCGTGAGGCGCGGAACGTAGTTGCGCCACCGCGCGTAATCGGCGGGCGCGACGGCTTCGACCGCTCGCTCGGGAGTTTCCTCGAGGATGAAACAGACCGAGAGCGACTGGACGTTGTCGGGCCGGGCGATTTCGCCGGCGCTCGGCTCGCCGGTGTCGGAGCGCGCTTCGCTGCCCGTCACGTGTTCGACTTCGCCGAGCGGCAGAAGGTCGCCATTTTCGGTCGCATCGAGAAAATACGGGGCGCGCAGACGAAGGGAGCGGCCCGTGTTTTTTTCGACCACGTGGAGTTCGGTGAAGTCGTCGGCGCCGCCGCGAACGAGCGCTTTCACCTCGTGTTGACGCAGCACGCGCAAACGTCCGGCGGACACATGCGGCGCGAGCATGCTTTCGAGCACGGCGAGCGCGACGCGCGGTTCGTGACAGAGCGGCGAGACCCAGCCGTTGCCGGGATTGAGCCGGGGATCGGCGCGACGTTCCGGTTTCAGCGGATACCACGCGCGGTAGTAGTCGCGGATGCCGTCGCGCAGTCGCCGGTAGCGGCGGGTGCAGCCGAAGGTTTCGATCCAGCCGTGTTCGTCGGGCGGCACGGCCTGGGAGGTGAACTGGCCGCCGATCCAGGCGAATTCCTCCGTCAGGATCACCGTGTGACCGTTTTCCGCCAGAGCCAGTGCGGCGGCGCAACCGCCCACGCCGCCACCTGCCACCACCACGTCTGCGTTCAAAGTATCCATGAAATCGATGCGCGTTTTCGCGAGCGGCCATGACTATGGCGACACCAGAGTTTGAACAACGGTGACAACGTGGTGCCCTGAGGGGACCGAGGCGCACGGGGCGCTCGGTGGGCCAGAGCGGACATGCAAGGCGGCGGCGGTTGACCGAGAAGACGCGACAAGCGAGGCGTTCCGGTCTCTGTCGGAGACCACTTGCGCTTGCTTTAAGCCGCGGAGCGAGGATTCATGCTCGTTCCAACCCCATCATGCGCTCGTCCTATCAGTCCATCAGCGCCCAAGTCGCAGCCGTGTTGCGCGAAGAGTTGGGCGAGGGCAACTGGAAGGAAACGCTTCCGAGCGAACGACGACTGGCGGACCGGTTGAGTGTGAGCCGAAAAACCGTGCGGAAAGCGCTGGCGATCCTGCGGGCGGAGGGGATGATTCGGACCGAGCCGAACCGGGCCAGCGCGATCGTGAGCGGCGCGGCAAAAACGCGGGAAGGGCCGGTGAAGAACGTGGCGCTGTTGCTGCCCGAACCGCTGGAAAATGCGCGGCCGTTCACCGTGTTGTGGGTGAACCGGCTGATGGCGTTGCTGCACGAGACGGGGATGCAGATGGAGATCGTTTCCGGCTGGAAATACTTCGGATCGCGCGCCGGCCGGTCGCTCGATCGCTTGCTGCAGGGCCATCCGGACCGTTGCTGGGTCCTGGCGCGCTCGCATCGCGCGTTGCAGCGCTGGTTCGCGCAAAAGGATGTGCCGACGCTCGTGGTCGGAACGACGCACGGCGGCATCGATCTGCCGAGCGTGGACATCGACCACCGGGCCCTTTGCCGGCACGCGGCGATCACTTTTCTGCGTCAGGGCCATCGGCAGCTCGCGCTGTTTCTCGAGAAAGCGGGCCATGGCGGTGACGAGGACAGCGAGAAAGGATTCATCGAAGGCGTCGCCACTCAACCGGACGCGTCGCCGCCGATCATTCGGCGCCCCTCGAAAGGGCCGAACTTCATCATCTCGGAACTGCGCCATCTGCAGCAGCTCCGGATTCCGCCGACGGGACTTCTGCTTTCCAACTCGTTCTCGTATCTGACGGCGCTGAGTTTTTTCGCGCAGCAAGGTCTGCGCGTTCCGCACGACATCTCGCTCATCTCGCGCGACGAGGAGCCGTTCTTTTCGCATCTGCATCCGGCGCCGACGCGCTACTCGATTTCGCCGGCGAAATTCGCGGCGGCGATTCGGCAGGCGATCAAGCGCGTGCTGGAGGGTTCGACGCCGCGACGTTTCGACGTGCGCATCATGCCGGACTTCATCAAGGGCGCTTCCGTGGCTGCGCCGAAACCGGCGTAGTGCCGAAAGCATGACGCACGCGAGGGCGTGGGTTCCGGAGGAGACCACTTGACGTGAGTTGAGGCGACGGCGTCGAAAGCATCGCATGTCGGTCTCACCCCATGCCAAAACTCCAACCCAATCGCCTTCTTGCGAATATCCGCGCCGGTCGTGTCGAGCACTGCTTCGTGCTCGGAAATCATGCGACGCCTCGAATCGTGGACTTCGTGAGCGGCAGCGGGCTGTTCGAGACGTTGTGGTTCGATCTCGAACACTTCGACATTCCGACGGACCGCCTCGCGGTGTTGAACCTCGTCGCGCGCGCGCATCCGGTGACGACGCTCGCGCGGTTTCACGCCGACAACTATCAGGCGGTGCAGCGCGTGCTGGAGACCGGCGTCGGCGGCATCATGTGCGCCATGGTGGAGAGCGCGGAGGAGGCGACGCAGATCGTGAACTGGTCGAAGTTCAACAATCCGTCTCCGGCGAACGGCGAGACGATTGGTCAGCGGGGCTGGAACGGTGGCGGCATCGATGCCCGCTACGGCACGGTGCCGGCGGCGGACTACGTCGCGCATCAGAATCGCGAGACCGTGATCCTGTGTCAGATCGAAACCGAGCGCGGGCTCGCGGCGGTCGACGAGATTGTGGCGGTGGCGGGGGTCGACGGCATTTTCTTCGGTCCGGGCGATTTTGCGCATCGCATCGGCAAGCTCGGCCAGATCGGCCACGCGGAGGTTTTGACCGCGATGGAACGCGTCGCGACGGCCTGCCGTCGCCATGGCAAATTCTGGGGCACGCTCGGCATCGGCCGTGAGCACTACCTCGCCGTGAAGAAGATCGGCGCGCAGCTCATTTGTCCCGGCGGCGATGTGCGCACGATGAACCTCGGGCTGCGGGAACTCGCGAAATCGTTTCAGGAGTAAGGCGTCGTCACGCGCGGCGCCTCCGGCGGCGAAGGGAGCGGCGTGCGATCACGGCAGCAGCAGCCAAGGGAGATTGAAGCGGGCGATTTTCAGGTCTTCGGAGAAACCCACGTTGTAGGCGGCAATGATCGTTTTTCGCGCGTGACGCTGAGATCGGAATACCAGCCGAGCGGGCAGGACGAGGCGGCCGTTAGGAAACTGAAAACCGTGGCCGCCATTGCTCGGCTTCGAACGGTGACGCGAATGATTCGTGCGTTCGCCCCTATTGCCCGTCGGACGCCGCGATGGCCGACAAAGTCATGAGCACGACGATGAAACGAAGAGGGTTTCGGCGACTTCTCGCTCTGGCTTTGGTGCCGCAACGGGCACGCCGCCGGCGCGCGGCGCTTGTTGGGTGGAGTTCGTGCGGGAGCAACGATAGCGGTTTCGGAGAAACTTTTCATGGCCACGCTTTCTAAAACTTTTCTTTGGAGTGTCGGTCTGCTGCTGGTGCTTTCGCTCCGCGCCGCGGAGCGTCCGAATGTGATCCTCATCATCGGGGATGACATCGGTTGGGACGATTTTGGCTGCTACGGGAATCCGACCGCGCGCACGCCGAACGTCGATCGGCTCGCGGCCAACGGTATCCGTTTTACGAATGCGTTTCTCACGGCGAGCAGTTGCAGCCCGAGTCGCAGCAGCATCATCACCGGTCGTTATCCGCACAACACGGGCGCGGCTTCCGAGCTCCATCGGCCGATCGCGTGGCACCTGCCGCTCTTCCCGGCGCTGCTGCGCGAGCGAGGTTACTACACGGTGCTGTCCGGCAAGAATCACATGCCCAGGGAGAACCCACCCGCGGGCGAGAAGCCTCAGCCGGAGCCCTTCGAAATCGCCGATGACGGACGGGCGCCGGGCAATCGCGGTGGCCATGCGAATTGGGTGAAACATTTGCGCGACCGGCCGCGCGACCGGCCGTTCTTCTTCTGGTTTGCGGCGTTCGACGCTCACCGCGGCTGGGATGCAGACAAGGAATGGGACGCAGCCGCCTACGGTCCCAAACACGATCCGGACACGATGCGCGTGCCGCGTTTTCTCATCGATGACGCAGCGACGAGGAGCGATCTCGCGTCCTACGCCAACGAAGTCACCCGTTTCGACCACTACATCGGACGCGTGGTGGCGGAGTTGGAGGGGCAGGGGATTCTGGAGAACACGTTGATCTTCGTGCTCGCCGACAACGGCCGGCCGTTTCCGCGCGCGAAGACGCGTGTTCACGACAGCGGGATGAAGACGGCGTTGGTTGCGCATTGGCCTGTCGGCATCAAACACGCCGGCGCGGTGAGTGCCGGGCTGGTCAGCAGCATCGATCTCGCGCCCACGGTTCTCGAACTCGCGGGCGTCGCGATCCCCGCGACTGTTCAGGGCCGAAGCCTGCGTGCGATGCTGGCGGATCCCGACGCTCGCGTGCGACGGTTCGCGTTCTCCGAGCACAACTGGCATGACTACGCGGCGAATGCCCGCGCGGTGCGCGACGGCGAGTATCTTTATGTTTTGAACCTTCGCCCCGAACTGCCGTGGCAAGGTCCGGCGGATTCTGTGGCGTCGCCTTCGCATGCTTCACTGCAGAAGGCTCGCGATCAGCGGGCGCTGTCGCCGGCACAACAAGATGTCTTTCTCGCGCCGCGGCCGACGGAGGAACTTTACCGCGTCGTCGACGACCCGGATCAGCTCGAAAACCTCGTGAACGGTTCGGCGCATGCCGCGGCCTTGCGGCGACTGCGTGAGGTGATGACGCAATGGCGCGAGGAAACGGCGGACAGCGTGCCGGCGAATCCGTCGCAGGACGGTTTCGATCGCGAAACCGGCGAACGGCTCTTTCCCAAGCAGGACGCGACCTTCTACGGCACACCCGCTGGAAGCGATCGAGACGCTGCGCGGGTGGATCAGCCGGGGCCGTTTTGAGCGGGCCGGGATTTCGCGAATCAGGAACAGTGCGACGCTGCCAAGTCAGCAAACGCCGCGTGGCGCGCGTGGTGGTAACCCGCGGTGACCAGGACACTCGTCTTCCGACGCGCGACCTGCGGCTCCTTCATGTTCCAACCCCTTTTTCGATCACCTGCTGATTCCCCTTACTGATGATTATTCCTGACGCACTCGATATCGTTCCGCTCACGAAGCGCCTGGTTCACGCGCGGGCAGGCCTCTTCGGTCTGTTGCTGGGCTGCATGTCGCTCGTCTCTCAGGAAAGCCTGGCCGCGGCGCCCAAGAAGATCTCGCCCGCGCCCGATCCCAAGCAACCGGCGACGTGGCTCATTCCTGGCAATGGTTTCGAACCCATCGAGGTGCCGCCGATCGGTTGGGGAGAAACCTCTTACATCCGCCTCGTCGATGGGCGCGTTCTCACCGCACGGGGCGATCACATTGCGGTGTCGACCGACGGCATGAAGAGCTTTCCGGCGAAAAACGACATTCCGTTCATCAAAGGCCCGCCGTCAAACGGCGCACCGCGCGCCGCGCGTCTCGCGGTCAGCAGCAGCGGCGCGTGGCTCGTGGTCTGGCGCACGCCGCACACGCCGGGCGCGCTTGCCGAGTTCTGGGATAAATCCACGCACGATTACGTCCCGCATCTCACCGGCGGTCAGCTGATGGTCACCCGCTCGACCGACGAGGGAAAAACATGGTCCGAGCCGCTCGCGATTTCCGATCCGCGTTACACCAACGGTCATCCGCCGCGGAAAATTCTGCAGACAAAATCCGGCGTCTTCCTGCTCCCGGCGCAATATCGCACGCCGAACCCCGGCCGCCATACCGTCGCGATCCTGCGCTCGACGGACGACGGACGCACCTGGTCGTCTCCGGCGCCGCGGTTCGATCTGCCGAATTCCAACGGCAATCACGACGGCGTGGTCGAGCCCACGCTCATTCAGCTCAAGGACGGCACGGTTTGGTTTCTGACGCGCACCAATCTCGGCGCGCTTTGGGAATCCCGCTCCAACGACGACGGTCTCACCTGGTCGCCGCTTCGCCCCACTCGCATCTACGCGTCGTCTTCGCCGCCGACGATCGAACGCCTCAGCGACGGTCGCCTCGTCCTGGTGTGGAGTCCCTGGCAGGACACCGAAGGCAATCCGCCGCAGACCCGCGGCGGCGCCGACACCACCGACTATTCGCTCGCGGTTGCGAGCTGGCACCGTCGCGAACTCCATCTCGCGACTTCGACCGACGAAGGAAAAACGTGGAGCAAACCTCTCGTCGTCGCGCGTCACCCTCGCAAAACCGGCGTCTTCAAAGGCGGGTGGATCTCCTACGTCACGCTCTTCGAACACGGGGGTCATCTCTATTTGTTCGCCAACATGGGCGATCTCAATGCCCGCATTCCGCTCAAGAAACTCCCGTGAGTCTGCTCGGCGCGCGGCCTGATTCCAACCGCTGAAACTCATGGGCGAGTTAACCCGCTTCGGGCGTTGGAAGATTTTTCTCAGCGAGCATCGCCGCTGGGGGATTGTCGCACTGCTGTTCCTGTTTTCGGTTGTGAACAACCTCGACCGGCAGGCGCTCGCGGTGCTCGCGCCGCAGCTCAAGGGAGAGCTCGGTTTCGGCCCGGTGGAGTATTCTTACATCGTATCCGCATTTCTGATCGCCTACTCGATCGGCTATGCGGTTTGCGGGCGGATCATCGATCGCTTCGGCGTAAAAATCGTCCTGGCGGCGGCGTTGCTCTTTTGGTCGCTGACCACGATGGCTCATTCGGTGGCCACGAGTTGGATGGCGCTGGCGGCGCTGCGTTTCCTGCTGGGCTTTGGCGAAAGCTTCAACAGCCCCTCCGGCGTCAAAGCGATTTCCGAGTGGGCGCCGCCGCGGGAGCGCGGAGTGAGCATCGCGATTTTCACCAACGGCTATGTGATGGGCGCGGTGCTCGCGCCGCCGCTCGTCGTGTTTCTGACGACGCATCTCGGCTGGCGCTGGAGTTTTGTGGTCACCGGAGCGGTGGGGTTCGTGTTGGTTGCGCTCTGGTGGAGAAATTATCATTCGCCCGAAGCTCACCCGCGGCTGACGGACAAGGAGCGGAAACACATCCTCGAATCACAGGCGACCCGGCCCACCTTTGCCGGAAGCAAACCCACGATCTGGCAGCTGCTGCGTCACCCGCTGTGCATCGGGTTTTTCATCGCGCAACTTCTGACCGATCCGATCGCGTTCTTCCTGAATTTCTGGCTGCCCGATTATTTGCACACGCGCGGACTGACGCTGGCGATGATCGGGCTGATCGGCTGGCTGCCTTTTCTCGGGGCGGATCTCGGCGGGCCGGGTGGGGGAGCGCTGTCCGACTGGTTGGTGCGAAAAAATTGGAAGCCCGTGAACGCGCGCCGGACGCTCATGTTGACCGCGGCGTGCCTGATGCTCTTCGCGAACGTAGCGGTGCGCACGGAACTGTTGTGGCTGTCGATCGGCTTGATCGCAGTGCTCTTCGCCGCGCAAAGCTGCTGGAAGGCCAATCAACTCGCGCTCATCGCCGAGAGCATTCCGCGCGAAAGTGTCGCGACGCTCGTTTCGTTGTCGGCGCTCGGCGGGAGCCTCGGCGGCGTGCTGTCGAACCTGCTCACGGGGCGCGCGATCGAATCCTTCGGCTACGTTCCGGTGTTCACGGTGATGAGCGTGCTGCCGCTCACGGCGTTCGTCTCGCTCGAACTGATGATGCGCCGTGCGCGCAAATCAGGCGCGATCGGCGCGGCTTGATGCGACGGACTTAAACGATCGCTCCGGCTGCGGCCAAACGCTGACGCAACTCGGCGCCATCCAGTTCGCCGACGTTGCGACCTTGTTCCAGGCACAGAGCCGCGGCGGTGCCGGCGGCCTGGCCCAGCGCCATGCACTGCGCTTGCACGCGGATCGAGCCGAACGCCTCTCGCGTGGCCGATACCAGTCCGCCGGCGACGAGCACGTTTTCCGACCCTTCCGGGACGAGCGTGCGATAAGGAATGTCGTAGGGTTCGGTGATGAACTGCGCGTGCTGACGCGAGTCGCTGGCGCGATGAATGTCCACCGGATGACCGCCTTTGGCGACGGTGTCGGGAAAGCTCCGCGGCGTCAGCACGTCGTCGAGCGTCATCGTATACAGTCCGCGAATGGAGCGCGTTTCGCGAATGCCGACCTGGGGCGCGGTATCGATGAGGTAACAGTTGCGAAACGCCGGCGCGGCGCGGCGAAACGCTTCGACGATCACATGCACTTCCTCGCGCAGCGTCAGCTCCGCGCGCGTGATGTCGCGCGCATCCGCGGCGTTGCCGGAGAAGCGCGTGGCGTTGATCGACACTTCGCCGGCGCGCAGCGTGCTGCCGTGCACCGCCCACGGTCCGCCGAAATTGCGCAGGCGTCCGGCGGCGACTTCCTCGTTGAGGACGGCGCGCAGTTCGGGACTCGCGTATTTGGTTCCGTCCTGCGCCATGAGCAGCGTCAAACCGCTCGTATCCACGCCGCCGAGACGGAAATAGAGTGTCATCGGCTGGAGTTCGCCGCCGCTGCGTTGATTGCGCATCTCGCAGGGAAGCCGGGTGCGCGAGATCAGATCGCCGGTGCCCGTGGCATCGATGATCATGCGGGCGGCCACGGCCTGGCGGCCGGACTTGGTTTCGAGCAGCACGTGCGAAAGCCGGCCCGGGCGGTTTTCCTCCCATTGGGCGCCGGCGACATAGGCGTGCAGCAAAACATCCACGCCCGCCGCGAGCGCGAGGCGCTGCGCCGCGAGTTTGTAGAGTTCGGGATCGTAAGGGATATTTCCGCTGGGCAGGTCGATGATCGCGCCGCCGAGCGCGTGGAGATTCTGCAGAAACTCTTCCGGCAAGCCGCCGACGATTCGTTTTCCGCCGAGATTGAATTTGCTCATCGGCCCGACCATCGCGGCCGTGGCCATTCCGCCGAGAAATCCGTGGCGTTCGACGAGCAGTGTTTTGGCTCCCATCCGCGCGGCCGCGGTGGCGGCCATCAATCCGGCCGGTCCGCCGCCACAAACCACGACATCGACGTGGTCGGACACCATGATGTCGTGGGATTCGCGAAGGCCGCTGCGCGGCGAGGATTCGTCGGAGGAAGGGGTGGCAGTCAGGCCGGACGTCATCAGGAGATCGAGCTAGTTGGCGGCGGCGGGCGTGGCGTCGAGGAGGGCCGGACTGGCTGCGAATTCGAAGAATCCCTGCGCCCGCAGCTCTTCGCCGAGCCGTTCACAGGCTTCGGGCGTCAGCGATTTCATGGGCAGACGAACGGGGCCGCAGTCGAAGCCGCACAGCTTCATGATCGCCTTGCCGGCGTTCACGCCGCCGAAGCGGCAGAACGTGGTGATGAACTGCATCGATTTTTGCTGCAGCTTCCGCGCGGTCTCGGCGTCGCCGTTTTCGTGCGCGCGAATGATATCGCGATAGAGCAGGCCCGCGTAGTTATACGTGCTTCCGACGGCCCCTTTGGCGCCGAGCGTCAGGGCGCTGAGAAGAATTTCGTCGCGGCCGAACAGGAGGTCGAAACGCTCGTCGAGCACGGCGCGGGCGTTGCCGTAGTCGAGGAGATTTTCGTGGGTGAACTTCACGCCGGCGAGATTCGGAATCCGGTCGGCCGCCGCCTTCAGGAAGTCGGCCATGGCGACATCCACGCCCGTCATGACCGGAATATGATAGTAATAGAAAGGCAGGTTCGGCGCCGCGCTCGCGATCGCGGAGCAGACACTCGACAAGGGCCGGCAACGATGGGCGGAAGAAGGAAGGCGGCGCCGGCGCCGATGGCATCCGCGCCGATCTCCTCCGCGTGCGCCGCCAAAGCGCGGCTGTCGTCCACGCAGTTGTGGCCGACGTGCACGATGACCGCGAGCCCCGCGGGGGCGGCGCGCTTCCACGCCTCGGCGACCTGCATGCGTTCCTCCAAGGTCATCGAGGAACCTTCACCGGTTGTGCCGCAGACAAACGCGCCGCGCACGCCTTGGGCGACCAGCAACCCGGCGAGCCGGGGAATCAGGTCGAGATTGAGCCGACCATTCGGCTTGAAGGGGGTGAAGGGGGCGGCGATCAGGCCAGTGAACGGGGAGCGCATCACGGAGGGCGAACATGCCGGTCGGCTCGATCGAGCGGAAGCGGGACAGCTTGGTAAGCGATGTTGACCACATTGGCTCGACAGCGGCGCGGCGGGCGTTTCGATGCCGCTGTTCACCGAGACCTTGCTCCCTTGATACCCCTGCCGCAAAAAACCGTTCTCGCCACCCAGGTCGTCGAAATCCTCCGTGCGGAAATCGCCGCCGGACACTGGAAGGGCTGGTTGCCCTCGGAGCGCGCGTTGAGCGATTTGTTGAAAATCAGCCGGCCGACTTTGCGGCGCGGTCTCAAGAGCCTGGAGCAGGAGAGGGCGATCAAGGCGGTGCATCGGAGAGGTTATCAAATCCTTTCGGGGGCGATCCGTGCGCCGGCGAAAACGGAGCCGGTGACGGTGCATTTGCTGAGTCCTGATCCGCTCGAGCAACTGCGGCACTACTCCCACCTCTGGATCGCGGAGCTACGCTTCAAGCTCTTCAAGCACGGTTACGATTTTCAGGTTCATCACGGCGTCCACTATCTCGGTCCCGGCGCGGAGCGGTCGCTGGCCCGCCTGGTCGCTCAATATCCCAACGGCGTGTGGATCCTGGTGCACTCCTCGCGCATCATCCAACGCTGGTTCACGACGCATGACATCCCGGCGGTGATCACCGGATCGCGCCATGAAGGCTGCGATCTTCCGCGCGTGGTGGTGAACATGGAAGCGGTGTGCCGGCACGCCGCGGGCGAGCTGATCAGGCTGGGGCACCGCCATATCGCGCTGGTCCGGCTGAAAACCGATCGCGCCGGAGATCTGGAAAGCGACCGGGGGTTTCTCGAGGGCGCCGAGCTCGCACGCGATTCCGTTCGGGCGCAGATCATTCAATACGAAGAAGACGATCCCGCCGCGATCGCGCGCACGCTGCAGCGGATGATGCGTCTGCCGAATCCGCCCACGGGCCTCTTCGATGGCGCATGCGAGCGGCTACGCCACCGTGGCCACGTGGTTGTCGGAAAACGGGAAACGAATCCCCGGGGACATTTCGCTGATCTGCCGCGAGGACGACAGCTTCCTGCGATATCTCGTGCCGCGGCCCGCTTCCTACCAATACTCGCCGCGGAGTTTCGCGCTCAAGATCGACTCGCTGGTGCAGCAACTGATTCGGCAGCCGAAGAAAGTGGCGCCGGAGATTCACATCATCCCGCGCTACACGCCGGGGAATTCCGTCGGTCCGCCGCCGCGCGGCGGCGGGTGAATGATCTGAGTTCTGGCGGGCGATCGATGCGACGTCGCGCAGCAGCACGACGCTGTCGTTGGCGAGCGCCGGCGCGGAGTGATCGGGGCGTCTCGCGGAGCTCGGACTCTCTCTGGTCTGTCGGCTGAACCAGCCGGGGGGAACCACGCGTAAGAGGGAGGAGCGGCAATCTGGTCACCAACGGTGACCACAATGCGAAGCTTCCAGTGCGTGACTCCGGGACCATTCATGCTGCGCCCCGCTTCTTGGAGCCCACGGTTACGCCAAACCCAGACCGCCACCCTGTGGCTGTTCGACGCTCGATGACAGCGGTCCAGCCACGCCCTCATCAACCCAAACTACAAACGTCTCGTCGTGCATAATACCGTTCATCGAATCACTCGTTTCCCCACGAGAAACGTATTCTTCCTCCGGCGCCTGTTCTTCAGGTTGGCTGCATCTGTCTTGCTCGCGACGATTTCACTGCCCGCTTTGACGCTGGCCCAGTCGGCGGAAGCGGTGGGCACGGGCGACATCGAAGGCGTGGTTTATAACCTGACCAACAACCTTCCCGTAGGACGCGCGAAAGTCGGCATCAAGGGCACCAGTCAGACGATGCTCACGGATGACGAAGGTCGCTTCCGGTTTGCGGACGTGCCGGCCGGGACCGTCGAGCTGGAGGTCACCTATTTCGGGTTCGATCCGGAAACCGTCACCGTGTTCGTGGAGTCCGGACAGACTGCGGTGCACGATTTTCAACTCGTTCGCGAAGGCTCGGCGAGAAGCAGGGCGGGCGACGACGAAGTGGTTCAATTGGAAGCTTTCGAGGTGGTCGCCGACTCGGTGATGACCGCGCAGGCGATCGCGATGAACGAGCAGCGTCACGCGGCCAGCATCAAGAACGTCATCGCGCTCGAAGACCTCGGCGATTACGGCACCGAGAATATTGGCGATTATATCCGTTTCATGCCGGGCGTCGCGATCATTGACGACGGCGAGGACGCCGGCCGGCTCGCGCTGGGCGGCTTCCCGGCGGAAATGACCAATGTGCAACTGGACAGCGGCGATGTGGCCAGCACGGGTGTCGGCACGACGTCCGGTCGCACGCTCGCGCTGCAGGAGGTGCCGATGATGAATGTCGAGCGCGTGGAGGTCACCAAAGTGCCCACGCCCGACATGCCGGCTTCGGGTCTGGGCGGCTCATTGAACCTCGTCACCAAGAGCCTGCTGGGGACGAAGCGTCCTTATTTCACCTATTCGGTGTATATGAATTTCGATAATCAGGACGGGCTGAGTTTCGATGGCGGCGGCAAGCAGCCCATCCCGCAGGTTTCGCCCTCGCTCAAGAAGCCCTCGTTCAACACCAACCTGGTGGTTCCGGTGGGCAAGCGGCTGGCGTTCAGTGCCGGCGTGTCCCGCTCCTGGCGTCAACGTCCCGCGGAGAACACCCCGAGCGAAACCGCGCTGTGGAACATCAACCCGGTGGACTACCGCGACGGCAGTCCGAAGGATTTCGCCCTGGCCACCGCGCAGTGGTCGCAGATCGCGCAGCTCAGCGTCACGGAGAGCGTGCAACTCGGCGCGGAGTGGAAGATTTCGAAGAACGACACGTTGTCGTTTAACATCCAGCACCGGCAGGTGACGACGGATCGCGCGACGAGCCGCCTGAGCACCCGTTTTCACTACGGCCTGCAATACGACCCCATCGATCCGGCGGGCGATGGTTCTGAAACCAGCACGAAGCCCGGCACCGCGGCCGTGGGCGGCACGCTCGAGATGGGCGGCAATGCTTCGCTCAATTACGGCGAAGCGACGGACAACACGCACATGACGCTGCGCTACAAGCACCGCAGCGACGACTGGCACATCGACGCGCAGGCGGTGTCTTCGGCCGCCGAGCGCGTCCGCAGCAGCCTCGGCGAGGGTTACTTCAATGGCTATTACGCGCTGGCTAACGAAAAGCCGGGCAGCACCACCACTGCTCGCGGTTACGACATCGTGGGCCGTGGAATCAACGAAGGCCCCAGCATTCTTCCGTCCAGCTACACGGTGACCAATTCGGAGACCGGCGAGACGATCGATCCGTTCGACGGCGGAAACTACGGACTTCAAACGGTCCGCGAAGAAGACGGCGTATATAAGACCGATATGTTCTCCGGGCGGGCGGACGTGACGCGGATTTTCAACAACGCCTTTTCGGTCAAGGCGGGTGCGAGCTTCAATCGGCTGGAGAAGGACGATTACCAGGTGCCGATCAATTACACGTTCGTCGGCGACGAGCGGTATGGCGATCGTTCCACCACGGGTCTTTTCGAAAGGCGGAAGATGTCGCACTACGACGTCTTCGACGAAGACATCGCGGTGACGATGAACGGTGATCCCGTGCGCTGGATCAGCCCGGTTAAACTCTACGACCTCTTCCAGGAGCATCCGGAGTATTTCGAATTGAACGACACCGCCGCCCAATACCGCGCGGAACGCTCGAAGCGGATGATCGAGGATATCTCCTCGGCCTACCTGCGTTTCGATTTGCGGCTCTTCAATCAACGGATGCAGGTCACCGGCGGAGTCCGTTATGAGAAAACCGAACTCGACGGCTGGAGCGTGAAAACCGACCAGATGGCGATCTACGAGCGGGACCCTGAAACGGGTCAGCCGTTGAAGAATCCCAATGGCACCTGGAGATATATCACCACCGATCCGCTGGAGCAGATTAAGCTGATCTACCAGGAGCGCGCCTTCCACGAGAGCCAGAAGTATGACGGGTTCTATCCGAGCCTGAACGTCAATTATGCCTTCACCGACAACCTCGTGCTCCGCACCGCGTATGCGCGGACGATTGGACGCCCGGATGTGAGCTATGTGGTGGCTGGCATCACGGTGCCCGACGCGCTCGAAATCGCCGGAGCCCCCGTGGAGGATCCGGAAACGGGCGCGGATCTCACGCGCTCGATCTCCGTGGGCAATCCCGGCTTGAAGCCGTGGACGGCGGACAGCTTCCACCTGTCGCTCGATTCCTATCACTTCAAGGGCGGCTTTGGTTCCGTCGGCGTTTACCGCAAAAACGTCACCAACTTCTTCGCCCGGCAGGCGCCCCTCGCCACGCGGGAGGCCCTCGAATACTACGGTCTGGCCGACGCCGACATCGATNCGATCCTGGAGCAAGGCTTCGCCTTTCGCCGGTGGGAAAACATCGGGGATGCCAACCTGACCGGATTGGAACTCAGTTATCGTCAGGACTTGTTCTTCCTTCCGGATTGGCTGCAGAAAACCCAGGTCTGGGTGAACTACACGCACCTCGAGGTGGGCGGCCCCAATGCGGAAGACTTCACGGGATTTTCGCCCGACGCGTATTCCTGGGGTATCAACTATATTCGCCCGCGGTTCTCCATCCGTCTCACGTGCGCCTATCAGGCCGAGACGAAGCGGGCGAATGCGACTCCGGCTCCGGGAACGCAGGCGGCACGTTATATTCCGCCGGGGACCTACGACTACCAGTCCGCGAGCACCCGCTACGGTATCACGGCTGAATACAACATGTCCCGGGCTTTCGCCCTCTACCTGACCTGGAATAATATTTTCAACGAGGATTCCTATATCTACCGCCGCGCTGCCGACACGCCGGGCTACGCGCAAAACTACCAGCGCCTGGTGAATCCGTCCTATATCATGATCGGCGTGAAGGGGCGGTTCTAAGTGAGGACAATAAAGGACAATAATATGAAGAGCTTCAAACGCACGATTCTCCTCCGCCCCCTCGCGACGGCGCTCGCGGCGCTCATGCTGTCGCCGTTCGGCGTCGCCCAGACGCCGCCGGTGAGCGGCACGTATCCGTTCAGCGCCTCGACGAGTTTCAACGTGCCCGGCCGGCAGGCGATGGCGACGACCCCGTTCACGACGACCTGGACGATCGATGACGACGTCACCGTCACCGTCTCGAACGCCAATGGCGGGACCGCCAACGGCGCCGTCTTCAACATCGAGGGCACCACCAGCAACAATCTCGTCTTCACCATCGAGCCTTCCGGCAGCACCGGTCGCGCGATCTTCAGAAACAACATCACGGGAGGCGAGGGCGGCGTGTTTTATCAGACGCGCGCCTCGCTCGACCTCACGAATGTCTCCTTCATCGGCAACGGTTCGACGAAGGCCACCGGCCACGGCGGCGGCGCCATCCGCTTCGGTTCGACGGTGTTGAGCGGCAAATTCACCAACCTCCTCTTCGACAGCAACTTTGCCCTGTCCACGGGCGGCGCGATGCGGACGCTGCACGGAGTCGAGATCACCTCGTCGACGTTCACGAACAACTACGCCGCGGGCACCACCAGCACGACCGGTTTCGGCGGCGCGATCGGTGCCAGCTCCGGCGGTCTCACCGTCGCGAACAACGGCATCCAACAGAGCGTCGTCACGAACAGTTATTTCGGCGGCAACTGGGCCTCGCGTTACGGCGGCGCCATCGGCGTCGAGATGCACCATTCGCTCAACTTCTTCGACCACGTCGGATTCAGCGACAACTTCGCCGGCATCGGCGGCGGCGCGTTTTACGATGTGGCCAACACCGGTCTTCTCATCGGCGGGGCGGCTTTGATCGACGGCCAGCGCTTCGTCTACACCGGCACCAGCGGCGTCTCCGACTATGTATATTCGGGCAACGTCGCGCGCGGCGTGCAGATGACCGCCCAGGAAATCGCCGACGCCCGGCTCGGGAACGGCTCTTTCGACTTCAAGGCCGGAGCCGAGGCCAAGGCCGGCGGTTTCTATTTCGCCGACGCCGAAAACACCCGCCTTCGTTTCGACATCGCCGAAGGCGTGACGGTCTCGATCGGCGAGGCCGGCAATCCTTCCGCCTGGGACTCGATCGCGAATTCCGACGCGTCCGGCACCACGGCGCGAATCGATCTGATTGAAACGGGCGAAACGGCCGCTCCCGGCGGAACGCTGATCTTGCACGCCGACAACTCCTATTTCCAAGGGGCGGTCAACGTCAGCAAAGGCGCGCTGATTCTCGGTAATCAAAACGCCAAACTTGGCGGCGCGATCACCGTCGCCGACGGCCGCACCTTCGGCGGTGCCGGCGAACTGATCACGCACAAGCAGGATGGCAGCGTGTTCGCCGGACGCAGCAGTCTCACGGTCGGCAACAACGCTCGTATCCAGGTCGGCACCGACACCGCGTCGACGGGCGAAACCCTCGCGGTCGCCGGCAACGTCAGCGTCGGCAGCGGCGTCGTGTTCAGCCACGATCTCTTTTCGGATGGTTCGGCCAGCAAGCTGTCGGCCGATAACATCAGCGTGGGCGGCCCGGCGACGATCAATCTCGGCCTGCTCGCGTCGGGCTCGTTTACGCTCATGGAATGGACGGGCACGGGCCTCGAGTCGGCGTTCTCGAATCTTTCGCTGACGATCGACGGAGCGCAGAACAATCCGCGCGCCACCGCCGCGCTTTCGCTCGACGGCAAGTCGCTCGTCGCCACAGCCACCGTCAACAATCTCATCATGAATTGGACCGGCGCGGAGGGTTCGGTCTGGACGCGGCGCACTTCCAGCGCGCAACAAAACTGGGCCGACGTCGGCGGCACGGGTCAGACGAAATACTACAACGGCGACAGCGTGGTGTTCGACGGCGTCGCCGACGCGGCGAACCCCGGCAACCGAGTCATCACGATCGACGCCGGTGGCGTCACGTTGTCGGGCATGACCGTGACGGGCACGGAGCGCTACGAATTCCGCGGCACCGGCGGCATCGAGGTCGACGCGGCGGCGATTGGCAATGCGACCTTCACGCCGACCGGCAAGCTCACGAAGACCGGCACGGGCGAACTCGTTTTCGCGAACACCGGAGCGAACGCCTTCGAAGGCGGCATCGATCTCGCGGGCGGCACGATCACGTTCGACCGCGCGTCCCAGCTGGGTGCGGGCACGGCCGGGATCGTGTTCAGCGACTCCGCCACTTTGCGCGCGACCAGCGACGTCAGCGGCACGCTGGCGGAATCCATCACCGTGGCGGCCGGCAAGAATGCCGAGCTGCGCGTCGACCAGGACGGCGAGCTGAATTACGCGGGCACGCTGGCGTCGGGAGGAGAGGGCGCGACCCTGCGCAAGACGGGCGACGGCGCGCTGCTGCTCACCGGCGACAACTCCGCCAACACCCTCGCGGTGGCTGTCCACGGCGGTTCGATTACGCTCGCGGAAACCTCCGCGGTGCTCGGCGGAACGATCACGGTCAACTCCGACGCGACGCTCGGCGGCGTTGGCACCGCGGGCACCAACGGCTCGGTCAAGGTCGCCGCGGGCGGCATCCTGAATGTCGGCCTCGACACCGACCAAGCCGCGACGCTCACCGTCAACAACTTGGAGCTCACGGGCGGTGCGGTGATCAAGCTCGATCTCTACAAGACTCCCGATGGCGCTTATCAGCAAAGCGACCGCATCATGGGCACGGGCACGTCGGCCATCAGCGGTTCCAACATCATCGACCTCACGTCTTACGCCGCGGGCACGTTCAACCTCGGCAATCTCACGGATCTGGCCGCGGCCACCGAAGTGACGCTCAGTGGCATGACCTTGCCGGCCAACGGACGTCTCTCCGCCGAGTTGTCGAACGCGGGCGGCGTGCTGGAACTGGTCATGACCTCCGACCAGTCCCGCATCATGACCTGGACCGGCGGAGCCAATTCCACCTGGAATCTCTCGGCCGAAAACTGGACGGACAACGGTGCCGTCAATCAATTCAGCTACGGAGACCGCGTGTTCTTCGACGGCACGTCCGCGGCCGGAAATCGGAACGTCGTGGTCGACGCGCGCGAAGTGCGCGTCGCGGACATGACGGTCGGCGGCGATGCGGATTATACGTTCACCGGCGGCGGCATTCACGCGTCGGCCGAGAACGTGCAGACCGACGACGGCGGCAATCTTCCCTTCACCGATGCCACCGGCAAGCTGACCAAGACCGGCTCCGGCGTCCTCACCTTCGCGAACACCAAGAATACGTTTGTGGGCGGCGTCGATCTCGAGGGCGGTGTGATCGCGATCGGTCATGGCGACCAGCTCATCACGTCCGATTCCACCGGTTTGACCTTTACGGGCGACGCGGCGGTTCGGGCCACGGCGGATCTCACGCTCGCCGACGACATCGCGATCGACGCGGAAAAAACCGGCACGATCGACAGCAACGGTCATGTTGTGACGCTGCAAGGAACCCTCACCGGCGGAGCGGACACCACGTTCGCGAAGAACGGCGCGGGCGTCGTGGTGCTCGAGTCCGACATCACGGGCTTCGCGGGCACGTTGGCGGCGCGGGGTGGCACGTTGCGGGTCAGCGCGGCGGATCAACTCACGAATGGTGGCCAGGCCGCGATCGTCGTCGACGCGGGTGCGACGCTCGATCTCGACGGACACGACCAGTCGCTGGTCAATCTGAGCGGCGCGGGCACGGTGGCTCTCGGCAGCGCGGCGCTCGTTTATACGGCGGACTCCGACGAGACGTTCGCCGGCAGTTTCACGGGCAGCGGTGCGGTGACGAAAGACGGTGCCGGCAAGTGGACGCTCTCGGGAAACAGCAGCCACACGGGCGGCGTCATCCTGCAAGCCGGTGAACTCGGCGTAGCCAGCAACACGGCTCTCGGCACGGGAGTGCTCGCGGTCGGCGGCGCGTCCGGAAAAGTCGCCATCGAAGCCGATGGTTTGAACATCGCCAACGACATCGCCGGCGGTTCGAGCACGCTCACGCTCGCGTCGGCCGGGCACAGCGCGGAGTTCTCCGGCGACATCAGCGGCAGCACCGTGGTTCTTGAAGGCACCGTCTCGCTGGCGCTCTCGGGCACCAACACGATCAGCAATCTCGAGATCAACCTTCCGCTCGCGATCGCGCGCCGGGCCGAGTCCATCGGCGGCGCCGCGGTGTCGATCGGCCTCGGTTCCACGCTCGAGTTTCGCGGTGTCGAGTCGGGGCAGGTGAACGGCAATCTTTCCGGCGACCGTGTGCTGATCACGTCGAGCACGATGGCGTTGGCGGGCACGAACACATTGCAAACGCTCGACATCGCTTCCGGCTCGCAAGTCACCGCCGCCTCGCTTGGCGCGCTCGGCGGTCCGACGACGAACGTCAGCGTGCGTGACGGCGCGTCGCTTTTGGTGCCCCTGTTGAACACGCCGGGCGGCAATCTGCGCGTGGACGGTGGCGCGCTCGTCTTCGGTGCGCCGCCTCCGCTGGGTTCGAACGTGATCTACGGCACGCAGGGCTCGCTCGAGCTGGCCGGCACGCTGGAGTTCGCCAACGGCGGCGAGATTCGTCTCGGCGGCACGCTGCCCACCGGGATCTACACCGCGGCCGTGGCGGCCGGCGGCATCATGGGCACGCCGTCCTACGATTCCCATCAGGAAGGCATGTTCATGGTGGCAGACGTCGACGGCGACACGCTGCGCATCACGGCCTACAACAAGGCGCTCGAGCCGGGGAAGGACATCGTCGTCGGCTACAGCGCGATCAGCGCCACGACGCGCGCCGTCTCGACGCATCTCAGCGAGGACTTCATCAATCCGCTGACCGACGGGAAGACGAAGGACGCGGGGGCGAACCCGAACTCGGTGTGGTTCCGCGCGATCGGCTCGTATCAGGAATATGGTGACGACCGCGAGCACCTCGGCTTCACGGACAAGACCTACGCGGGCATCGTCGGCTACGACTGGATCTCGACGAATCACCTCATGATGGGCGGCTATGTCGGCCAGTCCGTCACGGACCTCGAAACCAGCAACAAGGCCACCACCGAGATGGAGCTGCCTTACGGCGGTCTCTATGCGGCCAAGCGTTTCGGACGCTTCTTCGTGTCGGCGGACGTTTCGGCCGGTTTCGGCAAGGCCGACACCGAACGCGTCGAGGAATTCGGCAACCTGACGAAAGGTTCCTACAAGCTCGACACCTTGAGCGGAAATCTGGAGATCGGCTACATGGTGCCGCTCTTTGCCGGCGGCGGAATCCGGCCCTCGATCGGGGTCAATTACATGGAGCTGTCGTTCCATGATTATGCCGAAACGGGCAAGGGCGCCGTGCGGCTGGACGACCTCAGCAGTTCGCTGTTGCAAGGCGTGGCCCGGATCGAAGCGACGAAGAACATCAAGTTGCCCTGGGGGCTTCCCGGCGTGATCGGTGTGAATCTGGCCTGGCGCCAGAGCATCGACAGCGAACGGACGAGCGTCTGGGCGACGCTGGTGGACTACCCGGGCGCGCGGATTCAGATCAACGGCGACGAGTATGACGAAGACAGCGTCACGACCGGTTTGACGGTGCGGATGATGCTCTCGCGCAACACGCTGTTCGCGCTCGCCTACGACTACGACAGCGTGCCGTTCTCCGATCAGAACAGCGGCACCGGTCGGCACACGTTCAACTCGGTGATCCGAATGAGCTGGTAACAGCTCCTATCTCAGAACGACGATCAAAACAGAACCCGCGAACATTGTTCGCGGGTTCTGTGTCGCTGAACGAAGCTCGTGCAAGAACAAGAACCGTGAAAATCCCCGCCATTGCTTCCCTGACCACGTCCGCGCTGTTGTTTTTTTGTCTCAGCGGTGCGCGCCCGACGCTGGCCGCCGAACCGCTCCGAACGGAAACGACGGTGTGGGCGGATCGTGAGAACGAGATCGCCGTGCATTTCGTGTATGGGCTGACGGCGACGCGAGCCGGCACCGTGCTGGCGTTCGCGGAGGCGCGGATCGGCTCGGGGCACGACGACACGCCGCATCATCTGGCGCTGAAACGCAGCACGGATTTCGGAGCGACGTGGTCGGAGACGATTCTGGTGGAACGTTCCGACGGCAGTTTCTGGGCGACGCAGGGAGAGCCGGGACGGCTCGAGTGCTGGGCGAATCCGGCGGCGGTGATGGAGCGTTCCTCGGGCCGCGTATTCATTTTTTACGCACTCAACGAAGGCGCGCATAACGGGAAAGCCATGCAGCGCTACACGCGCAATTTCTACCGGTATAGCGATGACGACGGGCGGACGTGGTCGCCGCGTGTCGAGATCACCGATCTGTTGAACGCGAAGGCCGATGGCACGCCCAACCGCGACGGGACGGGCGAGTGGATGCGGGATGCCAACGGGTTTCCGTGCGATCATCTCGGCCGCGCGTTTCACATGCCGGGGCCGGGGCACGGGCTCCAGTTGAAGGACGGACGGATGGTGATGCCATTTTGGAATCGCACCGCGATCGGGACGGAGGCGGGACCGGTTCCTCGCGAGCAGCGTGCTTACGGATTGCGCATCTTGTATAGCGATGACGGCGGCGAGAACTGGCTGACCGGTCCGGCGTTTGGCGAAGAGGTCGGGCCGACGGAGTCGCGGCTCGTCGAGTTGGAAAACGGCTCGCTTTATTTGAATGCCCGCGTGGACGGCGCGGGGAACACGATGCGGCGCCGCGCGATTTTCATCAGCAAGGATCGGGGAATGAGCTGGTCGTTTACCGGCTACGACACCGAGATGCCGTCCTACACCAACGTGGACTCGGGCCTGCTTTCCGTGGAGCGCGGAGGGCGGCAGGTTCTGTTGCTCAGCCACTCACGCGATCCGCGTCGTCGGGTGGGGCTGACGGTGAGCGCCAGCCTCGATGGCGGCAAGACGTGGGCGGTCCACCAGCCGCTCAACGACGACGGCGCCAACTACTCCGATCTCGTGCAACTGTCGGATGGCACGATCGGCGTGATTTACGGCAATGGTGCGTCGGCGCATGACGGATTCCCGGTGAAGTTCGTCCGCTTCAATTTCGAGCACCTCGGATTGTAGTTGAATCGCGGATGCGGGTTGGGCGGTGAGTTTTGCTCACTCGCGGGTGGGTTCCAAATCGGCGTAGCGGATGAGTTGGATGCGGTGGGAGCGGAGGGCGGCGATGATTTCGGGATCGGTCCAGAGATCGGTGACGCCCTGGCGGTCGGTGGCGACGTCGCGATAGCCGAGGTTGTGCAATGCGCGGACTTCACCGCAGTCGGCGCCGGGATGATCGACGAAAAGGTGGGGTTCGCCGGGAGCGAGCGTCGCGAGGACGGCGAGAAAACGCGTTTTCTTTTCGGCGAAGGTGCGGTGGGGGCCGGCGTAGTTGAGCTTGCGGACGTTTTCTTCGTGCAGACCCGCTTCTAGTCCGAATTCGGCGGCGAGCCGGCGCACGAGTTCGGTCACTTCGGGCGTGAACGTGGTGCAGCCCATGTGGCCGCTGATATGGGTCGCCTGCGGAAGGTGTCGCAACGCGAGTTCGATTTGCGCGCGGAACTCTCTTTCAACCTCTTCGATTTTCCAGGTGTTCTCCACGACCGAGCGGCCCGGGTAGTTCGAGTCGGGGTGCAGCATCGGAAAAAAGTAGCCGTCGCGGTCGACCAGACTCGGGCAGTGCGAAAGCGGGCGCCATTTGTGGAGATCCCATTCGCTGGTGAGCGCGAGGTGCACGCCGACGTCGAGCGCGGGAGTTTCGGCCAGCATTTGCGCGCTCTCGAGAAACCACGGTCCGGGCACCAGCACTTCGGCGCAAGTCATGATGCCTTCGCGATGACAACGGATCGCGGCTTCGTTGCAGGCGTGCGATACGCCCAGGTCGTCGCCGCGGACGATCAGTCGAGGAGAAGGAGAAAAGGGCGTGGCGGGCGTCATGGCGCGAAGAGTGGGGACGGTGGCGAAAGATCCATCGACCGCAAACGCGGCGGAGGTGACTCCGGTCAACAAACGGCTCGAAGGCGGTTGGCGGGCGAAGGTTTGAACGGGAGCGGGCGGGCGTGTATATTGTCCGCGTTCCCCGTTAAACCCCGATATCCCCATGCAAACGCTCGCTCGGACGACTGCTTTCTCGAATTTGGTTTTGATGATGGCGTGCGTCGCCTTCGCTGCGTCGTCACGAAGTGTGGTGGCGGCGACGTCGCCGCATGTGCCGGAGATTGCGGGGACGTGGAGGCACATCGCGGAAAATCCGGATCTGGGCGAACTCAGTTCGCCGGAGCAGGAGCCGGTGGATTTCGGAATCTGGCGGGCGGCGGATGGGACGTGGCAGTTGTGGTCGTGTATCCGCAAAACGAAGGAAGCGGGGAGCACGCGGCTGTTTTACGGTTGGGAAGCGGACGATCTGCTCGAGGCGCGGTGGCGAGCCCGGGGCATCGCGATGCGGGCCGATCCGAAGTATGGAGAAACGCCCGGCGGGATGCAGGCGCCGTATGTGGTGAAAGAAGGCGGGCGCTACATCATGTTCTACGGGGATTGGGTGAACATCTGCCTCGCCGAGAGCGAAGACGGAAAAACGTTCACGCGCCGGCTGACGCCCGAGGGGCGAGCGGGACGATTCAGCGAAGGGCCGAACGCCAACACGCGCGATGCGATGGTGATCCGTCATGGCGACCGATGGATTTGCTATTACACGGCGCATCCGGGCGGAAAAGGTGCGGTCTATGCGCGCACCTCGACGGATCTCGAGAACTGGAGCGAGTCGCGCATTGTCGCGAAAGGTGCGCCGGGCTATGACGAACGCTTTGCGGCGGAGTGCCCGTTTGTGGTCGAGCTGACGCCGGGCGAGTTCTATCTCTTCTATACGCAGGCTTACGGGAGGAATCCAAAAACGACGGTGTTGTTTTCGCGGGACCCGCTGGACTTTGGCGGAGAAAACATTCGCGAACGCGTCGTGACCGAACTCGCGGTCGCGGCGCCGGAGGTGTTTCAGGTGAACGGCGAGTGGTTCATCGCGTCGGTGCGACGGGCCTATGACGGCATCGAGCTCGCTCCGCTGAAGTGGAGCGAGCGCGGACGCGTTTCAGAATGACGAAGCGAGGTCCTGCGCGAGGGCGTGGCTCGGGTCGCGTTGGAGCACGTCGCGCAGCAGACGGCGCGCGGCGGCGCGTTGGCCGAGTCCGAGCTGCGCCTGCGCCGCGAGGAAGCGGGCGGTGGTGAGCTGGCGGGCCTGCAGGTCGTCTTCGAAGAGCAGCAGGGTGGGGAGCGAGGTGGCGAAGTAATCGATCGTCGCGGGCTGGCGCGCGAGGGCGCGGGCATGGTCGAGCAAATCGCGCAGGAGCTTCCGCGCGCGCGCGGATCGGCCGAGACGCTGCCAGGCGAGCGCGGAGTAGTAGGTCATTTCGGAGAACGACTGGACGCGCATCTGTTGGAAATCGCCGGCGAAGGTGGCGGCGGAGGTCCAGTGATGTTTCGCCGATGCGGTGTCGCCGGCGGCGGCGCACGCTTCGCCGAGCCAGAAATGAATATCGCCGGGATTGGCGAGAAGGTGGCGGGCTTCGCCGAGATTCGGCGGGACGTCGAGCGCGGCCTCGAACAGGCGGCGGGCGCCGGCGTGATCTTGTTGCGCGAGCGCGGCGCGACCGAGCAGCAGGTGCGTGCGCACGTGTTGTTGCAGGGCCTGACCTTCGCCGCCTTCCCAGGGTTGAAAACGACGGGTCGAGAGAATCGCGAGCGCGTCGCGGGGACGGCCGGTTTGATTGTAGAGCGCGCAGAGCTCGAGCGAGAGGTCGTCGCGCGCCGAGACGAGATCGCGGTGGCGTTCGAGTTCGCGCAGACGTTTCGCGGGCGCGACGCCGAGGCGTTTCCAGAGTTGATCGCGTTCGTAGAGCAGACGGGCGTCGGTAGGCGCGCAACGGACCGCGCGCTCGTAGGCGCGGCGAGCGCGGTCGGGTTGGCGAAGAATGTTGAACGCGCCGAGCCCGAGGCAGCGCCACGCGACGGCGTTGCGCGGGGCGAGGCGGACGGCTTGCTGCCAGTGCGCGATCGCTTCGCGGTGGCGGCGGCGATCGTAGAGCAGATGACCGAGACACGTGTGCGCGGTGGCGTCGCGCGGATTGGCGGCGAGGGCGGATTGCAGCACCAACGCGTCCTCGAGCCGCGCGGGGAAGCAGTGGTCGAGGGGCGATGACGCGGCGGCGGCGCGGGCGCGGCGGGCGGCGGCGGTTTCGCCGAGTTGGGCGTGCAGCCAGCCGCGGTAGTAGTGAAGCACAGGCGCGTTGCCGCTGAGCGGCTCGGGGGTGGCGTGGGCGAGAAGATCGAGCGCTTCGCGGTGGAGCCCGGCGCGCGCGTGATCGATGGCGAGGTCGATGCGCGTGGCGGTGTCGCAGGTCAGCGGTTCGCCGCGCAGATGGCGCGCCCAGTGATCGAGCGGATCGAGGGCGAGCGTGGCGGCGATGAAGGCGTCGGCTTCGTCGGTGCGTCCGAGTTGGCGAAGGACGATGGCCTTCAGATCACGGGCGCGCAGGTTGCTTGTATTGAAAGATAAACTACGCTCGAGGTGGTCGAGGGCGGCGGACCAATCGCCGCGGCGGCAGTCGATCTCGGCGAGCGCGTGAAAGGAGCTGGCGGCCCAGGCCTGGTTCCATGTGGCCTTGTAGAACGCGGCGTAGGCGGATTCGAGGAGAGCGCGCGCGGAGTTGGGGGTGGCGGAGTCGGCTTGATAGCGAAGGCAGCGGCCGAGCTGGTAGTGAGGTTCGCCGTCGGCGGGATTGGGATTGCGCGACGTGAGACGCGCGATGCTGGCGCGAAGGTGGGATTCGGATTCCCGCCATTCGCCGCGGCGGAGATGCCAGCGGCCGAGGGCGAGGTGGCAGCGCGAATCGCCGGCGTCGCGACGGAGCGCCTCGCGCCAGTAGAGCGTCGGGCAGCGGGTGGCGTGACGATACTGCTCGAGGTGAAGACCGATCACGTAGAGTTCGTCGGAGGAAGCGACGTCGGCGGGCAGCGGCGGTTCGGTGGCGGCGACGGGCGTGGTGTCGGGGCGGGCCGGCGCGGGCGAGTAGCGGATGAGTTCGCGACCGCCGGAAGTGAGCACGCGAAGCGTGAGCGCGGCCGGCGGACGACGGCGGAGTTTCAGCGACGTGAGAAAAGGTCGGTCGGGAGCGAGGTCGGTTTCGCGGCGGAGGAGCCGACGGCCGTTTAAGTCGAGGAGAAGGATGAGCGCGCGATCGTGGTGGGCGGTGACGGCGACGCCGAGGCGGGCGGTGTGGTCGTGGAGTTGAAGGCTGATCGCGGCGTCGATGTTGGCATGCTGCGCGGGGCCGATGGCGCGGATCGGATACCAGTGCTGGCTCCAGTGTTTGGTTTCGCCGGGTTGGAGGTAGGAGAAGTCGGGCTGGTTGTCGGTGTAGACGCCGGCCATGAGTTCGATGTAGGGCGCGTGTTCGCCGTGCTCGTCGGGATCGGTGAGGTTGCGATCCCAAGCGTATCCAAATTCGTGATTCCCCCACGTCCACTGTTTCTTGCCGGGAGAAATGTGATGGCTGGCGACGTGAACGAGACCGGCGTCGGCTTTGTAATCGTATCCGCCGAAAAAATCCTGCTGCGAACCCATGCACATGTAGGAGGTGGGCACGGGGATGTTCGCATACCAGCTGAGGTCGTTGGGCGCGTAGTGCGGGAGGGAGGACGTGGTGCGCGGGCGAGTTGGAGACGGCTGGCAGTGCGGCGGGAGATACTGGCGCGGTTGTTCGCGGGCGGGAACGCCGGCGCGGGCGCGCGCCGCGTAGTCGACGCCGTAGTAGCGGCCGGTGCAGAGCGGGAACGTGCTGGTGGCGCGTTTGGCGTGATCGGCGATGTAGGCGGTGTCGGGCGGGAAGAAGGATTGATACGCCTCGTGAACGCGGGTGGCGACATTGGCCCACCAGAGGAAAGTTTGCACGTCGTCGGTGCGGTTGTGGACGCGGGCCTTGAGTTCGAGGAAGGCGCGACCGGGCCGGAGGCAGACGCCGTGCATGCCCTTCATGCGCGCCATGGGATCGTGTTCGGAGAGCCAGACGGTGATGGAGCCGTCGTCGGCGTGCTCGATGTCGACATCGGTGGGCATGAACGTTGACGGACGGTGATGCTGCGGCCAGTTGAACTCGATGCCGCCGCTGGCCCACGGGCCGGCGAGGCCGACGAGGGCGGGTTTGATCACGGGCTGGTGGTAGACGAGGTCGTAGCCGTTGGTCTTGTCGACGATGCGGTGGATGCGTCCGCCGAGCTGGGGCAGGATGAGCACGCGAAGAAATTCATTTTCCAGCTCGATGCTGTCCCAGGTGAACGGCGTGGGCGTCTCGGCGATCCGATCGTAGAAGGGAAGTGGATACACGCGTCCGCTCGAGCCCTGGTAGACGCGGCGCTCGAGGAACATCGGATGTGGTCCGGGCGTGACGGGAAGGTAGGTCGGCAGGGTGAGGGGGCGGCGGACAACCTGGACGGCGGGCGGGGTGGACATGTTCGAATCATAGGCTGGGCGCCGCGAGGAACCAATGGACGGACATCGGAAAAACCTGCACGATCTTCGGCTTGTGAGCGGGCAACATCATTTGCGGATGGAAGGTTTCACCGGGCAGCACCTCGTGGTGCTGCCGGCGGGCGTGCGGCAGGCGGCGGCGCGCGATCCGCTGCTGCGGGGATTGCATGTGACGGATGCGGGTTTTTTCCCGCGGGCGGTCGGACACTATGTCGAGAGGCCGGCGGGGGCGCCGAGTCATCTGGTGCTGTTGTGCACGGGAGGGGAAGGCGCGGTGAGTTTTCGCGGCGGCGAAACGCGGGTGGTGCGGGCGGGCACGCTGGCGTGGCTGCCGGCGCGGCAGGCGCATGTGTATCGATCGGATTTGAAGCAGCCGTGGACGATCACGTGGGTGCATTTCAACGGCGATGAAGTGGAGGGCTGGCGGGAGTATCTCGGGTTTCCGCCGGGAGGCGGGGTGCGTTCCAGCGAGGCGATGACGCAGCCGGTGCGGCGATTGCAGGAGATTTACCAGGTGATCGAGGCGGGCTATCCGCGCGCGAATTTGCTGCGGGCGGCGACGTTGTTGCGGGCGTTTTTCGTCGAGTTCGCGCCGTGGTCGGCGGGATCGGAGCGAGGCGGAACGGCGGCGGAGCGCGTGGCGGGCACGGTGGAATGGATGCGCGAGCGGCTGGATCGGCGGTTGCGGCTGGCGGAGCTGGCGGCGGCGGCGGCGTTGTCGGTGCCGTATTACGCGGAGTTGTTCAGCCGGCAGTTTGGCTACGGGCCGATCGATTTCCTGATCCGGCTGCGGGTGCAGCGGGCGTGTCAATTATTGGATACAACGCCGTTGAGCGTGAAGGAGATCGCGCGGCGGGTGGGCTTCGAGGATGCGTTTTATTTCTCGCGGAAGTTTCGCGCGATCATGGGCAAGTCGCCGCGGTCTTATCGCAGCTGGCCGAAAGGTTGAAGGGGTTGGACAAGAACGCGCGCGGACGGGCGGCGGAAAGGGGAGGTGTATCAGGCGTGTGGAGACGTCGACCGCGCCAGCCAGGTGCGCAGTTCGGCGGCGTCGCGGAGGAAGGCGTCGGGGCTGTTGTCGGGCACGAATTCGAGGAGGGCGAAACGATCGCCGGGCGCGCGGCTGGCGGTCTCGAGGAAGCGCGACCAACGCTCCGCTCCCTGCGCGAGCGGCAGGCGGGTTTGGGGGTTGGGCCACCAGTGGAAGACGTGCAAGTGGCTCAAGTGAGGAAGGAGTCGGACGAGGCCGGCGGTGGCGTCGTCGGCGGATTGTCCGTGCGGCGGCTGCCAATACGTGCGCAGCGCGGTGTGGTCGACGCGGTCGAGCAAGGCGAGGGTGGCGTCCGGGTTGTCCGCGAGGGTGTCGTCGTGAAACTCGAGCGAGACGGTGATTTGCGCGGCGCTCGAAAGTTCGGCGATGCGGCGGAGGTCGTCGCAAACGCGCTGACGGTCGTCGTCGTGCGCGAGAGCGGAGCCGAGCGTGCCGGCCCACACGCGGATGTTGGGCGCGCCGAGTTCCATCGCGGTTTCGAGCACGGGAGCGAAGTTTTCCCGGGGGATCGGCGCCGGCGCGGTAGTAGCTGCCGTAGGACACGACGGAGAGGCCGGCGTTGCGGCAGAGCGCGCGAACGGTTTGGGCGCAGTCCCGATCGCCGGAAGGAACGTGAATATCTCCGCCCCATTCGACGCCGCGCAGCTGCGCTCGAATCGCGAGAGCGACGATCTGTTCGGGCGAGAGTTGACGAAACGTGACGGAGACCAAACCCGGGAAAATCATACCGGGAACGTGAACCGGCTTTAGAGGTGGGGCGAGCGAATGGGCGTGCCCAGGGAGAATTTCGCGTGGGCGGGGGCGCGGGCATGTTGACGCCAAATCGAATCACCGCCTGCTACGGCGACGCCCATCTCCGTGTGCAGGTGCGGGCGCGAATGTTGCTTCTGTGAAAAAGAGTGCGGCGATCCGGAAGCGGATCATGCTCGCGACCGAACCTGCGGCGAAATCCGAAAACTCCATGTCCACCACGGCTCCTGCTTTGGCTCCGTTTCTTATCGACGGCGAATGGTTGCGTCCGACCCAGCTCGCGACATCCGCCGTGTTCAATCCCTCGACGGGCGAGGTCATCGCGCACGCGCCGCTGGCCGGCGCGACGGAGGTCGAGGCGGCGGTGAGGGCGGCGCAGGCGGCGTTCCCCGGTTGGTGGCAGACGCCTCCGATCGAGCGGGCGCGCGTGCTCTTTCGTTATCGGGAACGGCTGCTGGCGCACTTCGACGAGATCGCGGCGTTGATCTCGCGCGAACACGGAAAGACCCGCGCGGAGGCGCGCGGCGATTTGCAGCGCGGGGTGGAGGTGGTGGAGTTTGCGACGGGGATTCCGCCGCTGCTCTTCGGCGACACGCTCGAGAATGTCGCGCGCGGCATCGATTGCGAAACGCTGCGTCAGCCGCTCGGCGTGTGCGTGGGGATCACGCCGTTCAATTTTCCCGCGATGGTCCCGATGTGGATGTTTCCCATCGCGCTCGCCTGCGGAAACACGTTCGTGCTCAAGCCCAGCGAGAAGGTGCCGCTCACGGCGGTGCGCATCGTCGAATTGCTTGTGGAGGCGGGATTGCCGAAAGGCGTGCTCAATCTGATCCATGGCGGACGCGAGTGTGTCGACGCGTTGCTCACGCATCCGCAGGTGCGGGCGGTTTCGTTCGTGGGGTCGACGCCGGTTGCGAGATACATCTACGAGACCGGGACAAAGCACGGCAAACGCGTGCAGGCCGCGGGCGGGGCGAAGAATTTTCTTTTGATCATGCCGGATGCCGACGTGGGCAAGACGGTCGAAGGCGTGACCGGTGCGGCGTTCGGATGCGCGGGCGAGCGTTGCATGGCGGGGTCGACGGCGCTGGTGGTCGGCGATGCGGCGAAACGCGTGCTGCCGACGCTCGTCGACGCGACGAAGTCGCTGACGGTGGGACGCACCGATCTGGAAGCGCAGCCGGCGATGGGGCCGTTGATCACGGCGCAGCATCGCGACCGCGTGGTGGCGTTGCTGGCGAAGGGAGAACAGCAGGGGGCGCGCGTGCTGGCCGACGGCCGGAGCGTGAAAGTGGCGGGCGCGCCGAACGGTTTCTTTGTCGGCGCGAGCATCGTGGAGCAGAGCGATCCGGCGGCCAATGTGCTGATGCGCGAAGAAGTTTTCGGGCCGGTGTTGAGCGTGATGAAAATGGAGGACCTCGACGCGGCGATCGAACTCGCGAACCGGTCGGCGTATGGCAATGGCGCGGCGATTTTCACGCAGTCGGGGCGGGCCGCGCGTGAGTTCAAGCATCGCATCAAGGCGGGGATGGTCGGCATCAATGTCGGCGTGCCGGCGGCGATGGCGCCGTTTCCGTTCAGCGGGTGGGGCGAATCGTTTTTCGGCGACCTGCATGTGCAGGGGCGCGAAGGCGTGTTGTTCTACACGCAGGCAAAAGTCGTGACGACGCGGTGGTTCGCGAGCGGAGAGGGCGACGTGTGGAGGAAGTGAGGAGGGCCTGACGGCGTTCATGCGATGCGAGTCCCGCGCTGGCTGTTGGTTGCTGTTGGTTGTGCTGACGGGACTCGCGTTGAAGCGGCGGAGAAACGATGGGGCGTTCGATGATCCGCTACGTTTTCGTGGAGCCGCGGACGCTCGTGCTATTGCGGGGCGGCGAAAGCGCCGTGCGATCGAACGCCGGATGTTCGCGTAAACCGAAAGGCGGCGACTGCGTGCGTTACAACTTTGCTGCGAAAACCGAGTGGCCTGGGCTGGCTCGGGAAAATCTCTAGCACGTGGCGACATTTCCACTCAGTCTCCGACTTCCATGAAAATTTCCTTTGTTCGTCTGATTTTGATCGCTGCGTGGTTTCTGCCGGTTGCGCGGGCGGCCGAGGAGAAGCCGGCGCTCGTGGTGGCGATCAGCATCGATCAGTTCCGTGGCGACTATCTGACGCGTTTCGGGCGGTTCTTTGGCGAGGGCGGATTCAATCTGTTTCTGGAGCAGGGCGCGCATTTCGCGAATTGCCATCATGCGCACTCGCACACGAAGACGGGGCCCGGCCACGCCGTGATGCTCACCGGTGTGCACGCGAATTTCAACGGGATCATCGGCAACGACTGGATCGATCGCAGGACGTTCGAGCGCGTGTCGTGTGTCGGCGATACGGCCGAGTCGATCATCGGTCTGCCGGCGCCGGCCGGTCCGAGCCTGCCGGGGATCGGCAATCCGCGCATCGGGCGTTCGCCGCGAAACCTGCTGGCGTCGACCGTCGGCGACGAGCTCAAGATTGCCCGTGGTGGGCGGCCGAAAGTGATCGGCATCGCGAACAAGGACCGCGGCGCGATTCTGATGGCGGGTCGCATGGCGGACGCGGCGTATTTCATGGAGAACGGGTCGATGGTTTCGTCGACCTACTATCAGAAGGAGCTGCCGGCGTGGGCGCGCGAATGGAACGCGGCGAAGAAGGCGGACGCGTATTTCGGCAAGGTGTGGGAGCGGGTGTTACCAGAATCTGAATACGCGTGCCAGGGACCCGACGACATGGCGGGCGAGGACCAGACGGCCAGCCAGCTGGGGCACACGTTTCCGAAGACGGTGACGGGCGGCGAGACGGCGCCGGGGCCGCGGTATTACGATGCGTTCGAAAACACGCCGTTCAGCAACGAGGTGATCGCCGATTTCGTTCGCACCGCGATCGAGCACGAACAGCTGGGCAAGCGCGCCGGGATCACGGATCTGTTGTGCATCAGTTTCTCGGCGAACGATCGCATCGGGCATCTCTACGGCCCGGACAGCCATGAGATCATGGACAATGTCGTTCGCATGGATCGGACGCTCGCGGAGTTGTTCGCCTTTCTCGACCGGCATGTCGGGTTGAAGCGCTGCACGATCGTGCTCACGGCGGATCATGGAGCGTCATCGATGCCTGAATACATTCACTCGCTCCGTCCGGACATTCCCGCGGGGCGGATCAACGGCGCGCAGCTGCTGAACACGTGCGAGGATGCGCTCAACCGGGCGTTTGGGCCGTTGAAGGAAAACGGACGCTGGGTGGTGCGGGACGACGCCTCGTTTCTGCTTCATCCGACCGCGCTCGCGGAGAAGGGCGTTTCGAGCGAGGCGGCGCAGGTCGTCGTGCGCGATGCGTTGCTGACGCTGGATTTCGTGCTCGCGGCTTACACGCGCGAGGAGCTGGAGAACGGGAAGGTGCATGACGCGCTCGGGCAGCAGGCCTTGTTGAGCTTCAACCGCGCGCGCAGCGGCGATGTGTATTTCCAAGCGAAGCCGTATTTCGTCGGCCGGAACGCGGGCACGAATCACGGCACGCCGCACAGCTACGACACGCACGTGCCGCTGGCGTGGTTTGGCGTCGGGGTGAAGCCGGGCGTTTACACGGAGCGCGTGCATGTCGCGGATCTCGCGCCGACGCTCTCGCATATCCTTGGTTTGCCCGCGCCGCCGCTGGCGAAGGGGCGGGTGTTGTTTTAGGAGTGGTCGGGCCGGAACGCCCCGACGGGAGCGGTGTGCCGTGGAGCGGGCGCGACGAGCGCGGGGGGGCGCATGAACCGCGAGGGTTCGAGGGGCGGTTGGTAGACGCGTCCGCTGGCAAGGCGACGGACGCGCTCCCGCGTGGCTGGATTCGCGTAGATTGCTGAGGCGCGGAAATATTTTTTACGGCAAATCGGAGCGGGTTTTCGGCTTTGGTTCTTTCGACGCGTCGCGGTAGGTTTGCCGCATGTCTTTCACGCGATGCTTTTCGACGCTCGGTTGTCCGGACCTTGGTTTGGAGGAGGTGTTTGCGCTGGCGGCGCGGCACGGGATCGAGGGGGTGGAGTTGCGGGCGCTGGGCGGCTCGGTCGATCTGGCGGCGTATTTTGCGCGGGAGTTTGGCACGCCGGAAACGCTGGCGGCGCACGTGCGCGGGAGGTCGCCGCGTATCATGGCGATCGATACATCGCTTCATCTGGTGGGGGCGACGGCGGCGGAGCGGGCGCAAGTCGAGGGGCTGGCCCCGTGGGCGGACGCGCTGGGGGTGCGGTGGATGCGGGCGTTTGATGGCGGAGGGAAGGCCGATGAGAAGGAGATCGCAGAGGCGAAGGCGACGCTCGACGCGTGGACGGAGCAGCGTCGGCGGAACGGGTGGAAGGTGGAGTTGATGGTGGAGACGCACGACTCGTTGTTTTCGTCGGCGGCGATCGGGCGGCTCGTGGCGGCGGTGCCGGAGGTGGGGATCTTGTGGGATTCGCATCATACGTGGAAGCGGAGCGGTGAAGATCCGGTGGCGACTTGGCGGGCGATCCAGCGGCACGTGGTTCACGTGCACGTGAAGGACAGTGTCAGCGTGCCGAGCGCGCGGCATCCTTACACCTATGTGTTGCCGGGGGAGGGGGAGTTTCCGATGGCGGGATTGCGCGAGACGCTGGCGGCGGAGTTTGGCGGGCCGGTGAGTCTCGAGTGGGAGAAACTCTGGCACCCGGACCTGGCGCCGTTGGAACGGGCGCTGGAAGCGGGTGCGGCGCGGAGGTGGTGGTGAAGGCCGTGGAGCGTCGCCCTCCTGAGGGAAGTGGAGCGCGAACTCAGGAGTCGGAACGGTAGAGGGCGCCGAGGCGGCGGAAGAGAGACTCCAGCTGGCGGTAATAGTCGTCCTCGGAGAGCGAAGACTTTTGGGCACGGAGGGCCTCGAGTTCACGCTCGAGGACATCGCGTTGTTCGCGCTGGGCGGGCGTGAGGGCGCGTTCGGCTTCGGTGGGGATGAGCGCGAGGAGGCGGGCGTGCTGGCCGTCGGGCTGGGCGGTGGAGTTTTGGGGGCGGCGCTGGACGCGGGTGCCGCGGAACCATTCGGCGGGGGTGCCTTGTTTGTCGCCGTTGTCGTCGATGAGCGCGTGCTCGGTGGCGAGGCGACCGGTTTCGGCGTAGAAGGCTTGGACCTGTTGCGCGGCGGTGACGAAGGCTTCGAGGAGAGAAGTTTGCCCGTCCTGATCGATGTCGGCGGCGGGATTGGCGACGGCGTCGGCGAAGCGTTCGCCGAAGCGGGCGTAGTTCAGTTCGTTGCCGCTGCGCGTAGCGGAAATGATGATACGATCGGGGCCGGAGAGGGCGTTGATGAAGGGCGCCCCGGCGGAGCCACCGTGAATGAAGATGAGCGGACGGGTGAGCGGGGCGAGCCAGGCGGCGAGTTCGCGGGCGGTGACGTCGGGGCCGCGGAGATTGAGACGGGTTTCACGGGCGTCGTGCGTGCCGTGGCCGATGTAGACGATCCAGAGCGGCGTGGTGGTGGCGGCGGGCGAGGGTGTATCCGAATTTTGGGTGCGGGCGGCGAGCCAGGTTTGGAGTCGGGTGCGGTCGTCGGGAGTGGCGGCTTCGGATTCGAGCGAAAGGCCGATGGTGATGAGTGCGGCGCCGGCGCGCTCGGCGGCGTTTTGCCAGGCACGGGCGGCGGTGGCGAAGTTTTCGGCGTAGGCGGGTTCGCCGGGAGCGCCGATGATGAGGGCGATCTCGTGGGTGGGGGCGGCGTGGGTGGTGAGGGTGGAAAGGAAAACGAAGAGGAGGACGAGAAGGTGCGGCCGCTTGTTGGCACGAGCAGCGAGGGGCCAATCGCTCGCGCTCGTAATCACGGGTTTCATGGGAGGCCTTTCCAGCGGCGCCAGGCCCATTCGGCGAGGAAACAGCCAAGGACGGCGGCGAAGAACCACGGGTTGTCCCAGAGCGGGCGGGACCACGTTTCCATGATCGGCGCGGGCGAGCGGACGAGGCGATCGGGGAGTTCGGAAAGTTCGTCGGGGGCGAGGACGGCGCCGCCGGTGAGGCGGGCGAGTTCTTCGAGGAGTGCGCGGTTGGGAGCGATGGAGCGAAATTCGTCGGCGGCGGGATCGTGAACCCAACCGGCTTCGGCGCGGCCGACGAGTTTGCCGGCGCGGTCGATCACTTCGGCGGTGGCGAGGTAGGCGCCGGCTTCGCGGGCGGTGAACTGCGCAACATAACGGCCCGGGGTGTCGGGGGAGGGCTCGGCGGGAAGGGTGGCTTGTTGGAAGGTGGTGGGTGCGGGCTGAAGCTCCGCACTACCATGGCGGCGGATCGTGATGCGGGTGGTGGCGAGTTCGAGGGGGCGAAAGTCTTGGTCGCGGGCGGTGACGCGGAGTTCGACGCCGGCGGTGGCGGATGATTGGACGACGCGGAGTTCGACGGGAGCGGGGACGTCGGTGACGAGCCAGCGGGAGATCTGGCGCCAGAAGCGGGCGAGGTCGGCTTGTTCGTCGGCGCCGGCCATGCCCCAGCGCCAGAGATCGCCAAGCGCGAGGCAGGCGACGCGGCCGGAGCCGAAGGGTTGGGCGACGAGGGCGGGGTAGGTTTCGCCGGTTTCGTCGGAGAGCGTGGCGAGGACGGTGGCGCCGGGTTTGACGGCGGAGAGGGCGTTGGCGGTGAGGAAGCGCGGCATGGAGTCGAGGCGGGAACGCTCGTCTGTCTCCGTGGCGCGGATACGCGTCCAGGGTTCGAGCCAGCCCTCGCGGGTGAGGCTGAAGGTGAGTTCGCCGGTCGGAGGTTGGGCGGCGAGGCGGTCGAGATAAACGGGAAGGGCGGCGGCGAGAGCGGTGTCGGAGTAGCGACCGCTNTCGAGNGTATCGACGCCGCCGAGCATCAGGAGACCGCCGCCGCGATCGGTGACGAAGCGGCGGAGAAGATCGTGTTGATCGGGCGAGAANAAAGCCGCTTCGACGTCGTCGAGGATGACGGCGTCGTAGGCGAAGAGCTCTTCGGCGGTCCGAGGGAACCCGCCGCGAAGTTCGGCGGCGTCGCGGGTGTTGACGCGGGTGAGAACAGGCTGGTCGTAACGCTGGGTGTCGTCGGGCTGGCCGAACCCGCGGAAGAGCGGGTTGGTGGCTTCGCCGGCGCGGCCGCGGAATTCAAACTTGGGTTCGCGGAGGGCGAGACGGAGGAGTCCGACGAGTTGGAGTTGGGGATCGTCGAGGAGGGCGCGGTTGAGGAATTTGAACTCCCAGTTGGGGCGGCCACCGACGTAGAGAATGCGGTAGCTCGGGCGACCGCGGTCGAAGAGGACGATGCGGCGGTTGTTGAGCGTGGTGGCTTCGTCGGAGGCGGAGGTGTCGGCGGGGGAGCGTGGAGCGACGGTGACCTCGTGGAACTGGATACCGGTGCCGGAGGGACGCCATTCGAACGTGGCTTGCGCGGGCGTGTTGTCGCGGACGAGACGAAGGGTTTGCGGTGGAGGTGCGGTGGAGGTGTCGGTGGTAGCGAGAGGGCGGACGGAAACGATGACGTCCTCGGCGGAGAATCCGGTGCCGGCGACGTCGACGCGGAGGGAAACGGGGGCGTCGTCGAAGGCGGTTTGGCGGGGCGTGAGGCGTTCGAGGCGGAGGTCGCGGAGATCGGACGCGTTGCCGATAACGACGGGATAGATCGGCGGAAGGCCGATGGTGTCGGCGACGCCGTCGGGGAGATCGGTGGCGTTGCCATCGGTGAGGAGGAGGACGCCGGCGAGCGGCTGGCCGGAGAAGCGCTCGCGGAGCTGGCGGAGGGAGGCGCCGAGCGCGGTGCGTTCGCCGGAGAAGTCGAGTGTTGAAAAATCGGATACGCGGCGGAGCGAGTGATCGAAGGCGTAGCGGCGGAGCTGGAAGTCGTCGGCGAGTCGGGTGAGGGCGCCGGGACGCGTCGGTCGTGAGGAGATCGCGGAGATGTTCGCCGCGGGATCGGGCGGAGCCGGAGTCGGCGATGCGGAGGCCTTGGGAGTTGTCGGCGAGGACGGCGACGAGATTGGCGCCTTTCTTGGCGCGGGGGGCGACCCATTGCGGATCCAGGAGGGCGAGGAGCAGGAGGCCGATTCCGGCGGTGCGGAGGGCGAGGCCGATGGCGAAATCGCGGCGTCGCGGGGCGGCAGGGCGGAGGGCGAGCCAGGCGAGGGGAACGAGGACGATCGCGGCGAGAAGGGTGAGCCAGGCCCAGGCGGCGTTGGAGAAGGTGAGGGCGGCTAACATGAGCGAAGCGTGGAGGCGGCGGGTTGAGGACAACCCGCCCTACCGGGTGCCGAGGGCTTCATAGTATTTGCGGACCGATTCGGCGTAGCGGTCGGGGACGGGGTCGCGGTCGACGGGCTGGAGTGTATCCGGGTTTTCGCGACGGCTGAGTTCCTGGCGGAGCCAGGCGCGGGCGTCTTCGAGCGGGGCGACGATGCCCATTTCGACGAGCGGCCATTGCGGGGCTTTGCCTTCGCGCTGGTTCATGCGGCGGAATTCCTCGGCTTGGGCGCGAGCGCTGGCGAGGCGCTGGCGCTGTTCGGGCGAATCGATGAGCTCTTCGACGGTGCGAAGGCGATCGGCCCAATCGGCAAAACCGCGGCCGGTGAGCGGGCCGCGGGCGGCTTCGGCGTTGCGGGCGGATTCGCCGAAGCTGCGGGCGAGGCGTTCGAGGTCGGCGAGGGCGGATTCGGCCGCGGAGGAGAGGTCTCCGGGAGGGCGGGGGGAGGAGTTGAGGGATGCCGAGGAGGGGGAAGGGGATGTTTGCTCAGAGTTGGTAGACTCGTTGTTGGCAAGTTGTGAGGTGGAACTGGGGGAGTCGGGAGATGGGTCGGCTTCGGAGGGATTGCGCGGCGAGGGCACCGCGCCTCCATTGGTTTCGGAGGGTTGGTCGCGGCGGAGGTCGCGAGAGAGGTCGTCGAGTTCGCGTTGGGCGAAGCGGAGTTCATTGAGCTCGTCGCCGAGGACGGCGCCGGCGGCGCGTTCGACGCCGCGCTGAAGCTGGTCGAAATCGCGGGCGATGGAGGGTTGCTGTTGGAGGGCGGGATCGGTGAAGCCGCGGCGGAGCATGTCGGTGCTGGAGGAGAGGTCTCGGCCGGTGCCGCTCTGGTTTTGCTGGCGGAGGAGATCGTAGAGCTGACGGTGGAGGCGCGGCTCGCTGGCTTCGGCGTCTTCGGTGACCTGGCGGAGATTTTCGAGGAGACGCTCGCGGCGGGCGGCCTGGCTCTCGAGGCGCTGGGCGAGCTGCTCGCGTTCGTCGGAGTCGTCGAGCGATTGCGGGCCGCGGCTCATTTGTTCGAGATCGCGAGTGAGCTGTTGCTGTTCGGCGGCGAGATCGCGGGCTTCGCGGCGGGCTTCGCGCATCTGTTCGGAGAAACGGCCGGCGGCCTGCTGGCGCATGTTTTCGCTGGTGCGCTGAAGATTCTCCTGCGCGCGGGTGCCGGCGGCGAGGGCTTGGGAGACTTCGCCGCGCTCGAGCTGTTCGGTGGCGCGGCGCATGTCGTCGCGCGTGCGTTCGAGTTGCTGACGGGCCTGCTGGGTTTGTTCGCCGGGCTGCATGCGGTCGACGCGCTGGCGGGCGTCGTCGAGATCGCTGACCATGCGGCGTTGTTCCTCTTCGAGGCGTTTCAGTTCGCGGCGGATGGCTTCGCGTTCGGCTTCGTCTTCGGCGGCGGCGAGCGCGGTCTGGAGTTCTTGGAGGCGCTGGTTGAGGTCCTGCTGGCGGCGGGCGAGTTCGCGGAGCCGGGCGAGGACTTGCAGTTGTTCGCGCTCTTCGGGGGTGGCGGGAGGCTGGGCCTGGGTTTCGGTTTCGTAGCGGTCCTCCTCGTTGCGGAATTCGAGTTGGTTGAGCTGGTCGCGGTTGCGCTGGCGGCCGCCGGCGCCGGAGCCGCTGCGGGACTGCGAGACGCGTGTATCACGGGACTGCATACGCAGGAGCGACTGATACGCGCTGCGGGCGGATGACCAGGCGGACTCGAGTTGGCGGAGATCTTTCTCGGCGGCAGTTTCGGCGAGGGCGTCGGAGGCGCGGCGCATGAGCGGCGCGGCTTCGTCGGCGGCGGCGCGGGCGGTGGGATCTTCGAGGCGTTCGCGGATCGTGGCGAGCTGGCGGAGGGCAGTTTCCTGCGAGTCGTGGAGCGTGGCGGCGTCGGTCGGGAAGGTAGGCGCGGCGGGGTCTTGCTGGCGGAGTTTCCAGATGGCGATGGAGATCTGGCGCTGGGTTTCGATGAGGTCGTCGCCGGGACCGCCGCCGGACTGGCCTTGTTGGGAGCGACCGCCGCCGGTGGCGTCTTCGCGGAAGATTTCGTCGAGCGAGCGGACCTCGGCGAAGAAGATGTCGCTGGTGGTGCGGCGGAGCTGGCCGTCGGGACCGATGTCGTCGGCCCAAGCGAACCAGGTGATGAGCTGGTCGGGTTTGGCGTCGTGTTGTTCGAGGGAGACGAGGTGGGAAAGTTGGGCTTCTAGTGGAGGCGTGGAGGGCGAGGGAGTGGGGGCGAGGGAAAGGTAGGTGGGTTCGGCGTCGGCTATGCTGAGGCCGAGGCCGTAGTCGCGGAGGCCGAAGTCGTCGCGGACTTCGGCGTGCAGGTGGAGTTCTTCGAGGGGGGAAACGCGGAGGTCGCCGCGGGGGAAGGTGAGCTTCAGTTCGGGGCGGCGGTTTTCGAGCGCTTCGATGCGGATGTCGTTCGGGGCGGCGTTGGTGCGGCCGTCGTCGTCGACGAGGTGAAGGGCGTAGCGGGCGGATGAAGTGAGGGTGGTGGCGAGGCGGAAGCGGGTGCGGTCGGGAGAGGCGGGAGTGAGGGAGATCTCGTTGTTGTCGGGGGTGCGGAGGGTGGCGCGGGCGACGGGTTTGTTGAAGGTGAAGTCGTAGGAGAGGTGAGTGCCGACGACGGCGGAGATGCGGCGGGTGTCTTCGATGCGGCGATCGGCGAGGCCGGTGTAGTCGGGATAGTCGAGGGAGGCGTCGGCGCGGAGGAGGGCGGGGCGATCGAAGACGGTAAGCGTGAAGGAGCGGGAGCGGTCGTTGTCGTGCTCGATGTGATACGCGGTGTCGACGGCGACGGAGGAGAGCGTGAAGGCGAAGACCGGGTCGGAGAGACTGGGGTGCATCGGGGCGCGTTGGGGTTCGGCACCGGCGGGGTGGTAAACGAGGGTGGCGGAGGACGGGACGGAGTCGGCGGGGAAGCGGACGGCGATGACGACGGCGGAGTGGCGCTCGATTTCGGCATCGCCGGGGGTGATTTCGAAGGTGTTGGCGAAGGCGGCGGAGGAGGAGGCGCGCGGTGGGGCGGGGCGGTGGGCGCGGACGACGAGCAGCGAAAGGCCGAGCGCGGCGAGCATGGCGATGGCGTGAGCGGCGAGAAGGCGGCGGGCGTCGCGGCGGGGTAGGCGATACCAGTTGGCGGTGTCGGCGTGGCGGAGGGCATCGTCGATGACGCGGCGTTGAAGGAAATGGAAAGTGCCGCCGGTGGCGGGGAGTTGTTCGACGGCGGCCTGGAGGGCGGAGTCGGCCTCGGGGTGATGGCGGCCGATGTAGCGGGCGGCGTCGCGGAGCGTGGTGCGGTCGCGCCAGAGGAGCCACATAGCGGCCGCGGCGGCGGCGATGAAGACGAAGAAGAGCGCGGGGGCGGCGTAGGGCGCGAGGGCAGGCGAGCGGAGTTGAACGAGCAGGAGTGCGGCGGCGGCGAGGGCGACGGCAGACCAGAGAAGGGCGCCATGGCGGTGGAAACGGATCGAGCGGAGATAGCCGGCGACGCGCCGGAGGATGTAGCCGAGGCGGAAGTCGATTTGCGGAGGCGGCGGAGCGAGAGGCATGGCGCGAGTGGGTTAGCGCGCGGGCGCGGGACGGCGGGAGAGGAGGAGCGAGGCGAGGCTTTCGAAAGCGAGGAGGGCGACGGCGAGCCAGAGGAGCCAGCGCCAGAGTTGCTGTTGGGATTCGGTGGTGGCGGCGGTGAGTGACGGCGACGGAGGGGCGGCGGGGCCGGTGGCGGTGGCGCCGCGGAGCGGGACGCCGAGCTGTTCCCAGGTCTCGAACGGGAGCGGCTCGGTCTGGCTTTCGGCGGCGGGGACGTTGAGGGCGATGCGGCGCGGGGGTGTTGTCGCAAGATCGTGGATACCGGGAGTAGCGGGAAGCAGGACGGAGGAGGCGGAGCCGATTTCGGCGATGGCCGGTTGGGCAGGGCCGCCGGCGGCGCGTTCGGCGAGCGCCTGGAGCCATGGGACGAATTTGGAGGAGAGGACCCACTGGCTGGCGGAGGGAGACCAGCCGCTCGCCCAGACGATCAGGCGGCCGCGACCGACGGGGATCTCGAGGACGGCGGGCGAGTCGTCGTCAAAGCGGGCGATGACGGTGGCGCGGGTGTTGGCGGGGAGGGAGACAGAGTGTGTGTCCCAGAAACGGATACGGGTGAAATCGCTGTAGAGCGGATCGGCGAAGGGGGCGAAGAGCGGGTGTTGAAAGTCGAGCTGCCCGAGAAGGGCGTCGGGGCGGGTGGAGGCGAGAGGAGTCCAGTTGGATTCGCCGGCGAGGGCGGCGGCGGTGGCGAGGAGTTCGTCGCGGGAGAGAAGGACGAGCGCGAAAGCGCCGGATTCGAGGCGGGAACGGACTTCGGCGAGGCGGGAGGAATCGAGGACGTCAGGGATGACGATGAGCGAAGGTGTGTCGGTGGCGGGAAGGGTATCGGTGAGAACAGGGACGGGATCACGCCAGCCGGTGATGGCGCGCTCGAGGTAGAAACGGGCGTGTTGCGGATCGTCGGCGGGGTGGTCGGCGAGATAGACGAGAGGGAGTTCGCGCGGGGCGGGGCGGAGGAGGACGAGCTGGTTGTCGAACGGTTGTTGGTCGCCTTCGAGGTCGAGGCGGAGGGCGGGCGGGGCGTTGGGCGGAAGCGGAAGAAGGCGGATCTCGGTGGCGCCGGGCAGAAGCGTGAGCGGCTCGGGATCGGCAAGGGCGTTTCCCGTGGCGGGGTCGCGCCAGACGAGGCGGAGATTTTCCGGGGCGTCGAACGTGCGGGAAATTCGGATACGCGCGGCGGGGCGTTCGGGATCGAGGTCGGACCAGCCGAGCCAGTGGAGGCTGGCGTTGCCGAGGACGGACGGCGTGATTTGACGGAGGACGACCTCGGCGTTGGCGGGCCAGGCGAGGTTGGCGAGGCCGGCGATGCGGGAGCCGGTGGCGAAGTCGGAGACGAGAACGAGTTCGCGACGGGCGGCATCGGCGCCGGTGGTTTCGGTCATGTCCTCCCAACGGGCGAGGGCGGCTTCGGCGGCGCTATCGAGCGGCGTGGGGCCCCAGCCGGGTTGACGGGAGTCGAGGATGGAGCGGACGAGGGCGGAGCGGTTTTCCGGGGGGGGGGAAAGCCATTGGGAGGCGCTGATGAGTTCGGTGATGCGATCGCCGGCGGCGAGGAGCGCGAGGATGTCGGTGGGGTTGAGCTCGGCGGCGAGGGAGAGGATGCGGGATTTGGCGGCGTCCCAGGAGCCGGTGCGCTGCATGCTGGCGCTTTCGTCGATGACGGCGACGACGTGGCGCGGGATGGTGGTGACGGCGACCGGCGGTAGGTTTTCGCGGAAGAACGGGCGGGCGAAGCCGAAGGCGAGGACGGTGACGATGAGACAGCGGAGGAGAAGGAGCCAAGGATGCTGGACGCGGCTGCGGCGGTCGAGGCGCGGGGCGGACGTATCCAGAAAACGGATCGCGGTGAAGACGACGCGCTCGCGCGTGGCGCGCCGGATGAGGTGGGCGAGGATGGGGCCGGCGATGAGCGCCACGCCGGCGAGGAACCAGGGCGTGAGGAAGCTCATGGGCGAGGATGAGGAGCTGAACCCGTCCGGGCCACCCGCTCATGTTCGTAGCCGCCGGCTTTGCCAGTGAGGAAGCGGAGGAGGGCGCGGTCGAGGGGTTCGTCGGTGGTGATGAGCTGGCGGGAGACGCGGGCGCGGTTGAAAGNCGTGTGGAGTTCGGCGGTGTGTTCTTCGAGGCGGCGGCGGTAAAGGGCGGCGGCGCGGGTTGGGTCGACGTAGCGGGTTTCGCCGGTTTCAATGTCCTCCCAGAGCGCGGGGCGGCCGAAGCCCTCGAGGGAGATTTCGACGGGATCGAGGATTTGAAGGGCACGGACGTCGTGGTGTGCGGCGGTGAGTTCGGCGAGGGCGCGGGACCAGTTTGCGGGCGGGGTGAGGAAATCGGAAACGATGACGATCAGGCTGCGGCGGCGGGTGAGGCGGGCGATCTCGGCGAGGGCGGTATCGAGATGGGTTTCGCGGCCATTGGACGGGCGGGCCAGCGCGGCGAGGATGTGGCGATGGTGNCCGGGNCGGACGCGGGGCGTCACCACATCGTGGATACCTTCGTCGAAGAGCGCGGCGCCGACGAGGTCGCGTTGCTCATGGAGAAACCAGGCGAGCGTGGCGACGAGGGTGCGGGCGTAATCGGATTTGGTGATCCCGCGGGCGCCGAAGGACATGGAGGCGCTGGAATCGAGGAGGAGCCAGCAGCGGAGGTTGGTTTCGTCCTCGTATTTTTTGATGAAGTGGCGGTCGGTGCGGGCGAGGACGCGCCAGTCGAGGTGGCGCAGGTCGTCGCCGGGAGCGTATTGGCGGTATTCGGTGAACTCGGCGGAAAAGCCGGTGAACGGACTGCGGTGGAGACCGGCGCGGACGCCTTCCATGACGAGGCGCGTGCGGAGTTCGAGATCGCGGATGGCGAGGAGGGCGGCGGGGTCGAGGGAAGGAGTGGGGCGTGAGGTGTAGGAAGAGGATGCGCGCGAGGAGGCGGGCGGAGGAGCAGTCGGGGGAATTGAGTGACTGCGGGGCATGGGAGAGTGGACGGGCTTTTATCTTGCGGTGGGGCGGGAACGGCGCGTTGGGGACAACGCGCCCTACCTTTCGGTGGAGAGGAGTTTTTCGATGACGTGCTCGACGTCGACGCCGTCGGCTTCGGCGCGGTAGTTGAGGAGTATTCGATGTCTCAATACGGGCGCGGCGAGGGCGCGGATGTCGTCGATCGTGGCGTGGGTGCGGCCCTGCCAAAGCGCGCGGGCTTTGGCACCGATGACGAGGGCCTGGGCGGCGCGGGTGCCGGCGCCCCAGTTGACCCAGTTGTTGACGAAGGCGGGGGAGTTTTCGGTGCCGGGACGCGAGGCGGCGGAGAGGCGGACGGCGAAGCGGACGACGTCCTCGGCGATGGGGACGTGGCGAACAAGGTTTTGGAAGGCGAGAATGTCTTCGCCGGTGAAGACAGGTTCGAGGGCGGGCGCGGAGCGGGAGGTGGTTTGTTGGACGACGGCGACCTCGTCGGGCCTCGGGGAGGTAGTCGATGAGGACGTTGAAGAGGAAGCGGTCGAGCTGGGCTTCGGGCAGCGGGTAGGTGCCCTCCATTTCGATCGGGTTTTGCGTGGCGAGGACGAAGAATGGTTCGGAGAGCGAGTGGCGAACACCGGCGGCGGTGACCTGATGCTCCTGCATGGCTTCGAGGAGCGCGGCCTGGGTTTTCGGGGGTGTGCGGTTGATTTCGTCCGCGAGGACCAGGTTGGAGAAGATGGGACCGCGGACGAAGGTGAGGCGGCGGCCTTCGGGCGTTTCGGTGAGGATTTCGGTGCCGGTGATATCGGCCGGCATCAGGTCGGGCGTGAACTGGATGCGCTGGAAGTGAAGGTGGAAGACCTGCGCGAGGGATTTGACGAGGAGGGTCTTGGCGAGGCCGGGGGCGCCGGTGAGGAGGCAATGGCCGCCGGCGAGAAGGGCGAAGAGGAGTTGTTCGACGACCTCACGCTGGCCGACGATGACTTTGGCGAGTTCGGCGGAAACGCGTTCGCGGCCGGATTGGAGGCGCTGGTAAGCGGCTTCGTCGGTGAGAGGTGGGGCGGTTTCGATCATGAGAGGGATGGAGGGGAATTGACCACAGAGACGCAGAGGCACGGAGAGGGTCAGTGGGTCATGGCGTAGAAGAGGATGTTAATGGCCATGGGGTAGGCCATTTTCTCGGCGAAGCGCTCGAAGTAGGTGGGGTCTTCGCCCTCGCGTTCCCAGCCGTCGCCGAGATCGGTGTTGTGGCAGATGATGGCCATCATGCGGCCCTTGTCGTCGAAGAGGGCGCGGTAGTGGACCTCCTGCGTGCCGCCGTAGCCGTCGCGTTCGTAGGTTTGGCCGGTGGCGAGGAATTGGTGGATGCTGGGCATCTGCGGTTTTTCTTTGAGATCGAATACGCAGTGGAAGATCGGGTGCTCGATGGGGAGCTCGACGGGCTCGCGGTCGGGGAAGACGCGTTTGATCTCGTAGTAGAAGTTGTCCCATTCGTCGTCGCCCCAGAAGTCGTCGACCATGAGGAAGCCGCCGTTGAGAAGGTAGTTTCGGAGGGCGACGACCTCGTCTTCGGAGAACTGTAGGCCGCCGGGCTCGATCATGTAGACGAAGGGATACTTCGCGAGTTCGGCGGCGGTGATGTCGATGAAGGTCGGCTCGGGGTTGACCTTCAGGCTCGTCATCTGCTGGAGGCGGAAGGAAAGGTTGAGATCGGCTTCGGGGGCGTCGGTGGCCCAGCGGCCGCGTCCGCCCCAACCGCCCCAGCCGCGGCCGTAGCTCGAGTAGCGGAGGCGGGCGAAGGAGAAAACGTCGTGCGGGAATTTGGGATCGATTTCCCAGTTGGGGACGTCGCCTCGATCGGTGAGTGGGGCGCGGCGACCGCCGAAACCGCTGAAACCGCGGAATTGGGCGAAGGTTTCGGCGGTGAAGAGCAGCGTCGCGAGGAACGCGAAAAGGATCGGGCGGGCGTTCATGGCGTGGCGGGTGGCAGCGTGGCGAGCAGGTCGTAGGCGGCGCGGAAACGGGGGGCGTCTTCGAGAGCTTGGAGAACGTGGCGGCGGGCGGCGGCGGGATCGGTGGACGCGAGGTGTTGGGCGACGCGGAAGTGAAGGGAGGCGAAGTCGGGTGGGTCGAGGCGGAGGAGGACGCGGCCGGCTTGGGCGGCGGCGGTGGCGTTGCCGGTGCGTTCGTGCGCGTCAAGGAGCGTGCGCCACGGCGTGGGCGAGAGCGGATTGATGGCGAGCCAGGCATCGGCCCAACGGGCGGCGGAGGACCAATCGTGGGCGGATTTGGCGAAATCGAGGAGGCGGGTGACGGACGCGAGGGCGTCGGCCTCGTGCGTGGCGATCGTGGTGAGGGCGTCGCGTTCGGCGGCGGTGTCGTTGAGGGCGGCGGCGGCGCGAGCGAGGAGCGAGTGGAAGTTGTCGGGACCGGGAAGGTAGAGGTTGGCGTCGGCGAGCGGTTGGAGTTTTTCGCGGACGGTTTTCCAGTCTTCGGCATCGGCGGCTTCGCGGGCGGCGCGGAGGAGATCGTGGACGTTGGGAGCGGTGCGGAGGCCGGGGATGTTTTGGGCGATGAGATTGGTGAGGCCGGCGGAGTCGCGGCGGAAATCGAGGCCGCGGCCGAAGGCGAGCGCGGTTTCGCGGGCGAAGGCGGCGAAGTCGCGATCGAGGGTTTCGAGCGGGGCGAAGTGGCGGGCGAAGGCGGTGTTGATTTCGAGGCCGTCGGCGAGGCTGCGCAGAAGTGTGCGGAGTTTTTCGAAGCCGAAGCGTTCGACGAGGAATTCGACGACAAGGTAGGATTGGAAGTAGGCGAATTGGGTGTCGCGACCGTCCTCGGCTTCGAGGAAGGCGGCGCTCATGCGGCTGATGGGCTGGGTTTTTCCCTCGAGGATGCGGTCGCGGTAGTTGAGCGACATGAGCTGGCCCCNNAGCGGGGTTGCGCTGGCGCTCTTCGAAGACGGAGATGCCCTCGCTGAGCCAGCGCGGCATGCGGTTGCGCGTCATCGTGAGGGTGATGACGTGGGTGAACTCGTGCCAGAGGACGGCTTCCCAGTTGGCGTGGGCGGACGCGGGGCTGTTGATGGTGAANACGGGGCCGAAGCAGACNCCGAGGAANCCGCCGATGTCGGGCATGCCGAAGGTGCGGACGGCGAAGTCNTTNGGGTNGTCGTAAATCTCGACGATCGCGGGGGCGTCGAGTTGGAGGCCGTAGCGCTCGGTGAGGTGGGCGTGGGCGCGTTCGAGGAGCGCGAGGGCGCGGGCGCCGTAGATAGGAGCTTCCGTAGCGGACATGCGGATACGGAAATGCGGGCTGGTGAGGACGGTGAATTTTTCCAGCTGATCGTGAAGCGTGGTGAGGTTGTAGGCTTCGACGTTGTAGGCGTCGGCTTCGTGCGCGGAGGCGGCGAGTGACCAGCCTTCGTCTTCGCGGCCGAGGCGGAGGAGGTCTTGGGCGAGTTGGACGCGGGCGGGGGTGAAAGCCGGATCGAGGGTGAGCGCGAGGCGTTGGGCGGCGGCGCCATCGGCGAACTGGTATTGTTGAGAAAGTTTGCGGCCGATGAGGTGATCGACGCGGGGATTGTTGGACCAGGTGGCGAGGGCGGCGGAGCGATGTTGGGCGGCGCCGATGGGATCGCGCGCGATGTGGGCGATGACGGCACGGAGGGCGTGGGCCTCGGGCGTGTGAGGGTTTACGGCGAGGGCGAGGTCGAGGTGGACGGCGGCGAGATCGCGGCGTTCGGCGTCGATGAAATGTTCGGCGAGGAGAAGGTGAGAGGGGACGTGACGCGGGTTGATGGAGAGGGCGCGCTGGGCGTGGGCGACGAGTTGTTTGCGGTCGCCGTTTTGGAAGGAAGCGGCGAGGCCCCAGAGGAGGTCGGGATCGTCGGGGGCGATTTCGAGGCCGGACGTGAACGTGCGCGAGGCGAGGGCGAAGTCGCGTTTTTCGAGGGCGAGCCGACCGGAAACGAGGAAGGCGTCGCGGGACGGCGGCTGGGCGCGCTGGGCGGGGCGGAGGAAGTTTTCCAAGGCGAGGCGGGGATCGAGGCCGGCGAGGAGACTGGCTTCGCCCATGACGGCTTGGAATTCGGAGGAGCGAACGTAGTCGGTGCCGCGGCTCATCGCGGCGAAGTTCATGGCGCGGACGACCTCGCGGACGTTGATCGCGGCGGCGTCGGGATTGCCGGTGTGAAGCGCGGCTTCGCGGGAGAGGAGGCGCAGGTGGAGATTGAAGAGGACGGAGGCGCCGAGTTCGTCGAGGCGTTCGGCGGCTTCGGCGTAGCGGCCGAGGTTGAGGAGGGCGCCGGCTTCGACGGCGCGCCAGGTTTCGTTTTCCTCGCGATCCTCGGTGGTGATGGCGCGGGCGGCGTCGATGACGTGTTCGTAGTTGCCGACGCGGAGGTCGGCGCGGGCTTCATCGATCGTGGCGGCGTGAAGCTGGGGGGAGACGCCGGTGACGAACAGCGCGAACAGGAGCGGGGCCGCGAGGCGGGAAAGGCGAGCCGAGGTCGATCCGACCATGGCGACAACGGATAACAGGTTCCGGGCCGGGAGCCATGGTGGCGTGAAGATTTTCGCGGAAAAGTTCGTGCACCTTTTTCGCGGGAGGAGCGTCGCGCTGCGGGTGTCGTGAAGGCGGAGGAGTGGCGGGGCTGGGGCGCTACAAACGGTCGTGTTTTGCGGATATCGGCGAGGACTTGGGGATCGGAGGGTGTCGAGGATGGATTGGGCGGAGGCGAGCCTATCGGAGAGCGGCCGGCGTCGTGGTTAGGGAGAAGCGAAAGGCGACAGGTCGAGCGGCGCGGCGTAGAGTGCGGGATGAAACCGGAAAATACTCCCCCGACTCGGCAAGGAACAGGAACACACCGGCGAGACCACCCGGAGAAGACGGTCGGCGATCAGGACATTCCGCGCGAGAATCGCGAACTCGCGGGAGTGGACGAAGGCGTGACGGAGGGTTCGCTGCCGGAAGGCCAGACGGCGCCGAAGACGTCGCGGTTGGAGGATCGGCCGTCGCGCGGGGTGAATCGCGGATTGCACCGTTGAGACGTGAGGGACGGGCGGGCGAAGAGAGCGGTGCAGGCGGACAATGCGGGTGAAGAATTGCGTTACGCGGAATGGAGGTTAACTGAACGGGAAAGCGATTTCCCGTGAGTGCGAAGAATTCAGTTAATGCGGTGGCCGTGCGGCGGTTTTCGGCCGATCCAGAGCGCGTTTACGAAGCGTGGCTCAAGCCGGAGATGCTCGAACGGTGGATGTTTGGCCCGCAGGTTCGAGAGGAGGAAATCGTGCATCTGGCAGTCGATCCGCGCGTGGGGGGCTCGTTTTCGTTCATGGTCGAGCGGAAGGGCGAGACGATCGAACATCTCGGGAAATATCTGGAGATGGAGCGTCCGACGCGGCTGGCGTTTAGTTGGATTATCGCGGGTTCGCCGGTGGGATCGCGGGTCAAGGTGGAAATCGATGTCGAGCCGCCGGGATGCGAGCTGACGGTGACGCATGAACTCCATCCCTCATGGGCGGAGCACGTCGGCGAGATGGAGGCGTCGTGGCGTCGCTTGCTCGACGGGCTCGCGCGAGCGATCGAGTGAGGCGGAGTGAAGAAGGCGGTTGAGGCGGGGTGGCGGGCGCCTCTTTCGGAGGGGTGGCGGTGATGCTTAGCTGCCGGGTTTCTGAACGGGGATTTTGGCGAGCCACTCGGGCACGGCGTCGGCGGGGTAAGTGGGGAAGCTGAGTTCGAGCAGGGAGACGGCAGGGATGTCGAAACGCGCGGAGCCCGCGCTGCGATCGACCAGCATGGCGACGGCAACGGGGATGCCGCCGGCTTTGCGGATGATGTCGAGGCATTCGATAACGCGGCCGCCGCGGGTAACGACGTCCTCGGCGATGAGGATTTTCTCTCCGGGGGCGATCACGAAGCCGCGGCGCATCACGAGCGTGTTATTTTCCTTTTCCGCGAAGATGTAACGCGCGCGGGCTTGGCGGGCGAGTTCCTGGCCGATGACGAGGCCGCCCATCGCGGGAGCGAGGACGGTGGTGAAGGAATGGCGCTGGAGTTTCGCGAGCAGCAGCTGCGCGAGCCGCTCGACGGCGTCGAGTCGCTGACAGACCTGCGCGCATTGGAAGTAGTGGCCGCTGTGCAGGCCGGAACGGAGGATGAAGTGGCCCTCTTGGAGGGCGCGGGTGCGAACGAAGATGTCGAGAATCTCTTTCTGGACCGGATCCATGGCGGCGAGGGTGTCGGGGGCGGCTTGAAAAAACAAAATCATTTTGCGTGGGGCGGGGCGGAGACTTAGTTTCCGGGGGCCGTGTTGAACGCCGTGCCATTGGAGGACGAACTCGGCGATGTGCTGGAAAAAGCCATGCGCCATGCCGGGCTCAACGAGGATGCGTTGGGCCTGCGGGCGGGTGTGGCGCCGAATCGGATCCGTGACGCGATCAATTATCGGCCGGAGCTTTCCACGGAGGAATTGCGGCGGCTGGCGTCGGTGCTGGGGTTGAACGAGGTGGGGCTGTGCGCGTTGGGGTGCGGGCGTTATCCGCTGCCGGCGCCGGTGGCGCTGCCGTTTGCGCTATTCCCGCTGCGGATGCGTCACGGGATCGGGGTTGCGAACGCGTATGTGGTGGCGGAGCCCGGATCGACGCGGGGGGTGCTGTTCGACACGGGGCCGGATATCGAGACGCTGGAAGCGGTGTGGCCGATGAGCATCCGCGACGTGGACGCGGTTTTCCTGACGCATGTCGAAGGCGAGCATGCCGGGGGGCTGTGTCCGTTGGTGGAGCGGTTTCGGATTCGTGAAGCCTACTGTCCGCGGGGGGCGACGGTGCCGTGTGGCGAAGGGATCGCGGAAGGTGAGCGGAGGGCGTTTGGCGGGATAAAAGTGACCGCGTTCAGCACGCCGGGCCATGCGCCGGCGCATAACTGCTATTTGGTCGAGGCGCAGGAGCGCCGTGGGGGCGGGGCGCTGCTGGTGTCGGGCGATTTGTTTTTCGCCGGCTCGGTGGGAGGGGCGCAGTTTTGCCGAAAGCAATTGGCGGCGAATTTGCAGCGGATGCTGCAGGCGGTGCCTCCTGAGACGGTGATTGCGCCAGGCCACGGGCCGCTGACGACGGTGGAGAACGAGCTGCGCTACAATCCCTTCGTGCTGTGAAGAACGGAGCGAGGGCTCCAAGCGATGGTCGGGGCGGTGAGATTCGAACTCACGACCTCTACGTCCCGAACGTAGCGCTCTACCAGGCTAAGCTACGCCCCGACATCTGCTCCTGACGGCTTGGCCGTCGAGGGAAGGCGGAGAAAAAGCTACGCTCTGGGTGGCCGCAAACAAAATCTCGAAAGAAGGTGCAGAATGAAGCGTCGCGTATGCGGGACAAATTCGGCCAACAAAAAAACCCAAGGCGTAAGGCCTTGGGTTTGAAGGTGAGGGGCCGTAATGACCGCTCACGAGCGCGTGGGCGGGGGAGCCGGGGCGCGGGTGAGGGAGCTGTCGGCCGCGCGCTTCGCGATCATGTCGGTCATGCGCTGGATTTCGAGCTCGGCATTGCGCTTGGCGATGCGGGCCTGTTCCACCTGCTTGGCGAATTCGAAGGCCTCGCGATTGAGCGCTTCTTTTTCCGTGCGGAGGCGGTTCAGCTCGACTTCGAGCTGGGAGATTTCCTTCGAGTAGGCGTCGGCCTTGGCGTTCATCTCGTCCGTGGCGTCCTGAATCTTCTTGTTTTCAGCTTCCCACTTGGCGAGGCGATCAGCCTCTTTTTTGGCCTCGGCTTCGGCGCGCTCGCGAGCGCGGCGCTCGGCGTCTTCACGCGCCTTCTCTTCGATGGCGGCCTTGCGTTCGGCTTCCTCCTTTTGTTTTTGGGCGAGCTCGGCCGCGCGTTCTCTCTCCTTGATCTCGGCTTCCTTCACGTGTGCGAAGTAGAAGAACATGAAGACGGCCAGCATGCTGCCGACCGAGATGAGATAGATCCACTTTTTCATGCTGGGTTAAATTAGGAGTTCCGGGCCTTGGCGGCGGCGGCTTCGGCCGCGGCGCGCGCTTTGTCGGCGGCGGTGATTTTCTCCAAGACTTCGGAGAGGCTCTTCGTGTTGGCCTCAGCCTGCTTCACGTATTCCTTGAGGAACTGTTGTTCATCCTTCGCGAGCTGGAATTCCTTACGGAGTTCCTCGATCGCCTCCTTCTCGGCCTTGACCTCTTTCTGGAGGCGCTCGACCTGCTGGGCGAGTTTCTGTTGTTCGCGGTTGGCGCGGTCGCGGGCTTCGATGGCGAGCTCGCGGGCTTCGCGGTCGGCCTTGTCCTTGGCTTCCTTGGCGGCGCGCTCGGCCTTGCGACGTTCTTGGGCTTCGATGGCGTCCTTGATCGCGATTTCGCGATCACGTGCTTCCTTGGCGAGCTTCTCTTCCTTGGCTTTCCGAATAGCGGCCTTTTCGGCGGCTTCCTTCGCCTCGTATTCGCCGGCGAAGTCCCAATAGAGTGCCCCGAAGGCGATCAGGCCAATGATGGGGACGAGGAAGTAAATGTAGGTTTTCTTCATGGAAAGGGGACGATCAGAGCGTTTTGGGCTCTTCGGCGTCGGCGTTTTCGGCTGAATCGGTGGGTTGGTCGTTTTCGGGTTTCGGGCCTTCCTTTTCGCGAATGGCTTCCTCGATGGCGGTTTTCAGACGGGGCAGCTGCTGATCGCGGCTGGCATCCTCGGAAGCGAGAGCCTTGTCGACGGCTTCCGCCGCTTCCTGGAGTTTGCCCAATTCCCACGCCACGTAAGCCAGGAAGCCATACACGGCGCCGGGTTTTTCCAAACCGCCCTTGTCGATGGCCGCTTGGAGGGCCTTGTAGGCGTCTTCGGGGCGGTTGAGCGAGTAGGCGACTTGCGCGATCTGGTAGTCGAGCTGACCCGACTTGGGGAAGTTTTTGGCGCCTTCGCGGAGGGCGTCGATCGCCTGAAGCGGGCGATCCACCTGTTGGTAGGAGTAGGCGAGGAGCTCCCAGTTCTTTTGATCGTTCTCGATCGAACCGTCGCGGAGGCCGGCGTGGAGGAGCTCGGTGGCGCGGCCGAACTGGCCGACGTTGAAGTAGACGCCGACGAGGGTGTAGTTGTCCTTCGGCGTCTTCATGAAGCCGAGGGCTTGAGCACGCTCGATCGAGATGATGGCGCGGATGTTGTATTCGCGCGCGGTGGCGGGCGACACGTTCTGCTGGTTCGCGAGGGTGAGGTAGACGCCGGCGAGCTGGCTCCAATAATCCTTCTTGGCGGGATATTGCTTCACCAGCAGTTCGAGAATCTCGGCCAGTTTCTCGTAGTTGTTGAGCGTCTGGTTAATCGCGAGGAGGAGGATGTAGAGCGTGTCCTTCGGGCGGGTGGTGAGGCGGAGACCGCGGTGCACTTCCGCTTCCGCACGCTTCAGGAGCTCCTTGTCGACGTTTTCCTGATCGGAGGCGGCCTGGTTGTAGAGGAGCGAGGCGTGGAAGATCGCCGCTTCCTGGATGGCCGGGTCGTAGTCGGGCTTGGTGTTGTTGGCGAACCAGCGCTCGAGGTAGGACTGGGCCTTGGCGAAGGACTGCTTCTGGGCCGCGGTGTTCTTCGTGGCGGTGGCTTCCTGATAGTAGATCTGTGCGAGGTAGTAGTAAATGTCCTGAACGGCGTTCGGTTGGAAGAACTTGAACTTGTCGTGCAACCGCAGGGCCTGTTCCCACGGACCGGGGACCTTGGCGTAGTCGCCTTTTTGAAGCTGGATCTTCGCCTCGATGTCCAAGAGGAACGCGAGGTCATAGCTCTCGGGCTTGGCGCTGTTCTTCAGCGTCTGGATAAGGGCGAGGGAGCCATCCCAATTCTTGGCGTCGACCAGCGGCTGCAGTTTCTGGAGCTCGGTGGCGATCTTTTCCTCGAGGTGGTGCGCGGGCGCGTCCTGCGCGGTGAGGACCGCCGGAGTCGCCAAGGCAGCGGCGAGGGCACAAAAAAGGGCGCGGCGATAACGACGGCCGCGCGGGTTGAGGGAGAAAACGGTGAGCATTATTCTGCGAGATTGAAGGCGATCGGCTGTTGCATGCGGGTGTTGACCGCGCGGCCGCCTTTCCGACCGGGTTTGAATTTCCACTTGCTCACGGCCTGAACGGCGGCGGTTTCGAACTCACGCTGGGTGGAGCGAACCGCGAAGGCGTTGCGGACGTCGCCATTGGCATCGACGATGAACTCGACGACCACTTCGCCGGTGATGCCGGCGCGGCGCATTTCGAAAGGATACTGGGGCGCGGGGGTGGAGCGGGGCTGCGGGCGTTGGTCGAGCTTCGAGATGTCGAAGATTTCGACGCCTTGCGCGAAGCCACCCGGACGACCCTGCGGAATGCTGATCACGCCCATGTTGGGCTTGAGGCCTTCGGGCGGCGGGGGCTGGACCTGTTGGACGAAGGAGTCGAGTTGAACGATCTGCGGAACGTCCTGCTGCATCGGTGGAGCGAATTCGACCGGTGTTGCTTGCTCCTGATCGACTTCGACGACTTCGGGCTCCTCGGGTTCGAGCTTGGGCATTTCCATCAGCTGGATGGTGGGCTCTTCCTCGACGACTTGCTTGACGGTCTCGGTGGTCTCGAGTTCGCCGAGCCAAGCGATGCCGCCGTGGAAGGCGATGGAAATGAGGATGCCGATGATGAGATCGCGGCGCATGGTTGGGAATGTCGGTGGTTAGCGGCCGGTGCCACGCACGCGGGTTTCGACGGAAACCTGCTGGATGCCGGCTTTGCGCACTTCGTCGAGCGCGAGGACAGTGATGCCGAACTTGGCTTTGTCGTCGCCTGCGATGAGGACGCGGGGGTTGGGGACCTGGGTCTTATACTGCTGCAAACGAGGACCGATCTCCGAGAGGGTGATGAGCTCCTTGTTCCAGTAGCAGGATCCCTGGTCGGAGACCTGAAGTGTGACGGTGTCCTCGTCCTGGCTTTGCGAACTCGAGTTCGGGGAGGCGACCGGAAGGTTCACGGGCACCGACTGAATCTTGTTCAGCGAGAGGGTGAACAGAACGAATGTAGCCAAGAGAAAGAAGACAACGTCAATGAGCGGGATGATCTCAATGCGCGCCTTCTTTTTGACTTCGTCTGTGACCTTTGGAACGGAACCTTGCGCCATGTCGGGAGAGGATTTGCTAAAGCAGAAAAGGAGAGGGCGGGAGCTTGACCGGGGGTCAGCTCGCGCCGGGCGCCTTGAGGCGCGTTTCGATGAGCACTTTTTGGAAGCCCGCCTTGCGGACTTCGTCGAAGACGTAAATCGCCTGGCTGAAGAAGGCGTTTTCGTCGCCGTTGATCAGGATCCGGCCCTCCGGGTTGGAAGCCTTGTAGCTCCGCAACCGGGAGAGGAACTCATCCAAAGTCACCGGATCCTTGTTCCAACCGATCGTGCCTTCCTGTGTGACGCTGATGGTCACCGAATCGGAGGGATCACGGGGCTCAGCCGAATCGGACTGGGGCATGGAGATTCCAGAGAGACCCTCGGATTTATTCAGCGAGAGCGTGAACAACACGAAGGTCGCCAGCAGAAAGAAGACGACATCGATCAGCGGAATGATTTCGATGCGCGCCTTCTTGGCGCCGCCTGGGCCTGAGCCACCAGATGATCCGGCCATAAGGAGAGAAGAGTTCTAAGGATGAAACGTTGGGAGCGCGCCGTTATTAGGCGGTCAACGTTTCGGATTTCTTGACGAGGATCTCGAGGGCGTTGGAAGCGTCAGCGACTTCGTGCTTCGCCTCTTCAGTGCGCGCGTTGAGATAGTTGTAGGGGAGGAGGCCCATGATGGCGATCGCGAGACCGCAAGCGGTCGCGATGAGCGCTTCGGCCACACCACCGGTGATCTGGCCGGCGGCGGCGCTGATGTCGCCCTGCATGTTGCCGAAGGTCTTCATCATGCCCGTGACGGTGCCGAGCAGACCGAGCAGCGGGGCGGCGGTGATGACGGTGTCGAGGGTCGCCATGCCTTGCTGGAACCGCGCGAGTTCCTGGCCGGAGGCGCGGATGAAGGCGTTGTGCATCGAGTATTCCCGGTTCGTGAGGCTGTAGACAAGGATGCGAGCGACGAAGTCCTTGCTCTGGCGGCCAACCGCGAGCGCGCCGTCGATGTCGCGCTTTTCGACGAGCTCGAGCATCTTCTCGACGACTTCCGGTTCGCGGTGGCTGTTTTCGCGAAGGATGAACAGCATGCGCTCGACAATCACGGTAATGCCGAGGAACGACACGAGGAGGATCGGCCACATGATGGGACCGCCGTGTTTGAAGAGTTCCATCGGAGTTGCATCACCGAGAAGGAACGCGAGGGGGAGGCTTTGGATGGTCATAGGATGAGAAAAGGGTTGGGGTATCGGTTGACGCTACGATTAGACGGTCGGGGTGGTAAAATAGACGAGGTCTACCGTAGAAAGATTCAATTTCATATCCGCGAACTAGCAAGAGCCGGGCCGGTTCTTTGTTTTTGTTCGGCCACGAACTACTCGGGGGAGGCGGATTTGCATCAGCATGTCGCTGCTAAAAAATGTCTGGACGCAACGGGAGGGGAGCGCGAACTACGCGTAATCGGTTCTGGGGTGTCAACCCACTTTGTCGCGAAAAATAATTTATGCGCGGGTTTGCGCAAAAAACGGCACCGATGCAGGGTGCGCGTGACTTGCGTTTCGCTCCGACTAGCGAATCGGGGAACGTAGTAAAATCGAAGAAGGCGGCGGTCTCGATGAGAGAGACTGGAAGCAAGTCGAAGCTCGACGCTGGCTGCCCGACTAGGACTCGAACCTAGACAAACGGAGTCAGAATCCGTTGTGCTACCATTACACCATCGGGCAACGAAACGAGCGCATCGGCGGCGCGAAGAATCGCGGGTCGGGCGCAACTGGAGCCGGCGATGGGATTCGAACCCGCAACCGCCTGTTTACAAAACAGGTGCTCTACCGTTGAGCTACGCCGGCGCAAAGAGGGACTCGGTGCCGCCCGCCGACTTTGACTTGAAAACAACGCCTGAACCGGCCTCCACGCTCGCATACGAGAGAAAAAGCTGGTGGCTCCCCGGGGACTCGAACCCCGAACCTACTGATTAAGAGTCAGCTGCTCTACCATTGAGCTAGGAAGCCGCTAAGGGGCGAAAAAACTCACACGGCCTCTGATGATGTCAACTTCGATTTGGGCACTTCGCGCGTGTTTACACCTCCTTTTCTTCGCGCGAGGACGAGGCGCGATTTTCGATCGTTTCACCGCTGCGCGCACGTGCCGGAAAATTCGGTCGCGCGTGTGGAGAGGGGTGGTGCACGTTCGTATAACGCTCGCACGGCGAGAATCCCTTCACACGTGCGAGCAACCGCTGCTCACGATACTTTCCACACGCCTTCGCGAGGGAAGCGGCGGGCGTAGTCGCGGAGGTCATCCCACAGCGTGTGCGCGAAGGCGGGCTGCTGCAGCACGTCGGTAAGCGGAGCGAGCACGAACGCGCGCTCGCGCATGCGAGGGTGCGGCAGCCGCAACTGCGGGGTGTCGCGCGTCTCGCCTTCGAAGGCCAGCAGGTCGAGATCGAGTGTTCGCGGGCCCCAGCGCACGAGGCGTTCGCGTCCGGCTTGTCGCTCGATTTCCAGAAGAACCGTCAGCAGTGCTTCGGGCGTGAGGGTGGTTTCGATGCCGGCGACGAGATTCAGGAAGCGAGGCTGATCGATCGGACCGACGGGGTCTGTTTCGTAGAGCGGCGACGGCTCGACCACGAGAATGCCGGGTGTCGCGCGCAGGGTTTCAAGGGCTTTGGCGAGGGTCGCGGCGCGGTCGCCGAGATTCGAGCCGGCCGCGACCAGTGCCTGTCGAATCGGAGTGGTCGTGCTCACGAAGTTTGCGCGGACGACCGCTCGCGACGAATTCGCACGGCCACTCCGGCGAATTGAAAATCGACGGGCGGGCGCGGCTTGAGGATTTCGACCGTGACGGCGTGGAGCTGGGGAAATACCCGCAGCAGTTCCGCGGCGACGGTTTCGGCGAGCGTTTCGATGAGTTTGCGGTGCGAGCCCTCGATGATTTTTCGGACGACCTCCTGAACGGCGCAGTAGTCGATCGTGCGGTCGAGATGATCGGTGCGGCCGGCGTCCGCCAGCGGCAGTTCGAGTTCCAGCGTGGCGGAAAAATGCTGGCTGGTCTCGTGCTCGACCGGCAGCACGCCGTGTCGGGCGACGAAGTGAAGTTCCCGAAGGATGAGTTTGTCCATGCTCACAAAGGTCTGAACTCCAGCCCGGCCTTGATCGCATCGGCCATGCGGGCGAAGCGGGTCATTTGGCGGACGTCGTGCACGCGGATCATCGCGGCGCCTTGCTGGATGGCCCACACGACGGTGGCGCCGCCGGCTTCGAGCCGATCGTCCACGGCGGTGGTGCCGAGCACGGCGCCGAGGGTGGATTTGCGCGAAGTGCCGACGAGCACCGGAAAACCCAGCGCGACGATCCGGTGGAGATCGCGCAGGACGGCGAGATTCTGCGGGATGTTTTTGGCGAAGCCGAAACCGGGGTCCGTCCAGATTTGACGGTCCTCCACGCCGGCGGCGCGTGCGATGGCGATGCTCAGTTTCAAATCACCCAGCACATCGCTCATGAAATCAACGTAGTCGCGGTCGGGACGGTTGTGCATCAGGATCAGCGGACACCTGCGGCGGGCGGCGACGAGGGCCATCGGCGTGGGCTCCGGCGGGCGCTCTTTTTGCCAGGCGCGGCGAAGTTCAGAGGAGATGCCGTGCAGGCCGCCCCAGATGTCATTGATGATGTCGGCTCCGGCCTCGATGGCGGCGTCGGCGACTTCGGCTTTGTAGGTGTCGATCGACAACGGCACGTCGGGCCAGTGTCGCCGCAGCGCTTCGAGGGCGGGCAGAACCCGTTCCAACTCCTCGCCCGCGCTTACCGGCGTCGCACCGGGACGGGTCGATTCGCCGCCGATGTCGAGCACGTCCGCGCCTTCGTCGATCATCGCGCCCGCGCGATCGACGACCGCCTGGAGGCTTCCGAGCTGGCCGCCATCGGAAAACGAATCGGGGGTCACGTTGAGAATACCCATGACGAGCGTGCGTTTTCCAAGCTCCGGCAGGCTTCGAACGGATGGGCGGGGAAGCGAAGGCATCGTCCGGCATGTGAGCGGGAGGAACGCTTCGTTTCCAACCTAAACCCACATGCCGCGGAATCGTCGTGACGCCGCGTGACGGCCGGCGAGATTGGGCGGGATGAGGCCGATCACTCAGGACGACTGGCGACGCTGGCAGCGCGAAGGCTGCACGCGGCTGCCTGCGGCCGCGGTCGTGCGCGAAGCCGCATTGCCGGCGGGGTGGGGAGCGTGGGGGCGTCGCACGCCGTTTGCGCTGCTCGAAAGCGCGCTGGCCGGCCGCTACACTTATATATGTGGGCGGGCCGAGCGCGTGATCGTGGGCGATCATGATTGTTTGGAGATTCGATCGGGCGACGACGGGCGCGGGTTGGAAACGCGCCGAGGCGCGCCGCTGCGGATGTTGCAAGCGCTGATCGACGAACGCCGCGCGCCGGTGTTGAGCGGCTGGCCGGCGATGATGGGCGGACTGATCGCGTTGTTTGGTTACGATCTGGTGCAGACGTGGGAAAAACTGCCGCAGCGCGCGCGGCGCGACCTGCGCATCCCGCTCTTCGCAGCCATCGAGCCGCGCGAGTTGTTCATCTACGATCACGCGGAACGCACGTTGGGCGTGGTCGTTTGGTCGGACGTGGGCGCGGATACGCCCGTCGATGAGACGTTTGCCGACGCGCAGGCGGCCGTGCGTGCGGCGGTGGAGCGTTGGAAAACGGGAGATGCGGGCGAGGTGCGCGACGAGGATTTTTCTTCGTCCACGGTTCGTCGCGAACAGGGCGCGTTGCTGGAGCCGTCGTTTTCGGCGGAGGCGTTTCAAGCCGCGGCGTATCGCATTCACGACTACATCGCGGCCGGAGACACGTATCAGGTAAACCTTTCGCGTCGGACGAGCCGTGCGACGGCGGTGGCGGCGGAGGTTGTTTACGATGCGCTTCGGCGGGTGAACCCTTCGCCTTACATGGGGCTCTTCAAGCTCGGCGATTTCGCGCTCGTTTGCGGGTCGCCGGAGTTGCTCGTGAAGCTCGAGGGCGGCACGATCAGTTCGCGACCGATCGCGGGGACGCGTCCGCGCGGCGCGGTGCAGGCGGCGGACACGGAGCTTTCCGCGGAATTGTTTGCGAGCGAGAAGGAGCGGGCGGAGCACCTGATGTTGGTGGACTTGATTCGCAACGACATCGGGCGTGTGGCCGAATTCGGCAGCGTGCATGTGCCGGAGTTCATGGTGCTCGAGCGCTACTCGCACGTGATGCACATCGTGTCGCAGGTCGAAGGGCGGCTCGCGGCCGGGCGGACGTGGGTGGATGTGTTCGAGTCGATGTTTCCCGGCGGGACGATCACGGGTTGTCCGAAGATTCGGACGATGGAAATCATCGAAGAACTCGAACCGGTGGGCCGCGGTTTTTATACCGGGTCACTCGGCTGGATCAGCTATGGCGGAGAGATGGAGTTCAATATCATCATCCGTTCGATGCTCGTGCAGGACGGCGTCGCGCACGTGCAGGCGGGCGCCGGGGTGGTGGCGGACTCGAATCCGGAACGCGAACTCGACGAATCGACGCGGAAAGCGCAGGCTCTCTGGGTTGCGCTCGAGCAGGCTGAAGCGATCGGCGCGACCTTTCCTCCGGCCTGAGTTCCCATGTCCAATTGCGTTTATTTCAACGGCGAGGTGTTGTGCGCGTCCGCGGCGCGTGTGCCGGTCGATGATCGGGCGGTGCGCGTTGGCCTGGGGTTTTTCGAAACGTTTCGCACCAGCGGAGGTCGGCCGCATCACTGGAGTTTCAATCGCGCCCGGCTCGAGCGCGCGTGTGCGACGGCGGGGCTGTGGTTGTCGCCGCAGTTGCTTGCGCGCGACGAAGAGAAACTGCGCGACGTGCTTCGGCGTTTGTTGGACGAAGCCGGACTGACGGATGCGGTTTTTCGCTACACGATCACGGGCGGCGTGGCCGATGACGCGCCGGGAGAGCTGCTGACATTGCGGCCGCTGCCGAGCGAGCCGCCGGCGGCGGGAGTCGATTTGCGGGTGCTCGGGCTGCGTCGCGACAACGGCGAATGGCTGCCGCGGCCGAAGAGCCTGAATCAGGCGAATGTGTTGCTCGGGGCGCGCGAACTCGGGCGGCGGACGCAGGTGGAGTCGGACGAGGGATTGTTCCTGGCACGGGAGAGCGGTTGCGTGGTGGAGACGACGCGGCAGAGCCTCGCGTGGATCGTGGATGGGCGGTTGCGTTTTCCGGATCCGAGTTTGGGAGCGGTGGAGGGAACGTGCCTGGCGTGGGTGCTGGGGCTGGGGATTTCGTCGGAGCCGCGGCGGGCGCAGCTGGAGGAAGTGTGCAACGCCGAAGCGGTGATCGTGCTCAACGCGGTGCGCGGGATCACGCCGGTGCGCGCGATCTGGGACGAACAGGATCGCGTGCCGTTGGCGACGTGGACATCGCACGCGCATCCGATCGTCGTGTCGCTGCGGAGGCAGTGGTGCGAGTCGCTGGCCGGAACGGCGCGCTGATTATCTTCGGTCATGGACTACGCCGCCGCCCGTGAATTCCTGCTTGGATTGAAACGCCGGGGCGTGACGCTCGGACTGGACCGCATGCGGCGGTTCGCGGAGCGGCTCGGGGATCCGCAGAAGGCGGTTCCTTGTATCCATGTTTCCGGCACAAACGGAAAAGGGTCGGTGGCCGCGATGATCGAATCGATTTTGCGTGCGGCGGGGTGGCGGACGGGGCTCTACACCTCGCCGCATCTCGTGCGGCTGGGCGAACGGATCCAGGTCGACCGACACCCGCTGAGCGAGGCCGAAATCGCGGCGTATGTGGAGGAAATGGCGCCGACGGTCGACGGCGCGGAGGAGTCGCCGAGTTATTTCGAGTTCATGACGGCGATGGCGTTCGTCCATTTCGCGCGGCGGCGGTGCGATATCTCGTGCGTCGAGGTGGGGCTCGGGGGGCGGCTGGACGCGACCAACATCGTCGTGCCGGAAGTCAGTGTGATCACGTCGATCGGGTTCGATCATTGCGACCTGCTCGGCGATTCGATCGAGGACATCGCCTTCGAGAAGGCGGGCATCATCAAACCGGAACGACCGGTCGTGATCGGGCGTTTGCCGGAGGCGGCGGAGGCGGTGATCGGGGAGATCGCTCGTTCGCGCGAATCGCCGCTCTTTTCGGTGCGCGAAATGTTTGGCGACGAGCTGGCGAATTATCCGGCGACGCAACTGGCGGGAGTTTACCAGCGATGGAATGCCGCGACCGCCACGCTGGCGGTGAAGGCGCTGGAGGAACGTTGGAAGATCGAGGCGGCGACGATCGAGGCGGGATTGCGCGTGGTGGAATGGCCGGCGCGGTGGCAGGAGTTCATCGTGGGGCGGCGTCGCGTGATTTTGGATACGTCGCACAATTCGGAAGGCGCCGAGATGTTGGAGTCCAACCTGCGGGAGCTGGCGAAGACGACGGGGCGCGCGCCGATCGTGATCGGCGGCGTGCTGGGCGTTTCGCGGGCGAAGGCGCTGGTGGAGGTGTTTTGCCGGCATGCGCGCGAGGTTCATTTCGTGGTGCCGGCGCAGAGCCGCGCGTGCCGGTTCGAGGAGTTGCGCGCGCTGGTGCCGGAGACGTTTGCCGGTCGGGTGGTGCGTGGATCGGTCGAACGGATTTTCCTCGAGCCGGATGTCTGCACGGCGGGCGAGCCGGGCGACACGATTGTGGTTTCCGGATCGGTGTCGCTGGCGGGCGAGGTGCTCGCGCGGATCGAACCCTCGCGCGGACCGAGCGAGAGTCGGTTGCAGGATTTCTAGACTACATGGCGACGGAGCCGCGGTCCGTCGCGTGGCCTAGAGGTCGGCGAGGAGGGCGCGGAGTTCGCGCTCGGGGTCTTCGTGGCTTTGGTCGATCGCGAGTTGAAGGGCGGCTTGGAGGAACGGGCGGGCTTCCGCGCGGCGGTCGAGCGAGAGGAGGAGTTTACCGAGGAGAATGCGGGGCATCATCCAGTCGGCTTTTTTCGCGACGCAGAATTCGTAGTGCGGAATGGCGTCGGTCGAGCGGCCGGCGGCGGAGAGCGCCTGGGCGAGGCTGAAGCGGAAGAGTTCGTTGTCGGGCTGTTGCGCGACGAGTTTTTCGAATTGGGCGATGCGATCCGACATGCGTCGGAAGGATTCGAAAGGATCAGGGTTCGTCCACGAAAACCATCACGCCGGTGGCGTTGTCGGGGCCGCCGCGCCGGACGGCGAGGGCGATGATTTCGCGCAAGGCCTCCTCCGGATCGTCGTGGCGGCCGATGAGCTCGCTTAATTCGTGATCGCGGACGAGGCGGGTGACGCCGTCGGTGCAGAAGAGATAGCGGTCTTCGGGCTCGAGGGGGCGTTCGATGACGTCGACGACGGGCGAGCCGGGCTGGCCCATGCAGCGGGTGAGGGCGTTGCGGTTGCCCTCGTGGTAGTAAACGACTTCGCCGCGGGCGCGGCGGAGGCGGGCTTCGTTCTCGACGGAGTGATCGTCGGTGAGCTGGGTGATTTCGCCGCGGCGCCAGCCGTAGCAGCGCGAGTCGCCGACGTGGGCGATGTGGAGGAGGCCGTCGCGGATGACGCCAAACGTGAGCGTGGAGCCGATGCCGACGCCGGGGCTGATGTCGGCGCCGAGATTGTGGACGAGGAAATTCACGCGCTGGACGAGCGGCGAAAGGCTCAGGGGCTCGCCGGCGGGGATGTCGCGGATGGCGGAGGCGATTTCGTTGACGGTGTGTTGGGCGGCTTCGGCGCCGCCGGGAAGGCCGCCGACGCCGTCGGCGACACCGAAGATCATCGCGGTTTCGTCGTGGAGAAAGCGGTCTTCGTTGTTGCGGCGAACGCGTCCGATATCCGAAAGCGCGGCTGAGCGGAGAAGCGTCATGGACTTGGAACCGAGTTTAACCGGGTTCGGTGGTCGCGAAAGGATGAAATCGATTTTCCCGGGCCTCACGCGTGAGTCGGGTAAACTCTGAGATGGGGAGGGAATCGACGAAGAGGCGGCCGTAGCTTTTGGCGAGGACGCGGGAATCGAGGATTGTGACGACGCCGCGGTCGCGGGCGGTGCGGATGAGCCGGCCGACGCCCTGGCGGAATTTGATCAATGCGTCGGGGAGGGTGAGTTCGTTGAACGGGCTGCCGCCGCGTTCGCGGATGTGATCGCAGCGGGCTTCGGTGATCGGGTGCGTGGGCGGGTCGAAGGGGAGGCGCGTGATGATGACTTGGGCGAGGGCGTCGCCGGGGACGTCGACGCCGGTCCAAAAAGCTGTCGGTGCCGAAGAGGACGGCGTTGCCGAGATCGCGCATTTGTTTCGTGAGCTCGGTGCGCGAGAGATCGGCGCCCTGCATCATGAAAGGGCGGCGGGAGGCGCGGTAAGTTTCCTCGAGGTTGGCGGCGACGGCGCGCATGTCGGTGTAGCTCGTGAAGAGCACGAGGGAGCCGCCGTCGACGCGCAGGGTGCAGAAGCGGATGTAGTCGGTGAGGGTTTCGATCGCGAGTTTCGCTTCCTGTGGGGAAGGGAGCGGGACGTCGGCGGCGATGTAGACGCGCATGTTGCGCTCGAAATCGAAGGGCGATTTGACGGCGATCGCGCGGGCGTCGTCGGCGCCGACGCGTCGGGCGAAAGGCGCGAGGTGGCCGCCGATGGCGAGCGTGGCGCTGGCGCAGATCACGCTGGTGCCGCAGCCGAAGAGGTGTTTGCGGAGTTCGGGGGCGACGTCGATCGGGGCGCTGCGGAGGGAGACGATGGTTTGTTTGCGGCCGCTGCGTTCGGCCCAGTAGACGTGGGCTTTGTCGCCGAGCGTGAGCCATTCGGTGAGGCCGGCCTGGAGGGATTTGATGCGGAGTTTTTGTTCGAGGAGTTCGTCGCGTTCGCGTCCGTCTTCGAGTTTGTCGGCGAGTTTGCCGATGAGGCGGTGCAGGGCTTCGAGCGGACCTTCGAGCGTGGGTTCGGCGACGCCGGTTTCGCGAACGCGGACGATGGGGCGCTGGGCGAGGAGCGTGCTGGCGATGAAATCGAAGAAGAGGCGGGAGGCGTCGAGGGCGTCGAGGACGAGTTGCTGCGCTTCGGCGTGGCCGAATTTGCGGAGGAGGCCGCGTTTGGTGCGCGGGTTGTAGAGGTATTTGAGCGCGCGATCGACGCCGTAGCTGGAAAGCGTGAGGCCGAAGTTTTCGGTGGCGACGTCGGGGACGGTGTGGGCTTCGTCGAGGACGACGAAATCGTCGGGGAAGAGGACTCCGCGGGTGTCGGTCGTCGCGCCCTGGGCTTGAGCGCCGCCGGCGTTGATGAGCGCGAAGAGCAGGGCGTGGTTGACGATGATGACCTGCGCGGAGCGGAGGCGGGCGCGGGCGCGTTGGTAGAAGCATTTCTCGCAGTCACAGTGTTTGCGCGAGCACGAGGAGGAGTCGGCGTTGACGGCGTCCCAGACGTCGGGACGCGGCGGAGGTTTGAGCTCATGGCGGAGGCCGGTCTGGGACGTTTGGGCCCAGGCGGCGATGCGTTGGAGTTCGTCGTAGTCGGCGTCGGCGAAAAGGCTGGCGCGATCGGCGAGAGCGGTCGCGAGGCGCGTGGTGCAGAGATAGTTGGATTTGCCGACGAGGACGGCGGATTTGAAATCGGCGTAGCGGGCGAGTTCGGGGGAGGATTTGAAGAGGCGGCGGCAGATCGGGAGATCTTTGGTTTCGAGCTGTTCCTGGAGGGAAATCGTGTGCGTGGAGACGATGAGTTGGCGGGAGCAGTCGACGGCGTGGATGATGCCGGGAGCGAGATAGGCGAGGGATTTGCCGACGCCGGTGCCGGCTTCGAAGAGAAGCGGGGTGTCGTCGCGCATCGCGGCGGCGACGGCGCGGGCCATTTGTTCCTGTTCGGGGCGGTGTTCGAGGGCGAGCGGGCCGACGAGTAGGCCGTCTTCGGCGAAGATGTGGGCGGCCATTTCGGGCGCGCGACTGCGCACCGGAGGCGGTGGTGCGGAGTCGGTGTCGTCGCGAAGGCCGATCATGTGGGCGAAACAGGTGAGGGTGTTTCGCGAGAATTACAATGGAGGAGGCGGCTTGCGGGCGGGGGAGAGTGGCGCGATAGATCGAGTCGGGGCGTAAAGCCCTTCCTACAATCGATCTCTACGTGAGCACGACGAAACTGAGCGAAAGCAACTGGGTGGAGGAGCTGGCGGCGTTTTTGCGCGAGCAGCCGCAGATCAGTGCGGTGAAGATCGATCCGGCGGCGCACAAGGTTTCGGTGGCGACGATCGGGCCGGTGGATCTGGAGGATTTTCGCGAGCGGCTGGCGGCGACGATCGCGGCGGTGGAGGAACGGGTGGCGGCGAAGACGGAGGCGGCGGTGCCGGCGGGATTTGCGTTACGGCAGGAGGGCGGCGCGACGGTGATGGGGCGGGAGACGTGCGTGACGGCGCCGGGATTTTGGAAGTGGCGGGAGGTGGAGTTGGGAGGGCGCGATGGGGTGGAGGGGCGAGAGCACGATCACGGTCACGATCACGAGCATGAGCACGAGGAGGGTGGGCATGCGCATGGAGGGGGGGAGTGGCGGATGTTGGCGACGTTGGCGGGGATTTGCGGGGCGGCGGGGATTGCGGGGTGGGCGGTGGAGCATTTTGCGCCGGGAGTGCCGTGGGTGGCGCGGGTGCTTTATGTGGTCGGGATAGTCGCGGGCGGATGGGATGCGGCGGTCGACTCGTGGCACAATCTGAGGAAGCGCGAGATCGACATTCACTTCCTGATGCTCGCGGTGGCGATCGGAGCGATGTTCATCGGGGCGTGGGGCGAGGCGGTGTTGTTGCTGTTTTTGTTTTCGGCGTCGGGAGCGATGGAGGACTACGCGATGGATCGGACGCATCGCGAAGTGAGCGCGCTGCTGAAGACGGCGCCGAAGCGGGCGACGCTGGTGTTGTCGGACGGAGAAGAGCGGGAGGTCGATGTTGAAGCGTTGAAGGTGGGCGATCGCGTGCTGGTGCGGCCGGGCGAGGCGTTTGCGGCGGACGGGACGGTGGCGAAAGGCAAGAGTGCGAGCGACGAGTCGGCGCTGACGGGTGAGGCGACGCCGGTGGAGAAAGCGGTGGGCGACGCGGTGTTCAGCGGGACGATCAATTTGTGGGGAGCGGTGGAGTTCGCGGTGGAGCGGCTGCCGTCGGAGAGCACGCTGCAGAAAATCATCCGGCTGATCGAAACGGCGCAGAAGTTGAAGGCGCCGAGCGAGCGGTTCACGGACAAGTTTGGGACGGGTTACACGTATGCGGTGATCGGCGGATCGGCGGCGATGTTTCTGGTGTGGTGGCTGGGGTTTGGGTTGCCGGCGTTCGAGAACACGGAGGCGGTGAGGTCGGCGTTTTATCGGGCGATGACGCTGATGGTGGTGGCGAGCCCGTGCGCATTGGTTTTATCGATACCGTCGGCGATTTTGGCGGCGATCGCGTGGGGCGCGCGGCATGGGGTGTTGTTTCGCGGCGGTGCGGCGATCGAGAAGCTCGCGGAAGTCGACGTGGTGGCGCTCGACAAGACGGGGACGTTGACCACGGGCGAGCTGGCGGTCGTGGCGGTGGAAAGTTTTCCGGCGGGGCGGGAAACGGAAGTGTTGGAACTGGCGTATGCGCTCGAGGCGAAGTCGCATCATCCGATCGCGCGTGCGGTGGTGCGGCATGCGAAGGCGGTGGGAGCGCGGATGTTGGAAGTGGAGGAGTTTCAGTCGCTGACGGGGCAGGGACTGCGCGGGAAGCTGGCGGGAGCGAGTTTGCTGCTGGGACGGCGGGAGTTGTTGGAGAGCGGGCCGCTGGCGGAGTGGGCGAAGCGGTTGCCGGCGGCGAATCCGGAGCTGACGGAAGTGTGGGTGATTGGCGCGGACGTGGTGGGGCGGGTGTTGTTGAAGGATCAGATTCGCGCGGAATCGAAAGGCGTGCTGGCGGAGTTGAAGCGGATGGGGATTCGGACGGTGATGTTGACGGGCGATCGGCGTCACGCGGCGGAGGCGGTCGCGAAGGAGATCGGGTTGGACGAAGTGCGCGCGGGGCTTTCGCCGGAGAACAAAGTCGACGCGCTGGTGGAGATTCGCGGGGCGGGGCGGAAAGTGGCGATGGTGGGCGATGGCGTGAACGACGCGCCGAGCCTGGCCGCGGCGGACGTGAGCGTGGCGATGGGCGCGCGGGGGAGCGATGCGGCGCTGGAGCAGGCGGAGGTGATTTTGATGCACGATCGCATCGAAAATTTTTTGGCGGCGCAGCGGTTGAGTCGGCGGGCGCGGGCGATCATTCGGCAGAATTTGGCGATCTCGTTGGGCGTGGTGATCGTGATGGTGTTGGCGACGGCGGTGGGCGCGGTGCCCCTTGCCATTGGCGTTGCGGCGCATGAAGGCAGCACGCTGGTGGTGTGCGTGAATTCGTTGCGGTTGTTATTCGGGCGCAATCGTTGAGGACGCCTTCGGTGGGCGGGCGGGTGGGGCGGTCGGAGGTTCGCCCCATGGCGGGGGAGGCGGGCGGAGTTATTGTGGGGCGTGGTGAAAATCGGGCCGAACGAACCGCGCGATGCGCGCGACATGATTTGCGAGGCGGCGTGTCCGCTGGAGGGCGCGGCGGCGATCGACGCGGTGCTGAACACGGTGGGGGAAGCGTCGATCGTGTTGTTGGGCGAGGCGTCGCATGGGACGCATGAGTTCTATGATTGGCGGGCGCGGATCACGCGGGCGTTGATCGAGCAACGAGGGTTCGATGCGGTGGCGATCGAGGGCGACTGGCCGGATGCGTATCGGGTAAATGGATTCGTGCAGGGGCGCGGCGAAGATCGGGACGCGGAGGAGGCGTTGCGCGGGTTTCAGCGATTTCCGACGTGGATGTGGCGAAATACGGCGGTGGCGGAATTCGTGGCGTGGTTGCGCGAGCGGAATGGCGGGATCGAGGAGGCGGCGCGGACGGGGTTCTACGGGCTGGATCTTTATTCGCTGCACGCGTCGATGCGGGCAGTGATCGCGTATCTGGAGCAGCATAGTCCGCAGGCGGCGGCGCAGGCGCGGGCGAGTTACGCGTGTTTCGAGGAGTTTGGTCACGACACGGAAACGTATGCGTGGGCGACGTCGCGGGTCGGGGAGACCACGTGCGAGGAGGCGGTGACGCGGCAGTTGATGGAATTGAGGCGGCGACGGGCGGAGTTGTTGGCGCGGGATGGTGCGGCGGCGGGGGAGGCTTTTTTCGAGGCGGAGCAGAACGCGCGGTTGGCGCAGAATGCGGAGAAGTATTACCGGACCATGTTCAAAGGCCGGGCGGCGTCGTGGAACATTCGCGACGAGCACATGGCGGAGACGCTGGAGGAGTTGATGACGCATCTGAGGACGCGAGGGCGCGAAGGGAAGGTCGTGGTGTGGGCGCACAACTCGCATCTTGGCGATGCGCGGGCGACCGAGATGGGGCAGTTGGGAGAGTTGAATCTCGGGCAACTCGTGCGGGAGCGACATGGGCCTGAGGTGAAGTCGATCGGTTTTACGACTTATACGGGGACGGTGATGGCGGCATCGGATTGGGGCGAGCGGCCGCAGCGGAAACGCGTGCGGGCGGCGCTGAGCGACAGCTACGAAGAGCTGTTTCACGATGTGGGGATGTCGGCGTTTTTCCTGCCGATAACGGTGGGAAGCGATGTGGCGGAGCTATTGTCGAGGCCGCGGCTGGAGCGGGCGATCGGGGTGATTTATCGGCCGGAGACGGAACGGTGGAGCCACTATTTTCGGGCGACGTTGGCAGCGCAGTTCGATGGAGTGATTCACATCGATGAGACGCAGGCGGTGGAACCCCTCGAAGGCGCGGGGGCGTGGGACGAGGAGGAAGTGCCGGAAACGTTTCCGAGTGGGGTGTAGGCGCCGGCGCAGCCGGCGCGGAGCAGAGGCGTCCCTACCTAAACGATCATCACGTGGTCGCCGGTGCGGACTTCTTCGTAGAGCTCGATGATGTCTAGGTTGCGGAGCTCGATGCAGCCGGCGCTCATTGGCTGGCCGACGCGGTCCTCGTGATTGGTGCCGTGGAGGTAGATGTAGCGGCTGTAGGTGTCGACTTCGCCGTCGCGGTTCACGCCGGGTTCGAGGCCACGGAGCCAGAGGATGCGACTGGTGATGAGCTGTGTTTCCTGGATTGCGTCGGGGAACTCGGAGAAATGGCGGCCCGTGGGTATGCGGGATTTGAATACCATGCCGGGCGGCTGGCCGGCGCCGATGCGTTCGGCGATTTCGTGGAGGCCGCGCGGCGTGCCGAGGGAATTCTTGATGTTGGACGGCGGGCGCTTCGAGGTGGAGA